>JAABUX010000045.1_pt1 | contig 200821 bp, 181 predicted proteins | sample 5561851 | NCBI WGS metagenome assembly JAABUX01 (sample SAMN10711883, study PRJNA513361) | rock metagenome | isolation source: Antarctica rocks | place: Antarctica: Victoria Land, Richard Nunatak red sandstone | collected 2016-01-03
TATTATATGCAGTAGCGCAAGACAGAATTTTCATAATTTCGCATATATAAAGGAAGAATATATTGATGCAACAAGAGACATTGCCCGCGCATACTGGCGTGGCGCGTTTTATGGATGCGTGCAATTTGCGTGAGCCGGATGCGACGCCGATCTGGTTCATGCGACAGGCGGGACGTAGCCTTGCCGAGTATCGCAAGATACGCGACAAACATGACATTTTAACGATTGCGAAGACACCTGAATTGTGTACAGAGGTGACACTACTCCCTGTGCAGATACTTGGGGTCGATGGGGCTGTTCTGCTGGCAGATATCGTGGTGCCGTTAGAGGGCATGGGTATTTCCGTCGAGCTAAAGCCCGATGTCGGTCCAATCATTCACAATCCGGTCCGCACGATGAAAGATGTCGAGGCACTCCGCATTATCGACGCAGAAGAGTCAACGGACTACATCATGCAGGCTATTCGCATGGTCAAGCATGAATTGGATGGTAAACAGGCGGTAATTGGTTTCTCCGGTTCTCCGTTCACGCTGGCATGCTATATTATCGAGGGGCGACCCACGCGCGAATATACGCTGGCAAAGGGCATGATGTATGGGCAGCCAGAGGTGTGGCACGCGCTGATGAGCAAGCTGACGGAAGTGGTTTCGCGCTACCTCGTGGCACAGGTCAAGGCGGGTGCGGATGTTGTGCAGTTGTTCGATAGCTGGGTCGGTATGCTCAGTCCCAGCACCTACCGCAAGTTCGTCAAGCCCTATGTGACACGTATCTTCGAGGATGTGAAACGCGCAGGTGCGCCGTCTATTCACTTCGGTACAGGAGCCGCCGCGCTGATCGACGATATGGTCGAGGCGGGTGGCGACATTATCAGCGTCGATTGGCGCATGGACCTCGACGATGCATGGGCAAAAATCGGCTACGAGCGTGGTATCCAGGGCAACCTTGACCCGGCCATGTTGCTCACTGACTGGCCCACGATTGAGGCGGGGATGCATGATATTCTACGCCGCGCCAACAATCGACCCGGCCATATCTTCAATCTCGGTCACGGCGTACCTGCTCCAACCAATCCCGATATGTTGAAGCGATTGGTCGAGGCCGTACACGAAGAGACGCGACGATAGGAGATAACAATGACCACAACAACAAAACAACATGTGGGTGTGATGCTCATGACCTACGGGTCGCCAGCCACGCTTGATGATATTCCAGTCTATATTAAAAATGTGTATGGGGGACGCGAACCAGACCAGGAGGTTATCACGGAGTTCCGTCGCCGCTATGCCCTGATTGGTGGCTCGCCTTTGTTGCGTATCACACGCGAACAGGCGCAGGCACTACAGGAAGAGTTGAACCGCGAAAGTAGCAATGGTACAACCTACACGGTCGATGCTGGCATGCGCTTCTCACCACCCTTTATCGCCGACCTGACGCCAGAGGTTGCCGCCAATGCACAGAAGTTGGTCGGCATCATCATGTCGCCGCAATATTCGCCCATTATTATGCGCGGCTATATTCAGACACTTGAAGATGCGGTTGAGGACCTGAATCGAGACGACCTGAAACTGGCGATCTCGCGCGACTGGCACTTGCAGCCGTACTTCTTACAGGCTCTAGCCGAGCGCGTGCAGCAGGCACTTGACCGCTTTCCGGCGGAGATACGCGATAGCGTACCTGTGCTGCTCACTGCACATAGCATGCCTAAACGCGTGATTGAGAAGGAGCCAGACTATATCAACAACCTTAAAGAAACAGCGGTAGCCGTTGCTAAGATGCTCAATCTCGCTGATGACCGCTGGATGTTCTGCTATCAGAGCGCAGGTCACACGCCCGAAGAGTGGCTCAAGCCCGACTTTGCCGATATCATGCCGGAGCTACAGCAAGCAGGCAAAAAGCATGTGCTGATCGCTCCTGTACAGTTCTTAGCGGACCACCTTGAGATTTTGTACGATATCGAGGTGGGGGCACGCGAACAAGCCGAGGAGCATGGTATCGAGTTCGCACGTATCGAATCGCTCAATACATCGCCGCTTTTCATCAAAGCCTTGGCGGCAGTTGTTAAAGAGACTATGAATAGGGCATAATAGAGTTGTATTGTGTAGGGGCCTGATTTATCACGCCCTGGGTGGGGTTGGGGAGGGGGAACGTGTTGGCAACGGTTGTTTATGACGACGTTTGCCCCACTGCCCCACCCAGGGCGTGATAAATCAGGCCCCTACAGATTTTATTTAGGAGGATTTCGTGGTTGTAACTGTCTCAAAGTGGGTTTTGCGTGTCAGCGCAATACTCGCACTTATTCTCGGCATCATTATCTGGGCAAACGATAGCCTTGCTGGTAGTCTTGTCAATATTCACTTGCCGTTGGGCATTCTTGTTACCTTGTCGCTCATCGTGCTTGGCATCATGTACGGTACTGCTAAAGGTGGCAACTGGGGCATCGCTGCTCTCGCCATTGTCTGGGGTCTGCTCGTGTTCGCGCTTGGAGCTTCACAACTCGCGGCTGAGCCGAGCCTAGTGGTCAAAATTCTACACCTGCTGATTGGGCTGATCGCCATTGGCATCGGTGAGATGGTCGCGGGACGCTACAAACGCCTGAATGTGGTACGCGCTCAAACGATGTAATACTAATATGGGTGTGAGGTCTGTTGTATGCTCATGTGCTAGCACATGAGCATACAACAGACCTCACACCCATGATTTTTTGGAATACCCAAGCTGTTTCCTGGAATCGTCGCGAAGTGTATGCTATGCAAGTTGCAAAACGTGATATGTTTATAGTGCATATACACTACAACTTGCCTACGTCCCTTTCGTTAATAAAGCAAAACATATATCGAGAAAATGGATATAATATATGGCACAACAAGAGACTCAATCACAGAATGAGAAACAGGCTCAATCATCTACTACCTCTCAAGATGGAGCCATTAAGTCACAACAGAATAAACAGGATGACGTGGGCGAACACGCGAGTAAATGGGCGGTATTTTCGATTGTTGCCATTGGTGTCTTTATGGCGACGCTCGACTCTTCGATTGTCAATATTAGTCTACCTAGTATCGCACGCGATTTCGGAACACCACTCAATGGCGCCATTGAGTGGGTAATTATCTCATATCTAGTTGTGACGGCAGCCATTTTGCTCACCGCGGGTCGCTTGGCTGATATGATTGGGCGCAAGTCGATCTGGGCTGTAGGTCTCTTTGTCTTTACGGGCGGCTCAGCATTATGTGGTGCAGCTACTTCGCTTGGTTTTCTCGTTGCGGCACGCGCGGTACAAGGTCTCGGTGGCGCATTGCTGTTCGCATCGAGTCCAGTCATGATAACGAATGCCTTTCCAGCACAGGAGCGTGGACGTGCGCTCGGCCTGAACGCGGTTATTGTAGCACTTGGTGTCAGTGTTGGTCCAACACTTGGCGGCTTTATTACCGCATTTTTCACATGGCGCTGGATATTTTACGTCAACGTCCCACTTGGTATTGTGGGTATCATTTTGACGCTACGTGTGCTTACCGAGAAATTTCATCGCAATCTAGGCAAGTTTGACCCGTTAGGTGCGATACTGCTAGGTGTGGGACTGGCGAGTTTAACTGCAGCTCTTTCGTTCGGGCAGGAGTTAGGTTGGGGATCACCAATTTTTATCACTGGTGTTGTCGTTGGCGTTGTTTTGCTCGGCTGCATTCCGTTCGTAGAGCGTCGTGTTGCCAATCCGATTATTGACATGAAGCTGTTACGAAATCGCGTCTTCCTCTCCGCCAATATGAGTTTAATTTTGAGTTTCCTGGCACTATTCGCGGTCAGTTTCATCATGCCGTTTTACCTCGAACAATTGCGCGGCTTTCCCACACAAATTGTTGGTCTGTTGCTGACACCGTTACCAATCATGATAGCCATAGTTGCACCTATCAGCGGTTCGCTGGCCGACCGTTTCGGTAGTACGCGCTGGCTAGCGTCGGGTGGACTCGCGATTGCATGCGTCGGCCTGATTCTGCTAAGTCAGTTGAACGCGCATAGTTCGGTCTTCGATATCATCTGGCGGTTGCTGTTGACGGGTCTGGGGCAGGCACTATTCCAATCACCAAATAACAGTGCGTTGCTGGGTTCGGCTCCGCCACAGCAGCGTGGTAGTGCCTCTGGCTTCCTGGCAACGGGCCGTGTGATGGGGCAAAGCTTGAGCGTTGCCCTCGCCGGAGCCATTTTCGCCAGTCTTGGTGGTTCTGCCGCCGGACTCGCCATTCAAAACCACCAGGGTAACTTGAGTGCGTTACAGCAAACCTTCACCTCAAGTTTTCGCGCTGCCCTGCTCACTTGCGCCGCGATTGCTATTGTGGGCGTGTTTACATCGCTTGTAAGGGGCAAGTGAGAGAAAAATATTGCATAAAAATGCTGAAAGGGTGTAGGCAATTCCTGCGGAATTGCCTACACCCTTTCAGCATTTTTATGCAATAATATCTCTATGAACAAGACAGATCGCTTACTGGCTATCGTGCTGGAGCTACAAGGCAAGGGTAAGCAACGCGCCGAGGACCTTGCCAAGACGTTCGAGACGAGCAAGCGCACAATTTATCGCGACATCGAGGCTCTGTGTGAGGCAGGAGTGCCATTGATCTCTATTCCGGGGCGTGGCTACTCGCTGATGGAGGGCTATTTTTTGCCGCCCCTGAGCTTCACGAGCGATGAGGCTACGATGCTGTTGCTCGGTGGTGAGTTCATGGCGCACAACTTCGATGCACAATATCGAGAGGCGGCATACTCAGCGAACCGTAAGATTGCAGGTGTGTTACCTGAAAAACTACGGAATGACGTGGCCTATCTGCAAGAGAGTATTCATTTCGTCGCGACAGAGCAACGTCCTACAGAAGCTGCTATGCTACAGCAGTTGCGCCGTGCCATTATCGAGCGTGTCACGGTGCGTTTCCACTACTCTAAACGTTATGGGCAAGATGGACAGGAAGATCAGATGTTGCGTGAGGCAGACCCTTATGGCCTTGTACATATTACGGGGATATGGTACCTGACCGCTTTTTGTCATATGCGAAACGCTATCCGCAATTTTCGCCTGGACCGCATGGAAGAACTTGAGGTACTGCCCAGAGCCTTTGTGCGTCAAACAAATTTTACGATGGTAGAGAAACAGGGGCGTGGGCGTGATGTGATTGTACGTGTTCTCTTTGAGCATGAGGTGGTACGCTGGGTGCGTGAGTCACGTAACTACTACGTCGATACAGAAGAGGAGACAGCCGAGGGTTTGCTGGTGACGCTCAGAGTGCGCCATGAGAGCGAGGTTGTGCAATGGCTTCTGAGCTGGGGAAAGAGTGTGTGCGTGCTAGAACCGGAGTCGTTACGCCAGAGATTGATAAAAGAGGCTGAGGGGATATTACAAAAATACGCTGCTGACATACTGTTGTCACAAGGGTAGGTTATATTATTCGCAAGAAGTGGAGACACATCCCAACGGGCGACCACAAGGGTCGCCCCTACCATACACCATTTTTGCATATAGAACAGGTCGTCTTCTATAGTAGGGGCGACCCTTGTGGTCGCCCGTCCTTATTTGAACAATATTGTGACAAATCAGGTGTCCATACAGGAAACGATTAGAGGAGACACGCATGACCATACAGATGAAAAATCTTACCCCGAATCTCATGGTTGAGGATGTCAACCAAACGGTGGACTTTTACAAGAACGTACTTGGCTTTGATTTGATTGCCACGGTTCCTGAGACAGGACAGTTCAATTGGGCTATGATGAAACAGGGCGGGGTAGAGATGCAGTTTCAGCTACGTACAAGCCTTGCGGAGGAGATACCTGCCTTCAAAGACAGGTCAATTGGTGGCTCACTGACGCTATACATCGGTGTGGAAGGTATCGAAGAACTTCATGGCCGTCTCAAAGACAAGGTGACAATTGTACAGGCTATGCACACCACGTTTTATGGTACGCAGGAGTTCGCTCTACAAGACATCAACGGCTTTGTAATTAGTTTTGCGGAAATGATACGAAATGGTTGAGCAGACAAAAGAGGCGACGTTGAAGGTGTTCCGTCAGATTCCAAGCGTTGGCAAGCGTATTGCCAACGACCTGTGGAGCCTGGGCTTTCGCTCGTTGCAAGAAATAAGTGGACAAGACCCCGAAAGTATGTATCTCAGGCTGTGCGAGATACAGGGGACACACGTTGATCGCTGTATGCTCTACGTCTTTCGTTGCGCCGTGTACTATACCTCGCATGAGCAGTACGAACCCGAAAAACTCAAGTGGTGGAACTGGAAGGATGAGATCATTGTCTGTGTTACAAACGAATGAGTTTGCTCGTATACAGAGATGAGAGACATAATAACTTATTATCTATTGAGGTTAGTGTACATGAATCAACCAAAGACCATAATGAAATGGTCAGAGATACAGAATTTGCCTGTCATTATTCCCAGCGAGGGTATCACGATTGGGACGGTGATCGATTGCTATTTTAAGCCCGACACGAACGCAATCTATGCATTGAAAGTGCGTCTCCGTCTGCTCGGCGAACGCGCGTTGCCGGTTACAGGCATTAGAAGTATCGGGCCTGACGGTGTGGCTATTCCTAGCGCACAGATGTTGACGGAACGTCTGCCACCATTGCCTGTTGTGAGCAGCTTGACAACATCCACGATTAAAAGTGAGAGTGGTGGTGATGTCGGTAAGGTGAACGCGATACTGCTTAGTACGGAGTCACCGATTACGCTGCGTATCGTTGGTATGGAAATGACCAATGGCACAGGCAAACGTACCAAAACATTTGGTGCTGATGCGGTCGGTAGCTACCACGACGGTACGGTTGTGATCACTGATACGGCTGCTAAGAGATTGAAATAAACATTCTGAAAATGCAGGAATGGCGTGCCATTCCTGCATTTTCAGAATGTTTATTTTTATGCTCCACCTGTCAGGCGAGCGACCTCGGCTTCGGCTTCACGAGCGGCTTTGCGGCGCGTGAGCTTTCGCAGGGCTTCGGCTTTGCGGCGCCAGTTGTCGGGATCGTTGGGGGCGAGTTTGACCGCCTCTTCCGCCGCTTCAAGTGCGTCTTCGTTGCGTTTGAGCTGCTTGAGAACGAGCGATTTGTTGTGCCACGCCGACGCCATACGCGGGTTGAGTTGGATCGCACGATCATATGCCTCAAGCGATTTCTGGTAATTATGGAGATGATAATAGACGTTGCCGAGGCCGTTCCAGGCTAACGGAGCTTTGGGATTGAAGCGAGTTGCCGCTTCATATGCCTTCAATGCCTCATCGTATTGTCCAAGTTCGCTGAGAACGCTGGCCTTGCTATTCAACACGGACGCATTACGTGGGTCGATACGCAATGCCTGGTCGTAAGCGTTGAGAGCCTCGACCAGACGCTTCTGATCGGCAAGTACATTACCACGTTTATCATATGCACGCACATAATTGCGGTCAATCTGGAGAGCCTTATCGTAGTTTTCGAGGGCGAGCTTGAGCTTCTGCTGCGCGTAGTAGACGTTGCCAAGACCGTAGTAGGTGGGGGCATAGTTCGCATTCAGCTTTCGCGCCTCCTGATATGCGCTTAAAGCATCCTGGAAACGACCAAGATCGTACAGCACATTGCCCTTCCCATTCCAGAACACGGCATTATCCGGCTCATTCGTGATAGCTTGCTCGAAGGCTCGTAGTGATTCGGGAAAACGTCGTAGTTGCCGCAAGATCAACCCTTTGTTGTTTAATGCCTGTGCCAGTCGCGGCTCGTAGTGTAGGGCTGTATCGAACGAGAAAAGAGCCTGCTCTGGCAGACCGAGGGCGTTCTGGGCCGCGCCCTTCCCATTCCAAGCCAGAGCATTGTCCGCTTCTAGCTTGAGTGCCTGCTCGAACGCAGCGAGTGCCTCCTGGTTGCGACGCAACATATTCAGTGCGGTCCCCTTGCCGTTCCAGGCGGTGACGAGCTTGTTATCCATACGTAATGCACGCTCGAATGCGGTCAACGCCTCCTGGTGCCGTCCGTTTATGCCGTATGTCGTACCCTGCGTCTGCCAGCCACGTGCATCTCGTATCTGTGTATTGGCGGCGGAGGGTACGTAAGGTGGTACGGTGACATTAGGGGCTTTTGTCGCGGCGGTTTGTGATGCTGCGGCACGTGGCACGGTGGGACGTGTCAGGGTGCCACTGATACGTTGGTCCTCGATGTGACGCAACGTTTTTGCTACCTCTTGTGCGCTTGCTGGCCTGTTTTCAACCTTCAACTCAAGCATGCGTGTCAGCAAGTTCTCTAACTCAACAGGTACCGCAGGATTTAGCTCAGAGGCAGGCCGAAAGAAAAACGGCTGTTCGCTGGGGTCAACGCCCGTGAGCAGGCAGTGCAGAAGCGCACCAAGACTATAGATATCGGAGCGCGGTGTACTCTGTGCCTTGCCATATTGTTCAGGAGCGGCGAAGCCGGGAGAGCCGAAGGCAACAGTATCGTGCGATTGTCCTGGCTTGAAAATGCGTGCAATACCAAAGTCAATCAGGTAGACATGCCCATTGCTGAGCATGACATTCGATGGTTTGAGGTCGCGAAAGATAATCGGCGGCTGATGCGTATGCAGGTGACTGAGTACGTCGCATATCTGCATACCCCAGTCAAGTGCCTGCTCTAAGTTTACCGGACCCCCGCCTTTGTGTTCCAGGTACTCTTCCAGCGTCTCGCCCTCGATAAAATCCATGACAAGATACGAGCGTTCCTCTTCAGTGAAGTAGTCGTAAATACGCGGCAGATTGGGGTGAACGAGATCGGCAAGCAGACGCGACTCACGCTCAAATGCATCCTCGGCTTCCTGAATACGGCTGGGCGTCAGACCCGCACGGCTCATCTCTTTGATGGCAACTGAGCGATTGTTAAAGCGTGTATCCGCCGCTTTGTAGACGGCACCCATGCCGCCTTGTCCGATACGTGATTCAAGTTGATAACGGTTGCCGAGCAGGGTTTGCTCTGGCAAGTCGCCCGTACTACGTTTGAAGAGGAGTGGGGCGGCACAATGTTGACAGAAACGAGCCGTTTCCGCGTTCGCTAAACCACAATTATCACAGAATTGTTCCGCCATATACCTTTAATTCCTAATTATTATCATATGGACGCGGGGGACCGACGCGCCACAGTTGTAGCCATTCCGCGATGCTCAATGTTTCCGCTCGGCGACTGGCCTCTATGCCTGCTTCAGCAAGCCATGCACGTATGATCTCGTTCTTATAATGTAGTCCATGTGTCAACGAGTTGTGTAGCTGTTTGCGTCGTTCGCTGAAACCAGCCTGCACAAGACGAAAGAAACTCTCACGCTCAACTGCTGTCAGCGGAGCATCGGCATGTACATCGACGCGCAGAATCGCCGAATCCACCTTTGGTGCTGGATAGAACGACGACGCAGGGACACGCGCCACAATGCGCGGCTGCCCATAGAACTGCACGCTGATCGCCAGCAAGCTCAAGTCCCCTGGCTGTGCTATGATGCGTTGTGCCACCTCTTGCTGTACCATGACCACCAGCACACGCGGCGGATTTGCGCTCTCTAAGAAGTGACGAAATGTCGGTGCTGTAATATAATACGGCAGGTTCGCCACTAATTTGTAGGGTGCCTGCCCGAAGATTTCGACCGGATTAAGAAAGAGCAGATTTCGTGCGATCAACTCGACGTTGGGGAAGTAGCTCGTCGTCTTGGCAAGCAGAGCCAGCATGTCGCGCTCTAGCTCTACAGCGACGACGCGCCGCGCCTGTTGTGCCAGTTCACGTGTCAACACACCTGTACCGGCACCAACCTCTAGTATCTCGTCGTCAGCGTCGATCTCTGCCGCCGCTACAATTTTCATCAAAATCGAGCGATCAATCAGGAAGTTTTGCCCAAAAGCCTTGTTTGGGCGCATATTATGCGCGTAAAGCAGGTTACGAAGCTCACGCACGCTCGTCAAGTCTATATCTTTATACGGTACAATATCGCTCTGTAACGTCTCTGCCTCTGCCGATTGTCCATGTGGAATGCTATCCGTCACCTATCGCTCACCTATTTCTCACAAATTTTGTATATATTTATTCTACCCCACCCACACCTCTGAATACAATGAAGCTCAAGCATCTTCTGTTACTCTAGTGTTCTGATAAATCGCCTCGATGGAGATGCTGAGACCGAGGCTAGCTAGTTCAACCTGTTCACCTGGACCAAAGAAGGCAAGTTCCCAGAACCTGCTCTGGCCGCGACGCCGAACCTCGACTGATTGACGTTCGGTGTTGACCAGCACATATTCCTCAATTGTCGGGCATGCACGGTAATAGGTAAACTTACGATCTCGATCATAGACCTCTGTACTTGGCGAAAGCACCTCGACTATGAGGCGCGGATACTGAATCGCATCATCCGTGTCTTCATCACGTGGGTCACAGGTAACGGTGACATCGGGAAGGACGTAGCGTTTCTCTGCTAAACGCACATAGGCATCAGAGTCGAATACATTGCACTCACTGTCACGAAGCAAGTTACTGAGCAACACGGCAAAATTCAACTTGATACGCGAGTGGCTCAATTTGCCACCCGCGAGCATGTAGGCCATGCCATCTATGTATTCGTAGCGTACCTCTGGATTGCTACGGTCAATGGCTAGAAATTCCCCAACGCTCATATGCAAGCGATCTGGTTGCGCTACCATTGCTTTATGCTCCTCTTATATATACCCACGCCAGCGACCCCACGGGCGGCGCGAACGGAAGCGTCCGAATGGGAATGGTCTGCCGAGTGCCGCGAAGATGATAAGGAGAGCAACTAGCCCAAACCCAACAAACAGTAGCAGCCCGAAGAAGATACTTGCGATAACAACCAACCCACCCAGCAGCAACAATAAAGGCTTGATAAGTATAAAACCTAGCACGATAAAGAAGATGATGCGACCCGCACCCTTATTGCGCTGTGGGCGTGCCCATGGCGGTGCCTGTCGATTGTAGGAGCCATAGGGTTGATAACCCCGCTCGAACGCATCTCCATCAGGGCTGAAGCGTGGACGTTGCTGCCATTGTCGGCTCTGCTGCTGTGGTGGCGTGTTTGTAGTGTTCTGTGTTCCCTGCGCTGGCCTATCCTGCGCCTGATAACTATAAGGCGGAATTGGCGGCACATCTGTCAGCGAATCTTCAAAGTTCGCGGGATGCTCATTCTTAGGAATGTTGCCCGTGTTTGGCTTTGTAGACCAATAGTACGGTCGTGCTTCGCTTTCCTGGCTGTTTTCTTGTACATTACTATCATAAGGCCGCTCATTTTGTTGTGGCTCAAATTCTTGTTGGCTCATTATCCATTCTCCTTGTTCTCATGGAACCATCACTAGTAATTACGTTGCTTGGAAACAAGGGTTGCATATGTATGTATAAGGCGAGAGCGTGGTAATGAACATAAATGAATAAACCTGGATACGACGTTGCGATGGTGTAGGGGCCATAATTTATTACGCTCCTCATTGCTGTCTACATGTGGAATCAGGGCGTAGTAAATTATGGCCCCTGCAATTTTGGTCCTACATATGTAACGAATGGACAGAATATTGCGTTATACATAGAAGTAGTATACTGTTAAAATATTTGCAGTGGTAATACTACTGTACTATGAACTATCATCTATACATGTTTGTTGTATATACATCTATCTTCTGGGGGACTGTCGTTAGCACTTACGAGCATATCTTACGCTCCTCATATATCTCTGGCGACTGACCGGAACACCTGCGGGAAGGACTACTTTTTTATGGATGAACACACACACGACATACAGGCTCAGGACGAACGCGCTCTTGTGTCTGTCGGTAGTGGAAATTTGGGCAGTGAAGGTTCAGGTAGTGAAGAATATAAAGTACCTGTTAAGGGTAGTGAGGACGAACGTGAAGAGCGTCGTTCTATCAGCCGTTCGTTACTGGCACTGCGGCGTAAGTCTCCTGTGTCCGTGCTGACGCCTGCTAACGAACTCGCGTTACGTCGTATACGCGTCAATCGTATCCTGATGCGGCGACGCCATATAGATCGCGCCTATTCGACTAAAGGCAGTGTCGCACCACGTCTCCTGATTGCTTTTGCAATTCTCTTCTTGCTATTGGCTATGCTTGTCTCAGGTGGTACAGGTAGTGCCTATGCCTATTACCAGTCGCAGTTGCCACTGCTCAACGGTATCGCGCAACATTCCCTATTCCAGACTAGCCGTATTTATGACCGTAACGGAAAACTACTCTACGAACTTTACGATCATCAGCAAGATCGGGGGCGTCGTACTTATGTCAACTACAGTGATGTCTCGCCTTTACTTGTCAATGCAACGGTAGCGGCTGAGGACCACACATTCTGGACCAATAGCGGTGTTGACTATAACGGTCTTGTACGTGCTGGCATTGCGAACATTCAAAGTCACGGTATTGTGCAGGGTGCAAGTACCGTTACGGAGCAGCTTGTCAATAATCAGTTTTTCAGCAATCAGAAGGGCAACTATCAAGTCAAAGGCGAGGAAGCTGTCCTGGCAACAGGTTTGACGCAGCAGTATCCCAAGTGGAAGATTATGGAGATGTACCTGAACACCGTGTACTACGGTGATCTCAACTATGGCGTTGAAGCTGCTGCCGAAAGTTATTATGGTTTGCAACCTAAGTGTACGTTGGGGAAGTGTAAGCCTGCCGTGAGCCAGCTTGACCTTGCACAGGCATCAATGCTAGCTGGACTACCACAAAGTCCCTCATATTATAATCCCACGACCAACAAACCGATTGCTCTGCAACGTCAGCAGTATGTACTGCATTCTATGCTTGAACTCGGCATGATTACAAGAGATCAGGTGCAGCAAGCCGAAGCCGAAACGGCGAAATTCACCTTCCTGACCTATTCGCAGACGCACCACATCCAGGCACCGCATTTTGTGAACTATGTCATTGACAATGTGCTGGCTCCAATGCTTGGTAGTCAACTGGTCGATGGTGGCTTGAACGTCTATACAACGCTTGATCTGGACCTCGAAAAGCAGGTTGAGAAGATCGTCTACAACAAGCTTTACATGCAGCAGTTGGACAACTATCAAGGCTATTATGGGCCATTGGATATCACAAACAACCTGCATAACGCCGCCGTAGTGGTGATGAACCCTAAAAACGGTGAAATTCTGGCAATGGACGGTAGTGCGAATTTCAATCAGAAGTCGCTCGCGATGCAAGGTCAGGACAATGCGGCACTCGCATTGCGTCAACCCGGCTCGTCTTTCAAAACAATTGTGTATGCTACCGCGTTCGAGATGGGCTGGTACCCTGCGATGATCATACCGGATCATAAAACCATCTATCCGTCCGATTGTGCCGCTGCTATAGGCTCAAAAGGCTGTTTCTCGCCGCAGAACTACGATGGCACGTTCCACACGCAGTATCCTATGACGGTTCGTACCGCGATTGCGAACTCGTTCAACATTCCAGCGATTGATGCGCTTGAGTACGCGGGCATCGACAACGTTGTGAACATGGCAGGTCGCCTGGGCCTTAGCGAGATTGCAAACTTGCCAGCAGATCGAAAAGGTCCTGCAATGGCGATTGGTGCAGACGAGGTGACGCCACTTGACATGACAGGTGCCTATGCTACCTTCGCGAATCAGGGTGTGCGTATTCCGCCAACTTCTGTATTGGAGATTACTGACAACCAGGGAAACCCCATTTATAAGTACGACGAAAACCATCCTAAAGGCACGCGTGCTGTACGTGCAGATGTGTCGTTCCTGATGAGCAGTATCCTTTCAGACAAACCTGCACGTTATCACGAGTTCGGTCCTGGCAATCCACTGGAGCTAGACCGTCCAGCGGCGGCCAAGACTGGGACGACCGATAGATTCGGCGACAACTGGACAATGGGGTACACGCCATATACAACTGTCGGCGTCTGGGCTGGCAATAGTGATAATGAAAAGATGACGCTAAACACTATCGGTATCACGGGTGCCGCTCCCATCTGGCATGATGTGATGGAACTTGTTTCGCAAAAGTACAATTATCCAGCAAGTGATTTCGCGGTGCCATCCGATGTGCATCAAGGTACAGTGTCAGCTATAACAGGCTTACAGGCTACTGGTGGGCCAACGACCACCGACTGGTTTATCGACGGCACACTCCCAACAACGAGTGGTGGTGGTGGCTACTACAATCCGCCTCCGACCTGTAGCTACTTCTTCTGTCGTCCTGTATACCCAGGTGGACAGTAATATATCTCAAATGTTCAAAGATGTGGCCTGCATCGGGTGCGATGCAGGCCACATCTTTGAACATTTGAATCTCTTTCCTATTGCTTCTCTGGAACATATGCGCTATTATACGGATGTCTCTGCGTTTCTACACATCAAGCAAAGAGGGAGGACACCAGACATGGCAGACAAAGAGACAAGTCGCCAGCGTGTTGTGCCGGGTTTAGAGCGGGGGGCTGCACGCGTCAGTAAGGCGGCTGTCGGCAACGCAAAAACTGTGCAGAGTACGCGCGTAGAGCAGCGAGCACAGCTACCTACGTCGAGACAAGGCACGCGGCGTGGTGGGTCCTCCAAAAAATCGTCGGGCGGCAAGAAAGGCAGTACGAGGAAGGCTACACAACAACCCTATCGTTCGGTTCCTGCTCCTGCTAGAGACCCGAACGATACACGCGCAATTCAATGGGCTTACAATAAATGGCATGGCATGGAACCACATAAGCAGCAGCGCATGTGGAGTATTGTGTTACTTATTTTGTCACTACTGCTGTTCGGGTCGCTTACCATATTTCGTACCTCACCATTTCTCGGTGCTATCGGAAATTTCTTCTTCGTTGTCTTTGGTTGGTCTGCCTATCTGCTGGCACTGGGGCTGGTAGCTTTCGCGTTAGCACATCTTATCGAGGGCATTCGTAACGAGCCGTATGTGCGCGGGTCAATGGTATTTGGTCTGCTAGCAATATGGCTGTTACTGCTGATCGAGAGTCGGTTGATTATCGGCCATGATTCTGCCACAACAGGTGTGTTGGTAGGCTTCTTGGTGCGCCCATTGCTAGGTTGGCCTGCGGCGGCGGCTCATGTTATTACTCTTGGTCTGATTGGCCTACTCATTATCTTCACCTTTCGTGTCACCTTTGGGCATGTGCTACTGGTGGGCCAGTTCTTGCAGCGTTTGATTTCTGATGAAAAAAGACCATCGTTGAGCAACAAAAATGGTGCTGTTTCTCCTGGTCCTTCGCCATATCTTGGGCAACGTCCACAATTTAGTCGTTATGGAAACGGTCTGGTTCCCACGCAAAACGCACAGGGAACAGCGCAAAGTAGACGCCCACTACCGGACGAGAATGAGATTGAAGAGGACGATGCTGAAGACAGCGTAAGTTTCGAGTCGGACTTTGACGAAGATGATGACCCACGCAACGATATCAATCTTCACAGGCAAGAGGTTGGCACCGTGCCGCGTGGACCGCGTGGACCTGTGCCGCTTGATGTTGACGATCATATGAGCGCGGTCAGAGGCGCACGCCAGCAACCGCTGCCAATGAACAGCTCCATTGCTTCTGATAAACTGGTGGTAAAAGGTATGGGCGAGATGGAAGACCTGATGCCAAACAGGAACCGTCTTGCACACATAGCGGAGGTGCCGCAGACGCCTCAACGCACGCCACGTATTGCCAATGCAGCACCACAGAATGATAATTTCTGGATTTTGCCACAGACGACGCTCCTTAACAGCCCTGATGAGGTCAAGATTCAAATATTGGGTGATGATACGGAGACGCTGGCAAAGACTATTCAAGAGACACTACGTAGTTTTCGTGTCGATGCTGAGGTCAAGAAAGAAGATATCAGCATCGGTCCAACCATTATTCGTCTCGGTATCCGCCCAACGGGTAAGCCTGAGATGAAGCCTGATGAAAAGACGGGGAAGCTCGTCCCTGTACGCGATGCAGCAGGCAACATCGTATACGAGACGCGCACACGGGTCAGTCGTATTATGGCATTGCAAAACGACCTTGCACTAGTCCTCGAAGCGAAAACTATCCGTATGGAGGCACCTGTGCCGGGGCGTCCCTATGTTGGCGTTGAAATTCCAAACAAGAATAGTCGTCTCGTCACACTACGCGAGGTATTGGAAAGCAAAGAGTATCAGCCCGCGAAGGCCAAATCAAAGCTTGCCGTCGCGCTTGGCAAAGATGTGGCAGGCGTGGTGCGCGTGGGCGACCTTGCACGTATGCCGCATCTGCTGATTGCTGGCGCAACAGGAGCAGGTAAATGTTTAGCCTATAATGAACCTGTTTTCTTAGCAAACGGACGTATTGTTAGGGTGCAGGAGTTGCTAGGACAATCTGCACATGTGATAGGAGTCACCGATACTCAGACGATGCAGCAAGTTCCCGTACTTGCAACGTTTACCGAAAATGGTGTGCAAGATGTTTTCGAGATTGAACTTGATAACGGCGTAATTATTCGTCGTACTGGAGAACACCCATTGTGGGCTGCGTGCCTTGACGAAAACCAGCATGTTGGACGGCAATCTGATGGGAAAGCAACACGCCGCACACGAGCAATTAATGCTGGATGGGTTCACACAAAAGATTTGTTGGTAACAGGCAAGCGTCCTCACTTCGATGGGCATGTGTTGCTTGCACCAATTGCTCTGCATCAACAAGGCACGGTCTCGCGCAGTGATGCTGGTGTTATTTTGTGTGCAGCTTTACTCGCGGAAGGCGGCTTAAATAGTACTGGTCGCTCTAACATTTCAAAGCAATCTATGGGAACTCCGCGTTTTACTAATGCTGATCCTCTCCTGGTTGGTTTAGTAGCATCAGCAGCAAAAGAATATGGTTGCCAGTTAGTCGTCTCGCCGCATCTAGTGAAAGGCAATATTGACTACTACATCTCACAAGTAACTCGTGGTGGTAGAAATTCAATAAACCCTGTAGCGCAACTTGTATGCGACTGGAAAATAAATTGTCTTGCTACTCAGAAGCGCATCCCAGATTGGGTATTTCAACTTCCTGATGAGCAAATAGCTTTGTTTTTGCGAGTGTTTGTTGACTGTGATGGCTGGTTTGATGCTACCGTTGATCGTACAGCAGGAGTGAATGTAACCTTAGCAAATCCTGTTCTTATTCAGCAAATAGGACAACTTGCTTTGCGTCTTGGCATAGTGGGAAGTTACAGATATCATGATAATGGATATGCAGGAGCATGGTCATGGTCCAGCCGCATGGTTGCTGAATGGCAAGAGCAAGTCGGTTCTACCGTAAAAACCGAAAAGCTTGCTCGTGCTGTACAAGAACAGATTAGGCAACGTGAACTTGCATCAACTAAATGGAATGCTTGGAGACAAGCACAACCACTTGCAAATCAAACATTTGCAGATTGTCCACAAGATTACGAATGGCGTAAAATAGTTGCTATTCGTCGTACTACGACTCCTACAGTGAACATTCAAGTGCATAATGAAAATCATGCATTTGTAGGATACGTGGTTGAGCATAATAGCGTTATGATTAACGCTATTATTGCCAGCGTCATTATGCAAGCGACACCCGACGATGTGCGACTGCTCATGGTTGACCCCAAGATGGTCGAACTGAATATGTACAATGGCATTCCACACTTGCTCTCGCCCGTTGTTACCGAGGTGGAGAAGGTGGTGTCTCTACTCAAAAATGGTATCTCAGAGATGGAGAAACGCTATCGTCTCTTCTCGCAATTGGGGGTACGCAACCTCGATGGCTACCGTAAGATGCGAGCCGAACGCATGGCGAAGGGTGACAACTCGCTTGCCAATCTACCTGCGATTGTGATTATCATTGACGAGTTGGCGGATCTGATGATGGCGGCCCCCGAAGAGGTTGAAGGTATGATCTGTCGCCTCGCGCAACTGGCGCGTGCAACGGGCATTCACCTTGTCGTCGCCACACAGCGGCCATCCGTCGATGTGATCACAGGTTTGATTAAGGCCAACATTCCGACACGTATCTCGTTCATGGTGAGTTCAGCCGTTGACTCGCGCACAATTATCGACATGGGTGGTGCCGAGCGGCTGCTGGGACGAGGCGATATGCTCTATCTTCCCTCGGATGCAGGACGCCCTGAACGTATTCAAGGTTCGTTTCTAGCTGACGAAGAGGCGGAGCGACTCGTGCAGTATTGGCGCGAACAGGCGACACAGCATGCTATGGTCGCCAATGGCGGACAACACGTTGATGCCACCGAGGTACAAGCGCGTGTCGAGCCTGGGTGGGAGCTAAAAGAACAGGATTCGGAAGATTTCGAGTTGGATGACGATTTGCTGGATAAGGCCGAGGAGGTCGTGCGCGAATACGAAAAAGCCTCTATCTCGCTGCTACAGCGGCGCCTGAAAATTGGCTATTCGCGTGCCGCACGGCTGATAGATCTGCTAGAGGAGCGTGGTATCATTGGACGCTCTGAACAGAGTGGACGCGGCGGACGCGAAATTCTCGGTGGTGGTAAAGGTGAGGGTCATACAATGGCCGACGAGGTGGCTGATATTGTGGCCGAAGAAAAAGCTCGCGACGACTTCTTGAAGAAGCAGGCCGCGAATGGTAAACTGCCAACCGTACCGATGCCACTGCACAAGCCAGATGTTGACGAGGACGATGAAGAGTTCCAGCCTTTCTAACGTAAGGAATAATGGTATGCAACGTCAAAATATTGCGAGTGGCGTCCCCTACGAGTCTATTGTCGGTTACTCACGAGCAGTCCGTGTCGGTAACATAATTCATGTCGCGGGCACAACGGCTACGAATGAGCAAGGGCAGGTTGTCGGTATCGGTGATCCTTATGCACAGACAATACAGGTACTCAAGAATATCGAACGTGCGCTGACACAGGTAGGTGCTTCAATGAAAGATGTTGTGCGTACCCGTATGTTTGTTGTCAACATCGAAGCCTGGGAGAAGATCGGCAAGGCGCACGGCGAGTTCTTCCGCGACATCCGACCCGTGACGACAATGGTGCAGGTGAGCAAGCTCATTGATGAGGGTATGCTGGTCGAGATCGAGGCGGAGGCGATTGTATCGTAGGGGCCTTTATTCATAACGCCCTCGTCCCCACTCTTTGCAAGAATTGAGGTGCATTTCATGTGCCCCAAAACTTCTCTATTGCTCGCAGGGCGTTATAAATAAAGGCCCCTACAGTAGTGCTTATTCTATAAACATAGCATCGCCAAAACTAAAGAAGCGGTAGCGTTCACGAATGGCTTCTTGATAGACCTGCTCCATCAGGTCTTTGCCCATGAATGCACTGACGAGCAGGAGCAGGGTTGAGCGTGGCAGGTGGAAGTTCGTAATCATGGCGTCTACGGCCAGGAAGGAATAGCCGGGAGTGATGTACAGCCGTGTGTTACCTTTATAGGGTTCGATATGCCCATCGTGCATGCTGGCAACGCTTTCGAGAACTCGGACTGATGTGGTGCCTACCGCGATGACACGACCGCCGTGTATATGGGTCTCGTTGATGAGATGGGCGGTTTCCTCATTCAGTTCGATCTCTTCGCTATGTATCTGGTGTTCGCGGTAGTCCTCGACATCGACAGGGCGAAAGGTGTCCAGGCCGACATGGAGCGTGACGAAGCCAACCTGGACACCTTGCTGTTGCAGGCGTTCCAGTAGCGGCTTTGTGAAGTGGAGGCCAGCAGTGGGGGCGGCAGCGGAGCCGATAATGCGCGAATAGACGGTCTGGTAGCGTTCAGGGTCGTTCAGCGTTTCGTGAATGTATGGTGGTAGTGGCATACGTCCAAGTTCGTCGATCATCTGGCGCACATTGACCATATTGTGAACGCCGTAAGGGTCTTTCTCCGCTGTGTGTTCCTGTCCGACGACGGAGAGGCGCACAATACGTCCACCAGCGTCGGTACGGTCCATGATTTGTGCCTGTAACCACGCTTTTTTACCTGAGCCGTTATCGAAGATGATGTAGTCGCCGACCCGTAAACGTCGCCCCGGACGTACCAGAGCCTCCCAGTAATCCTGGCCCAGGTCGGGTCGCTCGGATAGCAGCAACACCTCGACGGCTCCTCCTGTCTCGGCTCTATGACCGAGCAGACGTGCAGGAATGACGCGGCTATGGTTGGCAATTAACAGATCGCCGGGACGGAAGTAGTCGCCGATATCGTGAAAGTGGCGATGCGTGATGTTCTTTGTTGCACGCTCGACTACGAGGAGGCGCGAGGCATCACGCGGCTCAATTGGCGTTTGCGCTATAAGTTCCGGTGGCAACTCATAGTCGAAGTCGCGCATTAAGAAGGTGTGGTCCACAGCGTCGCTCCACTCTCTACGTTTGGTGGTGTGAGTCCCAGATGCTGGTAGGCGGCGCGCAAGGCGACACGTCCACGCGGTGTACGCGAGATGAAGCCCAATTGCAGCAGATACGGCTCGTACACATCTTCAATCGTATTCGAGTCCTCGCTGGTACTGGCCGCAAGGGTATCGAGTCCGACGGGTCCACCGTTGAACTTTTGGATAATGGTGAGCAGCATGTTGCGGTCGGTCTGGTCAAGCCCAATGGCATCGACCTCCATCGCATCGAGTGCGGCCTGCGCCACGTCTTTTGTGATGACGCCGTTCGCCTTTACCTGTGCATAGTCACGCACACGTTTGAGCAGGCGGTTGACGATACGTGGGGTGCCTCGTGCGCGACCCGCGATCTCTTCTATACCATCTTTTTCGGCTGGTACCTTCAAAATACGTGCCGAGCGCGTCGCGATCTCTTCGAGTGCCTTTGTATCATAGTATTCCATGCGATAAATCGCGCCGAAGCGGTCACGCAGGGGAGCGGTCAGGGCACCAACGCGCGTCGTCGCACCGACAACGGTAAAGTTCGGTAGTGGCAGGCGTAGAGCCTTCGCGCTCGGTCCTTTGCCAATCATCACGTCGAGCGCGAAGTCTTCCATCGCGGAATAGAGTCGCTCTTCGACGGCGCGTGCGAGGCGGTGTATCTCGTCGATGAAAAGTACCTCACCGGGTTGCAAAGCGGTCAGGATAGAGGCAAGGTCGCCTGCGTGTTCGATGGCCGGGCCGGATGTCGTCTTCATACTGACACCCATCTCTACGGCGATGATATTACAGAGCGTCGTCTTACCGAGCCCTGGAGGTCCGTAGAGCAGCACATGATCGACCGACTCATGGCGTCGTCGTGCCGCCTCTAGCAAGATGCTCAGGTTCTCTTTGATCTTCTCCTGCCCGATATATTCCGCCAGACGATGAGGACGTAGGCTACCTTCGATAATTTCTTCCTCTTCGCTCATGCGTGGCGAGACGAGGCGATCATTCATATAGCTCACTCCAAATGAAACTAGTGTTCTACTTTCTGTTGTTTGTATTATACCAGAGTCATATATGCAAGTCGAGAGGGATTTTTTGAAAAAAAGATTTTGTGCAAATGGAGACATGGCAGGGCATGCCTCCATTTGCACAAAATCTTTTTCTATAATTTTATTTCGGACAACAGTTCCGCGCAGGTAAGCACACCTTCACTCAGTTGACCGCTATCTTCGATGCCCCACCACACTGATAGGACCGCTTGCGAGAGACCCCAGCCGCGCACACGGACGCGATCAAAGCTCAGCTCCTCCGATAGTTGATCTATGCGTCGTGCGAGTACATGTTTGGGGTCCGGCATTTCAAGCAACTCCGGTAAGAAATTGTGAAGCAGGTCCCCCGTTTCATATGCAGGCTCACTAATCAGTCCCTTGGGATCGATTGCCAGCCAGCCATTCCTCTCAGACGCCAGGATGTTGTCCTGGTGCAGATCGCCGTGTAGCAACATGCGCTCTCCCATAGATGCACTTAGTTCAGCATAGAGCGTCTCCGCCTCCTCCAACAGTGCTTTCGGAAATGGTCCGTTGCCACCGTGATAGTGTTGCCGCAATCTGTCGAAGCCTTTGCCCCACTTCTCGACGGTATCGAACGTATGCTCAAGCGGTGCTGGACGCCATAACCGCTTCATCACATCCGCCGCAATCGACATCGCTTTTTTGTCATCCACAACCTTTCTCAGTGATGTGCCAGGGTTTAGTCGTTCAAGTAGCATCACCTCGTCCTGCGTATCATATGCTAACAACCGCACCATACCATGCCCATCGAAGAGGCGCAGTGCCTCCGTCTCCTCTGGAAACTCGCCTGTTGGCGAGTGTGCTTTTAGTACAACCGCTGTGCCATCCTCACGCATTGCGGGAACAACGAAATGGAATGATACGTTCGCGAATGGTTGCCCTAATGTGAGGTGCCAACGTTGCTCACAGTTCACAAGTATCTCAGGTAGACGAGCAAGCCATTCGCGCCCCTTATCTTCGTGCAACTCTAGCATAAAACTCGCAAAGTTCTCTGGAATGATAACCATGTGAAATCTCCTCTTGTATTGAAAATGTTATCGTCATCAAATTTCATAAGATAACATGGTGGCGCACGCGCAAGAGGATAGGGAATGAAAAATTTCTGTAGCTTTATAAGCCAAAAAGATGACAGCTCATGTGTTAAAAAACAGATGAGGGCAAACAGGACGTATTTATGATGAGAAACGTATCAGCGTCAATACATGTTGTACATGTTTATTTTTCTCCATGTTTGTAGGGGCCATTATTCATAACGCCCTAATGTTGTACACTTTTACGACAAGGGCGTTATGAATAACGGCCCCTACAGCGTATTTGTTGTATTTCGTTAACATTCATCAGGCCTGTACAGGTGGTTGTACAATGAACAGGGGCAGACTCGTCGCGTGTAGCACGCGCTCTGTAACGCTGCCCAATGCCCAATGTTGCGGACCGTTATTGCCATAGGCGGTCATCGCGATGATATCCGTTGCACCCTCTTTGCCATGCTCGGCCTCTTGGATGATGGTATGGGCAACATCAGCACTAGAGGCTACCGACGAGGTAAGTGTGAGATTTGCGATGGTAACACTATCAGTTCCATTATGGAAGCTGTTTGTCGTCGCGTCAAGGTACTGCTTCGCCATGTTCATGCCCGCCGACCTTTGCGTTTCAGGCTTGACGACGTGGAAAAGGTGCAATACACCCTGTCCTGGGGCAGCAAGGGCTGCAGCAAGCTGAGCGGCAGGTGCTAGGGCGGCTTCGGATTGTGGAGAACCATCCAATGGCACTAATACACGTACAGAAGTCGCTGTATTAGCAGGTTCCTCGACAGGAGTAGAGCCAGCTTCACGCAACACAAGCGTAGGAGTTCCGCCATAGCGTGCCACCTTTTCCGCGACAGAGCCAAGTGCCCAGCGTGAGATGCCAGTAAGACCGTGACTACACAACACAATTATGTCAATCTGTCTTGTCGCAGCCTCCGTAAGAATAGTGGGCGCAATAAGTCCAGCAATCGCCTGAGTTTCGACGTGAATATGGGCAAGCGTATCGGATGCCACGATAGAGTCAAGATAGCTCTGTGCCATACGTATGTCCGTCTCGCTCACAGTCTGAATCAGAATGGGTTTTGCAGCCGCTGACGGCGAAGAGGCAGGCGAAGTGTCAATTACACGCAGCAAGGTAATCGTTGCACCAGACGCATGTGCCAACTTTGCTGCAACTGGAATTGCTCGCTCTGCACGTCCAGAGCCATCCAACGGCACCAGGATATGTTTGAACATGAAGGGACTCCTTTCGTTCTTCACGCACAACGTGTGCAAGGGATGTGTTATTCAGCATCGAACACAAAATACTCCCTTGCAAAGAGTACGGAAATCAGCACTGAAAGAGAGACAATGGTACAATGTGTTTATGCAGGGAGACCCTTGCGCTCTCCCTATTTTCCTCTATAAAAAAAGAAGGATTTGTGTCCTATGCCTATCGACTTTCACGCAAAACAGAATCGTTTTTCATACGCTATGAGAGAGGCCGACCAGACATGGTGTGAGGATATACAGCAGAACGTTATAGATGTGCGAGGCAAAACTATTGCCGATATAGGCTGTGGTGGTGGTATCTATACGCTTGCACTCGCAGAGATGGGTGCGGCACACGTAACGGGTGTCGATTTTTCGCAAGAGGAGATTCAGGCTGCTCAGGAGAAGCATCACGAGATGCCAAACATTACGTTTACCGTTGGTGGTGCTTTTCATACGGGTTTAGCAAGTGGCCAGTACGACATTGTGTTGGAGCGTGCGCTGATTCATCATCTCACACACGAAGACCTCCCACGGTGCTTCATAGAAGCATCCCGTATACTCAAACCAGGAGGAACGCTCATCGTGCAAAACCGCACCCCGGAAGATTGTATGCTACCAGGCAGTGAGACGCATATTCGCTACTACATTGTCACCTACTATCCCGAACTGCTGGAAAAGGATGTCGCACGCCGTCATACGAGCGCGGTGGTGGTTGAGGCGTTACAACAGGCAGGCTTTGTATCTCTCGAAGAGCAGAAGCTATGGGAGACGCGCCAGATATACAAGGATGTCGATGAGTTAACTCAGGATATACAGGCGCGTACAGGTCGCTCAATTCTACACGAGTTGAGTGATGAGAAATTGCAAAGGCTCATTGATGCTATGCGTGAAAGGCTAAAAGAACACAAAGGGGCGATTGTGGAGCAAGATAGATGGACAGTGTGGAGCGCGAGGAAAATGTAGGAACGTGACAATGTGATTTAAATTGTTACTCTGGGAACGGGCGACCACAAGGGTCGCCCGTTGGTTTTTGTTACCACACTATTTCTTAAACAGCACCATCGGTCCCTACGGCATCCCTGGCACGTCGGGTACGTTCATGCTCAGGCCGATTACCTTGAGCTTCTTTTTGAGCGATTCCTGTGCGTAGCGTGGTGTGAGCCATGGATCGCCACCAGCTTCGAGAATTTGTGGCACCTGCGCTGGGTCGGGTGAGAGTGCTTCGAGTGCGATAGGTGCGAGCCGCGCAATGGCATCGTGTACCGTTTTAGCATTGTTTGCGTCTCGCTGAATCATGTCGCGTAAAAACTTGACGCCAAAGACAACGTGACGCGATTCGTCACGTGCAACAGCCGTGAAGCCACCCCTGAACGCGGGAAAGAGGTTGTCTTGACGATATACATCCAGGATGCTGCGCTGTCCAGCCAGTGCCAGTGTGCCCTCGATGACGATGTGGTAGAGCGTGATGCCTTCGAGCAAGTGCGCCATTTGGGTTGGTTCGCGTCGAATGCGGTCCGATACCTCGTTGAGCGCATCGACCAGGATGTAGCGTAGCTTGTCGTTCATGTTCTGGCTCACGACCGCCAGCGTCTCTTCTAAATTTCCGTAGTCTACGCCGAGGGCCTCACCGAAGAAGCGTGCGAAGAAGACGGTGTGGCGTGCTTCATCCGCAAGTTGCGTTGTCAGGAATACACGCGTCTCATCGTCAGGCATCGCCGTGATAAAGGGGGCGAGCGTGTTAGTGACGCATTCCTCACCTTTGAAAAACGCCGATAAGCCAAGTATACGCATACGTTGCTCTTCCGGCGGCATTTTCTGCCACTGGGTGCGGTCGGTTGAGAAGTCTATATCTTGCGAACGCCATTGTTGCCGCTCCCAGCGATAATACAGTTCGCGGTACGTGGGCAGGTGTACCAGTCCCTCGTCGATAATGTTCATCACATTATCAATGGGAGTCTGTTGTAGCTGTGTGAGTGATGCGTTTTCGATAGGCATTTCAATGGACATGATGTTTCCTCAACTCTTTCTTGTCGATCTTACCGATAGCGTTACGGGGGAGCGCATTCACAAACTCAATCTCGCTGGGTGTCTTATAGTTCGCAAGCTTTTCACGGCAATAGGCCATGAGAGCCTCGGCGGGAATAGGGGTACGCACGACAACAAAGGCTTTGACCTCCTCGCCCATGCGTTCAGAAGGCACACCAATCACCGCCGTCTCGATCACCGAGGGGTGCGAGGTAAGCACCTCTTCGATATCGCGTGGATAGATGTTGAAGCCGCCGCGAATAATTAAGTCTTTCTTGCGCTCGACAATGTAGAGATAACCATCCTCATCGAAACGCCCCATATCGCCTGTATGTAGCCAGCCGTTACGTAGAGCCTCTTTCGTTTCTTCTGGCATATTATAATAACCCTTCATCACATTAGGACCACGCGCAACCACTTCGCCTATCTCGCCCTGCGGCAATGGGTTATCCTGTGCATCGACAACTTGTATCTCAATGTTTGCCGATGGTTTACCGACCGAGCCAGCTTTGCGCTCCATATCCAGAGTGTGTCCGGCCAGGGCCGCACTACCCTCCGAGAGTCCATAGCCCTCACGTATCGTGCAACCGAACTTTTGCTCGAAACCTTCAAGTATGTTGACTGGTAGGGGAGCCGAACCACTAACGCAATATTGTAGACTGCTGGTATCATATTTTTCGGCATCGGGCGTGTAGAGCAGTGCCACGAACATCGCCGGTACACCCGCGAACGCGTCGATACGGTGACGCTCGATGGCGGAGAGGACCGTGCTCGTATCGAAACGGGGATGCATGACCACTTTGGAACCAGTAAGGTACATCACGTTTAGCGCGACAATACCAAAGGCGTGTGCGAGCGGCAGAATGGCAAGTTGTGTCTCCTCGCTACGTTGCTCATACTCTGTGCCGCGTCCACTCAAGGCATTGGAGACAAGGTTGCGGTGCGAGAGCATGACCCCTTTAGGGCGTCCCGTTGTGCCGGATGTGTAGAGAATGACAGCGGTATCAGCGGTATCCAGTGTAATGCCATCCAGGTGCGTCATGTACTGATCGGCCTTGTCAACACCCTTCGCCACAACATCCGTATATGCCAATACCTGGAGTGTGTCTGTCTGTGGTGTTGCTTCAGAGGTCGTGACATCGGTGCTGATGATGTAACGCATCGTCGGTAGCCCTGCAAGTGCGTTTTGTAGCAATGGGAGCAGGAGTGCGCTAGTGAAAATAGCCTTTGCTCCTGAATTTTCAGCGATAAAATGCACCTCTGGCCCTTTCAGCAAAGGTAAGACTGGAATGATAATGGCACCTGCACGCACGATGGCTTGATAACCAATCACAACTTCGGGACGATTGGGCATCATCATCAACACACGGTCCCCCGGTTCGATACCGAGAGCGCGTAAACCACCTGCAAGTTGTGTTGCCTCGCGTGCAATCTCGATGTTGGTGTACTCGCGTACAACCTGCTGGTCTTCATAGAGAAACTGGAGAAAAGGGCCAAAGCGGGAACAATTGTAGATAGCCAGATCATAGAGAAGATGCAGGTCTTGATCCGTCATGCGTTGCTCTTCGATCATAGAAGGCTTGCCTCCTGCCGAGGTTGTCCAACGTCGGACAACCACTCTTTGTAACAACTCCACGTGGGTCGTCTGTTTGTATACATACAGCATACGTGAGAAATGGTAATGTCTGTACTGTACCATGCAAGCGGCGCGTTTATCAAGGGGAGTTAGAAACATAAATTGGCTGCTTGGATGAATGGTTGCACATGCAGCCATTCATCCAAGCAGCCAATTTATGTTTGTATTTATCTATCCGCGAACTCGTAAATCGCTCTAACTCCCCGTTCCAACTCTTCCCCCGATGCTGCTAACGAGATGCGTACAAAGCGTTCGGAGACACTACCAAAGGCACTCCCCGGCGCAACTGCGACATTGTATTCGCGTAACAGGTCGAGTGCGAACTGTCTACCGCGCAACTCGCCATTTCTATTTGTTACATCGATGAGGGCGTAAAAAGCTCCATGTGGGGTGTAGAGATAGCGGTCGTAATCTTTGAGCAGGCTCACGGTGAGGTCACGGCGATGCTGGTAAGCATCGCACATATCGGTAACGCACGTTTGCGGTCCGGTGAGGGCTACGGCTGCGGCACGTTGAATGAGTGTACTCATGTTGGTTTGATTGGCGTTGAGGACATCAATGATTGTCTTGAGCAGTGGCGTACCCGTGACGATATAACCAATGCGCCAACCCGTCATGGCGTAGGTCTTCGAGAAGGTGTAAATACCGATGAAACGCCCCGATTCAAGCTCATTCGGCTCAAGCATTGTGCCTGGACTGATATGTTCGCCCTCGAAGATGATCTGATCGTAGCATTCGTCCGAGACCAGGTACAGGTCATGGCGACGTGCAAAATCAAGTAGGTCAAGCACCACCTGTCTGGGAAAAACGGCACCCGTAGGATTGCCAGGGGTGTTGATAATCAGGATACGTGTGCGCGTCGTGACCAGTTTTTCCAGGTCCGCGACGTTCGGTAGCCACTCGTTGTGCGCGTCGAGCGGATAGGAGACGCCAACCGCGCCACAGGCTGCGAGTTGCATTGGATAGTGCGGCCAACATGGGTCAGGTACAAGTATCTCGTCGCCCTCGCTCACAATGGCATTGAATGTCGCCTGTAGCGCACCTGTGCCACCCATCGCGATAGCTACATTATTGGGTGCAACTGTATAACCGTTGATACGCCGTATCTTATCGGCGACGAGTTCGCGCAACCACGGCCAGCCTGCAGCGGGACCATACGTAATTGGCTCGTTCTCGATAGCCTCTATCGCAGCCCGCCGAATATGCTCAGGTGTGCGAAAGCTCGGCTCGCCAATATGTAGTAGCACCTGTGGCGGCAACACGATACCGCGTTGCTGTGCCTCAAGCTGTAGCTGGCGAGCTGTGTCTCCTAGCGTCGTAATGTCGTTGCTCTTCTGGTTGTGAATGCGTTCTTTTCCAAATTTCATATTGTTTGCATTCCCTGTAGCCCAAGTCCACGTTTTTCGTAGGGACCAGATTGATCGCGTCCGCCGCGCGATTTATCGCATATACATTCTCACAAGGATTTCGCGCAATGAATGCGCCTTGGACGCGATCAATCTGGTCCCTACGAAACATGGTTACATGATGTTGGACAATCAAACAGATTATTCCCCGATTTTCCGCACCAAACCTGTCAACAACGCGATACGCACGGGCAGGTAATCAAGCTCGACATATTCACCCGGATTATGCGCGAGACCACCACCAGCACCGAGGCCATCGATGGTAGGGATGCCCATGCCAGACGTTGTGTTAGCGTCCGAGGCACCACCACTACCGAGGTCTGCAATTTCCAAGCCTAGCTCTTTGCCTGCTTCTTTGGCCTTTTGCACAAGTTGCATGTTGCGCTCTGACCGCTCGAAAGGTAGACAGCGCATACCGCCGCTCAGCATTGTTGTTGTGCCTTGAATAGTTGTGTGAGCTGCTACCTCATGCATCGCGGCCTCGATTGCCGAAATGCCCTGCATATTGCTGGCTCGCACATCCATCTCACAGTAGGCGAAATCGGGTACGACGTTGGTGCGCTCTCCACCATGAATGACGCCAACGCTGAGCGTTGCCCCTGGAACCGTGCCGTTCAGAGCTTGCATCGCCTGCACCTTGTAAGAGAGTTCATGAATAGCGTTGCGCCCGTTGTGAGGCTCGACTCCTGCATGTGCGGAGAGGCCGTGTACCTCGACGCGATATTGACCGGAGCTACGGCGCGACGAGACGACATTGCTAATGGCACGCCCCGGCTCCAACACGATTACAGCATCGGACTGTCTGGCAATCTCCTGAATCAGTGGTTTACTGCCAGGGGAGCCAATCTCTTCGTCACTATTGCAAATAAAAGTGACGTTTTGATAAGTGGTGGCGTTCTCTTCAAACAGCAAGTGCAAGCCGTACATGCCGATGAGCACGCCTGATTTCATATCAAGGACACCAGGACCTGTGGCGATACGCTGTCCGTTGCGCTCACTTAGCGCGAATGGTCGCTTCTGCACTTCGCCTGCGGAAAATACAGTGTCGATGTGTCCGATGAGCAGGATGCGTGGACCTTGTGTCACACTCCCTTTCCGAGCTGCGACGAGGTTGTTGCCGTATTCTTGTTGCTTATCGAAGGAGGTGGAGAAGCCAAAGTCGTGAAAGCGTTCCTCTAAATAGGCTCCCACACGGTCAATGCCAGCCTTTGTATAGGTGCCGGAGTCGATATTCACAATCGCTTTCAGGTCGTCCATGTATGCAGGCATTATTTTTTCGGCACGCTCGACAACACGATGTTGCTTCATTTCTATATTGCTCCCTGCTCCTTGAACTGTTCGATGTCGGCATCGCTATAACCAAAACTATGCAGTATCTCGCCGGTGTGTTCGCCCAGTGTCGGTGGGGCATGGTGCTGTATCGCCTCGACACCGGACATACGCGGAAAGGTAGGCAATGTTCGCACTGGATCACCACCTATATCACTACTCACCGTGACGCCGCGAACCTGTGCGTGAGGATCGTTGAGTGCCTCGTCGATGCTGTAGACAGGTCCAACACAGGTGTCGATATCGGCGAGTTCCGCTACCCACTCGTCGCGCGTCTTCGTTTTGAAGATGATGCGGAGCTGATTCATAGCCTCGTTGCGCTCTTCATGGCCGCGTGGTTGATGGAACGGTAACAGTTCGAGATGCCCAATATGCGTACAGAAGGTGTGCCAGAATTTCGGCTCAAGTGCTGCCAGCGTCACATGCTTACCGTCCTTCGTCTCATAAATATTGTAGCAGGGTAGGCCGCCATCGAGCGAGGAGTGTCCTGGTTTGGGAACCTTGTCAGTGTTGAGATAAGCGGCGGTGACAAGCGGTAGTAGCGACATGACGCCCTCGGTCATGGATACGTCGATGCTGCGACCCTCGCCCGTTTGTGCTCGCCCGACCAGTGCCGTGAGGATACCCACGACCGCCATATAGCTACCACCTGCGAGGTCGCCAAGCTGGGTCGGTGGCATTGTCGGTTCTCCGTTCGGTCCCCGATTATAGTCCAGTAGACCAGCGTAACCCTCGTAATTCAAGTCATGCCCTGCACGCAATCGAGCCGGACCATCCTGTCCATAGCCACTGATGGCACAATAGATAATGCCTGGATTGACCTCTTTGAGTTGTTCGTAGCCAAGTCCCAGGCGTTCCAGCACGCCCGGGCGAAAGCTTTCCAGTACCACATCAGCATTCCGAACCATATGCAGAAATATGTCACGTCCTACGGGCAATTTGAGGTTGAGCGTTGTGCTACGCTTGTTACGATTGATTGCCAGGAACAACAGGCTCATGCCACCAGCACCATGTGGCGGCATATAGCGCCCATAGTCACCACTCTCAGGCTCCTCTACCTTCATCACATCGGCCCCAAAATCGGCCAGCATCTGTGATGCATAGGCACCGGGGAGCAGGCGCGAGAGGTCAAGGACACGGATGCCGTTAAGAGGCTGACTCATACACAAATCTCCTTCACTGGGACAGAACGGTCGTTTTTGTATGAGTGTAGGGTATCAGGGAGAGGTGGGTATTGTCAATCATCATATCATACCCCTAACTTTCCCCTTGTATGATATAATTTCCTACATACCCTCATGCATGCTGAGGGAGAGGCTCTATGCGAGAGGAGTGGCGGCGGTGTCCGTCTTATACATATGTTTCGGAAAATTTTGATTGCTAATCGTGGCGAGATTGCGCTACGTATTATTCGTGCCTGTCGAGAAATGGGCATACTCAGCGTTATCGCACATTCAGAGGCTGACCGCGACTCGTTACCCGTGCGTATGGCAGATGAGCGTATCTGCATTGGGCCAGGGGCGAGCAGTAAGAGCTACCTGAATATACCCAATATCATCAGTGCTGCCCTTATCTCTAATGCCGAGGCCATTCATCCCGGTTATGGCTTTCTTTCGGAGAATACCAGTTTCGCTGAGATATGCGCCGATGTTGATATTACCTTTATTGGTCCATCGGCTCCGGTGATGTCGGTGATGGGTGATAAGGTGTCGGCGCGGCAGGCGATGGCGAAGGCGGGTCTGCCAATGTTGCCGGGGACGCCAGTGTTGCGTACCTTTGCCGAGGCACAGGATGCCGCCAAAGATATCGGCTATCCTTTGATGCTCAAGGCTGTAGCGGGTGGCGGCGGACGCGGTATTCGTTTAGTAAGGCGGGCCGACGAGTTAGAGCGCGTCTTTATACTTGCACAGAACGAAGTACGCGAGGCGTTCCGCGACGATGGTATCTATTTTGAGCGTTACCTTGAACGCGCCCGTCACATCGAGATTCAGGTGTTGGTCGATAATCATGGCAATGGCGTCCATCTTGGTGAGCGCAATTGCTCCTGCCAACGTCGTAATCAGAAGGTGCTGGAAGAGTCGCCCAGCCCTTTGTTGCCGCGCAAGTTGCGTGATGAGATCGGCATGAAGGCGATACGCGCCGTGCAGAAGGTTGGCTATCGCAACGCAGGCACTCTGGAGTTTCTTGTAGACGAGCAGAATCGTTTCTACTTTATGGAGATGAACACGCGTCTACAGGTCGAGCATCCCGTGACGGAGATGGTGACGAGTCTCGACCTTGTGAAGGAGCAGCTACGGATCGCGTCAGGGATGCGACTGCAACTCAAGCAAGATGCAGTTCAATTTCGCGGCCATGCCATCGAATGCCGCATCACGGCGGAGGATGCCGACAACGATTTTCGACCACAAACGGGAACGGTTGAGCGTTATCTGCCACCCGGAGGGCCGGGTGTGCGTGTCGATAGCCATCTGTTCGCGGGCTACGAAGTGCCACCGCACTATGACTCGTTACTCTCAAAACTGATTGTCTGGGCTGATACACGCGATGAGGCTATTGCACGGATGCAACGCGCACTCGATGAGTACGTTATTGAAGGACTCACAACTACAATTCCGTTCCATCAACGTCTGCTAAAAAACCCTGTCTTCCTCAGTGGCGACACCTATACACGGTTCCTACAAGAGGAGGCGGCATCGTTAGGGATATAATAGGGCGTGATGATGAATGGAAACGAAATACAATGGATACACGTAGGGGCCTTTATTTATAACGCCCTCGTTCCAATCGTATACAGCATCAGGGCGTTATAAATAAAGGCCCTACAGGATATATGTTGTGTCCGAGTTCATTTATTAATATTCATCGTCAGTCCCATACAGGCGAAATGTGTTTGCAAATATAGATTGCACTACAAACATACATACTATATAGAGGAGGAGATACATTATGTCGCGTGTCGTTGTAACGGGAATAGGGCTTGTGACCTCGCTGGGAAACGACCTTGCGTCGTCGTGGGATGCGTTGTGTCAGGGCAAGTCGGGCGTAGGTGAGATTACAGCCTATGATACCAGCAACTTTCGTGTTCATTTCGCGGGCCAGATCAAAAATTTCGATGCAACACCGTATGTGGACCGCAAAGAGCTACGCCGTAACGATCCCTACGAATTGCTTGCCATCGCCACAACGAAGCAGGCACTGGCACAGGCGAAGCTTGCTATCACCGACGAGAACGCCGACGATATCGGCGTCTATATCGGCAGCGGTATCGGTGGTCTGGTGACGCTGCACGACCAGTTCAAGGTACTGCATGAAAAAGGGCCGGACCGCATCAGCCCCTTCTTCATCAACATGATGATTATCGACGGTGCCCCTGGTATCGTCTCCATCTTGACGGGTGCGCGTGGTCCGAACTGGGCGGCAGTCTCTGCCTGCGCCACCAGTGGTAACACGATTGGCGAGGCGTGGGAGACCATTCGACGCGGCGATGCCAAGGCGATGATTGCGGGCGGTGCCGAAAAAGCTGTGACGCCGATTGCGATGGCAGCCTTTGACAATATGAAGGCATTATCACGCAATAACGGAAATCCACAGGAGGCGAGTCGTCCCTTCGACGAATTACGCGATGGTTTCGTAATGGGTGAAGGCTCGGCTATGCTGATTCTTGAAGACCTCGAATTCGCGAAGGCACGGGGCGCAACCATCCTTGCCGAAATGGTTGGTTATGGCTCTACAGGTGACGCGCACCACGTCACAGAGCCTGCTCCGGGCGGAACTGGTCTGGTACGTGCAATGAGACGCGCACTGCAAAAGGCCGGGCTACGACCTGAGCAGGTCAACTACTACAACGCTCACGCAACCTCAACTTTGTACAATGATCGCACAGAGACACAGGCTATCAAAACCGTGTTCGGCGATTACGCGTGGAAGTTGCCTATTAGCGGCACCAAGTCGATGATAGGTCACACGCTTGGTGCAGCTGGTGCGGTTGGCGCGGTCGTTTCCATTCAATCTATTCTTACGGGAATTATTCCACCTACGATCAACCTGCATCATCCCGACCCGGAGTGCGACCTTGACTATGTACCGAATGAGGCACGACACGTCAAAGTCGATGTCGCCGCCTGTACCTCGATGGGCTTTGGTGGACACAACACCTGCCTCATCTTCAAACGTTATGCAGAGTAAGTAGGGTAAAAATTCGTATGGACGTAGAAAAGACATCGTGGCTGGAGCGAGTCGAGGAACTTATTCACGTACTCGAAGGTAGCACGATTAGCGAACTAGAGTTGACCGAGGGGGGCACCGAGATCACCATCCGTCGCAATACTGGTATGGTGATGGTCTCGGCTACCCCTATGCAGCAAGCAGTCAGCGGAATGCAGAACGGGCAGGTGAGTGCTATAGCGCAACAACCTGTCGCTAGCACACCCGCAAAGGTTGATAAGAGCGTCGCCGTCGCCGCACCATTGACGGGTGTCTATTATGAAGCGGCCTCGCCCACCACGCCACCGTTCGTCACAATGGGCGATATCGTGCGTATCGGGCAAGTTGTCGCGCTTATCGAGGCTATGAAGGTCTTCAATGAGATTCAAGCCGATGTGTCGGGCCGCGTCGTTGCTATGACCGCCACCAGTGGCGATGTTGTGCAAAAAGGTGATGTGCTGCTACGCGTCGAACCTCTGTAGCATCCTTCATGGCTCTCATGCTACTCCATAAAAAACATCTCTGCTTGCTGGTAGAATGCCAGCAAGCAGAGATGTTTTTTATGGAATCTTATATCCCTTGTGGGGGCCGATAGCTTGGTGGATTCCACCAGTGGTCAGCACTCATCCACATCGCGCGGCTATGGCGAAAGAAGATGAGTGGCAACACAACAGGGAGCGGCAAGCCGGCCAACATAATCGGCCAGAATGGAATAGCTGGATTCAAGCCAGCCGCAGTTGCGAACGGTACAACCGCAATCGCCACCAACAATTCGCTCACCACAAGGTTGATTGCCATTGCGCCTGTAAAGTAACCCTCTTCACGTTCAAACGTAAAGCCGCAGATAGGGCACTTCTCATACATCGTAAAAAAGCGTTTGAACAATTTTCCCTGTCCACACACTGGACAACGCAGACGTAGCCCGCGTCCAATGAGTGTCCAGTATCCGACGCCAACCATAGCCTTACCTTCCTTCGCGCTCATACAAGTAGAAAATTCTCTTTCCATTCATGAAGGTATAATATCTCTTCTTTATATATCGTAGTAATGTTTTCTCTATTATAACGTAAATGGATAGGTGTTTCATTCCGTAATTACGAGATTGTTAAGAGGGTGCAGGGAGACCCGCAAGGGTCTCCCTGCACCCTCTTAACAATCCTCGCATATGACATTTGTCACCTCCAGGACATGATTACCTCCACTACCGAACTGACCACAACATAACTATACTTAGGGTGTGAGATGCAAGAGAGCAATTCCACAAGAACTACACAATACATGTTTAAGTTACAAAGAAAGAAGGACTATTATGAAGACAAACACACAGAACCTGATCTCAAAACTACAGATTAGCGCACTCGTATTGATGACCGCTGCACTAGGCTGGACGGGTGGAAACTTTACGCCACAAGATTCGCCCGCATGGAACTACTTGCTGCATTGCATTCCTATTGTATTGCTATTAGTGTTCAGTCTCTTCATGTTTCGTATGCGTGATGATCAGCAAGGGGCAACGAGCATTCGTCGCACCAGAATAGCTGTGAGCGTTTTCGTTACGCTCTCAATTATCGGTACCATTGTGATGATCGTATTAGGAGCAAACAATCCAGACCCCAATGCTGTCGGCATCAAGACGTTCGCGGACTGGGTTCCGGTGGTCATTTTGAATATGGGCAATCTCTTGTGGCTGGGAACGCTGGTCTTTGCCCGTCGCCCACATGCTGCCGCCGTCGAGACTGTTGTCGGGGCCTGATCCATCACCATTGAAAGATTTCTGTAGGAGCTATTACTCATAACGCCCTCGTCCCAATACACCATGTAGGCAGACATTGACGAACGGAATCAACGAATGGGAAACGTGGTCAATGGGGACGAGGGCGTTATGAAGAATAGCCCCTACATGTCCGTCAATGCCTAACCATATGGTGTATTGGCACGAGGTTGCGACAAATCGGACCTGTACAATTGTGGATGTGATAAAATCGAACTCGTACAAGTGTTGTAAGTAGAGTGCAATGAGGTCATGATATGCCTGCAAACAGTTCAACCCAACGGCACAACACAGCATTGTTACCAGCTAACCGCTCTGCCTATCTCTTGTGGTTGGTATGGGTTATATGGCTGCCCTTTGCTATTCCTGAAATCAGAGCATTGCTCCAGTCTCATCTCTCGTTAATACAGATTATTGCAACGCTCGTCGCGGTCGCCCTCTTCTTTTGTGTCTATCTATGGGCAACATGGAGCAATGTACAACGTCTTGTTGACGCATCATCTTCAGAAGATACAGTAGTCGCGCAATGGCTACCAATCGCTATCCTCTTTATGTTAAGCCTTATCATCGTAATTTTGTATAAAGGTATTGGTACGCCATTCATCTTCACAAGTGCTTATATTGGTGGTCGCCTGCCAACTGTGCGAGCCATACTGTCGGTTGTTGTACTCGCGCTGTTTGTCGCCGTGGCAAGCTCTCGCAACAATCCTGACTGGTCCTCTCTTGTACAGGGCATCGTTCTTATTGTTATAGTTGGCATCGTTACCCCACTTGTCGTGCGAGCAGTTACAACGGGGCGCGAATTGCGTGTCGCACGGGAAGAAATTGCTCGTTTAGCAGTAACCGCCGAGCGGCTACGTATCGCACGTGACCTGCATGATTTATTAGGACACAATCTCTCGCTGATTGCGCTGAAAAGCGAACTAGCACGGCGTTTGATTCCTGTGTCACCCGAACAAGCAGCCGTTGAGATTGGGGATGTCGAACAGGTAGCGCGGACAACGTTGCAAGAGGTGCGCGAAGCTGTCGGCAACTATCGCCAACCCTCGCTAGCAAACGAACTGCATGCCGCACAGCAGCTCCTGGCAGCGGCAGGTATCAGCTATCAATGTGAAGAAGACGAGAGTATACAGAATATGCAGGATACCTTGCCGCCGACCATCGAGGCCGTACTTTCATGGACGGTGCGCGAAGGCGTGACAAACATCATTCGCCATAGCCGCGCCCGCCTGTGTCGTATTCATGTGATGCGAGATACACACGAGGCTCGCGTCGAAATCGTCGATGATGGCTTGGAAGCTCCTGCACAGTTCGTTGCTGTGGCTGCTACAGATGCTACAGGTAATGGCTTACGTGGTTTAACCGAACGTGTTGCGGTACTTGGGGGAGTATGCGATGCACACCCTCAAAGCGGTGGTGGCTTTCGTCTCGCGGTCTCGGTGCCGCTTATACAACAGGAAAGGGGCAAGTAGCAATGATCCGTGTATTACTGGCCGAAGATCAAGCGATGGTGCGCGGTGCGCTTGCCGCTCTGCTCACACTCGAAGGCGATATCGAGGTGATTGCTCAGGTTGGACGCGGCGACGAGGTAGTTACAGTTGCGCTCGCTACGAAACCGGATGTAGCCTTGCTGGATATCGAGATGCCGGGCTGTGATGGTCTCACGGCTGCAGCTGCCCTTCACGCACAGTATCCGCAGTGCCATGTACTTATCTTGACAACCTTCGGACGCCCCGGCTATTTACGGCAAGCAATGGAAAGCGGTGTCGTCGGCTTTTTGTTGAAAGACGCTCCTGCCTCTCAACTGGCGGCGGCTATTCGGCGTGTACTTGCAGGTGAACGCGTGGTGGACCCTTCGTTGGCGATGGCAGCGTTAAGCGAAGGCAATAATCCACTCACCGAGCGCGAACGTACTGTACTCGTCTCTGTGACTCACGGGGCAAGCATTGCCGAGGTTGCGCGAACGCTCTTTCTCTCAGAGGGCACGGTGCGTAACTATCTCTCCGTTGCAATACAGAAGTTGAACGCGCACAACAGAATCGAGGCCGCACACATCGCCGAGCAGAAGGGCTGGCTTTAGGGGATGATTATTGGTGCATCCGCTACGTAACGAGGGAACGTAGGGGCCTCATTTATGACGCCCAAGCACGAGCGAAGCAATGTGCGAGTCCCAACCGTAGTTTTCCTTTCTGACCGACTGAGCGAAGCGAGCGACGAAGGAGCGTTGTCGGTCGGAATATGGAGTAAGCGGATGCGCCAATTATCACGCCCTTGTCCCTATTGAATACGTTGTTCAATCCTTGCCAGCATTGTGTATTGCTTATAGGGCGTTATAAATAAAGGCCTCTACAGCGTCTTCTGCTCTTCTAAACGCGCTATTGCGCGTTCCGTCACTTCTAGCCCTGCGTGTAGTGTTGCTTCTTTGTACTCGCGTACCAGCATCTGGTATTCCAACAGGCGTGGGCGGCGAGTTGGACGAGTGGCGTACTGTTGACGCGCCCATTCCATCTGTTCGAGTTGTTGTAACAGACTATCTCTATGCTCTTGCAGGTGGTGGAGCGTAATTTCGTCCGAGGTTTCGCCACAAAAGAAGAGCTTGGTGAGGAAATCGTCTTTGTTGAAACGCTCCGGTACATCTTCCTGTAACCATTGCTCAAGCTCAACCTGGCCCGCAGGTGTTAGGCGATACACTTTACGATTGGGGCGCGTGGTCTGCACAACAATTTCCGCCTCGACGAGACCAGCCTGACTGAGATGTTTGAGCGTTGTGTAAATCTGGCTATTGCCCGCGTTCCAGTAGCTGGCAAGGGCACGGTCGAAGGCTTGCTTGATATCATAACCCGTCATAGGATTTGTCCACAACAGGCCGAGGATGATGTAGCGTAGTGTGTTGCGTGAAGTAATATCGCTGACCTCTTCGCGCTCTTTTTTGTGTGTCGCCACAAGCTCTCTCCGAAGGGTAATAGTGCTGGATGAATATATTCCGAATTATACCATGCTGGACACAAATGTAGGGGCCATTCTTTAGAACGCCCTCGCCCCCATTGACCACGTTTCCCATTCATCGGGTATGTTTTCCAATCCTTGCTAACATGGTGGATCAGGACGAGGGCGTTCTAAAGAATGGCCCCTACGTGATTGCGCTTGGTCTCCAGCCTCTATTCCTCCGTCATAAGCGGATGCAAATTCTTCTCGATCTCAGCACGTTGTGGCTCCAGGAATGGTGGCAAGGCGAGATGTTCGCCGAGGTGGGCAACATCTTCGTCGGTCGCAAAGCCGGGACCATCTGTTGCGATCTCGAACAGCACTCCTCCTGGTACACGGAAGTAGATGGACTTGAAGTAGAAACGGTCGATCACGGGTGTCACGTTGAGACCAATTTGGGCAAGACGTTGACGCCAGAGGGCGTGTTCTTCTGCGTTCGGTGTACGGAACGCCACGTGATGAACACCGCCGATGCCCAGGTTTCCTGTTTTGCCGTTAGGACGCGCCTCTACATGAACCTCGGTACCGGGTCCGCCCTTGCCCACATCGAAAACAGCGAGGCGGTTCTCGCCCTCCAACTGATATTCTCTTGTCTGACGAAAGCCAAGAACCTCGGTGAGGACCTGCGAGATCGGCTCCATCTGACGTACAAGAATTCTTACTGTATCCAAACCACGAATCGCGACATCGGCAGGAATAGGGCTGTTTTGCCACGGTACGCTATTGGTTGGAGCATTGCCATCGTCGAAAAGTGCCAAGCTCATACCTTCTGGACTGCTGAAGATAATACTTGCTCGTCCCGCGTCTTCACCGCGACTCTGTATCTGTACGCCGTTCTCAGCCAGGTGTCGCGCCCACCAATCGAGTGCCACTGCCCCTGGTACACGTAAGGCGATGGTGCCAATTGTCCCTGTACCGGAAACATTGCGCCCGATGTGCGGCCAATCGAAGAAGGTTACATCGTTGCCTGGATTGCCGTGTTCATCGGTATAGAAGAGATGATAGGCCGAAATGTCATCCTGGTTGACGGTTTGCTTCACCAGACGTAAGCCTAGCACATCGGTATAAAACGCTACATTTTTTGCTGTGTTGCCAGTGACGGCGGTGACATGATGAATGCCTGAAAGCTCCATAAATTTCCTCGTTGCTCTATAATGGCTGTACTAATTGTTGTTTTAATGAGAAATTAGATATACTGCTATATTACCACGATATTAAAAAAATTGGTAAGGTTGAGAAAACTTAACGAAGCTTTCTGCCATATGGTATACTTTGTGAGGAAATACCATTTCATTCATCAAACTTTAACCCAAAAATAACGTACATACTACTGGTAATGATCTTTATCGAATGACGAAATCGAACAAAAGCGGAGGAAACGGAACGAATGGACGCACGCTTTTATAACTCAGAAGAAATAGATATTGAGCGACTCTCGCAGGATTTAATGAATGTCTATACGGCGCAGGGCTATCAGACGCAGCAGATTGGCAACAAAGACCAGATGCTGGTGCAACTCAAAAAAGGCGGCGACCTCGAAGCCCTTGTTGGACTGCAAGCCGCCCTCTCGCTGACAATTCAACGCACTAGCGGTGGTACGCTGGCTACGATTGGTCAGCAAAGATGGCTTGACAAAGCTGCCGTCGGCACCATCGGTATCATCGGTTTTGCGTTCTTATGGCCGCTTGCGATTACCGCAGGGGCAGGTGCGATACGTCAGGCCAGCCTCGGCAATCAGGTTCTCAACATCGTTGATGGTCTGGTACGGCAGCAGCAACCGAACGTACAGGCAGGTCCAATTCCAGCGCAGTTCATGCCGCAGATGCAGCAGCAATGGAGAACGCCTCCGGGGTATGGGCAGCAGGTACCGGTCTATACACCACCAGCACAGCAGCAGCCACAGACGCCACCAATGTATACGCCACCACAACCAATTGTACAGCCGATGTCGCAAGCCGCTCCCGCGCGGTTGCGTTGTACGAACTGTAATACACCTTACGAACCAGGAGATACATTCTGCTCCGGTTGCGGACGCTCGTTGACACCTGCGAAAATCTATTGTGCGAATTGTCATGCGGAACTGAAATCCGGCGCATCCTTCTGCCCGAATTGTGGTTCCTCGACATTCGAGCAAACGGTAAAGCCCGCTGGCAACGTGGCACCCCAACAAGCACCGCCGCCTGTGCGACCAACACCGCCAGTGTACACACCATCTCCATCGTCTCAGCCTCCTATGCCGCCAAAACCTGTGGTACCCGTGTATACACCACCTGCAACGCCTCCTATGCCGCCGCGAGTTGAGCAGCCCTATGTCACGCCAACTCTTGCGCCAAAGCCCAAACCAGCACCGGAGCCACTTTATGTGCCACCAGCGACGCAAAATTCAGCTGTGCAGCCGCAGCCAAAGGTGACGATGGTACCGACCAATACGTCTGGTACCGAGACACCAGCCGCGCCACCACCACCTAAGCCGCAACCCCAATATTACATACCGTCGAATCAGCAGGCACAGGTGGCACCATCGCAGGCGCAACAACTTGCGGCCTCACAGCCAACGGTTGTAGGTCAGCCAGTGCAGGCACAACAGCCAACGGTAGATGCTACTGCGCCATGGGGCGTACTCACCTTTGAAGGCGGTAAGTCGGTACAACTGATGGGCGCGACTGCGCTAGTGGGACGCTACGACCACGATCTGGGCGGAGACAAACCAGACGTTGACCTGAGCGATCAGCAGGGTGCCGATACCACTTCGCGTGTACATGCCGTGTTCGAGCATAGCGGTAATACCTACACGCTAACCGATCTGAATAGCACTAACTCGACACGTATCAACAACAAACGACTCGAACCCGACAAAGCCACACCTGTAAACGATGGCGATACGATTTTGTTTGGTAAGGTCAGTTGCACATATAAGAAATTGTAGAATTACATTGTACGGGTCTGATTTATCACGCACTCGTGCCAATTCACCATGTGGGAGAGGATTGAGGAACGACATCAATGGATGGAAACATGGTCAATGGCGACGAGGGCGTTATAGAATAAGGCCCCTACAGGGTTCAACACCATATACGTTTCAGACATTGATGGACATGTAGGGGCCTTATTCTATAACGCCCTGTGAGCAATGAACCTTGTCGGCAGGGATTGAGGAACGACATCAATGGATGGAAAACGTGGTCGATGGCGAATTGTTGCCATCAATGCCACAGGGGTCGTCCGTTGGGTAATGGTGGGATGAAGAATAGTTAGATAACATACAAGGGACATAATGACACAGACGAAGACGAAAATGGACCTGCTCTCGTTGACACTACCACAACTACAGGAGTGGTTGGGAGAGCGTGGTGAGGCACCATTTCGTGCAAAACAAATTTATAGCTGGCTCTTCCAGCATCTTGTGACCGATTTCGCGGCGATGTCAAATATTCCACTTGCGCTACGCACGCGCTTAGCGGAAGAGGCCAGTATTGGACCAATGGTTGTGCGGAGTGAACTGCACTCGAAGGATGATCGCACCCGAAAAATTCTGCTCGAACTCGCCGATGGCAAGCTGGTCGAGTCGGTCTTGATGCTCTATCCGTCTGTGGGTGAGAGTAGCCCACGTGCGACGGTGTGTGTCTCCAGTCAGGCAGGTTGTGCCTATGGCTGTACCTTCTGCGCGACGGGACAGATGGGCTTCGACCGCCATTTGAGTTCGGGTGAGATTGTAGCGCAGGTTCTCTACTTCGCACGTCAATTGCGCGACGCACCCTGGACTGCCGCAGGATTGCCGGGTAGCATGCCCATCGACCATATCACCAATATTGTGTTGATGGGTATGGGTGAGCCACTGCATAATTATGACAACGTATTACAGGCACTACGTATCTTGAATAGCTCTACTGGTTTCAATTTAGGGGCGCGGCATATGACCGTCTCTACTGTTGGACTCGTACCCGCTATTCGTAAGTTGAGCCAGGAGCAACTACAGGTCAATCTCGCTATCTCGCTACACGCGCCGACCGACGAACTGCGTAGCCGCACCATGCCAATTAACCGTAAGTATCCGCTTGAGGAACTACTTGCAGCATGTAAAGATTACATCGCTGTCACGCATCGGCAAGTCACCTTCGAGTACGTTCTGTTGAGTGGTATGAATGATACTATTACGCATGCACAACAGCTAGCGGACCTGCTGGCACCGCTCAAGCAATTCGCGCACGTCAACTGTATTCCAGTTAATGCAACCTCGGCGGATTATCGCACACCGGGACCGGAGGCTATTCGCGCCTTCCGCAACGCCCTCTACGAGCGCGGTATCAGTAACAGTGTTCGTGCCGAACGTGGTGACGACATCGCCGCCGCCTGTGGTCAGTTACGGACACGTTTTGAAGCTCGCCGCAAAACTCCTGTCGTTCAGGCATAAAAAATCCTGTGTAGGTTGTGCAAAGCACAACCTACACAGGATTTTTTATGCCTGAACCAATTATCTCTCTTTGGGGAGCTTGGTCATGGTTCGCAAACAGCGTGTGCAAATGTTCACGTTGCGAGGCGTCCCATTGATCTCGATACGGCGACGCTGCACATTTAAGATGAAGCGACGACGGGTGCGATGCTGCGAGTGCGGTACATTGTTACCATACATTGGCTTGCGCTCGCAAATGTCACAACGGCCTGCTGCCATTTTCTTAATCCTCCATAGAACTTGACTATCGGCAGGGCCTGTGGTATTTTCAATCTCAGATAAAGAAACCCAACATTGTGCCATACCTATGACCCAATACACATTCTAACTCGTTTGTGCGAGTATAACGCATATTGGGCAATTTGGCAAGAGGACAGGAGACCACAAGGTATCCTAGACCTTATATGTAGGGGAGACCCTTGCGGTCTCCCTGTTTTGCAGAACAAACGAACAAAGAAGTTGAGAAAGTATGCATATGCCAAAGTCGTCTGCGCTTCAACCACAGCATGGATTACGTCCTAGAGGGAAGATAGAAGTTCTCCCGAATGCTATTCATAGTATCGCGGCTCAAGTGATTTGCGAAACGTATGGCGTTGTGGGCATCGCTTCACCACGCTTGCGTAACGGACAGGCAGTCCTTTTGACGGATGAGCAGAGCAATCAAGGTGTGCAGGTGCGACTCGTCAACGAGCAGATCACTATTGAGGTCTATGTCGTCCTGGAGTACGGGTTACGCATATCAGAGATCGCGCACAACATCATGAGTGGAGTCAAATTCTCGACGGAAAAGATGTTGGGCGTCCCCGTTGCCCAGGTCAATGTCAATGTGCAGGGCCTGCGGCAGGAAAAGAAATAGCATAAGGAAGCAATCATGCAGGAAAAATCAGCACACGCCACCGAACGACCAGCAACACGACAACGAACTCGACGCATTAGCGTCTTCGACGGTCAAGACCTGAAAAAAGCTATCGTAGCGGGTGCCGAATGGTTAGAAGAGCATCGCGAGACTATCAATGCTCTCAACGTCTTTCCAGTGCCGGATGGTGATACCGGCTCGAATATGTCTGCCACCATGCAGGCCGCTGTACGCGATATCAAAACCAGTTCAGAGTCACTTGCGGGCGTCGTGGCTGCCAAGATCGCGCACGGTGCGTTGCTCGGTGCGCGTGGCAACTCCGGGGTCATCCTCTCGCAAATCCTGCGCGGGCTTGCACAGGGACTCGACAAGAAAACAACCTTTACGGCAAGCGACCTGGCAAAGGCGTTTCAGGAAGCCTCACGTCTCGCCTATCGTGCCGTTATCAAGCCCGTTGAAGGTACCATCCTCACGGTTGTACGCGAAACGGCGGAGGCGACAACACGTAGTGCGGAACGTGGTGATGACCTCGTTGGCTTAATACAGGAGGCGGTTGTCGCGGCACGTCAATCGGTGGCACGCACACCCGACCTGCTACCAGCCCTCAAACAAGCTGGCGTGGTTGATTCTGGCGGACAGGGGTTTTGCACAATTTTAGAGGGCATCTGGCGCTATATTCGTGGCGAGGCAGGGATGAGTAACACGGTGACGCTTCCTCTTCCTTCAGCATCATCGGCAATAGCAAGCGAGACGCATGTGAAGAAGGGGCGTGTCACCGTCGAAGAGGAGTTTGGCTACGAGGTTGTATTTCTGCTCTATGGTACAAACCTTGACATAGAGAGTATTCGCCAGACAATCATCGACATGGGCGGTGTCTCAACGGTTGTCGCAGGCGACGAAAAGCTGCTCAAGGTGCATACACACACAGCGTCCCCTGGCAAAATCCTGGATTATGGTGTAGGTCTCGGCAGCCTCATGGATATCAATATCGAAAATCTACAGGCACAAAGCTTGACCTATGCGGCGGCAAGCGAGGCCGAACACGCCGAAGATGAGGAGCAAGCGCAGACAATGGAAATTGCCACAGTTGCCGTTGTCTCTGGTGCAGGTTTTGAGCATGTTTTCCGTGAATTAGGTGTTAACGCACTCGTCTCCGGCGGTCAGACGATGAATCCCAGTATTGAGGAATTGCTAGCTGCCGTCGATGCCGCGCCTGCCGAGAAGGTGATTATTCTGCCTAACAACGGCAATGTTATTCTCAGCGCACAACAGGTCGTGAGTCTCACACAGAAAGAGGTCTATGTCATTCCCAGTGATACACTACCACAGGGAATCACTGCCCTCTTGAGCTTCAACTATGACGCGGACTTCGCGACAAATTGCCAGGCTATGAGCGAAGCGGCTCAACACATACAAACGGCTGAGATTACCACAGCGGTACGAACGGTGCAGATTGGTGGCGTGCGTGTGCGCGAAGGTGACTTCATTGGATTGATTAACGGCAATCTTGCCATTGCGGGTCAGCATATGGAACGCGTCATCAACGACACCTTAGAGCGTATGAGCATCGACCAGTACGAGATTGTCACGCTCTATTATGGCGAGGATATCACAGCAGATGAGGCGCAACAGACCGCGCAACGCATCAAACAACACTATTCGCACCTTGAAATCGAAGTGGTCAACGGCGGACAACCGTACTATGCCTACATCGTTTCGGCAGAGTAGTATAACGGGGACGGAGTAGTTAACGGGGACGGGCGACCACAAGGGTCGCCCCTACCATACACAATATTGTTACCAACGCGGCGTATAGTAGGGGCGACCCTTGTGGTCGCCCGTTGGTATCAACGTGGAACCCGTTGGTATCAATGTGGAATTCGTTAATATTTGTATTATAGAGGAGAACGTAGTTCATGGCTGTTCGCATTCTTACAGACAGCACCGCAGACATTCCGCTTCCGGTGGCGGAGTCGCTTGGTATTACGGTTGTGCCGCTCACGGTATCGTTCGGAGATGAGTCGTATCTGGATGGCGTAGAGTTGGATAACGCGAGCTTCTTTCAAAAGCTACAGACGAATAAGACGCTACCGAAAACCTCGCAGCCTTCTCCAGCAGCATTTCAAGAGGCATTTATACGCCTCATCGACGAGGGAGCGGAGGGTATCGTTGCTGTCTTGCTCACCTCGAAACTGAGCGGCACTTATCAATCAGCAGTTACTGCACGCGATGCCTTGCCGGAAGAGTATAAGAAGGTGCCGATTGAACTGCTCGACTCACAAAGCGTTAGCGTCGGCATTGGCTATACCGCTATGCAGGCGGCGGAAGAGGCGAGACAAGGGGCATCGTTGGAGATGATTAAAGACCATGCTATTGACCGTCTCTCACGAACACGCATCCTGTTCGCGCTGGATACGTTAGAATATCTCAGTAAAGGTGGACGCATCGGGGGTGCCTCGGCACTGGTCGGCAACATTCTCAGTATCAAGCCGATTCTCTCCTTCAAAGAAGGCGTGATTGTGCCTATCGAACGACCTCGTACCCGTGCCAAAGCCTATGCTCGTATCGGACAACTCGTCGCCGAGGTTGGTCCACTCGAAAGTGCCACCATCGTCGCCTCCGACGAAACCGTCAGCCAGCAACTTGCGGACGTTCTTGTGTCGGTCTATAAAGGTGAGATGCAGCGTTACAAGATTGGGGCCGTAATTGGCACCTATAGCGGACCTGCCGTTGCTGGCGTCGCGTTTGTAACGGCGAAGAAATAACTACTCGCTTATGAGCCGCTACATCAAGTCCGTACAGATAGCAAATAATGATGGGTGCTAGAACTGGTACGAGAGCATACGGGGCAGATGAGCTTCCTGCTCTCTCTCAATCTCTTGCCAAAGCTTTTTGAACTCCATTGGAGAGAGCGAGGGTGCTTCCTCTCGTTCTCTCACCACAGGCATGCTAGCTCTAAATTGCTTCGCATAGGTGATGAGTTCGGCACGACTGGCAACGGACAATTTATAATAGATATGCCTGAGATGCATCTTGACCGTGTTGACGCTGATGTCCAGGGGGGCCGCGATTTGAGGATTGGTGAGACCGTAGGCGAGAAGCTGCAACACCTCGCGTTCGCGTGGAGTGAGTTGCTGGATAAAGGTCATAGCAGAAACAACACTCGCGTCGGAAGAATTGGAAGGTGCAGGAGTCTGAGAGGTGTCAGGGAGTGAAGACGCTTCACGAGCCAGAGTAGCGGCCTCCCTGTACGCAGTCTCTTCTGCCTGTGTGAGTTCCAGGAGCGCAGCCAGGGGAGGTTCGCCGTGCATACGTTCGTAGAGCTTCCTGGCAACATCGTAGAGGGCATACATCGTGACACTCTCCGTCTTACCCAGATACTCCTTAAAGTTGCGTCCTTGGTACCGACAATCGGCGTGCCAGTATTTACTATTTTCACAGCGCATACCGAAGACACCGAGTGGACAGAGAAAGCGGAAACAGCTCTCGCCGCTCTTCCTGAGCCAGCACTGCCAGGTCTTCTCATCGAGTGTAACCGTCTGTGTTGTTCCACCAGGCCCATGTGTCGTAAGCATTCCTTTGTGTACGATTGGTGTCAGATGGGCCATAACGAGGTTCCTCCTTGTTGATTCTACAATGCCGAGTGGGAAAGTCGGCGCGACAAAATAAAGGTTGGATGTGTCCTCTTCGCCGTGTTGTAACGTGTCGCACTCTCCCCACTGGTGCGACGAGATACAGGCGATGCTAGGCCATCGTTGCAAGAGAGGGTTGGCAAGGAAACATGAGCAGTTTCCGACCCTCTCAATTACGAAATATGATGGTGCTTCTAGCTTTGTGCTTCAATAGTAACTATTCAGTACCCTAGCCAAACTGCTCTGCAGGCGGACTCAATTTTTAGAAAGTCAGCACTACGCCTTGCTCTGGGTTGTATCGTTCATAGAAGGACCTTTTCTAAGTACAGGAGATTGATTTCATCCATTCATACTCAGGAATAGTCCTTTTTATTCCCGTTCTTGCAACAGCCCTAGACCACTGAATAGTTACATATATTTCTTATTGATTACGACGCGATCTATCAGAAAGCATGCTAAAACTTAGGAAAATAATTATTATACTTAGTCCTACCGCTACAAAGATAAACCAATCTGACACTATTCTTCTAGTAAGAAGAAAAAGACATATAGCTAGAGCGGAATTCAAACCAATAAAAGTAAATACCTTTCGCGGTGTCATAATGGTGCCTGAGCCTTTCTTGTAAATAAAGCATCCCCAACCGTAGGTTCTCCTACTATGCTGGCAATTCAAAACTCCTCAACAGCACATTTGAAAATCCCTCATCCAATAGTGCTTTCTCATTGAGAACCTTATAACTCTGCAACAATTGCAATATTACATGTGAAGGAGTACTCATACCAATCTGCATTCACTGATCCAAGTTTCCTATGGATTGCCTTCCATTATACTCCTTGAAGACTTACCTCTTAGAATGCACATTAGTATCAAAATCAAAACAGTATCAAAACCAAAACGTCAAACACGTTGACATTCTAAACAGTTACTACTAATATGCTTTCCTTATACTTTTCATTATAAGGAAAGCATACCTTCGATAGAAGTATACTAGGATATTTCTAGCTTCCTCCTACAAATTCTTAAGGCCAGTTGCAATTGCTTCTCCTATGCAAAAGGCTGCTACTTCTACTATAAGAAAAGCTCCCACTGCAGCAACTATAGGTATCCAAGCTGGAACTGAAGCAACAGCCGCTGCTAGTGTTGCTCCGTCAAGAACCGCACCTATTATAGCAACACCAGCAGCAAATGTAGCGAATGCACCAATTATATAACCAGCATCTTCGATAAATGTAGCAATAGCAGAATGAAAGCATTCCTCGAAAACACCTATTGGATTTGTATCCCTCCCACTCGGATCCGTCAGCATAGTCGGCACATTATCCGCATAGACATACGGATTACCCGATCCAATCTTGCCCACGCTGCCACCCACAGGGTCCTTCTGTGTCCAGCGTCCCAGTTGCGGGTCGTAGTACCTCGTGCCGAACTTGTAGAGTCCTGTGCTGGCGTCGAGATAGCCACTGGCGTATTGCCAGGGATTGCTCACCGTCTCGCTCTTGCTCAAGCTATTGCCAAACGGGTCGTAGTAGTAACTATTCTTGACGGTACCACTGCTGTCAACCACCTTGAGGACCGAGCCGAGGTCGTCCATCAAGTAGTAATAGGTGCCACTCGTTGTCCTTTCATTGACGAGTTGCCCTGCGTTAGTACGAGTGTAATACGTGGGTGACGCGCTTCCCGCTCCATCCACGCTCAAGCCCAGGGCACTGTAGAGCGCGGTACTGCCGTTGCGCTGGACGCGGTCGGTCTGGTCGGCTCCACTGTAGGTGTAGCTATCGGTGGCACTGCCTGAAGTGATCGCTGTGGTCTGGTTCTTGTTGTTGATGCTGAACGTGCGACCCGCTCCCGTCAACTGGTTGCCATTGCCATCGTAGCTGTAGGCTGTGGTGGTCCCATTGACCAGACTGCTCACCAACTCGTCGGCACTGTTGTAGCTGTAGGTGGTGGTGACGCCGTGGCTGGTGGCCGAGGTGCGGTTGCCCGCTCCATCGTAGGCGTAACTGCTACTTGTCGTGCCTGACCCTGCCGCACCCGTCAAGCGGTTCAAGACATCATAGCTATAGGTGAAGTTGTAAGTCAGCGAGGTGTTGTCGCTGTAGGTCGTCCCCGTCTTGAGGGCTTTGGTGTGGCTATAGGTGAGCGAGAGCAGCGACGTGGTGCCTTTGACCGCTTTGATCGAGGTGGTGTGCCCCGCGTTATCGTAGCCATAGCTCATCGTGATGCCGGTTGAAGTGGGTAGGGTCATGCTGGTACGCCGATTGGCGTTGTCATAGCCATACGTGATCACGGAGCCATTGGCCTCGTTGATGGTGCTGAGCAGGTTGACCTTGTTGTAGGTATAGCCCACCGTGCCACCCGGATCGGTATAGGTCAGCAGGTTGCCCACCTTGTTGTAGGTGTAGGTGAGCGTCGTGCCATTGGGCAACTTTTTGGTGTTCAAGCGGTTGAGCGAGTCGTAGATGAAGCTGGTCGTGCCCGTGTTGTCGGTGAGCGTCAGTTGGTTGCCATCATCATCGTAGGTGTAGCTCGTCGTCGAGCCATTGGCATAGGTGATCTTGACGATGCGGTCCAGGGCGTTGTACTCGAAGCTGGTGCTGTTTCCATTGCCATCGACGACGTTGGTGACACGACTGAGGGTATCGCGCGTGAGCGTTTCCTTGCCCAGCGGACTGGGTGGAGTGATGCTGGTCAGGTTGCCCTTGCTGTCATAGCCATAGCTGGTCGCGTGTCCATTGGCATCGGTGGCTGTGGCGAGGGTGCCATTGCTATTGTAGGCATACACCTCGTTGTTCTGCACTGCGAGGGCGTCCTTCGTCGAGGCCACGTTGCCCACCGCGTCATAGGCATAACTCAGTTTATTGCCCTGTGCATCGGTCGCGGTATCAGGATAGTAAGAGAACGAGGGGTTGTTGTAGGTCGCACTACTGCTGTTGCCGTTGCCATCGGTGGCGGTGGTCAGATTGTTCTTCGCGTCGAAACCGAAGGTGTTGGTATTGCTCAAGGCATCGGTGGTCGAGGTCACGTTGTAGTTGGTGGCATCGAAGGCGGTGCTTGTGTTGTGCCCAAGCGCATCGTTGACCGTGGTCACTTTGAAGCCACTGTCATAATAATAGCCCGTGGAATGTCCACTGGGGTCGGTGACGATGGTGAGGCCAGCGTTGTAGGTAAACGTGGTCGGAAAGCCCATCGGGTCGGTAATCGAGGTGACGCGATGACTGCTGTCATAAGCAATGGTGGTCGAGTTGTTGCGTGCGTCGATGACGGTGGTGATATCAGTCCCCGTGTAGGTATAGCCCGTCGGCTTGCCGAGTAGGTCGGTGGAACTGGTCAAGAGATTGGAGGTGTTGTAGCCATAGGTCGTGCTACGTCCCGTGGCATCGGTCACGCCAGAGATGAGGTTGGAGGTGGTGTGCCCGACCGTGACGACGCGCCCCTGCGTGTCAGTGATGGAAGAGGTCAGGTTCCCACTCTCGCTCAAGGTGATGGCATTGCCATTTTTGTCGGTAATGGAGGACAGGCTGGTGTTGCTGCCAAAGAGCCACTTCTGTCCGCTGCTGTGGTAGGTCAGGGTATAGGTACCGTTGTGGTTATCCACCAATGTTGCGTTGTTGCCGGGAGGACTGCGAAAGCTGCCATCGGCATTATGAGCAAAATAGGTGTCGTAGTTGCTGGTGCCGTGCAGGATGATATCGCTTGCCACGTTGCTCTCATCCAGATACACCTGGCGGCCCAGGCTCATATTCCAGTTGCTGCCCATCTCCTGGTAGGCGTTGCTATTGGGCTGGCTATTGTAGTAGGCGTCCAGCGAGAGGTCTTCTCCGGTGCCGTGAATCTGCAACTCGACGCTATGCAAAACGAGATTGCCGTTGGCGACATTGACCAGCAATTCTTTCTTGCCACAAGCGCAGGTGTTCAAGGGATGGTGGATGTAGGTGTAGAAGGGCAACACCCCCAGTCCCGTGTCGTAGGGATTGGTTGCCGTCGCTGCATGCGGTTGGATCAGGCTCGATGGCAAAGACGAGTGAATTGTCGAGGACGGCATGGTTACGTGTCCACGTGGCGAGGATGGGGTGGTTGAAGAGGGAGAGGGTAGTACGCGAGTTGCAGCGCGAGCGACACCACTCCATGCGCCAAGGGCAAAGCCACCGAGTAAGAGGGCGACGAGTAAGAGGCGAACGAGACGTGGAAGCGAGAAGGTCAGCCGAACATGAGGACGACGAGCAAGCACGAGGCGTGCGAGAGACGCGGAGAACGCGTGCGAAGGATGAAAATGCATCCGAAAACTCTCTTTCTGATACGTCACAACGAAAACACAAGAACAAACTCCAATAAAGCTAGATGAAAGGCAGCACTACAAAAAGTGTATCAAAAGAACAATGAACGTTTGTTGTGTGTTTCCTCCTTTCGCATTTCAGAACTGATACGCAAACAAAACAAGCATACCCGAAAACGAGTAGAAAAGCTATTATCCATATAGATAGATTTTTAGGTGAAATACTGTGTCTACACTTAGCAATAAAAATAGTATATTAAAGTAGATATAAAAATAATATTATGCAGTAGTATTGTGAAATTGAATTATTGACATGTCATTAAGACATAATTACTACTCATCTCGCTACGAACTCCTTTCTAGCTTCGCTCAATCGGGATGCAAGGAAGACCTCGTTGGCAAGATGAGTCAGGATGAATGTATGGAACCTTACTGGTGTCTTTAGAAGCTTTTGAAATACTCCGAATCTCCGGCCTCTACCCATTGACTAATGTCAAACTTCAACGTACAATTATAGTATGACAGGCTGTTGACCGCCCTTCGCGGCAAAGGCTCTAGCGATGGGGCGTAACAATCTATTGTACGCGAGTGTGTGCGCTGTTCACACATCGACGAGTAGCGAACGTCGTACCAGTCGGTTGACTCCACAACCGTAATCCACGTAGAGCGGAATGGTTAAATGCCAGCGTAAAGCGGCACCCTGAGCATTCATCTCAGGTTTTTCGGAACTTAGAGTATTGAGGTTCCTTGCCCGGCTAGGGCCACACATGGAGTGAGTCTCCGTGCAGTGTGCGGATGTTTTCACCGCAATCGAGTATGTTTGAACACAAAAAGAAAGGCAGAACGACTGTGGGAATGTTACGTATAATGTCACGACGCGGCGATGATCGTCTCAGTTGGGATGGACAAAAGGCTCTAGCAGGCGATTCCGAAGCTGTGGCCGCGGTCCGTGAAGCCGAACGTATTTTCGCGCAGGAGCGTGCGAAAGGCGCGACCGCTTTCCGTGTCGCCCCAGGCAAGCCATCTGAGCGCATCGAACACTTCGACGCCACTGCTGAACAGATTGTGATGGTGCCGCGAGTCGTCGGGGGATGAATCTGATCTCTCAGGTGCTTACCGCCCTGGGTTGGATCGTTATCGCTCTTGCCATCTCTCCCATGCTATGGTTGATTTTTCAACCATATCTCAAGGGATGGTCTCGTGCTGAACGGCGAGCCGTGGACCTCTTGCGTGATCTTTTGACGCCCGAACAGGAGCGTCAGCTTCTCTGGCGTGGGTATCTTGAAATACCCAGTCCTACGGAGCCGCGCCGCGTCTATCGCGTGCCACGTGTCAATGGCTACGTTCAGGTTGTGGAAAACGGGCGAGCGATTATGCGATTATGCCTGCAGCCAGTCGAATCTCTACCCGATGCCGATGTTGTTGTGCTACACAAGTTGATGATCGAAGCCAACGAAGAAATGTATCTTCAAAAGGCGAACAAGTATCTTTGCATCGAATAAATGCTACATGCATGTTGACTTGCGTCAAGCTATACATACAGCGCGTGTGATTTTAGATGGCATACACCCTCATACCCAGGATAAATGTACGGGCCTGATGTATTACGCCTTTGTCGCCACACACGTTGGGGCTAAGGCGTTATGAACAATGGCCCCTACTCGTCTTCTTCCGCTTCCCCCACTTGCATGATTTCGAGATGTCCATTCTGTCGTATGCATGCATGTGGTCCGCCATCGAGCGGAGCGTGGCACAGTGGGCATACAGGGCGTCCCGACACGACTACCTGTGCGATGGTGCTGGATAGATATTGTGCTTGGTGATGAGTGAAAAGAAACGAGATTGCATGTTCTTCATCCATAAACACTTGCGGATCATCACGCTCCATCACAATTTGTAGTGGTGTAGCATTCAACAAAAACTGTGTCGAACGCTGATCATAGTTGATCTGTATCTGTCCCACTTGAAATTCGTAGGTAGGGTGCGTGGGAAAGTCTGATGGCATTCCTGATGCTATCGGACGACTTCCCGTTTGGGCCTCTGTCCGTAGCACCTGTCCCTCGGTTATTTGTGCTAAAAAGCGATCAAGTGCGAGTGACAGACTGTTGAGTTGCTCCTTCTCCAGCCACATCACTGCGGAATTATGCTCCGCTTGCACAAAGATACGGAAGCGGCGTTGCCCCGGTTGCCCGACTGACTCGGCACCCAGAATGTCCGCAATACCAAATTCTCGACTCATATGTTTCCTCTCTCTCTCTGTTTTCTCGTCTCTATACTGAAAACAAATACTACCCTCTATTCTATTCGTTATTTAATACCCTCGCTCAGGCTCGTAGCGATTGCGTAACTCTTCTCCAGTGCGGAAGCGGCGCAGATTATCGGCGAAGAGTTCGGTCAGTCGTGTATCGTAGTTGACGCTGATACCCGAAATATGCGGCGTCAATATTACGTTGTGCATCGTGTACAGAGGGCTATTTGCTGGCAATGGCTCCTCTTCTGTAACATCGAGACCCGCACCTGCAATCCAACCTTCTTTCAGGGCACGGATGAGTACTTGCTCGTCGATGACACGTCCGCGTGCCACGTTTACAAGATAGGTGTTGGGTCGCATCGCCCGTAGCTCAGCCTCACCGATCAAATGGTCTGTCTCTTGCGTAAGAGGAACCGAGATAATCACATAGTCGCTTTTGCCCAGCATTTCGGAGAGTTGTGCTGTCTCATAGAGGAAATCGACATCGGGATCATGCTCGCCCGTATGGACCGTGCGCCGTGTTGCGACAACACGCATACCGAATGCGCGTCCCAACTGTGCCACGCGCCGCCCAATACTGCCGAGACCGATAATGCCGAGCGTCTGACCAGCTAACTCGCGCCCCCCCAATTTGTACCAGTTCACGCTGCGCGGCCATATATGGCGGTCCTGTAGACGCACCATCTCAGACCATGTACGATTGAACATCAACATGCTACCTAGCACATACTCGCCGATAGGGGTTGTGTTAATGCCCACAGCCGTTGTCACCGTAATACCACTTTCCGCGCCCAGAATACCGGTTGGTAGCAGACTATCGACGCCTGCACTCGAACACTGTAGCCAGCGCAGTCGCTTCGTGAGTGTGCGCCAATTCTCAGGTACCCAGTAGGAGCAGAGTACATCGGCCTCCTGTAACCTCGTTAGAAACTCATCATTACTTGTGATACACACGACATCGGTGTCGGCAGCTTCGCGCAACATCTCCAATGATGCTGGCGAAAACTGAAATGTACTTATAACATTCAAACTCTCGGTCATGAGGCTCTCCTTACAGTTATGCGTTGTCTCTCAGTCTATCCGAATCGCGGCCACATGGCAAGCCTTTCGTATGACGACAGACTGGGAACGACCCTTGTGGTCGCCCGTTCAGTTACGGTTTGTGGCACGCAATGCCGATAGTACAAGAGTAGGCATGTACAATGCATTCATTGATAGAGGAAGGGTCGTATGGCAGTAAAGAACAATACAGAGCGAAGTGATGCGAATGGATTCCGTATACAGACGACACAGAACGCGCATCTTGGTTGGAAAGACCTCACCCCGAGGCATACATCTTCGGGTCAAAGCATGCGTCGTAAGCTTCTTACGGCAATGAGCGTACTTTTTCTCATCGCCCTCACCTTTGCCGCCCTCCGCGTGGGTTCGGTTGCAAGCGACTCCAACGATTCATTACAGATTCGGATTGGCAGTCAACAGGGGGCAACGCTTGACTTGCGTCAGGTGCAGTCTTCACTGATCAGCCAATATTTATTGGGCACAAATATCTTTCCCCTTGTCAACACCAACTCAGAAGATGGTGTGAGCAAAGGTTTTATGAAATCCTATACGCCGTTTGTAAGTAGCAATTTACGTGACATGCATGTCAAGCTCTTGCGCTATCCCGGTGGCACCTGGGGCGAAGACCATATATTGTCGCACTCACAACTCGACGACTTTAGTCGTATGCTCATTCAAACAGGCAGCGATGGTATGTTGCAGGCACATATCACGGGTCCTGTTGGAGGCAAGCCGACACAGCTAACGACAAACGTCGCGAGTGGTGCCACCTTCGCAGGCTCCTGGGTCGATTACATGAACAATCCGCATAGTACACAGCGCACAGACACGAACGCACCCTTTCATCCCGTCAAGTTCTGGACAGTGGGTAACGAACCGGATCAACTACAACCGCATATGCAGAAGAAATTAACGGTTGAGCAGTACGTCAACATCTTTATTCAATACTCCATTGCCATGCACCAGAATGACCGTTCTATCAAGGTGTTCGGTCCTGAAATAAGCCAGTTTTATGGCATTGGGGCAGGACCCTTCGATGACAAGGGCGAGGCGTGGATGGAAGGTTTTCTCAAGGGGGTTGGCAATTATGAAAGAACACATACACTGCCCTTTTCCCTGCTTGATGGCGTCTCGTTGCACCGCTATCAATTCAACAATACCAATCAAGCTCCTGCTATGCTGATGAGTGGTAGCGACGAGTGGAACTACCTCTTGCCACCCTTGCGTTCGCTTATCAAGCAAGATATCGGGCGCGACTTGCCCGTCGGCGTGACCGAGATCAACACCAACCCTAGTCAGTACACGCCACCTTCAAAAGGGCAGGCCGCCCTCTGGTGGGCCGATACGCTGGGTACGCTGATGAACCAGCAGGTGGACTACGTAGGCTTTTTCTCAGTGGCGGCAGATGTGCCACATCCCTATCCACTGTTCGATGCCAATGGTACGCAACTCACGGCGATGGGGCGTGTGATGCAGCTTTTTTCGCACTTACAGAGAAATCTTGTACCGCTCTCGATTCAGCGTGACCCCGTTAGTGTCTACGCGACCGAAGACGATACAGGGCAAACACTGAGCCTGTTGTTCATCAATAAATCGTATGACGCGCAAATTGCTCAGATTCAGCCTACGAACCAGATTCCATTCTTGCACTACTGGCCGACGCAGGATACGCATCTCGCGCCTAACAGCATGGTCGTCCTCACGTTGCATCGTGGACAGCCCGACGCATCACGTGCCTATAGCCTTGTCGCGCAAACGCTGGATGAGGCGCAATCACCGTCGATTGTCGAGACCGTATGTGGACACAGCCGCGACCCATTGTCACCATATATTCCATGTTAGAGCTTTCAGAATGCTGTGAAAAAACCATTTGGGACCAGGGCACCCGCAAGGGGATGCCCCTCCCATAGACGAGCGTTAGTATGGGAGGGGCATCCCCTTGCGGGTGCCCTTGCTCACGCTGAATATACATGTTTGTTAATAAGAGAGGGAGAAACAGTGGTTTTAACCATTCTCGTACCAATACTCGAAGCTCTGTACCTGCTCATCATTCTCTTCATGACGGCGCAGGCCATCTTCAACATACGCCTGCGTCTCTTCATCTGGGAGTCGCCGGAACATGCATGGCTCAACCATGCTCCTACCGTCTATCACGATCCTAGTTTGACCTTTACGATTATGCTACCGGCGCGGCACGAAGAGGATGTGTACCGCGAAACCATTCAAAAGGTCTATGATCTCAACTATCCGAAAGAGTTGCTGCAGATCATCGCCATCTGTAGCGACGACGATACAGGCACGATAGCCGAGGCACAGGCCAAGATTGACGAGTTGGGCGACCCCAATGTGCAGTTGCTTATCTACAACAATAAGCCAACGAGCAAGCCGCGTGGCCTGAATCACGCATTACAGGTCGCACGTGGTGATGTCGTTACTATCTTTGATGCCGAAGACGAGCCACACCCCGACATTCTGAACATTATCAACACAACGATGCTCAATGAGGATGTCGATGTGGTGCAGAGCGGCGTGCAGTTGATGAACCACAACACCAAATGGTTTTGTTTCCTGAATGTGCTGGAATACTTCTTCTGGTTCAAGTCGTCGATGCACTTCTTCGCACGCGTTGGTATCACGCCGCTTGGTGGTAATACCGTCTTTGTGCGGCGCGAACTGATGGAGCAGCTTGGCGGCTGGGATGAAACTCTGCTGACCGAAGATGCCGACCTCGGTATCCGCCTGAGCCTCTCGAATGCACGCATCCGCATTATCTACGATGATGAGTTTGTGACGCGCGAAGAGACGCCGAATACGATAGAGCAGTTCATTAAGCAACGCACACGCTGGAATCAGGGCTTTATCCAGATTTTGTTCAAGCGTGAATGGCTGAAACTCGAAACACCTGGTCGTCGCTTGCTGGCCCTCTACGTCCTGATTTTGCCAGAGGTGCAGGCGTTTCTGGCACTGCTCATTCCGGTTTCTATTCTGATGTTTTTCTTTGTCGCGCTCCCACTCTGGCTTGCCATGCTGACCTACTTACCGCTCTATTGCTTTATTCTTGCTGCGTTCATCGACCTTGCCGGCTTACATGAGTTCTTGAAGGCACATAAGCGTAAGTGGAGCTGGCGTGAGGCTGCGCTAATGATGATTGCTTTTTTCCCGTATCAGTTCCTGCTCGGCTTCGGAGCCATTCGTGCGGTCTATCGCTACGTCAAGGGCACGACAAACTGGGAGAAAACCGCACATATTGGACAGCATCGCGGCAAGGTCGCGGCATAAGAAACTAGAGCGATTTGAAGAGGAATGTATTGTGGGGGTCTAATTCATTGATAAGAAACAGGTAATATCATATGACAGTATCATATAAAGAGCAGCAGGATGACACTATGCCTGTACGCCTGCCATCGTTGGGCAAGGCAGGCTTTGGCATCGACGACACCTCTGATGACAATACGTTGAGACTGGTGCAGCGTGTAAAGCGGAAAATTCGCTTACAGGCAACGCCAGAGCGTGAGGGTGACAACCTCATTCTGTATCGCACGCAAAACTTTTTTTTGCGAACCGCCTATCGCTCTGAGAAACGGGTCGAACCACAGGGAGACCGCTGCCTTCATCATTCCCCGAATGCGGCTCGGGTCCTCCCCTACACATTGGACACCCGCGAAGATGTAGGGGAGACCCTTGCGGTCTCCCTGCGTTCCTCACCCATTAATCCTGTAACTATGAAGGGGCGTATTCTTGTTCCGCTGTGGCTTGAACCCTTTTTTGTTCTCGTTGGCTTGATTATTACAGGTATCGCCCATGCGTTGAACATGTTCAACTTCCCACGCTACGAGTTGGACGAAGGTACCTATATGGCGAGTGCATCCGCTATTCTGCACGGACAACTCTGGCCCTATGCCTATGGCTATGGACATCCACCCGTTGCCTGGATGCAGATTGCGGCGTGGGTAGAGCTTACAGGTGGTTTTTTTACGTTCGGTAATGCACTTAATAGTGGGCGCGTCCTGATGCTGCTGTATGCACTGGGCTGCTCGCTGCTGGTATATCTGATTGTGCGTCGTTTCGGGGCCAGTCGTAGCGCAGGCATGCTAGCTATGTTGCTCTTCGCGCTCTCGCCATTGAGCATCACATACCAACGGCAGGTGCTACTCGACAATGTCGCCACCTTCTGGCTCCTGCTCTCGCTCTACCTGCTGGTAGTTGGGAACAGTCGCTTGAAGTATATTGTGTTCTCGGCACTCGCGCTGGGTATCTCGTTCCTGTCGAAAGAGGTGTTTTTGCTCTTCATGCCAGGAATGGTGTATGCGGTTCGACTCTATACAACACAGTTTCAGCGCAAATTCGCCGTTGTCGCCTTTACCTACACCATGATTGCCGTTAGCTCTGGCTTTATTCTATTGGCGGTGCTGAAAGGCGAGTTGTTTCCCACAGGTTGGCTACCCTGGGATTCCAGCAATCACTTGAGCTTAATCGGGACATTGATCGGGCAGACGCAGCGCACACAGGCACAGGGGAGCTTTGCTAGCAGCTTCTCGAACTGGTTGTATGGCGACAATGTGTTGATTATCGGTAGCACCGTTGCTACCGCGTTCAATCTTGTGCTGGGATGGTGGAACCGCAAACAACTTTTGCTTGCTCTGCTTGCCCTCAGCTTCTGGCTCTTGCTGGTACGTGGTGGCGTTGTTCTCTCGTTTTACCTTATTCCGCTCATTCCGCTGTTAGCTATGAATATTGCAATGATGGTTCATACTCTTGGAAACTGGCTTGGAAAATGGGTGCGCTTCGATTTTGTGCGCGTAGTGTCGATGCTGTGCGTGATCGCTGCGATTGTGCCTTATGACCTGCTGCATTCCGGCATTCTCTTCACACAGCACCCGACCTCGGCACAGAACGAGGCCATCACATGGGTCCGGCAACATGTGCCGCACAACGACTTTCTCGTTATCAACAGCTACCTGTATATGGACCTGCGCGAACCGGGGGGAGCAGGTGTTGGTGATGGTGCGGTCTACCCGTATGCTCACATCTATCAAAACGTTGCCAGCGACCCCGCCATCAAAAATGTGTTGCTGGCGAACAACTGGGACCGCATCGACTACATCGTCGCGGACTCCGAGATGCTCAGCGACATTCGAGCGGACAAAGCAACCTTCAAGATTATCGACGACGCCCTGAACTCCTCGGTGCTACGAGCCGAATTTCGTGCAAAAGACCACGATACCGACCTCGTAATCCAGGTGTTCGAGGTGCGTCACAAATATCCGCACCCTGTTGTATCCACTCCGCATAATGACAATGTAGCACCGACCCTCGCGGTCTCACAACTGCGAGAAAGACGCTTGTATGGAGTGTAATGACGGGTGTAGGGGCCTTATTCTAAACGTCCTGTGAGCAACGCACAATGTCAATAAGAATTGAGGCACGTAATCAATGGATGGGGCGATGGTCAATGGGGACGAGGGTGTTATAGAATAAGGCCCCTACACGGTTCAATACGGGAAACGTAACGGATATAGAGAAATGTAGGGGTCTTATTCTATAACACCCTGTGGGCAACGCACAACGTCGGCGAGGATTGGGCGTGATACATCAGACCCGTACAAAAGAGATAGATATAGAGGAATAACATATGTTAACAACATTACCAGCTACTGACACAATCGCCATTACGCGCACCTTTGACGGTATCGAGGAGGCGGCACATCGCATCATTGCCCAGGTTGGTGGCATGGCATCGGTGATGCGTGGCGCGAAAATCGCCATTCTCAAGCCAAATTTTGTCGCGGGCCGCAATGCCGAATCAGGCTCTACCACCAGTTTTGCCTTGCTCAAGGCGGTGGCCGAAGAGGTTCGCGCCTGTGGTGCCGAGCCTGTACTATGCGAAACCCCTGGTACGGAATTTGATCGTGATGCAACTTATACCATTCTCGGCGTCGAAAAGTTCTGCGCGGAGAATGGCATTCGGATTCTGCGCGTGGACCCCGAAGGCGGCGACGAATGGATGGAGCTACAGCCGGAGGGAGCGAAGATACTGCGCCGCTATTCCACGCCGCGTATTCTGCAAGAGGCACGCCTGATCAATCTGCCCGTGCTGAAAACACATGTCGTCTCAACTATGACGTTGAGCATGAAAAATATTATGGGTATCCTGCCTAAGCCAGACCGTCGCGCCATGCATTCTTTCGGTATAGATCAGAGCATTGTTGACATGAATCTTGGCATCAAGCCAGACCTGAACATTGTAGATGGCAGCATGGGGCAGGACGGTGAAGGACCTTTGTACGGTGAAAAGGCTCATCTCCAGGTTCTGGTTGCGGGTCGCAATAGTCTCGCCGTTGATCTTGCCTGCTGCCAGATTGTGGGTGTGAAGCCCCGCGATATTCCTCATCTCAAGCTGGCCCTCGAACAACTGGGCAAGCCAGCATGGGAGAATGTGGGCGAAGACGTTGGCATTATCAAGCGTTTTCGTCTGCCCTCACAGAAGAGGTTGTACAAATTTGTCTTCTGGATGATGTTCCCACTCGACTACCCCTACAGTTGGATTGCCAAACGTGGGCAACATCTTTGTACTACCTTATATGGGAGTGGACTGGTCGGCACACGCCCAAAGATTTCCGAGGATAAGTGTACATGCTGCGGTGTCTGTGTCGAGACGTGTCCTTTACCAAATGTGATCGACCTGAAAACGCTCAAGGTCAATTATAGTGCCTGTGAACGCTGCCTCTTGTGCTATGAAGCCTGCCCCGAAGATGCTATCAGCGTCAAGGGCTATTCAGGAGCAAAAAAGTAATGACGATACTGGTGACAGGAGCGACGGGCTTCCTCGGCTCCGCTCTTACATTGGAACTGATTCAGCGACAGCAGGATGTACGTGTGCTAGTGCGTGATGAAAAGAAGGCACGCCAACTATTCGGTGACGCGGTGAGCGTTGTGCATGGTGAAATCATCGACATACCGCAGGTGCGGGCGGCGGTTGATGGTGTCAGCGTCGTGTATCACCTTGTTGGACGGCTCTATCATCCAAGCGTGCCTACCGCTCTCTATCGCGAAACACATGTGGAAGGGACGCGCGTTCTGCTCGACGCCTGCAAGGGGCAGAGCCAGCTACAACGCATCGTGCATTGTAGTACCACCGGCGTTCATGGTGTTACAGGCGTCATGCCAGCAGCAGAGGACGCACCCTTCGCACCTACTAATCCCTACGAAGCGACCAAGCTAGAGGGCGAGTTGCTCGCGCTCGCTGCACATAAAGAACACGGTCTACCTGTGAGCGTGATACGTCCCGGTCTTGTCTATGGACCCGGTGATCTGCACCTGCTCGGTTTCTTCGCGTCTATCAACAAGGGACGCCCATGTCTGATAGATGGCGGCAAGGCCATGATTCATCCGGTGTATATCGAAGACATGACAGAGGCATTTCTAGCAAGTGCGGAGCGACCAGAGGCGATTGGACATAGCTATAATATCGCGGGGAAGTATCCCGTTAGCTTCAAAACGCTCTCGACCGCCATTGCACGTTCGCTCGGTAAACAACCATCAAGGGTGGATATTCCACTCTGGCTTGCTAACCTTGCCTCTGACGCCTTCTCAATTATCCCTGGTATGCAGGGTGAACATGCCCCATTGACACGTAGCCGTGTCAAATTCCTGACGAATAGCCGTGTTTATGCCATCGAACGGGCGCAGGCAGAGCTTGGCTACCAGCCAAAAATAGGGCTTGAAGAAGGTATGAAAAGAACAGCCGCATGGTATCAAAAACACGGGTACCTGTGAAATTTTCACAAACGAATACTGTCATTGTGAAGAGAACCCCTGTAGGGGCCATTATTCATAACGCCCACGTCTTCATTAGCCATGTGAACAGGGATTGAAGGACGGAATCAACGGATGGAAAACGTGATCGATGGGGATGAGGGCGTTATGAATAATGGCCCCTACAGGAGACATTCACGTATTCATTCTACACATTTCATCGGGGTTTTCGTATAGATTATTCATTGTATGGTTTCGAGAGGTTTCTATGCAACAAGAACAACAGGCACAACCCACGTGGAGAATCGCCCTTAGTTCTACCACCGCCCGTATTCTCATCAGCCTTGTCATTGGCCTTGTGCTACTGTACCTGACGATAAAGTCTATCAATCTGCAAGACACGTTTCACACGCTGACGAAATACCTGCTGACGCCTCTCGGTCTTACCTACGGCGGAATTTCGGGCGTACTGTTTATCGCATCGTTCACCGTGCGTGGTGTGCGCTGGAAACTTTTTCTCAATCCGATTGGCAAGGTCAGCACACTACGTGCAGTCCAGCTTTTCTGGATCGGTGTTTTTATCAACTTTCTGTTACCTGTACGCGGAGGTGAACTCGCGAAAAGCCTGATGCTGAAACGTATCGCGGGCATGCCGATCAGCCAGACATTGCCAACTGTCGCGATGGATAAAGCCCTTGATCTGATGCCCGCCCTTGTAATTATGGCGATTGTGCCGTTGCTCCCTGGCGTCCATATGACGCTACAACTCTGGCTCGTCCTGTCAGTAGTTGCCAGTGTACTGGTTGGACTTATCCTTTTTATCGTCCTTGCCGCCTGGAAGCGCACCGCCGCGATTGGCTTTATGAAGCTCTTCACGCGCTTTCTGCCTAAGAGAGTTGGGAGCGGCATCGAAGGCTTCGCAACAGGCTTTGTGGACTCTCTGCTTGCGGGTGCCAGCCAGCCACGCATCTTTATCCCTGCCATACTGCTCACCGTTGTTGCTGTAATCTTTGATGGCCTCTTCGCCATGTTTGCATTCTGGGCGGTTGGCCTCTACATGCCTTTTGGTATGGCAATCTTCGGCTATACCGTCTACAACATGTTTTGTATTCTCCCCAACGCGCCTGCTGGTATCGGCAGCAACGAGGCCACCGGCGGCATCGTTTTTGTGGGACTTCTCAACTACAATTCCAGCAGTGTCGAGGCCATGTTTGCCTTCTCACACCCCTGGACAACGCTGCTCATGGCAATTCTTGCGCTGGCCTCGCTCAGTGCGCTCGGCCTGACCCTCGGCAGTGCTATGAAGATGCGTGTTATCAGTGAGAAAGCTGAATAAGCGCAGAAAGCACATCCGTAGGGGCCATAATTTATTACGCCCAGGTACCAACGAACGATGTAGGCAAGGATTGAGGAACGTACCCAATGGCTGGGAAACGTGATCAATGGGGAACATGGCGTTATAATGGCCCCTACGACATTTATGTAACACTTCCTTATGCGTCTTGGGACGTAGAGTCCTCGGGGCGACCAAAGAAAACATCGACTCCTTTTATTTTTCCATTCTGGAATAGGAAGTGTTCGGTGTTTTGAACGGGCATTCCGTTTATTCGACTCTTATACCTGACAAAAGCTTCGTCCCCCCTCTCCATGATGGTCACGTACTCATACTCTTCTATTGCTTTGACTGCATTCCAGCACTTTTGTTTGTATTCATGTTTATCAATATGATTATCGTAGGGACTCGTAAAGGTAAAGCCATCTGCAAGGAGACTCTCAACTGAGTCCCAGTCTCTTTCCTGCCACGCAGTAAAACACTTTCTGATGATTGTTTCGTTTTGCATTGTCCGACCTCCTGAATGAGATGGTCAACTTCTAGTTATTTGACTATCATAGCATATTGATGTGCATGAATCTCCTGTAGGGGCCACAATTCATTACGCCCTCGTGCCCATCGACCACGTTCCCATTATTGGGTACGTTCCTCAATTCCTGTCACCATTACCAACGGGCACGAGGGCGTAATGAATTATGGCCCCTACACGCATGTATCGGTGGAAGAGCCTGATGATGCTGTATGATATAATCATAACGTTATTCATGTATGTCGATAATCTCTAAGAGGTCTGTTTATGCCCGACACCATTCGTATTCTTTTATGTGAAGACCAGATGTTGATGCGTCAGGGTTTGCATACCGTGCTGGAACTTGAGGATGGTTTCGAGGTTGTCGGTGAAGCGGTCAATGGCGAGGATGCTGTCAAACAATACTTACTTCTGCAACAGAGCGGCCTGGGACCGGACGTTGTGTTGATGGATATTCAGATGCCACACAAAAATGGCGTCGATGCCACCGCGATTATTACCAGACAGTATCCCGATGCGCGTATCATTATGCTCACGACGTTCGAGTACGACGATTATGTGTTTGAGGCGGTGAAAGCTGGCGCGATGGGCTACCTGCTCAAAGATGTACCCTCCGACGAGCTTGCCGCGACCATTCGCAAGGTGCATACGGGCGAACCCTTTATTCAACCCAGGATGGCAAGCAGGCTGCTTATCGAATTTGGGCGTAAAGGTCGCTCGTCTGCTACAACACCACAAATGCCACCTGCTCCATTTGCAACAAATTCAACAACACATGATGAAGACTTGAGTAGTCGCGAGATCGAGGTGCTGAAACTGCTGGCGGCAGGTGCCAGCAACCGCGAAATTGCCGATAAACTGGTGCTTGCCGAGGGCACGGTGAAGAATCATGTCTCCAACATTCTCGGCAAGCTCCATGCTGAAAATCGTACACACGCGGCCAACGTCGCACGTGAACGAAAGCTTATTTAAGAAGCATCTATATTGCATTCGATTCGTTGCCTGTGCTATAATCCTACAGGTATAATAAAGAGAGAAAAGACAGGTGGGGTTACGTATATGGAAAAAAAGCCCAATCCCACTGTTTGGGCACCGTTAGCATTGATGGGGCAGTTCGGCTTCACCATTGCTGTGCCAATCGTTCTAGGTGCCATCATAGGAAACTATCTTGATGGCATATTACATACCAATCATTTTATATTATTGTTCGGGCTACTGCTTGGCCTGATTTCGGGAATATATGGAGCGTACCGTTTATTTAAACGCGCTATGAGCTAATAAATAATAGACCAAAGATGAACGGAAAAAACCATCTAATAACGAACAGGTCCAGGAGAGGCCGGTACTCAAGGAGGATACCGCGTGCAACTCTGGAAACTCCCAAACATATCAATAGCACCGGATGTCATCTTTCAAATATTTGGGTTCCAAGTCACCAATACACTGCTCGGTAGCGTTCTTGCTGGTATCATTTTGATACTCGTTTTCGTGCTAGGTACGAGAAGGCAGGAACTTGTTCCAAGAGGCATGCAGAACGCTATCGAGGCTCTCGTCGTGTTCTTGCTAGGAATCATTGATGGCGTTGTCGGCGGCGATAAAAGTCGTGCAAGGAAGTTCTTTCCTCTAGTAGCGTCGCTCTTTTTTTTCATTCTCGTGGCAAACCTGATCGACGTTATTCCGGGCGTAGACACTGTTGGACAGATTGACACTAACGCTATCGCCGCAATACCGAACCACTCTCAGCCATTCCTGGGTTTCTTGTTGTTTGGTAATATCTCAAATGCTATTATCCCCTGGATACGTCCTGCGACAACTGATCTCAATCTCAACTTTGCAATGGCAGTGGTTGCGATTGTGTCGGCACAGACGTTTGGCTTTGCCACTCTGGGACCCAAACAACATCTCAGCAAATACTTCAATTTCAGGGGGCCTATCGACTTTTTCGTAGGCATTCTGGAACTTATCGGTGAGTTCACACGCATTATCTCGTTGGCCTTCCGTCTTTTCGGCAATGTCTTCGCGGGAAGCGCGGTTCTCGCAGTCTTTGCCTTTCTCCTGCCAGTTGTTGCCGATCTCATCTTCGTGCCTTTCGAGGTATTCGTTGCTGCGGTCCAGGCACTGATCTTCGCACTGCTTACACTCATCTTCTTACAGATTTCCAGTGTGAGTCATGAAGAACACGGACATGAGGAAGAGCAGGGAACGGCTGACACAAAGCAAGGGCAGAGAGAACTTGCAGCGACACATTAGTCACGCTTGCGAAATAAGCAAGCTGTGTGTTCGTTACTGTAATTGATTGCTACTCGCGGAAATATTTTGCCGCGTTTGCATAATAACTAAAATAACATCATTTACTTGTCTTTATCCTTAAAGGAGGATTTCATCATGAATCTCAAACCACTCGCAGTCGCATTAGCTATTGGCCTCGGAGCCATCGGACCTGGCATTGGTATTGGTATTGCCGCCGCCCAAGCCATGAGCGCAATTGGGCGCAATCCAGAGGCAGCTCCACTTGTGCAGACGAACATGATTCTTGGCCTGGCATTCGCAGAAGCTGTCGCTATTTATGCATTGGTTATCGCCCTATTGATCCAATTCCTCGGATAATATTGTCCCTGTTCCAATAATGAGACGTAGCATGTTGCTCTCTTATGAACGGCTTCATTATAATATGTTACTCCTTGCTGACTGCCTGAGCGGAGCTAGAACGAAGCTCGTTAGCAAGATGAGTAAGGATTTCGTTGGCAGTCTGAATAACAAGCTATGAAGAGAGAAAGAGCAGATGCTGCGTCTCCACTTTACGGACATTGGTACAGTATTACTCTGACGAAAGGAAGCAAATCATGCAACTGGGTATACATACATTTGTTTTTGCTGCCTCCGGCCCTGGTTCTATCTCTAGCGGCCTGGGCATCAATGCTTACGCTTTCCTCTCGCAGCTTATCACGTTCGGTATTGTCTTCTTCATCCTGTGGCGCTACGCTTTCCCACTTGTACTTCGTACTCTGGAAAAGCGTGAGGCGACGATTCGTGAGGGTGTTGAGAATGCCGAGAAAGCCAAACGTGAGCTAGCAGACGCTAAAGGACAGTCTGATCGTATTCTGACTGATGCACGACGTGAGGCGCAGGCAATCATTGAGCGTGCCCAAAAGACTGCTCAGCAGGAAGCCGATCACATTGTGGAAGATGCTCACGCGAAGGCACAACAGATTGGCGAACAACAATCTGCCCGTATTCAGCAAGAGGCGAGTCGAGCGCGTAATGAACTGAGTCGTCTGGTGGTCAATCTCTCGATTGACGCATCGGAGCGCGTCATCGGTAGATCGGTTGATAGCAACGACAATCGTCGTCTGGTGCAAGAGTTTGTTACCGCCAGCGACAGCAATTCGAGGGGACAGTAATGTTAAAGGGAGCGGTTGCACGCCGCTACGCAGCAGCCGTCTTCGATCTTGCTCGCAAGCAGAATACGCTTGACCGCACCCTGGAAGATGTGCAAGGAATAGCAGACCTTTTCTCAAACCGTAAGATATCGTTTCTCTTGCGCGAACCCAAAGTTCCAGCACAACGCAAAGAGAAAGCCATGCGTGACGCACTACAGTCAAAGGTGCTCCCAACATCACTCAATTTTGCGCTTTTGCTCATTCAACGTGAACTCGTGGAATATGCACGCAACATCGCTAATGAGTTAGAGCAGTTGGTGCGCGACTATCGCAACGAGGCAGTTGCAGATGTGACGACGGCCACGCAGATAGATGCCACGCAGAGTCGTACTATTCAGCAGGTATTGGAGCACCGTACAGGAAAAACAGTCATTGTGCAGCCGCACGTTGACCCTGCTATCCTGGGTGGCGTTATTGCACGTGTTGGCGATCAGGTTATCGACGGCAGCATACGTTATCGCCTGAGTGTGCTGCAACAGCAGATGTTGAGTGGTGTCGCAAACTCGCACACAGACTTCTTCTCACAGAAGGAGCTTGCCGAGAACGCACGCGAAATCGGTTCTGTAGACATGAATTCGCATGCTACGAATCGTATCGTTCCAACAGATGGACAAAATGGAACAGATGATGATGGCACCTATAACACCGTTCCACGTCCTGATAATTCGTAGGTCTTTTCAGTAGATATGTATAGAATACACTTTCATTGCTCCATGTAAGGAGGAGAAGATGGCATCTTGGGCTGATGAAATCAGTGCCATCATAGAGAAAAACATCGTAGGTTTTGGCACGAATGAAGCTTCTACGGCAAGCGTCGGAACTGTTATCTCAGTTCAGGACGGTGTTGCCCGTGTCTATGGTCTGCAAGATGTGAAGTATCTTGAGTTGGTAGAATTTCCCCGTAGTGGGCTATCGGGCCTGGCCTTCAATCTTGAAGAAGAGACGGTCAGTTGTCCGATCATGGGTGACTTTACACAGGTGCGTGAAGACGATGAGGTACGCACCACTGGGCGTATTGTGCGGGTACCTGTTGGTGATGCCCTGTTAGGGCGTGTCGTCAATCCCTTGGGCGAGCCAATCGACGACAAAGGTCCAATCAACACCGACAAGTTCCGTCCTATCGAGCGCGTTGCTCCTGGCGTTATCACACGCCAGAGCGTGAACACGCCTGTACAGACGGGTATCAAAGCAATCGACAGCATGGTGCCGATTGGACGCGGGCAGCGCGAACTCATCATTGGCGACCGTCAGACGGGTAAGACCGCTATCGCCATCGACACCATCTTGAACCAGAAGGGTCAGAACCTGTTCTGTATCTACGTCGCGATTGGGCAGAAAAATTCAACCATCGCACGTACACAGTCAATTCTGGAGCAGAATGGCGCGATGGAGTATACCATCATCGTTGCCAGTAGTGCCGCTGATCCTGCACCATTGAAATATATTGCCCCGTATGCAGGTTGTGCAATGGGCGAGGAGTTCATGGAGTCAGGGCGCGATGCTCTCATCATCTATGACGACCTTACCAAGCACGCCGATGCATACCGTAACATTTCGCTGATCATTCGCCGCCCTCCAGGACGCGAAGCCTACCCTGGTGATGTGTTCTACCTGCACTCTCGTTTGCTGGAACGTGCTGCTCGTTTGAACGAGGATTACGGCGGCGGCTCACTCACCGCACTTCCGATCATCGAGACAAAAGCGAACGACATCTCGGCCTACATTCCGACCAACGTTATCTCGATTACCGATGGACAGATATTCCTGGAATCAGACCTGTTCAACGCCGGTATACGTCCAGCTATCAACGTTGGTAACTCGGTTTCACGTGTAGGAACGAACGCCCAGAGCGCGGGCATGAAACAGGTCGGTGGCACACTCCGTCTTGACCTGGCTCAGTTCCGAGAACTCGCGGCCTTCGCCCAGTTCTCCTCTGACCTTGATAAAGCGACAAAGAGCCGTATCGACCGGGGTCAGCGCCTGACCGAAGTTCTCAAACAGGGTCAGTATCGCCCAATGGCTGTTGAGCAGCAAATCATCATCATTTATGCCGCGACAAAAGGCTTTCTCGATGATGTTGCCCTCGATAAAGTCGCCGAATGGGAGTCCGACTATCATCGCTACATGTCGTCGAACCATCCCGAAATTATAGACGAGATTGTTGAAAAATCGGTCAAGCAGAAGAACAAAATGTCCGGCGACCTGTTGAAGAAGCTCGATGCAGCGATCAACGAGTACAAGCAGACCGCGGCACCAAGCAGCGATGACAACGCACAGCAGCAGGCTGAAACTGCTCAGAAGGCTGCTGGCAATGCTCAACCAGAGGCAAACGCAGGTACGCCCGATACTGCCACTGCGAATAACCAAACCAATGAAGCGCGTTAGTTAGGAGGAACCTATGCCATCACTCCGAGATATTCGGCGGCGTATCGGCTCCGTCAAAAATACCGCGCAGATCACCAAAGCTATGCAGATGGTAGCAAGTAGCAAGATGCGTCGAGCGCAGGAGCGTGTCCGACAGGCACGTCCCTTCGCCGAGCAAATCCGCGAACTTGTATCACGTCTTGCGGAGGCGTCAGGTGAAGATATCGGCGAAGGTGTAGCACTGCTGACGCAGCGTCCCGTTCATAACGTCGGTTTTATCGTGCTTTCACCGGATCGTGGACTCTCTGGCGCGTTGCCGAGCAACATTAACCGTAAGGCGATAACCTCGTCACAAGAGATACAGAACGATACCGTGAACAATGGTGGCGAACGTCCAAAGGTTGAGTATATTGCTGTCGGACGTAAGGGACGCGACTTTGTTGTGCGCTCACAACTGCCTCTGATTGCGGAGTTTACCAACTATGGTGATCGTCCTTCACTTGCGGATGCGCGAGCCATTGCACAGGTCGCGACTGATGCCTTCCTGAAAGGCGAGGTGGACGCGGTGTATCTCGTCTTCGCACAATACGTGAACACGGTAACGCAGCGGCCTGTCACCACGCAGTTGCTTCCTGTCACTCCTCCTTCAAAAGAGGAGCAAGAGGAAGAGAGACACAACGTAGACTACATCTATGAGCCGGACGCACGAACACTGTTCGAGGCTATACTACCACGCTATGTAGATGTACTGGTGTATCAGGCACTGCTCGAAACCATTGCGAGTTTCTATTCAGCCCAGATGGTAGCTATGAAAAACGCTACTGATAGTGCTCAGGAACTTGTTGAAGACCTGACCCTGGCCTACAATAAAGCGCGTCAGGCAGCAATCACCACACAGATTCTTGAGGTGGTTGCTGGTTCAACACAATAATAAGTTCATTCTTACCCATGCACCAGGAACGCGTGTCATTCCTGGTGCATAAAAGGGAAAAATATAATGACCACAAGTACAATGACAAAAGGGACTGTTGTCGAGGTGCTGGGAGCTGTTGTAGACGTAGAGTTTCCAGCCGACCAAATCCCTGAAATTTATAATGCCATTCTTGTACGTATCCAGGGTGCCGAGCAGGATCTGACCCTTGAGGTCGAGCAACTGTTGGGCAATAACTGGGTACGTTGCGTGGCAATGGGGCCAACCGACGGCCTACAGCGTGGCATAGCTGCCTATGATACTGGTAAATCAATTTCGGTGCCCGTTGGCGAACAGACACTGGGACGTATCTTCAACGTTCTTGGTCAACCCATTGACAACAAACCTGATATTCCAGATGCACCACGTTTGCCCATTCATCGCCAGCCACCTTCATTGGAAGAGCAATCGGGCACCATCGAGCCGTTCGAGACAGGTCTGAAAGTAATCGACTTGATTTGCCCCTTCCAGCGCGGTGGTAAGGTTGGTACCTTCGGTGGCGCGGGAGTAGGTAAGACAGTTATCATCCAGGAACTTATCAACAACATCGCGAAGGCGCATGGTGGTTTCAGCGTCTTCGCAGGCGTCGGTGAGCGTACTCGCGAAGGCAACGATCTGTATCATGAGATGCAAGAGGCGGGCGTTATCGACCGTCTTGCAATGGTATTCGGCCAGATGAACGAGCCTCCCGGCTCACGTCTACGCGTTGCATTGAGCGGACTGACAATGGCGGAATACTTCCGTGATGAAGAGGGTCAGGATGTTTTGCTCTTCATCGACAACATCTTCCGCTTCACACAGGCTGGTTCTGAGGTGTCAGCACTGCTCGGACGTATGCCTTCCGCAGTAGGCTATCAGCCAAACCTGGCTGAGGAAATGGGCGACCTGCAAGAGCGCATCACCTCGACCAAGAAAGGTTCGATCACCTCGATGCAGGCTGTGTACGTACCTGCCGACGACTACACCGATCCAGCACCAGCCACGACCTTCGCGCACCTCGATTCAACGATTGTGTTGGAGCGTTCGATTGCATCACAGGGTATCTATCCCGCTGTCGATCCTCTGGCGTCAAGTAGTCGTATTCTCGATCCGCAGATCGTTGGCGAAGAACATTATAACACCGCTCGTGCTGTACAGCTTGTCTTGCAGCGTTACAAGGACCTGCAAGATATCATTGCTATCCTGGGCGTTGACGAACTCTCCGACGACGACAAACTGACCGTCGCCCGTGCCCGTAAGATTCAGCGTTTCTGCTCACAGCCAATGACTGTGGCCGAGGCATTTACAGGTGTGGAAGGTAGGTACGTGCCATTGAAGGAGACCATCGCCGGATTCCAGGAAATCCTTAACGGTAAGATGGACCATGTTCGTGAGGACCTCTTCTTCATGGCAGGCAACATCGACGACGTGAAGCGCAAGTATGACGAAGATCAGAATCAGGATAAGGAGTAAGCGATGGCAACACACGACACACTCCATGTCGAGGTTGTGACCGCCGAACGCGAACTCTATAGTGGTGAGGCAACGCTTGTCAGTGCCCCTGGCTCTGAAGGGCGACTTGGTATTCTGCCACGTCACGCCGCTATGCTGGCTCTGTTGAAGGAAGGCGAGTTGCGTATCGAATTGAACGATGCGGAGGAGCCAATCTTTGTCTCCGGTGGCTTCCTCGAAGTCTCCGACAACAGAGTTATCGTGCTGGCCGATACAGCAGAACATGCTGAGGAGATCGACGAGGCACGCGCTCAAGAGGCACGTCGCCGCGCCGAAGAAAGCCTTGCACATGCCGATTCTGAGGAGGATCGAGCAGCGTTACAGGCCGCCCTTGCACGTGCGATGACTCGTATTCGTGTTGCTGAGGTGGTTCGTCGTGGTAATCGACGCCGTATCCAGCAACCCAGCCAGGAACAACAATAAACAAAGTCAACAAAAAACGTTATACGGGCATTGCCCGTATAACGTTTTTTGTTGACTTTGTTTGTTAGAAACTACCCCCAGCACCACCCCCAGAATCGCCACCCCCGCCGAAGTCACCACCACCCCCGCTGCCACCGAAGTCGCCACCGCCTCCACTGCCACCGAAGTCGCCACCGCCTCCACTGCCAAAGCCGCCGCCAGCACCCCCCCCCAAATCACCACCATTCCCTCCACCGAAGTCGCCGCCAGCACCCCCCCCAAAATTGTTGTCGCCATTATTGAAGTTGTTGTCACCATTATTGTCGTTACCGTAGTTATCATTCCGCTGCGCTTGGTTCTCACCTTGCTCTCTGCCCAGCTCGTAGCCAAGCAGACCGCCACCAACGGCACCGATGCCACCGGGGATGAGCGGATTCATACCACCACCTTGATTATAGCCAGGGCCATAATTTGGCGGATAGCCCTGATTAGGGTAGTTCTGGTTGTAGTTTTGTGGGTACATAGGAGCCTGCGGCTGCATTGGATTAACCATACCGCGCCGCCGACGGCCACGAACAAACGCGAATACGGCAATGCCAGCAATTACTAATAAGCCAATACAGCATATCGGCGCGAAGGCGAGATTGCTGAAGAAACCGCGACTCGTAGTCGGGTTCTGATTACCTACAGAACTACCAGCGTTCGACGACGACAGTGCCGATTGCAGCGATTGTAACGCTGCATCCGTTGCGGACGTGTAGTTGCCGTTGTTACCACTTCCAAAGCTATTTTTGAATGCTTGTACTGCATCGTTGTACTGGTTGCTTGAGAGCGGAACGCTTTTACCGCCATCAATCACCAGATAGTGATTGACAGTATCAATAGCCATAACGATCATATTAGAGTTTTTGATGTCGCTTGCAGCACGTTGAGAGAACGCCTGGCTCGATCCATTAAAATTGTTGACGGTATAAATGTTTACAGGATAACCTAGAGCCGATGCCGCGCTCTGGACCTGTGATTTGTTGAGTACATTTGCCTCATCATTGATATTCACCGTACTGGCAAAGGCACCAACCGTTGTGAAAAGTAGCAGACAACATGCTAATGCTGCTGCGAGAAGACCCTTATTACGCCACCTTGTGACGAAAGGAGTTGTATTTTTCATAAAAAATCCTTTTTATTTCCTATATGTACGCATAAGAATAACAGACGTAGATACGATCCATATATCAAAACGCCTTCTTTACAAACAAGAAATAGAACAGTGTACTACGTGTTCTATTTCTTGTTGCTCTTTGTGTCTTGCTTCTGAGCAACAGAACGGCTAAAGTTTCCTTCTGTATCTTCAACATCGTTCGCTTTTCTACTAATTGTTGGATCACTCGGTATGTTGCTCTCATTTGCAACGGTGCTACTCTGATGACGCTGATTGGTGCGACGCGTCGAGAGGACTCCGAAGATAATAAGGGCTACAATAGCGATTATGACGAGTAATCCCCCGAAGACGAGAATACCTGTTGTTTGAGTAAGCATGTATTTTTTCTCTTTCTGATATATCTACGTTTCCCGTAGCGATGGGTTATACAACTACACTTTGGAACACGCTGTGTCATATCCATTTGATACAATCTTTAACCTCTGTTTCGCGCCATTTCTTTTCATCATAATAGCGTGCTACAATAATCTCTGTCATCCAAACACTACAAGGAAGGATACAAACTATATGAGTACATCCTCTTCCAAGCGACCACGCCCATTTGTCTTGGTTATCATGGATGGGTGGGGTATCAATTCACGTACAGAGGGCAACGCGATTGCTCTTGCTCGCACACCCAATATCGACGCTTTGGCCCGCAAATGGCCGCATACTGCTGTGAAAACATCGGGCACCGCCGTTGGCTTACCGGATGGTCAGATGGGAAACTCCGAGGTAGGCCATCAGAATATTGGAGCAGGAAAGCGTGTGCTGCAAGACTATACACGCGTCAACGAGGCAATTCAGGACGGCACTTTTTTTCAAAACCCTGCTCTGCTCAAAGCTATAGCTCATGTCAAGCAGCAGCAGTCACAACTGCATATTTGTGGTCTCCTTGGCAACGGCGGCGTCCATGCCCACGAGTTGCATCTTGAGGCTCTGTTACGTTTAGCAAAGAGTCACGATATCGAGCGCGTCTACATTCACGCCTTCACCGATGGGCGCGATAGTTCGCCAACGGGTGGCCTCGAATTTATGCGCCATTTAGAGGGACGAGCGCGTGAAATTGGCGGGGAGCATGCCGCGAAAGTTGCAACGGTCAGTGGTCGCTACTATGCGATGGACCGCGACAATCGCTGGGACCGCACTGGAGCGACGTATAATGCGATGGTACATGCCGAGGGGCAACATGCCAGTTCTACCGAGGCGGCTATTCAGCAGTCCTATGATAAAAAAGTCACCGACGAATTTATTTTGCCGACGGTAATTATGGAGAACGAGCAGCCTGTTGCCGTTGTCAAGGCAGGTGACGCGCTTCTTCATTATAACTTCCGTCCCGACCGCGCACGCCAACTCACCAAAGCCTTTGTGCTACCAGAATTGCCGCCGCAGGCCGAGGGAAAATTCGACCGGGGGCCGCGTCTCGCCGACCTGCAATACGTGATGATGACCGAGTATGAAGAGGGTCTGGATGCTGAAACAGCCTATCGCGCCGACGAGGTGGAGATGCCGCTTGCGCGTGTTATCTCCGATGTTGGTATGCGCCAATTTCATACCGCCGAGACCGAGAAGTACGCACACGTCACCTACTTTATCAATGGGCGTCGTGAAACACCCTTCCCAGGTGAGGATCGCTTCCTGGTGCCTTCGCCGAAAGTTCCCACCTATGACCTGCAGCCGGAGATGAGCGCGGCAGGCATTACCGATACCGCCGTCGAGCGTATCCGTAGCCGCGACTACGATTTCATCATCATGAACTATGCGAACGCCGATATGGTTGGGCATACGGGCGTGATAGAGGCTACTATCAAGGGTGTCGAGGCGGTCGATACAGGTGTCGGGCGTGTGGTTGAGGCTACCCTTGCGGTTGGTGGTGGTCTGCTTATCACTGCCGATCACGGCAACGCCGAGCAGCTTATCGAATACGACACGGGCAAACCGTTTACAGCACACACTACCAATCCTGTACCACTGTACCTTGTAGTGCCGCAACTTGCGGATACAAATTTACGTAACGATGGTATCCTTGCCGATGTATCGCCCACGATTCTACAGATATTAGGCATTCCACAACCAAAGGATATGACCGGACATTCGTTACTGGTAAGGTAAGGATGCATGTATGTGGTAACGATGGATGATCCCTTGTGGCATTGATTCCAATGTAGGGGCCATTATTCATAACGCCCTGTGAGCGACATACCATGTCGGCGACTGTGTGGACAATGTTCACCCCCCCTTTGGCATTGTGCATAGGAACGAGGGTGTTATGAATAATGGCCCCTACAGAGATATCTCGTTCCCTTATGATGTCGTCCGTTGAATAATTGGTTAATCATTGTTCCCTAAGAAAATATGATATATTGAGACCATGAAGCGAACATTTTACAGATACCACAATGGAGTGTGTAATCATGACAACACACGATCAGGGCGTTGCGCTCAAGCGTACACCGCTCTACGAGGAACACCTCAAACTGGGGGCGCGTATCGTAGATTTCAGCAGCTGGGAGATGCCCGTACAATACACGAGTATTTTAGAGGAACATGAGGCGGTACGTACACATGCCGGTCTCTTCGACGTGAGTCACATGGGCGAGTTCAAGGTCGAAGGGTCGGGCGCACTTGCGTTTCTACAATCGCTTGTGCCAAACGATGTCGCACGGCTCGCTGTCCATCAGGCTCTCTATACACAGCTCTGCAGACCTGATGGCGGCGTGATCGACGACCTGCTGATCTATCGCCTTGCGGAAGAAGATTATATGCTGGTCGTCAATGCTGGCAATATCGAGAAGGACCTTGCATGGGTCAAAGAGCATGCGAAGGGTGTTCCGCATGTCCTCGTGATGGATCAATCAGACTACACGGCTCTGTTAGCGATTCAGGGGCCGGAGGCGCAAGCTATCTTGCAGCTGCTCACGGAGATTGACCTCGCGAGTATTCGCTACTACCATTGTGAGGCGGGTCTGGTGAATGGCATTAACTGCCTGATATCGCGCACAGGCTATACTGGTGAGGATGGCTTCGAGCTATATTGTGCGCCAGTTGATGTGGTCGCGCTGTGGCAGAAGCTGCTCGAAGCCGGTAATGCACATGGCCTCCTACCTGCTGGTCTGGGGGCACGCGATACGCTACGTTTAGAGGCGGCCCTGTGTCTCTACGGTCACGAACTCGACGAGCAGACGAATCCATTAGAAGCAAGCCTCGGTTGGACGGTCAAGCTGAAAAAATCTGAGCCGTTCATTGGGCGCGATGTACTGCAACAGGTTAAAGAGCAGGGCTTACAAAAGAAACTTATTGGCATCGAGATGGTGGATCGCGGTATCCCACGTGGTGGCTATACGCTCTATGATAATGAGCAAGCGATTGGTATTGTCACTAGTGGGGCACCTGGCCCAACGGTGCATAAAAATATTGCAATGGGCTATGTTGATGCGGGGCATGCCGTTGTTGACAACAGCATTCAGGTTGATATTCGTGGCAAACGGCTTGCGGCACAGATTGTGCCCCTACCATTTTACAAACGTCAAAAATAGTACGAGGGAGAGAAGATACACATGGCAAAGTTAGACTATCCTGGCGATCTCAAATACAGCAAGTCCGACGAGTGGGTACGTGTCGAGGGCAATCAGGCAACCATCGGCATCAGCGATTACGCTCAGGACCAACTCGGCGATATCGTGTACATCGAACTGCCGTGGGACGCCAACGAAAGTGCATCCCATGAGTCCAAGTTCGGAGATATCGAGTCGGTCAAGGCCACCTCGGAACTGCTCTCCCCCTTGAGCGGCAAAATTGTCCGGGTCAACACAAACCTCAAAGACACGCCCGAACTCATCAACGATCAGCCCTACGAGGGAGGCTGGATGCTCGTTATCGAGCTGAGCAACCCAGCAGAACTCGACGACTTGATGAGTCCCCAGGAGTATCAGCAGTATATCCAGGGACGGTAGAAACGTTTAACCTGAATGCATGGCTTATCGATGTTACGGCTGACATTGATGAACCAGGTAACAGAAGAATAGACAGTATACACGAAATAGCATTTCAGGCTTTTGTAGAACAGTTGCAATAGCGTAAAAAAATTTCGGACTTACCGTACATTATGCGGTAAACGTTTATTGTTCTGAAGAGAAATCAAACATGAAAGGAAAACTCCTGTGACCGAGCTTATCAAAGAGCGTATGACCGTTGCGAACGAGCAAGAGTTAGTAGTGTTTCTGATTGGAATGCGTGTTAACAAAATATGGAAGGTACAAAAATGGATACCAGTTGCGTATGCAATGACACGTATGTTGAAAGAGCTGAGCGAGCATCCAGAGATGGGCTTTCTGGGTGCAGAGACAACGCTGAACTTTCCTACGACTCTCATCGTTCAGTACTGGCGTTCGTTTGAAGACCTCGCGGTTTATGCTGGGAACAGAAATGCTGTTCATCTACCTGCCTGGCGGGAATTTAATCGACGAGTTGGAAGCAATGGCGACGTAGGAATCTGGCATGAGACCTACCGAATTCCTGCTGGACACTACGAGGCCGTTTACAATAATATGCCTAAGTTTGGGCTAGGAAAGATTCTTCCTCTCGTTCCAGCAATCGGACAAAGGGAGAGTGCCCGTACCCGTATGGCTGTAAAACAGAATACCGCTAGGTAAGAGAACTCACAGACTGAAAACGACGATGCTAGCATCGTCGTTTTCAGTCTGTGAGTTCTCTTACCGCTTGCACGATCAGCTCATGCTCGACCTGTTTGATGCGCTCGTGCAGCATCTCCTCAGTATCATTGTCTTCGATTGGTACCTCGGCGCGACAGATCATGGGACCAGCGTCTACCTCTGGCGTGACATAGTGGACGGTGCTACCTGTGACTTTTATGCCAGCGTCGAGAGCGCGTTGCACAACGTGTAGGCCGCGAAAAATAGGAATAACGCTTCCGTCCTGTGTGGTGAATGTGTTTCCTTGTCCATCGTCAGGCAACAGAGCGGGATGTAGGTTGATAATACACTGTGGGTACTGTGTGATAAAGTCGGATGTGAAGATACGCATCCAGCCCGCCAGCACAATCAAGTCTACCTGAAAGAGTGGAAAGAGTGTCGCCAGTTTTGCCTCGACCTCTGGCCGTGTCATACTCCAGGGTAGGTAGAGGCTGGGAATTTTGTGCGTCAAGGCACGTTGTAGCCCGACTGCATTGGCTTTGTTGCTCACAACAAGGGCGATTTCGACGTTTGGAAGTTCGCCACTCCCGATTGCATCAATCAATGCTTGCAGGTTGCTGCCACTACCAGAGACAAGGACGGCGAGACGGTGTATAATTTTCGATGTTTCACGTGGAACAGATGCAGAGCTTGTACTATTCCTCACAGATCGAAGACCTCTTTATCCGCGCTATCAAGCTCGGCCACCATTTGCTCTTTATATGTCGTGATGCGTTGGCGTAGTGGCTCATTGGTGAGTGCCAGCATCTTCGCCGCCAACAATGCTGCACCCTCTGGCTCCAGGATTGTTGGCGAGGCGATACCCGATGGCAGGCGTAGTGATGAGAGAATATCCATACCCCCGAAGCGGTCGCTATAGGGTGGGCAGGCAATCACGGGAAAGCGCGAGTTGGCATCGACAACGGCGGAGAGCGCGTTCGAGCGACCCGCTATTGTGATATAGATAAGCGGCTCAGGGTGATTCTCATACTCCTTGAGTATCTCTAGTAAGCGTGCCGTAGCCTTGTGAGCCGAGCAGACGCGCATACGATAGGTGATCTCCAACGTTTTGAGCGTCTTCGCCACGCTCTGTGCCTGTGCAAGATCGCTCTTGCTCCCCATAAGAATAACGACTTGTGTTGTCATGATGATGGTACTCCTTGTATATCATGTTCATAATGATTGTTGACGGTATTCCGTAGGGGCTTTTATTTATAACGCCGTAGACAATTGGGACGAGGGCGTTATAAATAAAAGTCCCTACAACCCTCTGTGCCCTATATCTCTCCTGTATTGCATTCCTTCAAACTCCACATATTTCACGGCTTCATATGCTCTATTCGCTGCATCTCGCAAGCTCTCGCCGCGTGCTGTGACACTCAGGACGCGGCCACCAGCCGTGACGAGTTGTCCGTCTTTGAGGGCGGTGCCAGCGTGGAAGACCTGCACTCCCTCCACTTTGTTGGCGTCGTCTATCCCTGTGATGGGGATACCGGACTGGTAGCTACCTGGATAGCCACCGGATGCAAGCGTGATACATATAGCAGAGCCAGGATGCCACAGCGTATCGCGTTTCACTGGTAGTATTTCCGCGAAGTCAAGTACGTTGAGGATGTCTTCGCGCAAGAGTAGCATCAGGGCCTGTGTCTCTGGATCGCCAAAGCGCGTATTGTGTTCCAGCACCATTGGACCGTTTTTTGTCAACATTATGTTAGAGTAGAGTGTGCCCGTAAAATGCATACCACGCGCTTTCAGGGCTTGCAATGTCGCGGCGACGATGTTGCGCCAGATATACGCCTCTTGCTCTTTGTCCACGAACGCTAGTGGCGCGAACGCCCCCATGCCGCCTGTGTTCAAACCTTGATCGTTGTCGAAGGCGCGTTTGTGGTCCTGCGTCAGGGTCAGCGGTAAATAGTGTGTGCCGTTGCATATCGCCGTTGCCCCAATCTCATCGCCCTCTAAATAGTCCTCGATTACAACACTATCTCCGGCAGCACCGAATACACGGTCAACCATCATCTGTTTGAGTGCATCCTGTGCAGTGGGCATATCGAGGGCGACAATAGCACCCTTGCCTGCTGCGTTACCATCGGCCTTGATGACGACTGGTGTACCATGTTGAGTGAGATAGGCGAAGGCTTCGTTCGCATAAGTGAAGGTACGATGTTGTGCGGTTGGAATCCCTGCCTCGGTCATGAGTTCTTTGGCGAAGGCTTTGCTACTCTCAAGCGCAGCACTCGCTTTATCGGGACCAAAGATACGCAAGCCACGATTGCGGAACACATCGACAATGCCCTCTACCAGTGGTACCTCTGGTCCAACGATGGTCAAATCAATCTCATTCTTTTCGGCGAACTCGGCAAGGTCTGTGAGTTGCGAGACGCCGAGCGGCACGCATTCGGCATAGGGGAGCATACCAGGATTGCCAGGAGCTGCGTAAACGTGTGTGACGCGCTTGCTTTGCGCCAGCTTCCATACTAATGCATGTTCCCGCCCACCAGAACCAATCACGAATACGCGCATGATGTTTGCTCTCCTTGTTGTTCACGCGAATATATCAACCGATTGTTAATATGAATATGCCAACGGGCGACCACAAGGGTCGCACCCTACTATACAACGCGGTGGCATATTCATATTGCCACCGTATTTTTTTAAACAGCATAATCAGGCCCCTACCTTGTCACGTTTGTCGGACACCGTGATTTGTATTTTCTCGTTTGGGTCGAAGGGCCAGCCCTGCTTTTCCATGCAGCCATAGCAAAATTCGCTGTGCAGCTTGTTGACTGCTGTATCGTTGTCTGGTATGGCAAGCTTGTGTGCTGAGGCGGTGTTGATGGCACGGCTCAAGCCTGCAATGCTAAGAAAGCCGAGACTATCGACGCCGATATAGTCTGCGATCTCCTGGACACTACGTCCTGCCGCAATAAGTTCCGCTTCCTGTGGAATATCGACGCCGAAGTAGCATGGGTGGCGCATGGGTGGCGCACTTGAGCGTAGGTGAATCTCTTTCGCTCCCTGTCGCCTTAAAGCAGACGCGAGTCGTTTCATGGTGTTGCCGCGTACAATCGAGTCATCGACAATCACGAGACGTTTACCTTCGATGTGCGGCTTGACGAAGTTGAACTTGAGGTCAATCTCCATCTGCCGTAAACGCTGGTCAGGCTTGATAAACGTGCGGTCGGCGTAGCGGTTCTTGATGATTGCCATACCATATTGTATGCCAGCAGCCTCGGCGTAACCAAGCGCGGAAGGAATCGACGAGTCGGGCACAGGCACGATCAAGTCGGCCTCGACGGGATGTTCACGCGCAAGTTCGCGTCCTAGCTCCTCACGTACTGAATACACGTAACGCTCATTCAGCTTGCTGGTGGCGTCAGAAAAGTAGATATACTCGAAGACACATAACGCATGACGCGGAGCATGCACAAGCACTTCGGAATGCATGCCATGCTCATCAATCGTAATCAATTCTCCTGGCTCAACCTTGCGGACAAAGGTGCCACCAACGCGGTCAATGGCGCATGATTCGGAGGCAACGATCCAGCTATCGCCGATACGCCCGATGCACATAGGACGCATACCCCATGGATCACGCATAGCGTAGAGTTTGCCTTCTGCCAGAATAACGAGGCTATACGAGCCACGTAATTGTGGAAAGGTGGCAATCATACGTTCACGAAGTGTCTGTCCTTCGGAACGCATCAGTAGCAGGGCTATGGCCTCGCTATCGGTGGTCGAGGAAAGCGTCTCTTGCGAAAATTGGGCGCGTAGCTCATCACCATTCACGAGATTGCCATTATGGGCAACGGCTATAGCTTCGTAGACACCATGTCGTGCCCCCACCACGAAGGGACCAGCGTTCTCGACACAACTTGAGCCAGTTGTAGAGTAGCGTACATGCCCGATGCCGCAGCAGGAGGTGGGTAAGCTTGTGCCTGAGTCGTTGAACACGTCGCGCACCTTGCCCATAGCGACACGATGAGCAATTTGTCCCGCGTCATCGTAGACCGCCATGCCAGCACTTTCTTGACCACGATGCTGTAGTGCGGTGAGGGCTAATGTGATATAGCGTCGCACATCAATATTACTGTCGCCTTTTGTATAGATACCTACAACTCCGCAAGCATCATGTAGTCGCTCCATGCTCGCCTCCTCTCGATAAGATAGGACGTGTCTAATGGTGCTGTAGGTCGCACATGTGCGACCTACAGCACCATTAGACACGTAGTTTGCCTGTTAAATCTGCTACCAGCGCGTAACGGTCTGCAACCCCTTGCATCTCTTCGGGGGTGACATCCTTCATGTTACGATAGACCTGCTTGTCGAGCATCCGCGTTTTATCGCCATCGGGCCAGAGCCGCCAGCTATCGTTGTCGATTACGTCGGCTACCAACAAGCTGCCGTGCGTGTCGCGCCCGAACTCGATTTTGAGGTCAACAAGCGTGACGTTGATGCCAGCCCATGCGCGTTCGAGCGTCTCGAACACTCTGCGTCCCTGATTCGCCATCCATACAATCTCTTCCGCAGTGGCGAGACCCATTGCAATGATGTCCTGTTCCCATATTTGTGGGTCATGGCGTGCATCATCTTTCAGGAATGTCTCCACCAACACAGGCTCGAAGCGCGTGCCCTCGCTGATTTCAGGGTGACGTTTGAGATATGACCCTGTGGCAATACGTCGCTGCACCTGCTCGACAGGGAGCATATCGCAGCGTTTTATCAGCAGCGTTACGTCGTTAATTTGTTGTACAAAGTGAGTCGCGATCTGCTCCTCGTTCAACAAACGATAGATGTTGGCGGTAGTGATGGTACTCCAACGAGACTTACCCACCAACTCGTTGCGTCTTGCGCCATCGCCAGCAGTGATCTGGTCTTTGTTGACCATATAGGCCAGTTCACTGTTCTCAGGGTCGGCGTAAATTCTCTTCGTCTTGCCCTCGGTGAGCAATGGTCCAAATGTTGGGTTCTCTATCATACACGTCTATCCTTTCATCATTCTTAACAATCACACATGTTCTGTAGGGGCCATAATTTATTACGCCCTCGTCCCAATTGTGCATGTCAGGGCGTAATGAATTATGGCCCCTACACATTCTCTATAACATGACCACACCCTCACCCTCTCGTACATAACCAACGATAAGCAACTCTGGCAATACGCAACGTGCATCGAGTGCTGCTTTGGGTGAGAGAGCAATTACCATACCAATACCCATGTTGAGGGCGCGATACTGTTCCTCTTTGCTGACGTTGCCAAGTTTCACGATAAGTGCGAAGAGTGGCGGCACGCTCCATCTATCGGTTTCGATAACTGCCTGTGTGCCCACGGGCAGGATACGTGAGACGTTGCCCTCGAAGCCGCCACCTGTAATATGAGCCATACCTTTAATAGAACGTCCCCTATCAGCAAGATATGCGCGTAATAGAGTGATCTCGCGCAGATAGCAGCGATGTGGACGTAGCAGTGCATCAATCAATGGCTCACCGAGTTCTGGCACGACCTCATTCATGTCGTGTGCTGCGAAGATGCGTCGTGCCAGCGAATAGCCGTTTGTGTGCAGGCCATTGGAAGGTAAACCGAGCAGTACATCGCCAGGGGTGATTGTGGCTCCTGTAATCGCCTCTTCCTGTTCCAGGGTGCCGACAATTGTACCCGCGAGGTCGAACGCTCCTGGCAAGTATACGCCGGGCATTTCAGCCGTTTCGCCACCGAGTAGCGCACAACCAACCTCCTGACATGCCTGCGCTACGCCACGCACAATCGTTGCCGCCTGTACAGGATCAAGCTTGCTCATTGCCAGGTAATCCATGAAGAAAAGCGGTTTGGCCCCCTGTGTTAGCATATCGTTGACGGAATGATTGACAATATCATAGCCAACCGTGTCGAAACGTTGAGCCTGTGCTGCAAGTAGTGTCTTTGTGCCAACACCATCGGTTGAAGCCACAAGTGCTGGTTGCTGCATCCTTCGCACATCCTGCGCGTCATAAATACCCGCAAACGCACCCATGCCTGCTAATACCTTGCTGCCCTGCGTCGCACGGACAGCATCTTTCATGAGTCGTTTGGCCTCGTCAGATGCGGAAAGATCGACACCACTGGTGGCATACGATGTATGCATCTCTGCTGACGCAGTGTGCATCACTACACCTGTCACATACTCGTAGGCATTTTTGAAGAGAAGTAGGCCATCGCCCTGTCCATGAGCGTTCCCTCTACGGAGTGGATGTTGCAACGTACTTACATAGCGTTCGGGGTGTGGCATCAGTCCCAGCACGTTGCCGCGCGTATTGCAGACTCCTGCGACATTGCCTGCAGAACCGTTCGGGTTTGCCGGGTAGATCACGTTCTTCTGGTTATCCGTAACATAGACAAGCGGTATCTGCCGCATGGCCTGAAGATAGGCAATGTTGCCACGGAACACGAATTGTCCCTCGCCATGTGCCACTGGTAACTCGATGAGACGCTCGATGCCACGTGTGAAAATGCATCGGCTCGTCTGCGCCGCGAGCGTCACCCAACGGCACTCGAATTGCGCCGATGCATTATCCGTCAACGTCGCCCCTGTACCGGTCTGATGTATTCCACCCTCGTCCTCTCCTCCAGGCAACAGGCCAGCTTTGACAAGCACCTGAAAACCATTGCAGATGCCAAGCACAGGGCGTCCCTCGTCTACAAATTGTTGCAGTTGTTTCCCTAAATGTATTGTCAGATTCTTTGCTAACAGCGTGCCAGCACCGAGATCATCACCGTAGGAGAAGCCGCCGGGGATGACGAGAAAGGCATAGTTTAAAAGCATATCGGGAGCTTTGAGCAGTTGATTGATATGCACAAGGTCGGTCTCGAAGCCAACAAGACGACATGCATGTGCCGTTTCCCGATCACAATTGATGCCGGGGGCGCGTAGCACGAGTGCGCGGTATGATGTCATGGTCATGCTCTATTCCCTCTGAATGCATGTTGTAGGTCTGCTATGCTTAAATTCATCACCTCTTCATCTCCGTTATGCACCTTGAACCGTTCTGTGTTCGTGACTGTTCCGATATAGGCGATGTCTGTCACACCGCTCAAGCGCATATGCTTCTCGAATGTGCCCCACTGCTCCGGCGTAATCTCAACAACAAAACGCGAGGCTGATTCACTGAAGAGCCGTAGCGTATTTATCGTTGTCGGAGACGTATCGAGCGTATCGACAACAGGAATATGCGCTAACTCAAGTGCCACTCCAAGCTGGCTCGCAATTGTCATTTCTGCTACTGCAACGGCAAGTCCACCCTCCGAGAGATCGTGACAGGCTCGTACCATGCCCCAACGAATAGCCCGCCCAAGCGCGTTCATCGTGGAGTATGCATGGTCAATGGCAACATGCGGGACATTTGTCCCAGGTGGCAAATCGCGCATAATCTCTGCATAATGCGAACCTGCGAGTTCGTTGCGAGTTGTGCCGACGAGATAAAGCAGGTTGTTAGGCGTTTTCAGTGACATGTCGATGGTTTGCGTCACGTCGTCGAGAGTTCCGACCGCCGAGATGACCAGCGTTGGAATGACGGGCAGACGTTGCCCAGCGTTGCGGTACTCGTTGTTCAGGCTATCTTTGCCCGAAATGAAGGGCGTTTTGAAGCCAACGGCGGCATCATGGCAACCTTTGACGGCTCGCACCAGTAGCCCTAACTGCGCCGGATCAGTTGGATTACCCCAGCAAAAGTTGTCCAAGATGGAGACACGGGTGATATCGCCACCAACCGCCGTGAGATTACGCAGTGCCTCGTCAACGGCGTTTGTTGCCATATGGTAGGGGTCGAGAGTGCCATAGAGTGGGTTGACGCCGTTAGAAAGCACAATACCCACCTGTGACTGGATAGCGTTTTCAAGAAGAGGTTGCAGAACTGCAGCATCTCCTGGTCCTTGCCCTGTTTTGCCCACAAGCGGCTTTAACACGGTAGCACCCTGCACCTCATGGTCGTAACGACGCACGACCTCCTCTTTCGAGGCAATCGAGGGATGTTGTAACAGATTTAACAAGAGTGTTGCGGGCGTTGGTGGTACGATAAAACGCGAGCCTGTTTGAGCTGGGGCCGATGTTACGGGTGTCCATACCGCTTCCAACGTTCTATCGGGTCGTCCATCGTGCAGAAATGCCATGTCGATATTCGCGACGGTCTTACCATCGTAGTTTACGGTCAGACGGTGGTCATCGGTAAAGGTGCCGAGAATACTTGCCTCGACCTCTTCAATGATGCATATTTCCAGCAGGGCATCGAGATGTTGTTGTGGCACCGCCAGAACCATGCGTTCCTGCGCCTCGGAGAGCCAGATTTCCCACGGAGCCAGTCCTTGATATTTGAGTGGCGCATGTTTCAGTTCGACATGCACACCCGTATCGGCTCCCATTTCGCCAATCGCAGAGGAGAAGCCACCCGCGCCACAATCGGTAATGGCGGAATACAGCTTACGGTCTCGCGCCTGCACAATGACATCTGCGACCTTCTTTTCCGTGATCGGTGCGCCAATCTGCACCGCCGTTCCCGCCTGTGCGTTGATTTCAACGCTCATCTCGCCCGAAGAGAAGGTCGCGCCATGTACACCATCGCGTCCGGTTCGTCCACCGAGAACGACGACGCGATCACCGGGCTCAACCTTGCTCGGATGACTGCCATGTGGCAAAATGCCGAGGCAACCGCAGAAAACGAGCGGATTATACACATAGCCAGGGTGATACAGAATAGCACCGTTGACGGTGGGAATGCCCATCTTGTTGCCGTAATCACGCACACCATCGACCACACCCGCCGCAATACGACGTGGTGCCAGCACGCCAGCAGGTAGCGTCTCTACAGGTGTATCGAGCGGACCGAAGCAGAGGATGTCGGTGCAGGCGATAGGCTGCGCCGAGACGCCCAGTACATCGCGAATCACGCCACCAACGCCAGTATTCGCGCCACCAAACGGCTCGATTGCCGATGGATGGTTGTGCGTCTCAACCTTGAAGGCGATATCGTGTGTGTCTGTGAAGCGCACAATACCCGCGTTATCCTTGAATGCCGAGACGAGCCATGCTGGTCGCACCTCTTCAGTAGCACGCATGAGATAGTGTTTGAGCAAGCCATGTATAGTTTCTTGCTCTGTAACAGTGCCCCCGACATCCTGTTCGCGGTACTCGATGATGGCCTTGAATGTCTTGTGTGAACAATGCTCTGACCACGTTTGCGCCAGCGTTTCTAACTCTACGTCGCTCGGTTCGCGTCCCTGCTCTCTATAATGTTGTTGAATGACGTGTAGTTCATCAAGGTTCAACGAGAGCAAGCCAGCCTTGCTGAACTCCAATAGTTGCTCATCATTCATCGCTAAAAACGAAACTTCTGTACTTGGCGACTCGGAGGACGGGTTAGACGGGTCGGAGGACGGGCGACCACAAGGGATCGCCCCTACTATATCCGAAGCTACCGCTTCTTCGTCGCGTATAGTAGGGGCGATCCCTTGTGGTCGCCCGTTGGGAAGCATGGATTGCTCATTGATAGTTTCATATGGCCCGTTAGAAATTTCAAGATGACTTGCAGCACGAAATTCATAGTGCTGGATAACAGGATTGTAGAGCAGTCCTTCGGCGATAGTGCGAGCATCCTTTTCGCTCAAGCGGCTATCGAGAAAATAGCGTTTGCCTGTCTCAACGGATGTGATTGTGGAAATATCGAGCATATGTGCGCCTGCTATAACGCTTTCCGCCAATGTGTCGGTGACGCCCGCATGAAAGAACACATCGACGATATGATGAGTGGTATTTGTGTATGTGTCGTCCACTACAAACGCCTCTTGAATAATTGCATCGACGAGCAGTTGCTTCGTAAGCTGGTCTTGCTGTGAAGAGTCAAGAACACCTGAAAGGCGATAGAGGAATGCGGTGCGGATACTTAATGGCGTGTCAGCGAGGTAAGCAAGCGACGGAAGCCGATGCGGTGATAGTTGTAATATTTCATGGGTGAGTCTATGAGCCAGCACATCATACTGCTCCGAGACTGCTCGAACCTCAATAGAGTGTAACGTCACGTTCCTTTTCCTGGATTAGCTAGCACAAAAAAGCAATAAAGATAGCAGTGTTTTACACGTTGTCTTGTGGGACGTGTTCATTGTAACACTTGTGTTATGGATGTAGCAAATTTTACTGATTACAATAATTCCGCGATTGTCTCTAAGAGAACATCCTGTGGACATGGTTTTGTCAAATATGCATGGGCACCCAGTGCAAGTGCATGCTGTTTGTGCTTGTCGGAGGTACGTGAGGTGAGCATGATAACCTTGACATCCATTAGCTCAGGATAGATATGTATGATGTTGAGCAGGTCATAGCCGTTCAAGTTCGGCATTTCCATGTCTAGCAGAAACACATCCGGTGGATTCTGCGTGAGTTTATCCAGTGCTACTAGTCCATCACTGGCTTCAGCCGTTTTGTAATTAGCACGTGCCAACATTTGTACCAGCGATTTACGAAAAAGCGTTGAATCATCCGCGATAAGGATGAGATGTTGTGTCTTTTGCTCCTTCATGTCCTCTTCAACGTCTGGTATCGTATGGTGGCGTACCTTTGTATAGTGCTTGAGCAACTCTGGAATGTCAAGTAAGAGTAAGATGTGACCCTTACCATCAAGGACCGTGCCAGCGATGCCCGGACGCTGTAAGTGATATTCGAGGGGTCTGACGACAACTTCGACATCACTTATGATCTCATCTACAACGATGCCCGCAAGCAAGCGTGATCGACCTTGAGGCAGTACGACCACAGGTGTAATCCCACTTTGGGACTCTGCGTCAGACGGAAAATCCAGGAGCTTATAGAGTCGGTAGACAATATCAAGTTGCTCATTTTTTACATCGCTGACACGTTGCACTTGCGAGAAGGGCAATACCACCTGCTGTTTATCAACACGCACCAGGAGACCGCGCACTGTTCCCTGCGAACGGGGAAAGCGTAGGAAGAAACTGACACCACCTTCGTTATTGCGGTGCAACTCAACCGAGCCACCGAGTCGCTGCATAGAGGTATGTATAGCGTCTAATGCACCGCCTTGAACGGCCATCGAAAAGCCTAGTTCAAGCGTGACCTCGTTACCCAATGCCTGAGCATGGAGCCAGACACGGTACGGTTCATTAGTTGTTTCCTCATCAATGGTGACAATATCGGCCAAACAGGTATGAAGCAGACGTAGTAAAGGTGATGCTAGTGTATCGAGAATGTCCTGATCAATCTCCGTTGTCTCACCGACGACCTCGAAGCGCGGCTCCAATGTACTCTTGTCGAGAACACTTTGTAGGCGTGGCAGAAGAACACTGAGCGGTGTCAAACGCAGAAGATGTAGATGGTTGTGTACAGAGGTGGCCTGCTGTACATACTGCTGTGTTACTTGATGCAGATGACCATACGCACTATGTACATGAGCAGAAGCTAGTGTTACTTCAGTGATAGCATCGCTTAATGCTCGTACCTTGCTGTCGCGTTCGCTGAAACGCTCAAGCTCCAGTTCATCCCAGCCTGCTGTCGCGTTGTTTTTCTGTAAATGCGAACGTAGTCTTTGTTTTCGCGCATATCTGGTATCCTGGTACGTTCCTGCATCTTTCAACATACGCTCGACAAGCGAGGACGCTGGCATGTTATTCTCTTGATGTGATGATGGTCGAATCGGCATTGCCAGGGCTAACAGGGAGCTTTCGAGTTGCTGAAGACGGAAATGTGCTCCGTGTAACTCGTCTAGCGCAATCGCTACCTGTGTCTGCGCGTCTTCCAGGGGTTGTCGTATTTCTGCGAGCTGCTCCGCATGTCCCAGTAGTCGCTCGAAACGCTGGATGTCAATGTGAATACTCGGTGGCAAGAGTGATAGAGATTGTGCATCCTGCTCCGCCAACGGTGCTGTCACGGAACCCGCTGCTTGTGGAAACCCAGTAGAGAGTACAAGCTGCTCAAGTTCATGCTCTAATGCGCTGAGTGCTGTATTATCTTCTTCACCATTTGCAAGTAAATCCTGCAGCGTTACCTCTAAGGCCAGCACCGCCTGCACGAGCACGTTCAGTCCGAGGATCGGTAAGAGTTTGCCACCATGAATCTGTGTGACGATGACTTCGATATGGCGTGCGATCGCGGCCATTGCATGGCACTCCATCGCTCCTGCCGTGCCACGAACCTTGTGTGCGATACGACTCAACACGGTAAAGCGTGTCATATCTAGTGTTGTGTCATTTTGCTCTAATTGGCTGAGCGCACGCTTCATATGCGCGATGTCTTCGTCCATCTCTGCGGCAAAGAGAAACAACATGTCCTCATCAGAAAATTCAGTATCATACGTATGCGAAGACGACGACGAAATAGACCCAGTATCATTTGTTTTTAGTGTATCCAGCGCATTGAATGCATCGAGAATAGCCTGATCTTCGGCAGAGAGTTGCATTTGTGTATCATCATCCTCAAAATGAGAGAGGTCTTCAGACATAGTAGTGTGCTTTCCTCTCTATGTGCTGTATGATGTCTTTGAAAAGCAACGGAATATTGAGTACCAATGGCTTTTCCTGAGCAGTATCGCCTGGTTCCCACGCACCGACAATTCCTACGTGTGCGGGAGGAGACTCTTCGCTTTCATCTATAGAGGGTAGAGAAACTGGTACAACGCGACTAATATCAATGGCTGTTGGAGTGGCATCGAAAGATAATATACAGAATGCGAGGAACATTCCTTCGTGCTGAACAATCAGCGTGACACGCTCTTGTGGTGGCGGAAGTATTTTTTGCGTAAGATAGGCATAGAGATCAATAGCAGCTATTGTCTCACCACGCCAAGAGAGGATACCGATCATCCAGGGGGGAACATTAGGCAAGCGTGTGATATGTTGAGAAACGGGTAGTATTTCGCGAATGATAGTGAATGGAAGCACACAGCAGGTATCCCTTAGAGAGCAGGTAGCGCAAATGAGTGTGCTGTCAGGCGGATAAGTGACAGGCGTGAAAGTTTGCATAGGATGTGCTGAACGTGAAGCAAGAGTTCTGGCATGATTCCAGAATTCGTCATTGCTCAATTTCTCCAAATATTCCGCGTATTCATAAGGAGAGAGAAGATGTTGAGCTGCGTCTTCATGCATCATACTACCTCGATCACTTCATCTCGAATGACGCTAATTCGTTGTTGCAGGAACATTGAGTTGCTCTTGAATGATAGCAACAAGCTCTTGTGTCTTGAATGGCTTGGTAATATAGTCTTTGGCACCCGCAAGCCGACCTTTGAGGCGGTCGATCACGCCGTCGCGCCGAGATAACATCACGATAATGGTGTTGTTGAACATGGGCTTTGCCTTTAAGCGGCGTGCCACTTCGTAACCATCCATTTTTGGCAATCCTATGTCAAGTAAGACAAGATCAGGAATACGTGCCTCTGAGTCGTTTGTGATCCAGCGCATAGCCTCGACTCCATCCGTAAAACCGCGAACATCGAACTCTTCCCGTCTCAGACATGTCTCGATAATTTTACGCACAGTCGGAGAATCGTCTATCACCATAATAAATTTGCTCATGACCTATTTCCTTCTTGTCTGTTCCACACAAGATTACTCCAATTGTACCTACATTAGGTAGTCACTTCCAGGGTGTCCCTGTCCTCACACACAATTTTCTTCTGACAGCAAAATGCACCAAACAACTACACACGACTTGAATATAGTATATTGATACACTTCAATCCTAAGCCAGGATAAAATATGGATTCAATAGACATTTCTTGTTTTCGTAGTTTGCACTTGCACTATAGACCGATAGATGAGCTACGTGCTACTGATGTTACCATACATATAGAGAACATTGCAACACTTTGTGACAAACATATGCCCTGTTATGTACGTGGTAATTCTTTCAGGAATTTATCAAGCGTTCTTGTACGATATTGCCGCGTAAAATCGACAATATTTGAGTGATCGCTTGCGGGTTGCTGCTGGAGTTCTCCCTGTACCAGGCGACGCAGTAATACCACATCCTCACTCCATGCGACATTGAGCATAATCTCTGGTACATTTTCCTCGATATGATGTGCGTCTAGTCGGCGTAGCCACAGTATAAAGAGCCGTTCTAACCACTCCTGTCGCATTTCGGGTGTAAGTAGCGGCATAAGGGCCGACGTTTCAAATAGAATGTTGCTACTTGCCTCGCTCAGTAGCGTCTCTAAAATAGGCATAATATCGTCTATTGCTTTATCGAACATATGGGTAAGCTTCTCGTCGCGTTCCGCAAGCCGCTCGTCGAGTACAATGGCATACACGTCCATCGCTCCGTGATAGTCGTGATTTTCTGCACGTACCTCCGCCTCGTCTAAGAGCGAGTTCAAATCGCTTGCCAATACTTGTAGTGGCTCACCCTGTTGTAGGCGTGCGAGATAGCCAGTGATGCGTTGCAGATATGCTGCACGGTCAAGGGCAGGCAAGACAGGTGGCGAAACAGGATGAAGCGTTGTTAGTTCTTCACCACTAAAATCCCAATCCTCATTACTATCACTACCTGTCTTGTCGTCGGCTTCTTCCGCCTTTCCTGCATATGACAATGGAGAAGGACCAGGCACTTCTCCGTCCATGAGCATTGCAATCTCTGTTTGTAACAACGGGTAGCGCGTCACGAGTTCCCGTATGAGTAGAAGAAGATGTTCTTTACTTGCACCTCGCAAACGGTCTTCTAGCTCTTGCTCCATCATAGCGTCCTTTTGGATGAAATCATCTTTCCGATTTTTATACTACCACAAAAACATGGCAACGTGTGTTTGAGTTGGTAGTATGTAGAGCTATCTAAAAGTCGCTGAGTAATGCATTGTTGACATGACAGGGGCAAGCCCTGTCACTATTATAGACGTAGCAACGGCGTGAACGGTGTATAGTAGTGACAGGGCTTGCCCCTGCCATGCCCCACTAGTAGTATGTTTTTTGAAAACGGAGTGTCGGGAGCATGACGTATAATAAGCAGGCTAATACTCTGTATACATTTCTCTCTAGTTAGAAAGGCACCATTGATGTTGCAGGACACAGTGCTTCGTTCGCTCAAATCGCTTCTGCCGCCAGGACAGGTATTTACCGACCCGACGGCACTGCTGGTGTATGAGGTCGATGCCGGTATGGACAAGGGACGCCCCGAAGCGGTGGTGTTTCCGCGTTCAGCGGAAGAGGTGGTGCGCGTTGTACAGTGGGCTACCATGCATAACGTACCGCTCATTGCGCGTGGTGCTGGTACAGGTCTGTCCGGTGGTGCGGTCGCTGATCGTGGTGGCGTCATTGTTGAGTTCGCAAAGATGAATCATATCCTCGCTATTGACGCATTGGGACGGAGTGCCATTACCGAACCCGCAGTTATCAATTTGCGCCTGGATGAACAGGCAAAGCTGTATGGCCTTTATTTCCCGCCCGACCCGGCGAGTCAGCGTGCCTCGACGATTGGCGGTAATGTCTCGGAAAATTCTGGTGGTCCCCATTGCTTTAAGTATGGCGTGACGACGAATTATATTATCGGCCTCGATGTTGTGTTAGCCGATGGGCGACAGGTGCGTGTTGGCGGTGCTGCTTTAGACTACCCGGAGTATGACCTGTGTGGACTCATCACGGGTAGCGAGGGTACGCTGGCACTTATCACCTCTATCACCGCACGCCTGGTACGCACCCCTCCTGGCATTAGAACGATGCTGGCAATCTTCGATAGCGTCGAGCAAGCGGCAGATGCGGTTTCAGCTATTATCGCCGCAGGACTGGTGCCCGCGACAATGGAGATGATGGATCAAAAAATCACCAACATTGCTGAACCATTCGCGCACGCGGGCTTACCGCTCGATGCAGCCGCAATTCTTATCATTGAGGTCGATGGCTATCCCACTGGTCTCGACGCACAAAGCGACGAAATCGAACGCTTGCTCCGGATACAAGGCGTGCGTGAGATACGCATAGCTCGCAACGAAGACGAACGCTACACAATCTGGCTTGCACGTAAGAGTGTTGCGGGTGCTATTTCACGCCTTACACCCGCCTACTACACGGTCGATATCACGGTACCACGAAGTCGCCTGCGCGAAATTCTGGCGAAGGTTGACCCTATTTGCGAAAAATATGCGTTGCGAGTAGGACACTTGATGCATGCGGGTGATGGCAATTTGCATCCAATGATTCTCATTCCAAACCCACGTGACCCAGAATTGATGCGGCGTGTTCATGCGGCAGGTCGTGAGATGGTCACGTGCTGTGTCGAGATGGATGGTAGCTTGACCGGAGAACACGGCGTCGGCATCGAGAAGCGCGAATATATGACGATCATGCATACGCCATCTGAGTTGCTGGCGCTGTGGGATGTCAAACAAGCCTTCGACCCTAATGGTATTCTGAACCCAGGCAAGATTTTTCCAACACCACAAGATGGTACCGCACCATTTGCAGGACCCATGCAAACGAAGCGTAAAATCTCGCCTGATGCCAGCTTGCCAGGAGCAATCTTTGCTCCAGAGACAGCAGAAGAGGCAGCACAGAGTTTGCTAGCACTTTCACAAGCACAACGACGAGTACATATCAGTAATGCTATCTTCGCAACGAGCGATGCCACGACACAGATCACCACTCGCGCGATGAGTAGCATTAAGATGTATGCACCTGAAGACCTGTATATTACAGTTGGAGCGGGCACGCCGCTTACCGAGATACAAACCTTTCTTGAAAAAGCAGGGCAATATTTGCCGTTAGCTTCTCCCTGGCCTGATGCCACAATTGGTGGTCTTGTCGCTACTAATAGCAACGCTCCGTTCCGTATGCGTTACGGCTCAATCCGTGATCTGGTCCTGTCTACAACGGTTGCTCTGGCCGACGGACGTGTGATTCGGACGGGACGCCCTATCGTCAAGAATGTGGCGGGCTACGATCTGACAAAGGTGTTTGTCGGCTCACATGGTACACTGGGATTAATTACCGATGTTACCCTCAAGTTCTTTGCTCAGCCGCGAGCCAAACGCAACCTGTTTATCATGACGCAAACGATACAACAGGCACTCAACTGGGCACGTTTAGTCCTTCCGCTTGCTATAACGGCATCATCTATTATAGTGTGCAAGACCGAAGACGGTTCATACACACACGATACAAGTATGTTGCTCTATACCGCCGAAGGGCTGGCCGAGGATGTCGAGGCCGAATTAGGGCAAGTGCGGGAGACATTGAAGGCAATGGGGGCGAAGGTGCGTGAAGTCGAGATGCCCGCGATTGATGTTTGGGCGAGTATATTCACGTTGGGAACAGTCGTTCGTGTTGGTGTATCACCCAAAGATTTGCCGCTGTATATGCAAGAGCATAAATCGCTCTACCACGAAATGTATGTCGCAGATATGAGTAGCGGCTGTCTCTACGCGGTGAAAGAGACAGGGACAGAGGTCGAGATACGTGAGTGGGTAGCAGCTTTACGGCGTCCGGCATTGGCACTACAAGGGTATGCAGTGGTGATGCACCTCGCAGAAGGCGTGCAGGATGTTGACCTCTGGGGCTATCGACCACAGGCACTCGACGTGATGAAGCGACTTAAACGGCGTTGGGACCCCGCTGATATACTACATGGAGAAGAGAACTCTCTTGACACCGTTCTCTAACGGTCGTAAGATGATTTAAGCATTGACTCACCTCCTGCACTCGCTAAGGAGCTATTTGTATGTCTTTTCAAATCTGTATCAAGACGGAAAAATCATTGCAGCGACTCGCTACAGAAATCCGCGATCTGTTTTCGTTGCCCCCATTTAAAGAAAACGCGTTTTCTGGTGAACCCTACTGTCAGTTCGAGATGTTAGGTATGCTGGCCCTCATTCACTTTGCAGATGAAGAGGACCGCGACCCCGAAGTCATGCATTATCCCTACTGTTTTGACTTGCAGATGTCTTTCACTGACCACAAGCTAGATACCGACGATATGGAGTACCGCTTGCAACCATATTATGCACAATTGCTTACCTTTCAGTTGGGGCTGGATACCGCGTACCACGAGAAGCAAAAAATAGGTCAGCACTGGCAGGTGCGTTATCAGTTTCTACAGAAGAACCCGAAATGGAATAGTTCTATTTTGTATGGTGAGCCGGGTTGGACACCTGCTGTGTTGGTTACGCAACCTAGTGCGTGGCGTACTATGCATCCTGTATTTTAACGTTACTGATGAGCGAGAATAGAACGCATGCCAGAACAAGAATTTCCCCAACCTCGTATTCCACCAGACAATACAATACAACTACCAGAGAGTGCCGAACTGTCGGGCGTCGCCAACATGTCCACGCTCTTTCGCGTGATGGCCCATCGTCCCACGCTGATGCACCAGTCAGCGCAGTTGTTAGAGTCGGCGATGCGAACAGGCACAGTGGAGCCGCAGTTAAAAGAGTTGGTCGCCATACGTGTCTCACAGGTCAATGCCTGTTTCTATTGAATGGAGGTTCATACTGCCTTGGCAAGGCAGATCGGCGTAAGCGAGAACCTGCTGGATGCACTGTATCACAGGGACGAGCATCAGGATGTGTTTACTGCACGCGAACTTGTGGCGCTACGGTTCGCTGAGATTATGACGACGAGTGCGCGTGACGTTGACGAGGAGCTATGGGATGAGTTACAGTTGCACTTTGACGACGGTGAACTCGTAGAACTGGCAACTGTGATCGGCCTGTTCAACTTTTTCAACCGTTTCGCGGATGCCTTCCAATTATATCCACCAACACACACAAAGGAATAAGATACTATGCCCGGCAACGAAGAGAAGTTAGATGCACTCTTGAAGGATTTACACGAACTCACGACCTACCTGCATGGGCGCGGCGATAAGACGCTGGCTCTGTCAAAGAAGTTTGAGGAACACGCGCAAGGTGATGCATCAAATAGAGAGTTCGACTTGAATCAAGCGAGGATGCTAGATTATCAACATCATGTGTGGCACGAAATCGCCAATTTAGTCGATAAAATGCTTAAACAGTATGAATAACAGGAGAGATATTGCAATGCGCTTAGTGCATTGCAATATCTCTCCTGTTATTTCTTAAAGGTTGCCGTTTTTGGTTTGAATATAGCGGTCAGACAACTCTGACTTTGTGCGATTGTAGAGTTCGCGTCCCTGTGCCAGGGCAGCGTTCGCACGCGCACGCACATCATCGTTCATTGAGCCAGAACGCAGCATAATACCACGTTCCTCCAGTTGTGCGCGAGTGGCCTCGCCAGACTGCGGGGCAAAAATTAAGGCTACGGCTGCACCAATGCCCATACCAAGCAGTAATCCAAAGAGAAATTTCATAGTTACAACTCCTTATATAGTTTATTGAATGGAATATGCGATAGTGTTTCTCACCATCGCTATGCATAATGAATTGGTTCGAGAACAAAAAACAGTATTAGCGTACAGCTTTGTCCAACAGTTGCTCAACAGTTGTGAGCAGTGCCTCAAGCTCAAAGGGCTTTTGTAACAGGTGTACGCCATGATAATATTGCGGTTGCTCCTGTATCGACTTCGACACCTCTTCAGCCTCAAGGACCGCCGCTGTGTAAATAATCACAGGAACATCGGTGGTGATTTCATCGCCTTTTATTTGTTTCAGAATATCCTGCCCTGCTACCTCACCTAGTTTAAGATCGAGAATGAGCAGATCAGGGAGCATACGCTTGACACTTGTAAAGGCATCCTTGCCATCCTGGAGAATCGAGACCTGATAGTCTTCATCTTCCAGCACTCTACGCATGAGATGCAGTAGCTCGTTTCTATCGTCAACAACAAGAATTCGTTTTGTCACGTCCCTATCGGTGCTATTTCCTCGCGTATCAGTGCCACGTTGCCCACTTTGCGAGAAACACCGCCTCCTGTTTTCCCTTGAGTCGTCGTTGTCTGCTGTACACATGAATGGCGTATAGCAGCACACTTCACTACTTGAGTTTCGTCCGTAGTGTATCACGTCATGTACAATCAAACAAGAGAATAGCCATACAATTTTCTTGTGTTCTCTCAAATAGTACGGTGATGTATATACCATAGGATACAAACTCACCCGGAAGTAAGCAAAAATGTGAATGATGTACCTATAAGTGTGGCTCTCAAGGATCACGCCAGTTCAGTAACCCTTGACAGTCTATGATATAGTATGAATGTGCTGATAGGCAAGGTGCCTCAGAAAGCCATCTCAGGCATGTATCCTTTCATGAATTACACCACAAATTGACTGCGTAGCTCAGTGGTAGAGCAACGAACTTTTAATTCGATGGTCGTGGGTTCGAGTCCCACCGCGGTCATTTTACAATTCATAATCCTTCGCCCAACGTACATTCTTCTCCTGACTATTTTTCGTTGGTATAAGACGCAAATTCATTTGTGTCACTCCTGTATGGTCAATAGGTATCAAATATATTCCTCTATTTTCAGGACAGAATACTGCAAAATAGTCTATCTGACCTCTATAGTTTTTCCAGCCCTTGTTCTTCATTGTATGATTATAACTGCTTGCGGTTGCGAATTTAATCACGGTCTTTGCCTCGTCCATCCAACCTGTTTTACATTGAATGCGATAAAAGTTTCCGTCGGCATCTTCCATTATTAAGTCATATCGTAAGTTATCACCAAACGGTGCTAGAACACCATACCCCACCTCTACAAGCTTTGCCATAATAATAGCCTCACTTCGTTCACCAATCGCTTTGTGGTTCTGTTTTGGTTTCAAAGGCTCCATATTGTTATTCCCCCTTTAATCTATCGCATATTACCTATAGGTATAGAACATATAATACTATAAACTCTTCATTTTGTGCAAGCAGTTGTTTCTCCTACGCAGGGATGTTTAAAAGTCGATGGAAGATGTGGTGAGACAAACGGGCGACCACAAGGGTCGCACCCTACTATACGAAGAACATGTCTTGCATGAAACGTCTATAGTAGGGGCGACCCTTGTGGTCACCCGTCGCTCCTACGTGCATGCAATAGATTACCTGATTTACTTTGTTGTATCCTCTAAGAATAAGATATATCGTTTCTATCGAGAAGCTAACATAGAGGAGGACCGCCAAAAGCTATGACTGTTGATAAAACGCAAGTTGAGAATCAAATGAGTGATCCATTCGCCTATCTCTATCCACACCAGTTTGCACTGCTCAAGACGTACCGCAAGAATGGGGCCGCTGTACCGACGCCTATCTGGTTCGCCAATGAGAATGGAAAACTGTATGTGACAACCAGCACTACGACGGGTAAGATGAAGCGCATTCATAACAATGGACGCGTGACTCTTGTACCATGTGATAGAAGCGGGAAAGTTACTGAAGGTGCAAAAGAGGTTGAGGGGATAGCGCGTGAGTTGTCAGCATCAGAGTACGCCCACGCGAATGCTGCGCTACTGCGTAAATATAAACTCATGTACCGATTGTTGGATGTACTCGGCTTTTTCACCAGAAGGAAAAGCACCTATATTGAGATAGCACCAGCTATATAAACAAAAAAGCGTGTCGCCAAAATCGTAGATTTTGGCGACACGCTTTTTTGTTTATGCCAATAGTTCAGCTTCACTCAAAGGACCGAGCGCGGTCAAGACCTGTTTCTCGCGCATTGGGAAACGATGGAGCGCACGCATCACGTCCTCGGTCTTCACTTTCGAGACGCGAGCTACTTCTTCCTCGACGCTAATCAGGCGACCCTCCGTCATCCAGTCGTTGGCGAGGGAGCGCATACGCGAGAAGGTTGACTCGCTACTGAGAACCATGTTACTAATCAGCTTGTCTTTAGCACGTTGCAATTCATCCTCGTAGACACCATCGCTGAGCAGGCTATCCAGTTCCTCGCGTAGCAGTTTCAGGACGCGCGGTGCCTCCTCTGGTGTTGAGTTGGCCTCCATAAGCATGAGACCTGTGCCCTCCATCGCCCAGAGACCTGCACTGGCAGACTCGGCAAGCCCTTTCTGATAGATATTCCAGAAGAGACGTGAACCATCACCATCACCTAGAATACTACCAGCAAGAATCGCAGCGTAGTAGTCGGGGTCCTGCACATCAACGGCAGGCATGGCAATAAGCATAATTTGCTGTTTGAGCTTCTTGTCAACCATGACGTTATTGATGGATTGCGCGGGTTCGTAATGCGATGTGTCGCGACCTGCATCACCTGTGCGCCAGTTGTTGCAATGCTGCTCGGCAAGTTCCACGATGTGGTTCCAGTCAAAATTACCCGCAACCGCAAGAATCAGGTTATTGGCCGCATAACGTTTTTCCCAGTAATCGCGCATTTGCTGAATATGCATACCACGAATACTATCACGCGATCCAAGCACATCGTGACCAAGTGGGTGATTGCCGAAATAGGTTTGCATGAGGCGGCGGTAGGCCATATTGTACGGCTGGTCCTCAGAACGCGCGATCTCATTGACGATAACCTCTTTTTCCATCTCGAAGTCGCTTTCCGCGAGGCGCGGATACATCATATCGCTAAGCAGACTAACGGCCTTGTCCAGATATTCACCCAGCACACGCGCGTAATAGACGGTGGATTCATGCGAGGTAAATGCATTGAGTTCGGCACCAATCTTGTTAAATTCAAGGGTGATTTCTTGCCAGTCAAGCGTCTTCGTGCCCTTAAACACCATATGTTCCAGGAAATGCGAGACACCCGCGATAGCTGGATTTTTCTCGTCGCGTGAACCTGTATTGACGTGATAGGACACAGCAACCGATTCAAAATCGGGCATCGGCTGCCCTACAATTTGTAGACCATTGCTGAGGCGATGTGTATAAAACACAGCTTCACTAGCTGTGGTAGTTTCTGACATATGACGTTTCCTCCTGGTATATGAGCGTGGCCGACCTGCTCGTAGCAGCCACAGTATCTGTACTTGGCATGATAGCCCTTGCGGAGTAATGTTGTCAAATGAAACCAATTTCAATCTTTGCTACATATGGTATACTTAGTGCTAAAAGTGGCAAAGAGGGGTATTATGAGCGAACACCGTTACACCATTATCTTGCACCCGGACTCAGATGAGGGTGGTTACATAGTGACAGTGCCATCACTACCTGGGTGTATTACACAGGGTGATACATTAGAGGAAGCGATTGCAATGGCGAGGGATGCAATAAAACTTCATCTTGAAGTGCTTGCCGCTGATGGCGAACCGATACCAGAAGAGTATGAGCATCCGCAAGCTATCACTATTGATGTCGCTGCTTAACCACGGATTACTATGTGTGTCAAATGGTAAGAGGAAACACCGCTTGTACCGATGTACCATTGCCACTGCTACCCTGAATTTCTACTGTACCACCTACCTCTTGTACACGTGCACGAAGTATGCGTAGACCCATGTGATATCGTGTGCTGTCATTGTATATTCCAGGTGGCAGCCCTATGCCATTATCACGTACCTCTGCTACAAGTTGTGTTGGCGAGAACTGTACATTCAAGTGTACCTCTGTCGCCTGTGCGTGTTTACGTATATTGTTAAGGGACTCCTGAATAAAGTGAAAGAGCGGCTCGGCAAGCACCGGTGGAAGCTGATCGAGCGTATCAATCGTACAAATGAGCTTGATGGCTGGCTCACTCATCTTAAAATCATCTATCAGGTTACGTAGTGCGCTATGTATGTCTTGCGTAGAGATAGATGTTGACATAAGCGACGCGATATCGTGTCGTAAAGTATGTAGACATGTGTTTAGGATGGTTCGCACCTTCTGTAACTCATCGAGAGCGCGGTCTTTTGCTTGTTTCTCCAGTAGATGCTGCACAAACTCAAGCTTATGTGAAATATGTGTGATGATCTGAACAGGGCCATCGTGTAAATCGCGTGCAATGCGTACTCGCTCTTCGTCGATAGCCTGTCGCTGCTCGCGTGTATAGCTTTTTTCTCTGCTCCCCATGTACGTTGTCTCTCCACCTCTGTATAGTATCCGCTTTTAGCATACAGGCAGAGAAAAATGAATCGGCTATGCCAATCGTCGAATATCGCGGAAACAGAGACCAAGAGAGACCAGCAAAATGGTAATGATGCCTCCTAAGATGAAGACAGGCGAGGGACCAATACGGTCCGCAAGTACGCCAATAAAGGCGATGCCGATAGGGAGAAAAACGTAGCTTCCCATCATATCAATGCTACTGACACGACCAAGTTTTTCGACTGGCACAAGCTCTTGTAACAATGTTACCCAGATAATAGAAAAGATACCGATGCTAAACCCTGCAAGTGCGCTTGCGAACGTTGCGAAAACTGGCTCAACATGCAAGGGAAGTGGTAAGCCAAGCAGTGTTATGGCAAGTCCACATGGTAGCAGGGCAAAGTAGGCAAGCAATCCTCTATGACCTCTATACTTTAGCTGGCTCATAAGCAGTGTCGCTGCAATTGCCCCGACTGCCCACGTAGTATCAATCAAGCCAAGTAACCAGGCACCTTGATGATAGAAGTCACGCACCAGTTTCGGCAGTGCTACTGCAATTGGACCGAAAAAGGTGATGTTGGCAAGCGAGGCAATCGCAATCGTCACCCATAGCCACGTCGAACTGGTTACATAACTCAGTCCTTCCCTTACATTTGCTATGAGCTTGCTGATCCCTTTTCGTTTTGGGGTTTCCTGCGCTTCTATAGAGAGTATTTCTTCACTATCAGGGGCCGATGCTGCTGGTAGACGCATAATTGCGAGACAGGCAGCCGAGGCAATAAATGAAAATGCGTCAAGCGCGAAGGCACTCGCCGGACCAGTAAACGCGACACATAGCGCACCGATTGCTGGACCAATAATACCACCCATGAGCATTGCAAAACGCGTTAACGAGTTCGCGGATTGCAACAGGTCACGTGGTACAAGTTGCGGTTGAATAGCCTGATACGCTGGTGAAAAGAAGCTATCAACGACACCAAAGAAGAATGAAAAGACTAGAAGGTGCCACAATTGCAAAGCGTCCATAGCACCGAGTACCGCAATCATAGCAACGACAAGTCCACGCCCGGCATCTGAACAGAGTAGAATGACACGACGTGGTAGACGGTCAGCCGTGACACCGCCAATCAAGAGAAAAATAACGGTAGGTATAAGTTTAGCAATGACAACCGCACTCATCGCCGCTGCCGATCCTGTAAGGATGAGTACTTGCCATGCTAATGCTACTGTGAAGATGTTGTCACCAACGATTGAGACGAATTGACCTACCCACAATAGCGTAAAAGCTCTGGATTGCAGAACTTTTAAGAGGGGAAGCCGTGTTGAGAGCGTTGCTAGCATAACATGTTTTCTTTCTTTGCTACATACTTATGAAAGAGTTTAACATGTCCCAGGTTTACAATACTAGCGAAAATCTATGCTCTAAGCATAATTAGATTTCTATAAGTAACCACTGTGATGCTGTTTGTGTTATGGCCGACTGAATTTCTTGTTTCCCTCTTCCACTTACAAAGATATTTGTGTACCTTATTCGCCAATCTTTTGAGCGACAGGCAGAGGTGGTGTAATAGGAAACATCAACGGGCGACCACAAGGGTCGCCCCTACTATAGACCCATTATATATAGTAGGGGCGACCCTTGTGGTCGCCCGTTTGCCTGGGTAGTGATCGCCCATTTGTCATGGGTAGTCTATTATGTAGCGTTCAATTGATATAAAAGCTGCTCTTGCGAGATAGGTGTTTTTACATAGATAAATGGATAAACGATAATGCTAACCAGTTAGTTAGCGAAGTGCGCTGCTTGCGCTGGCATTGTTGTCGTAACAGGGGCAGCAGGCATATCGCTTGCGACGCAGGCACGAAGGTCCTCGCGGTAGAAACGCCAGGTGCTACCAACCTTGTGTCCTGTAAGTTGATTTGACCACATTAAGCGATACAGGGTTGAGCGGCTTACGCGCAGGTAATTCATCGCTTCCTTAAACGTTAAAAGAACATCATCCTGAACCATTTGTACAACCATTGTTTCTTCCCCCTGGATATTTTCGACTAAAAATAAGTTCAACGGCCTATGTATGAATGAGTAATGTACTTACACCACTAAAAACGAATGCGAATAAATGTATGTAACGTGATGACGTAAGTACCATGTATTGTATCAACCAATACACTTTATTGTTTCATTACATATTATGATAACCAATGGTGATGCGTTTTTATGTTGAGAAGTTGTTACGATATGGTTAACATAACCGCCCCTTGGTGTTATATTCACCACTTTCGATACGGAAAGTTACTTGTTTGTTTTACCATTTTGTTTTAAGTAATGTGTCAAGTGCGTCCTTGTCGCAGGCAACGGGAAAGATGGTCATATGTGTTAGCTCATGCAGGGCGTTAATGGCATCTGTGTCTGTCGTGTCCGCCATTGCGATTGTAAGGCGTTGATGATCTCGTCCAACCGGAACGCAACGCAGGCGCGACGCTGTATCGTATGTAATTAGGCTCTTCAGCCGTGTCGATAATTGCACTGGAAGTTGCAAAAATGGCACTATGATATTCCGCGCCGATGCGTCTATCTGTGCGGAGTCGTTTGTTGTACTGCTAAGTGGATTAGTAGATAAGAGTGTATATCCGTGTTGAGAATCGGCGTCACTTTGCATTGTATCGTCCGCTACGCCTTGCTCTGCTATTGGCATGGTGTCCCAGAGGCGGGTTGTGATGGCAGGACGTAGGGTGAGACGGTAGTGAACGTGACCCGCGCTGGCAAGTACCTGTTCCAGTGCTGTCCCCTGCTCAGGGTAGCTACCGATGCCAAGCACAATATCTGTTTCATGTGTGAGCGGTGGAAGAAGTGTTTCTGCTTGCAGCAAGTTAACACTATTATAGATACGCTCCGCGATTTTGAGTACGCCCTGTTGATCTACTTCGGGAAAAATAATAGCAGCTCCTCTTCCCTTGTCAAGATATACAAGGTCATCGTCCCGTATTGCGCGTCGCACGTTGATCATAACCTGTTCTAAGATAGTTGCGGTAGGATGATAGCGACGCCGTTTATGTACGACTGTTGTCTCTGGTGTAATGTGTATGTGTTCCAACTGAGATATATGCAGTAAAAGTACACTAAACGGCGAAATAGCTGGAAAAATTGCCTGTACACGAGTATGCAAAGTATCATTCAGCATTGGATGAACAGGCAGAACAGGGTCGTGGTCATCGTCCCATTTCTGCATTGCGTAATCTTGATACATTGCCGGTTCTGTTGAAAGCAGGCATAGAGAAGAAACAGGAGGGCAGGTGCAGAGTTCTACCTCCGTCTCGCTTACTATTTCAGATGATAGAGGAGAGTGGCTTGCATGCAGTGATACGTTTTTTCTTCTGATACTCATAATTTGCTCTGTTCCAGGTAAGGTTTCATGGAGGTCCTGATGGAAAGTATAGCGCGTGCATGCTGAGGAAAGGATAGGTGAAAGGTTGTAAAATGGTTAAGATGTACATAAGACGGTTAAGAGGCAGGCACGTTATTTTGTATGCATACAAAATAACGTGCCTGCCTCTTAACCGTCTTCATTATTGTTCGATGCTGACGGTGGTTGTGAAGGTGTAGCCAACACCGGGGACGGTCATAATGTATTGAGGTGCGTTAGGTTCAGGTTCGACCTTTTGCCTTAGGTGACGGATGTGCGTTTTGACCAAGCCAGAGTCACCCGCTTCATCGTAGCCCCAGACACGCTCTATAATCATATCGGTTGTGAGTACCTGTCCGGTATGAGTGATTAACAGGTGGAGCAGACGACTCTCTGTTGGCGTCAATCGTACTTTAGCCCCGTCTCTCGTCACTTCATGACGCATGGCATCCAACATGATCGGGCCAACGGTGACAGATGACGAATTAGAACTGCCACGTGTGCTGCCTGAACGCCGCATGACGGCTTTGATACGTGCTAAAAGTTGGCGCGGGCTAAAAGGTTTTCGCAGGTAATCGTCTGCCCCCATCTCCAATCCACGTATCTCATCGTCTTCCCGATCATGTGCGGTGAGAATCAAAACCATTGAGTTTGTTTCACTACGCATCTGGCGACACACCTCGAAGCCATCAAGCTTGGGCATCTGCACATCAAGAATCACGAGGTCTGGCAGTGTTTCGCGCCAACGTTTGACTGCCTGCTCTCCATCGAAAGCACGTACCACGTCGTAACCGTGTCCTTTGAGCCAGTAGCTCAACATGTCTACCATGTCACGGTCGTCGTCCGCCACCATGATTTTCACGAGCATTCCTCCTATGGGTCTGCATTACTATTTATATTGTCGGTCTATATACCGATATACATTTCTTGTTGCTCGCCGACCCATTGCAACGAGACAGAGTTGCCTCTTTTTGTTTCACTCTCATCAGTAGTAACGCGATGAGCATAGGCAGGTAACATCATGATACAATTTGGGCTATAGCTTATGTATGCAAGTAGCCCTTACTATAACAATATCGACATGGAAGCATAGTTCCACAGAAGCGTAACTGTGTACACACTATAAACGAAAGAACCTGGAAATATTATGGAACGAGATAGATTGTTACTATTGGCGCGCGACGCGGCGTTACAAGCGCATTGTCCCTATTCACATTTTCGTGTTGGCGCGGCCATTGTTGCTAATGGCAAAACCTACGTCGGTGTAAACATTGAAATATCAAGTTACGGCCTTACACTCTGTGCCGAACGCTCGGCCCTCGCTGCGGCACTTTCTCATGGCAATAGCATTATTACACACATTGCTGTCACCTGCCTTGATGCTCCACCCGCTGCTCCACCTCATGAACGTACACCTTGTGGTGCCTGTCGTCAATGGATCGCCGATCTTGCCCCACATGCTACCATCTACATTGACGGTATCGACCGCGACTTTACTATCGCTGACCTGCTCCCATATGCGTTTGGCTTGCCGTAATATTCTACCTGTATCACATCCAGATACGCCAGTGGTCTGCTGTGTCTACTGAGTCGTCACGTAGCTCTGCATGATTAGGCCACATTGTCGTGTGTGGGTCAAGTTCTTTGTAGGCAACGGCAATAGCACCTGCCCACGTCTCATCAGTACTCAAGGCATCCATTTCCACACGCGAAAAGAAACGAGCGTCGTCTAGCTCGTCTGGATTGTAGCGCAGGTCGCTGATAGGTGAAAGCAATTTTGCGCGGAACATAAAAAAGTAATTATGCTCGCCACTATCTAGCACCCACAAACGCACACCCAGCAGACCTTCGATCTGGACACGCAAATTCGTCTCCTCAAACGTCTCACGGGCCGCCGCAGCATCGGGCAACTCCCCTACATGGACGCGACCTGCAGGGAGAAGATAACGACCTTTTGTGGCACCATAAATGGTACGAACTAGTAGCGCCCGCTCGTTACGCAGCACAACCGCACCTGCGCCAATACTCAAAGGGCGCTTAGGCTGTGGGCGGTCAGGAATATCTGGCGTCTGAGATAGTTCGTTCTGTTGCGCCATGAATGCATTCCTCCTATTGTGTATGCGCCTGTTCTTTATGCAATTCCTACGCTGAGGCGTTCTAGCAGTTTGCGGCTGACCTCTGCTCGATGTTTGGTTGGCATACGACCAGGAATACTGTGCGAATCTGAGCCGGTACTGTAGAGCAAATTATACTTTTCTACATATGCGAGGTAGGTTGCGATAATCTCCTTGGTATGATAGGGATGGTAGATTTCGATGCCATCAATAGGAATTTCGCTTCGCAACTGGTCGAGCAGTGCGGAATCATAAAAGGTAAAGCCACTTTCACGACGACCAGGATGGGCAATCAGGCATACGCCCCCACTTTTATGGACCGCATCGACCGTCTCTGCCATATCTGCTTTGATTGAGGTGAAGCCAGCTTCTGTAATCATCTGCATAGCAACTTGCCAGGTAGCAGCGTATCCATGCTCACGTAGTAAGAAGGCGTTGTCGGATGGGCGGCGTAGCTTGCCGCCGTTCTCTTTCAGGAGTTCTTCCTGGCGTGGAAATGTATACCCTTTACGTTGTAGTTCCTCGTTCACCGCCTGCGTGTTTTCCAGTTGCAGACGTACCACCTTTTCAGTGAGTGGCCGTATCTCATTCTGCTGCGGCTCAAAACCATAACAGAGCATATGACCCATCCTGCCATTCCAGTCTGTACTGATTTCCACACCAGCCAGAACGGGCAAACGTTTCTCTGCACCTAACGCCTGTATTTCTGCCACTTTATCGACGCGATCATGATCGGTCACAGCAACAAGCTGGAAGCCTTCCGTTACAAGATAGTCAATAAGTTGTTGTGCGGGCCAACGACCATCGCTATACGTGGTGTGCATATGTAAATCTACTGCGGCATCTGGCGTTAACGTAATGTGTGTGGTATCTGAAGGGATAGAATGGGTCAAGATAAGCTCCTTTGTTATAAAATAGATTGTGTATTTCTCTGCTATAGTACCACATAGTAAGCGTAAATTGATTTTCGTTACTATCATTTTATATTCTCGTTTGTGTATCATGAGAGAATGTAAAGGGATAGAGAGGACCCATATAAAAGTGGCAAAGCAAGTTTTTAAGCAAGGAAGTGTGTCCAAAGCAGCCAGTGCAACAGTCCGCCCTGTTCCTGTCGAGTCGAACGCTGCGAAGCTTTCTATCGCGGTCTTCGGAGTACTCACAGCAATCTACCTGTTTATTGTGATCTCGCAAATCAGTATTCATCACCCACAGATGGGTGGTGGCTCGCATTTTATCTTGCTTGCCGATGGCTGGCTACATGGGCATCTCTATGTCGAAGGCACGCCTCCGCAATTCGCGGACTTCACAAACTATCACGGACACTGGTATGTGGCCTTTCCACCTTTGCCTGCCATCTTATTGCTCCCATTTGTAGCAATTTTTCATCTCTCCTACCAGACAATTATCACGCTATTCTTCTCTATCGGTATGGGCATCCTCAATATCTGGCTGATGCGAATTGTGCTGCTACGCTTCGTACAAAAGCAAGCACCAGAGACGCAATTTGTCACTGTTGCGTGGTTGCTGGTGTTTTTTGCCATTGGTACAGAGCTATTGTACGCAACGATGCAGGGAAATGTGTGGTACATAGCTCATGTAGTCGCGACAACCTTTGTGCTGCTCTATATCAGCGAGATGCTCGGCAAGCAACGAGCGTGGTTGGCCGCGATATTTCTGGGGCTAGCTTCGTTGTCGCGTAGTACAACACTCTTCACCTTTCCCTTTTTTCTTGTGTGGACCTTCGCGCAGACGAAACTAGGGCGCCCGCAAGGGGACGCCCCTCCCATACACGAAGCCGCGTCCGATGAGTCGTCCTATGGGAGGGGCGTCCCCTTGCGGGCGCCCTGGCTCTTATTGGCAAGACAATGGGTTATCTTCGGGAGTGTCCTGGCCGTTTTTCTAGGGGGAATGCTCCTCTATAATTATGCACGCTTTGGCTCACTGCTTGATTTTGGCTACAACAACATGCATGTTGATCCATTGGTAGGCGGTGGTCTGCATAAATATGGACAATTCAGCATCCATTTTCTCCGTACCAATTTCCGCTTTATGCTGCTCGAACCGCCAAAGTTCTTGCACCAATTTCCCTATGTCACATTCAACCCATTCGGTACCAGCATTTTCCTGACGATGCCAGCCCTTTTCCTCGCGTTTCTAGGCTTTCGTAGGCGTGAGCAACGCTGGTTAGCAGTTGCACTCCTGGCCGCTTGTATCTTGCCTGCACTCCTTTTATTGCTCTACTTCAATACAGGCTGGTATCAATTCGGCTACCGTTTCGCCCTCGACTTCTTGCCATTTCTGTTCCTATTGGCGGCATTAGGCATGAAAGAGCGTCCAACATGGATCGCGAAATTGCTCATTATCCTCTCCGTGCTGATTAACGTTTGGGGCTACGTTGTGTTCAGCTATTTCAAACCACCGTTATTGGGATAGGTGCACCATTATTTGCGGTCTCTTCCTAGCGACACCAGACCGACACCAACAAGGATGACAACCATCGCTAGCACACCGATAAGCGTGATATGTTCTCCTGCGAATACAACGCCGAGAGCGACCGCGACAGCCGGGTTGACATAGGCGTAGCTCGTCGCCAGGGCTGGTCGTACATTGCGTAGCAGATAGCCGTAGGCACTGAAAGCAATCAACGAGCCAAAGAAGATGAGAAAAACCATTGACAGCGACGCTTGTACTGTCGGAATGCCGTGCATGCGCTCACCCAGAAGCAGACCAAGAGCAAGCAGAAATATACCGCCCATGACCATCTGAACCGCGCTTGCCATCAAGCCAGCAGGTAGCGTGACACGTGAGCTAAGTGCGGAACCAAGTGCCCAACAGATGGGGGCGAGTAAAAGCGCAACTGCTCCAATTGGATTTGCCCAGACACCATTTGTCAGGTTGAGCAAAATTACGCCAACGAAGCCTAAACCAAGCCCCCACCACTCGATACGTTTGGGCCAGCGCCCCATCAAACCTATAAAAAGTGCCGCCCATAATGGAACTGCCGCGATGCCAACTGCCGCAAGTCCAGAGGATACCCATTGTTCCGCGAATGAGACACCACCATTGCCACCTGCCAAGAGCAGAATACCGATGATGGTAGAGCCAAGTATTTGCTTACGCGTTGGTGTCGGCGTCCCACGTACACGTAAAAACGTATAGAGCAGTGTACCGGCAATTACAAAACGTATACCCGCCATCAAGAATGGAGGGAAGCTTTCCAGCGCGAAACGCATCCCTAAGTATGTTGAACCCCAGATGATGTAGAGTGCGAACAGGGATAGCAGGATGCCCCAACGACTTCCCTTCGTCTTCGCAGGCTGGGTAGATTGCTCTTGAGGTGCTACAAACTGTTCTTGTGTGCTAGTTGGTTGTGTGGAATAAGTTTCGCTCATACTGCCCTTCAATCTCATGAGATTCAACGATGAGAAAATTACTGTGCATAGTATCAATCTAAGATAGTACCAATCGTAACATAACTATACAGGAAAACTTACAGCCAAATAGGGTAATTGTGCCCCAATTTGGCTCCCATCAATTCAAGGGACAAACGGACGACCACAAGGGTCGCCTCTACTATACAACAACACACGTTCTGCATGAAACATCTATAGTAGGGGCGACCCTTGTGGTCGTCCGTCGATACTGTTACATTCGCCACTCTTTCATGATATGATACAAGAGAAGATAACCCAACAAAGCCTTGTTCTCTATCTTTTGACAGCATGTTGTCTCACGAAGGAGCATCTGTATATGGCGAATACACCACATATGACTGATTACGAGGCGGAACGTCGCAGTTTCCATCTCGATGTTCCCGCCCAGTTCAATTTCGCGATTGACGTGATTGGCAAATGGGCAGAAGACCCTGGCAAGCTAGCCATGCTTTGGCTCGGACAAGATGGTGAAGAGCGTTCCATCACTTTTGCTCAATTCGCTGAACGCTCCAGTCGTGCCGCGAACGCCTTTCTTGCCCTCGGTATTCGAAAAGGGGATCGCATCATGGTGATGCTGCCACGCATCCCCGAATGGTGGGAAACAGTGCTGGGACTTATGAAAATCGGAGCCGTACCCATCCCCTGCACTACACTTCTAACCCCCAAAGATATCCAGTTTCGTGCAGACGTGGCCGAGGTACAGGGCTTTATTACCGATGCAGAAGGTGCCACGAAGTTTGACATGGTACGCAACGAGTGCCCGACCATCCGCTTCACTGTGCTGGTCGATGCCCCTGACCGCGCTAACTGGACGAACTACCAACACATCGCCGAACAAGCTTCACCCAATTATACCGGACCTAAGACCAATAGCGACGACCCCTGCTTAGTCTATTTCACCTCTGGCACCGTTGGCTATCCCAAGATGGTGCTACATACACAGGCAAGTTATCCCATCGGACACACCATTACGGCGAAATACTGGCTTGATTTGCACGAGGACGACCTGCACTGGAACCTCTCGGAGATGGGCTGGGCAAAGGCGGCTTGGAGCAATCTCTTTGGTCCGTGGACGATGGGTGCGGCGATGTTCATTCAGGATGCACGCGGCAAATTCAACGCCATCGAAACCTTAGAACTCCTACACAAATATCCTATCACGACTCTGTGCGCTCCGCCAACCGCCTATCGTATGCTTGTCCTCGACGAGCCAATCGCCTATCTCAAGAAAAATCCACCTAAAGCACTACGTCACTGCGTGGGAGCAGGAGAACCATTGAACCCGGAAGTCATAAAAATTTGGGAGGATGTGACAGGAATGACCATTCGCGATGGCTATGGACAGACCGAGACGGTGCTGATCTGTGCTAACTTCCCACCAATTCAGGTCAAGCCCGGCTCGATGGGCAAGCCATCCCCTGGCTTCGATTTGAGCGTGATTGATGATGCTGGCAATGAGCTTCCACCCAACAAAGAGGGCGATATCGCCGTAAGTATTAAGCCAGAGCGACCGACATGGATGTTCAAGGAGTACTGGCGCAATCCCGATGCAACGACGGCCTGTATTCGCGGTGACTGGTACATCACAGGTGATCGTGCCTACAAAGATGAGGATGGCTACTTCTGGTTTGTCGGGCGAGCCGATGATGTTATCATCAGTGCTGGCTATCGCATTGGACCCTTCGAGGTCGAGAGTGCGTTGAAAGAGCATCCCGCCGTCGCAGAATCCGCCGTCATTGCCAGTCCTGATTCGATGCGTGGTGAGGTCGTCAAAGCCTATATCATCCTGGCTCCGGGCTATACAGCATCTCCTGAGCTTGCAACTGAGATACAAGATTATGTCAAGAAAGTGACTGCACCATATAAGTACCCACGTGAAATCGAGTTTGTCGCTGAGTTACCTAAAACGATTTCGGGCAAGATTAGGCGAGTCGAGTTGAGAGAGATGGAACGGGCTAAGAAGCAAGGGAAATAAAAAGTTAATGGTAAGAATACAGCTTGTGGTCGAGCGACCCAACAAAAACCGTACCATTCACCACGACAGGTGAGGAATACAGGGCATCGCCCGTTGAGGGCGATGTCCACAATGGCTCACATATGGCTTTCGTACAGCCATTAGCGTCAAAGGCGTAGAGTTTGCTATCCAGCGAGCCGACGTAGACGACGCCATTGACCACTGTGGGCGATGAAAAAATGCTACCGCCCGTTGGCAAAGAGGACCAGCCAGGAACGAGCCGTGCCACCGTTGCGGGCGTGAGTGTATGTTCATCAGAGTTGAAATGGGTACGCTGTACATTTATACCAAACGATGCTGCTACCGATGTAGGTACACTCGGTCCACTCGCACGAAAAACATAAGTATTGAGAGCATAGGTAACAAATAGAATGCCACTGACAATAATGAGAATGGAGAGCGCGACGAGCAAAACACGGTGTGTGAGTCTTTTGTCCTTGAACGTACTCATGTGTTGTACCTCCTGGTGTACATCATCTATACATCAGGAATACGCCAAAAAAAGGAACTTTTTAGCAACAAGAGAGAACATATGCAGCAGACCCCGCCAGATGATGATGCTGGGTCTTCCCCGAAATTGAAAATCCATTCTAGAATGGAAGCCACAGATTGGCTGAACGACCTTAAGCCATCACTACATCAGGACTCATCGCTAAAAACGCATCAGCTGTCCATATGATGCCTTGTTGTATGGCTCTCGTGGAGCGTCAGGAATGAAGCGAGGAGCAGAGCGTTATGCTTGCCAACCAGTCTCGCGTAACCATGTTTCCACGTTCAGTAACGAAGGATACAATGCACGCAGAGCGGGAAGAACTGCCTGATACCCCTCCTTGTTGAACCACTCCATCATCAGTGCATTCTCTGGACTACTTTGGATTACCTGCTCCATTGGCTGTTCGACAAACGCTATGGATCGCTTCATCACCCGGCTGAATGTCTCGGCGAGTTCGGTCATACTCAGTTCATCACCCGCTATTTCGAGTGCCTTGCCGATAAAGCTTGTGGGTTGTTCAAAGGCGAGTGCGACAAAGCTTCCGATATTCTCTGTTGCAATCAGTTGTAGACGCGTCTCTGGGTGCAGGGGCAAAATCAGCTTATTTTGTTGCTTGATAGGCGTGCCAAAGTAGCTCGCAAAGTTGTCCATGAAGAAGACTGGACGGAGGATCGTTGCGGCAGGCCAATGGCTCTAATATGCTTTTCTACTTGCCATTTACTTTCAAAATGCGGAATTCCACTCTCTCGCTCAGCACCTCCTACCGAGCTATAGACGAAATGCTGGACCTGCGCTTTCTGTGCTGCATCTGCCAGGAATTTGCCCTGGATAATCTCGCCCCCTACGCCATCAGCAGGGGTCTGAACACTGAAGACTCCATACACACCCTTGAGTGCTTCATCTAACGATGCTGGCGTGAAAAGGTCGCCTTTTATAAGTTCAATGTTGTTTTTCGCTAGTTGCTGTGCTGCGGGCTTGGCGGGATCACGTACCAGTGCGCGTATCTTCCAACCGCGAGTGCTGAGACTACGCACAACGGCACCCCCCTGTTGACCCGTTGCACCTGTGACTAAAATCGTTTTGTTCTGTTGAGTATCTTTCTGCATCACATTACTCCAATTGTAAGCACTTTAGAGTGGAAGGGACGTTATTTGCCCCTTCCTCTTTGCTGTTAACGAGTTTGCCGGAGCACGTCAGGCTCCTGAACAAGGTGCATACCACATGCTGAAGCAAGGTCATCATCTTATTGGGTAGTGAGGGCCTGACCCTGAGTCCTTTGGACACCATTCTTCTATTAAGGAATTACTACCTGCGGTCTGATCGCCCGTTGCCAGCATTGCCCACAGAATGCCAACGCTCCAGTAGGCAGGAGCCGTGGTGTTTTGTACAATATAGGGATGTGCGACGGTTGGAAACTGAGTCATTGCCTTCTCCTTTTCATGGTGTTGGAATACTTCTTGATCACGCTCGGACGTTTGCGCCAGGCGCGGCGGAACGGACAAGTAGCCGCACGGAGACGTCGATGTCCTGAAACAGATAGTGCGTGTTTCGGCTGTCGAGCATTCCAGTTGCGCCTGCGAGAAGCACTGTCGTTGTCATAGTACGTTTCCTCTCTTGTTGTTTTACCTTACCAACGGAAAGCGTAGCCAACGCCACGTACTGTTTGGATGAGTTTGGGGTTCGCAGGATCCTCTTCCAGTTTTTCGCGTAGCCAGCGAATGTGAACATCGACGGTGCGTGTATCGCCTGCGTAGTCATAGCCCCACACATTGTGCAGTAGCTGGTCGCGCGTCAATACCGTACCACGATTACGTACAAGATACGTGAGCAGGTCAAATTGTTTCGGTTGTAGCTCCATATCCTGTCCACGACAATTGACACGACGGCCAGCAAGATCGATACGCAATGGTCCCGCAATTAGTTCACGACTGGGGCGTGGTACCTCCTGTGCTGGCTCCTGTACGGGATAGTTCTCGTTAGGATGAGGATATTCCGCACGGCGTAGAAGCGCACGCACGCGCGCTAGCAGTTCGCGGCGACCAAACGGCTTCGTGACGTAATCATCGGCTCCGACTTCGAGACCGACCACCTTGTCGATCTCATCGCCTTTCGCAGTCAACATCATGATTGGCGTCGTCTCGGTATTGCCCTCACGTCGCAACTGGCGACATACCTCAAGACCGTCCATTTCAGGCAACATGATATCCAGGATAATCAAGTCGAGTTTTTCGCTTCGCGCCGCCTCTAATGCACTGGCCCCATCGGTTGCCGTTGTCACATGATAGCCCGCCTGCTCTAAGTTATACGCTATTGTCTCTACCAGGACCGTTTCGTCGTCTACAACGAGAATGTTACGTGCCACGAACTGCCTCCAACCAGTGGCCTATCCGAAGCGACCACTGATATAGTCTTCGGTCTCTTTTTTCTTGGGATGCTCAAAGAGTTCTACGGTTGGTGATACTTCTATAAGCTTACCACTCAGGAAGAAACCTGTATACTGTGACACACGCGATGCCTGCTGCATATTATGTGTCACGATAACAATGGTATAGTCTTTCACCAGTTCGTTAATCAACTCCTCGATTTTCAGTGTTGCGATTGGGTCAAGAGCCGAAGCAGGCTCGTCCATAAGCAGCACCTCTGGCTTGACTGCAAGAGCGCGTGCAATACAGAGGCGTTGCTGCTGACCACCAGAGAGGCCGAGGGCCGAAGCGTTCAAGCGATCCTTGACCTCATCCCAGAGCGCGGCCCCGTGTAGGCTCTGTTCTACCGTCTCTTTGATCTCTCGATCACCTTTGCCTTGAATACGGAGTCCGTAAGCGATATTCTCGAAAATCGACTTGGGGAACGGGTTAGGACGCTGGAAAACCATGCCGATGCGCTGACGAAGCAATACTACGTCGGTTTTCTTATCGTAGATATTTTGGTCTTCAAACATGGCTACACCTTCGGTTCGTGTGCCAGGAATGAGATCGTTCATGCGATTCAGGGTGCGTAGAAAGGTCGATTTGCCACAACCTGACGGTCCAATAAGTGCCGTAACCTGACGTTCGCGTACCGGAATTACGACATCGTACAAAGCTTGTTTCGCGCCATAAAAGAAGTTCAAATGCTCGACATCAATCTTGGGACGTGCATTCGTGTCTATGAGTGTACTTGCATCTACTTTTCTATGTATCAGGTCTGTTGGAGAACCAGCAGGCGGCGGCTGTTGCACCTCGAACTTGTTCTTCACGTTCTGTGTACCCGTCGCTGTATTGACCGCTTGCAATTGTTGCATCGGCTGTTGATTTAGACGGGGTGGTTCCATACTCATAATAAGTCTCCTTATAAAACACTTCTTCTATGTTACGCCAAGGGGTACTCTTTGTGCAATGGGATAGCTGCATCGACAATCAAGCGGTCGGCTAGCACCACCAGCCGAATATAGCGTCCTGCTAGAGCCTTGCTGATGAAGTAGGGACGCCCCTCATACGAAATGTGACCGCTACGCGCAACCTTGCGCGAAAAGATATTTGCGCCCTCTGGCAGCTGTATATTTATGTTGTTAGGAAATTCTGCTGGGACGTTCATAGCGAGATAGCTCCTTACTTCCTTTACGCTGCCGTTAAGCGACGTTCGATCAAGCGGCCTAAGCTACGAGCCGCAATGTTAATCACAAACAGGATGATGATAAGCAAGGTGGAAGAACCGGCTGCAACTGCTGTAGCCTGAGCGGAGGAAAGACCTACGCTACCTGCTCCCTGTGTTTTGATATACCACAAATGAATAGTCAGGGTATCACTGGAAATCAATGGATTCAGGGTAAATACTCCTTGCGGGTTAGTGACTCCCGCCGTAAAGACGAGCGCAGCAGTCTCACCAATAACCCTACCAGCGGTAAGAATAATACCCGTTACCACCCCTGGCAATGCAGAAGGAAGGACAACTGTTCGGATTACGCGCCATTTGGTCGCACCGAGTGCCAATCCACCTTCGCGTAACTCTCTTGGCACTGACGCAAGTGATTGTTCAAAGAGACGCAATGCTACAGGAAGATTCAAGCAGAGCAGAGTAAGTGCCCCTGAAAGCCTGCTCAGGTGCAAATGGAAAAAGAGTACAAATGCGATAACTCCGAACAGACCGAGAACAATGGAAGGGATACCTGCAAGCGTTTCTGCCGCAAAGTGAATGATCGTTACCAGTGGACCTCCTTGAGCGTACTCGACCAGATAGATTGCGGCTGCAAGGGAGATGGGAACCAGGAATATTTCTGACAGAATCAAGATGTACACGGTATTGAACAGTTCCGGGGCAATAGAAGCACCAGCCCCCGCAGAAGTGCTGTAAAATGCAGGATTGAAGATATAGGCGATACCTTGTACTAGCAGCAGTACAATGACGCCAATAAATATCACAGTGACGATGGTCGCCAGAATCAAGAGGATGGTGGTAGCAATGCTGTTCCCTGTATGAAGGCGGCGCATGATACGAGCGTACTCTCTGCTGCGATCCTCATCATGGGTTTGCTGAACCAATGTCGATGAACTCATTTATAGACACTCCTACTAGCGAGATAACGGCTGATGCAGATAAAGATAAACGAGATAACCAGCAACAAGAACGCGAGCGTCCAATAGGCATCACGCGACACGCCAGAGGTTTCGCCGAAGTCATTCACAATAAATTGTGTAATGTTGATATTGGGTTGGAAGAAAACCTGTATGTTAAACAGTTTATCTGGCAACTGAGAACCGAAGAGGACTAAACTTACAGCCAGTGTCTCACCAATAGCTCGCCCCATGCCGAGAACAACGGCTGTTGCCAATCCTGTCGAAGCTGCAGGAATAATTGCTCTCGACATCATCTGCCACCGAGTTGAGCCGAGTGCAAGGCTTGCTTCCCGCACACTTCCTGGTACCGCTCGCAACGCATCGACGGAAACGCTAATGACGGTGGGCAAAATCATCACAACGAGTACAACTATCGCTGCCCCCCAACCATAACCACCTGTTGGACTGTTACCAGTGAGTGGAGCACTTATTTTCTGTATAAATGGTACTAGCGTGATAAGGCCAAGGAAACCTATGATCACAGAAGGCATACCAGTGAAGAGTTCGAGTAGTGGTTGAAGGATTCTTGCTAGCCATCTTGGGGTAAGTTCAGTCAAAAACAGTGCCATACCAAAGGCGAGTGGAATGGTAATAATCACGGAGAGAATTGTGATGACTACTGATCCGAGGATAAGCCCCCATGCACCGAAATCAGGATTACCATTGCCCGTTGGATCATTATTTCCGGTCGGATCCCAACTCGTCGAGGTGAAGAAATGCCCTATAGACGTGCCACCGGGTTCGTAAAAGAGACGAAAGGCATTTGAACCAAGAAATCCAAAGACGCCAAGGATGACAATGACGATAAGGACAGCACAAATGAAGAAAATAATTCGTGCTGTATGATCAGCAAGCCTAGCCGTCCGCATATTTTGCATTAGAAACCTCCTATACAATCTCAATATGTAGAGCAATGTTTGACTGCTTGAATAAACTCCTAAAAGTTATTCAAGCAATCAAGCTTCGTTCCATGACGGCGACTAATGCTTTTGATGTGTTTGCAAAGCGGATGCAGGGATGCCTGCTATCTGAATGAATTTGAGGGTATCAGCGGCTGATTTGGCATCGCTACTACCCATGTAGTTGATGAATGCTGCGGCTAGGCCCGTTGCAGCACCCTTTGTGTACATGTGTTCGATGTTCCAGAACTTGTAGCTGTTATCCGATACCGTTGATGTTGAGGGTGTCACGCCATCGATGTTCAAAATGGTAAGCTTTGAGCCTTCAGTTGAAGCGGCACCAGTGGTGATGTAACCAATGGCACCGTTGGTTTGCTCAATGGTTTGCACAACTGTACCAGTGCTATCTACCGTCAAGGACTTGCCCGATGCTGGCTTCTCTACCTGTCCAGTAAGAATGTAGTTTTTGAACGTTGCGCGCGTACCTGAGCTTGCAGGACGCTCAACTGCAACAATGGGGAGGTTTGGACCGCCGACCTGACTCCAGTTCGAGACCTTACCTGTGTAAATGTCCACAATTTGACTCGTAGAAAGATTAGTTACACCTTTGACATCGGGATTAATGGCAAGGGCGAAGACAACAACTGCAACCTGATGATCTACAAGATCGGTCTGGCTAGCAGATGCAAAGACATCAGAGTTACCAACCTGTGCGCTACCACTTTCCGCATTGGAAAGGCCAACTTTACTTCCGCCGGGGCCAACATTTACCTGTGCGCCAGAGCATTTGCTCTGGTAGAGACTAGCAACTTTTGTTGCCAGTGGTTGTAACGCTGTTGAGCCATTTGCTGTGATACTTCCCTGAACACAGGTATACGCCCCTGTTGGTGTTGCTATACCACCACTGGTAGGGGGACTACCACTGCTTGTGGTTGTAGGGGTGCTACTGCCACCACCACCGGTGGTGCTACCACAGGCAGAAATAAGCATCATTATTGCTAGAGCGAGGGCTACGACTGGGGCAATACGCCATTGCTTCGACATGAAATTCTCCTATTAGACTTGAACGAAACGCGAAAGATGATACACCGCATGAAGAAAATGTGCAGTACTCACGGCACTGTCACTCCAAAGTGCTTTCTCATACGTTGTCTTACGTTCATACATTAACATTCATGCATTAACTATGCTTTATAGATAGGTTAAGGGAACGTTAAATATTCCAATAGGATAGGTAGGGGAAATGTTAATAGAGAAGAGTAGAATGAGGAGAAATGTAAACTAGTTTAATTGACATACGACGCAGTGTAACGTAGGATAAATACCATAAAAGATAAGCAAGGATGTTCATGAAAGATCTAAAAATAGCTCAATTAAAAGCTGAAGTTCAAGGGTTCATTCAAACCTTGAGCGCAACACCTATCCCTATCCTTTATGGTGCTACTGATGGCAAAGCAATCGGAACATATGTAGAACAAGCATTTCACAAATATTTAGGTGAGCTATATGTCTATATTTTAGGCACTCTGCAAGTGGTATCGATTTCCCGGAGTTAGAAGTTGACATAAAAGCAACTTCTGTTAAGCAACCACAATCTTCATATGGGAGAGCTATTGGAGTAGCAGGAACTATTCAAGGTGTGGAGGAATGGCTTGGCTAAGGATTTTGGCGATTTCCAGACGCCGCTACCTCTTGTATCCTCAATACTTGAGACACTCAATACTCTCGGCAAAACGTGGACGCGCGTCCTCGAACCGACATGTGGACAAGGAAACTTTATAGAAGGCTTTTTTACACGAGTTGCACCGCCGCGAGAAATTCAAGGAATAGAAATACAACTTCATTATGTCAACCGCGCACGACATCTCATCGAACAAGCTCCATCTCTACATATTACAATCGAACGAGGCAATATCTTTGATATAAACCTTCAAACAGATGTATCGTGGTCGGATAAAGGCTCACTTCTCGTTGTTGGCAACCCGCCTTGGGTTACTAATGCAGGGTTAGGGGTACTCGAGAGCAAGAACCTTCCACAAAAAACTAATCTAAAAGGACTTTCAGGTCTCGATGCTCGCACTGGAAAAGCGAACTTCGACGTTGCTGAGTACATCTGGCTGAAACTTATTCGAGAACTTGCAGCAGAACAACCTACGATAGCATTGCTTTGTAAGACCTCTGTTGCTCGCAACGTTTTACAACATTCATACGATGCAAACCTTCCTATAACACAAGCCTCACTATGGAAGATAGATGCAAAAAAATGGTTTCATGCGGCTGTTGACGCGTGTCTTTTTTGTGTGCAGGTAGGAGCAGGAGAGCCAAGCTATCAGGCTTCTGTGTATCAAGATTTATATGCGACACAATCAAAATCCATCATGGGCATTGTCGATGGTCATATTGTAGCCGATGTTGATGCTCATACACATATTTTTGTTGGTAGCAACATGACTAGTGTTACATGGCGTCAGGGTGTAAAACATGACGCAGCATCGGCGATGGAACTTGCCTTTGATGAAGAAGGTCAGTTCAAGAATAAGTTAGGTGAAGGTGTTATCGTTGAACCTGAGTACGTATATTCACTGCTAAAGAGTTCCGACCTCTTTCATTTTGATAGGATAAGGCCGAAGAAAGCAGTGATAGTGACACACAAAAAGTTGGGTGAAGATACACGCACATTACAACAACATGCTCCGCAACTATGGCAGTATCTTACACAACATAAGCAATACTTCGAGCGTAGAAAATCATCCATCTACGAAAACCAGCCTCCATTTACAATGTTTGGGATTGGCGATTATTCTTTCGCTCCTTATAAAGTAGCGATCTCTGGTTTGCACAAGGTACCAAAATTCAGAGTTATTGAACCTGTCAATGGACGCCCTGTTATGCTCGATGATACATGCTATTTTATACCTTGTTCTTCACTATAGGAAGCGACACAACTTGCGAATTTCTTAAATGATCCTGTTTGCTTGAACTACCTTAATTCAATAGTGTTTTTGGATGCGAAACGTCCCATCACGAAGAAATTGCTGCAACGTATCCATATCCCATCATTGATTAAGCGGGCCGAGCCAGATGCAGTACATGAGCTAGAGAGCATTGTAAAGACGTGATAGTCACGTCTTTACAATGCTCTCCAACATCATTTCTCCCACTCCCCCAACAACTCTCGCTCCTGCTCCGGCTTCAACCCGACCTTCAGTTCCGCATCCTTGCCCCTCCACACGAGCGTATCGCGCACCGTCTCAGCTACTGGTCGGAACGTCAAGCCTTCACGAATGGCCTTGCTACAGTTGACCGCCCTGGCACCTGCGTACTCTTGTGGTGCATAGTTCGGCAATTCGATCTGATGCTCCTCCATGAAGGCATCACTGACCCATACAAACTGAGCATCGCTGCCCGTTTCTGCCTTGCACGTATCCAAGAAATGCCCCATAGTGAGTTTATAATCTGGACCCGTGGCGTTATATATTCCCACTTTATGCTGTTCGACCATTCGCACTGTCCACGCTGCAAGGTCGCGTGCATCAATAAACTGCGTTTGTTGCTCAGGAGTGCCAGGAGCAAGCATTGTACCACCTTGCGCGACATGGTACGGCCAGTAGGTGAAGCGATCAGTGGGGTCGCCAGGACCAACAATTAAACCGGGACGAACGACCAGCGTCCTACCAGGCATAGCACGTTCCGCCGCCTGCTCGCTGATGGCCTTCAATGCGCCATATGTCTCGTTCGTCACCTCCTCGACACCTTCGTTGGGAAGCGTGGCGACGGCTGCACTCTCGTCCATGCCTATCTTGCTGAAATCCGCGTAGACCGAGATACTGGAGATGAACGTGTAGTGTTCCGTTGCATGAGCCAGTGCCTGCGCCGATGCACCCACGACTCGCGGCCCATAACCACATGTGTCTAGCACCGCATCCCACTGATGGCCTTGCAAAACAGCAAGATCACCATCGCGATTGCCATGCAACTGCTCTACGTCAGGAAATAATGTTGGGCCATGTTGTCCACGATTGAAAAGCGTGAGTTCATGCCCTTGTGCCAGCGCAGCCTCGACAAGATGCTGCCCAAGAAAGCCAGTACCACCGATAATGAGTAGTTTCATATTGTTGTATCTCCTCTTCTTTGTTATGCAACATAATGTCTTTATGTATAAATAAGATCACGAATTTCTGTACTGGCCTTTATTTATAACGCCCTCGTACCGATGCACAATGTTGGCGATCATTGAGGGACGTACCCAATGGCTGGAAAACGTGGTCGATGGGGACAAGGGCGTTATAAATAAGGGCCCCTACAGAAAATTTCTTATATATCAGCATACCCTTTTTTATATATGAAGAGAAGGTACTAGCAATGCTCTCAGCATAGGTGAAATATGTAATAATAGAAAGTGACAGGAGTATACGCCACAGATGCGAAAAAGGATAGATACCTCGACAGATATCTATCCTTCTTGTAAAAGCATGGGGTCTATAACTGTTCGTTCCTAATAGCTTGCCGTCGTTGCTCTCAAACACACGCGGCAAGCTGGAACTTTTAGCGGCTAATGAACGTCACACCTGGACCTGGCGTAAACTGCCAGTAGGTGACTGCGTATGGATTCGCGCCCCAGCTCATAGAGCTGGCGATCACGTGACCATTGCTAAGCACCCGCTCGACTACGCCAACGTGTCCACCGCCGTAGGCACCCTGCACCCACGGCTGTAGGTCGATGATCGACCCTACCGTTGGATAATACGAGACGCGCCACCCGAAATTGTAGGCACGAGCCGTCCATTGCCACGCCATCGAATTTGTTGTCCACGGCACATAATACCCATGTATCTGGGCATAGCGCTGGTCCGCCCACCATGTACAAGCAGGATATGGAAAGACATTCCTATATCCAATTGCGCTCGATGATGGTGCGACAGCGGCTGCCACAGGTGCCGTTTGCATGACGGGAGCTGCATAGGTGGTTGTTCCACCACCATTGCCAGCATTTACCGTTCCCCGACCAGGAATACAAATTCGCTGGTTTGTATATATCAAGTTAGGATTGGCAATACTATTATGAGATGCCAGTGTCGCCCAGCTTGTGCCGTAGCGTGCTGCAATCCCCCCCAGAGTATCACCTCCCACAACAATGTATGTTCTGTCGGTACCGGAGCAGACGTTGTACGCGCTTGCATGCGCCCCCGCCACATTCACGCCAAGTGTCGCTCCCAGAAAAAGCAGTGCCATCACTGCTACTATGCTTACCCTGACTACAAGACTCTTTCCGTTGTTCTGATGTAAGAACTTACTGATGTACTGATGCGTTTGCAATGTATCCTCTTTCGATATACAACTTGCAGACCCTTACCATGCTGTTTTGTTCCCATTACGACATTTACACACAACTCAGTAACGCACTGAGTGCGTGTAGATGTGGGAACTTGCATATCTTACCACTACACATAATAAAATGTAATGAAACATCTTGAAACATAGTACCAATTGGCTAATTTCAATGTTTAACTGTTGTGACTAACTTTGTTCTATCAAAGATATTCCATTTGTTTTTATACTCTTCTGTCTTTGTACAAAAGAAGTGTTAAATTTGTACAATAAAGACGCTGTAGAGGAATATTGCAACATTCCTCTACAGCGTCTTTATTATGCATCTATTTGCGCTTTTTGTAACTTGCCGCTATAGTCTGTATACACCACCTTCCATTCGGTGAACACATCAAGGCCCGCGATACCAGCTTCCCGATGTCCATTGCCTGTGCCACGTGTGCCACCAAAGGGAAATTGTATCTCCGCACCAGTGGTACCTGAATTGACATAAAGAATCCCTGTGGTGATATCACGTGTCGCGCGTTGTACAGCGTTGGCATTCTGTGTATAGATTGCGCTCGACAAACCATACTTGGTCGTGTTATTCACTCGAATAGCCTCGTCAAGCGAATCGATTGTAATCACAGAAAGCGTTGGCCCGAAGATTTCTTCTTGCGCGATACGCATATCCGGTCGTACATTTGTAAAGAGCGTTGGTTGATAGAAATGTCCGTTTGTCAAATCGCCTTGCAAGTGGGCAACCGCACCGCCCGTCACAAGTTCTGCTCCCTCTTCCAGACCGATCTCGGTATAATTTTGCACCCTTGCTAGTTGTTTGGCGTTGATGATTGGGCCGACATCCACATGCTCGTCCAGACCATTACCGAGACGCAGAGCCTGAATGCGTGGTACCAGCTTCTCTAACAACGTGTCTTGCACCGCACGGTGTACAATCAAGCGGCTACACGCGGTACAGCGTTGTCCTGTTGTACCATACGCACTCCACAAAATACCTTCGACGGCAAGGTCGAGATCGGCGTCATCCATGACGATGACCGCGTTCTTGCCTCCGAGTTCCAGCGAGACACGTTTGAGCGCACGTGCCGCATAAAGCGCGACACGTCGCCCCGTCTCTGTCGAACCCGTGAACGAGATGACATCGACATTTGGTTGCTGCACAAGTGCCTCACCCGTTGGCTTGCCTGGACCAAAGACGATATTGACAACGCCCTCTGGCAAGCCTGCTTCGTAAAGCAGTTCAACCAATCGTAACGCGCTGAGTGGCGTATCTTCCGCTGGCTTGAGAACAACAGTATTGCCTGCGATAAGGGCTGGAAACATCTTCCACGTCGGAATCGCCACCGGGAAATTCCACGGCGTGATACAGGCCACAACGCCTACCGGGTCGCGCAATGCCATCCCTGTTTTGTTAGGCAGCTCGACGGGAACCGTATAACCCGCGAGTCGGCGTCCCTCTCCTCCCATATAGTAGGCCATGTCGATGCCTTCCTGCACATCACCGCGTGTCTCCTTGAGAACCTTGCCCATCTCAATCGTCATTGTGCGTGCCAGTTCCTCTTTATGGCGCGTCATCAATTCACCGACGCGATACAATATCTCGCCCCGTTTCGGCGCAGGTACAAGCCGCCATCGCTCAAAAGCGTCACGGGCAGCGACAACGGCTGCCGTCACGTCGATATGGTCCGACAGCGGAAAATGTCCCAGCAACTCTCCCGTTGCCGGATTGTAATTAGCAAATGTCTGACCGCTATACGACGCCTGCCATGTGCCGCCGATGTAGTTCTGGTATGTTGGGGTGTCGTTGCTCATACGCAATCTGCTCCTTAATATATAGGTGGGAATATACAATTCGTGTGTATCATACAACGTCTGTAGGGACTATAATTCATTACGCCCTGTGAGCAACGTACCCATTTTGCAAGGATTGAAGAACATCCTCTATGGTCGGGCAAATGATCAATGGCGACGAGGGCGTAATGAATTATAGTCCCTACATTTCGCACCACACAAAAACATCTGGCGTGTACAATTTGTTACATCAATCGTACACGCCAGATGTTTTAAGGATTAGAGCATGCTCTTATTAAGAGTTGCCAGGAATTCCATGTTGTTGTGCGTCTTGGACATCTGTTGCAGCAGTGCCTCCATTGCCTCAAGGCCACGCTGGTCGGCGAGGGTCGAGAACATACGACGCATGACGACAACAGCACGTAGCGTTTTGTCATCGAGCAACAATTCTTCGCGACGCGTGCTGGACAGGGAGATGTCGATGGCGGGATAGACACGACGCTCGGCAAGTTTGCGGTTCAGCACGAGTTCCATGTTGCCTGTTCCCTTGAACTCTTCGTAAATCACATCGTCCATACGGCTACCCGTATCAACGAGGGCGGTAGCGATGATGGTCAGGCTGCCACCCTCTTCAATCTTACGAGCGGCACCAAAAAAGCGTTTTGGCGGGAAGAGTGCGCTCGGATCGAGACCACCGGAGAGTGTACGACCGCTGGGCTGCACCGCGAGGTTATAGGCACGGCTCAAACGCGTGATGCTATCGAGCAAAATCACCACGTCACGCCCGCTCTCGACGAGGCGTTTGGCACGCTCTAGGACCATCTCGGCCACGCGTGTATGCGCCTCCGTTGGCTCGTCGAAGGTCGAGCTAATGACCTCGGCACGCACGGAGCGTTTCATATCCGTGACCTCTTCTGGTCGCTCACCGATCAGCGCAATCATGAGATGGGCATCGGTGTAGTTTTCGGTAATCGAGTTTGCGATAGACTTCAGCAGCATCGTCTTACCTGCCTTTGGTGGCGAGACGATTAGGCCGCGCTGTCCGCGTCCAATGGGGGAGACAAGGTTCACAATACGACCAGAGATATTGGCGGGGCCAGTTTCCAGGTTGAACATTTCGCGGGGGAAGATAGGGGTCAGTACATCGAAGTGGGGACGACGTTTGGCGATTTCAGGGTCGATGCCGTTGATCGCCTCGACACGCAAAAGACCGTAATACTTCTCATTGTCCTTTGGTGGCCGCACCTGTCCAGAAACCATGTCACCTGTACGAAGTCCGAAGCGGCGGATTTGCGACTGCGAGACGTACACATCCATATTTCCTGGTAGGAAACGTTCTTGACGCAGAAACCCGAAGCCATCTTCCACGATTTCCAGGACACCGGCACTGAAAATGTTGCCTTGCTGCTCTGTGTTGGCCTGGAGGAGTCGGAATACGAGGTCTTGTTTCTTGAGGGCGGTATAACCGGAGAGTTCGAGGTCGCGAGCAATATCGCGCAACTCCGTTGTTGTTTTTGTTTCTAGTTCAGCAATATTCACGTTGTGTGGGGCAGGACACATTCTTATAGAAGAATACGCCCATTCTCCTTTCTGCGAAGAACCAATGATGTTTTTGGGAAATTTACCTGTCGAGTAGCTCCTGGAAAAATATCCTTGGCGAATGATAGGTGGCACTAACTGTAGTACGGGATACAAACCAACTCGGTTTCTACAGGTTCGCAAAACCATGTAATGGGGCTACCTGTGCGAGTATATGAGGCTTAACAAACAGCCAAAGATAGTATAGACACGCGCGAAAACTGTGGAATTCCGTGAGCAAAGCTAGCTTTTTATGGGATTGCGCGTCTTGCATCTCTGGGGCTACTGCTAATATATCACAATGGAGGAATAATTGTCAAGCATATGGCAAGAGAACCAGGGCTATTTAATAGTCGAACGGAGGCATGACAGGGCTTGCCCCTGTCATGCGAACAACGTCGGCTTCAATGACTTTTAAATCACTTTGCAAGAGAACAGGGAGCAATGGATTCTGTAGGGGCTATTATTCATAACGCCCTCGTTGCCGTTGACCATTTGCCCACCATCGGTGACGTTGGTCAATTCTTGCCAAATGGGTGTGTTGCTCACAGGCGTTATAGAATAAGGCCCCTACAATTCGTCAATTCCTGGAACATTGGTGGCGTTGAATCATGTAGGGGCCTTATTCTATAACGCCCACGTCGCCATCGACCGCGTTTCCCATTCATTGATTCCGTCTCTCAATTCTTGCCTTTTTATTTGGTTGATTAGCACAAAGGCGTTATGAAATGAGGCTCCTACAGTTGCCACCCCTACCTATATGGGTTATAATTCTCAGTATACCACCCTGGCAATGTCGCACGGGTTTGTAACCACTACGACTGTGGGCACGTCCGCCGAGGGACTGAAAGGAAGTCGTACACCAATGCGTTTACCCAAAAATGATACAACCGTAGAAACTACTCGCGATCCACTCGACATTCATGACGCGCATGAGATGAACGAGGGTCATCCCCCCGTCAGCATCGCCGATATCTGGCAAGCCTACGAATTTCTCAAGCCGATTATTCATCATACTATGCAAGCTCCATCGCGCACGCTACAGGCGATGACTGGAGCGGATATTTATCTCAAGTCAGAACACATGCAGCGTGGCGGCTCCTTCAAGGTGCGTGGTGCATCCTATAAGCTCTCGCGACTCTCCGAGGAGCAGCGTCAGGCGGGGGTAATCGCCGCGTCTGCTGGCAACCACGCACAGGGCGTCGCCATCGCCGCCGCGCAGTACGGCATTCCCTGTACAATTGTGATGCCGGAGAACGCACCACTGGCGAAGGTAACGGCCACGCAGGGTTACGGGGCGCAGGTTGTTTTGCACGGCGCGAACTATGACGACGCCTATCAACGCTGCCTCGAACTACAAGAGAAACTGAGTGCCACCTATATTCATGCCTTCGATGATCCTGATATTATCGCAGGTCAAGGCACGCTCGGTCTGGAAATGCTCAACGACCTGCCGGATGCCGACGCGATTGTGGTTCCTATCGGTGGCGGCGGCCTGATCTCCGGTATCGCGATTGCCGCCCGCGCTCTCAAACCCGACATCACCATCATCGGCGTTGAAGCGGCTGGTGCCCCCAGCATTCGCACCTCTCTCGATACAGGCGGTGTAGCCACGCTCCCTGCTATCACCACAATTGCCGATGGTATCGCCGTCAAACGCCCCGGCGCCCTGACCTACTCGATCATCGAAAAGCTGGTGGACGATGTTGTGCTCGTCAACGACGAAGCCATTATCAACACCGTACTGTTGCTCATGGAACGCTGCAAAATGCTGGTTGAGGGAGCAGGTGCGGCAGGACTGGCCGCGCTCATGAGTGGAGCCATTCAACTCAAAGGTAAGAAAGTGCTGGTACCCCTTACAGGTGGTAACATCGACATCAATCTCGTCAGTCGCTTCATCGAACACGGTCTCGCCTCCGCTGGTCGCTACTTCGTCATTCACACACGCTTGACCGACCGCCCCGGCGAACTGATGCGTATGCTCAACATCGTCGCCGAGATGCGTATCAACGTCATCGACGTGCGCTACCAGCGCATCTCCAGCCGCCTCCCCATCATGCAGCGCGAAGAGACCATCACGCTCGAAACCCGCGACCATGCCCAATGCGAGGAGCTACTGCGAAGATTGCGTGCCGAGGGCTATGCGGTTGAAGAGGCCCAGGCGTTGGATTAATGTCAATAAAATTCGCCAGACAAACCCCTACAAGAGTACGAAGATAACTTACGTATTTCTGGTAGAGGCAAATATGAGGTCTTCCCTCTGGCTATAGAGGAAGACCTCATGTTTTTTCATGGATGCACCAATGCAAGAACGGTTCTTATACAAGCCGAAAGAAAAGCCATGTAGGTTGTTTTGGGTGCCCGTTCTTATCGAAGATACCTTTTGATGTGAAGCCTGGTTGATCCTGATAGCGAAACCAGAGCATCATAGCAACGTGATTCGACGGATCCTTTGCAGCGTCGAAGGCCGCTTTAAGGTTCACTGCCTGAACTTTGAGAGACACGGCTACCTCGTCTTGCGCGTCCTTTTGTGTGCTCCAGCCGACCTCTGTGACAATGGTGTCACGCGGTCTACCATCCTGGTATTTCGGATTAGTGTACACGGCTCGTAGCTCTTGCAGGTACGGCTTCATGTCTGCAGGAGTGATCTGACTGCCCTGGAGAATGTAGATGTGCTGACCAACAGCATCTAGCGGGTATTGGTTGATACGAGCTTTGATATTCGTCCAATCCTCTTTGTTGATGCCCATTTGATAGGTCTGCGCCAAGTAGTCAGCACCAGAGTAGCGTGCCTTGCCAATGTTGAATGCGAGAAGTCCTCCGCTGATCAGGAGGATATGATCGGGGCGGAGACGCATATAGACTCGACTCAACAGAGCTGCAAAGTTAGATGGGTATAGAAAAGTACCACCCTGATCAAGCCCTTGCCTGGAATCATAGGCATTAGCCTCATTCCACGCCTCCCAATAGTGGATACTGTTCTTGAAGTGATCCACCACCTGTCCAGCTTGTGCTGCAAATGCTTCGATAAAGGGATTGTCTCCTTTCGTCTCGGCTAAGCAGTCGGGTACATACGGTGGACATTCAGTAGCAGCATGCTCAATATTGTTGGTGGTCCATTGCTTCTGATTACTATCAGCAACGAAACCCGGACCCAGAAGTCCGATGAGTTGTATATGGTGTTTGCTCGTTAAGGCGGTCACAAGAGGATCATAAGCGGCAAAGAAGGCTTTGGTATCAAGTACGGTGTTGCCGTAGCGGTCATGAACCACTTGCCCATTGCTCTTCTTAATGAAAGGGTTTGTGAAGAAGTCCAGTCGAAGCCACTTTGCACCAGTTTTCTCGATCTGTTGCATCTGGGCCTCGTTCAGGTTACTATTTCCATTATTATCAAAGAGCTGCCCAAAATTAAGTCCCTTGCCAGGGTAGGAACCTTGAGTACTACCAATACTTGCGCTGTCGGTTGTGACTATGCTATCGGCAGCGACAGCATGCACTGGGGGCTTATTGAGCACTTTGATTGAGCTGATAGCACCCACTGCAAGCAGTAGAGTAATGCAAAAGATAGAAAAAAGAAAACGCTTTTTCTGCATAAAATTGCTCTCTCCATTGGTTGAATGAATCCTCCCTTCTGTATGTTGTGGCATTTCAGGCGAAGGAAACAACCTGCTATGCTCAGCAACGCCTCCCGAACAGAGATCGTTGTCTGGAACGCCAAGTCTCATTATGCCTTCAATATTCCCTTGAGGGAAGGTCATTTCTGAGGCATACCTGAGTCAAATACAATGCAACATCACTCAGCAAACACATACCCTGTTTTCCACTCCCTTTTTTGCGCCTATTAGACGAGCTAACCTTACATAATGATATTGGAACTAACACGATGGATAATCCGTCTTCTTTGTAAAGGAAGGGATACTCAAGAGAAGGTCCCTAAAAAGCGGAAATTGGAATTAGAGGAACAAGTACATGAAACTTCTTACATATCACAAAAGTATGGTTCATCGAATTCATTCCGAGGAACGCAACAGTTTATTGATTTTTGTAGGAGTTGTAGTTTTATTATTGTTCCGTTTGTGTGGTTGTGGTGGAAGTCAAACCGTTACGACGCAGGCAAGCTGGGCGCAGTACTATACTTCTCTCAAAGATCTGAAGTATCATGCTGATTTTGCTGTAAGCGGAGATATCGCGCACATTGGAGTGCTGTTCAGCCAGGTGATGGAAGTATGATTTACTCAGATGTAACACTGACTGTGAAAAGTGTTTTTTGGAATGCACATTCTCAGAAGACTGTTCCTCCAACCATTCTCTTTCATGAGAATGGGGGAAACTATAACGGCACAACACATGTGATAGAGGATGATCCTTTGTATCAAGTTGGTCAACATGTTATACTCTTTTTCACAGAATATAGTCCGGGTAAATATCGTGTTACAGGTGGACCAACGGGAAGATTTCTTGTTGAAAATAACCAGGTAAAACCAATCGTGCCAAATGGTGTTCAACTTTCTCCAAATACAAATGAGAGTGGATTTGCAAACAGTGTGAAAGCTGCTAGTTAACCAATACTGGATACCCATTTCTGAGGTGTATTCCTTACGCTCTCCTTCAATAGAAAGCACCTATCTACATTCGAGATAGGTGCTTTCTATTTCATCATGATACTTTACTTAAATGGGGCAATAAGCCCTTAAACTCGGGGTTTGTGCTGCGATAAGCGCATGCACAGCATCAATGTATAGGCAAGGATGTTGCTCTCGCAAGGTTGCAAGACTGATACCAAGTTCTGCTTCCACTTAGATATTTTCACTCCATCTTCACATTTTTCCCTTGACAAACATCCATATCTACAGGTATTCTTGTATATGGACCTCTGAATAGAGAACAAAAGGTTTCTCCTCGCATTCCTTCTCATAACATTTCCTCCCAATAGAGACAAACAACAGGTCTTCCTTTGTAGCTGAAAGGAAGACCTGTTAGTTTATCGTGTTCCTAAAACTACCCCTATTTTTAGGGGTAAAATCCCCCCTAAAAACATACCCTTTTTTCCTCTCCCCTTTTTGCCCTGTTCTCATGTAATATTTACGTGTACACAAGAGAGCGCTTTATGGGAAGCATCAAAGAAGGAGTGCGATCTGCTCTAGATCAAGGCGTTGTGTGATTGTTCCTGTCGCCTGTACACGAGTAGCCAGCACAATATGCCCTTTGCTTTGCAGAGGGAAAAAATCTCCTATTGTTGCGATGTCTTCCACGTTGTCCAGAATCAGCAGCTAGCAGAGGAACTTACTCTATACTGCCGAGAACGAGAAGAACCCAAAAGGCTTAGTTCAGAAGGTCTTGCATGAAGGAAAGTTGCTATGATACTTTAGCAAAGACTAGAAGGAGAAAAATCATGAGAAACCTTTTTAGTACGTTGTTGCCTTGTATAATCATCGTCGCTTTGTTTAGTATTTCCACGTCTGCATTTGCTTCAGGGACAAATAAAGCTTCTTCTGCGAGGACGCAGAAGCAAATTCATAGTTTGACCACCGCAAAAACTCTTCTAGATGGCAATCAACAGTTCGTTAGCAGTAAAGTGGTTTCTGGCCCGAAGCGTATACAGCCACATTATATTCCACCACCACCAACCGATTGTATCACCCTATGGGGGACAGCCTCGAATATACAAAAGGTTGGGATTATAGCAAGTTATAACGTAAAAGCTAATCTTTGGAATACGTGTCCGGCTTCTCTGAAAGGGACAAGAGTGATCCTCAAAGTGGATGGAATGCAGTAATCTATATTCAATGCGAAGGGGTATGGATTGAGCAAAGTAACTTGGGTGGTTCATTACCTGATCTAAGTAAGAATCAGCAACTGCTACCGTTATTCTACTACAAACAATTCATCGCTGACTTCCCAGGGTCATGTTCATGCTGACGTTCTTGTTCACCATTCCTTTTTGGTTTCATTGTATCACAGGTTTTCGGATAAGGTCTAAATCATATTTCTCTGTTGTTAGTTCTCTATTTTAGGAGTAAAATAATGTCTGCAGCACAAAACGAGGAAAATTCCCAGCTAGACCAGCAATGGGATGTACTGGAAGCACACTATCGTCAGCATAAACCTGTTGTTGCGCGTCTTCTTGGTGGAATCGACGGAGAAATGCGCGTCGATGTCAATGGTATTCAGGGATACGTAGACCACTTTGTGTATGGTTTCACCCAGGGGACTCCCATAAAAGAAGGCGCAAAGCGAGAGGAACCTTCTGAAGAGGCTATTGCTGTATTTAAAGAGGCTGCTCGCCAGAGCCTAAAGGGTCTCACTGGAAAAGAGAGGCTAATGCGAATTGTTGAACTGGATAGAAAGAGTAGCCACCTCGTGTTGTCGCAAATGCTCTCTACGGAAGCTGTGCGTCTCGATGATTTTGACATAGGAAGAGTCTATACAGGTCTGGTCTATACAATCGACCCAGTATATATCAGACTTCATCTGCAAGGAGTTACAGGCTGGCTACCTACAAAGCACAATTTCCCCAATCAGGAAGCGGTACTTGATCTAAGTACTGTTCTACATCTCGGTCAGGAAGTTCAGGTCAGAGTGGCGAAAAAACAGGGGAGGTCGCTCTGGCTCACTTTCGAGAATTTTTCGTTTGACAACTGATCAGTTCTCAAGACTTACTACCGATATTGCGATTTCTCAATGTCGGTGTAATTCAAAAATTTGCATCCCTGTTCGGGGAAGTATCTTCTGCTTTTGTTATAGTGTTAGCCTATCAGTGTTTTCTGTATGGCTAATACTCGACCCCTCTTACCATCTCGCTACCAATACACGATCAAAGGAGCGTTAGTGTAATGAGTGCTGAAAATCATCATTTTGACTTTTTTAACGAGCGTGAAAATTTGTATTTTACACATCTAGCAAATATGGAGAGTGCTTATACAGCAGCAGGAATTCCAGCACAGCTTAATTGGGCAGAATTTCAAAGACAAATAGATGTGAAAGCTGGTAAAAAGCCATTATCGAAATGCAAGAGAGCATATAGGTATGCTTACACTATTCGGGAAAGAAAAACTTACTAGAGAAGATATATACCCAACAACCTACCCCACCCATCGCTCCACCACATCCATCACATCCTCATACGTAAACGGTTTGGGCATTGTGCCATCCGCTCCTAACGACTTCGTTTGGGCGAGCAGGGCTGCGGCAGACATGAGGATGGTTTTGTGGCGGGAGCGTAGTGCTGGCTCACTATTGAGGTGCTGGCATAGCTCCTCGCCGGTCATGAGCGGCATCATTAAATCGAGGAAGACCAGATAGTCTTTCTCGCCCTGTAGTTTGGTGAGGGCTTCGCGTCCGTTGCGGGCGGTCTCGACGCTATAACCCTCAAGCATATCTACCATCATGTCGCGTATCAAGGGATCATCATCCACCACGAGTATGTAGTTATAAGATTGTAAATGGTCGCTCATCCTGCTCCTCTGTTATGTTCGGTACCTCGGCCTGTGGTAGGTAGAAGCTGAAAGTAGACCCAGTGGAATCGCTGCGCTCAAGCCACAGTCGTCCATGCATCGCCTCAATATAGCGACGGCAGATATACAATCCGAGGCCAGAGCCTCGCACAGGCGTCGTCAGCGAACGTGGGGCACGCACGAATTTCTCGAAGATATGTTTCTGGTCTTGTAACAGAATACCTTCGCCCTGATCAGTCACACGTACCAACACGACATGCTGATTTTCCTTCTCATCGCCCGTTATCTGCACATCACGTAACAAATCCTCGACATCTTTGTAGGCCATCGCTTCGGCGGTGATACGAATGTTGCTCTCCATTGGCGAGTATTTCGCGGCATTATCGAGTAGATTGGTAATCACCTGCCGAATGTGTAGGGGGTCACCCAGCATATAGAGGTCTTCGGGCATCTCCACGAGAATGCGCTGCTCGATGTTGATGCTCAGCATATTCGCGGCAACCTCGACAGCCTTGTTGACCTGGACCGGACCTATCTGTAACTCCATTTTTCTATCCACAGTCCCAATTTTGGATGCCTCGTTCATGTTCGCCATAATATCGTTGAGCTGCTGCGCGGCACTCGCGATCTTGGTGGCATAGCGCGTCACCTGCTGTGGCGTGAGTGCCGAGACACGCCCACTTTGCCGCCTGAGCAGCGTCGAGTAGCCGGTGATTGCGCTGAGCGGTGTGCGTAGTTCATGCGAGGCCGTCGTCATAAACTCATCTTTCATCGTGTCCAGGTGTTGCAGTTCCGCGTAAGCCTCGCCACGTTCCTTGAACAGTTGTGCGTTGCGGATCGCATTGATCGCCTGTGAACTCATGGCAAGCAGCGTGCCAATCTCTTTTGGTCGGAAACGCCGCGTCTCATTCGGCGTCGAGACCGCGACCATGCCGATGAACTCTTTCTCGGAGAACAGGGGCACCACCACGATCTGCTCCATATGTGTATCGCGTAAGAAAATCGCCCCACCCTCGTCGCTTTGCTGTGCCAGTTCCTCGATCATTGCTCTGTCAAGCGTGAAGAAGGGACCGTTGTGCATCAATTGCTCTAGCATTGTGCCCTTGAAGGGCAACGAAATTTGCTCGATCAGTTCGGTATGCATGTTTTTATTCTCTGCTATAACGGCGAGCATATCAATTTCTTCGTCATACTCAGTCTGCTGAGTTGGCGAATAGAGTGCTTTGGCAATAAGTTTTGTTCTATCTGCTAACGGCTGGAAAAAGACGCATATTTCTACGTGCAGGATACTGCCGACCGCTTTGACGAGATTATCAAGGATATCGTTCAGGTTCAGCCCTGAGCTGATTGATTGGAGCGCACTATTGAGGGTCGCCAGTTGCTCCTCTCGTTGTTGCGCCTGCGTGAGCAGAGCACGGTCACGTTCGTATAACTTCGTGTTCTCGATACTCACGGTGAGGATTTGCACCATTGTCTCCAACACCTGTACCTCTTCCGGCTTGTATGCCTTTGGCTGCATACTGCTTAGGCAAAGTGAGCCAACAACGCGACCGGACATCTTCATCGGCAACAACACAAACGATTCCGTGTTATGCTGATTGCCCCACAATCCCGTCAATAATTCGCCATAGAAGGCGGCCTCTTCGGTATCATTTGCTGGTGAAAAGAGCAGCGGCTGCGTTTTATCAAGGACCACATGCCACCATATTGGGCGTTCGTTTGGCTCTGCAACGCTGTACTTGTCCGCTGCCAGACCGTCTATATGCTCGCCATCTTGAATCGCAAGTACATCGTAAATCCTTTTGGTATCACGGTCATACAGCGTAAACAGCAGCGATGAAATATTGACCACCTTTGACGCATAGCTATACAGCGTACTAGCCAGTTTCGATGGCTTGACATCTGAGGGGAAGACGGTGCTAAGCTCCTGGATATGTTTCAAATATTCGCTGGTCCGCCGTTGTGCCCGTTGCAGTTTGTCGTTTTGGAGATAGAGGGCAACATGCTCTCCTACATAGCGCAATGCCTCCGCACGATGCTTGGCTTGAAATGTTGTGACGACGCTGGGAATGACTTGATACAGAACGATGACGCCGAGTACCTGTGCATGGTGCCTCCGGTTCCGCATATCATCGATTAGAGTAGACTCTTGAATAGGCACAACAAGATATGAGATAGGCGTTACATCCGTTGTAAAAGGCGCATATCCACCAGAAAAGAAGCGTGCGAGGTACTCCTCATGACGGATGACGAACGCATCGTTCTTCGCCCATGCCTGTCCAATCAGATCTGACCCAAAGGGATAACAGGTTCCAACAGCCAGCAGGCTACTCTGTTCCGGTGATATCTCGTCCAATTCCTCCGGCGGCGTAAGCGGTGGTAGCGCGTGTACTAATGAAGGCGAATGCTGATAGACGGTACTCAATTGAGGGTCCGTATAGTCTTGTGTCGCAGGCAGAGGTGACGGCGTGTCTTGTTCCAGATGATGAGTCCGGCGTGAACGCAGAGTGCCAGTACTCCTGTTTTCTATGCTTGCCGCCGAGCGCGAACGTACATGCAGTTGTATTTGCATCTGCTGGCTCGCTTCATCGAATAGGGCAATGCTCGCTCCTTGCGCTACAAAGTTCGTCATCATATGTTTCAAAAGATATTTTAGCAATGCAGTGGGATACACCTCATCTGTATGCGACTGGGGTCCATCCCAGGTGGAGGTAGACATGAGCCGCTCCTTACGTTTCTAGCCGAAAGCACCAGGAAGCGCGATACAAACGCTGGCTGCGAATTTCTTGTTCACTACACGAACTACTACGATACAATTGATATACTCTGTAGCATATCATACGTCTCAGCTATATTCAACATGGGAATATATACAGGTCTTCATCCTTCCAAGTCACGCAGCGGGGAGACCGCAAGGGTCTCCCCTACATATGGGGGACCCGTGAACATGTAGGGGAGACCCTTGCGGTCTCCCTGCTCCTCCCATTTATCCATTACGCACCAAGCGTAATGATACCCCTTTGAGCAGCTAACGAAACTGCCTCCGTCCTATTCGTGGCACCTAACTTTCCCATAATCGAACTGACATGAAATTTGGCTGTTCGTTCGCTGATGACGAGGACGCTTGCAATCTCTTTGTTCGGCATCCCCTGCGCGAGCAGGTGCAGTACCTCTAATTCGCGCTCGGTCAGCGTCTCGATGGGTTGAGCTTGCTGCCCTACAGCGTGTAAAAGCTTCGATGCAACGAATGGGTGTAGCAATGAGCCACCCTCAAGTGCGACGCGCATAGCACGAAAAATGTCCTCACGCGGCGCACCCTTCAACAAATAGCCATCAGCACCCGCCTGTATTGCATGGATGATGCGCTCATCGTTGTCAAAGGCAGTGAACACGATGATACGTGGCAGATGAGACAGTTCGTGCGCCACAAATGCAGCCCGTAGCTGTTGCGTTGTTTCTACACCATCCAGAATCGGCATTTCCAGGTCGAGCAGCAAGATATCGGGGTGAAACTGCGTGACATAGGAAACTGCTTCTGCGCCATTTCCTGCCTCTGCGACAACCTCGAAATCGCTTTGCGTCTCTAGCACGGTACGCAATCCCTCGCGCACAATGGGATGGTCGTCGGCAAGCACAATATGCACCGTCATTGCTTAACGTTCTCCTCTCTGTCTTGCTTGAAAAGGGATGGAGATACGAATACATGTGCCAGAGCCAGGGGTACTTTCAATATACATGTCGCCACCGAGCAACTTCACACGCTCACTCATACCCAACAATCCGAAGCGGCTACCATCGTGCGGCACATCACTGGGATCGAAGCCATGCCCATCGTCTTGCACGGTGAGTTGTAGTCGCGCTTCGTGTTTCTGTGCATCCTCTTGCTGCCCCTTACAGTCTTGTACATCACTGCAGAAACGGAGCGTCATTTCGACGTGCTGTGCCTGTGCATGCTTCTGGACATTTGTGAGTGCCTCCTGTGCAATGCGATACAAACCAGCCTCAAGTCGTGCGGGCAGTACGGGGAAGTGTGTTTCAGGGGTAGATATATAATGGACTATTACATCAGCGGTATTGCTCGTAGTAGCTAGTAGTGCAAGTGCCTCCGGTAGTGTATGCTCCTGTAATGGAGCCGCTCGCAGGTCCATTACGGAGCGTCGCGCTTCGTCGAGGTTGGCTCGTGCCAGCGTGAGTGCACGCTGAATGGCTTCGTGGGCGCGTTGTGGACGCGACTCTGCCAGCGCGTCTGCTGCTTCGAGTTGTAACGTGATCGCGGCTAGCCCCTGTGCCAGCGTATCGTGGATATCACGTGCCAGTCGATTGCGCTCCTCGATGGTCGCCAGCCGTGTTGCTGCATACGTGTGGTCGGCGGAGAGACGCGCACGCTGTATCGCTAGCCCGATCTGATCGCTGATGATATGCAAGAGCTGTAACTCCTGGGATTGTAGTTCGCGCCAGTCCTCGCTGGCAACATTCAAAACGCCAAGAGGAGTGTTTCCTGCATAGATAGGAATGCTGGCATGGAAACGCAGGCCAAGCGAAGAGGGATCGCTATCACGTTCCGCGTTTTTGAGCCGACTGCAGCGTAGCACGTCGATATTCGCCGCTCCTTCAAGTGTACCGCTCAAAAAGGTATCGAGACATTGGCAACTTCCACTCATACGCTCACGATGGTTCGCAAGATAGGGTGGTAGTGCCTGTGATGCGGCAAGGTAGGGGGCACCTTGCTCGTTAAGCAACCAGACCCAACCTGTTTGCAGATGTAGCAATGCCGTCACGCGTGCCAGTATCTCTTGTAACGCATCATGCACATCAACCTGATGGTTGAGATAGCCCGCGATGGCATACAGCACTGCAAGGTCTGGATTGCCCTGTAGCAGTGCCGTTGTCTCTTTTGGCACAGGTTGGTTCATCTGTGTCATATTGTCGTTCTGTGTAGGGTTACTCATATTACAAATATAACATATTGGGGCTATGTTGTGAGGAGAATTAACGGTTGGAATTGGTGACGGACAATCATACCGTTGACCCACGGGCGACCCTTGTGGTCGCCCGTCGGTCAATGGTGTCGCCCGTTGAGTATAATGTCCACTCACGAATCAATCCGATGTTACCGATACGATGCAGGAGCTGATTCAATCGCCCCGGTCTCGATCATGATTTCACGTAACTGGTGGGCATCGACGGTTTCGTGCAGGCGTAGTGCTTTGGCAACACGATCAAGGGTGACGCGATGCTCACTGAGCAGGCTCACAGCACGACCATACGCCCACTTGACGATGCGATTGACCTCTTCGTCGATGACGGTTGCCGTGCGCTCGCTATACTCACGCGAACCCGTTGCCAGCGCGGTACCAGCAAAGGGGTCCTCGCGTTCGCTATAGGAGATGGTGCCGAGCCGCTCACTCATGCCCCACTTTGTGACCATCTGACGCGCAATCGCGGTGACACGTTGCAGGTCATTCTCAGCACCAGTGGTGATGCGTCCAATCGCGACCTCTTCAGCGGCACGACCGCCGAGGGCGGTGACAAGCTGCGACTCCAGGTACTGCTGCGTGTAGTTGTAACGGTCATCGACCGGCGTATACATGGTTACGCCCAGTGCCTGACCGCGTGGCACAATCGTCACCTTTGTCACGGGATCAACAAGGTCCTGTAGCAGACCTGTAAGCGCGTGTCCACCCTCATGATAGGCGACGACGTTCAGGTCTTCCTCGCTGAGGATGAGAGGACGTTCTGCACCCAGCAGGATTTTGTCCAGTGCCTCATCGAAGCAGGACTGGTTGACGGCATCGAGGTTGCGGCGAGCCGCGAGCAGAGCCGCCTCGTTAATCAGGTTCGCAAGGTCAGCACCGACCATACCAGGGGTCGCGCGTGCAATGGTAATAAGATCAACATCGCGTGCCAGTGGCACGTCTTTCGCGTGAATCTTGAGAATGGCGAGACGCCCATTCCAGTCAGGACGATCAACAGTGACACGGCGGTCAAAACGACCCGGACGCAACAATGCTTTGTCCAGACCATCGGGACGGTTGGTCGCGGCAATCACCACAACAGCCTGTCGTGCATCGAAACCATCCATCTCGACCAGCAACTGGTTCAGTGTCTGTTCGCGCTCATCGTTGCTGTTAATGCTGGAGCCGCGCTGTCGTCCAACGGCGTCGATTTCGTCGATAAAGATGATGCTCGGCGCGGCCTTTTTCGCTTGATCGAACAGGTCACGCACACGGCTGGCACCAACACCGACGAGAACTTCGACAAACTCGGAGCCGCTCATTGAGAAGAACGGCACACTTGCCTCACCCGCGACTGCGCGTGCCAGCAATGTTTTACCAGTTCCCGGAGGGCCTACGAGCAGGACGCCACGCGGAATTTTGCCGCCGAGCCGCTGGAACTTCCCCGGCGTTTTCAGAAAATCTACCACCTCTACGAGGTCGCTCTTGGCCTCATCCACACCTGCGACATCGGCAAAGGTCGTTGTCGGTTTGTCTTCCAGAATCACCTTTGCCTTGCTCTTACCAAAGCTGAAGATATTTTGCTGGCTCTGTGTAGCGCGGCGTGCAATCAAGATGAAGACGCCGAATACCAGTATCCAGGGCAGAAAGCCAAACAGGATATTTTGTATCAGGCTATTATCTGCGGCTGGCTTTGAGGTAACGTTGACATGATTTGCAACAAGCAGGCGCGTCAAAGCCTGATCGCCATTGGGCAACTGTGTAAAGTGATATTGCAAGCCTGTCTTAGGGTTACCACTCGCATCGGTTGCCGTCACAGCACTATTGAAGCTGCCCGTCACGTCCTGGCCTTGAAAGACCGCGTTTTTGACGTTGCCTGCCTGCACCTGCTGATAGTACGTGCTATAGGGAACCTCTACCACGTTCGGACCGCTATTCGCATTATTATTGCTCGCGGTAAAGTAGGTAAATACCCAGTAACCCAAAAGTAACACGACCACAATCAAAATGCCACGAACGAGTAGCGACGTGCCATCACGTTTCCCGCCATTATTCCCATTCGCGCCGCCTCCACCATTGTTCGGGTTGGGACGTTGTGTACCACGAGGTCCCTGGTCGTTTGGGTTCTGGTACATATATATAGCCTGAGCGTCCATCGTTTCAGACTCGCTTTCTCATTTGTACAGGGCTGTACAAAGCATTAATGGATGTGTGTGTTATGTAAGCAATACAGATTACTTCTATTTTACACGTAGGCCGATGTTTCGTCTACGTTCTGCTCAAAAAGGTGTGATAAATCAGACCCGTACAAATCGAACCTGTACAGATTTGTATATATTCTGGTACGTTATAGATACGTTTTAGATCACGAAAAGTTACGCTGTCGCGTTTACCTGCCTACTCCAGGGATACCTGTTATAGGGACGTTGTATAAGGCTCATTCGTGTACATTTGACATGCTCATATTTGCTATGCTATAAAAAGCTTACGACGTTGTAAATATAGCATGAGACATTGAGCAACAGAGTATCTGTAATGAGTTTTGCATTGATGCAAAGGAGCCATGCCATGACAAAGCTATTTCACGTATCCAGACGCTTGGCAAGAGAACGCTCTCTATGCCTCGTCACAGCCCTACTGGTAGCATTGCTGTTTCAAACTTCGCTGAGCCTTAGCAATACAGCATATGCACATGCAACACCACTCGCAACGTCACACGTCACACAAACAACATCGCCAACACGCTCGACCTATAGCAATCCGATTATCGCACAAACAACACCCGATCCGGCTGTTATCAAGGCTCTCGATGGCTACTACTATGTCATTGCAAGCTCGGACTTCTGGCAAGGTGGTGCATACCATATCCTTCCTATCTATCGCTCGACTGACCTTGTACATTGGGTATTCCTGGGCGATGCGTTTCCTTCCAGACCTGCATGGGTGGACCCCACAGCTGGACTGTGGGCACCGGACGTGCAATACTACAATCATAAGTATTACATGTACTATACAGCATCGGCAACAAATCCTCTGCCGAAATATGGTACGACTGGCGGCAGTGCGATTGGCGTCGCCATCGCCGACAGCCCAGCAGGACCCTGGACCGATGCAGAGGATAGCGCAGGTGGCAACTATCAACATGGCCCTCTTGTGCCACCACGTTCCTGTGCATTCAATACCGACCCGAATTGCTATCACTGGACCTTCGATCCAGCCCAGTTTACAGATAAAGATGGTCAAAAATATCTCTACTATGGTAGCTACTTCGGTGGCACCATCATTCAGAAGATGGCGAACGATGGTCTGCATATGCAAGGTCCCGCCGTTCAGATTGGTCACTGGGACCGCTACGAAGCTACCTATATCGTGCGTCACGATGTGCATGGTCAGCCCTATTACTACAACTTCTCCTCGACGGCGAATTGCTGCAATGGCCCGAACACTGCTTACAGTGTCATCGTCAGTCGCGCAACATCGCCGATGGGACCCTTCGTAGACCAGAACGGATTTCCTATGGAGCGACCTGCCTCACAGCCCGTACCGACCAAACGTCCATCCCACGATCCCGCGGGCGATAACGTAGGCGCACAGGGGGGCGGCTATCCTACATTGAAGCAAAATGGCAATCAATGGCATGGCGTGGGACATAACGCGATCATTACCGACCTCTCCGGCCAGGACTGGATAGTGTACCACGGAGTTGATGCCAACAATGCATGGGTCAATGGGCTTCCTGCCAACCTCCAGGTCTCCTACCGTCAGTTGTTGATGGACCGCCTTGACTGGACCAAGGATGGCTGGCCCGTTGTCAATAACGGGAACGGACCATCTATCACTAATACCGCACCAACCACCAGCCCCGTTTTTGGCGATAACTTCAACACACCGGATAGTTGTGCCACGCCGGGCAGTGATACTACCCTCAATGACAACTGGCGCGTGATACAAGGAAATTGGACCATCAATGCTGGCACTTGTACCACAGGCGGCTTTGCTGAGCAGACATCTCTAAGTGGACAGAGCCTGCTTGTGAGCAAGAAAACTGTACGGGGAGGCTATCGTACCGAGGTTGATCTGCGGCTTAATATAGCAAGCACACAGGGGCGTTATGGTACTGTAATTTCCTATCGTGGTAATGCGGGTGACACTACTTACGTAACCGCCTTTATCGACGTTGCACGCCATGCCTTAGTGACGACTTCCTATAAGAACGGGCATGCTACTGACGACGAGCAGGTCACGCCATTGCCTGCAAACTTTGACTTCACCGACTGGTATCACATGACGATAGATGAAAATACCAGTCATGCAGACAAATCAACGTTCCGCTTTACGCTCTCGAATCGCAATCTTGATCCTATAGCGGTACAAGAACGGTCCTTCCATCAGCAGTATGATGGCGGTAGCATTGGCCTTTTCACGCAAGATGCTCATGCCGACTTCGATAATGTCACAACCGCTAAACTAGATATTGACGTAGCTTCAACACAAAAGACGCCACCGCTGGGTTCGTTGCAGAAAGCTTTCTCCGATGAGTTCAATGGTTCCCTCAAGCCGCAATGGTCATGGCTACGCGAGGACCCCACGAAACACGCGTTTGTCAATGGGCAACTCTCGATTACCGTCAACGGCGATCTCTATCGCAATGCGAACAACGCAACCAATCTGCTGTTAGAAAATCAACCAAAAGGTGACTACGTGATGGAGACGAAGCTTACCTTTGACCCCAACACGAATTATCAGCAGGCGGGCCTCCTTGTTTATAGCGATGACGACCACTATATCAAGGTTGGACCCTTCCACGGCGACTCGTTGAACAAGATACTTTCGGGTCACGAGAGCCTGGAACCATTGCCCGATAGTGTCGCGCAATGTGATGTACAGCCCTCGACAACGAGCAATGTCGCCATAAAAACCTATACACACGATCAGTGTCCAAATGAAGGCGAGAGCTGGGACTACCTCTCGAATCCGCAGCCAACGCTGAACGGTAGTACCGCCTCCAACCCCACCGTGACCGACTGGCTACGCATCTATCGTCATGGCAACGTATACACTGCCTATTCTAGTCTTGATGATACTCACTGGGTGAAAGGAGCTGCGTGGACGCTTACTGCCGCGTCACCCAGCTTCCCGGTCAAAATTGGCCTATTCGCCTTCTCCGCCGGAACCGCCAACAACGTACCCGCCTACTTCGACTACGTGCATGTCTTTTCTTAATCTGGGAACGGGCGACCACAAGGGTCGCACCCTACTATACACGCAATATAGTAGGGTGCGACCCTTGTGGTCAATGCCACTTAAATAAGAAGAACGGTTGTATAAAAAGTACGGAAAAGCAGAACTGTATCACCTGAAAAGCTGATGCATAGACGCTCACATCTTCATCGTGTTGCTGTGCTTTGCGAAGCAAATTCTGCTTATTTAAGTGGCATTGACCCTTGCGGTCTCCCTTCCAAAAACTCCCACATCCCCTTCTCCGCCCCCTTGCTTTCTCCCCACTTTTCAAGTATACTCTCTTCCATAGACCTCACGGAGAGAACTCATTCCTCTCAGCAACCCCTCTCCTAACACCAGTGGTAATAATGGTAATGATAGTAATAACAGTAATGATTCTTCCTCCAAAAAAAGAAACCGCACATCCATCTCTTCCACATTGTATAATCAACCCATAACAAACCAACGTAAAAAAAGATTTGAGGACACACCTATATGGAACATCGTTACGCATTGATTGTTGGCATAGACGACTACACCGATAGCGAACATTTCGTGCAACTACCGTTCGCACAGGCCGACGCACGCGCACTGTACGAACTACTCATCGACCCTGAGCGCGGCGGCTGGCGACCAGAGGATGTTGTGTATCTTGAGGGTGCTGCTGCCAACCGCGATGAGCTAGAGAGCCAGTTGCGCGACCTCTTTCTCGTTCGCGCACAGACCGACGACCTGGTGCTTTTCTATTTCGCGGGCCATGCCTTTCTCGATCCCGCCACACAGGATGGCTATCTTGCACTGCACACGACGTATGCCGAACGTCCCGTCACTGGCCTGCATGTGCCGACGTTTGTCGATCACTATTTGTACGACTCGAAGGCGGGCAACATTCTTACCCTGTTCGACATCTCGCATGCGGGCGTCAATTGGCGACAGAGGCGCGATCAGGAGGACGCCTATCCACTCTTCGGACAGGCTCTGCTCGACCTGCCCAGGACAAATGGGCGCGTCATCCTGACTTCGCACCGTCTCTCCAAGGTGTCGCAGGAGCAGATGGAGCAGGGCTACGGTGTGTTCATGTCACACCTGCTGAACGGCTTGGAGGGCGAGTCCGCGAATCCGCGCACCGGGCGTATCACGCTTGGCACGCTCTACGACTACCTGGACGAGAAGCTGCAGTGGGACGAGGCACAATATCCGCAGAAATTCGGCTATGAACAGGGCGCGATGACGCTGATCGAATGGTCCGAATGGCGTACCGCCTCGGCACCGCAACCACTGGCGAAGGGGCGTGGCGTCTCCGCCGTCGATGTGATTCCACTCCACATTTTGACAGGTCATCGCGGACACGTCGATGATGTTGTCTTCTCGCCCGATGGCCTCCTCGTTGCCTCCTGTGGCGAAGACATGACGGTCCGCCTATGGTCCACCGAAGCGGGTATATTGTTGCACACGCTCACGGGACACGAAGGAGCCGTGATGGGCGTCGATGTCTCGCCTGATGGCAAAACCATCGCTTCTTGCTCCGAAGATAAGACGATACGCCTGTGGGACAGCACAACGGGCCAGATGCGCCAGATTATCCAGGGTCATCAGAGCGCGGTTTGGACAGTGGCCTTCTCGCTCGACAATCAGCACCTTGCCTCCTGCTCCAATGATGAGACGGTGCGCCTGTGGAATCCGACGACGGGCGAGGCGCAGATGACCTTATTGGGGCACCATAACGTGGTTGTGGGCGTCGATTTCTCCTATGATAGCCGTTTCCTTGCCTCTTGCTCTTTCGATAAAACCATCTGTATCTGGGATGTAAACACGCAAACGCTACAGAAACGCCTGCGCTACAGCGATATCGTCTACGGTGTCGCGTGGTCGCCACAGGGCAACCTGCTCGCCTCCTGTTCTGCCAATGGTGCCATCTGCCTGTGGGACCCTACAACAGGACAGATTGTACAAACGCTGACAGGCCACGACGGAGCTGTGTGGACAGTCGATTTTTCCGCCGACGGTCGCCTGCTCGTATCGGGGTCAGAGGATGGCTCGCTTAAACTGTGGGATGTTTCGCAAGGTAGGGAGCTACAAACCATCAACCATCGCATCGAGATTTACGGCGTCGTCTTCGGTGCCAACGGTCTGCTCGCCAACAGTGCCGAAGATGGTGCCGTGCGTATCTGGCGAACTGAGGTAGTATAGAAAATATTGTTCCTGTGCATGTTGCCCAGCAACATGCACAGGAACAATATATCTTTCCTATCCCCCAAATAGTCCTTATTTTCGCTCGTAATTACAATAAATTACCCTTGTTTGTGATAAACTTGCGTTTATATGGAGAATATGGACCATTGTTATCGTAGCTACCTCTATGTATATGGGATGTATCATAAAAAATGACAGAGCAGCAAGTCGCAAATCCAGAACAAGCGAATAGCTATCATGAGCGGCAGAGCGAGATCGTGACTGTGGTTTTGACCGCGGACAACCATCTCGGCTATGATGCCTTTGGGCAGCACAAACGCGAAGAGCGCCAGCAACGTCTTCGTGATGCCTTGCAGCAGGCTGTCATCTTCGCAGTCGGGCAGAAGGCGGACCTGTTTATTCAGGCGGGCGACCTCTTCGATACGATCACACCGACTGAGAGCGACCGCAGCTTTGTCGCTGCATGCATGGCACAACTCAAGCAGGCGGGTGTACGCACGATTGCAGTGGGTGGTATACGCGATACACCCGTAGAGACGCAGGGCGGTCAGCGTAAACAGCAGACGCTAGCACCACAGATGAGCTATGCCCAGTTAGGAGCCTTGCAGTATCTCTCACCTCTACATAAAAAAGATGAAGAGGTCGAGCCACTTCTCCTCGACGTACACGGCGTTAGAGTCGGCGTCTGTGGCCTCGGCACAACTATTGACCAGCAAGGCGACCCTCTTGCACAGTTGCATGTGCAGGGTGATATCGAACGCGCCGCTATTCCTCTGCTCGTTCTGCATGCACCGATAGAAGGTCTGGGCGATGGCTCTTCGCCGTTAGAGTCCCGGACACAGGTGAGCCGTGCCACCATCGCACAACAACACACCTTCCGCTATATTCTCGCGGGCTATCACCATGCATATAGCCGCACACGTATAGGGCAGACAGATGTTATCGTGGCTGGTGCAACCCATAGCATCTATAATTCATATAGTTTGCACGCTGCTGAAGCTACTCCTGGCTTCGTCTTCATGGGGCTTGCCGCCGATGGCGTGCGCTGGTGCAACCATATTGTGGTAGACGCCCTACGCACACAACACCTGAACATTACTACACAGGAACTCTGGTCCGACACTTCCGACGAGACACCAACCGAGCGTATTCTTGAACTGCTCGAACCCTTGTGTGACGCGGATACCACCATTCAACTGCGCCTGGAAGGTGAGCTGACACGCAGACAATATCACCAGTTGGACCTGAATACGCTACGACGCTATGGCGAAGAACACTGCTTCTCGCTTGTCATCGACGATAGCAACGTCTCACTGCGCTCGGAGCAAGACGCGATATTTACCGAAAACAGCGAACTCTTCTCGCCACGCGAAGAGCTAATTGCTGTCGCGGACGAATGGATTGCCGATACCAGCGACGAGCAAGAGAAAAAGGCATTACGTAACACGCAAGAAGAGCTACTTTTAGCTCTGGATGAGAGTAGAGGCAAACGGTAATCTCTCTAAAACGAGGGAGAGCGAACGGAGTATTTCACCTATGATAATCCTAAAACACTTGACGGTCGAGCGGTTCAGGTTGCTACGCTCCATGGACCTGCACTTTCCACAACGTGGAAGTATTCTTATTCAGGGGCCGAACGAATCGGGAAAATCGTCCTTGCTTGAGGGTATCTATTTCGCGCTCTATGGCGAGTCGCTGCTGTTCGACCAGGAAAAACGTTCGCTCGATGATCTCATCTCCTATGGAGCCAACGATGCCATCGTGACTCTTGCGCTTGCCGTTGATACAACTGAGCTGACCATCACGCGCACTCTTGAACGAAGCAAGGGGCAGCGCGTGACCTTGTGCGTGCGTCGCGAGGGACTTTCTACCGGGGAGACGATTACACGGTTGGGATCCGCCAACGAACGCATTATCGCGGAACTTGGGAGTATGGATGGCAACGCCCTACGCAACTCATCGTTGATAGAGCAGAAGGGTCTTGACCGCCTGGAACGTCTGCGTGGCACGGACCGCGAGAACACCGTTCGCAAGCTCCTTGGCCTGGAACGCTTGAGCCGCATCGGGGAGCAATTCAAGCTTACCCCCTACGACGAACGACTCATGGAGGATACCACGCAACGCCTGCATCTCGCCGAAATTCAGGAGCGTATTCCCACACAGAGCAAGCAATTGGAGACGCTTGAGGTCGCCCTCGATGTGGTCTCGGTCGCCGAAGACCTCGCTGCAATTTCACAGCAAGAGGCCGATATCACAGAGCAAGAGGTCTCGCTTGAAACCAACCATACGCACAGGGCGGAACTCAAAAGTCGGCAAGGGCGTATTCAGCAACTGAAAAGGGCCGATGCTACGCTGGGCGAGATAATCAGTGCCTACGACGAGATGGCAGAGGCACGCTTTCAAAGCCCCCTGCTCGAACGCCAGATTGCTGAATTGGAGCGACGCGAGCAGGAGGAACTACCCGCCTTAGAGAAGCGTGTCGGCGATCTTGTCGAATTGACGAAATCGTTCGGCACCTTGCAACGTATGTCGAATGACCTGCTGACCGCTGTTGACACGATCAAGGGCCTGGAACAGGACCGCAAGCAGCAGGGCGAGGTCGAGGACGATCTCAAAGGTATCGAGGTCGAGGTCGAACATGCACGCAGACATGTGGCGCAGGCGCAACAGGCACTCGACGAGCAGGAAGAACGCCAGCGTACAGGGCGGCCCGTCCTTGAGGCTCGCCTTGCCAGCATGAAGGGACTCGCCAGTCGTCTTGCAGAACTACGCCGCCTCGAAGAACTGTACGCGGAACATCTCGCCAACAGAAAGCGCGTGGATGAGAGCGAGCCACAACTCAAGAAGGTGCAGCGTGACCTGCGCGATACTGAGCAGGAATTAACACTCGTCCAGGCCGAAGCGAAGCAGGTGCAACAGCAGGCCGAGGCGGTCGAGCGACGTGGCCGACAATTGAGCGTGCGTCGCCAGTTGGAAGAATGGCAACGCTTGAAGGGTCTTGCGGTAGGTCTGAGCGATGCAGAGCAGCATGTCCGCGTTGCCTATGAGCAACAATCACATTTGACGGAAGCAGCGGCAGAAGCAAGACGTAACGCCACAAAGTTTATGGGTATCGTTATTGCCTGCGTCGTCTTGTTCGTCCTCGCAGCGGGTGGTGTCGCCGTTGAATTTGCCCAACATGCCCCCATTGTCGCTGTAATTTTTGGCGTGCTAGCCCTTTTACTGGTTGCGGGTGCTGGCCTCTCCTTCCAGAACTATACGAAGGCGCGTACTGAGGAGCAGACCATCGATAGACAGGTGCAGGAGGCTATCAGTAGAGTACGCATGATGGTGGCGGCACGCGAGGCCGCGAGTCGCATGGGGAGTAATAACGAGACACTCGATCAGGTCGAGCGTGAACTTCGTGCCCTCACTGGTGCCCTCCCTGGCTCCATCGAAGAGGCACAAACACTCCTGCAACAAACGCAAGAGCCACAGGACGAGAGTATTGCAACCCTGCAAGACCAGATCAAAGAGAAGCGCAACGAAGCGAATGCGGCACAAAATCAGGTCAATGTCACGATGGAGGCCGTCGCCAATTTGCGTAAGCAGTATACGCAATTGGAAGAGCAGCAAACAAGCCTGCCAGCTATCGAAGAACAGTTGCACGAAGACCAGATGGCACTCGGACGTATGCATCAGGAAATCACTATGCTTGCGGGTCAGGAGAACCTACCTCAATCCAGCGTGAACGAGCGGTTGAAAAGCGGTTCAACCTTCGATGACTATGTCTCCTTACCTTTGACTCCTGTACTGTGGAATCAAGAAGAGAGCGACAGCGGTATTCCTAACCTGGATGCCCTTGTCGCAAGCACTCTCAAAGCGACTGAACATGAAATCGCCTCACTCGATGACAAGGCGGACCTGATCACAGAGCTTACCAATCAGGTAAAGATACATCAAAACGCCCTCGATGTCATGTTGACGCGCAAACGCATCGTCGAAGAGCGTAATGCACGTTACCAGACGAGCAGTCCTATGCAGGAGATCGAACGCGCTCGCGAACAACAAAATGACCTCCGCAGTGCCCTCCAATCGCTGCAAGAGTCGCTTCGCCAGCGTGTCAAGCCGCTCAGTGTTGCGTTTGGACAAACCGCCATTGCTAACGCAGAGGTAGCCGCACGCAAAGAGTTAGAACAACTTAATACCGTGCTGGGCGATAAATTTGCACTGCAAGACCAGTTAGCGATCTATACATCGTTGCTGAAAGAGCGACAAGAGTCATTAGCGGAGCATTACAAACAACTCGCGAAGTTTAGTAACTCTCTGGGAAGCTGGATTGTGCCGCCCAATCCCTTTGCCGAGGCTCTCGTAACACTTCGCACGCGCTGTCAAAAAGAATTGGACGAGACCAACGAAGCTGCCGTTGCGACAGAACTTGAACTGCTTCAGGCGCAGGAAGGTGCGGCAAATGCCAAGATTGCACTCTGCCAGCAGGAGATCGAGGACGCACAGGAGCGCATCGCGGCGATGCTTATCAAGCGCAATCGGCCATCGACGCAGCAGTACAGCTTTACTCACGTTATTGCAGTCTGGCCGCTCGTTGGTGACTATACTCCCCAGGACCGCCCACGCCTGGAACAGGAGCGCGAACAGACCGAGCGGAATCTGGAAAGCCTGGAACAGGAAGAACTCACACTCGGTACAAACCTGCAAACAGGTGGTGTCACGCTCGATCTTGCCCTCGCACGCACGCGTATGGCACAGCAAGAGCGATCCTATCAGGTCAAAAAGCATAGTGGTCTGTTTATCAAGGCCGTGCATAATCGCCTTCTGAGTAAGCTTGTACCCCGCACAGAATATTACATGCAGCACATCCTGCCTCTATTGACTAGCGGTCGCTACCACGATGTACGCGTGACGACCTACGAGGAAGAGGGTACAATAAGTGGTGGACCCCTGCAACTCAACGTATGGGACTCCGGCGCAGGCGAATATGTCAACAAATCGGCACTATCCGGTGGTGCTGCCGATCAACTTTCGCTCGCCCTGCGCTTGGCCTTCGCGATTGCCACTCTCCCAAAAGAGCAGGAGACTTCCGCCGGTTTCCTCTGCCTCGATGAGCCGCTCAGTTCGTTCGACCGGGGGCGCATCAAAGCCTTGATGGATGTTATTACGGGCGATATCCTCAGTCAACACTTCGAGCAGGTGCTGCTCGTCTCTCATAGCAGTGCCTTCGATCCCGCCCTCTTTCCCTATCATATCTACATGGAGAACGGCGTGATTGTCGAAAGCAACCTGCCCGTCGTCGAAGTCTTGCCCGTGAGCGATATGGGAGAGCCAGTAGAGCTACAAGAGCCACAGGAAGATGTACAGGACGACATGACAGTACACGTGGCCGCGATTGTTCCTGCGAAGGTCGCCGCAGAATAATTTTGTAAGAAAACGTGGTGGAGACCAACGGGCGACCAAGAGACCAACGTGCGACCACAAGGGTCGCACCCTACTATACAACAGCACTCGTTTCGCACGTTTTGTATGGTAGGGTGCGACCCTTGTGGTCGCACGTCCATACTCCCAAACAAACTTTTGAATAACTTACCGCGTTTTCTTCTACAGTTGACGCCTCTCTTTATCGGTGCTAAAATATATCCTAGTTAATAAGTCGGAATAATAGAGCGGCACAAAGTGCGAAGGCATGTTGTGATTTGCTGAGAGAGGAGCGACCATGATGTTACGAGTTTCTACAAAAGGCGAATATGGAGTGCGTATCATGGTTGATCTGGCACGCCATTACGGTGGGCGTCCCCGCTCACTCACCGATATCTCACAGGCCGAACTGCTGCCACTTGCGTATTTAGAGCAGCTTGTGAAGTTGTTGCGCGAGGCTCAGCCTTCGCTTGTCGTCAGTACGCGTGGGGCGCATGGAGGCTATAAGCTCAGTCGGTCGCCAGAGCATATCACGATGGGTGAAATCGTGCGTGTCCTCGAAGGACCTATCGCACCGATGATCTGCGCTACTGAGGGCGAGATGTCGCAAATTTGCAATTTCCTCGACTCATGCAAAACAAAGGTTCTGTGGGCAAAGGTTCGTGATGCCGTGGCGCAAACACTCGATATGATGACGCTGGCCGACCTGATGGCCGATACATCAGAGCAGCAAGACCCCGCACGCTTCATCGCGCTTTCAGATATCCATGTCAGCCCTGCCACAAAGGGCTTCTACATAGCAGACGAGCCAGAAGTTCGTTCTGTGTCCTGATTGATTTTTTGAAGAAGGATTATCTCACAGGGAGCCTCATCGCTACCTGAGATGTAAGAAAAGGTGTTTTTGGAATGGGATCAGAACTCGTAATTAAGAATCTTCATGCAAATATTGAAGGCAAACCAATTCTTCGCGGTGTAAACCTGACCATCAGGCAAGGCGAAGTACACGCACTCATGGGACCCAACGGCTCTGGTAAGAGCACATTGGCGAACGTTATCATGGGCAACCCCAAATACGAAGTGACCGATGGCGAGGTGTGGTTCAAGGGTGAGAATATTCTTGAGTATTCCCCTGACCGCCGCGCACGTATGCGTCTCTTCCTGGCGTTTCAATACCCAATGTCAATCCCTGGTGTCAGCGTCGCGAACTTCTTGCGTCGTTCACTGGAGGCGGTGCGCGAAGGCAACAAGCCGCTCGCAGAGGGCGATAATCCCACTGGCAAAACCAGCAAGCGCAAGAGCGTTCCCCCCGGCGAGTTCCGCAAACTGTTGCAGGCCAAGATGAAACTGCTCAAGGTAGATAACAGTTTTATTAACCGCTCTATCAACGATGGCTTCTCCGGTGGTGAGAAGAAGCGTGCCGAAATTCTACAGATGGCCCTGCTTGAGCCGGAAATCGCTTTGATGGATGAGACCGACTCCGGTCTGGATATCGACGCCCTCAAGATCGTCTCCGAGAGCGTCAACGCCCTCACGGGACCAAACCTCGGCGTCCTGCTTATCACACACTATCAGCGTATGTTGAACTACATCACCCCCGACTACGTACACGTCATGTTCAACGGTCGTATCATCAAGTCCGGCGGCAAAGAGCTTGCTCTGGAACTTGAGGACAAGGGCTACGAGTGGCTCCGCCCAAAGGATGAAGAGGTAAGTGTGAGTTCAGAAGAGGTGACAGCCGATGCTTAACACACTCGCTCCTGGCTTTTCCCGCGCCGCAGTTGAAGAACTGTCACGCGGCAAAAGCGAGCCAGAATGGATGCTACAAAAGCGTTTACGCGCCTGGGACACCTACGAAAAGACGCCAACGCCGCTAGGACGGCGTGGCGATCTGGGCATCTTGCGCGCCTTCTCGAACTTTCCATTCGAGCAATTGACCTCCTATAGTCCCGCACAGACAGGCGACGTATTGCCGACCTCGTTCGAGCAGGCGCGGCAGGAAGGTTTAGTCGATGAGCGCTCTGGCACGATTATTCAGCACAACTCCTCGGTGGTTCGTATCGAACTGAACGAGGAGTTGAAGCAGCAGGGCGTGATCCTGACCGATCTCGAAACCGCTGTACGTGAGCATGCTGATCTGGTGCAACAACACTTCATGACCGACTGCATACCCGTTGACAGCAGCAAGTACACTGCTCTGCACGCGGCATTCTGGAGCGGCGGTATCTTCCTCTACGTCCCTAAAGGCGTCGAGATTACCGCCCCAATTCTCTCGCAGGTCTGGCTCGATGCACCCGATGCCGCCTTCTTTTCACATACGCTGATTGTCGCGGACGAGATGAGCAGTGTGCGCTTCGTCACCGAGTACAGTTCAGGGGTCGAGGTTGGGCGTGAAACTCTGCTCGATGATGTCGTCGAGGTCTATGCCAAGAATGCTTCCAGTGTCGAGTTCAGCAACCTGCAAGAACTGGGGCAAAACATCTGGAACATCACCAATAAGAACGCGGTTTTCGCCAAAGATGCCAGCGTTACCTTTGTAATGGCTGAGCTGGGCAGTAAGGTCAACATTACCAATATTGGCGCGGGACTCAAGGGCAGTGGTAGCGCGGGTGAGCTTGTCGGTGTCTTCTTCACCGACCATGACCAGCGTTTCGCTCTCAGTTCGCTCTCCAATCACGATGCTGTCTCAACCAACGCAGAAACGTTGGTAAAAGGCGTGCTTACCGATACGTCGCGTGTCGAGTTCGACGGTATGATTCGTATTCAACCAAAGGCACAGCAAACGGCGTCGTTTTTGTCGGCGCATGCCCTCTTATTGAGCAAGAAGTCACGCGCGGAACTCATTCCCGGCCTGGAAATTGCCGCGAACGAGGTTAGTGCCAGTCACGGTGCCACCAGTGGGCAGATTGACGAAGAGCAACTCTTCTACCTCATGGTGCGTGGTATTGCGCGTCCAGAGGCCGAGCGCATCATTGTGCAAGGCTTCTTCGAGCCGGTGCTACAACGCATCCCGCTGGAAAATATGCGTGCCCGTCTCCGTCGCGGCATCGTGCGTCGTATGAGTGGCGAGTACGAGAGCGAGGCCGACACATGGGTCGATGCTCAGGAGCGTTGGGAGATCGAGGGTGTTGATGAACACGCCATCAGCCTCGACAAAAAAACTGACGGCGACGAAGAAATACAACTAAGCGAATATTAAAGTATGCTGCATTGCAAACATCCTTTGGATGTTTGCAATGCAGCATATATTTAGAAAATAAAGGGAAATCGCATGTTGACATCAGAGCAGATTACCACTCCAGAGAAGGCCGTTCGCACATTCGCGGATATTCGTAGCGACTTTCCTATTCTGTCACGTCAAGTACACGGCAAACCTCTGGTCTATCTCGATAGCACTGCAAGTTCACAGAAGCCGAACGCCGTGATCGACGCCATGAACGATTATTACAGGAACTACAACGCGAATGTGCATCGTGGTGTCTATGAACTGAGCGAAGACGCGACGGCGGCGATGGAGAAGGCTCGCGTTAAGGTCGCACGCTTTATCAACGCACGGCAAAGCAAACAAATTATCTTTACACGAAACACAACCGAGAGCATCAACCTCGTTGCCTATAGCTGGGGCAATGCCAATATTCATGCTGGTGATCTGATCGTTTCGACCGAGATAGAGCATCACAGCAATCTTGTGCCCTGGCAGTTGCTGGCACAACGGACGGGTGCGCGTCTTGAGTTTATCCCTGTGACAGACGATGGTCTGTTACGCCTCGATGTCTACGAACAATTACTAGAGCAGAAGCCGAAACTGGTAGCCTTCACGCATATGTCCAATGTACTCGGCACTATCACACCAGCGCAACAGATGATTGCTCAGGCACATGCAGTCGGTGCCATTGTGCTGCTCGACGCAGCGCAGAGTGTGCCACATCTGCCAGTCGATGTGCAAGTACTCGATGTCGATTTTCTCTGTTTCAGCGCACACAAGATGCTCGGTCCAACGGGCATCGGTGTCCTCTACGGCAAGCGTGACCTGCTCGAAGCCATGCCGCCCTTCATGGGTGGTGGTGACATGATTCGTACTGTTGACCTACACAAGTCCACATGGAACGACCTGCCCTGGAAGTTCGAGGCGGGCACACCAGCTATCGCCGAGGCAATCGGGCTTGGTGCGGCGGTCGATTATCTCAATGCTATCGGTATGGAAAACGTTTTGCAGCACGAACGCGAAATGATTGCATACGCTTTAGAGCAACTACAAACGGTGCCAACGTTGAAGCTGTACGGTCCCGACGCAAGTCAGCGTGGTGGTGTGGCCTCCTTCACGCTTGGCGACATCCACCCACATGACCTCGCTTCTATTCTCGATCAAGAGGTCGGGGTTGCCATTCGTGCAGGTAATCATTGTGCCCAACCGCTACATAAACGCTATGATCTGGCTGCAACTGCCCGTGCAAGCTTCTACGTGTACACTAATAAGGCTGATATTGATACGCTTGTGCAAGGTCTGCACAAGGCCAAACAAATTTTTAGTTTCTAATGCTAGGGTTGTAAGACGGATTGTTGCATGCAACAATCCGTCTTACAACCCTAGCATTAGAAATATCACATGGGAGGTTTTCGCTATGTCGATGGACTATCGCGAATACATTCTGGAACACTATCGCAACCCACGCAACTATGGTAAGCTTGAACACCCCGACGTGCATGCCGAGGACTCTAATCCGTTATGTGGCGATCAACTTGGCATGGACCTGCTTGTTGAGGACGATCTTGTGAAAGAGGTGCGCTTTCAGGGGCGTGGCTGTGCTATCAGTCAGGCGGCGGCCTCTATGCTCTCGGAGATGATCGAAGGCAAATCGGTGGCAGAGGTCCGCGCACTTGGTAAGGATGATGTGCTGGAAGCTCTCGGCGTGCCAATCAGTCCCGCACGCACAAAATGTGCCTTCCTCTCGCTCAGAGTGTTACATCGTGGCCTTGCAATGGCCGGACTAGAAACATTGAATGACGGAGAGGAAGAATAGATGCGTCTCAAGGGAAAAGTCGCGATTGTTACTGGTGTAGGCAGCGCGGGACAGGCGGGTTTCGCGGTGGCGGAGACATTCGCACGCGAGGGAGCCGATATCGCCATCTGTTCACGCACACAGAGTCGTGTGGAGCAGCGTGCTAGCGAGCTACGCACACGGGTTGAAGATGCAATGGTACTACCCATTGCCGCCGATCTCACAACGGAAGAGGGGGCGAAGCTTCTTATTCAGGAGACACTCGGAGCCTACGAGCGTATCGACATCCTCGTCAATCTCGCAGGTGGCCTCTCCAAGATTGGCCCTTCCAGCGAACTGAGCCTCACCGACTGGGATCACGAGCTGAGCAATAATTTGCGCTCCGTCTTTCTCTGTATTCGCTCTGTCTGGGCGACCATGAGTAGTCAAGGCAGTGGTAAAATCATCAATTTCAGTCGTGCAGGTGGTGTCGAGGCTTCGAGCGCGAACATGGCGGCCTACAACAGTGCCAAAGCGGGTGTTGACGCCCTCACTTACACCTTTGCAAAAGAGGGCGCACACGTGGGTATTTATGTCAATGGTATCGGTCCAGGTCTGTTAATTACAACGTCCAATATCGAGTCGCTCAAACCATCCGAAGAGGAGAAGCGCACAAAGTGGGTCAGCCTTGATAAGGTCGCTGAGACCGCTATCTTCCTGGCATCATCGGCCAGCGACGGTATCAATGGCGTTATTATTCCCGTAACCCATCCCTAGAATAGAGAAAAGTATGTCAAATTTTATCAAGGCGGCGGAGACCAGTGAGGTAGAGGAGGGCGAGCTTGTTCCCGTTGAGGTCGATGGTGAACCCATCTGCCTCACAAAAGTCGAGGGCGTTATCTACGCCTTTACCGACAATTGTACACATATCAGCGGTCCCCTCAACGAGGGCGAACTCAATGGCTACGTCCTCGAATGCCCCTGGCACCTCGCCCAGTTCGATGTTCGCACAGGAAAAGTCCTTCGTGGTCCTGCACGCCAGGAGTTGTATACCTATACCGTGAAGGTCGAGAACAATGCAATCTATGTGGATTTGCCGGATGAGGAGTAACAATAGAAACCCACTTAGCAGATAGAGTTACATTTTCATCAGAGGAGAGAGCATACAAAAATGTCCTTAGAACAGATTTATGCATCCTATCAACACATGGGCAACGAGATTGCCCATGCGCTACCTGCTGATTGGCAGAGAGCATGGGTACTGGTTGAACATGATGACTATAGTTGTTCTGTGGCCTGCTTCTACAGCAGCCTAGACACCTCTATAGAACCAGGCTACATAGTTATGCCGGATAGTGTTTTCAAGGCATTTAGTCAACTACGACAGATATGTAGAGAGACCACAAACGATGCATGGAGTACGGCGACATTCATACTTGAACGTGAAAAATTTAGAATCGAATATGGATATGATCCTGTACCTATTGAGGGAGAGCTTGAACGGCGGCGAGCCTGGAAGAAGAAATATTTGCCGTAGCAAATCGCACGAACCATATAGGTTATGAATAGACCGGAGTGGCGAGAGATGCATCTAGGGCACAACCAGGTATGTCCAACCGAGACAACACCAGTGCGCGCGCGACTGCACTGTCATCATTCCTCGACGACGGCTGCGTGCCTCTGGGTGTCTTCATGAACATGGTGGATTTCAACCAATTGCGCCGTTTGATTATTCTTATATGAAAAAAGTTTCATACGGTCAAAGTTCATCGAGAGAATTTGGTTATTGAGATTTTACAAAAAAGCAGAAGGATTATATTGCGTTGGTTCGGCTTGGCATCTTTATGGAGAAATGATTTGATGATGAGTTTATTTTTGAGGGTTGATTGACATTTGTTCTATTATTCTCTACAATACCCCTACTAATATAACAGGTAGGAAGGTTGTAGTAATGGAAGGTAGGTCTCATCTCCTTGTCGGTCTGACGGCAGGGATTGTGCTTGATAGCTTTGTACATTTGACGGGCGACCCGTTGACGGCGGCGAAGGCGGTGCCCCTGGTGCTGCTCGTCAAGAAGTTGGTGTATTATTTTTCGGTGGGCTTCGGCGCGTTGTTGCCCGATATCGACAATGCGCGTAGCACCTTGGGTCATAAATTGGGTTGGATCAGCAAGGAGATTCAACACATCGCTGGTCATCGCACCCTCTTTCACAGTTTGCTGGGACTTGTGTTAGGCTCGCTTCTGGCACTTGGCCTCGAACAACTCGTATTTTTCCTGTTGAGCCAGCGTGGATTGACGCTACCCGCACAAGTTGTGCGCGGCTCACATCTCGTCTTTTATGGCGTCCTCTTTGGGTGTATAATGCACATTGCAGCCGATGCACTGACACTTGGTGGTGTGCCTCTGCTGTGGCCGAATAGAAAGCGTTTTGGCTTCCCGCCAGACCCGGCTTTTCGCTTTCGCACAGGCTCATGGCCTGAGTTTGTGATCGTCTGGTCGTTCATGCTACTCGTCGGTATCGGCGTCTGGCAAGCAGTGATCGTGGTATAAATTAAGAACATATGCATGTAATCGACATCCGCACAAAAGAGACGCAACAACGTATCGCGCTTCTCCTGACGTTTCTCCTCATCCTGGGTTACACTTTATGGATGAGCTACGAGACCGTTTTACGCTACGATACGTTCAAGGCAACGGCGTTCGATCTCGGCAATATGGATCAGGTGCTATGGAACACACTGCATGGGAGATTCTTCCAATTCACCAATCAAGGTAGTGATTTCTATGGTCCACCAACACGCCTCGCTATTCATGTCGAGCCAATTATTCTGCCATTGTCGTTGCTGTATCTCTTTCATGAGGATGCTCGCTTATTATTGGTCTTTCAAACACTGATGATAGCAGCAGGTGGTTGGCCGGTCTATGTCCTCACACGCAAGTATATTCCGATGTGGGCATTCATAGCACCTATGATGGTCCTGGCGTATTATCTCATGCCAGCACTGTTGAGCCTCAATCTCTTTGACTTTCACCCACTCAGTCTCGCAACGCCATTTTTGTTGTACGCTGTACTTGCCCTGGAATATAAGCACTACGGCTGGTTTTTGCTCGCGTGTATCCTTGCCGCCGCTTGTAAGGAGGATGTACCACTCGCGGTTGCTATACTTGGAGGGTTGGTAATCTGGCAATATAAACTGCCACGTCTGGGCCTCATTCTTATCATAGGTGGTGTCACATGGAGCATGATAGCGTTTCTCGTTGTCATTCCACACTTCTACCCTGGTACAGTGCATAGCAACTACTGGTATCGCTATGAATCGCTGGGTAGCTCTCCGGGCGTCGCGATTGTCAATATTCTACTGCATCCCTGGTTGCTCTTCGCAACCTTTCTCACGCTGGACCGCTTTTATTATATGGCGAGCCTTTTACGTAGCACAGGTTTTCTTTCGCTGCTGGCACCGGAATGGCTTTTGCCTGCAATTCCAGCACTGGCAATCAATCTCTTTAGTGACTACCCACTCTACTATAGCGGCGTGTATCACTATAACGCGGTAATTATTCCGTTTGTTATGATCTCAACTATTCACGGTATGCGACGATTCTTACTCCTCTGGAGTAGTTGGCGTGGTGAAGGCATGACTACCTTTGTCTCCGCTAACGGCGCGGATGGCAAAGAAACGCAGTTATCGAGTTGGTTCAAGCACGAACTCCCTTTGTTGCAGCAGCGTAACATGTTGTGGCAAACAATGAAAGAGTCGGTACATCGAGCATATGCAACAGTACTTCCATTGATACAGCCTGTGCTTGTACGCCCTGCATTCGCCTCCACATTGACTCGTGTGCAGCAGACACGTCCAACATTGATACGTATGTATCATAAGCAAAGAAGTAATGTCTATGTACACGCCGCTCCATTGGCAAAACATGCCTCGTTACCGCGTATGCAATGGTGGATGAGCACCTGGATAGTGGCGATGCTAGCACTCAATTTTGTGATTATGGCTCCTCAACTTAATGTCTTTTGGGCAGATCATACTCCCGGCGTGCGTGAGCAACATATCAACAAGTTGCTGGCAATGATTCCAGCCAATGCATCGGTATCAGCAGGGGAAAACTTGAACCCCCACTTGAGTCAGCGTTTGTATATTACTGTTTTTCCTGCTATTACCTTTTCAACATCGAAAAATATCAATAACACGGTGCAATACATCGTGGTGGATGTACAAAATATTATGCCTGAAGAACGGGTCGGCGTCTCGAATGAGTTGAACCAACTCGTAAACTCAGGACAGTTTATTCCGTTGGCAGAGGCGGAGGGTGTGAAACTTTTAGTGCGTCGTAATACGTAGCAGGTATAGGGAATTCATGTTATAATTCGACCATTACCATTATTGCTCGCTCTCTCACGCACGCCTTTGTTGGCTAGTTGTATGAAGGAACGCAGGATGTCTAATAGTTCATTTTCAGATGATCCTACCAGTGTGCAGTCGAGGCAGATGGATGATCTCCAGCCAAAGCCCGCACCACAAATACCACCGCCATCCCCTGTGGTAGAAACGATACCAGACGAAGAGGCGGCGGTACGCCAGGAAGAGGCACGCACTGTTCGCTATGCCATTGGAAAGCTCAATGACTTTATCCAGTGGTTTGTGACTGTGCTTGAAGTATTACTTGCTCTCAGGTTCCTGCTCAAGCTGATTGGTGCAGACCCGGCCAACCTGTTCGCGGGTTTTCTCTATGCTTTGACTTCCATCGTGCTTGTGCCATTCGACTCTATCGTTCATGCGCCAGCACGCTTCGAGTGGTCAACGCTCATCGCGATGGCGATCTACTGGCTGCTGTTCTGGGCTGTGAGGCGCTTTTTAAGCATTCTTATCAGTAGCCCTGAAGAATTGCCCAGTTAGTTTTGAGAAGAGTCATGACGAGGATGTGTTAGGCCAACGGCCTAACACATCCTCGTCATGACTCTTCTCAATCTCCCACAATCTCCACCAATCCTTCACCATTTCTTAACCGTGTTCATACCCAATCAATCCTTTGTATGTGATACATTCCTTTTGTACCTCTCTTACAACATTTATTTGGTCAGTACATTTTTTGAAAGGAAGGATGTTATGCAAAGGCACACCTACGTTGTTCGTCTCGTTATTCCTGTTTTCCTGGTGATGGCTACCTTATTTGTGGGTATATTCGGTACCCTCACAGTAGCTCACACCCATGCCGCAGTGGGCAACACTACGACATCGGCCTTCGCTTCTGCCTCTAAAGAAACGGGCGTACCCGTTGCTCTTTTACAGGCCCTGTGTTATATGGAGGGTCGTTTGAGTAATCATGGTGGTACTCCAAGTGTCGATGGTGGTTATAGTTGTATGCATCTGGTACAGGGTAGTGGTTATGCTACAACTGCACAAGATAATTCACCAGCACTCGCACGTCACCATGTTATTTCAGCGCAAACAAGCCACGTCGATACGCTTGATAAGGCGGCCAAAGAGTTGGGCGTGAGTTCACAATCGCTCAAGACCGATATGGCAACGAGCATTCGTGGTGGTGCAGCCATTCTTCGTGACGATGCACTTGCATTGTCAAAGACGCACTCGCTCCCCACTTCACTCGCGGGTTGGTATGGTGCGGTTGCTCAGTACAGCAACGCTACGACACGCTCAACCGCCTTGCTGTACGCCGATGCACTGTACAAAATTCTCAACACTGGCTTTAGTGCAACAACCGATACTCACGAAACGGTAACGTTGGCACCGCAAGCAGTAATAGCGGATGTTAGCACCTCTGCAAATGTGAAGGGGACAACGAGTCTTCCCACTGGTTGTAGCAACGATGGCAATACCGATTACCCCGGTGCTATCGACTGCATTCTCAATCCGAGCGTCTACGATTGTAACGTCGTAGCAACCAACGCTCCTTGTAACTATGAAGATGCCAACCGCCCAACCGATTTTCCGGTCCAGTTTGTGACCATTCATGATATCGAGGGTACGGCGCAAGAGGCACTTAGCACGTTCCAGGACCCAACCAGTGCTGTCAGCATTCACTATATCGTAGATACTGATGGCACGGTATATCAAGTGGTGCATGACAAGGATATTGCCTATCACGCGGGCAATTTCTGGTACAACCAGCGTGCGATAGGTATCGAACATGCAGGCTTCGACGCAACTGGTTTCCAGTGGTACAATGCCACGCAGTATTTGGCCTCGGCCAAACTCACGGCGTACCTGCTCAAGAAATTTGATATTCCGTTGAGCCGTGCATTCGTCCTGGGTCATGAGGATGTGCCAGCACCATTTCTTGCCGTTGCCCCCAATCACGTCGATCCAGGTCCATACTGGTTATGGGACTACTACTTCTCGCTCATTCATAAGCAAGGTGTGCCCTTCGCCGCGAATAGCCACGATAAGCACATCTTCACTCTGCATCCTGCAACCGACAAGCGGCCCTTTAACAAGAATGGCACAGAGACGCCTGCGAACTTCAACTTTTTCTATCTATACAACGGACCAAGCACAGCATCCGGTCTGATTCCCACAGCGAATGGTAGTGATGTGACCGATGTCAGAGATAACGTTGGACCAGATGTGAGCTATTACTACATTGCGAAAGTGAAAGACCCGGCAGGAACAGGCGACACAATGTACGAAATCTGGTATGGAGAAGAGGACTCGACACACTTTGCGACCGCGGAACTAGCATGGTTAGCCGTGCCGCCAGATACGGCAGTGAAGGGTCAAGGAACTGCTGTGAAGCTGGTTGCCAATAGTTCAGGCAATGCCGAAGTCTATGGTAGACCTGTCACGGACGAGAAGTATCATATCGGAGATGCATCCTCGGACTCAGTTTTTGTCTCGGCGTATACCGTGATTGAGTATCAAACCACGAATCAGTGGTACGAGATCGACTTCAATCATCGGCAAGCATGGGTGCCAGCAGCCGAGGTAACGGCTGTAAATGCGTAGCTAAGGGGGCTGAACTCTCAAAAGAGCGAGAACAATCAGGCGTATACTTTATGGTGTTGTACGCCTGATTGATTTTCCTCTTCTCAATGCTCCTAGACGAGGAAATAGATTACTTGCGTCTGAGTAAGACCAGGATAATGATGATGATCACAATGACGATAAGATAGGGAATTTGGATACTCATATTGACGCTGTTGTTCACAACTTCAAGGCTCATGGTATATATCCTCTTTTCACAATTAGCTTATAGGTGATGGGTTCTAAGATAGAGTAACATCCCACTTCCACCCCAAACAACTCATATATATGAAACGAATGGAAACAGGTTTAGGTTTTGGAAAAGAGGAGTTCTTGGGCATATCCATGTATGCACATGAGAGAGAAGAGCGCAAAGGGAGCAGACGGACACAAACTTAACTATTCAACGACGACAAATTGAATACGAGTTGACGATTGTGATATTATAAGGTTGTCGGGGCTGTAGCTCAGTGGATAGAGCAAATGTTTCCTAAATATTAGGCCGGAGGTTCGAGTCCTCTCAGCCCCATGCTATACAATCCTGCCTAGCACCTTCATGCAGCCATTTTACAGCTTCCCGGCGAATGACCGATACATATTGAGGCTCTCGTTCAATAAGCACAAAACGTCTTCCTAACTTCGTAGCGGCCTCACCTACTGTGCCTATACCAGCAAACGGGTCTAAAACTACATCTTCTTTGAACGAGTAGTAAGTAATCACTCGTTCAGCCAACTCTACAGGGAAAATGGCGGGATGACGTTTATCGTGAGCAGGTGTAATGCGCCAGATATTCGTGTGTTCATAATCGTCTGCGACGCGAGAAGCTTCTACAAGCTCCTGTCTCGGATGGGCACGTATATTCCAATCAATCAACTTATCGGTACTCTTACGATAAACAAGAACGTACTCGGTTACTGGTACCGCCTTGTATTGGAGAGGATTGCGATCTGCTGCAAATCGTTGTCCACGCCCAGTTGCCCAACCAGCACCTTCTGGCTTCTCCCAAATGATGTCATCTATAAATTCGTAGCCTTCCTCTATGAAAATACGGTGCAGATCAAAAGGCACAGCTATTCTCTTTGATGCTTCACTTCGGCTAGCACGTCTAATGAGTACGGGCGAAACGTTAATGACGAAGAAACATCCCTCGGCTATAGTTTCTTTGTCCTGCCACAGTAACATTTTTTCTCATTACGTATTTACAAACCTCTTACTCCGTCAAAATAAGCCCGTTGAAAGATTTTATCATGAACTCGTGGTATTTAATAGAGCGAATTAAGAGGTTCTTAAAATATCTTTTTGAGATAGTATTGTTCGTCTCTCATGCTCAGCAACATTGTTGAGCATGAGAGACGAACAATACTATCTCTCCTCCCCACTCAAGATTCGCACGTAACTTCTATAGCGTCGCTCGTCGATGCGGCCGTCAGCGACGGCTTGCCGCACGGCGCACCCTTCTTCATAGACGTGAGTGCAGTCGGAGTACTCGCATTCATTGAGGTAGGGACGGAACTCTATGAAGCAGGACGCAAGTTCGTCGGGGGCGACGTTCCACGCGGCGAGGGCACGGATACCCGCAGAGTCGGCGAGCCAGCCACCGATGGATAGAGGATAGAGTTGCGAGCCAGTCGTGGTGTGTTTGCCCTTGCCCGTTGTGTCGCTGACAAGTCCGGTACGGATCGCCATACCTGGTTCGATAGCGTTTACAAGGGACGATTTGCCTACTCCAGATGGACCCGTGAAGAGCGTGGTATGGTCTTTGAGCAGTGAACGTAGTGCGTCTATGCCCTGCCCTGTCTGCACGCTGGTCCACAATATGGTGTAGCCAAGCTTACTGTAGAGTTCGCTGGCATCCTCCACATATGCCTCATGTGGCAGGTCCGATTTGTTGAGGCAGATGAGGGCATGCAGGTTCGCGGACTCGCAGATGGTGAGGTAGCGGTCAAGCATACCAAAATGGGGCGAGGGATGGGCAATGGCGAAGACCAGCACGACCTGATTGAGGTTGGCAAGCATCGTTTGCTGAATAACTTTTTTTGGGGTCGAGCCAGCATCTCTGCGTGAGAGCGAACTCTGGCGTGGCAATATCTCTTCGATCAGGCCGTTTTCAGTGTCCAGGCGACGCAACTTTACGTAGTCGCCGACTGAAAGGCGCGTGGGTGGTGGTGTCTCGTTGCTATCGTGGTTTTGCATACGCTCCATGCGTTTTGCATAGTTCGGATCGAACATGAGCTTATCTTGCCGCATGCGCGTCTTACCAACTGATTTCGCAGACTGAGCCTGTGAGAAGGCTTTTTTGAGTTTGCCGCGTAATGTGCAGCGTAGAATACCATCATCGGTGTGAACATCATAGATGCCGTGCGCGCCGTTCAATACGACGCCAGTCAGTGTGTCGGTTTCGTTCGTCAAGGTTTTCCCCTCCAGAGGCATAAAAAAACACGGTTCATGCAATTTTTCTTTCATTGATGCCTACCGTGCGGAGAAGGGGAAACGGAGAGATGAGTAACGTGTTGATCGTTTAGCGAGTTTCCCGATGGCTCTCAAGCAAGGTAGACAAGGTGCATACAAGCACAATTGGTAATGTGATGTTGTGCTTTCCCATATAGACACCTCTTTCACTGGCAAGCCAGAATTTCTATAAGCAACTATCGTTCGCTGCATAGAGCATACTCGAACGGCATGGTTTTGTCAATGGATAAGGAAGGGTTGTTTCGCCCAACTCTCTTGCGGTAGCAAGAGAGTTGGGCGAAACAACATTACCCCTGGTATTTTTTCCACATCTCCATAGCTAGCTCCTCGGCGTTGGCGTTGACTCCAAAGCGAGCAAAGTAGCCACAGACGCGGGCGATATCACGAGCCAGCAGGGGAAACACGTCGGTATTTTGACGTGGGTCAACGGCCTGCGCGAAATCAATCAGCAACACTTTCCCTTGCCAGTAGAGGATGTTGTACTCCGACAGGTCGCCGTGAATACGGTTGTGTGCAAGGCATAACTCGATATTATGTAGCACACACTCGAACAATGGTGGAGCCTCCTCGCGTGTCAACCAGACATTTCTAAGGAGTGGTGCAGGTTCACCTTCCTCACCGATATACTCCATCAGCACCGCGTTACCCACATGTGCTAATGGTTTGGGTACATCTGCTCCTACACTGTAGAGCAGGGTGTGCGTCTGAAACTCGAAGTCGATCCATGAAGAGATCTGCGCGGCGCGGCCACGCTCACTTTTGAAGGCACTCCGCTGATCTCTACGGGTGACGTTGCCATCAAGGTCGCGCTGTGTGCGTCCCAGGCGATATACGGCGTCATTTTTCAGACTACGGAACATGCGTGGGCGATAAATCTTTGCCGCCGCGTATGCCAGACTCGTTTTAGGGCCGGCGGTACAGCAATAGACAGTGGCTTCTTTGCCACTTTTGACAACATGCAAGACATCGGTAATCAGGTCTTGCTCATAGAAGTCTGTGAGCGACGAGAGTATCCACGACTCATCACGTTTGCCCGCGAGAAACGTCGGGTTGAAGGCCGCCTTGCTGAGATCGTCGGTCTTGAGTGTTTGCGACTGCAACCAGCGTTGCACATCGGCATTACTTTCGTAGTTTTCTTTTTTCTTTGCCTTTGCTGTTGTGGCCTCGACTCGTTTGGCCTTCTTAGGCTTGCGATAGCGTTGCTCTTCCAACTCTTCGAGTTCAAAGTCGGTATATTTGCTCATGAAGTATCCTTTTTCATTGCTGCAACATATTATTCTACGAGATGCAGGTGTACGTGAGGATGCGCCGAGCATAAAAAGACCACGAATGCAGGAATTATAGCATATGCGTGGCTAGCAGCAGGAGGGAATAGAAGGGGAGTTAGTGCAAGTCGTAATGACGAACACGTTTACGCCCGAAAGAACCTCTTTGCGGTAGCGGGAGTGTTGATATGCTCAGAGACGCTTGAAACCATGTAGGTTGTCATCTGTTTATTATCTCCTTTCGCCATGTAATATGTCTCAAGCGTACCATGAGGTGGAAGGGAAGTCAAGCTTTTTTACGAAACAAGTAACATTTGTTACTTCTACACATTATCCACCGAGTTATCCACAATCACTGTGGATAACTCGGTGGAAAACTTTATACGGCTTGTTCGTTTCTACGTTTCACAGTGGCAATTGCTTTCCGCATTTCGGGACCGAAAAGCGTTGCCAGGAAAAGGGCGGCGGGTGCTATGGTGGCGATACCATCGTGCTGCTGTAAGGCGCGTAGAATGTTTACCGTTGGGACCATTGGAATGACATAACCGCTGTCAGGAGACAGGAGCGCGAACGCAAACGGTACTAAGAATGCGATACAGGCGAGCGTTTCTGGTGCGAGACGACGACGTATTACGAACAGAACAAGGGCCAGGAACGCAAGCGAGAAGAGAATTGGCGTGAGCGTTTGTATCGAAGCGAGCATCGCGAAACTTACCGCCTGTCTCATTGTATGCATGGTCGTCAGTGCTGGCGTTGCCTGCTTTAGAAAGACGAATGGGTCGCCGAAGAGCGTGCTACAACAGAGCATCCAGACACCGATGCCGAGCGCGCCCAGTGTGCTGAAGGCGATGAGATAGCTTTCAACTTGCGCCCGCGATTGCCGTTTGAGCCAGCCGATAGCGATCATAAAGGCGAGCATTGAGACAAACAACGCCCAGCCATCATAGCAGGTCAATGTCGCGAGCAAGCTGCATAGTGCAGTGCCAATCAACGACGAGAGACGATTGTGGCGTGCCCACAGCAGAAAACAGCAACACGTCATGGTCAATGTCGTGATACATAACCAATCATTCAATGAAAGCGTATTGAGTACCAATAGCGTTGGATTGAACAGAAAGAGTAGCGAACCTATGAAGCTAGCGCGACTATCCTGTGTGAGGCAGCGTGCTGCGATAAAGACACATAGTGTAGAGAGCAGGTAACATAGTGCTGCTGGTAGCATGATGCCTGTGTGGAGCAATGGATCACTCCACATGAACGGTAAGACCAGCAGATGTGTGAGTGGCAACCACACGCTCCACACCTGATTCGGTTGTAGGGTGCCGGATGAGAGCGTATGTGTAAACGTGGCATAGACGAACGATGCGACTACCGCACAAACCGCTACGAGTATAGTCGCTATAAACCAGAGGTCTTGATGCGTGGCGTGTTGCGCGTGACGCAATGCCTGTATCTCTTTTGCTGTAAACGCTGGCTTATACTCATGGTTAATCGTATTCAAGGCTAAGCGCACCGATGGAAATTCCGCCGAGTTCAAGCGATGCCTTTGAGGTGCTGGTACTGTGACTCGATTATGATGCTCGACATGCTGACTCGTATGCTGCTGATGCAGGGCGATACCATCTTTTTCAAGAATGGTCGAGACGGCCTCGGCATCGAGCAGGTGTAGGCCATGCTCCGTCTTCTCCCAGTAATGCGGCTTCACGATGAGTTGATAGAGGGCGATGCACGCCGCCACACTCATCAGGAGCCAGTAAATGGGGATGAGCAGCGTCCACTTCACTAGCGAGTAGTGTTTGCGGCGAATGCAGGCCAGCAGGTAGATGTACAGGTAGAAGAAATTGCCGACGACGAGACAGACCGCGCCAATGGTGACAATCGGTGCCGGGAACAGCGACTCGTAGCCATTGCCGATAAATGGTCGCAAAATCTGCGAAATGATCAGGGCGATCCACAATAAAGGATTGATGAAGAGAACCGCCGTTTTGCCGCCAATCATGAGCTGCATCGACAGGAATTCGCCTCTTCATACGTTGTCGAGTCGAGGACCACCGTTTCCATCTTGAACCATGCCAGCCGCAAACCCAGGTCACAATCTTCTGTGACGTTGAAGGCATCCCAGCCACCCAACGCCCGAATCATTTGCGTCGGAAAGTGATTTGATGTACCACCAAGCGGCAAGAGAAAATGGGCTTTTTGCAGTCCTGGAAGAATCAGGTCGAACCAGAGCGAGTATTCGGCGGTAAACCAGCGCGTGAGCAGGTTCTGGTCGGGATTGTAGAAGTTGAGTTTGGCCTGCACACAGGCAAGGTTGGGACCATGATTGGCGAAGGTCAACACAGCTTTTTTGAGTTGCAATGGATCGGGTACGTCTTCAGCGTCAAAGATGACGACGTACTGTCCAATGGATTGAAGGAGTCCGAAATTGCAGGCGCGTGGCTTTGTACGTGGGTTGCCCTCCGGCACCGTGACAATCTCGAAGTGTGAGGGTAGCTTCAGCAACTCAATGGCGTCGCGCGTCTCGTTGTCGTCCTCTTCCGTCAAAAACAGGATTTGCAATTTGTCTGTGGGATAATCAAGCCCCTGCATGGCTTTGACGAATTGGGGGACGACGCGAGCCTCTTTATAAAGTGGGCACAGAATGGTGTACATAGGCCATTCTGCACCGCGCAATGCCTCCAATACCCTGTTGTCAATCGTTTCCTCCGGTGAGTTGCGTACAACACTGAGCGCGAGCGCAACATCGAGGATGAGATGGAGCAGGTAGGCGATGGTGATAATTGTCATGGTGACGGTCAGAATTTGTCTGCCATAGAAAATCATACCCACAATCCAGGCCAGTAACAGGACGGCAAGCGTGATGTATTGTTTGTTCGTGATGACTTTGAGCGCAGAATACTTATAACGAAATGGCGCGTATGCCTGCACGTTCTGCTTGCCTACGACCACAACCTGAGAGGCATTGGTCGCATAAGAGTCCGCAATCTGCTGTTCTTCGGTGGACTGGGAACGCTGCATTTGCTGCATGAGCCATGCACGATAGCGCGTCACCTGCTCATAGAGATAAACGTCTTGTACCTCAGCAGAATTATGGGGAGCATCGAGGAACTCATGATGTTTCTCACCCTCTACTTGTTGCAAACTCATAGTGTACTTCTCCAAATACTACTCAATAACTCTTCCCACTACACCCACTCATCAGAAGATGAATAATGTGTATCGTTCTCTTTTATCGGTATGGAGAGTGTGCTTCTGTAGGGGCCTTCTTCAGAACGCCCTCGTGCAAATTAACCATGTATGCAAGGATTGAGGAACGGAATCAATGGATGGAAAGCGTGGTCAATGGGGACGAGGGCGTTCTGAAGAAGGCCCCTACAGAACCGCGTGAAGGTGACGATAGAGGAGAGTAACTGAGCGAAGCCGTGCTATTTGAAAGGGAAAATGACATGTTCTGGTCGCGTTTTTTACGGATGTGTGTGTTGGTCAGCGTATGGGCCGCTACCGCATATGTGGTATCACCTTCTGTGATTGCACTATTTAGAAGGCGTCGTGGTAATGGGCAAACTGCACCTGAAGCTGCGCCTGTTCTTCCAGTTGTGCCTCTATCTTCAAAAGAAGCACAATCGGTGCGAAAGAAGGCCTTTGTATCGCCTACAACACAGAGGAATGCCCTGCTTGTTGTCGTTGTCTTATTGTTACTTGGTGTGCTTGGGCAAGCGGTGTTCGCGTTTCAAGTGCCGATTTTGCAGGTGTTCTCGGCAGGAAAAAGCGCAAATCCTGTTGGCGCAACATTTATTCCACACACACCTGCTGTAACGGTAACGCGTACACAGCCATTTGAAACTGGTATTGTGACTCCACAATGGCAGCAGCAAAATGCCTATGATTTCCACTGGCAGCAGAGCTTATCAGATATTCAGACACAGACTGGCTCGCGCTGGATTGAATTGTCGTTGCTGTTCTCACAATCCACCTCGACCTCGACAACCGTACAAACCACTGAAAGTACGCCGCTTGTGTCGTCATTCGCAACAGGAGTACGCGCGGCACATGCGAAAGGCTTGCATGTCTTTGTCGTGCCTCTGATGGGCGTTCAAGAGAAGGGCGGCTGGGCTGGCAGTATTCACTTTTCATCTCAGGCTCAGGAGCAGGCATGGTTTGATAGCTATTGGAACACTTATAAACCCTATGTCGTAGCGGCGGCACAGGCGGGTGCAGACCAGATGGCGATTGCGACCGAGTGTTCATGGTTACAACAGCACGTATCCGCGGCATTATGGAACCAGCTCATCGACCGTGTACGTAGCGTCTTCGCGGGCACCTTGACCTATGATATGAACTGGGATACAGTCAATCAACCCATGCCCAGTTGGTTCAATAATCAAAATATCAGTATGCTTGGTGTGTCAGCATACATCCCGTTGACCGATGTTTCGCAGCGTATCGATCCAAAAGCTATGGTCGCTCTCTGGAAGGAGAAGGTCAAGTCTATTCTCGGTACCATTTCGGTGCAGGTCGGGAAGCCTGTTCTCATCTCTGAAATTGGCTACCGCGACAGTGCCGATGCCCTTTACCATTCGTGGGAACAGACCAGTAACACACCCGTTGATCCTGCTGAACAGGCGGGCGCATATGAGGCCACCCTTGAAAATGTGCTGCCAGACCAACGTATCGCAGGCATCTTCTTCTGGGGTTGGGAAGATGTCGGGATGTTCACGCTCAAGGGGCAGAATATGACCAATGCTGTTCTGCATAAATGGTACACCTCAGCATCTTAACTTCTTGTATGAACATACTAAAGTTGTAACAAGGCATGCCTTGCTACAACTTTAGTATGTTCATACATATGCCCTTGCCTCTGTCGCCTTGAAGGTTGCATACACGATTGAGCCTTCGTGCAGGTCAAGACGCGCCGAAGATGCCTCGGTTATTTCTGCCGTAAGCGGAGGCATCATTGTATCAATCAACAAGCTCACGCGCAGAATCCCCTCATTTCCCTGCTGTGAGGATGTTGTTATGCTGCCAACACGAACTATTTGTATGACTTCACCACGAAAGGTGTTGCGTGCCGAACTATCGGGCTGTGTTGGATAGAGCGTGATACTACGTGGCTCGACAACGACGTAGGCCGCTTCGCCAATTGTCGGTTGTGTTGTGTTTCCATCGTGTTCATATAGAGTGGCTAGAGTTTCAACTGGCTGGGAGCCATTATGAATTTGTAATACACATATACCGGGTGATGCGTAGGATACGATACGACCATGAAAGAAGTTGACGCCAATCAGTTCGGCGACATAGGACGAGCGCGGATGCTCTAGTAGGTCGCGCTGCCCACCCTGTTGTAGTACATGCCCCTGTTCCAGCACGAGAATATGTTGTCCAAACAGTAGAGCTTCAAGATAGGTGTGCGTCACCATGACGGTTGTGACATCAACCTCTGCCAGAATATGTCGTAACTCTTGCCGCACCTCGCGCCGTGTCTGCACATCGAGTGCAGAAAGCGGTTCATCCAAAAGCAAGAGTTGCGGCTGTAGTGCGAGGGCACGTGCGATGGCGACGCGCTGCTGCTGACCACCGGATAGCTGTGCAGGCCGACGTTGTTCAAGTCCTGGCAGATGCACCATCTCCAGTGCTTCACCAACACGCTGCCGTATGAGCATGCGTGAAATATGTTGCGCCCGTAGCCCAAAGGCGACATTCTCAAACACGCTGAGGTGTGGAAAGAGGGCATAATCCTGGAAGACATAGCCGAAGGGCCGTTCCTGTGGTGGCACATCAATACGACGTTCGCTATCGAAATAGACAGTATCACCTAACGCAATATGGCCTTTTTGTGGAGTAAGCAGACCAACAATCAGGCGTAGCACCGTACTCTTGCCCGCGCCGCTCTCGCCCAGTAGCACCGTCGTCTGACCCTGTAATGCAGAGAAGTTCAGGGAGAGATGAAACGTATTGAGATGTGTATCGAGTGTAATGTTTAGCATAATTTTTTGACTTTTTTGTTTAACAACGGGCGACCACAAGGGATCGCCCCTACCATACATTCTAATATAGAACATTGACGAGATATAGTAGGGGCGATCCCTTGTGGTCGCCCGTCCTCTCCATTTCCACTTTGTTATTCTTATGTTTACTCTTATTTGAACAGTATTGTCCCTTGTGGTCGCCCATTTATACACATGATGTCGTGCTCAATCATTTAACAAAAACAATGCGACAAAATCTCTTCCGTTAAACGACTTTATTCATAGACATCATTATACCCCGACAATCCGTTTTTCGGAAAGAAGAAAACTAATAAAAAGTAAGTTACAAGACTTGCGATAGTTAAGAAAAATGTGTTATACTATTGAGTGAATACATCAATCTATGAATACACAGGCCCTATAGCTCTATATACAAATGGAATGCATCAGAAATGGTAGGTTTATCATGGCAACGAAGCCGATAGAAACAACAGAACCGCATACAGCATTAACGCACATCTGTCCGCGCTACGAACGCGCCGTACAAATCCTCGGCAAACGCTGGACGGGTCTGCTTCTACTCGCTTTACTGGACGGACCACGCCGTTTCTGTGAGTTGACCGCCCTGGTCGAAGGACTCTCTGACCGCGTGTTAAGCGACCGTTTGCGCGAGCTTGAACTTGAGGGCATCGTCAAACGCGTTGTCTATCCACAGATTCCGGTGCGTGTGGAATACCATCTCACCAAGAAGGGTGCCGCGCTCAAGCCCGTCGTCGATGCTATTCATGTATGGGCAGAATCGTGGGTATCAGGACCAGAAGATATGGTCGAACAGGTTGTGCTGCCGCAAGATGATTGTGTAAATTAGTAGTTGTGAGGTGAGTACACAAATGGGTTGTCGCGAATACAACATGTGTTCAACACAGCCCATTCTTTTTGGGAAATGAAGCGAGTTGAGTTATGGAAAATCTATGGGCACCCTGGCGTATGGCATTTATCACCCCTAAGACGGAGCCTGAGCCAGGATGTATTTTTTGCACGCAAGCAGCGGCACAGCGCGACGACGAGTATCATATTCTCTATCGCGGCGAACGCTGCTTTATGATGCTCAACAAATACCCCTACAATAATGGACACCTTATGATCGCCCCCTTCGAGCACGTTGGTAGTATCTCGCTCCTGGACGCTGCCACGCTTGCGGAACTCATGGCGCAGGCGCAGCTCGCGCTCAAAGCCATACGCTATGCCATGAAACCTGATGGCTTCAATATGGGCATCAACGAGGGTAAGGTTGCGGGTGCGGGCTTCGCTGACCATATGCACTACCATATCGTGCCGCGCTGGAACGGCGACACCAACTTCATGCCCGTTATCGCCGATATCAAAGTCATGCCAGAGCATCTCGACAACGTATACACACAATTGAAAGACGCCCTGGTAAAAGTTCAGGAATAGCAAGAGCAGGAGGGCCAGATGCTAACATCTGGCCCTCCTGCTCTTGCTATTCCTGAACTTTTATATCTCCATCTCGACTGTAAAAACAGATAATGATATACTGCTATCACTGTCTAAACTATTCTATAGAGTGTGACGATATACTATATCAAAGAACAATATGGATGGTGGGCTGCTATGCACGGGGCATATGCTGCACACGACAATGTAAAAGAGGACTCCATGACTATAAATATATCATCTATACATGATCGTCAATCTGTTTCTTCGTCTGCCTCGGTGGAAGGCGAGTCACAAGAACTGGTGGATATCCTCCAGAAAATTGTCTATAACGCGGGTGCCCTTCTCGATGTTCGCAACTGTTCAGTCGCTCTACTCGATGCTCGTGGCTCGACGTTGGTGACGCTTGCCGCACTCCAAAAGAATGGACGCAAACCACGTCATACCCGTTTTCGCTTGAATGAAGGTGTCGCGGGTTGGGTCGCGGAAAACTGCGAGCCGCTTGTGATTAACGATGTGAGCCTCGATTCCCGCTTCAAAAGGCTTGGGCGTACTCCCATTAACTCGATTATGTGCGTTCCGCTCATCGACAACGACACATTTATTGGTACGCTGACCGCAAGTAGCCAGGAGGCGAACGCTTTCGATGCGAAAAAAGCAAAAATGATGATTATTTTTGCGGAACAGGCAGTCTTAGCTATCACAAACGCCCGTAATGCAGAACTGGCACATCGGCAGGCCAATCAACTCGAAATGCTGATGGACCTTTCACGCGGTATCACCACCAGCCATGAACCCCTTGCTCTCTACCGTACCATACTCGTCGATGTGCAGCGCCTCGTGCCATGCGACGTTGCGACGCTGTATCTTTACCAGGAAGGAATGCAAGAACTCTACCCCATCGCCGAACTCTATGGAGCCGATACGATGCTCGGCGAGGAGCAAGCAAGCAATGCCGCCGAGGTCAGGACGGTCGATCTACAACAGGAGAGAATACGCCTCTATGACACGCAGTCGGTCACGGCATGGGCTGCTGTTCACAAACATCCTATGCTGCGTACTCCATTGCAGGAGGCGCGTACCCGGCCAGAGAGCAACGAGGACATGGCGGAACTGGCGGCACCACTTGTCTCCAAGCACGTTCTCTATGGTGTGCTGTCGCTCATTCGCGTCGAAGCCTTTACGAGCGAGGAACTACGCATTGTGCGTAACCTCGGTAACATGGCAGCTGCAGCCCTCGAAAATGTCGAACTCTTTCATCTGGTGCGAACGGATCAAGAGCAATTACGCGCAATCCTGGCGTCAAGCTCCGATGGTATCGCTCTGCTTGGTGTCAACGCATGTTTTATTGAGGCCAATGCAGCCTTCGGGCATATCTTCGGCATCGACCCTGAGCAGATTGTGGGCATGGAATGTACAGAGCTACTCGCTTGCGAGGAAGAGGGTGGACATGGCAACTGCCGCGAACTGTGCATGGTGCATAACGCTTTACAACAGGGAGAGGCTTTGCCCTATATGGAGGTTGATCTTACCATCAACGGTGTTTCGCGCTCGGTCGGTTTGAGCTTCACGCGTGTCTCCACGAAAAACAGGCCCATCTGCCTGATGATGGCTCGCGACGTAACCGCTATTCGCGATGCGAGCCGTATGAAGGCAAACTTCGTCTCTATGATTACACATGAGTTGCGCTCTCCACTGAACGCCATCAATGGTTATCTCGATCTCGCCCTGACAGGAGTCGCCGGCGAATTGAACGAGCAGTTGCGTGAGTTTCTGCGACGATCACGCTCTGGTAGCGAACAACTCTATGCTCTCGTAGAAGACCTGTTGCTGGTCTCGCGAGCCGACGCAGGCCAGTTACGTTTGAGCCGCGAGGTCATCAGCCTCAATGACGTTATCACCGATGCCATCGAGGAGCTAGAATTGACCGCGACCGACAAGGATATCAAGCTCATCGTAGATATCGCCGATGACTTCCCACAACTCTATGCCGACCCTGTGCGTATGCAACAGGTGTTGCGTAACCTCGTCAGCAACGCCCTCCGTTTCACCAGCACCGGTGATAGCGTTACCGTTGCCGCCAAGGTAGATTATGTTGAAGGTGGCAGCGAAGATACTGAGGACCGCGACGTGCGTATCGCGAAACTGACGGTAACTGACACGGGCCTAGGTATCGCGCAGGAGTACCAGGAGCGCATCTTCGAGCGTTTCTATCAAGTGCCACAAACAACGGCTCGCACAACTGGTCAAGGCTTAGGGCTTGCCATTGTCAAAATGATTGTCGAGTTGCACGGTGGCACCGTTACCGTCGTTAGCGTGGTTGGGCAAGGCAGCACGTTTACGTGTGTGTTGCCTTGCGTGCTGTCGTAACATAATGTGTAAATTCTGTAGGGGCCATTATTCATAACGCCCTTGTCCCAAACGTCTATGGTATCAGGGCGTTATGAATAATGGCCCCTACAGCGTATCTCTTATATTTCGTTCACGTTCATAATCAGGTTCGTACAATGGTGGATAGGTTTTAATACTGCGCGTTCAGGTAGAACCAGCTAATGATGCCGCGTGGATAGACGTGCCCATTCCAATCGCTATAGTCGTCATGAAGGCCATCACCGAAGTTCTGTGCCGAGTTCATGTTGTATGTATACGCTGTGTTCGACATGCTTAGCTGTTTGCATGCTGTACAACCATACTGTGTATATACTACATCGGCGACGATGCCGGAGAGCATGGCTTTACTGAACCATTCATAGCGGTGACAATGCCCTGTGCTACATTGCACGCCCGTTGCCGCAGTCGAGGTCATCGTAATCATGCTGGGCGCGGAGAGCGTATTCGCCTGTAGATCGGCTGGATATTGTCGTGCAAGGTCGGATAGGAGTGTCGAGTTCATTGTCTTATCCAGACCAATGAGATGTGGGTAGAAGAGACTCTCGCCCAGCGTGATTGTACGTCCACTACAGTTGCTAAAGGCGTTGCTAGCTGCAATGGGTAAATAGCCACGTGCGTTATAGGCTTGTACCATTGCACTCTCTATTTTCGTCGCCTCGGCTGTCCAGCTTTGAGCGGCACTGGTATTGGCTATGAGTGTGTCCAGGTAGGCCGTTGCGCGGTAGCCCGCCGCTTCTTTGATCCCCTGATAATATTGGTTGCCTGCTCCAATGCCATTGTTGCTAAGACAATCGCTGGCGGCATCATATGTTGTATTGGTATCTTGTGCATTGTAGGCAATACCTGTGCTAGGATCGCCGACACGTTGATTATGGCGCATTGCTGCATCCAGTTGTACATTGTACTGCTGTATAAAAGCGGTATCCCCTGTTGTAAATGCGTAGTAAGCAACGAGCAGAGCAACATTATCGTTCTCTTCGGTGGGCATGGGGGAGGCTGATTGAATGTAGGGGGCGGCATAACAGGTTGCACGTAGAGTTGGAATGCCCTTGCCAGGGGTAGTGCAGTTACCACTGTTATCGACATCGCCACCCTGATCGTGCTGGAAGTAGGCACCAAATGTGTCGCCTGTCATGTTCTGTAAGACCTGCGACATGGCATTTTTGAAAAACCACGGCACATGCGTAATCTCGAAGTAGCCATACTCGTGCATCACATCGACCGTACTCAAAAAGCCATACGAACCTTCATATACGGCGGCATCGTAGCCGCCGCCCGCGCACGTTTGACGTGCCGCAAGCCAGCTACTGGCCTTATAGCTTCGTAGTGTATCACCGAGCAACCAGCGTTGCGAGGTGCTGAGTGTGTTGTTTTGAATGAGAATATTCTCCATGCTTTGCGCTCTGCCCAGCAGATTATCGTGGGTCGAGAGGTTATCAAAAGAAAAATCTACGAGTGCAGAGAGTGTCGGCCACTCCTGCGCCGCGTACAGACCCTCGTTCTGACATCCTGCTGGCAGACTCGTATTCGCGAACAGGTGCGAGTTCGCATTCCAGCCACCGAGAATAAGGTACGCGGTGTTCGTTTGACCTGCTGCTACACTATAATTCCATGAAAGCCCTGCGCGATCACTACTTGCTGTAGCACAATTCCATTGCTCTTGTTGGCCCGCGAGAAAAAGTGTGCCGCCTGTAGCATCGCTGCTAGGATTGTAGGTGAGCGTGTTGACAGGTGTGCCACCCGAAGTGATACGTGCTGTACAGGCATTGCTGAATGGCAGTGCGCGATTACTGCCAAAGAGAAAGTTGCCCGTGCGCGTCGTCGTACTGGTATTGCGTATCGTGACACCAACAATCAGGATAGGTGCGGTATCATCGCGTACTGCATTGGCACAGTTGCGTATATCAATACATCCCGGTTCACCTTGAAAGGGGGAGATCAGATCGACAATAAGATGTGTGCCAGCACCATCGGGCGTGTCGCCTTCCCAGCGTGTCGTGTCGATTCCCTGCGTCCAATGTTCGTTCGCGAGGTAGGCATCACTCCGAGTCGTGTTGAGTGCTCCCATATGAAAAAGATAGTTGTGTTGCTGGCCGCTTGGGGTAACACCGACAATATAACTGGCGAGATTATCGTGATACACACCATCGGTCCCACTGGCGACCGACGCCGTGGCGGGATGAACGGAGAAATCGAAGCGTGAACCGAATGCCGTGTTGATGTTAGTGAAATTTCCCTGTGATGCGACACTTTGTGTTGGCAAACGTGAGTCCAGTTGAATATACTTAGCTGTGGCCCGTAGAAAGGAGGGATGGAATTGTGCGGCGGTAGCGGATACGGATAGAGACATCGAGAGCATATTTGAGAAGACAAGAGTGATCGCGATGATACCGAAACCGTAGAAAAGCATACGAGGGCGTATAGGACGCATGAACATCTCCCTTACTTGCTTCTTGAGAGGAGCTAGCAATACTTTATCATTCTTCATCAATATGTTTCAAGTATGCCCAATATATGCTTATCAAAGCAAGCAAGGGGAGTTGTGATATGGTTGTGATATGGTTGTGATTTTTCTATGCTCTGTATCGCTGTACATAGACGCTCCCAGATTCTATGTAACGTGCAACTGCAAGCCCTTGACAATGCCTCGCTAAGATGATATTCTATCAACATGACGTTAACGTAACATTTGGAGTGAGCGATGAACGACCGTATGCGTATAGGTGATTTGACGGAACGAGCTGGGGTAACCCCGCGCACTGTTCGATATTACGAGAGCATTGGACTGATCCCTCCAGGTGAGCGTGAAGGCCACGGTCAGCACTCCTACACAGAGGAGACGCTTGCTCGCCTGCAGAAAATTGACCAGTTAAAGAAGCTCGGACTCAGCCTGGATGAAATACGTGACATCATCGACCTCTATTTCACTGACCCTAGTGGAATACAACCAAAACAGAAAGTCCTCGCCATCCTGCGCCAACATCTCGCTGAGGTGGACCAGAAGATCGGTGCGTTACAGCAATTTCGTGCTGACGTACAGGCTCATATCGAACGCTTCGAGCACTGGTTAGAGGAAACAGAACATCGTTAGGCTTTTTTTTACCACAAACATGACGTAAACGTCATGTTTGGTAAGTTAAATCATGCAGAAGGATTGATACACATGAGTGAAATAATTGGATTTATCGGACTGGGCCATCTGGGTCTCCCAATAGCTACCAACCTACTCAATGCCGGGTATGCTCTTCGAGTGTACAACCGCACGGCGAGCAAAGCAGAGTCTCTTGTGGCTCAGGGCGCACAACTGGTGACCCGGCCTGCTGATGCGGCGACGGCTGGAGGGATTGTCGTGACTCTTGTGTGGGATGGTGCGGCTGTGGAAAGCATCGTCATGAGCGATGGCTTTTTAGAGCAACTGGGACCCGATGGTATTCATATTGCAATGAGTACGGTGTTACCTGAAACTTCAAAGAAGCTTGCGGCACTGCATGCACAACATGGCAGTGCCTATATCGATGCACCCATCTTTGGAAGACCTGAAGCAGCGGTCGCCCAGAATCTCTGGATTCCTTTTGCAGGGCCACAAAGAGCGAAAGAACGAGTTCGACCACTCCTTCAGGCGATGGGGGGAAAGGGCATCTTCGATTTTGGCGAAGAGGTCGGCGCGGCAAACATTGTCAAGCTCGTTGGAAACTTCCTGATTGGTTCAGCAGGATACTCTCTGAGAGAAGCACTCTCGATGGCCGAGAAAAACGGAGTCGATCCAAAAGCAGTTGTTGACATGCTGACACAGACGTTGTTTCCCGCTCCCATCTATCAGAGCTATGGCAAGAGGATTGCCGAGAAAACGGCACCTTTCAGCCAGAATGCGATACCGCTGAAGGATACTGGTCTCTTCAAAAAGACAGCACAACAGGTGGAGTCACCCACACCCATTGCAAGTCTTTTGTACGATCTCTTGAGAAGCGATGAAGGAAGAGCGTAGACGCTTCCAACAGTCAATTCCGGGTCTGACACTATCTAACAAATTGAGAGAGCCTGAACATTTTTCGTTTCCAGGAATGTGTACCATAGTGCTATAATATGCTTGCGATACCATTCGCTGATGATGCTCTGTCTAGGGGCTTCAATCTTAGTCAGAGCATCATCCCATTGATGCGAAATGTGTCACATGTTTGTGTATGACATTTCGCTTCTGTTCCATTCTTTCACACCCCTTGACGGCCTGCCTTTTGCGTGCTATGCTCAATTCGTTCCTGTATATTTCCTGTTACAGCAGAGAATAGCTAAGGGATGGCGCGAACACACAAGACAAGAGTAGCCAGTCTGTACAGTAGAAGGAGACAACTTGTGGGTATGCTAAGAATAATGTCCCGTCGTGGCGACGACCGCGTTACATGGGATACCAGTAAAGCAGAAGCACACGATGCTGAGGCGATTGCAGCAGTCCAGGAGGCCGAGCGTATCTTCAATCAAGAGCGTGCAAAAGGTGCCACCGCCTTTAGAGTAGAGTCAGGAAAAACTGTAGAGCGTCTCGAAAAGTTTGATCGAACTGCAGAGCAGATTGTGATTGTACCGCGTGTGGTAGGGGGTTAGGAGGGCAGGTACTCATGAATATGTTGGAAACGCTGAGCTTGTTTCTCGGTATCTGGCTGTTGTTTCTCTTGCTGGCGGTCTACTATCTGTCACAGTCACAGGATGGCGGTGTAGGGCGTTTCCGCGAATCGGTGAGTGAACATCTCTCAGCCGAGAGTCGCGCCAAGGTGTTATTGCGAGAAATGCTCTCGGAGAACCAATATCAGCAACTGATAAAGTATGGCTACCTGGAGGTTGTGAGTCCTTCGTTCGACCAGCGTGTTTATCGTATCCCTGGAGCCGGTGGCCTGGTAAAGGTGTACGAACGTGGTTGCGCGATCATGGAACTCTGCCTGCAACCTGCGGAACCACTACCCGACGGTGATGTGGTCGTGATGCATAAGCTGATGATCGAGGCCAACGAGCAAGAGTATCTGAAGCAGGCGAATCACTTCGCCCCTGGCATCATCTCATTGCGTTGCCAACACCTCTAAAAAGTATTGTATAAAAAAGTTGTTTCAGGCTGGCGAGACCCCGCCAGCCTGAAACAACTTTTTTATACAAGGACTCCGTTCGTTTGAACTTTTCAGATATTATTACGTATGTATGAGTGGAGAGATAACTATGGGGCTTGCCCCTGTGATGCCTTGCTACGATACGAGAATCTAAATAGCTGAAAGGGCGGACCTGGGAATATGCAATGTCCTTATTGTAATGCGGACAATCGCGATGGGGTACGCTATTGTGGCAAGTGCGGCAGTGCGTTACAGATAACAACGCCTGCATCGCTTGCGACAGGTGGCAGTAGCGGAGGCACTTCATACAACTACAATTCACATTCGTTGACCCCTCACTCACGTCTGCAGGGGGGACGCTATGTAGTTAAAAAGGTCCTTGGGCAAGGTGGCATGGGTGCTGCTCTCCTCGCTACGGACAATCGCCTGGATGGTAAACTGGTGGTCATCAAAGAATTGGTTTCCGGCAGCACCGGCCCACATAAATGGCAGGATGATGTACGCAATTTTAAGCGCGAAGTATCGACACTGGCGCATATCGACCATCCGCTCGTACCAAATGTGACGGACCATTTCCAGGAGGGGCCACACTACTTCATGGTGCAGGAGTATGTCGAGGGTGAGACGTTGGAAGAGCGTATAGAGCGCATGAAGCAGCCGATGCGCGAACGTAATGTGTTGGCCTGCGCCTCAGAGATATTAGATATACTCGACTATCTGGCACAGCAGACGCCCCCCGTTGTCCATCGCGATATCAAGCCTGCTAACATTATAATCGGTACCAAAGACAGACGATCACACCTTGTCGATTTCGGTATTGCCCGTGCAGACGAAGCCAAGAACGCGCAACGTCAACAGACTGCCGCCCTTGGCACTCCGGGCTATGCGCCGCCGGAGCAGTATCAAGGCAATGCAGACCCACGCTCAGACCTGTACGCGCTTGCCGCAACACTTCATCACTTGCTGACCAATCGCGATCCGCGCAACTATGCGCCGTTCATGTATCCTCCGGTCCGTACTCTCAATTCACAGTTGTCGCCAGAAACCGAGACTGTCCTGGTGCGGGCATTACAAAATGACATGAAGCAGAGGTATCAGAGTGCTGCTGCCATGAAACGGGATATCGACGATATTTTGCTCAAGCGTTTCGGTGTTTCCGGTCCGGTCAACAGCTACGTACTGGGCAGCTTCGGTCCCACGAAGGAAGAGATGTCGCCCGTGCGGAGAACGAGCGGAACGTTTCCAGCCATGCCAACAAATACAGATGCGATGAGAGCCTTCCCCACTCAAATAGCGGCCAGCGGACCACCGCAAAATGTATTCATGCACACAAGCGGAGTAGCATTTCAAGGCAATAATAATTCACCGCAACAGCGTAAGAGTAGAACAGGAGTACATGTAGCGATAATTTTGTTGGTGGTATTGTTAGTTGTTGGTGGTACATCTGTAGCCATGTACTATCTACAGCATACGCAAGCGAATAATGGCAAAAGCACGCCAGCCGTCACGAGCCATAATGGTATCGGCGTGGCGAAAATTGGGAGCGATAGCATTGGTATTAGTGATGGCTCAATCGTTTTTGATAATTCACGCAGCGATGGATCGTTGAAACAGCAAGCGGCAGATCGTCTCAAACAGAGTAACGGCGATGGCGTGATTGCGGCTTTGAGTTCAGCCTTGGAGCAAGAGCCGAACGATGGTGAGGCGCACATCTACCTTGAAAATCAGCGCGTCATCAGCTCTGGCAGTCCGTATGTAACGCTTGTCGTTGGAACAATGCTCTCATCTGACAATATTGGCGTTGGGCGCGACGACCTGCAAGGGACGTACACTGCACAAAAAGAGTTCAACGATGGTGCGAAACTCACTGGCGGTTTCAAAGTTCGTGTATTGATTGCAAATTCGGGCAGTCAGGCAACCTATGCGACGATGGTCGCACAGCAAATTGTGCAGTTGGCACAGGCTGATAAAACGTTTGTTGGTGTGATGGGCTGGCCGTTCAGTTCGCGCTCCATTGATGCGATACATATATTAAGCACCGCGCATATTCCAATGGTTTCGCAAACATCGTCAAGCGACGAATTGACGAATATCTCACACTACTTTTTCCGTGTAGCACCCTCGAACAAAATTCAGGGAGTCTCCGGTGCAAAGTACGCTGAACAGACATTACACGCGAACAGTGCGGCCTTGTTCGTCGATCCTGCCGACTCGTACAGCCAGAGCCTTGCAAACGATTTCGCGACACAATTTGAGCGTGATGGCAAGAGAATCGTTGTTCAAGAAGCATACACGGTTGGCAAAACAAGCAACTTTGCAACTTTGTTACAGGATGCGTTGCAGCATAATCCTGATACTCTTTATTTCTCTGGTTATGCCGCAGATATCAGCACATTGTTGACAAATCTGCCACCAGGGAACAACATCACTATCATGGGCGGCGATGCATTATACGAGTTGAACGGGTACCAAAGTAGTGCGCGAGCAGGCTTTACACACCTGCGCTTCACATCCTTTGCCTATCCCGACGAGTGGGATGTGCTGGGGCAGACGACACACAAGCCGCCGTTCTTTGCAGAGTATCCCGCAGCCTTCTCAGGCAATGGGGCACACATAGGCTATGGGTATACACGGCCCGACAATGACGTAATATTGTCGTATGATGCAACGGTTGCCTTGTTAGATGGTTGTAATATAACGTTAGGGAATGGAAAGACACAAATTACACCGGAAAACCTGCGTCAGGCATTAACGAAGACGACATTTCAGGGTGTGAGCGGCCAGGTGGCCTTTGGACCTGATGGCGACCCTATACAGAAAGCGATAGTGATTTTATCGGTTGACTCCCTCGGTCGAATCAGAATGGAGTTTCCAGTAGAGGGTCAATTTTTTAAGTAAGTAGTAGCAATGATAGGCAATAACATATGAAATGTCCTAATTGTGGTACGATCAATCCGGCTGGCGAAACCTTTTGTACAAACTGTGGTGCCTTCCTGAACAATCCACCGACAAATAGTGCGCCAGTGGCGAAGAATGTAGCGAATCCGGTAAGCGCGAGTGGTATTACAGGAATAAACACATTCGGTGGTAGTGGGAACACAGGCAACTCACGCACGCTAACACCGAATGAGAAGCTGCAAAATGGTCGCTATGTCATCGAGAAAATCCTGGGTCAGGGTGGCATGGGCGCGGCTCTGCTGGCGAAAGATACGCGTGTTTCGAATAAACTGGTGGTTATCAAAGAACTGATCTCCGACAACACTGACCCTGAGAAGCGCAAAGAGGATGTACGCAACTTCGAGCGTGAGGTAGAGACAGTGGCGAGTATCGACCACCCACTGGTGCCGAACGTCACGGACTACTTTCAGGAGGGCACACGCGCCTTCATGGTGCAGGAGTATGTGGCGGGCGAGAATCTGGAAGACCACATGGAGCGTATCAATGCGCCCATGCCAGAGCGCGAGGCACTGGCCTACATGTCGCAGGTACTCGATATTCTCGATTATCTCTCGCAACAGACACCACCGATTGTGCATCGTGACATCAAACCCGCAAACATTATTGTTGGTGCGAAAGATAAGCGAGCGCACCTTGTGGACTTCGGTATCGCACGCGCCGATGAGAACAAAAACGCGAAACGCAAGCAGACCTCAGCCCTCGGCACCCCTGGCTATGCGCCACCAGAGCAGTATCAGGGCAACGCCGATGCTCGCTCCGATCTCTATGCACTGGCGGCAACAATTCATCACCTTGTCACGAACCGCGACCCACGCAACTATCCACCGTTCGCATATCCGTCGGCACGTTCGCTCAATCCCAAGTTGTCGCCTGCTCTCGATCAGGTGCTGACAAAGGCATTGACCATTGACGTGAATAAACGCTATCAAACGGCGGCAGCGATGAAGCGCGACGTGGATAACATCCTGGCACGTTCCTTCAATACATCGGGCGATAACAGTAGCTATGTGCTAGGTACGTCGGGTCCTATTGCGACGACGCCATCAATCGCGCCACATCCGCAACCGACACCGTATCCACAGCAAGCGGCCCGTCCTGCAGCACAGCCGCGTCAGCCTCAACAGGCACCACGTCCTGTTGCTGCGCCACCGCAACAGCAGGCAGGTATGTACGCGAATAGGCCCGCGCAGCCACCGCGCAAGAACAATAATGGATTGATACGCAATCTCGGTCTGCTGCTACTCGTACTCGCAATTATTGTGCTTATCTTCTCTGTTGTACCCAATCTTTTGAGGAGCAATAGTACCACAACTGGTACTACAGGTACCACTACCAGCACTACGCCGACCGCCGCTACGCAACCCTTTACACCGCCAGCAAGTGGTATAGGTGTGCAGCCATATGGTCCTAATGGCGATCAAATCGGTATTAGTGATGGCTCGTTTGCCTTCGATACAAGCAGGGCAGGTGGCACGTTCAAGACAGATGCGGCGAATAGCATCAAAAATGATCCACAAGGTGCCGCGTCTCTTTATCGGCAGGCTATCGCAACAGATAGTAGAGACGCGGAGTCGGCGATTTACCTGGAGAACCAACGTGCGGTCAGTTCGGGTAAGTATGTGACCTTTGTAGTTGCAACGATGCTCTCATCCGACAACATTGGTGTGGGACGCGACGACCTACAAGGGGCATATGTTGCACAAAAAGAGTATGACGACAATACAAAACTTAATGGCGGCACAATGGTACGTCTGCTGGTTGCTAGTTCTGGTAGTAAAGCAGAATATGCTGATCTTGTTGCACAGCAGATTGTGCAGTTAGCGAAATCAGATAAAACCTTTGTCGGTGTGATGGGTTGGCCGTTCAGCACTCAAACAGCCGATGCGATCCAGACTTTGAAAAAAGCACATATTCCGATGGTTTCACAGTCTGCATCTGCTGACTCGCTTTCAGGGACATCGCCCTACTTTTTCCGTGTGGCACCCTCTAACAAAGTACAGGGTATCCAGGGGGCAAAGTACGCCGAGACCACGCTAAAGGCGAAAAAGGTTGTGGTGTTCTTCGATCCTTCAAATCCCTACAGTCAGAGCTTAGCAAACGACTTTACGCAACAGTTTCAGAAAGATGGCAATCAGGTAGTCAAGTCGGAGCAGTATAAAGTAGGGCAAACGGGCAATTTCCAAAGCTTGCTGAGTGATGCGCTCGGCCAGAATCCTGACTTGATCTACTTTTCTGGCTATGCTGCTGACGTAAGTGCGCTGGTGACAAACCTTCCTTCGGATAGCAAGACAACTATTCTGGGGGGTGATGCACTCTATCAGCTTGGTGGCTATGACGCACAATCGAAAGCTGGCTTTACACATCTCAAGTTTAGTGCGTTCTTTTATCCCGATACATGGGGTATTATCGGTTTGAATAACTCACCGCTCAAGCCTAAGTTCTTCGATGAATATACCGCCGCCTTTAGCGGTACTGGAAAGGGCTACGGTTACGACCGCGCAGATAGTGATGCAGCACTCTCGTATGACGGAATGCTAGCTCTGCTGAACGGGTATAATATTGCAGCACCTTCTGGCGGCAACATCACGCTGGACCAACTCAGGATAGGATTGACGAAAACCTCGTTTCAAGGAGCCAGCGGACAGGTGAAGTTCGACTCTAATGGCGACCCCGTTGACAAGCCAATCGTTATTCTACAGGTGGACTCGCAAGGACGTATCGGCCTGCAAAGTCAGTTTGGCAAGTTCTTAAAGTAAAGCACATACAAGAAAGCTGCACCATCGCGTGAACGCGATGGTGCAGCTTTCTTGTATGTGCTTTATGTAATCCTTACCATGCAGGGGGTAATGCCTGATTCAGTAGAATGCTGAGCGTTGAGAGCATGAAGAATGCAATGAGGAACGAAATGTCTAGCACCATCGTTGTACTACCAAGAATGCGGCGTACTGGCATGATAAATGGGTCTGTGATGCGTGCCAGGAAGCGAATAAAGGCGTTGCGTTCGTCCATGTGAAACCACGACGCGATGGCACGTATGATCATAGCAAGAATGATGATTCCGATGCCCCACGTCACGAGAAAATGCATAATAGGTATGGAAAAGCCAAACATGACAGCTTACTCCTGAACGGTACGTACTTCCACATAAGTATACCCTAGAAATTTGCGACGGGCAATCTCTGTGACGCGCACACCTTTAAGATCAGGCAAGGTGGTAAAGTGCTTCTGCACATACTCGCCCAATGGACGCGCCGCTGCCCAGCCAGCGACAGAAGACGCGGCAGCAGAGGCGACCCGTACCCGCCGTGCATCAGAGGCGAGGCCGAGCATGGTGCCGATAGTAACCAGCGATATGCCTACCGCGAGATTCGTGCCGCAGTTGGGATGAATGGCAAGCTCTGCCTCGCCAGCCTGCAAGCGGCGTAGTGCCTCGTCAAGGGCGCGACGTAATAGGCCGAGATCGACATCGTTGAAAATGATGAAGCCATCGGCACTCGAACGCGCACTACCCGTAAACTTTGGGTCCATTTGCGCCATAATCGTAAAGGTGGCGTGTTCCAATGCGTGATTCTGGCGAACACGACGCCCAAAAATGATATCGTCAAGTTTCATGATAGGTCCTTCCTGTAGTCTTACTTATGGGATACGTTGTATACGTTCGCCAAAAATTGCTCGTCCGACGCGAACAAGAGTCGCGCCTTCTTCTATCGCTATACCATAATCATCGGTCATACCCATTGAGAGATGTTGCCATGCGCTCTGTGGCACCTCTTGGCGCAAGCGGTCACGTAGCAGTCGAAGTCCACGAAACACGGGCCGCACCTCTTCCGCGTCCGTTACCTGTGGCGCGACGGTCATCAACCCCTGCACATCGAGTTGGGGTAAGGTGACGACCTGTTGTGCCAGTGCAAGCGTTTCTTCAGGCGTCACACCCTCTTTGCTTGCTTCACCGGAGACATTTACCTGCAAAAGCACAGCTATCCGTAGCTCAAGTTCGGCGGCATGACGGTTGATGGCCTGTGCCAGTTGCAGATCATCGACACTCTGAATGCAATCGAATGAGCCGACAACTTTATTGACCTTGTTACGTTGCAGATGCCCAATCATATGCCATGTCACCGACTCTATGCCCTCATGCCGGAACTCCGCTATTTTAGGGAGCGCATCCTGCACACGGTTCTCGCCAAAATTGTGGAGTCCCAGCGCATGAGCCATCTTTATCAGCTCGACAGGCTTGGTTTTAGAGACCGCCACCAGCATAATTTCTTCCGGTCGGCGTCCAACGCGCTCCGCTGCCTGTGCTATCTGTGCTTGAACATGGGCAATATTATCGGCTAGCATAGCCTGTGAGGGGGAGTCGTTTATCACGCTTCGGCTTTCCATTGTATGGTGTATGATTGATTCCACATCGTACAGATAGTACGTTTCAGTGGTAAATCTGGTTGTAGGGGCTTTTATTTATAACGCCCTCGTACCGATGAACAATGGGGACGACCTTTGATGAACGTATCCAATGGCTAGGAAACGTGGTCGATAGGCACGAGGGCGTTATAAATAAAAGCCCCTACATATAACTCATGATCCCCGTACAGTATTACCAATACTCATGCGTTGCACAAGCGAAAAGAGGCCACACGCCGCAGCAGCGATAACAAGGACTATTGAGACCCAGAGCAGATTTGTGGAGAGGAGCTTGTAGTAAATGCTTCCATAGACCGCTCCTGCCGCCACAAGAATAAGTATAAATAAAAGCGTGGCGATATCTGCTAGCAACTTAGGTTGGGCATAACTCAGCTTGTCACCATGCGAACGAGCCACACGCACACGCTTGCTCTCTCGTATAATGCCAACGATGCTACCAACAAGGATGACGGGTATGCTGATGATAAATAAGATTATTGCGATAGTGTAGATAGAGCCAGTGGTGAGCTTCATTGTAATGTATCCCCTCTAGCCAATGCCATAATCATAGGGAAACGGCCCGTTTTCCCATGTTCGGCACGATGCGAGAAAAAGTGATCAACGTGACAATCGGTGCAAATTTCGGCAACCTCAATATGTTCAGGGAGTAGACCTGCCATCAGCAACTGGCGGCGGTTTGTTTCCCAGAGATCAAGGCGCAAGCTATCTTTGTCGGGCTGCTGGACTGTAGAGAAGACAGCGGACTCACGGATAAGGCCGCGATATTGCTCCTGTATAGGCATGTCCTCGAATTGCTCCCGGCCTGTAAAAAGGTCCTGCACGTTCTGAGAGACCTCATAGCAGCATGGACCAATAGCTGGTCCAATACCTGCATAAATATCGCGCGGCAGGCTTCCAAAGTGTTCAACCATTGCAGCAATAGTAGCCAACACAACGCCCCGTGCCGTACCACGCCAGCCACCGTGTGCGATACCGATACTCTGTGTTGTCGGCTCGTAGAGCGCGATGGGCGTACAATCCGCAAACGAAAGGGCGAGCGCGACTCCACGCTGCTGCGTAATCAACGCATCACCTTTATGGATTTCCTGCGGTGTCCAGGTCTGGGTGTAGTAGGAATGATATGCCCAATCGCTACGCCAATTTTCATGCACATCCGGCACAAACACGTCGGCACCATGTACATTCCAGAGCGTGATGCACGGCACCTCATCAAGTGCAAGGCTATGTAGGGCAAGTTGCCGATTACGAACTACATTATCAAGCTTATCGCCACCACGCAGCGAGCCGAGTGTATTCAATCCTTTGTAGGGTGGCTCACTGTAACCACCATCGCGTGTGAAGATGCCGTGTATGAGATTGGGAAAGTGCTGGAAGTTGTTGAATTGCAGGTAACAGGCGTTATCCCGTAGCTGTTCTATCAAAATGGTCCCCTTGTTGTTTCTGTGTTTTCCAGGCATATTGTAACACAAAAATTCGTTTGGCTTTTTCATAAGCTGTAATCTTATTAAATATCGTGAACACACAAGTAAATAGTCGGTTCTCTATCTTTCCGGGTGAAGCTGTCGAAAATCAGGGAGAACAGTAAGGGTCTCTCTGCCCTCTTTCACTCTCCAGTAAAGATTCTGCACTGCAACGTCATTAGTTCTGTTTACGTATATGTTGCAGAAGAACAAGAATGATGCAAGGCTTTTGCATCGAAAAAGCCTTCTCTGGTGAAGAAATGATGAGGCAAAGAATGATGCGTAGAACGACAGTGCTAGGCTTTGATGAGCGCGTGGAACGCGTCCTCGCGTATGCATTCCTCTGGGTATCAGGGGTGCTGTTGTTCATGGTTGAGACACGTTCGACGGAGAGCAGTCGCAACGTGCGCTGGCATGCGACACAATCCATGCTCACGTTTGGCACATTGTCGCTGCTGATTTTTGGTGTAAGTATGTTGAAGGGAATGCTAGGTTGGATACCTGTTCTCAGCCTTGTCACCGACTTTGGGCTGGGTCTGTTGCTCAACGTGCTATGGTGGACAACGGGCATTCTCTGGGTCTGGTTGATGGTGATGGCATGGCTTCATCCGCGCTATCGCCTGCCCCTGGTCAGCGAATGGATGCGCTACTTTGTGTAAGGTTATTCTGTGGTTGTGCCAAATGTGCTGAACACATGTCCAGCACATTTGGCACAACCACAATTTTATTTGCCATCGCGATAAAGTAGGCCAAGTGCAAGTCCAAAGACGAGGTGACGCACAATATTCTGGAAGAACGATTTCCATTGGAATAGGCGTGGCATCTCGCCATCTTTGATGAAGGGATGGTATTTGTCTGCAAGCGGCGTGAGCCACCACATACTAACAATAAAGATTTCACCGAAGATCGTACCTTTGAGCCAGTTTGGGCCAGGAAGATAGCGTTTGAACACGGCTCCATAAAGTTCACCAAGGGCGACGCCATTCAGGAAGTGAATAGCCCACGACAGGAAGTAGAGTGGCTTGGAACGCTTTCCACCAGCCAGTAGCCCCTCAATAAAAAGTACATCGCTGAAACGGTTTCCAGCCAGCAGGATATCGCCTTCCATAGCAATACTATAAGCAATCGTGGCAATGAAGCCCACGAGTGCTGCTCGCCCTGGTCGCCACTCACGCGAAATAAGACGCTGTACATATTTCATAGGTAGTTTTTCCTTTATGCAAAATTGCAAGATAGATGCGTGTAGACATGCACCTATCTTTGATTATACGGGTGCTATGCAATAGTTGGATAGAATTGTTACGAGATAAGCACAACTGTAGGGGCCTTATTCTATAACACCCTGTGGTAGTACACCATCTTTGAGAACATGGACAATTGGTTCAACCGTCGCAACCCTCCCCTCACTTCGTCCATACGCCCTGTGGATCACAGTCGCGTATGACACGCAATTCGTTCTCGCTGGGTGGAACTGTTTCGGCACAATCGGGGGCGAGACGTAGCGTCCAGCCTGTTTGCTCCTGTACCTGTTCGATGGTGGTACCGGGATGATAGGAGTGTAGCATAGCCTCACCGTTTTCGGGATCGAAGGTAAAGAGGGCGATGGTCGTTATTAGTGCCGAGGGGCCACCGCGCGGTAGTCCAACGCGCTGCCGCCATGCGACGCCAGCCGGACCGGATTCGTCGGGATAGCCATAGCCGGGACTGGTGATAAAATCGACGCGTTCACGTAACCTGTGACGGTCGTGTGGCATGATGATGGCGAGACGATGCGCGAGCGAAGCGATATCGGCACCACCGCCGCTTCCAGGAAGGCGCACTTTGGGATGCTGCCAATCCGTACCGATGACCGACGTATTGAGGTTGCCGTAGCGGTCAATCTCGGCCCCACCAATAAAGCCAAGCTGTACCTCGCCTGCCGCCATCTGCCCTAGCAAGCTTACAGTACGCGTGGTCCATAAGGCATCGGTAATGTTCGGCAGGTCGCCCATTGTATAGAGTAGCTCCGCCGCAGGGGTGTCACGTACAATGCCTGTCTCGAAGAGTCCGATGCAGTGAGGTGCATGCGTGCGTTTTGCCAGCGCGAAGGCGAGGAGTGGCAGACGCATGCCGACGAAAACACGCTCGTTATCCTGTATCTGACGTGCCGCACACACAACCATCAATTCGCGTGATGTATAGTCAAGTTGCGATGTCATAACACCTCCTTAGTAGCCATAATCAACGGGTGCGGCGTAACGATGTTCTTTGATAGCCAGGTTTTTGATACGCTCCTTACCCAGATTTTTGAGATATTCCGCATGCGTCAGTACTTGATAGACCCATGCATTGAGCCATGCCTGGAAACCTTCCATCGTGCGCGTCTGCTCGTGATATTCATGAAAGAAGGCGTGGTCACGGTTATAATAGCCCTGCACCATCGAAGGATGCGCCCCGAATGGCTCATGCACAACGGCTCGCACCTTGAACGAAGGGCCAAGTACACGATTTGGGTCGCTTACAATAACCGTCTTTGGCACAATCTCTTCTGCAACCACGATCACATTGCGGGCGGCTAGCATCGCCTCTTCACAGATGCCGAGGTTGCCCCATTGATGAATGTTACCCTCCTCGTCGCTACGCTGCACATGGAGAATCGTGACATCGGGTTGTAGGGCGGGTACAAGGAAAACGGGCGAACCATCGAACGGCGATATCTCCTGGCGAAAGGTAGGATTCTTGCGAGGGATGTCGCTGCCTAATAGTGAGCGCGTCGGGATGTAGGGTGAGCCAATGCCAGCGGCGAGCAGGGCAAGGGCAATGGTATGGTTGCTATGATCCTCAACCGTAATAGAGTGTGGAATGCCCTTCTCGGTGGCACGGCGATAACAATGGCCCAGTCCCTCGCTCACATTGCCAACCCATGCCGCCGTGACTTTTGTGACACAGCCTGCCCCAATGAGCATATCAAAAAGGATATCCGAGATGGGGCCGATTAGTGTCAGGTCACGCCGTTGCTGCCGAATAATTTCAAAGCCTGCCGCAAACGGTATTAGTGGTTCGAGTGCCAGCCCTAGCGCGACGGATGCACCATCGGGCACATAAAGCGTAATAGCCTCTGCCATAGAGGTGAGTTTTGTCATAATTGCTCCATCTTATTCAGTGGTCAACTTCTTCGCTGTAAACGAGCCATTTGGTTGCGTCAAGATGGCCTCGACAACGGTACTAGATGCATCGCTCTTGAACTCTATGCTGAAGCCTGAGAGTCCCTGCATATGAAACTCAGTTCCCTTATAAGGGGTCAGCACATAATCAGGTTGCCCCGGCACCGTTAATTGCAGTGTGTCATCATTCTTCAAGGCAACGGTTATGTTCATACTGAGAACTTCGTAGATGCCCACAAACTGCTCAAGGAAACTCTTTTCGCGCATGGATTTTTGTGGCATGCGTTTGAACGTGATATCCTTCGCCGTTGTTTCAAACGGTGCTGTGATGCCCTCGATATCACCTCTGATGTTTGTTGAGAAGGATACTTTCATGGTGATATCCCAACTCTCGATGGTCAGCTCGAAAATATCATAGTGATAATGCTTGAGTGGACACACGATGCCGTTGAACGTCGCTTGCAATTGACCTTCTTTCAATACAACCGAGAGGATACCATAGCCGTGATGCTCGAAATCCCCTGTATAGGCATCCAGCGCATGGGTTGGTTGTGTGTTTGGCACACGGTCCGCCTCGGTCTTCTCTTTGCCCTTTTGCTCGCCTGCTTTGAACTCAGCCTCATCTTTCTTGAAACGTTCGCTCCACGCTACTACGTCAAGATTCAGCAAACGATCAAAGATATTGTAGGTAAGAATGCTGGGTACAGGTGTTCCACCCATATTGGTGAGAACAACAATACCGATATTCTGCTGTGGTAGTAAGCTGGTCAACGCGCTAAAGCCGTCGATGTTGCCGCCATGATGCAGCATAGGTTGCCCTCTATAGGGTGTCACAAACCAGCCAAGGGCATAGCTCGAATAGGGCATCTCAGTATATTTGCTGCTCTCAGGAATAATCATCTGCGGCGCGTGTAGCTGTGCAAGCTGATTTTCCGATATCACCTGCATATCGCCAAACTTGCCCTTATTACTGTGCAAGAGTACCCATTTGCTCATTTCGTCGATACAGGAGACAATCGCTCCTGCCGGTCCTATCGCGCCCTGCGCCCCGTAAAAGGGAATCTCCTGCACGTTGTCTTTCACCTCTTTATATGGATGTGAAAAGTCGGTTGCGTGCTGGGCAGTCTCGACAATAGAAAAGTTGCTGCGCGTCATGCCCAAGCGGTCGAAGATACGCGTCTGCACAAATTCTTCCCAGCTTTGACCGCTAATCTGACCAACAAGATAGCCTGCAACCATGTACATGAGGTTTTGATATTGCCAGAGAGTACGAAAATCTTTGGTCGGCTCAAGGTATTGCAAACGCTCGAACAGTTCTTGCCGACTGGCGGAGGAGTTGTACCACGCGAGATCGTGACGTGGCAAGCCTGAGCGATGCGTCACAATATCGCGAGGCGTCAGGCGTTCGGCGGCAACGGTATCATACAATTTGAATGCTGGAAGATAGGCTCTGAGGGGTGTATCCCAATCCAGCTTGCCCTCATCGGCGAGCATTGCTAGTGCGGTGGTGGTGAAAGCCTTTGTGCAAGAGGCGATGGGAAAGAGAGTTTGTGGCGTCACATCGAGGTTTTGTGCCACGTCACGCTTGCCAAAGCCCTGCGAAAAAATAACCTCGCCATCTTTGACAATCGCGACAGCGAGACCTTGCACTTTCCAGTCCTGCATCGTGGTATGCACGAAATCATCGAAGCCTTGTAAGGCTTGCTGTGTTGTTGTAGTGGTGTGGGATGTATCAGAAGACTGCATACGTAGGTTCTTCCTTTCTAAGACTACACTCTGTCGAGTCGCAATTAGAAGATGTGTATAGGGTGCATTGTACCATCTGATTTGTGAACGTTATCTTTTCTCAATGGAAAGCCGTCATCATATCTTTTTCCTAATCATTAAGAAATTCAAGAGGTAAGCAGGTGTATAGGGTTGCCTCCACGACTATTCGTTCGCGTAACACGAAAACCTCACCTCCCCAGAGAGAACGGGTGGCGTCAAAGATATATGGAGCAAGCTAAATACGTCTTGAGTCGTATGCCAATACGCCTGTAAGCATACAAAGAAAATGTGTCTATAGGTTATCCTTTGCATAGTTACACGAAAGGAGAACTCATGGACACAGAATTTGTACTACAAACCTCTCATCTCAAGAAGCAATTTGGCTCGGTTCGAGCAGTAGATGATGTCTCCCTGGGTATAAGACATGCGGAAGTCTTTGGCTTCCTTGGTCCCAATGGAGCGGGTAAAACAACTACGATTAGCATGATCTTAGGTTTGATGTATCCTACCTCTGGCGAGATTATGGTTTTCGGCGAGCGTGTTACGCCCGAACATAACCATGCCTTACGTCGTGTTGGGATGATGGTGGGAGAATCCGCGCTTATGCTCGCCTTCTCTGCACGTAGAAATCTTCAGATGTTGGCTTACCTCTACCCTGAGCTACCGCCAAAACGAATCGACGAGGTTTTGGAGCAAGTAGACCTACAGACGACGCGCAATCTTCCTGTACGTAAGTTCTCAACAGGAATGAAACAACGTCTCGGCATTGCACTGGCCTTGCTCAATAAACCTGATCTTTTGATTCTGGATGAACCAACGAATGGTATGGATCCGGTGGGCATGCAAGAGATACGCATACTGTTACGCTCGCTGGCTGAACAAGGAACCACCGTTTTTCTCAGTAGTCACCTGTTACACGAAATGGAGCAGATATGTGACCGAGTAGCTGTGATCCAACAAGGACAGATCATAGCGCAAGGAAAGGTGACAGAACTCCTGCCAAAGCACGATATCGTGCATATACGAACAGCGAAGCTAGAGCAGACTGCACAGGTACTCAAAGAACTTCTAGGGGCGAAGTATATCAAGACAGATGCATCTTCTATAGAGGTACAAGAGGTGTCCAGCGAGCAGGTACTAACGTTCCTTGTAACACGAGGACTGACACCAAAAGAAGTCTCTGTCAGTCGCCCAGACCTGGAAAGCGTGTTTCTGGAGTTGACGCAGAAAACAGCATAAGGAGAACATCATGTGGTGAGTCAAGAAGCCAATGGCAGCATCATAGCTATCGTTCCCATTGTGAGCAAAGATAAGATAATTCAGGCGGCATTTATCTTAAAAACCAACAATATATCGCAGGCGAATGGGTACTGGGCTTCTTTTTACCTCTTGTATGTTATTCTACCAAGTATACTTTTTATTCTTTTTGTAGCAGGTGTCATAGGTCCGATTGCAGGCTTTTTCACGGCTCGCAATTTCACTCGTCGCTTTCAGAAGCTGTCCTTAGCGGCAGACAACTGGGGTAAGGGGAATTTCTCTATCTTTGCTCAAGATAGGTCAAGCGACGAACTGGGGCAACTCACACGCCACTTGAATCGTATGGTAGAACAATTACAAAACCTGCTACAAACGCGCCAGAAACTGGCAATCCTGGAGGAACGCAATCGACTTGCGCGTGATCTCCACGATAGTGTGAAGCAACATATTTTTGTCGTTGCGCTACAGGTGGGTACGGCCAAACTGCATCTTGGACCGAATACAGAGGACGTGCAGCAGCCCCTGGCTGAAGCTGAACATGTTTTGCTTCAGGTGCAACAAGAACTCAAGACGCTCATTCGTGAGTTGCGGCCCGTGGCTTTGGAGGGTAAAGGATTAGGCATTGCGTTCCAGGAGCTTGTGGTCTTGGGTGCGCCACGTTTTTTTGCAACGGGAACATCTTCCTAAAAGGAAGGTGGTAAGATACACCTGTTGGTATGCGAAGAAGGAGAAACGAGATGGACGACCAGCTCCTGCAACACATGAGTATCCA
>JAABUX010000046.1_pt1 | contig 196046 bp, 157 predicted proteins | sample 5561851 | NCBI WGS metagenome assembly JAABUX01 (sample SAMN10711883, study PRJNA513361) | rock metagenome | isolation source: Antarctica rocks | place: Antarctica: Victoria Land, Richard Nunatak red sandstone | collected 2016-01-03
CGTCAACGCTCCCCCTCACTAAGCCCTCTCCCCCACGTGTCCACAAGCCCGCCGCCGATCACCCCTGGCGCCACGGTTCGCTTCGCCGTCCCCGCTGTGCCTAGCGCGAAAAAGTGGCGCGCACCCGCCAGGCGCTCCGCGCCGCCTTATAACGGCCCCTCTCAATAAACGCCGCCGCCCACGTTTTTCGTCCACCTTCGACGGGTTGTACTCTCGCACGATTATTACAGCGCACTACTATAGATTGACTCTGGTTTAAGACTACGGTACGATAGCAAACAGCTATCTATAGCGTGGGACAGGGTTCGGCTCACGATAATGCGAGGCCAGAAAGAGGAAGGTCAACGATGGACGATACCGCCGACTTCGCGGTCGACGCCGACGCGCCGACGTTTGCACCAACCGCGGATTTCACCGCGCACGCCGTCGTCGCCGACCGCGACATCTACGCGCGCGCCAACACCGACCTGGAAGCGTTCTGGGCAAAACAAGCCCGACGGCTCGACTGGTTCACGCCCTGGCACACCACCCTGGAGTGGGTGCAGCCGTTCGCCAAGTGGTTCGTGGGCGGAACGCTCAACGTCTCCTACAACTGTCTGGACCGCCACGTGCTGGCGGGTCACGGCGACCGCGTGGCCTACCATTACGAGGGCGAAGGAGGCGACACGCGCACCATCACTTACCAACAACTGCTCGACGAGGTCTCGCGCTGCGCTAACGCGCTGAAGGAACTCGGCGTGAGACGCGGCGACCGCGTCGCCGTCTACATGGGCATGATCCCCGAGTTAGCCGTATCGTTGCTGGCCTGCGCGCGCATCGGCGCGCCGCACACCGTCGTCTTCGGGGGCTTCTCCGCCGACGCGTTGGCCGACCGCATCAACGACGCTCAAGCCAAGGTGCTGATGACGGCCAACGGCAGCTACCGTAAAGGCAAGGTCGTCCCGCTCAAGACGAATGTGGACAACGCCCTCCTGAACACGCCGACGATCGAGAAGGTGTTAGTGGTCAAACGCGTCGACATCGATACGCCCATGCACGATGGCCGCGACATCTTGTGGAGCGACATCGTGCCACAACAGGACGCCGCGTGCCCGCCCGAGCACATGGACAGCGAAGACATGCTCTACCTGCTCTACACGAGCGGGACCACGGGCAAGCCTAAGGGCATCTTGCACACGACGGGCGGCTACCTCACGCAGGCGTCGTGGACGCACTCCGCGGTGTTCGACCTCAAGCCCGAGACCGACGTCTTCTGGTGCGCGGCGGACATCGGCTGGGTCACGGGCCACTCCTACATCGTCTATGGCCCGCTCTCCAACGGCGCCACGAGCATCATCTACGAGGGCGTGCCAGACTATCCTGCCCCGGACCGCTGGTGGAGCATCATCGAGAAATATAAGGTCTCCATACTCTACACGGCGCCGACCGCTATCCGCGCGCACATGCGCGCCGGTGAAGGCCATGCGCAAGGCCACGACCTCTCCTCGCTGCGGGTGCTGGGGTCGGTCGGTGAGCCGATCAACCCCGAAGCTTGGCTCTGGTACCACACCTACATCGGCGGCGAACGCTGCCCTATCGTGGACACGTGGTGGCAGACCGAGACGGGCGCGATCATGATTAGCCCACTGCCGGGCCTCACCACGACCAAGCCGGGTTCGGCTGCCAAGCCGCTGCCGGGCATCGGAGCGGTCGTGCTCGACGATGCGGGGAACGAGATTGACGGGCCGCAAGACGGCTACCTGGCGCTCACGCACCCCTGGCCATCCATGCTGCGCGGCATCTACGGCGATCCCGAACGCTACAAGCAGACGTACTGGAGCCGCTTTCCCGGCAAATACTTTGCCGGCGACGGTGTGCGCCGCGACGCGGACGGCGACCTATGGCTGTTGGGCCGCGTCGACGATGTGATGAATGTCTCGGGGCACCGCATCTCTACCATCGAGGTCGAGAGCGCTTTGGTGGACGATCACCGCGTGGCCGAGGCCGCCGTGGTGGGCCAGCGCGACGATCTGACCGGCGAGGCCATCTTCGCTTTCGTGACATTGAAGCAGAACGTGACGCCGAGCGCGGCGGTGGGTGAGGAACTGCGCCAGCACGTGGTCAAGAAGATCGGCGCCATCGCCCGGCCCAAGCAGGTGCTGCTGACGCCGGACCTGCCCAAGACGCGCTCGGGCAAGATCATGCGCCGCCTGCTGCGCAATATCGCCAATGGACAAGACCTAGGCGACACCACGACCCTGGCCGACGAGTCCGTCGTGGCCACGATCCGGTCGTCGACCGGCACGACGAGTGAAGACTAGTCGGCGGCGCCTTCGGACGCACCGCGTTGCTGATATCGCTCTCGTCATCGAAGGAGTAGGACTGGCAGCGCCATCGCGCGCTCCGCGAAAGCGTACACTGAGGGCACGATGTCTTGTCTTTGACGACGACGTGGGGAGCGATGAACGATGGACGACGACGCTGACCAGGATGCGCCGCGCGCTGCCGACCTCACGGTCATCAACGGCGTCGCGCGCGAGGACAGACCGACGCCCTGCCCCGTCTGCGGCCGGCGCATCGTCGCGGGCGATGCGCTAGCTACCTCTCTCGGCGACGCGCGGCGGCAGGCTCTGGGCATAACGCTGCACGCCGCTTGCCTCGTCGTCGTCGGGCGTGAGGGCATGCTCGAACTGATGGTGAAGGCGTACCGGGACCGGGGAAAGTAAACGCGACGGGCTTAAAGGTTAGTCCAGCGTGAGGGGCTGCGCCGCGCGCCTAATCCATCCCAGCGCCGTTTCGGGGAGGCCGATAAACGACTCTCCTTGAAGCCCTGTCGCGGTCAAGAACGCGGCCATCTGCGCTTCGGACGGACCGGCGATCGTCTCCAACCACTCATGCGCCGGCGCCGTCTGCCCTAACAAGAGGTGCGCCAGACCGACCGCCAACACCCCGTAGATAGCCGCACCCTGACCGTTAAAGGCGCGCGCGAGAGCGGCTAGATCTCCGGCGGGATGGCCGTCTTCTCGATAGGCGTCTGGATTCCAGCCACGACAGACGCGCAAAAACTGTTCGGCCCTTACTCTCATCTGCTCGTCCAAGACCACGCCGTCGTCAAACAGCCGCCGCGACGCGCTCAACCAGCGCGCGGCCAGCCGCGCGAGGGGCGAGGGCTGTACGACGAGCTGGGCCGAGGGATCGAGCAGACCTCCGGCGAGGCAACAGTTCTTTGCTTTTCTACCACTGCCGCAGGGGCATGGACCGTTGCGTCCAGGCCGCGAAGCGTTTGTCGGCCCCGTGAGGCGGAGAGCAGTACCCATATACGTTGCTCTAGCCCTTAACCGAGCCTGAGCCGCGGGCGGGACGCGACGGCCTAGTCGATGGTGTCCGTGGCGACAATAGACCTCCATTCGTTGCGCCGAGGGTCCCCCCTGTCTGACGGGCCAGGCGAGTGGCGCGCAGACCGCGCCAGAGCCACCACACACCAAACAGGAAGAACACGACGGGCCCGGCGAACTGCAAAAGCGTCTCGCCTGAGCCCGCATGAATCTTGGCTGAGTGCGCCACGGCCAAGGATTGGATGAGCAGGAAGGGCGAGATCACGACGTAGACCAGACCAAAAATGATCTGGTAGCGTGGGCTAGGCTGCCAGCGCGGACGCGGCGGGGTGCCTCCACCACGCCGCGCGCTCACGGTCCCGGTGGTCGCGGGGACGATTTGGTTGACGTCCGTCATCGGGACAATGCCGCGCCGACGCAGTCGATGTTTTCGTTCTGAAATTTTCATGATATAGTGGCGGTTTATCCATATTTCAGCGACGACGCGCCACGCAACGAAGACGTTGAGTGCGGGCGACGCGCTCTCGCGTGCAAGACGGCGATCCTCATAGGTGGATCGCAATGCGTCTTCTTTCTCTCCGCAGTGTACCAGCACGCGGTCTTCCCTTTGGGACATCTTGGATGCGCACGACGGGCAATGAAGGCGTAGCCCCTCGAGACGGCGGTCCTGGATGCACTCGGTCGCGACCAACCGCTTGGCACCGAGCACGTCGTCCTCAGCCGCGCACTCGCGAACGAGGCTGGCTGCTTTCAAAACACTATCGCGCGTCAAGGGATTCGAGATCTTGAAGCTCTCCACGATCGCCCCCCCACCTGACCTAATCAGGTGCATCCACGTCCTGGTCATGGAGGGTCGTCTTTCCGCGTTCCGCTCCAGGACGACAGGCGCGGACGGCGGCGGTCGCCGCCTCGACGGTGGGAGTGGTGCGCGCATGCAGTGTGATGAACCGCTGCTCGTCGCTGTGCCGGTAGATCCAGCGCGAGATGATGTTGATAGAGTCGACTTCGTCCTGGCGGATGACGGCGGGCGGCTCGGCGGCAGTGAGCAGACGTTGGCAGAGCGCGCGCAGTGCCGCACGCGTCTCGCGCAGGGGATGGCGCGCGTCGATCCGCATCTGCTCGTGCAGACGACCGTGACGGATGCCGAAGACCTCGGCATGCCCGACCTCACTCGACGGGTAGACGATCAAGAGGTTGTGCCGCTCCACGGCGCCGGCCATGAGTTGCTGCGAGACGAGCACCTGCCGCGCCTGCGCCAGAAGATCACGCAGGATAGCCGCTTGCTCGAAGCGCAGCCCGGTCGCGGCACGGTGCATCTCGGCCTCGACCCGTGCGAGCAGCTCGTCGCCCGTACCGCCGAGAAACGTACAGACTTGCTCGACGACCGCGCGGTATGCCTCAGGAGTCGTATGGCCGTGACAAGGGCCGAGGCAGCGGCCCAGCGCGTAGCGCAAGCACGGGGAACCGTGAACGGGCGCCGCCTTCTTGCCGCGTTTTGCCCTCAACGCCGGCGGCGCCTCTCGCCCCGCCGACGCGTCCACTTGCGCCAGGGTCAGGCGACGCGTACACGTACGGATGGGGAACAGGCGCGTCACGAGATCGATCATCGTGTGCATGGCGCGGCCCGAGCGGTACGGTCCGAAGTAGCGCGCCCCATCGGCCGCGACCTCGCGGGCGCCGTAGACGCGCGGGAACGGACTCCGCACGTCAATCTTGATAAAGGGGTACTGCTCGTAGTTGCGCTGCTGTACGTTGTAGCGCGGTTGGTGTTTCTTGATAAGATGGTTTTCCAGGATCAGCGCCTGTAGCTCCGAGCCCGTCACGATCGTCTCCAGATCGCGCACCGCTTCGAGCCGCCCGTCGATTTTGCGCCTGTAGCCGCTGGGCTGGTTGTAGTACGATGAGACGCGCGCCTTGAGGTCCTTAGCCTTGCCCACGTAGATAATCTCGCCGTGCTCGTCTTTCATAAGATAGACGCCGGGCAAGCGCGGCAGCCCGGCGCGCAGGCTCTGGTCGAGGAGGCGCTGGCTCGCGCGCGACGCGCGCGGTTTATAGATCCTGCTAGACGATCCTCCCCGGCTCGACGCTTGTTGGAGGCGTTCCAGCGACCCGATGCCCTGCGCCTCCGCGCGCTCGACAAGCGCGGCGAACGCGCGCGCGGTCAAAAGGGCGTCGGCGAGCGCGCGGTGGCGATCGGGAGCGGAGAGTCCTAGGGCCGCGGCCAGACGGTCGAGCGAGGGACGCCTTAGTTGTGGCAGCAGCAGGCGTCCCACGGCAATCGTGTCGAGCGAATCGTTGGCGATGTGCGCACCGTGGTGGCGCTCCGCCGCCGCGCCGAGAAAGTTGAGGTCGAAGCGGACGTTGTGTCCTACGAGCAGATCGCCCTCGGCGAAGCGGAGAAACGCCGCGATCGCCTCGGCCGGACCGGGCGCGTCGACGACCATGGTGTCGTCGATGCCGGTGAAGCGCCGGATAAACTCTGGGATCGGCTTATCAGGCCGCACAAACGTGGTGAAGGTGTCGAGCACGGCGCCGCCACGACAGCGCACGGCGCCGATCTCAATCAAACCGTGCGTGCGCGGACTCAAGCCCGTCGTCTCGACGTCGACGACGACGTAGGAGAGGTTACGCAGCGTCTCGGCGCTCTGGGTCCAACGCGACAGGCCCCACGACCCATCGGGATGCTGCGCGAACAGGGCGTGCGCCGAGAGCACGCGCGTCAACTGGCCGCGCCAGAACGGGACTTTAGAGACATGCATCCCGGTCAGCCCAAACACGTGCAGCGCCAAGGGGTCGCTCGCGATGGGGCGGCCGTGGTGTTCGAGGAGGTCATGGGCACGCATAGCCAGCGCCCCCAGACCGGCGTCAGGGATAGTCGTCACAAAATTTATAGTACCCCATCGGCGCGAGGCCGTCAGCCTTCTTTCAGCGTCCTGTCTTCTCCCGCGGCTCGCTTCTCGTGCGGCGGCGCAACTCTTGCGGTACAACAGCGTTCTGGCAAACGAATAAGGACACTTGACCGGGGCGCCGCGGCCTCCAAAAGGAATTAAAAAAGATGGCGAATAAAATGATGGGGGGAGTCATTGCCGGGGCGGCGGGAACGGTGGCCCTTGATATGACGACGTACCTCGATATGGTGCTGCGTGCTCGTCCATCGAGCGAGACGCCGTCCACGGTCGTCGGCCTCTTGGCCGAGAAGCTCGGCGTGACCTCACTTGCGCCCGACCATAAAGACGACAAGACCGCGAACCGGCGCAGCGGACTAGGTGCGTTGCTCGGCTATGCGACCGGCGTCGGCGTTGGCGCGGCCTACGGGATCGTGCGCGGTAAGAACGCCCGTTCGGGCTTGTTCTCCGGCGTCGCGGCCGGTCTCGTGGCCATGGCCGTCGGCGACATCCCAATCGCCGCGACGGGGGCCAGCGATCCTTCCTCCTGGAGCGCGTCCGATTGGGCCAGCGACCTTATCCCGCACATCGTCTACGGCATCGTTCTCTCCCGCACCTACGAGGTGTTCTCGACAATTTAATCGGCGCAACGGCGTCGAGGGATGCGACCCGCGACGACTATCACTGGGACACACCCCTTTACTATTTCAACCGCCTTAGTAGGGCGCTCGACGTGACTATGGAGAGGAAATAAGGATGGCGCGGCAACGCACGACGGTGGAAAAATCCACGCGCAAACACACGAGTGAGACGGCGACCGAGTATCGCGGCGCCCGCAGGCGCATCCTCATCCTTGGCGGTGGGTTCGGCGGGTTGAAGGCGGCGACGGAACTCGATAAGACCTTTGGCAAAGACGAGGACGTCAGCATCTTGCTCGTCGACCGCGCCAACGGCCAGCTTTTTACGCCACTGCTCTGGATGGTGGCGGACGGCAGAATTAGCCCTAACGACGTGGTCGTGCCGCTGCGCGGCGTGCAACGTGGCCGGTCCTTCCATATCCTCCATGCCGAGATCGAACATATCGACCTCGACACGCGCTCCGTGCACACGTCGGCGGGCGATTACCCGTACGACACCTTGATCGTGGCGCTGGGCAGTGTGACGTCCGTGCCCGATCTGCCAGGCCTGCGCGACAACGCGCTGATGTTCCACTCGCCGGGAGACGCCGTCCAACTGCGCAACCACGTCATCGACGCCGTGGAAGCGGCGCACCATACCGACGACGAAGACGAGCGTCAAGCCTGGCTGACCTTCGTCGTCTGCGGCGGCGGCGACACCGGTGTAGAGCTCGCCGCGACCATCCACGACTACCTTGTCGACGGCATCCTGGCGCAGGAGCCGTGGCTCAGCGGCCCCACACCGCGCATCGTGATCGTGGAGCGCTCCGAGCGCTTGATGCATCTTAGCAAGAAGAAAGTGTCTGTATTGACCAAGAAGCTGATCGAGAAAATCGGCGTAGAGGTCCTGACATCCACGGATCTAGAGTCCTTGGAACAGAACGTCGTACATACGTCGAAAGCGTCCATTCCCGCGCGCACCGTGTTCTGGGCGGCGGGAACGGCGGCGACGAAGATCGTCCATGAGTTGCCCGTCGAGCACGCGCGCAACGGCGCTATCAAAGTCGACCAGCACTTGCGGGTGCAGGATAGGCCGGAGGTCTACGTGTTGGGCGACGCCGCGTGGGCGCTCGACGGCGTCGACGGATCACCCGTGCCGCCAACCGCTCAAGCGGCGGAACAACAGGGCCGTTACGTGGCCAAACTCATCGCCGCTGAGATGTCAGGGGCTAAACCCCTCCCCTATAGTTATGAGTCTTTAGGGCACTTTACCCTACTCGGCCAGCATACCGCCGTCGCCGAGATCAAATCCTTCGTGTTCAGCGGTCTGCCTGCATACCTCATGTGGCACGCCTACTACATCATGACGATCGGGGCGTGGCGCAACCGCATCCACATCGGCGTCGAGTGGCTCTTAGCCGTGCTCACGGGCCGTGAGACTGTCGAGTTGCGCCTGGGCATGGGCGGCCCCAGCGACGAGAAAGAGCCGTCATAAGACTAGGTCGGCGCCAAGAGAGAGTCGTGCCGCGAACCAGGGTCATGACGGGGAAGGAGCCGCGACGCACGCGACTTCAGACTATAGTGGCCAGCACGGCGACGATTCCAGCCGTACATAGATAAGCTTCGTAGAAGAGACGCGGCCCGCGCGCTATCACGCGGGCTTCATCCGTTTTGTCTTTGTCTAAAGATGCATCCAGACCGGATGGCGCCGGTCGCACTTTCTTCTTAGCGGTCGGGGTCGAGATCGGGCGTCGCCGCTTCGTCGTTGGGGTTGAGGTCCGTATCGGCCGAGTTAATCATCGCTCCCGGCAATTCTTCGTTATGGGACATGTCGCTGTCGTCCTGCCCGAGATCCACCGCGTCGTCGGGTTGGCCGTTAGTCGTGGTCCCTATATTCGACGTGTTGGCCGGGTCGGTCTGGTTCATCGTCATCTCCTTTTGCTGGGCCAGCGCACGATCGGGATTTTAGGCCGGCGTGCTCGCACTGAAGTTGGGGCGGACCTGCACCGGGGTGTACATCGTGGCCCAGTTGAACAGCCAGGACATGGCGTCGTACGGGGTGTTGACGCAGCCGTGCGTCCCCGTATAGTTGCCGCCCGGCGTGCCGTCCGTCGTATTCGAGCCAGGGCCGTACACGGAGCGCCAGGGTGAGTCGTGAATGAAGTAGCCGTTGGCCTGGAACAACAGCGCGAAGTTGGTGGGCGAGTCGGCATACCAGAAGGGCGACCCCACGGGGAAAGGCGAGTGGAAGGTGAAGGGCGACTCGCGGTCGATGATCTGGTAGTCGCCCGTCGGCGTGGGCAACTCAGGACCGCCCGTCGTGACCAGGGTCGTCATCAAGACATTGTCGCCATCGAGCGCCCACATACGCTGTTGCGTCAGCGAGACGACGACGCGCCGCCGGTCGAGCACGACCCAGCCGATCTGCGTATGGCCCTTGGCGCCGTAGATATCGGTGTAAGAGACGCGGAACTGATAGGTCCCTCCCGGCATGATCGCCCCTGATGCGAGGCGGCCGTTCCAGGTCGCGGTGATCGTCTCGCCCGCCTTGACGCTCGGCCACGACCACGAGCGCAACGTTTTGCCGCCCCGCATCGCGTCGATGCGCATTTGAGCCGGCGTGTCGATCGTCGCGGTCAGCACTTGCGGGCCGTTTATCGCATCGTTATAGAGGTTATACGTCCCCGTCTGCAATTGGCCGTCGCTCACGTTCGGCGCCGGATTTTGGATGCGCAAGGGGTACGTCGCCGTCCACTGGAGGCCCGCTCGGTCACGCACCGTAACATGCAGTAAGGCCGCTTGATTGGCGAGACGGGCGCCGGAGGCGGAACGCCCGTCCCAGACGAGGGCGACGTCGCCCGGCGCGTGCAAGAGGGTCGCCAGCGCGCGCAAAGGATGACCACGTCGATTCAAGATAGCGACGTACACGTGGCCCCAATCGGAGAGATGAAGGTCGAGCAATGCTTGTCGCGTCGGACCCGCGGGGTCGATTTTGAGAGCGTGTGAGACGATGTCCACGGTCGGCGGCAGCGTGTCGACGTGGACGGAGAGAACCGCGGCCGCGCCCCACATACCCGCTCGATTCATGGCGCGCACGGCGACGTACCACCGTCCGTCCGAAGGCAGGGTAAAGGCGACCTGGCGTTGCGTCGTACTGATCTTGAAATACGGGCGAACCCACGGATGAAACGACACGCTATAGGAGAAGCCGCGCACACCGATGGGATCGAGAGAGCCTGTCCAGCGCACTGACACACGGCGCGACGCCGACCAGTTCCCCGGCTTCAGCGCTAACGCCGTCAACGCGGGAGCGCCGGGGCGCCGCGTGTAGATATGAGTCCGTGCGTCGACCGTCTCGATCCACGGCGAGACGACGCCGTGCTTGACGTCGCGCACGCGCACACGCCAGCGATACACGGCGTCATCGCGCAGCCCCCGCACCACGATCGTCGCGCGGACGACCTCATTGCGGTGCGACGACGCGAAGGACGGGCTGGGCACGTCTCTCGGGGAGGCGAACGCTTGCCCCACACGAGCGACCTCGACCTGCGGCCGCAACCACGTGGAAGAGGCGGACGAGGACATCGCGAAGCGGAAAACGAGATGCGTCGCGTGCGTCCACGCCCCAGGTCGTGAAAGGAGCTTTGCCGTGACGACGGGGACCGGCGCGCTTCTCATAGACACGGCTTTAGAGACATGAGGGGTGTTGACAATGGCCATGTGAGGGGTGTTGACGATAGCATGGGTAAGACGACTAGAGCCCGTTCGCATGGGTGCGGAGGTCCGTCGGGCCGGCGACGCGGCGGACGACATAGGACAATGCATCACCACGATGGTCAGGAAGGCGACCGCCACGACGACGGCCGAGAACCCAACGGCGCGAACGCTCTTTTTACTCATCATGGACGTACCTTTCTTTCGGAGGCTGGATAGAGCGGATGAATGCGGCTGACGAAAAACAGCGAGGCGAAAAAGAGGTTCGCCGCACGATCGATACTATCTATTGTATGCATAGTTGGCGCCGCGCGAACAGGGGGTCATTTGGGGCGCCGCACAACAACGGTTCGCGCCGTTTTGCCCATGAAAGAACGTCGAACGACGGCAGCGCGGCGGCAAGCGGATCGAGGCAAGCGCCCGCGCGCGCGGGCATTCCTACTTTCCCAGGAAGGCTATGCTAGAATAGCGGGCAGAGTAGATGCTGCTCTCCCCTTTTAAGTTGATGCCTGAAAGGCGAACACGTCACACAATGCGATGCGTACGATTCTCGTAGGCGACCGGGGACGGCTCGTGCCAGCCCGTCTTGCCTGGTTCTTCGTGGTCGTACTCGCGGCGGCTACGCCGTTCGCCGTCTTACTGTCCCCCAACCCTCGCGCCGCGCGGCCGTCGGCGGCCGCCGCGTCCGTCACGACGGTGATGCAAGCGCCGCCGCCGCGGGCGCGCTCGTCTCCCACGGTCAACACCGTCACGTATGACCGCTACTCGTTGCTCGTCGGCGGGAGGCGCGTGGTGCTTTTCGGCGGCGAGTATCAATACTGGCGCACGCCGTCGCAGTCGCAGTGGCCAGTCGTCCTCCGCGAGATGCGCGCGGCTGGCCTGAACATGGTCTCGGTGGGCGTGAGCTGGCAGTACCAGTCGCCCGCGCCTGGCGTCTACGATTTCCACGGCATCCGCGATCTCGGGCGCTTTCTCGACGACGCCGCGGCGGCGGGGCTCTACGTGGTCGCGCGCCCCGGCCCCGTGTACGACGCCGAGTCCAACGCCTCTAATCTGCCGGGGTGGCTCCTGACCGACACCGGCAACCTGCGCGCGAACAGCGGCCATGGCTACTGTGGAGCCGGCGCCCCCGCGCCCCAGTACGCGGCGGCCTACACCGATTGGTATCGCCACGTCCTGCCGATCATCGCCTCGCGCCAGATCACGTCGGGGCGTGGGACGGTTCTCGCGCTCCAGATCGAGAACGAGTATTCCCCCCTCTGCGGCGATCGCCAATATATGAGCGAACTGCACGATCTGGCGCGGCAGGAAGGCATCGTCGTCCCGCTGATCGCCAACAACAACACGTGTTGCGTGGCCACGGGCGCGTGGCATATGACGGGGGACGACGGTGAGCCCATCGTCGACATCCCGGCTGAAGACGATTACCCCTGCGCCGACCTCTGCCCTGCTGGGTGGAACGCGTTGACCTTCGCGGGCGTGGATACGCTCGAGCAGCGCATGCGCCGTGCAGGGCTCGCCAACGCGCCCCTAGCTGTCGCCGAGTTGCAGGGCGGCTACTTCACCGGGTGGGGCCAGAACGATGTGTCGGCCACGCGAGACGCCCTCGGACCAGCCTTCACCGAGGTGCTGCAAGGCTCCGTTATCGGGCGCGGCGCTACGATCGCCTCCGTCTACATGGTGGCCGGAGGCACGTCGTGGGGGTATCTGGGAGCACCGAATACGGAGACCTCCTACGACTACGGCGCCGCCATCGCCGAGTGGGGCGGCACGAGCCCGACCTACGACGCGCTCAAGCGCACCGGCATGTTCGTCGACGCCTTCGGCGACCTGCTCGCGGCGACACGCGGCAGCGGCGACGTCTCGGCTGCCAACAGGTCGCTGCTCTATGCCGCGCGCGTCGCCGTCGACGGGGCGCAAAAGGGCGCGGAGTTGATCGTCTTGCGCAATACGGGCGCCCATGCCGGCGCGACAGCGCTGCGTCTACGGCTGGCTGGCCAATCGTACCTCATCCCCATGAGGGGACGGAGCACGGTCGTCGTTCCAGCGCGCAGCCTAAGCATGTTGGTCGCTGGCTGCCACCTCGGCGCCTTTCATCTGCTCTACTCCACGAGCAGACCACTGACGCACGCTCAGGTGGGCGCGACTCAGGTCGCCGTATTTTACGGAACGCCGGGAACGTCCGGCGAGACCGCCCTGTCATTCGCCCACGCACCAAAAATCGTGCGTGCCGATCGGGGCGTCGCCGCGTCCTACGACGCCAAACACGGCCTGCTGTTGCTCGACTACACGCACCAGGAAACACCGCTCACCGTGGTCGTCGACGATGGCGACCGCCGTCTCGTCGTCGTTCTAACCGGCCCTCAGAGCGCGGCGCACACGTGGCGTGCCGACACGGCGGCGGGCTTTGCTGTCGTGATGGGACCGGACATGGTCACGGGGGCGACGTCAGCGGGACGGGCGCTCTCGCTCCAGATCGGACTGCACGGACGGACCACGATGACGGTCTGGTCGGCCGATGGCGATCGTCGCGCCTTTATCACCGGCGGCGCGGACCTGACGAGCCATGTGGGGCTGATGCGGCATACCCCTGGCGTCTACCTACGCACTCCGCCGCGCGTCGCCGTCGACGCCGCGTCGCGGGCGCTTATCGTGACAGCCGCACCCGCAGGCGTCGTCGCGCCAGCGCTGCCGGCGCTGACACGGTGGCGCTTTATGCCCGAGAGCCCGGAGCGCCTGGCCGCCTTCGACGACCGCGCCTGGCGACGCGCGGACGAGATGACGACGACGAACCCGAACGTGCCGTCGAGCGACACGCTGCTCGCCGACGATTATGGCTTCCACTACGGCGTGGTCTGGTACCGTGGGCGCTTCGTCGGGTCGGCGGCCATCACGGCGCTGAAGCTGATGGCCAGGCATAGCTACAGCGTCTGGCTCAACGGGGTCTACCTCGGCTCGTCGGACAAAGCAAACGACCTGAAAAACCCGTCGGATCAACTCACTATCTTCAACCCGCGCCCATCGAACGACACGTATGCCGACCTGGAGACCTTCGCCATTCCGCGCGGGCTGGTACGAGACGGACGCCCGAACGTTCTCGCGGTCATGGTGGAGAGCCTGGGGCACAACGTCGGCTTCTCCAATGGGCAGTTGGCGCGTTCGCCCGCCGGCATCTTAACGGCAGAGTTGGCCTCGTCGGCGCGATCGCGTCCCCCCGCCATCACGTGGAAAATCCAGGGACGGATCGGCGGCGACGCCAACGGCTCCATGACCAACCTCCCGCTCAATGCCAGCGGCCTCTACGGTGAGAGGTCGGGCTGGTATCGCGGGAGCTTCGACGACAGGCGGTGGCCCACGGTCGCCCTCCCCGACAACTGGGCGGCGCGCGGTCTGGCGCTGCAAGGCGTAGCCTGGTACCGCACGCACTTCGCACTGTCTCTGCCCCAGGGGCTCGACGTGCCTCTGGGTCTCACCGTCCCGCGCGCGCAAGACAAGGTCTTCGTCTGGCTCAACGGGGTGTTGATCGGGCGTTACTGGGACAGCGTGGGGCCACAACACACTTTTTATCTTCCATCGGGCTTGCTGCGCGACCACGGCGACAACGTGTTCGCCCTCGCCGTCTGGAACCGCGGGCACGCCGGCGGCCTCACGGGAAAGCTCGCGCTACAACCCTATAGCGTGAATGCATCGCTCGAACTGCACGCGTACTAAACGCGGTGCAACCTTTTGTGCAGCAGCGTGTAGGCGGCTGAGACCTCACCCATCTCCTTCTCCGCGCTCCGGCGTGTCGCGGCGCCCGCGTTTGCCGACAGCCGGTCGGGGTGGCAGCGCAGCGCCACGCGGTGGTAGGCCTGCTTTAACTGCTCCGCCGTCGCCTTTGGATCGAGGCCAAGCACGGCGTAGGCGCGCGCGACATCGCTCTCGAGATCCGACCACCGGTCCTGCGTGCGGCCCCGAGAGGCGCGCTCCGACGCCGCTTGCCCGGCGCCCGACGAAGCGGCGCCCTCCGCCAGCCGGGAGAGCGCGACGAACAACGCGCCAGCGCGCTTCGCCGCCCGCTCGTTCGACGCCATAAAGGTCATCTTTAAGCCCACGGTCGACGTGATGAGGATCTCGCCGTAGCGCATCAGCGGCGCCGACGAGCGGTGGAGGTGCGCGGCCACGCCCTTACCCTCTCTCACGAAGCCGACGACGGCGCCGTCCGCCGTCCGGTGACTCGCGTGCTCGACGTACTGCACCTCACGGTACAGGGTGCGCAGCGAACTATACGGCAGCAGCATGTAGTGTTGGTCGGCGTAGAGCAACGCCCCGTCGGGCAGGAAGTAGAGCCCGAAGTGGTCGTTCTGGATGCCCCACACGGGCACGTTGGCCCTAATAAACGGCGGCCACGTCTCCACCACGCCGACCTTCTCGCGGCGTGTGTTCCCGGCATCTTTGGCGTCGTGGCGTACGTGCCAGACCCACGAGGATGCGGCGAGTTCGCGGCAGGCGGCGCAGGCTTGCCAGTACGCGGCATCGTTCGTCCGCCACATATAGGCGAGGCGCGTCGTCCGCCGATAGCGGTCGAGGCGCCACACGCCCGTATTGATCGTCAGCCCGGCGGCGGCGGCCGGACCCACTAGCCACGCTCCCGCCGGGCCAAGCCACACATAGAAAAGACCGACGAGCGCCGTCGTCGGCAGAGCCGCGAAAGGCCAGTACGACCGCGCTCCGCGGCGCTGGTTGATCTCCTTGACCACGACGTTGCTTAACCCGCTTGCCGCCACGTTTCCTGCCCCTTATCGCCTCCCAGGGCCGCCTCTCTGACGCGGCGGCATTGACCTTATACTACCCGTAGAGGAGGCAAGGACGTAGACTTCTATGACGAAAGACCGACGGATCCCCAACCAGGACGTTATCGTCTTATTGCTCGACAATCCCACGGCGCCTGACGTCGCCGCGGCGGCGATAGCGGATGGTTACGTTATCGGCTTTCCTACCGACACCGTCTATGGGCTGGGCGCCGGACTGTGGCGTCCCGAGGCGATAAAGATGCTCTATACATTGAAACGGCGGCCTGACGACAAAGCGTTGCCCGTGCTGCTGGCCTCGCGCGAGGATGTCGCCCCCGTGGCCATCGACCTGTCTACCACGGCCCTGCGCCTCATGGATGCTTTCTGGCCTGGAGGGTTGACGTTGGTCGTCCCGCGAAACCCACTGGTTCCCGATGCGGTAGGGCTGCACGCCGCCGCGACTATCGCCATCCGGGCGCCCGCGCACGCGGGGCTGCGTCGCGTGCTGGCGCGCACGGGACCGCTGGCCTCCTCGTCGGCCAACCTCAGCGGTCAAGCCCCTGCCCTGGACGCCGCCGGCGTGGCCGCGCTCCAGGGCGACGGGCCGCGCCTGCTGGCGCTCGTGCTCGACGGCGGCGCCGCCCCACCACGTCCACCCTCGACCGTGGTCGACCTCACGGGGCCTCAACCGGTTGTCCTCCGTCAGGGCGCGGTGTCGGCGCAGGAGATCGCGGCGGTTCTCGCATCGGAGCGTTCACGGCCGCTCGACTAGCCGCACAGCGTGGACCCATCGGAACCCGTCGTGCCGCCGCGCATCGGATATATTGAATATAGTTCATTGTGTGCCGGCCCCGGCGCCGGGGCGTCCGTAACGATTGTTCTCGCTCGCGTAAAATGAAGCAACGTAAATTGGAGAGGAAGGGACACGCGAATGGTGGTCGAGGTCGAGAAACGGGAGGTCCAGACGGCGCCAGCGGCAAGACAAACGCATTCTGGTTTACCGGCGCACGTGCGCGTGGCCATCGTCGGCAGCGGCTTTGCCGGCCTGGGCATGGCCGTCGGGCTAAAGAAGCGCGGCATCACCGACTTCGCTATTCTCGAGCGCGCCGCCGCGATCGGCGGGACGTGGCGCGACAACACCTATCCGGGTTGCGCCTGCGACGTGCCGTCGCACCTGTACTCGTTCTCTTTTGCCCCGAACCCTGACTGGACGCGGTCTTTCTCGCCGCAGCCAGAGATTCGCGCGTACCTGGAGCGCTGCGCCGACGAGTTCGACGTGCGCCCGCGCACCTACTGCGACCAGGAGGTCGTGGATGCGTCGTGGGACGAGGGCGCGCTGCTCTGGCATATCACGACGAAGCGCGACAGCATGACCGCCGACATCCTCGCTCTAGGTACGGGCGTGCTCAACGAGCCACTCATCCCACAAATCCCAGGGCTTGCCTCGTTTAAGGGCAAGATGTTTCACTCGGCTAGATGGGACCACGACTACGACCTGACCGGCAAGCGCGTCGCCGTCATCGGCGCCGGGGCGTCGGCCATCCAGTTCGTGCCGGCCATCCAGCCCAAGGTCTCGCGGTTGCACCTTTTTCAGCGCACGCCGGCTTGGATCATCCCGCGCCACGACCACGCCCTCACGGAGCGGCGACGCTCTCTTTTCAAGACCCTGCCCCTGGCGCAGCGCCTTTGGCGCGACGCGACCTATTGGGGCCGCGAGGTCTTCTTAATCGGCTTCGTCTACGACCAGCGTCTGCTGCAACTCGCCGGCGCTCTGGCCAAGAAGCATCTGCGCGACCAGGTGACCGATCCCGTGCTGCGCGATAAGCTGACCCCGCGTTACAAGATCGGTTGTAAGCGCATCCTCTTGTCCGACGACTACTACCCCGCCGTGGGGCAAGACAACGTCGAACTCGTGACCGACAGCGTGCGCGAGGTCCGTGAGGGGTCCGTGGTCAGCGTCGACGGTGTCGAACGCCCGGTGGACGCTGTGATTCTCGGCACGGGCTTCCACGTCACCGACGCGCCCGCGGCCTGGTACGTCCACGGGCGCGACGGCGTTTTGCTGGCCGACGCCTGGCAGGGCAGCCCACGCGCCTACAAGGGCACGACGGTGGCGGGTTTCCCCAACATGTTCGTGCTGACCGGCCCCAACACCGGTGTGGGGCACACATCTCAGGTGGTGATGATCGAGTCGCAGATCGCGTATGTCTTAGCGTGCATCGCGGCGCTGGACAAGAGGAACGCGGGGGCGCTCGTGGTCAAGCCCGCCGCGCAGCAGGCCTTCATCGCGGAGGTCGATAAGCAGATGAAGACCACGGTCTGGACCTCGGGCTGCGAGAGCTGGTACCTCGACGCGACGGGGCGCAACTCCACGCTCTGGCCGGGCTTCACCTTCGCCTTCCGTCTGAAGGCGCGCGGCTTCGAGCCAGAGGCCTACGACTTGGTAGGCCAACGCCACTAAGCGGCATTCCTTCAAGACCAATAATCGCCCTCGGGGCTGCTCATAGAGAGAGTAGCGTCTGGTTCGAGACGCTGTCGCGCCCGTCGTAGTGAGGCAGAAGGTTCTGCACGTCCATTTTGATAATCACAGGCTCAATTTTCCTATGTTATTGGCCCATCACGTTGGCTGCGGCTATGGGATATGCGCGCCCATAGAGTCCGGCAGGGTTGGAGGGTCATTGCCGCTCCTGTTTACGCTCGGGCACCATTCAGTTGCGCTGACGGTAGGAATCGTGGGCTAATGGACTTCCAATGATACTAGACAATTACCTCTATAGTTACAAATTTTTAACAAAGCATTAACATCAAAGCATTGACGCTTGTTATCTTTAAGTGTTACTATCACTTCAACAAAGAGGCGTCTGACCTGGGAGTTGTTGCATAAGGCGACGCGTGCCTTCCTTCCCCGATGGTGTCTGTCTCTTTATCAAGGAGGCGTTTCTGGCGAATAACAGGGTAAGATGGCTCACGTCCATCATTCACGGAGTTAGTCTCCTGGCCTCCAATCGCATTTAGAGGTTGATGGCGTGCAGCACTCTAGGGCCGTATTGACCACAAAGACACGCGAATACTGACCGGGAAAAGAGCAGGTAAGCCAAGAGTTGTTGGAGGGAAGCCGCATGAAACGCCAGAAGTTAGTTCTCTATGTTACTATCGTGAGCATCGCAATTGTCGGGGCGGTCGTGAGTGCTGTGCCCAAGCACATCCATGCACAAGCGACCAACACTACTGAAGTGTGGATCGTGATAGATAAGACAGGCCAGCAGCCTTGCATCTTGAACGGCGCTCCCTGTCCTGCTGATACGGTCGGCCAGGTGGAGGTCAAACGCGTTCCTCTCGCGCAGGCCGCCCACGTGCCCTACATTGCCGACGATACGTCACCCGCGCAGGTGAATGCGTTCTCCGCACCCATCGCCCAGGCCATCTTAACACGCCATGCACAGGCCTATCAGCAAGCGCAGGCCCATATCATCCGACCACTCACGAGTTGCCCCGGTCATTACGTGACCAATAATCTCATCCTGAGTGTGCCCGGTGGCACAATGCACTGGGACTGGACCTATTACATCTACCCGAACGGCTTCACGAATTGTCTCGAGAGCGGGTATCAGTTGAGCCTCAGCCCCAACACCGGCAACGTATCATCGGATGTGGTGAGTGGTGCAGTGCTCTATACATCCAATCCGGCCCAACCTTACGACATCGGACTAACCTCCGATGGCAAGTGCCACTCCATCAACGACCATCCTGTGGTCAATGGCTTCAGCAACATTGGCGTCGCCCCGTCGAGCGGCCCCTTAACGTTAGTTAACCTCTACAACGGCAATTGTAACAGCACCACGGTACAGTATGAGAATGTGCCCTGGCAGTAGCGGTGGTGAGCAAACGGTATGGTATAGGGGGTGAACGCGTGATGCGACAGGTCGGGCGCTGTATCCTCGCCCTCGCTGCCCTGGCAACGGGCGCAAGCTTCGCCGAGTCCGTCAGCCATGCGGATGTGGGAGTGGTTCTAAAGACGATCACCGTGGGGGCTGGGGCGGACGCCATCGTGGTGGCTGTGCGCTCCGGCCACGTTTTCGTCGCCGAGCAGTATAGCAACGATAGTCGCATGCTCGACGCCGCTACGGGTCGCGTGCTGCGAACGACTGCCGCGGGCGACTACCACCACTCCGGCTTCGCTGGCGTGGTGCGCCCTCTCCCTTTCGGCCCAATGATGCTCGCCGTCGACGCGGGGCAGGAGCGTGTGTATGTTGGCACGCAGGTAGATGCTGCGCTCATCCTGGATGCGCGCAGCGGTCGCGTACTCGGGACGCCGCGCACACCGGGTCTCGCGCCGGCAACGGCGCTGGCCGCCGATCACGGGCGCCTGTTCGTCGTCGGCATCAGCCCCCGGTCCGCGGAGCTTCAACTGGACGTGCTCGACCGGCACGGGCGGCTCCTACGCGTGACCGGGCTCGGCGGGCATCCGCCGGCGATTAATGGGGGCGCCGGGTACCACGGCGGCGGCATAGCCATCGATGCGCGGACCGGGCGGATTTTTATCGGCAGCATGACCCGCAACGTGGTGTACAGCGTCCGCCTCTCCGATGGGGCGAGTCTCGGCGCCACACGCGTCGGCGCCTTCCCAGCGCCGCCGGTGGCGGAGGCGGTGGACGAACAGGCAGGGCACGTGTTCGTCGTGAGCGAGGCCGGCGCCAGCGTGTACATGTGCGATGCCCGTACGGGGGTCGTCTTGCGCCGTGCGCGCGTCGCCCATGACCCGGTCGCCCTCGCGGTCGACGCCCAGACGCATCGCGCCTTCATCCTAAGCCGGGGGCCTCTCGCTCTAAGCGGCGCTCACAGTGGCGCTGGTCATGGGAGCGTCGGCGTCATCGACACCCGAACGGGGGCGCTCCTCTCCACGGTCGGTGTGGGCGTGGGGCCGCGAGCCGTGGCCATCGATGAGCCGCGTGGGCGCGTCTTCGTCGTCAATACAGGCGCGCTAAATGATCGGGGAGCGGTGCTCGATCGGGGCAGCGTGAGCGTGCTCGACGCGCGGAGCGGTGTGGTGCGCGTCACGTTCCGCGTAGGCCTCATGCCCACGGCTGTCGCCGTCGACGACCGGACGGCCCGAGCGTTCGTCATCAGCAGTCGCGGTCGTCTAGCGCAACCACACGCTAAGCTGGCTGCCAGCAGCGCTAGCATCATCAGCGTCATCGACACGTCCTCTACCTGAGTGAGGCCGCCCCCTAGCGGTCCGCATGCGTGGGGACGCGTACGATAGCTCCCCGTGCGCCTGGCTGACGACTATAGCATGACAAAGATGTCGCCCGGGGTCAGCAGCGGCAGTGAGTCCGCGCCCTGCCGCTAGAACTATAAGATCAATCATGGCCTTGGCAGCGTCACGCGCCGTCTAAGCTGGAGGCAACAAGGAACTCGCCTCTGCTCGCCGCTCCGTGGGCGCGGCAACACGACCGCTGCCAGAAAACGTTTTAGGCGCCCAGCGACAGATCTGTCATAACTCGGAACACAGGATGCTCATTCCTTACGATGCGCTCCCGAGGGCGTCCACGAGCGGAGCAATCTCAAGGGGCATTCCCCACTTTTGACCCCTCTACTTCTGTTTTGCGGAGCCGTCTTCTGAGTTCTGACAGATCCCCCGGCGACGGCGCGTCTATTTTGCCCTGCGCGATCAGCCACTCCACCGCCTCACGGATCGCCTGCAGCGAACTGTAGCGCGGGTGGTAGTCGATCAGACGTTGCGCCTTGTCGATGCTGCAGTTGGGGCTATGAGCGATGTGATCCCAGGTAGCCCGCGCCTTCTCGGGCGGCACGACCGCGCGGTACTCGTTCCAGGGCAGGAAACGCAGGCGCGCCTCCTGACCGAACCAGCCGGCCACGGCCTCGGCGTAGCCGCGCAGGGTCAGGGCCGCGGGCGAGACGACGTGAAAGCTCTCGCCCACGGCCACGCCGCGATAAGCCATGGCCTGCACGAAGGACTGCGCCACGTCGTCGGCGTGAACGTGATGCACCGTCTCCAGGCCCAGGTTGGGCAGGGCAAGCTCGTGGCCCCGCGCCAGCCTGGTGAAGACTCCAGGGTCGAAGTCCCCTGCCGGGCTGAGCGGCGCCCAGCCCGGCCCGACGATATGCCCGGCGTGCAAGACCGTTGCCGGCACGCCGCCGCGGCGCGACTCGTCTAACAGGTACCGCTCGATGGCCGCTTTCTTGACGCCGTAGTCGCCGAAGGGACGGCGCGGCTGCTCCTCCGTCGTCGGAACCTCGACGCTAGGGCCATGTACCCAGATCGTACCGCAGTGCAGCAGGTGCGTGGCCTGCCCACGCATGCCCTCGACTAGCTGTCGCGCGCTCTCCAGCTCGAAGCAGATAAGGTCGATCACCACGTCCGGCTCGAGCGCGCGCACGCAGCCCCCGAACGTCCCCGCGGCCTCCTCGGCGACACGGTCGGCGGTTACCTGCCGCACCTGCTCCCAGGCTCCGTCCTGCCGATACGGCTGTTGCTGGCCGCGGCTGATCACCACGACCTCATGACCCAACGCGATCAGGCGCGGGATCAGATAGGTCCCGATATGGCCCTGGCCCCCGATCACCACCACGCGCATCTCATCTCCCCTCTCCCTGTCTCTTGCCCTCATTGTCTTACGTTCAAAGATGCACGAGGTTCTTGATCTCGTCCGCCACGCGGTAGCCGGTCGCCATCGCGCCATGTACGGTGCCGGTATGCCCGTCCGCATTCGTAGCTTCACCCGCGAAGAAGAGCGTGGCGGCCACAGGCTCACCCGCCGCGCGGGGAGAGGCGACGCCGCCCACACGCACGTAACTGTAGGCCCCACGCGAGAATGGATCGACGCCCCAGTTGTGCATATGCCAGCCGTCCAGGTCCGCATCGAGACGCATTCTGCTCACGCCCAGGATGCGCGTGAGCGCGTCGAGCGCGTCGCCCACAACGTCCGCGTCCGCCCTGGCTATAAGAGGAGTCGCTCGCGGGCCGCCGATCCAGGCCGTGAGCAGCGGGGCAAAAAGCGGATACTGCGTCCACCAAGTACGGAAGGCGTCGTCGGGCGCGAACAGGAAAGACAGCCGCGGCAGATACGGATAGCCTGTCGTCCTCTTCTCCCAGAAAGGGGCGCGCCAGCGCAGCAACACTTTGACCACGTGCCCCATCGCAAGGTTGTCGTACGCCGCCCGCTTAACTGATAGAGCGGGATCAAAGCGCACCGCGCCGACGGCGCCCTCGGGGGCGGTCAAGACGCCGAGCGGGAGCGTGATGACGGCCGCGCGCGCGGTCACTGGATCGAGCGGTTCGCCGGAGGGGGCGTGGCACGCGATGGTGACCTGTCCCGGCGTCCAGTGGATGTCGTGGACGATCGTGTCCAGCCGCACCGTGGTCCGGTCCGCGGGCAACCCGTCGCGCAGCCAGAAGACCAAATGGCTATAACCGGAGGTTAGGCGGAATTGACGGTCGCCCTCGATCTTCTCGGCCGCCTTCTCGCTCTGCGCGAACCATTGGATGCTCACCGTTGCTGGATCGGCGGCGTCAAATCCCTGGACATAGTCGCGGATGAGGCGACGCTCGCGCGCCCAAAGCTTCCCGGAGACCTGGTCGTCGAGAAAGGATTGCAGCGAACGGTCCTCGCCGCGCCAGGCGTCTATCTTTTCCAGAACCCTCCCCATGTCCCTGTCCCGATCGCGTGCCGGGCGCGCGTTTCCGTGGCGTGCCGTCCAGGTCTGGCCACCCGTCTCGTATAGGGAGAAGGCGGGCGCGGGCAGAGCGAAGATCTCTGGCGACATGCCGTGGACGAACTCCGCGCCCAACTCCAAGGGGAAAGGCGTATCTGACCGCCGCACCGTAAGGATGCGGCCGCCGAGGCGATCGCGCGCCTCTAAGATGGCGACGGAAAAGCCGTGTCCGGCTAGCCGACGGGCCGCGGCCAGCCCGGACACGCCGCCGCCGATGACGGCAACATCAACCTGCATCACGCACTCTCTCTTATCGGCGACGCGCCGCTAGTTCTCATTCTCGTCGTGGGGGGGTAAGCGTGTCACGACGATGTAGGTGACCGTATCCCATGCGTTGTGGATGCCGATGAACAGGAGCAGGACCGTGGCCGCGCCGACGACGAACAACACCGGAACCGGATTGGCCGGCAAGATCAGCGCCGCGAGGGCGAGCGCGATGTACGAGACGAGCGGGAAGACGACATGCCAGAGCCAGTCTTCCCGCACGGGTTGATAGGTCTTTTGGAGGAGCATACGCCGCGTGATGACGGCGATGTAGGCCACGCCCGCGAGGCCAGAGAGGCCAAGCGGGAGGGCGGCGTGCCAGAGCACCTGCCACGGCGCGTTGAAGATCGCGGCGACGGCCAGCGCCGTGCAGAAATGCACGACAGTCGGGGTGCTGAAGGCCGCGATTCCGTCATCGGACAGGCGGTCCCGCGTGCGCGCGACCAAGGTGATCACCACGAACACCAACCCCGTTAAGGTCGCGGCCGCTGACCCCATGATGACGTAGAAGTTCGCCCACGCGGTCAGCGGCGACACAGCAGCTTCTAGCACGATGGCTCCCCCTTCAAGACAAGGCCGCCAAGCTGCCGCGCCGTTTGGTTCCCGCAACCCACTCCTAGTAAGATCAAGCGCGACGATGGGCGGAAAGGCAGCGGGCGCTTTACGTCCAGCCCGTAAGCCCATATGCAGGGTTCGTGAAAAGTCGTCCGGGGAGCGCGGGCGCTCGCTGCGCTGCTCGCCCGTCCCAGACCGGACACGGGGACGGGGACGGGCGGGAGGCCCGCGCTCCCCGAGTGCGCGTCTTTCCTCCCCTCGTCCTGACTTTTCACGAGCCCTGGCCCATATGTGCCATGATCTTAACAAAAGCCGTGCAATTCGCGCCAGCGACGCACTCTTGCCAAGGAACATCGAGCACCTGGAGGCGCCGTGGCGTCGTTGGGGTGTGCCGCGTTTAAAAGCGCCATGCCAATCGGAGGCAGCCGCATCTAACTCTATCTCAGCATGCCCCAACGGTCTCCACCGAAGAGGCTTCCTAGACGTGTACGTGTGTTGTCGAAGCGGCTAGCTGGCGGACGGACACGCCGAGCAGCGCCGCGACCTGTGAGGGTTTGGCGCCGTTGGCCACGGCCCAGCGCGCGAACTCCGCCGGCGGCTGGAAGACGATGTTGTTGTGCATCTGCCAGTGCAGGCGTCCACAGAACTTGGAGCACTCCTCGTAGAACGTGCCCGGTTTGGAGACGTTGTAGTAGCTCTTTACAATCGAGCCTGGATACGCGTCGAGGTGCCCGTCGAGAGCGGGCACCCACCAATCGTGGATCACGTCGCGGGCCGTCACCTGCACGACGACGATGCGCCCGGTCGGCAGATGCAGATCAGGGAGGTGCAACGGCTCGGTCTGGCCAGCTTTACCGTCGCTGCCCACGGTGAGGGAGGCCATCTGCGGGAACTTGTACGACCAGCCCCACTGGTAGCCCTGGATCTGGAGCTGTAGTGTGTTGGCGGGCAAGACGGACGGAACCTGGTTTTCTTGCAGCACGCGGACGGCGACGCCGAGCAGCACGAGCACGATGACCGTGGGGATGAGGGTCCAGGCTATCTCGAGACGGGTGTTGCCATGGATCTGTGCTGGCTCGTCGTCGCCGATCTCGCCCCCCCGGCCAAAGCGGAGGATCGCGGCGAGCATCAGGCCGCCGACGATGACGATGATGCCGATCGCGACATAGGTGACGATCTCCCACACCTGATCCAGCCGCGCCGCTACGGGTGAGGCGGGTTTAATGGGCCACGTAGGATAGGGCGCGCAGCCCGACATCGCCAGCGCCAGCAACGGCAAACCAATGAGGGCGGTGATGCGGCCCCGGCTTATCAATCGTCGTGAAGTCTGCATTGCTCCGTCGTTTCCGCCTTTTCCGTTGGTTGGGCAAAGGGCTATGGAGCCCGACAGGCCCCAACAGTTCTAGGGTACACTAACCCAGAGCGTGTGGGAATTAAGCCGAGCGGAGTGCTGCTCCGCAACTAAAAGATTCCTCCACGGCGCCACGTCGGACCGTACCCGAGCACAGTGGTCTTTTGAAGGTAAAAATGCCCCGTCATAATCAAACCCCTGTGACGACGAGCGCGACAGACCTCCTTCGCGTTCGTCGTTTACTGCAGCCGCTCAACTGTCTGAGAGTGAGGATGACGAGAATACCATGGCTATAGTATCCGCACCGCCGCCCACCACGACGCCCACTCTGCCTCGCGCCGTCAGCCACCAACCGCAACTGCGCGGCCTCTCGACCTGGCTCACGACGACGGACCACAAGCACATCGGCTTGCTGTACATATACGTAACCTTCTTGTTTTTCATAATCGGCGGTCTCGAGGCGCTCGTGCTGCGTACGCAGCTCGCTGTGCCGGACAACCACTTGGTCAGCGAACAGGTCTACAATCAGACGCTGACGATGCACGGCACGATCATGATCTTTCTCTGGCTGGTTCCCGTGCTCAGCGGCTTCGGCAACTACTTCGTGCCTTTGATGATCGGCGCGCGCGACATGGCTTTCCCCCGCTTGAACGCCCTCTCCTTCTGGCTGCTCGTGGGCGGCGGAGTCGTGCTGATGGGCTCCTACCTCGTTCCAGGTGGGCCGCCCGCGGCCTCGTGGTGGGGCTACACGCCGCTGGCCAACGCCACGTATTCGCCCGGTTCGGGCCAGGACCTCTGGATCCTTGGCCTGCACCTCTTGTCTATCTCCTCTCTCGTCGGAGCCATCAACTTCCTCGTCACCATCTTGACCATGCGCTGCAAGGGCATGACCTTCTTCCGTATGCCGCTCTTCGTGTGGGGCATGTTCATGACCTCGCTCTTGATCCTGGCCGCGATCCCGGTGCTCGCCGCTGTCGAGACGATGAACCTGTTCGACAGGCTCTTGGGGACGCACTTCGTCTCGGGGACAGGTGGGTCGCCGCTGCTCTACAACTACCTGTTCTGGTTTTTCGGCCATCCCGAGGTCTATATCTTGATCTTGCCGGTGTTCGGCCTGATGTCGGAGATCTTCCCCGTCTTCTCGCGCAAGCCCATCTTCGGCTACAAAGCCATTGCTTTCGCCACGATCGCCATCACCCTTATGGGCATGATGGTGTTCGGGCACCACATGCTCGTCTCACCGACGCCGTTGCTGACGCGCGGCACCTTTATGTTGATGAGCTACGCTATCGCCATCCCCTCCGGCATCAAGGCGTTTAACTGGACGGCCACGATGTGGGGCGGCCATGTCTACCGCAAGACGGCCTTGATGTTCGCCTTCGGCTTTCTCGTGCAGTGGTTTATCGGCGGCATCAGCGGCATCTACCTAGCCACGATTCCAGTGGATCAGCAGGTCACGGACACCTACTTCCTCGTCGCGCACTTCCACTACTCCATGGTCGGCGGTTCCGTCTTTGGCGTCTTCGCCGGGTTCTACTATTGGTTCCCCAAGGTCTACGGCAAGATGCTGAGCGAGAAGTGGGGCCAGTGGAACTTCTGGTTGATGCTGATCGGCTTCAACGTGACGTTCTTCGTGCAGCACATCCTAGGCATCCAGGGCATGCCGCGCCGGCAGGCCAGCTACCCCGCCATCACTGGTTGGGGTGCGTTGAACCTCATCTCGACGGTCGGCTCGTATCTCCTGGCTATCGGCGTGTGGCTCTTTATCGTCAATGTCGTCATCTCCCTGCGCCACGGCAAGCCCGCCGGGAACGATCCCTGGAAGGCCAACACATTGGAGTGGGCGACGAGTTCTCCTCCGCCCTGGTACAACTTCGAAGAGTTGCCCGTCGTTACCTCGCTGCGCCCCGTCCGCGATATGCGCCTTGCCGCGCGTGGCGCCTCCGGTCAAGGCTCTTTGGACGGAGGCGCCGGTGAGGATCGCGATCGTTTTCCTATGATTGACTCAGTTGGACCGGTTCCCCTCGATCCTAAAACCAGGGATAAGCGGTAGGAGAGCAGACGCTATGACGATGACGGAGACGCGCGAAGGCGCACCGGTGGTCGGAGTGTTCGACGACGAGGCGTTGGCCCGGCGCGGCGTCGAGCGACTGCACGACCTTGGCTTCGACGACAACGCCATGCACGTCGCCCAGAGAGAGGTCGTCGTCGAGGAAGAAGACGAGGCGCCCGTGCCATCGTCGCTCTCAGGACCCTATGCTCTCGTCGCCTCGCTTGTGGCGGGAGCGGCTTGCGGCGTGGCCGGCGGCCTCATCGGCCCTCCGACGATTACGACTCCGGGCTTTGGCTGGGTCATCAATACGGTGCTGCTGCTCGCGCTGACCGGCGGCCTGTTTGGTTGGGTGCTTGGCGGCATCCTGGGCTTCGGCACCGTCTCGCGCGAAGAGCAAGACGATATCCCCGAGGACGCTGTCGAGCCGCGCATCGCCACGACGGTGAGCCTCCGCGCGCCCGGCCGGTCCGAGGAGGCGCGCATCGTACTACGCTCCGCCGGCGCCTACGCCGTGATGGGAGGCGAGGCGGGCCATCGGGACGCCCCTACCTCACAGCGTCTACAACAGCGTCCTAGCGCCAGCAGTCCCTACAGGCGCGATACGGGTACGGTGCGGCCTCTACCTCGCGGAACTGACGCCCCCGCGCCACGTCCTGGGCTCTTGAGCAGGATTTTGGGCGCGGCAAGAAGCGTTAGACGGCTGGCCTCTTCACGGAAAAGGAAATAATCCCCTCCGCTATTGTAAAGACGGTGGAGAGGATTACGACATCTTATGGAAAGCCAGGAAGGCGATGAAGGAAACCGTGGCCCAGCATTCTATGGAAAGCCGATAGCCGAATCGCTGCTGTTCTTGTGGTGGAAGTCTTTGCGTATCAAAGCGATCCAGTTGCCGATCGCGGAGATGGCGACAGCGAGCCCGATCATTAAGAGGATCGGCGTGAAGACGATCGTGCCGGCCAAAGCCATGGTTAATCCGGCGGCAAGAAGCAGCGGCTGCCACGTGGGAGCCACGACGTGAATCTCGTCGCCCGCGCCTGGCCGGACGGGACCCGATCCGCGCGTACGTGGCGACGCCTCGTTCCGGGTTGAAGCTGAAAGGTCCTGTCCTGTCTTCATAGATCTCCCTCCACGGCATAACGCGGTAAGATGGGCGCGACCTTCGCCTTGGGCCACCGCATAGGGTGATGGAGGTAGAAGTTTACGCGCTTAGCCAAGGAAGAGCGCCGCCCACACAAAGGCGAACAAGAACATAGCTAACCCCGCTAAGAAAAGCGCGACGCCGAGCCGAAGATTGAAAGTCAACAGCCTGTTGTGCATGGAGGAGTCTCCTTGTTCTCTTTACCGCGATGCCGACATATTACGCGGTCGGCTCCGGTGCGGCGTCGTCTGGCACGTCGCCTTGATAGTACTTGACGGACCTCTCGACCGTCGCGCCGATCATGAAACCGACGATCCACCCGATCGTACCGAACATGAGCATGAAGAAGATCAGGCCGCCGTAGAGATTACTAGCATGATTGAACGATCCAGGGATCGTGCCCCCAGCAAGCCAACCGATCGTGCCAAAGGCGAATGAGCCGAAAACAGCGTCTCGGAAGTCTCGGCGGTGATACCAGTACTTCTTCAATTCGTCCATTTTTCGACCTTTCTCCCGTTTCATACGTCGTACCTACGCAACCACGGGGCCACGACAGCAGCACGCGGCCAGCGATAGGGCAGACACTACCTTCTGAGTGTATCCTAACGTAGAAGCAGACCAAAATATGAGGGCGCGACGACGCGCGTAAGGGGGCTAGGGATGAGGGAGAACACAGGGACGGCGGTGGTTCGAGGTCGGCCTAAGGAATGGGCCGAGAGAGCGATTATCGCCGGCTTCGCGGCCACGGCCGCTTTCACCGTCGTCGTGGCGATCGCCTATGGCATTGCCCGAACAGCTGGGCAATCCGCGCACAGCGGCAATGTGGTCGGCCAGTGGTTCTACGGTCTGGCCAACAACTCCATCGTGGCGCGGGCCAACGACGGACTCTACGCCGCTCTGCTGCTCAACATCGTCGTCGGCGTGGGCTGGGCCTTCGTGTATGCCTTTGTTTTCGAGCCACGCTTAAAAGGAACTCCCGCGCAGCGCGGCTTGACTTTCGCCATCCTCCCTTTCATGCTCTCGGTCGTGTTCCTGTTCCCGATTTTACAGGGGGGATTCCTTGGCTTTGGCCTTGGCGGCGGACCTCTACCTCTGCTTGGCAACGCCGTCATCCACGCCGTGTACGGCGTCGTGCTCGGTCGCCTCTATGCCCTGGATGCCCTCGGCCTGACCGACGCGAACGGACGCGAGATGCACGCGAACGACCTCGTCGAGCGTGGGCTGGCCCTTGGGCTAGTAGGCGGGGCCATCGCGGGCGGCCTGATAGGGATGCTGATCGGCATCGCCAACAACGGCGATGCCTCGGCTATCACCACGGGGCCGTGGCAGACCTTCTTGATCGGCTCCGTGCTCGGCGCGGTGGCCGGCGCGCTCATCGGCTCCATGAGTCAGATCGGCCGCATGGGCCTGGGACGCGAACCATAAAAACGACTACGCGGCAGGGCCGTTATATAGATCGAGCGTGACTCTCTTCAGTGCTCTTCGCCCACGAATAACCGCACGTCATGTTGAACAGCGTTGTTCGGCTTGATGTACGTTGCTCAGGCGTGCTGGGAGGCCAACTGCCCTGGGTTTTCGGACAGCGGACCGGGCAGCGCTTTCTCCGCCTCGTCTTCGAGGCGTTTCTCGTTGCGCCGAATGTAGAAGAAGACGGCGACGAGCAGAGCGACGGCGATGACGATCACGACGATGCCCACGGGGCCCGTAATGGCATGGATGTGATCCCCTAGCACGTAGCCTCCCAGACCGTAGATGACGGACCAGAGTATGCCGCCCGTCGCGTTGAACAAGAGAAAGCGCGGCCAGGGCATACGGCCCGTCCCCGCGAGGAAAGCGGCCCAAGCCCGCAGCACGGCCACGAATCGTCCGAAGAAGACGACCTTCCCGCCGTGCTGAAGAAACAGATACTGCCCGAGCTTGATCTTACGGTCGTCGAGATGGACGACGTGGCCGTAGCGACGCAGCAGGCGGAAGCCGCCCTCGCGTCCGACCCAGAAGCCGATGTTGTCGCCGACGACCGCCCCGACCGCGGCAGCGGCGATGACGAAGGCGATAACCAAGTGGTGCGTCGTGCCGGCGTACACGGCGGCGGCCAGCAGCATGGTCTCTCCTGGAAAAGGGATGCCCGTACTCTCGATGGCGACGAAAGCCAGAACAGCGAGATAGCCGTACGTCGAGAGAAGATGGTCTAGGGTGCTTGTCGCGAAATTCAGCATTTCTTCTATTCACACGATTGCGGGGCCGGACAGTTGAAAGAGGGCCGGCAGGGGGCCAAGGAGACCGCGCGACTCCTCCGGCGCCCGCTGCTCACGGCGCCGCGCGGACTAGGCAATCCTCGCGCCTACGACACTTACATTGCCCGGACGGTTGCACTATGCAGATGTCGTGCCAGATCATCCCACTGCCGTGCGTGATCGGCGTAAGAGCAGGCTGCGAAGGCGGTCCGTGAAAAGTCGTTCTGAGCAGCGCGGCACGGTACGGACGTTCGTTCCCGCCGATCGGCCGTCCTCAGTCGGATGCAAGGACGTACTCTCCATCCTCCCCAAAACCCATCCTTTCCGCATTGCGCCAACCATGCACGGACCCTCGGGCTATGGTTTCACCAGCCGTCCCACCGCTTTATAAAGCGGCGTCTCGTGCCAACCACTCCGTGATGGCGGAGGCGACGAACGCGGCGTCCGTGGGGTTGGGGCCGGCGCCGGCGGCGTGTCCCCAGGGCGACGGGATGGGTCGCAGTTCGCCGTGACGCAGATGCTTCATTTCTTCGATGCTGTCCGCGACGGGGAAATACAGATCGGTCGAGCAGGGCATAACGAGCGCCTGGGCCTTTATAGACGCGAGGGCGCGCGGTAGGTCGCCGTCGAAAAGCGGGCTGGCGGACACGTCGGCGTTTTGCCAAGTCCAGGCCATGGCCAGTAGATCGTTGGCGTCCCACTCCAGAAACGACTCTTCGTAGTTGGCGACGATGAATTCCTCTAGCGAGGCGAAGCCCTGCTCGCGATAAAGATGCTCGCGGTACCACTGCTGCGACAAGCCCCAGCCGGCCCAGACGCGGCCGAGCGCGCGCAGTCCCACCTCCGGCGGCGCCGCGTAGCGTCCGCCAAGCCAGGCGGCGTCGGCCTTCAACGCGGTGGTGACGCCCTCGAGAAAGACCCAGTTGTGCGGCGCGGTGCGCGCCGAGCCACAGAGGACGACGATGCGCTCGACGAGGTCGGGATAGCTGACCGCCCATTGATAGGCCTGCTGGCCGCCCATGGAGAAGCCCACCACCAGCGGGATGCGCGTGACGCCAAGATGTTCTACGACGAGACGGTGCTGCACGGCGATATTGTCCGCGACAGCGACGTGTGGGAAGTCGGGGCCGGCTTGCGGTGGAGCACTGTTGCTCGGGGACGAAGAGAGGCCATTGCCCAGCATATCGGGCACGACCACACACCAGCGATCGGTGTCGAGCGGCTTGCCCGGCCCGATCAGCCACTCGTTGTCGCCGTGCTTGCCCGCGTAGCAGGTGGGGAAAACGATCAGGTTGTCGCCGCGCGGGCTGAGCGCGCCATGAACGACGTAGGCGAGGAGGGCGTCGCGCAACACCTCGCCGGATTGCAGCACGATGTCGCCCGGCGTAAAAGTCTCGTACTCGCGCCCATTGTCGTTTTCCATCCGTTCGTCGCTCCTTAATCTACGATTCAATTATTTGAGAAAAGCCTTGCGCGCTTGGTGCATTTAGGAGAGCATCATACTTGCTCATACGCCACTCCCAGTGCGGCGCGCTTATATACTCCATTCCTAGCGGATCTCCTTCCGTCTATGTATCTCAACCTTCCGAGACCCTAGCTGGCCAATCTCTCGCCTGTGTACGCTCTAACAGGCGCAGTGCTGATCTAGATTTAAGGGACCGCCGCATCTCAACCTTATCCGACGATGGTCAGCCGCGCAGTCCTCTTATTGAGGCGGCGGCGTGGCCGGCCAACACGAAACAGATAGGTATACAGCAGGACGCCCGTGGTCAGGCCGGTCAGGAGCTTAAGCAGCGCGGGAGCGTGCGTGGGCGAGAGAAAACCCTCTAGCGTCCCGGCGACGACGAGCAGCGGGACGGCGCCGAGGATGAGGATGAGCGCGCGCCGTCCCGCGCGGATGATAGCCTCGCCGCGCTGCTCCAGGCCAGGGTGGACGATGGCCCAGCCCAGTTGCAGGCCGCAGCCGCCGGAGATGAAAATAACCGAAAGTTCGAGCACGCCATGGGCGGCGATGAACGACCACAGTCCCAGGCTCAGACCATAGGACTGGGCCGCGCCAGCGATGCCGCCCAACATGATGCCGTTGAAGACGAGTACGTAGATGCTCAGGAGTCCGAGCAGCGCGCCGCCGGCAAAGGCAACCAAGGCCACTTTAATGTTGTTGGTCATGATGAACGACGAGGTGGCCGACGCCGCGCCGCTTGGCCCGTCGTTGAACCAGAGATGTCCCTGGCTCATGACGCTCAGCAGACGATCGCCGTTGCCGGGCAACAGCACGCGCAGGGCGTCGGGGTGGACGAGGCAGACAGCGTAGCAGATGATGGCCGGGATGACGCTCATCAGCACGGCCGTCAGCGTAAAGATAAACGTCGCGCGGAAGGCGCGCGGGAACGTATCGCGGTAAAATGTCGTGAAGCGTGCCAGCGTCATGGCGTCGTCACGGTAGATTGAGGGATGGGCGCGGCCGACGAGGCCGTTGAGATATGGCGTCACGCGATCGTAGGGGTAGTCCCGACGTGCCACGGCGAGGTCGGAGGTCGTCTGGCGGTAAAGACGGCCGAGGGCGAGGACATCGTCCTCGGTTAACCCGCGGACCGACGCTCCTCTCATTTTTTTCAAGAGGTCTTCGAGTTGAAGCCAGTCAGGACGATGGGTCGCGACAAAGTCGCTGGCAGTGGTCACGAACGGCATCGCACGGGTAGAGGGCGGACGGGACCGATGTCTCCCCGTCCATGACAATAGCCAAGAAACAGGAGCAGCCATGAATCCGCTTCGCCCATGAGCACTGTGTATTCCTTCGATACGCCGGAGAGCGTGGCCGTCTCGCTGCCAATCGCGGGCATAGGCACGCGCTTCCTGGCCACGCTGCTCGATACTTTCTTCATCACTATACTCGTCATCGCTTTTATCATTCTCGACGTCGTGGGCCAGAGCATTGGAGGAGGAGCGGGCCACGCGCTCAGCGCCTTTGGCATCATAGGTGCCTTCGTCATCATCTTCGGATACTACATCTTTTTTGAGATCCTTTGGAACGGACAGACGCCGGGCAAGCGGCGCAACCGCATCCGCGTGATCCAGAAAAACGGGTATCCGGTCACGGCGGTCGGCGTGATCGTCCGCAATATCGTGCGCTTAGTCGATTTTCTTCCCACGCTCTACGCCATCGGCATCGTGACGATGTTCATCGATCGACGCGCGCGACGGCTCGGCGACCTGCTCGCCGGCACGCTGGTGGTCAAGGAGCAGCGCGGCGGTACGCTGGCGGATCTCACGTACGGCGGCGCGGCGGCAACGCATCCATCGTCGTACGAGGCGCTCCAGCCTAACGAGTCGAGCATACCCTCGACGCACCATCCGTCGTCAGGCTCCCTGCTCTCGGCCCAGGACGAGTCCCTCATCCGCGACTTCTTCGTGCGTCAACCGACGCTCCCTATCGAGAGCAGCGAAACGTTGGCGAACCAGATCGCCAACAGTGTGAGCGCTCATCTGGGCGAGAGACGCCCCTTATTCGAGCCGGCCGCATCGTACCTGCTTAAAGTTCTGGCGGAGCAGACAGCAGGCGGCGCGGCCTTGACGCCCACGGAGGCGCCGTTGCGCTTGGCGCCGGCCGACGAGGCGCTGATACGGGACTTCTTGCGCCGTCGCGCTTGGTTGACCGACGAGCGTCGCACAGCCTTAGCCAGACAGATCGCCACGGCGATGAGGCCGCGCTACAACATCGGCATCGATCTCAACGCCGAACTTTATCTCGAGGGCGTCATCGCCTCGTACGACAGACAAGCGCGGCAGGAGTGGTGATCTAAACCGGACGTGGATACCCGTCAAAGCCGTGCGTAGTCAGGACGCTTAGCGCGACGGAGGGAGATTCTCCACGAGAACCTGTGCTGCCAGCAGGTCGAACGGCCCAAGACGCCCCAAGCGCAGCGAGACGAAAGCGACAGGCGCCAACACCGGGGCAGCAGCGGCGACGGCCTGGCGCGCTTTGGAGACGCGCGCGAAGCGGGCGTACACCGTCCCGTCTTTCAGCAGTACGTAGGGGGCCTCGGGCACGGCTTCATCGCGGGCGGGACGCAGCGCCTCGGCGGCGGCGAGGTCGCGCAGGATAGGGTCGTCGAACCGTAAGGGCCGCCCTCTCTCCGTCCGGCCTGCACGCCCCAACGAGGAGACGACGAGCCGGGGGTGGCGCCAGCCATCGAGCTGGCCCAGCGCCACGATCAATGCACCGGGCGCCGTGGGGAAATCGTGGAGCAGCATCGTGGACGCCGTCTCCAGGGCGACCGCCTCCGCGACGACGGCTCCGCCCACGATCAGCGCATGGAGGCCGCGCCCAGGGTCGGTCGCGGTCCAGGTGTGGTAGAGACGCGGCAGCGCTTGGAGGTTGTCCGCGAGGTCGGAGGTCACATCTACCCCTTATGAAGCACTGCTCGGCGCTCGACACGATCGTGCCGATGGCCGTGGCGGGGAGATACTCCCTTTACGGCCCCAGTGTAAACGATGGTGCTTCTCTAACGGTCGTCGTCGGGCGCCGGCGTGGCGCCGCGTCCGTGCTCCACGCCGCCGCCGTGGTCGCGCACCAACCCTTCAAACCAGGCTAGAGGAGCCTGATCCTTGGATTCTGTATTGTTGTCGGCCCGATAAAACCGGACGTAGAGGGGCAGGGCGTCGCCCAGATGGACGATCAGGTCGTCCGCGCACTCTCTGGCCTTGCCCCAGTCCTTTTTCCCATACGCGCCCTTGCGCCAGGCGTTGTAGGCATCGTCGTGTCGCTCGACGAGGTCGAGCAAGATCGGATCGTCGCTGTACTCTTCCGCGAAGGCGCGGGCGATGGCGGCGTGGTGGTTGGCGCCTTTGGCCGGGCGGGCGTCGTCGACCTTGTACTTGAACGTATCGTGGATCAGCGCGATCAGCCGCAGGACACGTCGTTCCTCGGGCGACGTCGCCTCCTGGTCTACGTTCGCGAGTACATCGGCGATGTGATACATCACTGGCCCCTCCTGGTGGCCGCGCCGGGGCTTGCCCCAGACCATTCCTTCTTGCCAGGACGGCGACGCGGCAAGGCGCTCTTCCTCGGCGGTCTCCAGCGTAAAAGGCAAATCTATCACTCTATGTAAACCTTACTTTCCAGCGGGGTGTGGTGCGATACGAGGCGTTTGTGTATCGTACAGATACGGATAGTGTAGAGAAGATGGAGAGGTTGGGCGAATGGACGAGGACATGGGCGCGGCCTACCTGGCCTCGTTCCCTGATTGGGAGCGCGGCACGGCCACGAACGACGAGACGCGCACGCTCGACCGCATGCGCCGCCTACTCGACCTGCTCGACTCACCAGATGGAGCGTACCCCGTCGTCCACGTCGTCGGAACCAAGGGCAAAGGCTCGACAGCGACCACGATCGCGGCGGCGCTTCAAGCGGCCGGCTGCCGCGTCGGTCTCTTTACCTCACCGCACCTGCTCGACGCGCGTGAGCGCATCCAGGTCGACGGAGCGGCCATGACAATCGAGGACCGCGACGCTGTCGTGGCCGAGCGCCTACGCCCGACCGTGGAGGCGCTGCGCGAGGCCGGGGAGAAAACGCCCTTGCACTTCGAGGTGGAGTTCGCGCTGGCGCTGGAGCACTTCCGTCGTCGCGCCGTAGATGTCGCCGTGGTCGAGGCCGGTATGGGCGGCCGCCTCGACGCCACGAACGCCGTGGATGCGGTCATCCTAACCGTTGTGACCTCGATCGGCCTCGACCACGTGGCCGTGCTGGGCGACACGATCGCGAAGATCGCGGCGGAGAAAGCCGCCGTCATCCGGCGGGCCGGCAGGGTCGTCTCCGCGCCCCAAGCTCCCGAAGCGCTGGACGTTATCGAGAACGTCCGCGTCGCGCGCGAGGCGATCCTCACGCTCGTCGGGCGCGACTATCTCGTCGCGGACGTCGAGCAGCGGCCAGGCAAGACCGCCTTCACGCTGCACGGTCCTGGCGCATGCATCCGCCGTTTCACGGTCGGCCTGGCAGGGGGACACCAGGCCGTCAACGCCGCCGTCGCCGTGGCCGCGCTGGACGCCCTCAAGCAGTCCTTTCCGCGCCTCGACGACGGTGCGATCGCGGTGGGGCTCGAAAAGGTACGCCTATCTGGCCGCCTGCAAGAAGCGGGACACGACCCTCTCATCGTGCTCGACGGCGCGCACAACGGTCCCTCGGCTCTCGCCTTGGCCGCGGCTTGGCCGGCGGTCTATCCAGACACCCGCCCCGTGCTGGTGCTGGCCGTGTTCGCGGACAAAGACCTGGCGACGATGCTCCCACCGCTGTTACATCTGGCCGGTCATGTGATCGCGACGACCGTGGCGCAGCCGCGCGCCCTGCCCAGCGCCGCGCTGGCCGCGCGCGCGCGCGCGCTGTCGCCGCACCCCAACAAGGGGATCGAGGAGTCGGACTCGGTCGCCGCCGCGCTGAGCAGGGCGCGCGCGCTGGCCGGAGCGCGGGGAACGATCCTCGTGACCGGCTCGTTCCGTACCGTCGGCGACGCTCTCTCGATCCTCCAAGACGAGCAGCCGGCGGCGGTGGAGCGGACCGATGCGCATGTGTGACGCCAGAGACAATAGGCGCCTATCCAGCGAGGGAGACGGTCGCGCACCAGAACGACGCGCGACTGCCGGTCGCCTCGTCGTCGTCTGCGGCCCCACCGCCACGGGCAAGACGGACCTGGGCATCGCACTGGCTCGGGCGCTGGACGGCGAGATCGTCAACGCCGACTCGCGGCAGGTGTACCGTGAGATGGACATCGGCACGGCCAAGCCGGATCGGGCGCGGCGCGCGGCCGTTCCCCACCACCTGCTCGACGTGGCCGCACCGGACGAGGCGTTCACGCTGGCGGACTACCTCGATCGCGCGCGCGCCGTGGTCGCCACGATCGTCGCGCGTGGTCGCCTGCCGATCGCCGTGGGCGGCACGGGCCTCTACACGCGCGCGCTGGCCCAGGGCTTCGACGTGCCGCGTGTCGCGCCTGACACGATCCTCCGCGCCGATCTCGACCTGCTTCTTGGGGCAGGCGGCGTCCCCGCGCTGCTGGAGAGGCTGCGCGCGCGCGATCCGCGTGCCGCCGCCGTGGTGGACCCGCTCAATCCACGCCGCCTGATCCGTGCTATCGAGGTAGCGGAGCATAGTGAAGATAAGGCTACGCACGACCCGCCCTCGGCCTACGACGCGCTCGTGCTCGGTCTCGACGGCGACGCCGAGACGGCGCGCGCGCGCGCGGACACACGGATCGACGCGATGATGGAGGAGGGACTGCTGGACGAAGTAGCGCGTTTGCGTGAGCGCGGCTACGACGCCTCGTCGCCCGCCTTCTCCGCCCTGGGCTACCGTGAGCTCTGGCGCGTCCTGGACGGCGAGTGGACGCTAGAGGACGCCTTAACGGCGACCAAGAAGGCTACGCACCGCTTTATCCGCCGCCAGCGCACCTGGTACCGGCGCGAACCGGGCCTGCACCCCCTCGACATGACAGACCCCGCCCTCATCGCGCATGCCCTTGCCATGGCGACCAACTGGCTCCGGTCTCCCGAATCCGTACGTCATCTTGAGAACGACGGCCCCCCATCTGGCCATGCTGAAGTCGCGGCGCCACGGTCGGAGATCTTGGATGGCGCCGGCCCCTTCCCTACTCTGCCTGAGACACCGCGCGCGGGTTCAGAGCGATGACCGCTGCTCCTCCGTCCGCGTGGACGCCCTCCTGGAGTGAGGACACGACCGAGGCCATCACCGTCGTGGCCGTCGGTCCGGCGCGGCGCGACGCGACGCTCAGCGCAACGCTGCTGGGTCTCGGCTTATTCGCCCTCTACTGCCTGGCTGTGCCCGGCGCCATTGACGGGCTCGACGCGCAGGCTATGTCAGGGGTGACGCGGTCGCTGCTCGACCATGGCGGTGTGGACATCTCCAGCGCCTACGGCGTGCCCGGTCTGCACGGACTGTCCTACTCCAAGTACGGCCCCGCGCAATCGCTCCTGGCTTCACCGTTGTTTCTGCTGGGACACACCCTCTCCGGCTTGGCGCCGGCCTTTTACCGGCCAGAGGTCCCCACGCTGGTCGCGTCGTTCTTACCGGCCCTGCTCACGGCGCTGACCGCCGTCTTGCTCGTGCTGACCGCCATCGAACTAGGGGCTTCGACGCGCGGCGCGCTGATGCTCGGCCTGGTCTATGGTCTGGCCACGCCCGCCGCCGTCTATGCCGTGCAGTGGTTCTCCGAACCGGCGGCTGCCTGCGCGCTGCTGGCGGCCGTTTACGCGGTGATACGCGACCGTGCCGGTCCTACCGTATGGCGTCCCCTGCTGGCCGGGCTGACGCTCTCCATCGCCGCGGCGACGCGCCTCGACGCGTTGCTCTTCGCGCCCGTCGTCTTGCTCTACCTGCGCGTACCCGTACACCGAAGACGCGCACGCGCCCTGGCCCTGGTGCTCCCACTCGTGGTCACGCTTGGCGCCCTCGGTTTGTACGATCTGGCGCGCTTCGGCTCGCCGCTGCAAACGGGCTACGGTCTTGGCACGCTCAACCCCTTCGACTCGATCGACACGCACCCCGACCGTTCGCCCGACGCCATCTTAAGCGCCCTCTACGGCCTGTTCCTGAGTCCAGGCAAGGGACTCGTGGAGTACGCTCCGGTCGTGCTGCTGGCGCCCTTCGGGTTGGTGTTGCTCTGGAGGCGCCGCCGGGCGGAGACGGCGCTGCTGCTCGCCTTGATCCTCGTCGACTCCGTCGCGCACGCCAATATCTTGATCCGTTGGGTGGGCGGGTGGTCGTGGGGGCCGCGCTTCCTCGTGCCGGTCATCCCGTTGGTGCTGCTCTTAGCGGCGCCCCTGCTGCGTCCTGGTCGATGGCGACGCAACCCCGCGACCACGGCCTTAGTCGTCCTAGGGATCGTGGGTTTCGCGGTGCAGCTTCCCGCGCTGATTGTCCACGAGCCGCACACCTCGCTCTACGATCTCCGGCCCGCATACGACGCCTTGCCGCCGACCGTGGACACACAGGCGGCACGGCGGACGTGGATCGACAACACGCTGCGCATGGAACGCGACTACGTCGCTATGCCGTCGTCCTCACCCATCGTGATGGGCTGGCAGGCCCTGTGGCGACCGGGAACGTGGACGCCGCGGTCGGCGCCCGTCGTCGCTCCCACCAATGTCGACGGGCACAGCGTGACCACCGCGCCGCACACCTGGCAGCGCCTGCTCGACGAGCAAGGGGCGCCGGCAGGACCGCTCCTACTCGTTAGCGCCCTCCTCGCCCTCACCGGCCTCGCCCTGCTCAACGGCGCGTTCGCTCGCGCCCGTCGATGACGCTCCGCCTCGGCCGACGTCCCAGCCTCTTCGTATGCACGCAAACGTCGTGACGGCGCAACAAGGTTTACGGAACCGGCGTTCGGTGGATGCATCCGCTGACATAGCGCGGAGCCACGTCGCGCATCGAGCGCAGGTAGGTTGGTGCTTTAAAGCGTTAATCTACGCATGCAGGCGGCGCGCTGGAGCAGCAGGTCGCGTTCGCGCGTGTTGCGCGTGAGAGACGTCGCGCGCTCGAACTGGACCCGCGCTTCGTCAGAGCGGCCGAGCTTGACGAGGAGATCGCCGTGGACGCTCGGCAGGAGATGGTCGTTCTCGAGCTGTCTTTCGGCGACGAGCTTCTCAACAAGCGTGAGGCCCGTAGCCGGTCCGAAGGCCATGGAGAGCGCGACCGCCTGGTTCAACTCTACGACCGGCGACGGCGCGACGTGCTTGGGGCGTCGCTTTGATAGGATACAAGAACGGTTGAAGCGATGTGGAGAAAGGGTCCACGCGATGATGGTGTACGAACGGCCTATTTTGCTTGATGTGCCCTCTCAATTCGAAGACGGCCTCGTGGTGGTGCGCCTCTACACCGACGACGACGCTGTCGCGGTGCAAGACGCCATCGAGGAATCGCGGGAGCACCTCAAGCCGTACCAACCCTTCTACCTCCAAGAACTGGACGATACGCGCGAGTTCATCCGCCGCGCGCAGTGCCGCTTCCTGCTGCGCGATGGCTTCGATCTGGGCATGTTCTCGCCGGAGAACGGCCGCTTTCTCGGCGGCATGGGGCTCTCCATCACCAGGTGGGGCGTACCGTCGTTCGAGCTGGGCTACTGGGTGCGCCTCTCCGCCGAGGGACGCGGCTACGTCACGGCGGCGGCGCGGCTGCTGACGCGCTTCGCCTTCGACAGGCTCGAGGCGGAGCGCGTGGTCATCCGCTGCGACTCGCGCAACACGCGTTCGCGCGCGGTGGCCGAGCGCCTGGGCTTCGCCTACGAGGGCTGTTTCCGCCGCGACTCACTCGACACGTCGGGAAACCTCCGCGACACCCTGACCTTCGCCATGATCCGCGACGACTACCGCCACGCGCGCGAGAACGTCTGGCCGCACAAACAAACTGACCCCCAAGCCGCGTCCGAGCTATCCTGAGGTTAGACAGTAGGCGTCCCTGGCGCCAGAGATACACCATCAGCGCTGCCTCGGTCGCTTTGACGGCCGCTTATACGAGTGAGCGCTTTTTCGTACTATCGTAGTTATGATCGTCAGCGCACCTGTCCTCTGCCGCCAAGCCGGAGCCGTGCAGGATCGGAACGACCACGGCAAGCGCCGACAAGAGGGAGAAGACAAGAACATGGACACACTGACGCTCGCCGCGGACGGCGCCGACGAACGGTTTAAGCGGGACGAGAACGGCGCTGTCGGCGCCCTGGCGATCGCGCCTGTCACCGAGGCGACGACCGCGGCGGAGGTCAAACCGCAACCATTGTACGAGCGCTATCGCCTTAGCGTGCGGGATTATGTCGCCTTTCGCCGACAGGGCTTCCTGATCGTGCGTGGGCTCGTCCCGCCCGAGGACGTACAGGAGCTGGTCCGCCATAGCGAGGATCTGATGTACGGACGCGTCGACGTGCCAGGGCTGGAGCCGCCTCCACCAGGCGCCTCGCCACGGGAGGTGGAACACCGTTACCTGCGCATCCACATGCTGCACCGCGTGTTGGAGATCCACGAGCGGTTCCTGCTGCATCCCCGCGTGTTGGACGTGCTAGAGGCGCTCATCGGCCCGGACGTGATGGCGATGCAGAGCATGTTCTTCCTCAAGTTTCCCGGTGGCGAGGGCCAGGGCTACCACCAGGACTCCTACTACATCCCCACCGTGCCGGACACTCTGTGCGGAGCGTGGCTGGCCGTGGACCGCGCCGACGAGGAGAACGGCTGCATGTGGTTCACGCCCGGCACGCAGGACGAACCCGTCTACCCCACGGCTAGCTTAGAACGCCAGAACCACGGCGACGCGCTAGCCGATTTGGCTACAGTGGAGCAGGTCAGCAACACCGACGAGTCGGCCAACACCCTCTCGCGCATCGCCGCCAGGTATCCAGGGGCGGAGACGCCGACCGTGATGGAACCGGGCGACGTGGCCTTCTTCGGCGGACACGTTCTGCACCGCTCCCATCGCAACCGTTCGGCTACGCGCTTTCGGCGCAGTTTCGTGGGCCACTACGGCAACGCGCGCAGCTTCACCTTATGGCGACACGCCAACGCCGCCTCGGATATGGCCGGGACCAATCACCACCATATCCTGGCCCGCGGCAATACCAACCTGCCCTATGGTCAGCCACGCTTCGGTACGGCCTGCGCCGCGAACACACCCGCGTTGCGCGGTCCTGTCTCCAGCGACGGCACGCCGCTAATGGCCGTCATGCCCGATGGCGACACGATGGGCGCCGCGCCCATGGACATGGTTCGCAACGACCCCGACCACCACCAAGACTAACGAACGCCTCAATCACTGGCCTCTCCCGCGTGGGAGCGACTGAAGACCGCCCTGCCCATGGATGACGGTGAGGCGGCGCCAGAGGTTAATAGAGGTGGAAGCCGCGGCCGGCGGCGCGGCCGGTGTAGCCCGCCAGGACGAGGCGGCGCAACAACGGCGCGGGGCGGTAGCGGTCCTCGCCGTACTCGGCATGCAGCGCCTCCAGCACGGCCAGCACCTCGCCGAGGCCGATCGTGTCGGCCAGAGTCAGCGGCCCCTCCTGGTAGTTCGCGCCCAGCTTCATAGCGCTGTCGATGTCTTCCGCCGTGGCCACGCCCTCGGACACGGCCACGGCGCCCTCGTTCACGATCATAGCTAAGACGCGCGGCAGCACGGCCCACGAGCCGGGCGGCAGCGTGGCCGTGGTGAAACCAAGCCCCTCCAGCAGTGTTTTGCCCCGCGCGACCGCACCCGACTCCGTACCCAGCCCCGGCAGCACCTCGGCCAGCATGCCGTCGCGCAGCGGACCGAACACGCTGAAGCCGACCACACGCTCGCCGCGCACGGCGTAGGAGGCCACCTCGTCCACGCCCGCCGCCGTGCAGAGCGAGAGCAACGGTCTGCCAGGTGGAAGGCGCTCGTCGAGCGCGGCGACGGCCTCATAGCGCTCGTCGCCAAGCACGCGCCACAGGTCGATCCCCGCCGCGACAGGGGACAGCGCGCGCGCGTCTTCGTCGTCTTGTCCCAGCACGGTCGTACTATACCCAACCGCCGTCAGGCGCTCGCGCATCCCGTCGAGCAGGGCGTCGCCGGGTGAGCCGGAGAGGTAGACCTTACCGCTGGGCATCGTCTTCTCCTATCTTGGCGCCGGCCTCGTCGTAGCGGTAAAAGCCGCGTCCGGTCTTCTTTCCCAGCGTGCCGGCAGCGACCATCCTGTCTTGGATGGGATGGGGCCGATAGCGCGGTTCGCCGAAAAACGCATCGTAGACGGACTTGGTCACGGCGAAGTTGACGTCAATGCCGATGAGGTCCATCAACTCGAACGGCCCCATGGGGAACCCGCCGCCCGCGCGCATCACGCGGTCGATCGTCTCCACGGGCACGCCTTCGGCTAGGATGCGCAGCGCCTCGCCGTAGAAAGGACGCGCCACGCGGTTGACGATAAAGCCGGGTGTGTCTTTCGCGCGCACCGGCGTCTTGCCCAGGCGTGTAGCCAACGCCTCGACCGCGGCCAGGGTCTCGTTCGACGTGAGGTGACCGGCGACGACCTCGACCAGCTTGAGGGCGTAGACGGGGTTAAAGAAGTGCATCCCGACGACGCGCTCGGGACTCCTCGCGGCGGCGGCGATGCGTGTGACCGAGATGCTCGACGTGTTGGAGGCGAGGATGGCCGAGGGCGCACAAACGGCGTCGAGGTTCTTGAAGAGAATGTGCTTGAGGCCTAGGTCTTCCGGCACGGCCTCGATCACGAACGGCGCGGAAGCGAGCTCGGTGAGCGAGGACGCTATGGACAGGCGTGCCAGGGCGGCGTCGTGCTCGCTCGCCGTGATGCGCCGTCTTTCTAGCAGGCGGCCCAGCCCGTCATAGACGCGCGCGACGCCGCGCTCCAATCCCTCGGGCACGGCGTCGTGCAACGCGACGGAGAGCCCGTGCTGCACGGCGATCTGCGCGATGCCCGCACCCATCGTCCCGGCCCCGACGATCGCCAGATCCATCCTTGCCCTCCTCAATCAGCAGGCTTTATTCGTCGTGTACAGTGTACTATCCCGCACCCCCATCTCTCTTCCTAAAAAGCAACGAAGCATGGGGCCGGTTTGACGGGGGCGCGGCGTCTCATTAGACTGGGAGACATGAGTTCTATGATCGGCCTATCCCGTGGAGTCCATGTCCTATGACGGAGTCCAACGCGGCATCGTGCCCACGTTGCGGACTGGTCTACCTGCCCGGACGCCGCTACTGCCCGCACTACGGCGTGGATGGCGCCGCTCTGCCGCGGGAAACGACGCTCGTTCAAGACGTCGCGCCGGCGCCCCCGCCACCGTTGCTCGCCTACGGCTACGCCGTCGGCGGCTTCTTCAACATCGCTCAGACGCCCGCGCGTCTGGCGACGCCCGTGACGCGCCTCTCCGCGTTCGCCCTCGACTTGATAGTGCTGTTCGGCGCGGCGGTCGGAGTGGCCACGGTGGCAGGGCTGCTCGGCGTGCTGCACCTGCTGCTCGTGGGGCAGGTGCTGCTGCTGGCCTCGGTCGCCGCTGCGTATGTGTACCCACCCTTGTTCTGGAGCACGCGAGGGCAGACGCCCGGCATGATGGTCCTACGCCTGCGGGTCGTCTCCGCCGACGGCGAGAGGTTGACCGCGCGTGGCTCCATCGTACGCTACATCGGTTGCCATGCCGGCCTGCTGGCTGCCGGGGCCGGCTTCCTCGTGGCATTCTGGGACGACGGCGGCCTCTGCTGGCACGATAAACTGGCCCACACGATCGTCGTCCACATTTAACGGACTCCCTGCCCCGCGCTGCCAGGCGGCCATGTCTCGCGGCGCCTTTGCTTTCCTGACTAACGCGAATGCACGCATGGCTGGCGCAATGCCGAGGGAAGGGAGGGTGCAAGGAGTAGGGGCGCCGTTCATCCATCCGGGCGCTCCGTCGGGAATAGGCGAGGGAGACACGCCGCGACAGAGGGTAGCAGCCGCTAGGCGCCGCGTGGCAGATCATGGAGAGAAGGAGAACTCAGGCTGATGACGCACCTCGATAAAGATCGGCTGGACAAGGCTTTCGCGGTAGTGGAGCGCGCCGTTCTGTCGGGAGAGACGCCTTCGGGCGTCCTGGCCGTCGCCGACCGGCACTCCCTGCTGGACTGCCGCGCCTACTCCGCGCTCGGCGCCCAGAAACCGGCCACGACGGACACGATCTTTTTGACCGCCTCGATCTCCAAACCGATCGTGGCGACCATGCTGATGCAGTTGGTCGACGACGGCGTCGTGACGCTGGCCGATCCCGTCAGCCTGTATGTCCCCGAGTTCGAGGCTCCAGGCAAGCCGGCGGTGGCGCTCTGGCATCTCCTGACGCATACGTCAGGGTTGCAAGAGGAGACATGGCACGACGTGCTGCGACGGGGCGTCCTCTCGGAGGTCCGCGACGCCTATCTCAGAGCCGCCTGCGACAGCCCCTTGGCCTTCACACCGGGCTCGTCGTATCTCTACTGCACGCTCTCCTTCCGCCTGCTGGCGGAGGCCGTCACGCGCGTACGCGGTCGCACCTATCAGGACGAACTGCGGGCGCGGGTGCTCGCTCCCGCTGGCATGGTCGATACCGCGTTCGACCCCGCTGAGGTCGACCCTACGGGGCTACGTACGTCCTCTGTCGAGGGCGTCGACCCGCGCTTCGTGCCGTTCTTCACTACTCTTGCCTCGCCCGGCGGCGGCTTGTGGAGCACGGCCGCCGACCTCGTGCGCTTCGGCCAGGCCTTTCTCAATGACGGTCAGGCCGCGGGCGGCCCACTGCTGTCTCCGGCGACGGTCGCCTTGATGACGCGGGAACACACGACCGGCCTGCTCGATCTCGGCGCCGTCGGCGGTATCACGCCGCCCGTACAAGCACACTACGGACTCGCCTGGAGCAAGCAGGCCTACGATGGCTGGCGCGTAGGGTCGCCGCGCGCGTTCGGCCACGATGGCGTGACGGGCACGCGCCTCTGGATCGACCCGGAGTACGACCTGGTCTACGTCTACCTCACCAACGACTGGGAGTCCACCTCCACGCTCAAGGACCGTGCTCTTGGAGCCGTGTACGGCGCCTTGACGGGCGACAGGGGACGAGCGTAGGACGCCGCTCAATCGTCGCCCGCGCGAAAACGCACGACGCCCCTCCCAGTCGTCTATGCTAGAAGTGAGCCAAGATGTCTTTCACATCCTCCGCGCTCGAGCGATTGCAACGAACGACAGCGCGGTGCAGGGCCACCGCGGCAGGTAGATAGCACGTAGATAGAGGGGGGAAGCATGAACTCCAGCGCGCCCAACGCCAATCCTAACGGGCCGCAAGCGCCGACGCTGCAACCCTACACTGAGGGCATCGGGCGTTGGGTGCAACGACAAGGCGATGCACGTCGCGATATCCGTCGCCCTGGATAAGCGCATCGGCGTCGCGCTCCGTACTGGACACGTTGGTCGCGAGCGTCCTCGGCGTGGGAGAGCCCTCGGCGACGACGATCTCGGCGATACGGGCCTGCGACCAACGGAGGAGGGCGCCGCCGATGCCGCGTCCACGCCAGCGCGGCAGCAGATAGCCCTGATGCAGGTAGACGTGCAGCCCGGTCTCCTCGGTCCAGCGCAGCAGGACGTCGTTGTAGCCGACGACCTCTCCCTCCACCTCGGCTATCAGGATGTCGGGTGTACCAGTCTCCACGGCGGCGAGGTTGCGTGCGACGTCTTCCACCGTGGGGACGCCTTCGCGCGGCGATAGGGCGTCGATGCGGTCCCATTCCCGCGCCCCCTCACGCACGGCGACGAGCGGCGCATAGTCGTCCGGGCCACGAAAGCGGCGGAAGGCGAGGCCCGCGAGGGCGGGCGCGTGGGTAAGAAAGACGTTGTCGCCCTCCATCATGTCGTCCTCAAGGAATTGGCAGCCCTTCTCATCAGTAGTGACGAAGTCAAGTCCCGTATGCCTAGCACCCAAAGGGAGGGTGGCGATGGGACGGCGTGTTTAGCGCCCGAGGAACGTTGGCGTCCTTTTCTCGGCGAAGGCGGCCACGCCCTCGGCGTGGTCGTGGGTCTTTCCGGCGATCTCCTGCATCGACGCCTCGTAGTCGAGCGCATCTTCGAGGTCGACGAGCAGCGCGCGGTTCATGGCGCGCTTGGTCAGACCGATGGCGCGCGTGGGCGCGGCGGCCAGGCGCGTAGCCAAAGCCATCGTCGCCTCTTCCAAGCCGTCGCGAGGGACGACCTTGTTGACTAGGCCAAGCCGTTCGGCCTCGACTGCCGAGACCGCGTCGCCGGTCATGGTCATCTCCAGAGCCTTGCCCATGCCGACGAGGCGCGGCAGCAGGAACGTCGCGCCCGAATCGGGCACGAGGCCGATGCGCACGAACGCCTGTATGAAGCTGGCCGTCTCGGCGGCGACCCGCATGTCGCAGGCTAGAGCGACAGAGCAGCCGGCGCCGGCGGCCACGCCGTTGACCGAGGCGATGACGGGCTTTTCCATGCGGCGGATGCGCGTGACAATCGGGTTGTAGAGCCGGCGCAACGAGTCGCCCAGAGAAGCATCGTCCCCTGCCGACGCGACGTCTTTAAGGTCTTGGCCGGCACAGAAAGCGCGCCCCGCGCCGGTGATGACCACGCAGCGTACCGCGTCGTCGCGCTCGGCCGCCTTGAGCGCGTCGGCCAACTCGATCTTCAACGTCTCGTTAAAGGCATTGAGCGCGTCGGGCCTGTTCAGCGTCAACGTGCGGACCGCGTTCTCGTCGGATACAAGCAGCGTCTCGTAAGCCATTGACTTCTCCCTCTACAACATATGGGCGTCATTTAAGCGGCCTGCCGTCTACGACCTCCGTTCCGGGAAAGTATGACCGTAAACGCTGGCCAGCGTCAACTACCCGTACTTCTACGACCGTAGGCTGTTCGCGTCAATCGTTAGATGGCCCGTAGAGACGCAGATGTCTGGTTGACGGCGCAAGGATCGAAAGAACGTATGGGTCAGGCGACAGCGTCTCTCGCCCAGTGTTCCAGCAAGGCGTCGGCCACGCTGAGGTACGCCTGCGCGGCATCACTGCGCGGCGAGAACGTGGTGATCGCACGGTTCTTCGTCGTCGCTTCCTGCACCTTGATGGAGCGCTTGACCGTGCCAAGCACCGGAATCAACGCACCGACCTGATCGTAGATGGTTTGCGCGATCTCTCGCCCCATCTTCGTGCGCGCGTCGGTCATGGTCAGCACGATGCCGGCGATGCGCAGCCGCGGGTTGGCGCCGTCCACCTGCACCTTGCGGATGGTGTTGAGCAGGAGGGTCAGACCATGGATGGCCAGAAACTCAGGCGGCATAGGAATGACTACATCGGTCGCGGCAGTCAAGGCATCGACGGTCAACTGGCTCAGCGACGGAGAGCAATCGACGACCACCGCGTCGTAGCGGTCGCCCGCGTTGGACGCCTTGAGCGCGGAGGCTAGAACATCGCCGCCATGGGCGACGCGCTGGAGCTTGTGCTCGACCTCCGCGAGATCGATCGTCGTCGGCAGCATGTCGAGCGACGGGGCCAGGTTCTTCGTGTAAGACGCAAGATCGACGGGACGATCGCGGTGCGCGAGGCAGCGCGTCAGCAGCGTCGCCACGTTCTCCTCGGGAGCGGCGCCGAGGCCGGCGGCGGCAGTGAGGCTGCCCTGTGGGTCGAAGTCGATTAGCAGCACGCGCTGGCCACGTTCGGCCAGCGCCGCGCCGAGCGCAAACGCCGTGGTCGTCTTGCCCACTCCACCCTTCTGGTTCGCAACGGCGATCACACGCATAAGCCCACTCTCCTGCTCTATCCGCGACAAAACGTACATGTCCACAGTTATGTCGTCGATAGCTCACATTCTACCCTACGTGCCATTCGCGGCGCCCGAGGCGAGTTCGAGGCCGGCGTCCGGGTCGAAGGGAGTGAGGGGCGAAGGGACTGGCCCCACGTGCTAGATCGAGGCGGCCTCATGCCAGCCGTATCATGTCGACGAACTCGTGTTGGCCCCCATTCGTCTCGACTAGGTGGGTTCTAATGGGCTGAAAGCCCGCCCTCTCGTACACGCGTTGGGCGCGCCGGTTGAAGAGCGCCACGGATAACAGGAAGCGTTGGGGGGAGAACGACTGGCGCGCGAAATCTAACCCGGCCTCGACGAAGGCGAGACCCAGCCCCTGCCCCGTGAGGTCCGGTTGCAACCCTAGCCCGATCGTCGCCGTGTCGCCACTTTGTTTACAGGAGAAGAAGCCGGCAAGTTCCCCTCGTGCGTCGACGACGCCGAACAGCGTTTTACCCCACGTGTCGCTGTCGAGGAACTCGCGGACATCGTCAGGGTCTCGTTCCATGTCGTAGAACCCATATGGTCCCTCGTACCGCCACGCTATAACGGCGTGTGCCTGCGCCTCGGTCATGACGGCGAAGGCAAAGTGCTTTTGTCTATGTGGCACGCAGACCGCCGTCCACGGCCAGCATATGACCCGTGATGTAGGAGGCCGCGTCGGAGCAGAGCCATACCACCGCGCGCGCGATCTCGTCGGGATGACCGATCCGTCCCAGAGGGATCGCCGCGGCGTACTGGGCAGCGGTCGTTTCGACATCGCCGCCGCTCACGCGGTCGAGCACCCCTTCGAGCATAGGCGTACGGAACGCGCCGGCGTCGATGGCGTTGACGCGGACGCCGTCCTTCGCGTAGCTCAACGCGGCGGACTTGGTCAAGGAATCGACGCCTGCCTTGCTGGCCGAGTAGAACGGCGCGGTCGGCGCCGCTTTCACCGCGTTGAGCGACGAGATGTTGACGATGGCTCCACCGCCGCCGCGGCGCATAGCCGGTATCTCGTACTTCATGCACAGCCACACGCCCTTAAGGTTGACGCCGATGGTGCGGTCGAAGTCTTCCTCCGCCCCATCGACGAGCAACGCCTCGGGCTCCACGATCCCCGCACTGTTGCAGGCGTAGTCCAGCCGGCCGTACGCCTCCAGCACGCGCGCCGTCAGCGCCTCGACATCCTTGGCGCGAGACACGTCCGTCTGAACGAAGAGCGCCTCGCCCTCAGCGTCCTCGACAAGGCGCACGGTCTCTTCGCCCTCTTTTCTCCTGCGTCCCGCGACGACGACGCGCGCGCCCGCTAGCGCGAAGGCCACGGCGGTCGCCCGGCCAATGCCGGAGCCGCCTCCCGTCACGACGGCAACCTTACGGTCAAGCCTATCCATCGGCGCTCCTCTCTTTCGCGACGACCGGACGCATCACGTTCCTCTCTGCCTCGTCCACCATAGAACGTCTACGCCCACGGTCACGGCGCCGGTGCTTCCGCCTCTATCGTATGTGTAGGGCGCTCCATGTACCATTCGCGGTACTCAATGCAAGCGCTGTCGGCGTCGAAGCGGAGCAGAAACACGTTCTCGAACACCGTTCTAAGCTCCGTCTGCCCGGCGTCCGCATAGTAACGCGACTGACCGGCCGCCATGACTACAGCGCCGTCGGTAAGGAAGGAGGCGTACGAGGCGCTGTACGTTCCAGGAGTGTCGCGATCGTTTAACCAGAAAGCGACGACAGCGTCGCGCCCGTGCAATGGCTCTACAAAGGGATTGGGGTGGTAGACCACGTCAACCGAAAATAAGGCTCCGATCGCCGCCGCGTCGTAGGTCGTCCAGGCCTGGACATAAGACTCGAGCCACTCCGTGGCTCTCACTAATGCGATCGTCATGGAATGGCTCTCCTCCCCCGTCTTACTGGCGGGCGTCGATCAACTTAGAGACTTCACCCGCCTCAGGATGGCGGTCGAGGCTCTTTTTAGAGAAAAGAAGAGCTCCATCGACCGTGACCTCAAAGACGCCTCCACGCGAGGGCTGCAAGGTCAAGTTCTTGATTTTTCGTCCGTATGTGCTGACAAGCTCTTCCGTCAAACTGACGGCATCAGGCAAGTAGTTTCAGACGACGCAAAATTCGATCGTTACGTTCATGGTAGATATCTCGCTTCCTTTAATCTAGTGCTCCGTCCCATAGTATACGCCGCGGGTGCATCACCGCGCGTCTTTTATGCTGTTGAGGTAGTCGAGCAGCAGGAAGCGATGGCAGGGGAACGTCTTCTCATGGCAGAGCAGCGTCACCGTCGCGCCGCCGACTTCGAGGTCGCGCACCTGTTCCAGCGCGACGCGTGCCGCGGGCCGCGCGCGCAGTCCCTCCAGGTAGGAGACGGTGAACTGACCCCAGTGGATGCGCCGCGCGTCGAGGTCGCGCAGCAACGAGGTTTCCGGTCCCAGTTCTTTGAGCCAGACGTCGACGCGCTCGTAGGCTACGCCGCGCGGCCACATCCTCATGACCAGGCAGCGCAGGCCGTCCTCCGCGCGCGGAGGATCGTAGACGCTGCCCTCGGTGAACACGTGGAGCCTTCCTATGCGCCGACCGACTCACCGGTTTCGCTGTCGACGATGCGGTAGTCGCGCGCAGGCTCAGCGTCGCCGTCCGCTGGCGCGTCGGCATACTCGAAGGCCAGCCGTTCGGCGTCGAAAATCTTGAAAAACTCTTCCCAGGTCATCTTGGAGAGGTCGCGGTTGTCCAGGCCAGGAAAGTCGATGTTGAGGATGCCCGCACGGTCGCCGGCCAGGGTGTTCTTCACCGCCGTGGGCACGCCGCCGCGTCCCTCCACCCATCTTCTAATCGTATCGTGGTCCGTCGTCGTGGCCATTTTCTCCGCCATCGTCTTCTCCTGTCCTTGAGCAGTACGTCGAGCAGTACGTCGTCATCGCTATCATCCGGCTATGGCGCAAGAAAAGGACCAGCACCACGTCGACCAGCACTATGTGGCGGGCGCTCAGCGCATCCGTCGGCGCCGGGACAGGTCTATACTGGTTGAGAGACGCTTATAGCTCTTCAAACAACGTAAATGGAGACGGGAGGATCACGGCGATGCTCATCAACGCGAAAAAGACGATCGTCAAGGGAGCGACGCCGCTTCTCGCCTGTGCCTTGCTGCTCACATCGACCACGGCGCGCGCCGCGACGCACACGGCGTACCCCGCCAAACTCGTCGTGTTCGAGCGCTTCGGCGCCGCCATGCACACCGCGCCGTCGAGCGATGCCTCGGTCGTCAGCACGGCGCCGTGCGGCGTCGCTTTGCGCGTGCTCGGCGTCTCCAGCGGCTGGTACCGCGTGTCCTTCGACGGCGGTCGTGCTGGCTTCAGCAGGACCTACACGGGCTGGATCGGTGGATCGCGCGTGGCCGACATCGCGGCCCCCCCTACGTACGACTGCACGGATTCCTATATCTTCCAGCCGAACCAACACGGTTATTCATACGTACAGTCCGGCTGCCTCTCGCTGCGCACCTATGCCTCGCGCCAGGCGCCGTATCACTACTGCGTCAAGAACTTCCACGACTACACCGCCATCAATGGCCCTATAAGTGTGGGGAGCGACGACTGGTTCGAGGTGACCAGCCCATCGACGGGATCGGGCTGGGTCATCGCGGCCTATCTGTTGCCTTACAATCGCTTCTAGTCGTCCATTCACGATCCTGGCGCCGCCGTATGCCGCGAACGACTTTCGTCTTTAGGCCTTGGGCCGCGGTACGCTCAGCTTGTCCGAGACAGGCAGGCCCAGTTGCGCGGCCACGGCCAAGAGGCCGAGGATGCGTACCGTGCCTTGATCGGACGCGGGCGCGACGCTCAGGAAAAAGCCGAGCGCGATCAGCGTCACCACCGTGCCCGCGATCCAACGCGCACCTTGGAGCTGCGCCGCGGAAAGATTCGCCACCGTCTTGACCGCTATGGGCACGGCCACGCTCATGACAGGATATGACGCCGCCGCGCGCGGCGGCGCCGCCGCTATAGCACCGCGCTCCGTCACCGTCGCGGCGTCTGCCGTGGTCACGACGCGGGTGGTCTCGGTCAACGTCTTCGGAGCTGAGGGCGTCACGTAGGAGACCGTCAGCGTCAGGATGCAGGTTTGCGCCAGGGTCGGCTTCACCAGGAAGTGATAGGCAACATCGTCTAAGCCCAGTCGCTTAAGCAACGTGGCCCCGCCGGCGTCGATGGCGAACTCGGCGTCCTTACCGCCGAGGGCGACCGCGATCAGCGGTGTTTCTTCCGCCGCGTCGAACTCCAGGTCTTGGGGCAGCGCGGTCTGAACGTCGAGGTTTTTGGCCTCAGGCGGCACGAGGTCGACGCCGCGCTGACCAGGAGCCAGGATATAGAGGACGAGGTCGAACGGAGCCCCCACGTAGACCGTGCTCCGGTAGACGAGCGCCAACGGTCGCGCGATGTGGTGCGCGTCCGCTGGCGGGAACGGAACGTCGAGTCTCTGTACCACGATGCCCGTCGTCGAGGGAACAAACATCCCGGCGTAGGAGCGCAGCAACGCGCTCCCCCACGCCGCTAGAGTCTCGGCAGCGCCAGGGCGGCGCGCCTTCTTAGGAGGGGCAGGTCGTTCCGCCGCCGCGGGCGTCGGCCGCACCAGACTCGCCACCTGCCCGGCGGCGGCGAGAGAAATCTTTTTCTCTGGCGTGACGGCCAGGGCCGCCCTTCCCGCTAGTGCAGCGCCGCTGGCGTGGTAGAAACTGTACGACGCGGCGACAATCAGTACAAATATCGCTAGAACCGCGATTATCATCTGTTCCGTCCCTCCGGGCGCTAGTATGCCACACACGAACCCTGACGTTCCGATCGACGCACGCCATCCACGGGGTCCCGTTAAGGAGCGCCCGCGGCACGAAGCAGATTCGGAAAAACATGCTAAGGCAACTCACGACGTCGTTCCTCGGTGTTCTTAACACGGATTTAACATTCTTTTAACATTATGGCCCTCCGCTCTTGTTATGGTGGGAGTGGGGTAAGTGTGTCTAGAACCTTGCACCACAATGACAAAACCCATCCCTGTATTTTCGCCACTTTTTGATGGCGCCTGCTCCGGCACGTCGACGTTTCCTTGGTCCTCGCAGGGCACAATGCCTAAAGACAGAAGGTTCGATTCTACTTATGACCATGTCCGTCCGCCCGTCTCGCCGCCTCATCGTCGCCTCGTTCGCCGTCGTCGCGGTCCTGCCCTTGGCCGTCGCCGCCCGTCCGCTCACCCTGGCCAGTCCAACCTCGCCCACGGGCGCCTCTGCCAACGGAACCGTCCTGCCGAGCGGGCGCCTCGTCACGCCAGCGGGCGTCGTCTCCAACCTAGGCGATTATCCGCTCGGCGTGGCTGTCTCGCCCGACGGGCGCCTCGTCGTGGCTATCAACGGCGGCCAGGGCTCCGGCCTCAACGGCGGCTCGGGCCTGTACTGCTCCAACCAGGGGACACGGAACTGCCGCTACAACCCGCCGGAGCCGTTGCTGACGGCTACGCAGGGCTACTCCAACACGCGCACGGAAGATCAGTCGCTCACGGTGACCGACCTGCGCACCGGACGCGTCCACGAGGTCAAGGCCGTGCCCACCCAGTACAACCCCTCCGGCCCTCCTTCCTTCAACCAGTTTTACATCGGCCTCGCCTTCTCCCCCGATGGGCGTCACCTCTATGCCTCCGGCGGCCAGAACGACGCCGTCTACGACTTCCCCGTCCGCCGCGACGTCGTGGCCGCCCGCCCCGTCAAGACCGTCATCCTGCCCGACACGGTCAAAACGGCCCCTCAGGTCCCCTCCTATGGAGGAGGCAATGCCTGCACCCAGGGCCTCGCCGTCACGCCCGACGGGCGCTACATCGTCGTAGCCCACAAGTTCGAGAACACCGTCAACATCATCGACGCCCGCACCTACGCCAACACGCAGGTCGCGCTCTCCGTCCCCTCCCCCTCCGGCGGCGCCTATCCCTACGGCGTGGCTATCTCCCCTAACGTCACGAAGGTCGGCGGCACGCCCTCCTACACCGCCTACGTCAGCGAGGAGGGCACGAACTCCGTGGTCCAACTCTCTATCTCCGGCGGCGCCGGCGTCGTGATGAACACCATCGCCGTGGGCGACCACCCCACCGGTCTGGCCATGGCCCCCGACGGCGCGCAGGTCTACGTGGCCAACTCCGACGACGACACCCTCTCGATCATCAATACGACGACCAACACCGCCGCGCAACCGGCCCTCACGCTCCACGCCTTCGGCGCCGAGTCGCTCGGCTCCACGCCCAACGCCGTGGCCGTCTCCCCCGACGGCCAGCGCGTCTACGTGGCCCTTGCCGGCGACGACGCCGTGGCCGTCCTCGGCACGGCGGCCTCCTTCACCTCCGGCGCTGCCGGAACTAGTCGGCGCGGGGCGGCCTCGCCCGCGCCGGCCAGCCTGATCGTCGGCGGCATGATCCCTACCGGCTGGTATCCCAGCGGCGTGGCCGTCTCCCCCGACGGCCAGCGCGTCTACATCTCCTCGGCTAAGGGGCTCGGTTCGCGCTATCCCGACCATCCGGAGTTGGGAGCGTCGGTGCCGCAAAACTTCTACTATGACGGCAACAACATGCCGGGCATCTTGCAGACGGTGCGCGCGCCGAACCTCACGACGCTGAGCGCGGGCCTGGCCACCGTGCAAAAGGACATCGCCTTCGCCGCGAACGCCGACGCCACGCGCGGCGCCCACAATCCCATCCCCGCCTCGGGCATCGACACCACCGCGGCCACGTCGCTGACCGTGCAGCCGGCCACTCCTATCAAGTACGTCGTCGAGATCGTGCGCGAGAATCGCACCTTCGACCAGATCCTGGGCGACCTGCCCGGCAATCAGGGCCGCAACCAGCCCGGAACGGACACGGTCAACGCCGACCCCAACTATGCCATTCTGGGCAAGAGTCACACGCCCAACGACCATGCACTCGTAGGAGACCCCGTCTCGGGTCCAACGCAGGCCTTCGCGGGCTCGGACAACTTCTACTCCGACGGCGAGGCCTCCGTGCAGGGCCACTACTGGACCGCCGCCGCCAACGTCAACGACTACGTCGAGAAGACCTGGCGCAACTACTACGGACCGCGCCCGACCTTCAACGACACGGTCAGCCCCGTCTCTTCGCCGCGCAACTGCACCATCTTCCAGTCGGCCTTGCTGCGCCAGGTCGCCACCGCCGCGTCGCTCACCCCCTTCACCTTCCGCGACTACGGCGAACTCCTCGGCGTTGCCGGTCAGGGCATCCAAGGCATAAATGGGATACCGACGTTTCAGAGCGCCTGCACCAACCTCCCGAACGCCAACTTCAGCCTCGCGGCGTCGAGCCAGCTTACCCTCACCCAGGATGACCGCAAGACCGCCGCGGGCTTCCTGAACGACATCGGCCTGAACCTGCAAGGGCAGAAGGTCGTCACGTCGACCGGTTCCCTTAAGAACTTCAGCTACGTCATCATGGGCGAAGATCACACCAACGCGTTCGTCGGCTCGCTCTCGCCGCGCGCCTACATCGCGCAGAACGACGCCGGCGTCGGCATGGTCATCTCCGCCCTCTCCCACTCCGTCTACTGGCCGCAGACGGCGGTCTTCGTGATGGAAGACGACTCGCAGGACGGCATCGACCACGTCGACGGCCATCGCAACGTGCTCTTCGTGGCTTCCCCCTATGCCAAGCACGTCGGCAACGATGGCAAGCCCGGCTACATCGGTCACATCCACTACTCCCAGGCCTCCGTGATGAAGACGATCGAGATGATTCTCGGCCTGCCCTACCTCTCCACCTATGACCAGAACGCGACCCCGCTCTACGACCTCTTCCAGAACAAAGACGGCTCGACGGGAAATGCCCTCACCCCCTCCGACCTGGCTTTCTACGACGTGCAGCCGGCGCCGAGCTTTATCGACGAGACCTACGCGCAGATCAAAGCCAGCATCGGCACGGCCATGGCCGATACATTGATTGCCGAGAGCAAGCATCTCGACCTCTCGGCCCCCGACCGGGCTGGCCCCATGCTCGAGATCATCCAGTGGCAGTTGGAACGACCGCATCAGGCCGTTCCCGCCCAACTCATCGCCAAGTTGCAGGCGTGGAACGCCGCGCACGGCCACTCGCGCGACGGGGATTAGCGCCAGCACCCTCCAACGACGCCGCCAACCGCTTAGTAAGACAGATCGCATGACTCTCACAAAAAAGAAAAGGACCTGACTTCGCCTATGTCGTCGACTCATTCACGCTCATCTCGCCATCGTCTCACCTTCGGCTTACTTACCGTCGTCGCCGTCTTGCCGCTCGTCATCGCCGCCCGTCCCCTCGCGCCCGCCGGCCCCACGGCGGTGACAGGCGCGTACGACAACGGAACCATCTTGCCTAGCGGACGCCTCGTCACACCGGCAGGGCGCATCTTCAACGTTGGCGACTTCCCGCTCGGCATGGCCGTCTCGCCCGATGGGCGCCTCGCCGTCTCCATCAACAGCGGTCAGGGCTCCGGCCTCAACGGCGGCTTCGACAGTTACTGCAACGGCACGGCGACAGCGCAGGTGTGCCCCTACTCCAACCCTCCGCAGCCGCTGTTGGCTCAGACCGCCGGCATCTCCTCGACGCGCGCTCCCGATAACGGACTCTCCGTGGTCGATCTACGCACGGGCCGCGTGCGCAACGTCGCGGCGACAGCCACGTCGTACGCGCCGCCCACGCGCGCCTTCAACTTTTTCTACGTCGGCGTGGCCTTCTCGCCCGACGGTCGCCACCTCTACGCCTCCGGCGGAGGCAACGACCAGATCTACGACTTCCCCGTGCGCAAGGATGTGGTGGGGACGCGCCCGATCAAGGCGCTTAAACTGCCTGCCACGACGGCCAACAGCTCGACCACGCAGAGCGCGCTGGCCGGCTTCACCAAGGGTATGGCCGTCACCCCCGACGGCAAGTACCTGCTCGTGGCCCACGAGATCAACGGCACGCTCGACGTGGTCAACACTAAGACCTACGCCGTCTCCCAGCTCTCGTTCGGCAATCAATCGTACCTCTACTCCGTCGCCGTGGCCCCGGACTCGACCACGGCCTACGTGACGCTGCAAGGGCTCGGTCAGGTCGTCCAGGTCTCCCTCGTCAATGGTATAGCCGTGTCAATGAACACCATTCCCGTGGGCGACCATCCCACCGGCATCGCCGTCTCCCCCGACGCGTCGCAGGTCTACGCGGCCAACTCCGACGACGACACGCTCTCGGTCATCACCACGAGCCCCACGCCTCTCGTTGCCAACACGATCGCGCTGCACGCTCTGCCGGGCGAACAGCTCGGCTCCACGCCCAATGCCGTGGCCGTCTCCCCCGACGGCCAGCGCGTCTATGTGGCCCTCGCCGGCGACGACGCCGTGGCCGTCCTGGGCTCAGCGGCCTCCTTTGCTAGTGGCGCCATCGGAACCGGTCGGCGCGGGGCGGCCTCGCCCGCCGCGACGAGTCTCATGGTCGGCGGTATGATCCCCACCGGCTGGTATCCCAGCGGCGTCGCCGTCTCGCCCGACGGCTCTAGGATCTTCGCCGTCTCGGCCAAGGGCCTCGGCGAACGCTATCCCGTCGGCGACCCGTCCTCGCCCTACCCGCAGCCGCCCGCGGGACAGCCCTACGGCCTGCCCTCGACCTTCTACTACGACGCCAACGCCATGGCCGGCGTCCTACAAACCATTCCCGCGCCGAACTTCTCCACTCTACAAACCGACTCAGCCACGGTGCGCAACGACATCACCTTCGCCACGAACGCCGACTCCAACGCCAACCGGTCCCCTAACAACCCCATACCTACCGCGTCGCTCACTGGCGCCTCGCCGGCGACCTCGCCAGGAACCTCACCGATCAAGTACGTCATCGAGATCGTGCGCGAGAACCGCACCTTCGACCAGCAGCTCGGCGATCTGGCTCAGGACACCGGCCGCGCCGTGGACAGCTACGCCCCCTACGCCATCTTCGGCCGTTCCGTGACGCCGAACATGCACGCCCTCGTGGGAGACATCGCCCCTTCCTCGACCGTCTCCACCGATCCCGCCTACGCCACCTCCGACAACTTTTACTCCGACGGCGAGGCCTCGATCCAGGGTCACTGGTGGACCACCGCGGCCAACGTCAACGACTACACCGAGAAGTCGTGGCGCGACTACTACTCGCCGCGCAACCGCTCCCTCGACCTCGCCTCCACGCTGGCTTCGCCGCGCAACTGCACGTTGTTCCAGTCAGCCATCAAAAAGGCGACGAGCGACCCAACGTTCACCTATCGCAACTACGGTGAGATCGTCGGCGTCAACAATACGTCTATCTCCTCGCCGATCGTCGGAACCTCCTTGCCCACGGCGTCGTCGGTGAACACCTGCGACGCGCTGCCCGCCGCGCAGTTCGACGCCACCGGCTCGAACAACGCCACGCTCGCGCAAGACAACCGGCCAACGGCGCAAGCCTTTCTGGCCTCGATCGGCCTCAACGCCGACGGCACGACCTCAACCTCCGGCGTCCTCGCCCCGGCTCAGTTCTTCTTGCGCAACTTCTCCTACGTCATCGTCGGCGGCGACCACACGGGCGGCCTTTCCAACAAGAATACGCCGCGCGCCCTCCTGGCCATGAACGACGCCGGCATCGGCATGATCGTCTCCGCCCTCAGCCGCTCCTCGTATTGGAAAAAGACGGCCATCATCGTGATGGAGGACGACTCCCAGGACGGCCTCGACCACCGCGACGGCCACCGCAACCTGCTCTATGTCGTCTCGCCCTATGCCAAGCACGTGGGGCCTGACGGCAAGCCCGGCTACATCGGCCATCTGCACTACGATCAGGCTGGCGTCATCAAGACGATTGAGTTGATCCTGGGCTTCCCCTACCTCTCGACCTACGACCAAAACGCCTCGCCGCTCTACGACCTGTTCCAGGATAAGAACGCGGAGACTCAATTAACCGCGCAGGATCTCGCGCCCTACATGGTCCAGCCCGCGCCGAGCTTCATCGACGAAACATCGGCCGCCGTCATCGCCGCGGCCTCGTCCAGCGCAAAGCTCGACACGGTCATCGCCGAGTCCAAGCGCCTCAACCTCTCGGCCATCGACCGCGCCGGTCCGCTCTTGGAAATCGTGAACTGGCAACTCGCCAAACCTAACCAGCCCATTCCCCCCCAGTTGACCGCCGAGTTGCAAGCCTGGAACGTCGCCCACGGTCTCGGCGACAAGGACTAACGTTTCAACACGTCCTTCAAGAGAGCCTTAGCATTATGAATGACGGCGGCGGAGAGACCTGCGCCCTTCACCGCCGCCGTTCATCGTCCTCTCCCTTCAGGTGACACAATGATATGTCTACACCTATTTAACGCGGGCTTAACACGGATTTAACCTTCGCTTAAAGGACCCTTGTTATGGTGAGGGAGAGACAATGCCTGTTTCCTGCCCCCCATCCCACGTGGGCGCGCTGTCCCCCCGCAATTGACGGGAATGCCGCCGCTGATTTGCCGGCGACGCGACCTTTTATACGGAGGTTTTTTACGATGGGAAAGACGCGTGTCGCAAAACACTCCGTCCTTCTAACTCTCGGTCTTTTCATTATTATCGTCGCGGTCCCCTTACTAACCGCCGCGCGATCGCAAGACGCGGTGACGGGGACGGCGACGACGGGTCCTTACGACAACGCCGTGGTGCTCCCGAATGGGCGTCTGGTCACGCCCGCCGGCAAAACGGCCGATCTGGGCGACTTCCCCATGGGTGGCGCCCTCTCGCCGGACGGACGCCTCTCCGTGGCCATCAACAGCGGTCAGGGTGAGGGCTTAAACCAGGGCTACAACAGCTACTGCGGCCAGGGTCAAGGGCCAGGCTTCTGTCCCTACGTCAATCCGCCGCAGCCCCTTGTGGCCGCGACGGCAGGCTACTCGAACACGCGCACCTACGACAACTCGCTGAGCGTGACCGACCTACGCACTGGCCGCGTGCGTACGGTGACCGCCGTGCCCACGTCGTACGATCCTCTGCATCCACGCTTCAACTACTTCTACGCGGGCGTGGCTTTCTCGCCCGACGGCCGCCATCTCTACGCCTCGGGCGGCGGCAACGACGCCGTGTACGACTTCCCGGTGCGCCACGACATCGTGGCCAGCAGGCCCATCACGACGGTGATCCTGGTGGACAACGTTAGAAAAGAACCTGCTCTACCCGTTTTTGGCGCGGGCTCCGCCTACACCAAGGGCTTGGCTGTCACTCCCGATGGGCGCTACGTCGTCGTGGCGCACGAGTACAACAATACGCTCGACATCATCGACGCACGGACCTATGCCTCCCACGAAGTCGCGCTGAGCGAACCCACGGCCGCCGGTGGAGCCTCGCCCTACGGCGTGGCCGTCTCGCCGATCGTCACGACCGTGGGCGGCGTCAAGACCTACACCGCCTACGTATCCGAGCAGGGGCTGGGCGTCGTCGGCGTCGTATCGATCGCTAACGGTACAGGCATGAGTATGGGCACGATCCCCGTCGGCGACCACCCTACGGGCATCGCCGTCTCGCCTGATGGGTCGCAGGTCTACGTCGCCAACGTAAACGACGATACGCTCTCCGTTCTCTCCACGGCAAGCAACACGCAGGCCGCGACGGTGACGCTGCAAACACTGCCCAACGAACAACTCGGCGCCATGCCGGACGCCGTGGCCGTCTCGCCCGATGGCCAGCGCGTCTACGTGGCCCTCGCCGGCGACGACGCCGTGGCCGTCCTCGGTACGGCGGCGAGCTTCGCGGGCGGCGCCCGCGGGACGGGGCGACGGGCCTCCGCCTCGCCCGCCGCCACGTCTTTCGTCGTGGGGGGCATGATTCCTACCGGCTGGTACCCGACCGCCGTGAACCTCAGTTCGGATGGCTCGAGAGTCTACATCGTTTCAGGCAAGGGTCTGGGCTCCCGCTATGTCCTCCCGGCCTTTGGCGGTCCGCGTCGCGGCACGATCGCCTCGTCGTTCGAGTACGACGGCAACAATATGCCGGGACTTCTGCAAGTCGTGCCCGCGCCCACGATGGCGGCGCTGGCAGCAGGACTGAGCACGGCGCGCGCCGATATCTTGTTCGCCACGAACGTCGACAACGGGCGTACGGCCCACAACCCCATCCCCGCCCAGCCCTTAGCAGGAACGGTGGACCTGCCGTCCACGGCCTTGCCCGGCACGCCGATCAAGCATGTGATCGAGGTCGTGCGCGAGAACCGCACCTTCGATCAGGTGCTGGGCGACGTCCCAAGCGACCAGAACCGCCCGAGCGTGAACGGCTATAACGGCTACGCGATTTTCGGGCGCGACGTCACGTCCAACGCCCACGCCCTCGTCGGCGACGTCGCGCCGGCCTCGGCGGTGGCCGACCCCGCCTTCGCTACCTCCGACAACTTCTACTCGGATGGCGAGGCCTCGGTGCAGGGTCATTGGTGGACCGCCGCGGCGACGGTCAGCGACTACGTCGAGAAAACATGGCGGCAGAACTACTCCTATCAGTCGCGTGGGCGGTTTTACGACCCGGTCTCGCCCATCGCATCGCCGCGCAACTGTTCCATTTTCCAGACGGCGCTGAAGAAACAGATCGCCACGGCGGGCCAGTTCACCGTGCGCGACTACGGCGAGTTGATCGGCCTCACCAACCAGAACCCCAAGCTCGGACTGGGTCTGGCCTCCAGCTGCACCACACTGCCCAACGCCTCGGTCGACCCCAATGCCGCGACCAATGAGATCACGCTCGATCAGGATGGGCGCGCCGTGGTCAAAGAGTTCTTGAACGACATCGGCTTGAACGCCGATGGATCACAGCAAACGACGGTCGCCAGCACGTTGAATACCTTGCGTACCTTCAGCTATATTACCCTTCCCGGCGACCACACGGGCGGGCTCTCTTTCACCAACACCCCGCGTTCGCGCGTCTCGCAGAACGACGCTGGCCTCGGCCTACTGGTGAAGGCGATCAGCCACTCCACCTACTGGGCCAATACGGCCATCTTCGTGATGGAAGACGACTCGCAGGACGGCCTCGACCACGTCGACGGCCACCGCAACCTGCTCTACGTCATCTCGCCCTATGCCAAGCACATCGGGACCGACGGCAAGCCGGGCTACGTGGGCCACCTGCACTACTCGCAAGCCTCCGTGCTCAAGACCATCGAGTTAATCCTGGGCTTGCCTTACCTCTCCACCTACGACCAGAACGCCTCGGCGCTCTACGATCTCTTCCAGGATAAAGACGGCACGACAGGCTACGCGCTGAGCGCGCAAGACCTGACGTCCTACGATCTACAACCCACGCCGAGTTTCGTCGACGAGACATCGGCCAGCGTCAAGGCCGCCATGGGAGCGGCGGCTGACGCTCCCGCCGCCCTCTCAAAGACGCTCAACCTCTCGGGCATCGACCGCGCTGGTCCTGCTCTCGAGATGGTGGCCTGGATGCTGGCGCGGCCTGGCCGCACCGTGCCTGCTCCCCTTCTCGAAGAGATGGCGGGCTGGAATCTGCACCATGGCCTCGGCGGCGGCGACTAGACGCCTGCTAAATAACCGATCATCAGGAGAAGAAACACGAGTGAGCACCCCGTTTTCACGGCGCGCGGTCGGCGCAGCAGTCCTTGTTACGATCTGTCTCGCCGCGGCGGCGCCGGCGCTGACCGCGCGGGGGACGCACGCCTCCGCCACGACTGCCTCTAGGGCGACGCAAAGCCACGTGACGACATCCACGATGGAGCGTACCGTGGTGCGTGCCTACAGCGCCGCGCCGCTGCGCTTCGAGGCCGTGGGCCAGGCCGGCTCCCAAACGGCGTTCACGGCGCATGGGCGGGGCTACGCGCTCTCGCTCGGCCCCATGGAAGCGACCCTAGAGCTGACGACGCACGCCCACCCGCGTCCTGCCCTCGCTCGTACCTCCTCGACCTCGGCAAGATCCACCACGACGACTGTCCTTCGTCTGCGTCTGCGGGGGGGCAATCCCCACCCTCGCATCGTGGGGCTGCATCAACTTCCTGGGGAGTCTAACTATTTGATCGGGGCCAACGCCCGTGCTTGGCGTACGGGCGTGCGGGCCTACGCGCGCGTGGTCTACCACGATGTCTACCCCGGCGTCGATCTTATCTACTACGGCTCCAACGGCAAGCTCGAATACGATCTCGTTTGCGCGCCCGGCGTCGATCCGCGCGTCGTCTCGCTCGTGGTCGATGGCGCGGGCCATCTCTCCATCGATAGGCGCGGCGCCCTCTCCGTGGCCACGAGAGGCGGTACGCTGCTCCAGCAGGCCCCGGTCATCTATCAGACAACGGCGACCGGGCGCCGCGCCGTGACAGGCGGCTACCGCTTTCTCGACGCGCGCCACACCGTCGTCGGCCTCCAGGTCGGCTCCTACGACCATCGTCTCGGGCTCACGGTCGACCCCGTGCTCGACTACTCGACGTATATGGGCGGCTCCAACGTCGACTATGGCCTGGGCATCGCCGTGGACAGACAGGGCGCCGCCTACGTAACTGGCGTGACCGAATCAACCAACTTCACGCCTACCGCGGGCGCTTACCAGACCACGCAGAACGGCGTCGACAGCGCCTTCATCACCAAGTACTCCCCCACGGGAGCCGTCGTCTACCAGACATACCTCGGCGGCTCCAGTGAAGACAACGGTGAGGCCATCGCCGTCAACGCCGCGGGCGCCGCCTACGTGACCGGCCTGACTCAATCGACAGACTTCCCCACCACGACAGGGGCGTACTCGACAACGAAGGCGGGGACGGGGCTGAACGCTTTCATCACCGAACTCAACCCCGCCGGCTCTGGCCTCGTCTTCAGCACCTACCTGGGCGGCTCCAACAACACCGACGGCAAGGGCATCGCTCTCACCAACACGGGAGCGGTCGTCGTGGTCGGGCAGACCGCCGCGAACGACTTCCCGACGAAAAACCCTTTGCAGCCGGCCTACAACGGCGGCGGCGACGCCTTCGTCACCGAACTGAACCCGGCAGGAGCGGCTCTCGTCTACTCGACCTACCTAGGAGGTACTGACTCCGACATCGCCAACGCCGTGGCCGTCGACAGTGCAGGCAATGCCTACGTCGTCGGTTCGACGAGCTCGTCCACTAACTTCCCTACGTCGTCCGGCGCCTTCCAGGCCACCTTCGGGGGGGCGGGCACAGGCGCGGACGGCTCCGACGCTTTTGTGACCAAGATCGGGCCGTCAGGATCGACCCTCGTCTACTCGACCTATCTGGGCGGCAACGACAACGACGAAGCAAACGCCGTGGCCGTGACCGGCGCCGGCGCGGCCTACGTGACCGGTCTGACCTCTTCGACGACGTTCCCGACGACGAGCGGTGTGCTCCAACCCACGAAGAGCGGCCCGTCGAACACAAACAACATGACCACGACCAACGCCTTCGTGACCAGCCTCAACGCCGACGGTACGGCCCTGACCTACTCCACCTATCTGGCCGGGACGAACGACGACGAGGGCTCCGCCATCGCCGTCGACGCGGCAGGTGAGGCCTACGTGGCTGGGTCGACGTTCTCCACCGACTTCCCCACGGTTAATGCGATCCAGACGACCAATAACGCCGCGTCGGGCGGCGAGTCCAACGCCTTCGTGGCCAAACTCAATCCCACGGCGTCCGGCCTGCTCTACTCCACCTACCTGGGTGGGTCCGGCTCCAATGGCGCCGGCGGCCCCGATCAAGGCGACGGCGCCTCGGCTATCGCGCTCGGACCGGCGACGGGAGCGCCCAGCATCTACCTTACGGGCTACGCGATTTCGGCTAACTTCCCCACGATGCAGCCAGCGCAAGGGGCTAACGGCGGTGTCGAAGACGGCGTGACGGTGCGCATTGACGAGCCCGCCGCCACCCCGACGAACACAGCTACCCCTGTCCCTGGCGCGCCCACGTCTACCCTCGTCCCCGGCGCGCCCACGTCTACCCTCGTTCCCGGGGCGCCTACGGCGACCCTCGTCCCTGGCGCTCCGACAGCCACGCGTACGCCCACGCTCGTCCCTGGCGCTCCGACGGCCACGCTCGTTCCCGGAGCCCCCACGCCTACGCGCACGGCCACCCTCGTTCCTGGCGCGCCCACGGCCACCCTCGTCCCTGGCGCGCCCACGGCCACCCTCGTTCCTGGCGCCCCGACCTCTACCCTCGTTCCCGGAGCCCCGACCTCTACCCTCGTTCCCGGAGCCCCGACCTCTACCCTCGTCCCCGGAGCCCCGACCTCTACCCTCGTTCCTGGCGCCCCCACGGCCACACTTAGCCCCATCGTCAGCACGGTTAACGACGCCAGGCCGTCTATCGCCGTGCAGCCTTCCGTCGTGAGGCCGGGAGACGCGGCGACGGTGACCGGACGCGGCTTTAGTCCTAACGAGACGATAACGCTCGCCCTCAACGGCTCCGCCTTCAACACGCGACCGACCGAGGTCACGACGCGGGGCGATGGAACGTTCACAGCCGTCTTTACCGCGCCTTCCACTCTGCTCAACGGAGCCAACACCATCTCCGCCATCGGCGCCCGCGGCGGCAGAACGGCTGTGACCACGCTGACCGGCATCTTGCCCGTCGCCGCCCGGTTCTACTTCGCGGGCGCGGTACAGAGCGCGGCCGAGCCGGCGACGCTGCAGGTGCTCAACCCGACCAACGGCGCGGCGCGCGTCCACCTCACCCTCTACTTCGCCGACGGCGCCACGATGAACGGTGAGGCCACGGTGCATGCCACGAGTCAGAGCAGTCTGCCCATCGTGCTCTTCACCAAACACAGCGGCACGTTCGGGCTCACCCTCACCGCCAACCGCGGCATCGCCGCGCAGGTCCTGCTGGCACGGCGTGGGCAGGATGGCGATACTCTGCGCCCCGACACCGGACTGCAAAACACGTGGTATCTGGCCGAGGGCTACACCGGCCTCACCTTCCACGAGCGCATCGGCATTCTGAACACCGACGCGACGCACGCCAGCCACGTCAAGATCCACCTACTGGCCACGGGTGGACGCGGGAACCGCACCGTCGTGCTGACCGTGCCGCCGCATACCGATGCGACGCTCGACGCCAACCACCTGCTGAAGGGGCGATCGCTCAGCGCCCTCATCACGACGGACCGTCCGGTCGCGGTCGAGCGCACACTTGGTTTCGCCCAGGGCGGCTCCGGACTCGGCTACGGCGCGACCTCACGCATGGGCATAAACGTCGCGTCACGAAACTGGCTGTTCGCCGAGGGCGCGACGGTCAATCATTTCGAGACCTTCCTCACCTACCTGAACCCCTCGACGCGCACCGCGCACGTCACGACGCGCTTCTATGGCCGTACCGGCTTGGAGTTGGCCAGACGCACCATGACCGTGGCCGCGAACAGCCGCGCTACGCTGAAGGTCAACGGCGTCTTGCACGCGGCGGGCGTGTCCTCGGCCATGTCGAGCGACGTGCCGATCGTGGTGGAACGTCCCGAGTACTTCGGGTCGCCCAACGCGACGAGGGTCGCTGGCTCGGATGTCTTCGGCCTCAATGGTCCTGGCCTGCGCTGGAGCTTCGCCGACGGGGCGACGACATCAGCCGAGAGCGAGTTCCTCTTGCTCTACAACCCGGCGCCAGTCGCCGTCCCCGTGCGCGTCACGCTCTACGGCCGTAACGGCAAGCAGTTCGCCGTGGCCTTGAGCCTGCCTGCGCGCTCGCGCTACACGCTCGACATGCATCATACCGCCCCTAGGTTCACGCAGCTTCACGGGAGCCAGGTCGTCTCACTCAATGGCCAGGGCATCGTGGTCGAGCAGACGGTCTTCGCGGCCAACCGCACCACGCTACGCTCGACTGAGGGCTTCGCCCAGTAGCGGCAGCAGATACCGTGACCGTTAGAGACGTAGAGATATAGAGAAGGGGACGGCGCGACGATCGTCGCGCCGTCCCCTTCTTGCTTTTACCCAAGCTTTTCGGGCGCCATCGCGTGGAGTGCTGCTCGCCGGTGCACATCCTCTCGATCTCACGCCGCGGAGGTGCGCTCTCGCCATGCGCCTCCCACGTACTCCTTCGCGTCGAGCAGGTCGTAGGCTCACCCCACCAGCGTCTTCTAGACGCGACGCCGACGTGAGAGAGACGGGGTCGCCCCTGGACGAAGGGCCGATCCGCCGCGCCCGCAATAGGGGTGAGGGGCGGTATAATAAAGGTGTCATTTTGTGATCTGACGCCGCTGTTCCCTCATGAAGGAGACGGCGTCGCCGCGTGGGTCGCGTCTTGCTCTGCCCCTATCTCGCGTGGTGCGCTTTTTGCCCGCCAACGTTCTGTTCCAACGAGTTACTCACTGGAGGAGTCTATGCTTAATCGTCCGCGTCCCATCGTTATGCAGGCGCTCGGCGGCCTCATCGCGCTCGTCATCATGGTCCCGATCGCCATCTACGTCGTCAACAGCGTCTTTCTCAGCAACACAACTCCGGTCGCGGCGACGCGCTACAGCGTGCCCTCGGCCTTGGGGACAAACGCAAACGCCTCATCCGGCGGCGCCGGGCCGTCGACGTCCGGCTCGAGCAGCGCCAAGACCATGACCATCAAAATGCAGGCGGGTAAGGCCACGGCTGGCTTCGTCTTCGCACCGGCCAACCTCACCGTCGACGCGGGCACGACGATCAAGTGGGTCGACGCCAACACCGTTCCCCACAACATCGTCGGCGAAGGCTCCGCTGCCGCGATTATCAACCGCCAGGCCGTCAACACCGATTCCTACAGCGTCACATTCAGAAAGCCCGGCACGTACCACTATCAGTGCCTGGTCCACCCAGGTATGGTCGGCGTCGTCACCGTGAAGGCGGCAAGCTCGTCGGCAGGATCGGGGTCGTCGGGATCGACCTCGTCGAGCGCGAGTGGGGCGAACCCAACGGTCAAGGAGCAGCCGGGCAAGGCCGCGGCTGGCTTCGTCTTCGCGCCCGCCAGCCTTACGGTCAAGACGGGGACGACGGTGAAGTGGGTCGATGCCAACACCGTTCCCCACAACATCGTCGGCCAAGGGTCAGCTTCCTCGATTATCAACCGCCCGGCCATCAACACCGATTCCTACAGCGTCACGTTCAGCAAGCCCGGTACGTACCACTATCAGTGCATAATCCACCCAGGCATGGTCGGCGTCGTCACCGTTCAGTAGGGGCGTCTGTTCTTCGACATCGACGCCGCTCGGTACTCGACAGAAGGAGGTGGGGATCATCATGATGGTCCCCACCTCCTTCGCTATGCGCCCGCAGTGGCCGTACCGATGGCGCCGACGCACCATCTTTGGTGTGGATCGCCGCGAACCTCCTAGCGGTCGCACTGTCCGGTCGCTTGGCCCCGTATACTTGGTGGTACGCGATCGCGGGCGGAGCGCGCCGCGAAACAGTGGAGCATGAAGGAAGTTGTCAATGCCGACAAGCATCGCGATGCCCCAGCTTGGCGAGTCCGTAACGGAAGGCGTCGTCGTACGCTGGCTGAAAAAGGAAGGCGAGTTCGTCGACCGCGACGAGCCGATCGCCGAGCTCGTCACCGATAAAGTAAACGCCGATATGGCCTCGCCCTACCGTGGGGTCATCGTCAAGTTGGTCGTGGCCGAGGGGACCACCGTGCCCGTCGGCGGCGAGATCGCCGTGATCGAGGTTGAGGTCGCCGTGGTCGCGGCGGCGGCCCCCGTGTCGGCGAGCATCGTGCGCGCCGAAGAGCCGGTCGCGGGCGTACCGCGCAACCGTATGGACCGAGGCGCCGGGGATGACTCCGGCGAGGAACTCCGCCGTTACACACCGGTGGTGAAGCGTCTGGCCCAGGAGCATGACATCGATCTGACGCAGGTGTCCGGCACGGGCATGTCGGGCCGCGTGACCAAGAATGACGTCCTATCATACATCGCGGAGCGCGGCGTGCGCCGCGGCAATGGCCGGTCGACGGAGTCTTCGACGCCCTCGTTGGGCGCGACGACGAGCGCCGAGCCCGTGCTGCCGCCCTCGGTCGCGCAATCCGTTCCTCCCGCGCCAAGCGCTCGGCCGGCTGTTATGGACACGGCGCCCGCGTTAGGCGCGCCGCCTACGCCAACCTTCGCGCCAGAGGCATCGTCCGCACCCCCCTTCGCTCCTCCAGCGCCTACGGTCGCGCTGCCTGGCGTCCGTCCGGCGGCGAACGGCGATGAAGAGTTGATCCCGTTGACGCCGATGCGCCGCGCTATCGCCGAGCACATGGTGCGCTCCAAGACGACCGCGCCACATGCGACGACGACCATCGACGTGGATATGACGCACCTCGTGCGCTGGCGCGAACGCTCTAAAGAGGCGGTCAAGGCGCGATACGGCGTGGACATTACCTTCTTGCCGCTGGTCATCGGCGCCATCGTGGCCGCGCTGAAAGATTTCCCCATCCTCAACTCTTCGTGGAGCGACAACGGCGTCATACTCAAGCGGCGCATCAATATCGGCATCGCCGTGGGGCTCGACGACGGCCTCATCGTGCCGGTGATCCACGACGCCGACGAACGCAACACCGTCGGTCTGGCCCGCGCCGTGGTCGACCTCGGCGCGCGAGCCCGCGCGGGCCGCCTCACGCGCCAGGATATCGAGGGCGGCACCTTTACCGCCAACAACACGGGCGTCTTCGGCGCCGTGATGACCACGCCGGTCATCAACCAGCCTCAGGCGGCCATCTTGGCCATGAACGCCATTGTGAAAAAGCCGGTCGTGATCGAAGACGACGCCATCGCCGTGCGCTCGATCATGACGCTCTCGCTCTCGTTCGACCACCGCGTCGTGGATGGCCTGACCGCCGGTCGCTTCAACCAGCGCGTGGCCCAGAACATCGCGCGCATCGATCCTTCGAGTTTGTAGAAGCGCCATAAGCCAGCGCATATCCCTGGGAGTACGGGGACGTTCGCTCCGGCATCCGTCCCCCGTTAGCGCCGTACGCCCCCACGATTCTCGTAGGGGTATGCTGCGCGAGACGGCCGCGTCCCCTACCGTCGCCAACCGGTGTGGGAGGCGGCGGGTGACGCGGCGCCGTTCCTAGCGGGTTTGCGCGCTCTCGCGACTTTCAGGCCGGTGGGCGTACACTAACGAGAGGAGACGCGGCGTCGATGCGCCGTGCTGGAACCGGTAGGGGAGAATGCACCTATATGATTGACGGGACGACGAAGCGCCCGGACTGGCTCAAGGTCCGCGCCCCTGGCGGAAGCAACTACACCGAACTCAAAACGCTGATGCGCGATCTGGACCTGCACACCGTCTGTGAAGAGGCGCGCTGCCCCAACATCGCGGAATGCTGGAGCCATCGCACGGCCACCATGATGATCCTGGGCGATACATGTACGCGCGCCTGCGGCTTCTGCGCCATCAAGACCGGGCGACCAGGCACGCTCGACCTGCTGGAGCCCGACCGCGTGGGCCGCGCCGTAGAGAAAATGGGCCTCAAGCACGTCGTCGTCACCTCCGTCAACCGCGACGACGTGCCGGATGGCGGCGCGGCCATCTTTGCCGGCACGATCCGCAAGATCCGCCGCTACGTGCCCGACTGCACGATCGAGATTTTGACGCCCGACTTCGAGGGCGTACGCTCTTCATTGGAAACGGTGCTAGCCGCACGACCCGACGTGTACAACCACAACATCGAGACAGTAGAGCGCCTGACTAAGCTGGTGCGCCGTCGCGCGCGCTACGGGCGGTCGCTGGAGGTGCTGCGCTGGGCCAAGGAGATCGTGCCAGGGCTACGCACGAAGTCGGGCATCATGGTCGGCCTGGGCGAGACGCGCGAGGAGATCGGCACGGTCCTGGCCGACCTGCGCTCCTCGGACGTGGACGTGCTGACCATTGGCCAGTACCTGCGCCCCACGCCCGACCACCTCGACGTAGCGCGCTACTACCACCCCGACGAGTTCGCCGACCTCAAGCGCGAAGCCCTGGCGCTCGGCTTCCGCCACGTGGAGTCCGGTCCGCTCGTGCGCTCGTCGTACCACGCGCACGAGCACGCGGCCGTCTAGGGCGGCGCACGGTATGACCATCCGCGCCCTGATCTTCGACTTCGACGGCCTGATGGTCGATACGGAGTCAGTCGCTCTTGCCTCCTGGCAAGAGATATTCGCCGAGCACGGCGCCCGAATGCCGTTCGACCACTGGGCCTCGCTGCTCGGCGGCTCGACGGCGGCGTTCGACCCATGCGCCGCGCTCGAGACCCAGATCGGCTTTTCCGTCGATCGGGACGCCATCTGGGCGCGGCGGCGCGTGCGTAAACATACTCTGGGCCACGAGCAACCGTTGCTGCCCGGAGTCAGAGATTATGTTAATAGAGCGCGTGAGCTGTCTCTCGATCTGGCCGTGGCCTCGTCCTCCGACCGCGCCTGGGTCGCGGGCCACCTCGACCGCCTCGACCTGCTCGATCGGTTCGACCACGTCGTCACGTCCGACGATGTAGAGCGCGTCAAACCCGCCCCGGACCTTTATCTCAAGGCGCTGTCAAAGCTGGGCGTCGCTCCAGACGAAGCCTTCGCGCTAGAAGATTCGGCCAATGGGACCCGCGCGGCCCAGGCGGCGGGCCTCTTCTGCGTGGTCGTGCCCAACGCCGTCACGGAACGCCTTCCGCTCGACCATGCCGATCTACGCCTGGCCTCGTTGACGGACCTATCGCTCGACGCCCTCATTTCCTTGATTGAGGAGCGAACGGCACGCACCAGAGGACCGTTTACGCGCTAGCATCACGGGGCGTCCCGCGCCTCTGTCGTAGGGATCATGTTGAAAGAGTGGGGGCGCCCATGACCACCGAGACAGAACGACGAGCCTCCCACGATGGGCTGGCGCCAGCCCATCGTGGGAGGTCGGAACGGATGGTGATCCGGCCATCTCGCCCCGGCTCGTGCTCGTCTTCGCCGTGTCCCGTGGGTTCGTCGTGGCCAACCTCTGGGTCTGTCAAAGGATAGCCACTCCAATTTTTCGCCCAATCCACACGTGAAACGGGCGGATGATTGACTACGTTATTTGCTGACGAATCCTCTACTACGCGCAGCCGCTGCTCGCCGCCATCACCGTCGCGTTTCACAGCTCCTCCGGCATGGTCAGCCTCGCCTCCCTCGTGCCGCTCGGCGATCTGCTCGACCGTCGCCTGCTGATCGTGGCCATCGTCTGCAGCGTCGCCGGAGTGATGCGCCTGCCGACGTTGCGTATCACGACCGCCTCCCCAAGCGCGAGCCCCAACACGTGCGCTGGATCGACGCGCGGATCGACACAACTGACGACCGTCCCCTGTTGCGCTCTCGTGGGATCGGCTCGTCGTAAGGTATGGTATCGCCCGCGCGCCTGACTGGGAGTTCAGGCGCGACGCCCATGAGCGTCCACGCTGCTGTGCCCCACGCACGGCTACGAGAGCGGTGGGGGGAGGTATGCACGGAGCTGCGGGCCACGTAGGCCCCGTTAGGGCGACGCTGCAGGCCGACATGCGCCACAGCCTGATTGCTTTCCTAATCCTGATGCTCCCCTCTAGGTAGAGGCACAGCTATCCAGACGAGCGGCGTCTACTACGGTTAAAGCCGCAGTTCCTCGAGATCGAGCGTACGTTCGATGCGGTGCAACGCCTCGTCGCCGATGGTTCCCTCGTTACGCATCCGAATCACGGTGCGACGCTGCGCGATAAGAAGATCGGCTTGCAGCGCACGAAAGTTGTGCATGGGATCTTTGCCGTCTTTAAGCGCCGCACCGTCCTCCGCCGTTCCACCCAGGTGGGCCGCGAGGTGGTCGGCGCGCTTCTGATAGAGGCGACGCATCTCGCTCACCGCCGTGCCCTCGTCGTCGCCATCGTTCTGGGCCACGAGGTCGTCAAGGTGTTGCAATGCCGCGCGCATGGCTGCCAACCGTCCCGTTGCCTCTTCCTCGTCAAGGGCGGTCGTGTCGTCGGCCAGACCTAGCCACGCTATGAGCGGCGCCAGCGTCAGCCCCTGCACCACCAACGTACCGAGGATGACCGCGAACACTAAAAACGTGATCAAGCTGATCTGAGAGCGCGGCAGCGCGGCGGTAGGAGCGAGGGCGAGCGCGGCGGCCAGCGAGACGCCGCCGCGCATCCCCGTCCAGGCGAGGATCACGACGTTGCGCCAGCCGGGGTAGGGATCGTCGTCGCGGACGCGCCGGCTAAGCAGACGGGGCAGATAGGTAGCCGGGAAGACCCAGACCACGCGCACCACGATCACCACCGCGACGACGAGCAGGGCGTAGAGAACCAACTCGCCGCTAGGATACTTTTTCAGATTGTCCAAAATGAGCCGGAGCTGTAGACCGACCAGGATAAAGATGAGGCCATTGACCACGAACGACATCGTGCTCCATACCGCTTTGGCCTGCATCCTCGCGTCGGCTGAGAGCGTGGTCGGCTCACGCCAACCAGCATACAAGCCGGCGGCCACGAGGGCGAGGACGCCCGAGACGCCGAGCGCCTGCGCTGGGAGATAGACGGCGTAGGGGATGAGCAGCGAGTAGGTGACGCCTGTCGCGGGATCGGAGAAACGCTCCTGCACCCAGTCCGCGACGACGCCGACGGCGAGGCCGATACCGATGCCGCCGGAAACGACCACGACGAAACGCAGCATCGCATCGGGAGGAGAGAAGGCCCCTGTCGTCCCGGCGGCGACAGCGAAGGTGTACGTGGTGAGCCCGGTGGCGTCGTTGATGAGGCTCTCGCCTTCGAGCACGACCACGATGCGACGCGGTACGTCGAGCCTGGCGACAATGGCCTGCGCGGCCACCGTATCGGTAGGTGAGACGATCGAACCAAGGATAAACGCCGCCGGCAACGTGAGCGGCCCCACCAGATTGGAGGCCACGGTGGCCATGCCCAGTACGGTGAAGATGACGAGGCCAAGGGCGAGCAGCAGGATCGGGCGCCAGTTGCGGCGCAACTCACGAATAGAGGTCTGCCAGGATGTCGCGTAGACCAGCGGCGGAAGGAACAGAAGCAGCACCAGGTCTGGCTGTAGTTGAGGGTGCGGGAGGCCGGGCGTGAGGCCCAGCATCAGCCCGACGAGCACGAGCACGATAGGGTAGGGCACGTTGAAGCGTCGCGCGAACGACGAGCAGATGACGATCGCCACGAGGAGAAACAGGACGAGTTCGATCGTGTTCACGCCGCCCCCATGCCCTTTATCCAGCCTAACTTAAACCGCGACAGCGCCGCCTCAGAAGAGCATACCACCGCGAGAGGGCGCCCAGAGACATGGGGCAAGCCTATCCCGAGTGTCCGTGAAAAGTCGGGCTGGGCGGCGCGGGTGTGCGCCGTCGCACGCCGCCGGACTCCCGCTCGGTCTAGCCGACTGAGCGGGAGTCCGGCAGTGGTAGGCCAGTGCTACTCGACGATGATGCGCTCTCCACGGAAGAACGAGGCCGCCGCCGCGATTACCGCGAGCCCGGCCGAGAGGTAGAACGCGATGTGCAGGGAACTTATGAAGGCCGGCAAGATCAACTGAGGAAAGAAGGTATGCCCGAAAAGCACGTTCTGCGTGTGCGTGCTGAGATGCTGCACCACCGTGTGCGGAATAAGCGTCCGCATCGGGTTGTAGCCGAGGAACGCCGCGAACAAGACGCTGATCGGCGGCAGCGCGGCGATGTGGTGGGCGACCGCCGCCGACAGGCCGTTGGCGATGAGGCCCGCGCTCATGACGCCTGGCAGACTCGAGGCCAGACCGGCGGTCAAGATGCTGAAGAAGAATGCGATGCTGGCCATAGTTCCGGCGTTCTGGAACGTGCCGCGCATACCCGAGGCCACACCGCGCTGGTTAGCCGGCACGGCGTTCATGATGCTCGTGGTGTTTGGGGCGGCGAACAAGCCCATCGACAGGCCCATCAGCAGCAAAAGAACGAAGAAGACCCAGCGGTTGAAGTCGCCGGGCAGGAACGTCAGCAGAACGAACGAGAGCGCGGTCAGCAGCATGGCTCCGGTGGCGAACATGCGCGCGCCGTAGCGGTCCGAGAGCGTGCCCGAGAGCGGTCCGGTGACGACGAAGCCCACGATCATAGGCGCCGTGTAGATGCCGGCCCAGACCGGTGTGGACTCAAAGGAGAAGCCGTGCAGCGGCAACCAGATGCCCTGGAGCCAGATAATGAGCATGAACTGCAGGCCGCCGCGCGCCAGTGAAGCAACGAAGCCGCTGATGTTGCCCGCGACGAACATGCGGTTCTTGAATAGGTCGAGGTGAAACAGAGGGTCCTTCACGCGGTTCTCGATATAAACGAACGCGGCCAGGAGCAGGAGTCCGAAGGCGATGGCGCCGATGACGAGCGGGTTGCCCCAGCCCATCGAGCTGCCGCCGTACGGTTCGATGCCGTAGGTCACACCGACGAGCAGGACCGTCAGGCCGATGCCGAAGGCCAGGTTGCCCCAGATGTCGAGGCGTTGTCCCCGCCGCGGCACGGTCGTCTCATGCAGCGAGAGGTAGGCCCAGATGGCGCCGACGATGCCGAAGGGCACGCTGACCAGGAACACCAGGCGCCAATCGATCGCGGCGAGGAGCCCTCCGATGAGCAGACCGCCCAGAGACCCGACGGTGAAGGCGATCTGGCTGACGCCCATGGCCATGCCGCGACGATTGGCGGGGAAGGCATCCGTGATGAGCGCCGTACTGTTGGCGAACAAAAAGGCGCCGCCCACGCCCTGAACCAGGCGCAACACGAGCAGCGCCGTCGCCGCGAACGTACCGCTGCCCGGCGTAAAGACGAGCAGGATCGAACCAAGCGTAAAGATGGCGAAGCCCAGATTATACATCTTGACCCGGCCAAACATATCCGAGATGCGGCCAAAGGTCACCAGCAACACGGCCGTGGCCACCATGTAGCCCATCAAGATCCAGAGCAGGAAACCGCTGGCGCCCGGCGTCAGCGGGTCGATCTTGATGCCGAGGAAAATAGCGGGCAGTGAGATCAACAAGATGCTGCTGTTGATCGAGGCCATCAAGATGCCCAGGGTCGCGTTTCCTAAGACCGTCCATTTGTAGCTCTCATCTTCTTTTGTCGCCGTGGCCGTGGGTATGCCGGGAACGACATCAGCCAGACCAAAGACCTCCGGCTCACCTGTCACCGGCGGCGCTTCCACTAAAACGTCTTCTACACCGGTGAGCAATTCGCGTGCTTTCGCCACCATACTCTCCTCTCCGCCTACCGCGCGTCGTCCCGTGTCTATGCAGGCAGGGAGCCTTCCTCCCGCTGGCCTAGACAACAGCCGCGCCGCGTGTCATACTACAGTTAATTTTATCGGAACAATTGTTGTTCTCTACAAGGATAATGGTATGCCTTCCATGACGCCGCTGTCAACCCGTAACGATACGTTGCGCCTCTATGGCGTCTTATTGAGACTCGTGCGCGTCGTCGAGCAGCGCACGCACGCCCTGGCCGAGCCGGGCGATGTCGCGCTGCCGGAACTTGGCGTGCTCGGTCAGGTCGAACGGGGCGTCGACGCACCCTCGAAAATCGCGCGGGCGCTGCGCCTCGATCCCGCTAGGGTGACGCATCTAACGGACCGCCTCGTCGCCCTCGGGTACATCGAGCGTCTGGCTGACGAAAGCGATCGACGCCGCTTCCGCCTACGGCTTACCGAGGCCGGAGCCGCCTGGCTGCGCCGGGGGCGGGAACATGCGCGTCGCTCCATGGATACGTTGCTAGGCGCTTTGAGCGATGAGGAGCGCGAGGGCTTGCTGCATGGTCTGGACGGCGTACAACGCGTGCTCGACTCAAACGGAGAGTAGCGCCCGCGACCGCGGGGGTGCGCTTTCGGGACAACGACAAGCGGAGCGAAGAAGCTTTGGGAGCGCGGAGAGCCTGTCCTCGGTCGTCGGCGCGGCGAACGCGTGGGCGGCCGATCGACGCGGCGAATCACGGCGCTCTCCCTTGTCACCGACTAGTGAGAAACGCGGTTTGACGCGGTAGTAGGGACGTGCTACGTTCTCCCTAACGGTTGGTCGATACGATATGACGAAGATGTTGGGGAGAACGAAGACGTGAGAGTTCCATTGACGCCGCTCGAATTCATGCGGCGCGCCCGCCGCCTCTATGCCGATCGCGAGGCCGTCGTCGACGGCGACCTACGCCTCACTTACGGAGAGTTCTTCGAGCGCGCCGATCGCTGGGCCGCGGCCTTGCGGGAACTCGGCGTCGTCCAGGGTGAGCGCGTCGCCTATATCGCGCCCAACACGCACGCCCAACTCGAGTCGTTCTACTCCGTGCCCCAACTCGGCGCCGTGCTCGTGCCGATCAACTACCGCCTGACCAACGCGGACTTCGCCTACATCATCGGCCACTCTGGGGCGCGCGTGGTCTGCGCTCACGAAGATCAGCTCGACGCCGTCGACGCGATCCGCCATCAACTCGAGGGCGTCGACTATTTCGTGGCGCTGGAAGGCTCTAAGACGGGCTGGCTCGACTACGAGGCGCTCATAGTCGGGGCCTCGGGTGAGGTCGTCCGCCCGGAGATATCGGAGGACGACCTGCTCACCATCAACTACACCAGCGGCACGACCTCACGGCCGAAGGGCGTGATGATCACGCACCGCAACGCCTATATGAACACGATCGGTACGCTGATCCACGTGCATATGACGCCGGCAGACCGCTATCTCTGGACCCTGCCCATGTTCCACGCTAACGGCTGGACCTTCGTCTGGACGGCTACGGCGGCGGGCGCGGCCCATATCTGCCTGCGTAAGGTCGATCCCGCCCTTATTTTCCCGCTGATCGACCGCGAGGCCGTGACCTTGCTCTCCGCCGCGCCGACCGTGCTCATCGCCATCGCCAACGCGCCGGAAGCTCTGCGGCGCAACGTGCGACGAGGCGTCCGCGTCATCACCGCCGGCGCCCCTCCGGCGGCGGCCACGATCGAGCGCATCGAAGGAGAGTTCGGCTGGGAAATCATCCATGCCTACGGTCTGACCGAGACGGCTCCGTTCATCACTATCTGTGAGCCGTTGCCCGAGCACGAGGGGCTGACGCCCAGCGCCCTCGCTAGCCTGAAATCCCGACAAGGCGTCGAACTCATCACCTCGGGGGAACTGCTCGTGGTCGACGAAGAAGGGCGCGAGGTGCCGCACGACGGCGAGAGCATCGGCGAGTTGGTCGTGCGCGGCAACGTGGTGATGGAAGGCTATTACAACGACCCGGAGGCGACGGAAACGGCCTTCAAAGGCGGCATGTTCCATACAGGCGACGTGGCGGTCGTCCACCCCGACGGCTACGCGCAGATACGCGACCGCATCAAGGACGTCATCATCAGCGGCGGCGAGAACATCTCCTCCATCGAGGTCGAGGGCGTGCTGCTGCGCCATCCCGCCGTGCAAGAAGTCGCCGTGGTCGGCCTACCGGACGAGCGCTGGGGCGAGGCTCCGCACGCCTTCGTCGTGCTCATGCCAGGGGCATCCGTCGCGCCGCACGAATTGCACACCTTCGCCCGCGACGCCATGGCCCACTTCAAGGCGCCGAAGGAGTACCACGTGGTCGACGAACTGCCCAAGACGGCGACGGGCAAAATCCAGAAATTTGTCTTGCGTGGCGGTCGCGCCGCCGTCTCCCCGCAGTAACCCCCCCTCGTCCTACCGTAGCACGGCGCTGCCTGCCTCCCCCATCGGCGTCCAACCCTCGGGCGACGAGCGGCGGCTCTACGCTGTCGCCGTCAAGATGTCCCGCCGTCACGAGCATCGCCCTATCGTATATAATGGAGAGAGACCTTCGGTCCCTTATTACATACTCGATCGTGGCCTCATATCCTTCGTGGCTTGTGCGTGCCCCACGGTCCCAGTAAAGTCGAGATAAACAGAGATGGCTACAAGCAAGAACAACCCCGACGCCCGTCGTATCGAAGGCTGGCGCTGCCCCAAGTGCGGTACGCCCAATTCTTCGGTGGCGACCGTCTGCCGCGGTCGCACCTCCACGCGCCTCCTGAGCCCGGCCGCCAACGGCCGCAACCTTAAGGTGACTATGGAGCATGCTCCTTGTGGAAACGTGCGCGCCGCGTAGACACGTCCGCTTTTATCCTACGAAGGGCCGGTTGGTGCAAACCAACCGGCCCTTCGTGTTTTCTTCTCTCACCGTTATCAAACCTTCGACCGGCGTCGCGTTCCTCTGCCAACGTAATCAGGGTCATCTCTACGGTGGAAACGGTCCGCGCCGAGCAGTTGGACGGCGGAGCGCGATCGTCTGGCGCGGGTCCCCTTGCGCACCTACTCATCTAGGTGTATAATGCATATAGATGTTGAAGATGATAAGAACTGAGGAGTAAAATAGTATGTCGACTAAAGAGACCGCTGCCGAGTCCATCAACGCCGAGACGTCCGCCACGGCGGAGCGCCTCCAGGAAGCCGCCGAGACTGGACGCGTCGCCGCGACCAACCTGGGCATTCGTGCCTTCCGTCTCTGGGCCGATCTCACGGAGATCGCCATCCAGACGAGCTTTCAGGTGCAGAACGCGGCGCTGGACGTGGCGCTGAACGTGGTCGACCAGTCCACGCGCTCTAACGGCGCCGTCGTCCGCCAATGGTCCGGTCTGGCCCACGAAGCGCAGGAAATGGGCTTGGATAGGTTCTACACCGTCGTGCGATCCGTCGATCGCGTTCTTGCCGGTGAGGATGTCGCGACCGTCGTGCGCACGGCCACGGCCACCGCTGCCTAGCACCCGCGCTTTTTTCACGAAGCCTCCGTCGAACCGACGACGGCCCGCACGCGCTGAGGCGTGCGGGCCGTCGTTTTTTCTTGTGCCGTGCGAAGCGCGGATGTCTACCATCGCTTTCTCCATGGCGTAGCCGAGGCACTGCTCCTTCTTGCGCCGCCGATCGTCGCGGCGTACGGCATCTACTCGAGCGTGGCGGCGAACTGATCGACCGCGGCGGCGACCCCGTTCGCGAACGGGTCCATCACCATGGTGTAGTGGTTCGAGCCGGGCAGATAGAGGTCGGCCCGTACATCGAGCGCACGCTTAAAAGCCTCCACCGCTCCGGGCGTCACCAGCGGACCCGCGCCTGGGATAAACCCTTGCTCCGCGCGTACGAGGGCGACCGGACAGGTTACGGCGGCGATATCCGCTTCTTTAGGAGCGTGAGTCATCGTCCAGACGCCGTCTTCCATGGCCGCCTGCGCGGCGCACTTCGGTCGATAAAGCCCGTCGTCGCCTTTTTGGAGGTCATAGAGATAGTAGTCGGCGAGGTCCGGCGGCAACACGTCGAGCGTGACGCCCTGTCCTGGAAACCAGTAGTCGAGGTAGGCGTCCGGCGAGGCGAAGCTCATGGAAAGCCTGTTGAACGCGCGCATTAAGCCTGCTTGCATCTCTTTGGCCTCGGTTGAGTTTGGATCGGCCTGCGCCGCCGCGTCGGCGGGAAAGCCTCCATCCATCAAAACGAGTCCGCGCACGCGCTGTGGGAACAAGAGAGCAACCTGCACGGCCACAAAGGCCCCCATGGAGTGGCCCATGATGATGGCCCGCTCGATGCCGTAGTGGTCGAGCAGCGCCACGATGTCGCGCGCGTGCTGGTCGTGCCCGTAGCCACTGGCGGGCTTGTCCGAATCGCCGCGTCCGCGCAGATCGACCCCATGGACGCCTCCCGGATGCGTGATGTACCGCGCGACCGCGTTGAACGAGCGGTGGTGCGCCGTTATGCCGTGTAAGGCGATCAGGGGATCGTGCTCGTCTTGGGCACCGGTCTTGCCGACGGCCAACCGGATTGAGTCCGCGACCGGGACCATCTCCATCGTCCAGTGCGTCGCCGCCCCCGGCGCGCCCTCATGGGTCATCATCGTGATCGTCTCCTTCACGCTCTCCTGGCGTCAATCTTTACCGCCGGACTACCTGCCGCGTAGAGTCCGTAGAGCTCTCGTTATAGTCGGCGGCCCGGCGTCTCAGTATACGTCGTGCGCTCGCTATGGCCGCGCGAACACCGCTTCATCACGACAGCTCGAAAGCTGCGCGACAGCGTCCACCTCAGGCTATCGGCAAAAATGGTTGTAAAAGGGTTCCTGGCTAGGTACCATAGAGAGAATCGTGTCCGAAAATTAGGCGGGAAAAGGCGAGACGTGGACAACGTGGGGCAGGCCTGGCAGTTTGCCGTGGCCAACTGGAGCGGCGCCGACGGCGTCAACAACGTGAGCATGGCGCTTTTTCAGCACATCGAGTACGTCGTCCTCTCGTTGTTAATCGCCGCCGTGCTATGCGTGCCTCTTGGCATCCTCGCGGCGCGCTCCCGTGTGGCGTCGTTTCTCACCATCAACATCTTCGGCACGATTCGCGCTATCCCCAGTATCGCCATCTTGTTCCTAGCGCTTCCGGTGTTAGGTCCATACCTTGGCTACGATTTCGGCCCCGCCCTCATCGCGCTCACCATACTAGCTTGTCCTCCGATCCTGGTCAACACCAGCGCTGGGTTTCGCGGGATAGATCCAGCGGTGGTCGAAGCGGCGCGCGGTATGGGTATGAGTCCGCTGCAGGTGCTGTGGAAAGTGGAGACGCCGCTAGCGCTGCCGGTCGTCCTGGCTGGCGTGCGTACGTCCACGCTCGAGGTCATCGCCTCGGCCACGCTGGCGATCTTTATAGGAGGAGGTGGTTTAGGACTATTCATCGAAGAAGGTCTACCCAACCAAGACATCGCGCGCCTGCTCGTCGGCGCCGTTCCCATCGCCGCCATGGCGCTGTTCGCTGAAGTCTTATTCGGCCTCGCCCAGCGTTTTTTCAGTCCCACTGTGGTCTAAGAAGAGAAGGGGGGAAAGCTACATGCTCTCGCGTGACGACATCTATTACGTCCAGGCCACGATGTCGACGGCCGACCTCGCCTATTTTTCTACCTGGGGGTCGCGTCAGCCTCCTCCCAGCGCCATCATTCACTTGTAGAAAAGGACCTTTCATCATGTCCGAGCACGATACGCGCATCATCGATGCCCCGACCACATCCGATCACGCACCCTCGCCCCTTTCCCGTCGCGATGCTCTTACCCGAGCCGCCGCCGGCGTCGCCGCGGTGGCCGGAGCCGCCGTCCTCACCCCTTCCATACAGGCTTTCGCCTCCGCCCCCGCCATCCACACGGCCAAGCCAACCCTGGTCATCGGCGCCAAGGGCTTCTCTGAGAACGAGATCGTCGCCTACATGTACATGCTGTTGCTGAAGCAGGCTGGCATTTCCGTCTCGTCAACTCTAAAGGACGGCCTGGCTTCCGTCGTGGCCACCTCTGCCTTGCAGCGCGGCGGACAGAACGGCGGCATCGACATCTTCCCCGAGTACACCGGCACCGCCGTCAACGTGATCTTGAAGCAGATCAACATCCCGCACAACCCCGACGCCTACCTCAAGGCCGCCGTGGCGGGATACCAGAGCAAGTACAAGCTGACTTTCTTGAACTACTCTCCCATGAACGACGCTCAGGGGTTCGCTACGACGCAGGCCATCTCGAAGCAGTATGGGATCAAGAGCATCGCCGATATGGTCAAGCACGCCTCGCAGCTCCGCCTCATCGCCGCCGCCGAGTATCTCGACCGCCCTGACGGCCCTAAGCTCTTGGCCAAGATCTACGGGTCGTTTAAGTTTAAGTCCGAGGTTATTCTGGCCGACGTGGGCAGTGCGCGCTACGCCGCGTTGCAGGAAGGTCGCGGCGACGTGACCGAGGCTTTCACCACCGACGGCCTGATCGCCGCCAATAACCTCGTGGTGCTGACCGATCCTAAGGGCTACGCCTTACCCGACAATCTCGGCCCCGTGGTGAACGATGCCGCGTTGCAGGCCTATCCGGCCATCAAGACCGTCCTCAACAACCTGGCCCCGTACATCACCTCGAAGGCCATCACGGCTCTCAACTATCAGGCCGATGGACAAGGGAAGAAGCCGGCCGACGTGGCGCGCGCCTTCCTCACGAGCCACGGACTCTTGAAGTAGCGCGTCGGGGAAGGAGTTTCAGTCATGAGCGCCGTCGTGTTCGAGCACGTCGTGAAGCGGTATGCCGACGCGGGCCGCGCCGCCGTCGACGGTTGTTCGCTGACGGTCGAGGAGGGCCAATTCGTAGTTCTCCTCGGCCCCTCAGGATGCGGCAAGACCACCCTGCTGAAGATGGTCAACCGCATCAATGAGCCTACGTCGGGCTCCATCACCGTTAATGGGACGGAGATTCACGCGCTGCATCCGACGGAACTGCGACGGCGTATCGGCTACGTCATCCAGCAGGTCGGCCTGTTCCCGCACATGAGCGTGGAGCAGAACATCGCCGTCGTGCCGCGCCTGCTTCACTGGGAGCGGGCGCGCATCGACGAGCGTATCGACCTGCTGCTCACCATGGTCGGGCTGCCGCCGGAGGAATACCGGCGGCGGCGGCCCCGCCAACTCTCGGGGGGACAGCAGCAGCGCGTCGGCATCGCGCGCGCCATGGCCGCCGACCCAGTCCTCCTGCTGATGGACGAGCCTTTTGGCGCGATTGACGCCATCACGCGCACGCGTCTGCAAGACGAACTGCTGCGCATCCAGGCGCAGGTCCACAAAACCGTCCTTTTCGTCACCCACGATGTCGAGGAAGCCTTGCGCCTGGCCGACCTGCTCGTGGTGATGCGGGACGGCCGCATCGTGCAGGCGGACCATCCGCGCGCCATCTTGACCAAGCCTGCCGACGACTTCGTCGCGCAGCTCGTGGGCGCCGCCGATCCGCTGCGCCGCCTGTCGCTCGTCCCCGTCACGGAGATCATGCAGCCGCTCGCCCTATTAGCTAACGGGCACGGGCGACCGATGGCTAATGGCGCTGGACCAGGTCTCAATGGCGCCCGCGCCGTTACTATCGACCATAAAGAGAGCGCTCGCGCCGCGCTGGCCCTCCTCATGAGCGGCGACGGCGCGACCCTGACCGTCGTAGACGACAGCGGCGTCCCGCTCGGGGCGGTGACGGTCGACGACGTGCATCGCTCCACGCTCTCGACACGTGGGGCCGCATAGATGTGGCAGTTCTTCTCGGACAACGGCGATCAGGTCAAGATGCTGTTCGTCCAGCACATTCAGTTATGCGCTTTGGCGCTCGGCATCGCTCTCGTCGTCGCCCTGCCGATCGGAGTGTTGATCTCGCGCTACCGCTTTCTCTACGTCCCGATCATCGGCTTGTTCGGCGCCGTCTATACGATCCCGTCATTAGCCTTGTTCTCGCTGCTCGTCCCCTTCGTGGGCCTGGGCACGACTCCGGCCCTTATCGCGCTCGTCGTCTACGCCCAGTTCATCTTGATCCGCAACATCGTGACGGGCCTTCGCGGCGTCGATACAGCGGTCGTCGAGGCCGCGCGCGGTATGGGCATGAGCGCCCTCCAGATACTGCTGCGCGTCGAGTTCCCCCTGGCGCTGCCGGTTGTCGTGGCCGGCCTGCGCATCGCCACGGTCACGGTCATCGCCGTGGCCACGGTCGCCACTTATATCTCCGCTGGGGGACTAGGCGATCTCCTACGCGAAGGGGTGCAACTCACGGCCAACCTACAGCAGCGGGAACTCGAAGCAGCCACTCTGGCGCTAGCCGTACTGGCTATTGGCGCTGACCTCATCTTACGTCTCTTCGAGACGCTGGCCACGCGCCTGGCGGGCCGCGCGACCTAACCCGCGCCTGCGAAAGCCGCTACGACAGCCCCGCGCTCCCCAGGCTCGTGAAACGACGTCCTCGGAGCGCGAACCTTTGGCCCGTCTCTAGCTGGCCGAGGGACGAGGAGGACGCCCGCGCTGCCAGCGGTCTCTGTCTCCAACCCTCTTCGTCAACAATACACGGGCTCTGCCGCCCTTCTCTCCTGCGCCGCCCAGCGTTGTGCTGTGCTAGTTGAAGGTGCGAGGCGTCGTCCTACGTCGTAGCTGTTCGACGAGGTCACGCGAAGCAATAGACCTGCTGGCCGATCTTACGACCGTCGACACGGTCGTCTCGGGAGCGGCGGAATCGAGACACGATAGGGCTTCCGCTGTCGAGCAATGCGGTGGCTCTGGCTTTACGCCCCTCGACTGCTCCATGGCACGCTGACTGCTTAGGAGACGCCAGCCTGATGCAGATAGCGGTCGATCACGAGGACGAACATGTCCCACGAGCAGCGGTGGCGGAACGGCGGCTCCGATCCATAAAAAGGCAGCGAGGGATCGGTTTGAAGGTACTCGTGCAGCGTCGCCTCGTGGCGAAACTCCAACGCCAGACGCGCTTGGAGCTTCGCCAGCATATGCGGGGTTCCATGCAGCCCGGCTGATGCGATAGAGAGGGCGTCGTAGAGGAGCCACGACGCTCCGTTCTGGTAGTCTCCGGGCTGCCCCATCGATGTCGTGGTGGGGAAGCCGACGCCGCCGGGCAGCGCGACGACGCGGTAGCCGGCGTCGAACTGCGGCAGGCTGGCCACGCTATGCTTCACCATCGCGTCGGTCAAGATGGGGCGATGGAACAACCAGAGCGAGAGGAACTCGCCCGTCAAGGCGCTTGAATCCGTCGCGGGCAGCGTCGTCGACTGGGGCAGGTAGCCGAGCGTCGGATTGTAGAGCGCGCGATATGCTTGCTCCGCCAAGGTGATGGAGTGGCTAGGGATGGTCAGCCCCAGAGCTTTGGCGCTGCGCAGAGCCACGACGTATAGCCCCTGGTTATAGCTCAGAGTAGCCGCGGTTGGGGCGACATACGAATCCCACCACGAACGATAAGACCCGGGGGACGAGACGATGTAGCCATGAAAAAGGTGGCTCACGAGATACGTCACGGCTTTTTGCAATGCCGGACGCGGAGCGGATTGTCCGTAGAGCGTTTGCGCGCGGTACGCCCAGATGAGCAGCAGCGACGCCGATTCGTCGTCGTGGTACGACGGATGTTGATAAGGGGTGACGAAGAACGTGGGCGGATCGCCGTCCACGCGCTCAGCTAAAGCAAATCGATTGAGGATGGAGAGGGAAAACGCACGCTGGTTATACGCCTGAGAAGCCCAGAACGAATCGCGCAGGTAGGGGCTGCTGTAGGCGGGCGACGGCAGGATGGCGAGCGGACTATAGCGCACGTTCTGGCGCAGCGTTGTGCTGACCGCCGTCTGCAACTGCAGTTCGACAGGCGTAGTGACCTCGACGTTCGCCTTGTTCGTGGAGGCGATGTTGTGGGCCGCGGATGCCTGTGAGACGCCCGTCGCCCGTGGGACGACGAACGTGGCGAATGCGGCAAGCAAAAAGAAAAATACCATGGTCGCTCTACGTCGATGTCTGCCGCCTATGGTCACGCCCCCCCCTATGTCGTCTAGATATAAAAAATATCCGTCATCCGCCGCGCTACGAGCGCCAGACGCTTCTCGCACTTTACCATGTAGGCGTCATCGCGGAAGACCTCATCCACTCTAACCCCAAGGCAATCGTAGGCTCTAGCTGGCGGGAAGGTTGCGGGACCGTGCCATGGCTATCGCGAGGGCGGGCGCGATGATGGAGAGAAACAGACGAGACAAGCATCTTGGTCTCGCTAGCAAGGTATGGCCCCTCGGTGGACTACACTAGGGATAGTAAGGAGACCGCTAAAGTGGATGTAACGACGACGGGCGCGACGCCTACAGTGCTCGACGAGAGACGGCGCGCGCAGGTGCGCGCGGAACGCGTCCTTCTCGACGACTTGCGCACGCTGCTGATCTCGTTCGACGGGGCGCCGGACGATCTGCAGGTGCTGCGTGAGGCGCTTCAAGCGCTGGACGACATGTTTTTACTTGTAGTAGTCGGCGAGTTCAATGCTGGCAAGTCGGCGGTCATCAACGCACTGGTCGGGGAGACGGTCTCGCTGGAAGGCATCACGCCGACGACGGCGCGCGTCACCATGCTGCGCTACGGAGACGCGCGCGGCGAGCACGTCGTGGGGCCAGACACGGTCGAGGTCCTCTATCCCGCTGCTTTCCTCAAAGCGATATCCATCGTCGATACGCCGGGCACAAACGCCATCGTGCGTCTGCACGAGGAGATCACGCAGCGCTTCGCCCCGCGCGCCGACCTCGTGCTCTTCGTCACCTCCGCCGACCGTCCCTTCACCGAGAGCGAGCGCCAATTCATGGAGCGTCTGCGCGGTTGGGGCAAAGGCGTCGTGGTCATCTTGAACAAGACCGACCTGCTTACAGGACCGGCGCAGGTCCAAGAGCTTGTGGAATTTATCACGACGAACGCGCGCGCGCTGCTCGGCTTCGACCCGGAGGTCATCCCGGTCTCGGCCAAGCTGGCCACGCAGGCGCGCGGCATGGAGAACGAGGCCACGCGCGGCGAACTCGATCGGCTGAGCGGCTTTGCCGCCCTGCGCCGCTACGTGTTCGAGACGCTGGACGAGGAGAGCCGCGTGAAGCTCAAGCTGCTCAATCCACTGGGCGTGGCCGAGAGCGTGGCCTCGCGCCACGAGCGGGAGGCGACCACACGCGAGGCGCTGCTGGCCGAGGACCGTGCGTCCGAGGACGCCATCGAGCGCCAACTGGCCGTGTTCCACGACGATATGGAGCGCGACGCCAAGGCACGTTTGCTCGTGATCGACAACATCATCCACGCCATGAACGAACGCGCGTCGCGGTTCTTTGACGAGACCATACGCCTGGGCCGCATACCCGACCTCCTCAACACCAACCGCGTGAAAGCCCTTTTCGAGCAAGACGTGATCGCCGATAGCGCCCGACAGATCGACGACGCGGTGAAGGAGCTTGTGGACTGGGCCGTGGACGCGGAGGTGCGGCTCTGGCAAGGGGTCAGCGACTATCTGGCCCGCAGGAGACGCGCGGGCGACGACGATAAGATGCTCGGCTCCGTCACCACGTCGTCCTTCGCGCACGACCGCCGCGCCGTGCTGGAAAACGCTGTGCGCTCGGCGCGGACGGTAGTGGATCGCTACGATAGGGCAGCCGAGGCGGCGGAACTTGCCGCCTCGATGCGCGACGCCGTGGCGCAGACGGGCTTAGCGGCGGCGGGCGGCCTGGGTCTGGGCGCCGTTGTCGTCGCCGTGGCTTCCACGGCCGCCCTCGACATCACGGGCATCCTGGCCGGCGTGGTCATCGCCGGGCTCGGCTTCTATATCATCCCCACCCGCAGGCGGCGTGCCCAGAAGCGCTTTCGCGAACAGTCGGAAGAACTGCGCGTGCGCCTGAACAAGGCGATGAGCGAGCAATTCGCGCGCCAACTCGACGGAGCCCTCGGCGATATCCGTACCGCGCTTGGCCCTTACGTGCGCTTCGTGCGCGCGGAGCACGACCGCGTGCGCGTCTTCCGCGAGACCTTGGCGTCGCTGCAAACACGGATGGGCGCCCTACGTCGCGAGGTGGAAGCATAAGGGATCGTCGCGGAGACCAACTATGACGGTACTATGTGTCTGCCCCGCGCGAGAGGGGTGGAGGGCGGGCGAAGCCAGATAGCGCGAGGCTAGGATTGGCGCGCGTTCGGTGTCAGCTGAAGCACCGCGCGGCGCAGGTGCGCCCGCGCGAGAGGGGAGAAGGCTGGCGGCGGTTGGCGCAGCATCCGCTCGAGAGAAGGGTAGGCGGCGTCGACCTCCCAGCGTCCCAGGGCGGCGACCACCTGAGAGGAGAGGTCGACGAACTCATTCGTATAGGCCGCGAGTTCACCGCTCTCAGCCGCGTAGAGCAGCCGCGACGACGCGGCACGGTGCAGGGGAGGATCGTCGCACCCTTTCTCGCCCTGCGCCAGCATCTGCTGCCCGTAGACATGCAGGTTGTTGCAGAAAGCCAGGCCGACCGCCGCCTGCTCCTCCGTCCCCTCGAAGAGCGAGAGCACGGACGCACGGACGCCAGCCCGCTCGTCGCCCTCGGCGAGCCCGAGAAGATGCGTGCGCACGAGGCGATGTCGTTCCGCCGCGTTGGCCAGCCCGACCGTCGCCGGCACGAGGAACCAATCCCAGAAGCAGAGGAAATCGGCGATCTTGCCGTGGGCTTTCGCCGCCGCGAGGTATGCCTCATCGGACAGACGCGACCACCCTTCCGCCGCCGCGCCGCACTCGCGCGTCGCGGCGACGAGCAGCGCCGCCAGCGTGCGATCGACGGCGGCGAGACGCGTGGCCAGACGCAGCACGGTTGCTTCGGGGTCGGGCAATGCGGCCATGACGCGCGCGGCCTCGTGCAGCCGCTCGAAGCGGCCCATAGCGCGATCGGGATAGGCATGTGGCCCGAACCCCAATAGGTAGGGAACGAGGTCGGCGCTCTCGAACGACGAAGATCCTTCTATCACGCCGCGTGAATTCCTGTTCTTTTAGTAAGCCTTAGCGAAAACAGCGCGACGCCCCAGGCCCGGCTTGCCGTCGACGATGCAGACACCGTCCTCGTCGGGCATGGCGAAGGGAATGTTGCGGATGGTCGCCTTGGTCTCCTGTTTAACGCGCGCCTCACATTCCGCCGAGCCGCACCAGTGAGCCTCAACGAACACGTGGCCCGCTCCTTCTTCGCTTGTATCGTTGAACGCGGTCAACAACTCCTCGTAGGTGTCCAGACGCCGCGTGCGCTCCTGACGGAAGGCCAGCGCGCGGGCGTACATAGCGGCCTGGAACTCGTCGAGCAGCGCTGGTATGCGCTCCGGCAGGTCGGCTACGGGCACGAATTCCTTGGCGCGTGTGTCGCGCCGCACGAGCACGGCCTGCCCTTTCTGCACATCCTTCGGGCCAACCTCCATACGCAGCGGCACGCCGCGCAACTCCCAGTCGTTGTACTTATAGCCGGGCGTCTCCTCGCGCCAGTCGATGTGGACGCGCAGGGAGCGCGGAAGCGATGCTTTGATGGCGTCGATCGCCGCGGCCACGCCCGCGCGCTCCTCTTCCTTGCGGAAGATGGGCACGACCACGACCTGATAAGGAGCGACGCGCGGCGGCAGGATCAAACCCGCGTCGTCGCCGTGCGCCATGATGATGCCGCCGATGATGCGCGTGGAGAGGCCCCAACTGGTCTGGTGAGGGTTCTTGCGCGTGAGGTCGCGGTCCTGGAACTGGATCTCGTAGGCGCGCGTGAAGTTCTGGCCCAGGTTGTGCGACGTACCCGCCTGGAGCGCCTTGCCGTCGCCCATCATAGCCTCGATCGAGAGCGTGTAGTCCGCCCCGGCGAACTTCTCCGTCTCGGTCTTGCGTCCGCGCATCACCGGCAGGGCCAACCACTGCTCGGCCAAGGCCGCGTAGACCTCCAGCATCTTGTCCGTCTCCTCGACGGCCTCCGGCTGCGTGGCGTGGAAGGTATGCCCTTCCTGCCACAGAAACTCTGTCGTGCGCAGGAAGAGGCGTGTACGCATCTCCCAGCGCATCACGTTGGCCCACTGGTTGATGAGGACGGGCAGGTCGCGCCACGACTGGATGTACTTGGCGTAGGTGGAACAGATGATCGTCTCGGAGGTGGGGCGGACGGCCAGCCACTCTTCCAACTCTTTGCCGCCAGCGTGCGTCACCCAGGCCACCTCGGGCGCGAAGCCCTCCACGTGCTCCGCTTCCTTCATCAAGTACGACTTAGGAATGAGCAAGGGGAAGTACATGTTCTGGTGGCCCGTCTCTTTAATCATGTCGTCGAGCGCCCGCTGGACGTTCTCCCAGAGCGCGTAGCCATAGGGCCGAATGATCATGCAGCCGCGCACGGCGGAGTAGTCGGCCAACTCGGCCTTGCGGACCACGTCGGTGTACCACCGCTCGAAGTTCTCGCTCTTGCGCGTGATCGCCTGAGGCTGAGGGAGTGAGCCCTCGTCGGTCATGGTCATTCGTCGCCCTTTACCATCATCCGTTCGCGCATAGCGCAACGGTCGTGTCCTCGTGTTCTCCTTCCTATAGTACCGCGCCTAGGGACCCGCTGTGTCGTGGGAGCTAGTCGGGGCGTCGGGGATTCGTGTTTAGTCGCCCTGAGCGCGTGAGGGTCGCCCGGCGTGCGGGCCACGCCTGCCCGCCTCTCCCCCGCGCGGCCCTTGGAGGGTTGGACGCCGGAACGGACGCTCACGCTCATCAGAGACGTTGCTCCGCGAGGAAGTACTGACGGCTGACGGCCCCTCGCACTAGGGGCACAAATCCAAGAGGGACCAAGGCGCTGCTATAATGATGTAGCTTAAAGCCTCGCTGCAAGCGAGACAAAAGAGCACTCAACACGAATGAGAAATCAGGAGGACAACGGCTTGATGAACACACCGCCGCCCTTCGGCGCCGACGACCAATCGTCCTCTATGCGCGCGCGCTTGAGGCCAATGGGCTTCGGCGACATCCTCGACGAGACCTTCGCCCTCTACCGGCAGAATTTCGTCTTATTCATCTCAACTGTCGCCATCGTTCAAGTGCTCGTGCTCGTCGTCACCATAGCTTTGGGCCTCGCATTCATCGCGTCCAGCCTTTCAAGCATCGTGACGACGCTCCAAAACGCTGCTAACGCACAGGACTTCAGTCAGGTCGGCGGCGTCATCGCCGGCGCCGTCGTCTTCGCGCTGGTGCTGCTGGCGGTCAACGCCATCGCCGCGACGCTGCAGGGCGCGGCGTTGGCGCTCATCATCTCCAATCGGTTCCTCGGTAAAACCATCACCGTGGGGGCTGCCTACAAGGCGGCGTTCAACCGCCTCGGGGCCCTGCTGACCGCTCAGGTCTGGATCTTCGTTCGTTTCTTGATAGCAGTCGTCGTCAACGTCGTCATCCTGGGACTCATCGGCGCCGTGCTTCATTCCGCCGCGATCCTACTTATCTTGATCATCGCCTCGGTCTGCTTCTATATCTACTTCGCCGTCACTTGGATCGTGACGACTCAAGCAATCATTCTCGAGGGTGCGCGAGGATTCGGGGCCACGGGTCGCAGCCGAGCTCTGATTGGAGGGTTCTGGTGGAAAACCTTTGGCCTCGCGCTGCTTTTGTACGTCGTCAACCTTCTCCTCTCGCGCATCGGCGGCACGATCGGTGGAACGGGCTCCACGGGCCTTATCGTGAGCGCCATCGTGAGCTTCGTCGTCGGAGTTCTATTCGAGCCCATCCAAATGTGTGTGTATACATTGCTGTTTTACGACCTCAAGATCCGTAAAGAGGCGTTCGACCTCGAAGCCCTGGCGCAGCAGACGAGCTTGGCTGAGTCCAGCTATGCGCCGGCGCCGTCCGCGTACTCGTAGCCGAGGAGTCGGTCCATCTCCGCCGCGCGCCTGCACCACGTCGTCGTCGCCCTTGCACTCTGCGGCGCCCTGAGCATCGCGCCTCCCTTGCGCTCCAGCGCCTCTTCAGGCGGCGGCTCTTATCGCGACCGTGTAGCGCGGGCGCTGGCGCTCGTCGAGCAGGCCCAACAGGCTAGCGCCTCTCAACGCCGGCTCGACCTTACCCGCGCCCTCCTGTTGCTGCCAGCTACGGTGGCGACATCTCTCGAGGGGACGGCCGTCAAGGCCGACTTCGGCGTCGTGCGCGCCGACCTAGAGGCGTCGCCACCGCGCCTCGCTCAGGCCGCGATCGCTCTTTCCGCGCTAAGGGACGCTCTCGACGCACCGGCGGCTCAGAGCGAGAGCGTTAGGTCGCCCGCGGCGAGGGCGCAAACCGCGCGCCTCGACGACATCTTGCGCCACGACCCTTTCCACCACGACGCCTCGCTCTGGGACAACATCGTGCAATGGGTGGTGCAAGGGCCGCTAGGAGCCCTCTGGCGGTCGATCATCGGAGCGCTGCACCGACTCTTCGTTCCGCTCGGCGGCGATTCAAGCGGCGTAGGCGCCCTCCTGCCCTGGATCGCCGGAGCCATCGTCGCCGGAGCCATCGTCGTGGCGGCCCTCATCCTCCGTCGCCCCTTCGCGCCAGATGTCGGTGATGAGATCGGCGAGGAAGATCTCTTGAACCCCGGAGCCGTTAAAATCGATGCGTTGGGCGCGCGGGGCCGCGCGACCGCGCTGGCGGTGGAGGGACGTTACCGCGACGCGGGCCGCTATCTCTTTCTCTCCACGCTCCTCACTCTAGATGAGGCCGGACGTTTGCGCGTCGATCGGGCAACGGGCAACCGCGACATCTTGCGTCAGGCGCGGGCCACGCCTCGCCTGGCCGAGGCGCTTACACCGGTAGTGCGCTTGTTCGATCGGTTCTGGTTTGGCCGCACGGCCTTCACGCGCGACGATTACGAGCTTTACCACAGCCTCAACGATAAGGTGCTTGAGGTCGTGCATTGATGCGTCCCGCGTGGCTACGCTCCGAACACCTTATCGTCGTGGTCAGCTTCGTCGTGCTCGTCGTCGTCTCCGTCGTCAACGTCGTGGCCAGACAGCCCGTCCCCCCGGCTCTGCCTTACCTCAGCACCTCACCAGCGCCCGGCGGCAGCCTTGCCCTCTATACCTGGCTCGGCGCCATCGACGCGGTCCCCAAGCGCCTCGAGAAAACGCCGCTCGACATCCACGGACTTGATACGCTGTTCGTGCTGGAGCCACGCACCCCTTACAGCCAGAACGACCTTGCCGCCGTCACGAACTGGGTGTCGAAGGGCGGCGCTCTCGTGATGCTGCTCGACGACAAGGCCGACGCACGTTTACCGCAAGCGTTCGGCCTCAACATCACCGCGCTGGGCTTTTCCACGGGAACGGGGCGCGCGGCCTCCGCTCCGGCGCCCGTGCAGCCGTTGCTCGCCCACCCTCCCCTGGGTGCGTTGTCCGTTACGCCTTCGGCCTACATCCAGTCCGCCTCGCCAGAGGTCGTGCCGCTCCTGGCGGCGACCCGAACGGGCGCCGGACGTGGAGCCGCGTCGCTTGCCGATTCCACACGCCCCGTGCTCGTGTACCGGGCTTTCGGGCGCGGCCGCGTCTACGCGGGAACCGTGCCCTCCGTCTTCTCCAATAAAGACATCGGGCGGGGCGACAACCGGTTGCTGGCCTTGAACATCCTGGCCGGGAAGCTGCCGGGAGGGCGTGTAGGATTCGACGACGCCCATATCCTGCCTCACGTTTCAGAGATGACCCAGGCCGTTTCCAGCCTCACGGACGCTATAGGCGGTACAGGCTGGGGGCGCGCGCTGCTCTACGCACTGGCTCTGCTCGCGCTCTACATCCTCTTCACGGGACGACGCCTGGGCCGCGCCCTCCCGGCAATGCCCGATCGGGGACGCTCCCTCTCCGAGTACGTCGTCTCGATGGCTGGCATCTTCCGTCGCGCTCACTTGCGCGGCGCGGTGCTCACGCTCTGGCAAGACGATCTGCGCCGAACGCTGGCCGGACCGGGCGGACGGCGCGAGCGCGACGACGCCGCGCTGATCGATGAGGCCATCCGCCGGGCCGATCTGTCGCCAGACGAGCGGGAAGAAGCCTTGAAGATCCTGACGCCGGTCGAGCGACTAAGCGAACAAACGCTGATCGCGGACTGCCGCAGCATCGACCGGCTCAGAGAACGGGCGGCGCGGCGCTAACTCTCAAAAGATTTTGCCTGTGTTAGTGCAACAGACCGAGCGTCGCCTTGAGGGTGAGGACGTGCAGCACGGCGGCGTTGACCGTGGCGAGGGAGAGACGCCCCGTCGCCACGGCCTTGGCCACGGCGGCGACGGACGCGCGTATGACCTGCCGATCGCTGGAGATCAGCGCCATATCGGAGCCTGCCTCGAGCGCGCGGACGCACGCCTGCTCGTTGCTTGGCTCCTTTACGGTCAGACCGCCCATGGCGAGCGAATCGGTGACGATGAGGCCGCGATAGCCCAGCGTACCGCGGATGAAGCCGGTCACGATAGGCCGTGACAGGGAGGCCGGAGTGTTGGTCGGATCGAGCGCTGTAATCGGCGCATGGGTCACCATCAAGGCGTCCACGCCCCCGGCAATGGCCGCGCGGATCGGCACGAGATCGTAGCGGTTGAGATCGGCCAGACTTAGCCTCACGACAGGCAGCGATTGATGCAGGTCGCCCGCGATCTCCCCGAGCCCCAGAAAGTGCTTGGCCGTGGCCGCAACGCCGGCAGCCTGATAGCCCTGGATGGCGGCAAGTCCTAACCGCGCGACGAGCGCTGGGTCGGCGCCATAGGAGCGCGAACCGTCCGCGCTGTAGGCGTTGCGCTCCACGTCGAGGACGGGCGCCAGGTCCATGTTCACGCCGAGCGCCTTGAGCTGACGCCCTACGAATAAGGCGTCCTGGTACACCTGCGCGGGCGTGCCAGTGAAGCCGTACTGGCGTGCCGTGGGCAAGCGTGTCACGCCGCCGCCGTTCGACATCTGCGCCACGCCGCCGCCCTCTTGATCGGTCGAGATCAGCAGCGGTATCTTGGCCGCGTTCTGCGCCGTCTGAACGAGCGCGTGTCCCTGCGCGAACGTGGCGGCGTCGGAGCCGAAAAGGAGCAGGCCTCCGATGTGCAAACTGGTCACGTACTCGTTCAGTGCTGACCCGCCCGTGGGGACCATGAACAACTGCCCGATCTTCTCGGGCAGCGTCATGCCTGCCAGCACGCGCGCCGCCGTGACGGCAGACGGCGGAGAGCCTACGGGCGACCTAGGCGCGGCCCCGGCGTCGTCCGCCGCCGGGGCGATCGCCAGCAGACAAAGACCCGTGAGGGCGAGGGCGAGGCCGGTACGGGGGGCGCGGCGCAGACTAAAGCGCCAAGTGATAGGCGATCGCATGATTAGGGCGCCTCTTCCGGGATGATCGATGAAAGGTCGGGAGACAAACACCATGGAGTGTAGCAGCCCCACATCGTATGGCGTTTAAGAGGCAGGACGATGCAGGTCTGGGGGCGGCAGGCGATCCAACACCTCGTCGAGGCGCAGGACGACCTCGGCCATATCCTCGCGATCGGTCTTACCCTGGAGCGTGATGCGTATCGAAGCAATTTCGCGGGCAAGAAACTCCATGTCGGCGCGCGGCACGCTCGAGGTCGAGCCCCTCGACGATGCGCATCTGGTCTGTCTCGGGCAACTCCTCCAGCAAGTCGGCCAGCCGCTCGTCCTGCAACGCCGTCACCAGGGCGCGCCGACGCTCGGGCGGCAGCGCACGGATGGTCGCGGCCATCTCGGCAGGATGCAGTTGGTGTAGCTCCGCCGCCTCGCGTCCGAGCGGTTCGTCGTCGGTGAACAACGAGCGCGCTTCGTTCCAAGGCACGATCGTGCGCGTGCGCCGCCGCCCCACCAGTCCTGACCCTCCGAGCGCGACCGTGGCGCACTCCCACGCATCGCTCGCCTCTGGCGTGGCGCAGATAGAGAGGTCGACCACGGGACCGTCGTGAAGGCGACGTCCCACGATCGTACCGACAACCAGAGTCTCGCCCGCCTGCAAGACGAACTGGCGCATATTGATGGAGCGGCGGCGCAGGCGCGCGCCGTTCGTCGTCAATTCGGCTACGCGGTTTCCGCTGACGAACACGTGGCGGCGCTGCACCTCGACCACGAACCCATGGACGGGCGGCGCGTTCTCACGCGCGGGCGCGCCAAGAACGATGTCGACCAGCCGACCGATGCCCGCGCCGTCCGCGCCAATCAACGGAAGACGCACGAGACGAGATGTGTAGTAGAGTTGATCCGCCACGCGCCTCCTCGTTTTTTGACGCCTATTCTGACGATATGTCCACAATGTAGCGCCTTCAACGGCTGGTCAGTCCCCCGCGTTTTGGCCGTGATCGTGGCTGCCGTTTTCGCTGGCGCCGTACTACGCGTGACGCCAGGCATAGCTGTGTGCGGCAAGCGGCGCCCTTGGCCGCCCGCGTCCCCGTTCCGCTAGAGGCGTCGTTCTAACGCCGCCGCCCACTACGGCGGCGGCTATCCCGTCGACCAATGGCGTTCATTGTTTTGTAAGAAGTGGGACAGGCCAGCGTAAGGTTGAGACGCGATGCTTGTAAGTAGAAAGCGGGACGACGCCCTCGATCATACCAAGAACATCTTGCCTTAAAGACTCTCTCCACGACTGCATCTCCTATGCGTAGGCAGGGTAGTAAAATAGAGTTGCGTTCGCGTAGTGAGACGGAGAAAACCAGGGCTTGCACCACGACGTACTATGAGGGAGCCTGCATGAACGAACGCATTTTATTGGTCGAAGATGAGGCCACGGTCGCCGAGGTCGTGAGACGCTATCTGGAGCGAGACGGCTACGCGGTCACCCACGTGTCCGACGGCGCCGCGGCGCTGCCCGCTGCCAAGGCGTTCGATCCAGACCTCGTCGTCCTCGACGTAATGCTGCCCCATCGCGACGGGCTGGACATCCTGCGCGACCTACGCGCGGATGGGTTACGTCCCGCCGTCATTATGCTCACCGCACGCGACGAGGAAATCGACAAAATCCTCGGTCTTGGGCTCGGCGCGGACGACTACGTGGCCAAGCCCTTTTCTCCTGGAGAACTGGTCGCGCGCATCAAAGCCGTCCTGCGGCGCACGTCCATTACCATCGTCCCGCCCGGCACGGCGCAACGCCTCCATGCCGCCGATCTCGATATCGATCTAGAGAGCCGCCGCGTCTTGCGCGACGGGACGACGATCGAACTCACGGCGCGCGAGTTCGACCTCCTGGCGCACATGGCCGCGCATCCCGACCGCGTCTTCACACGAGAGCAACTGCTGCACGACGTGTGGGGCTACGACTTCTACGGCGACGACTCGACGGTAACGGTACACGTCCGCCGGTTGCGCGAAAAGATCGAGCGCGACCCGGCCTCGCCCTGCTACATCGTCACGGTGTGGGGCGTCGGCTACCGGTTCGAGCGCTAAGAGATGGCGGCCCAGTCGTGGCGCAACGCCGTCCGCTCCGCGCTCATCGTCTCCGTCATCATGCTCCTGACCACGATCGTGGCCGCTCAGGTCGGCATAGCCATCGAGGGCGGGTCGGCCCACGGAGCGATGCTTTTCAACAAGATGGCTATGATCTTGATCGCAGCCACGTTGTTGATCGCACCGCTCCTCGTCATCATCATAAAGCTCACTCTGCTCGAGCGCATCCACCGCATCCGCGTCAAGCTCTTCGTGGCGGCGGGCGTGGGTCAGATCGTGGCCCTCGTCATTGCCGTGGCCGCCGCGCGCTCCAAACTGATGCCGATCGAGCCGCCGACTGACGGCTTGTTCGCCATGTTGCTCATCTACGCGGAGGTGCTCTCTCTCTCGCTGTTCTCACTACTCGCGGCCTCGATGACGGCGGCGCTCGGCACGATCCGCGCGGCGGCGGCCCGTCTGACCGACGGAGATCTAGAAACTCGCGTGAGCGTCGAGACGCGCGATGAACTCGCCGATCTGGCGGAAGATCTTAATGAGATGGCGGCGCGCCTCGCCGGGGCGGCGCGCAAGGAGCGGAGCATGGAACAGTCACGGCGCGAATTAATCGCCGCCGTCTCGCACGATCTACGCACGCCCCTCGCGGCCATTCGCGTGACGATCGAGGCTATCCTGGACGGCGTGGTCACCGATGAGGAAACGGTGACGCGCTACCTACGCACCATGCACTCCGGCACGCGCGAACTCAACCGCTTGATCGACGATCTTTTCGAGTTGTCGCGCATCGACGCCGGCGCACTCTCCCTCGTCGCCGCCCCCACCGCGCTGGGCGACCTCATTGGGGAGACACTCGACCGGCTCGGACCGCGCGCCGCGGCACGTGGGATCACGCTCAGCGGACAGGCCGACGCGGGGCTGCCGCGCGTCTCGCTCGACGCGCGGCAAATCAGCCGCGTCCTGGTCAATCTCGTCGACAACGCTCTGCGCCATACGCCCGACGGCGGCAGCGTCACCGTCTCCACGACGCCGTGCGGGCACGAGGTCGCCATCACCATCGCCGATACGGGGGAAGGCATCGCGCCCGACGATTTGCCGCACGTCTTCGAGCGCTTCTACCGCGGCGAGAAGTCGCGCTCACGTGAACACGGTGGGGCTGGCCTTGGCCTCGCTATCTCCAAGGGCATCGTGGAAGCGCACGGCGGTTCTATCAGCGCCGCCAACAACGCGCCGCACGGCGCCTGCCTCACGTTTACGCTTCCGTTCGTCCCCACCAGGCCCGACGAGCGCCGCGATCAGACTGCCCTGCACGCGGGTTCGACCAGATTTTAATGTCGCCGCCACGCCCCTTCATCGCGAAGGCTTCTCCATACTAAAGATGCGCGGAAGGCGCCACGCTCAAACTCCACGAAGCGCACGTACTGACCAAAGACGCGTTCGCGACAAGAGGACGGTGTTGCAAGCGTCAGGGGGTGGTTAAGAAGACGTATCGCCAGATACACCTACGCGACCTTCAGCTGAACAGGCCGCTTATCTCAGGCCGGGGCGTTAGACGGCCAGCCAGGGTGCTGCGGTCGCGTGTCGCTCTTCATAAGCGCGGATATCGTCTTCGTGGCGCAGCGTCCGGGCGATGGGGTCGAGGCCGTGCAGGAGCGTCTCTTTCTTGAACGGATCGCTCTCGAAGAGAATGACGCGACCGGACGGAGTCGCGATCGTCTCGGTCTCTAGATCGACCGTCAGGCGGTAGCCCGGCGTCGGTTCGCACTCGGCGAAAAGCTGATCCACTATGTCTTCGTCCAGCATCACCGTGAGCAGGCCGACGTTGGTGCAGTTGTTCTGGAATATGTCGGCGAAACTCGGCGCGACCAGAACGCGGAAGCCGTACTCCTGGAGCGCCCACGGCGCATGTTCGCGCGAGGAGCCGCAGCCGAAGTTGTCGCGCGCTAGGAGCACGCTCGCGCCGGCGTGACGCGGCAGATTGAGCACGAACTCGGGGTTCGGCGTCAGGCTGTCGCCCTTGTAGCGCAGGTTAGCGAACAGGTCGGGACCGAACCCTGTTCGCGCGACTTTGCGCAAGAAGCGCTGGGGTATAATCTGGTCGGTGTCCACGTCGCGCCGATCCAGCGGCATGACCAGCCCATCGTGGCGGGTAAATGGCTCCATCGCTCTGCTCCTTCTCTACGCTCTACTCAAGACCAATCGCGCACGTCGACGAAGTGGCCAGCGATGGCGGCGGCGGCGGCCATGGCCGGCGAGACGAGATGCGTTCGCCCGCCCTTACCTTGCCGTCCCTCAAAGTTGCGGTTGCTGGTGGAAGCACAGCGCTCACCCGGCTCCAAGCGGTCCTCGTTCATGCCCAGGCACATCGAGCAGCCCGCCTCGCGCCACTCCATGCCCGCTTGCTTGAAGACCTCGTCGAGTCCTTCGCGCTCGGCCTGCAGCTTGACCAGACCCGAGCCGGGCACGACCATAGCCTTGACCGAGGGCGCGATGCGCCGACCGGCCAGCACTGACGCGGCCAGGCGTAGGTCTTCGATGCGTGCGTTCGTACAGGAACCAATGAAGACGCGGTCGAGCGGAATATCCACGATCTTCGTGCCAGGGCGCAGGTCCATGTAGGCAAGGGCGCGCTCCGCGCTCTCGCGGGCGGCGGGGTCGGCGATCTTAGCGGGATCAGGCGCGGCGCCGGTGACGGGCGCGACCTGACCGGGGTTCGTGCCCCACGTCACCTGCGGCGCGACCGCCGCCGCGTCGAGCACAGCGGTTTTGTCATAGGTTGCACCCTCGTCGGTCGGCAACGTGCGCCAGTAGGCCAGGGCCGCATCCCAGGCGTCGCCCACGGGGGCGTAGGGACGGCCCTTGATGTAGGTAGACGTCGTCTCGTCGGGGGCGACGAGTCCCGCCCGCGCGCCGGCCTCGATCGACATATTGCAGAGGGTCATACGGCCTTCCATGGAGAGTGCACGAATCGCGTCGCCCGTGTATTCCACGACGTGGCCAGTCCCACCATCGATGCCGATAAAGCCGATGATGGCCAGCATGAGGTCCTTGGCCGTGGAGCCGAACGGCAGCGCCCCGTCCACGCGCACCTGCATCGTACGGGGACGCGCCTGCACCAGCGTCTGCGTCGCCAGCACGTGCTCGACCTCTGAGGTGCCTATGCCGAAGGCCAGGGCGCCGAAGGCGCCGTGGGTCGACGTATGAGAATCGCCGCAGACGATGGTGGCGCCCGGCAGCGTCAGCCCCTGCTCCGGTGCGGCCACGTGGACGATGCCCTGGCGTGGGTCAGACATATTGAACAGCGTTAGGCCGAACTCACGGCAGTTGCGCTCTAGGGCGGCGATCTGGATGGCGCTGTCCGACGTCGCCTTCATAGGCAGCGAGCGGCCGGCCGTGGGCACGTTGTGGTCGAGCACGGCGAGGGTCCCGTCGGGCCGGCGAACGGGCCGGCCGGCGAGGCGAAGGCCGTCGAAGGCCTGGGGCGAGGTGACTTCATGCACGAGGTGGCGGTCGATATAGAGCAGCACGCGCCCTCCGTCGAGTTCCTTCACCACGTGGCTGTCCCAGATCTTCTCGAAAAGCGTCTTCGCCATTCTCCTCATTCTCCCTGTTCCCTATCGTCCCCCAAATGGCCGTCGAATGATGACCGGTCGCGCTCTGCCGCCGTTCGTGACGATCGTAGTCTCGCGGTGGAAGCGTAGCACCGCCCGCGCGCCTCCTGGACCGGTTAAAGCATCCAGAATCAGCCTTCCTCCGCTGGATAAAGATTTCTCTCGCTGCCTTTACGCATCGTCGCCGTCACCTCGTGCATCGAGGACTCGATCGTCCTGGAGAGGAGCAGGGGACAGCGGTCTTTGCCAAGAACGGTCGTCACGCTACGTAGTTCATCATTTATTCTACGGGCAGAAGGCTTGGCCGCTGTCGCGTGGTCTTGCCCGCACGGTCGACCACCTCAGAAAAGCTGGTCAGAAAGACGAACATTTTATGCACATCCTTGCTATGTCCGGCAGCCTGCGCGCCGACTCGACCAACACAACTCTCGTAGGCGCGATCATAGCCATGGCCCCCGGCGCCCTTAACTTCACGCTCTACGACGGCCTGGCCGATCTGCCCCACTTTAGTCCCGACCGCGACGGCGACGACGCTCCACCAGCGGTCGCCCGACTGCGCGCGCTGCTGCGCGAGGCCGACGGCGTCCTCATCTGCACGCCCGAGTATGCCTTTGGCGTACCCGGCTCCCTGAAGAACGCCCTCGACTGGACCGTGTCGTCGGGCGAGTTCGACGGCAAGCCGGTCGCCGCGCTCAGCGCCTCGCCCTCGTCCAGCGGGGGCGAAAAGGCGCACGCGTCTTTACTGCTGACCCTGCGCGCCCTCGGCGCCGCCGTGCCCGCCGGCGCCGTTCTCACCATCCCCGCGCTCAAGAAGAAGCTCGGCGCCGACGGTCGTCTTACCGACGAGGCAACGGCGGGGGCGCTTGACGCCGTGCTCACCGCCCTAACAAGGCAGATAGAGACGCCGCGTTAGTCATCAAGGACCGTGAGGCTATGTCGATGGCGTTTTTGCAAAGCTACAACTTGTCCAACGCCGCGACCAACTAAAAGGCGACTTCTTTCGTCTCATGGCGAAGCCTCCTCTTCCCTATAAAAATCCTTCCTGTACACTCTGTACAAGACGCAGTGTGTCTCAGCTAAAGATAAGAAGAGACGCATGAACCAGCACATCTTGGTTGTGGAAGATGACGAGGGCCTCGCCACCGTCGTACGAGACGGGCTGACGCACTATGGCTACGATGTCGCCGTCGTCGGAGACGGCGCGGCGGCGCTGGCGGCCGTACGGCAGCGGCCGCCTGTTCTAGTGGTGCTCGATCTCATGCTTCCAGACATCGACGGCATTGAGGTCTGCCGGCGCCTCCGCGACAGCGATGGTCCGCCCGTCATCATACTGACGGCGCGCGACGCGGTCACCGATAAGATCATGGGCTTGAACAGTGGAGCCGACGACTACGTGACCAAACCCTTCGTGCTCGACGAGATCGTGGCGCGCGTCCGCGCGGTACTGCGGCGGCATGAGCCACGGTCGCGGACGATGCTGCGCGTCGCCGATCTGACCCTCGACGCGGCCGGGCGTCGCGTCTGGAGAGGGGAACGTCTGATAGATCTTACCGCCCGTGAGTTTGACTTGTTGGATTGCTTGATCCAACACGCGGGTCAGGTTCTGTCGACCACCACTCTGCTGGAACGTGTGTGGGGATACAACTTCGAGGTGGAATCCAACGCCGTCAAAGTCTATGTGGCTTACCTACGACAGAAGCTCAATGCCAAGGGTGAGCAGGACCTTATCCAGGCCGTGCGCGGCGTCGGATACGTGCTGCGCGAACCGCATGCCACGTAGCATACGTAGCCGGCTGACGTTGGGCCTCTCGTTGATGATCGTGGGCGGCATGATTGCGTTCGCGATCTTCCTCTACGTTGCCGTAAGCGATGTCTTACAAAGCGATCTCGACCGCACTCTCAGAGTCCAGGCGCAACAGGTAGCGACCAGCTTCAGCTTCGACTCCACGCTTCCCGAGGCGGGTTCCGGCGGCGCGGCGCAACACACCGACATCGCCATCGACCAATTTGCCGCCGCTGGCTTATTTGTCGAGACCTTCGATGCGCGCGGGCGTCTACTGGCCCGCTCCAGTAATCTCGGACACCTGCATCTACCGGAGGAGAAGACCGCGGCCACGCTCCTCCACCTAGCCCCACACTATGTAACCGTGACCGTACCCAACGAGCAGCTGCGCGTGGATAGTGTTCCCGTCGTACAATCCGGGCGCACGATCGGCCTGGTGTTAGTCGCCGCCGTGCTCCATACGGTTTCGTCCACGACGCGGACGCTGCTCACACTCCTCGTCGTCGGCATGCTTGTCCTTCTGATCTTCATCGTCCTTGGCAGCGGCGTGGTGATCCAACGGGCGCTCCATCCTCTTAATGAGATGGCGGTCGTGGCGGAACGCATCACGGTGCGCCAGCTCGATCAGCGTCTCACGCTGCCAAACCTTCCAACCGAGGTAGCTCGCCTAGCGGCGACCTTCGACGCGATGCTCGACCGCCTGGATGCGTCGTTCACGACGCAGCGACGTTTTGTCGCGGATGCGTCGCACGATCTTCGCACGCCCTTAGCCACGCTGCACGGACGCAGCGAGGTGCTCCTGCTCAATATCGCCCTCGATGCGGAGACCCGTGCCGGTCTCGTCCTTATGCGGGATGAAGCCGTGCGCATGACGCGCCTCGTGGCCAACTTGCTGGTGTTGGCGCGGAGCGACGAGGGCCAGATTATCGATAGGCAACCGGTTGAACTCGACGTGCTGCTTCTGGAAGTCATCCATCAAGCGCGAGCGCGGGCGCACGGCGTCTCCCTTACAATCGGTCACGAGGATCAAGCGCAGGTGCTCGGCCAGAGCGACTTGCTGAAGCAGGCTCTTCTCAATCTGATCGACAACGCCCTCACATACACGGCTCCGGGCGGGCGCGTTGAGGTATCGCTGAGCGTATCGAACGGTCTGGTTTCCATCATCGTGAGCGATACGGGGCCTGGCATCCCCGCCACGGACCTGCTGCACATCTTCGAGCGTTTTTATCGCGCGGACCGCGCCCGCTCACGACACACTGGCGGCGCAGGGTTGGGGTTAAGCATCGTGCGCTGGATTGCCGAAGCCCACGAGGGAACGGTGTCGGTCGAAAGCACGGTCGGCGTCGGCTCCACGTTTACGCTCGTTCTCCCTCTCTTTTCTAACCGTTCTATAACCACCTCTTAACTGCTGCTTAACCGGCGATTGCGATGATAAAGATGCGTGAGGCGCAGCAAGGGTTCTGACCCACGCGGACGACTAGACGGAGAAGGGGAAAAGACGATGATGAAGCACACACTCATGGCACTAGGACTAGGCGTTGGTCTACTGGGAGGAGCGGCGACCGCCGTTCACGGCAGTGCATCGGCGGCGCCTCACCCAACGGCGTACCACTCAGTAGCGCGTACGGTGTCCGTTCAGGCCACGCCGGTCGCCGAGACACCCGAGGCAGCCGCTGAGACTGATGCGACCGCCGCATGTGCAACCGATGCTTCGGGGAACCAGACGGGCAACTGCCAGGACGCCTCCGGAGCTACGGATACGGTGAGCGAGAGCGCTGCCGAAACGGCTGGTCCCGACACGGACACCGCGCAGGTCGGCGACCAGTCAGGGGTCGATACCAGCGCAACAGCCATCCGGTAATTCAGCCCACTAGCCTCTGCCACGGAACCGCATTGCGGACCCGGTGCCCTCTCTCATGTCACGCACGGGGGAGGGCGTCGGGCGTGAATAAAGGCAAATCATCCTCTCGCGCGACGATGTCGCCCTGGAAAACGAAGTGGTGCATCCTCCGCGGCATCCGCGACGTAGACTAGCCACGATACCCAGTCTAACGCGTAGACTTTCCGGGCACGACGCCTACTAGTGAGGGAGGCGCCTGCAAGCCGATACTGGAGGTGAGCGGTCGAGGTCTACCTTGACCGAGTGCGGAGTAGTACGCGACGTGGACGACTCGTAGAGAGCCGGGGATGCTGAAATCCCGGCAGCGCCTATCGCCGAACTCGCCGCCCATCTCACGTCCTCACGGTCTCGCCGTCAAACGCCGCGGCTCCCACGAGGACCGGTCCGCACCGTTATCGCGCTAGAGTGGATCGGTCCGCCCGTATGCGGTCGATCAACAAGGGTGGCACCGCGAGAACACCTCTCGTCCCTTTGAGGGATGGGAGGCTTTTTTGTTTGGGTTGCCGCGATGCGCTACGTGCGCGACGCGACGCTCCCGGCATTTCTCGTCCCTTTGTCCCATCGTGGGCAAGGGGACTTTTTTTATGGGTTTGATACCACGGCGTAAGGGAGTAAGAAGACGATGATGGAGCAAGACGATCGGGTGCGTATTTTCGATACGACGCTGCGCGACGGCGAGCAGTCGCCTGGCGCGACGCTCAACGCCGACGAGAAGCTGGAGGTCGCGCGGCAGCTCGCGCGGCTCGGCGTGGACATCATCGAGGCTGGCTTTCCCATCGCCTCGCCGGACGACTTCGCCGCCGTCCAGCGCATTGCCCAGACGGTCGAGGGTCCGGTTATCTGCGGACTAGCCCGTGCCATGGCCGAGGATGTCGACCGCGCCTGGCAGGCCGTCCAGCCGTCCGCCAAGCCACGCATCCACGTTTTTATGTCGACAAGCGACATCCACCTGACGCACCAGTTCCGTACCACGCGGCAGCTTGCGTTGGAGTCGACCAAGGCGATGACGGCACGGGCGCGCGGTTACTGCGAGGATATAGAGTTCTCGCCCATGGACGCTACGCGCACTGAGCGCGCCTATCTTTTTGAGGTGCTGGAAGCGGCCATCGAGGCCGGCGCGACGACGCTCAACATCCCCGACACGGTCGGCTTCTCCACGCCGCACGAGTACGGCGCGCTCATCGCCGCTATCCGCGCCCACGTACGCGGCATCGAGAAGACGATCGTGTCGGTGCACTGCCACGACGACCTGGGCATGGCCGTGGCCAACTCGCTGGCCGGCGTCGCGGCGGGGGCCCGCCAGATCGAATGCACCATCAACGGCATCGGCGAGCGCGCGGGCAACGCGGCCCTCGAAGAGGTGGTCATGGCGCTGCGCACGCGCCCCGACTCCTACGGTCCATCGACGAAGATCGATGCGGCGGAGATCTACCGTACGAGTCGCCTCGTCAGCGCGCGGACGGGCGTGCTGGTGCAGCCGAACAAGGCCGTGGTCGGCGCGAACGCTTTCGCGCACGAGTCCGGCATCCATCAAGACGGCGTGTTGAAGGAGCGCTCGACCTACGAGATTCTGGACGCGCGCGACATCGGTCTAGCGGCCAATCGCCTTGTGTTGGGCAAGCACTCAGGCCGTCACGCCATCAAGGCGCGACTGGCCGCGCTCGGCTACGACCTCTCCAGTGAAGACCTCGGGCGCGTGTTTCTGCGCTTTAAGGAGCTGGCCGACAAGAAAAAGGAGATAGGCGATCTCGATCTAGAGGCGTTGGTCGCCGACGAGGTGCGCTCGGGCCCCGCCGCCCTGCGCCTCGACGGCTTGCAGGTCACCTGCGGCGATCCCGGCATCCCTACCGCCGCCGTGCGTCTGCTCGACGCGGAGGGTACGTTGTACGTCGCGGCGGCCGTGGGCACGGGACCGGTCGATGCGGCCTTCAAGGCCATCGACCAGATCGTCGCGCCGCTCCTGCCAGTCCCCGACGCGCGGCCCCGCCTGGCTGAGTACGCCGTGCAGGCCGTCACCGCCGGCATCGACGCCATCGGCGAGGTTCACGTGCGCGTCGAAGCAGGGTCGCGCATCTTCATCGGCCGTTCTGGAGCGACGGACATCGTGGTCGCCTCCGTGCGCGCCTACCTCGACGCTCTCAACCGGGTGATCGACGCGGGCGACGCGGTCCAGGTTGGCCGCATCACGGTGCAGGATATGGCCCGCGTATGACCGTACGCATCGTGACGTTGCCGGGAGACGGCGTCGGTCCCGAGGTCGTGGCCGAGGCGGTCAAGGTGCTGCACGCCGTCGCCGCGGCGGCGGGAGAGTCGATCGCCGTGGAGGAGAGGCTGATTGGCGGCGCCTCGATCGACGCGACGGGCGAACCGGTCGCCGTGTCCACCATCGCGGCCTGCGTCAGAGCCGACGCCGTTCTGCTCGGCGCCGTGGGCGGCCCGCGCTGGTCCGACCCTGAGGCCGTGGTACGCCCCGAAGACGGCTTGCTGCGCCTGCGCAAAGAGATGGGGCTCTATACCAACCTGCGTCCCACCACGCTGTACCCGGCGCTCGCCGACGCCTCGCCTCTCAAGCGCGAGGTTATCGCGGGCGTCGACCTGCTCATCGTGCGCGAACTCACCGGCGGCCTGTACTTCGGCTTGCCACGCGGCGAGATCGAGGACGCTGGCGGCAAACGAACGGTCGACACGATGGTCTACAGCGAGGCGGAGATCGAGCGCGTCGTGCGCGTGGCCTTCGAGGCGGCGCGCGCGCGCCGCAAGAAGCTGACCTCCGTGGACAAAGCCAACGTCCTGGCCACATCGCGTCTGTGGCGGAGGGTGGTCACGGCCATGGCTGCTGACTATCCCGACGTCGCGCTCGACCATATGCTCGTGGACTCTACGGCCATGCGCTTAATAACAGCGCCGGCATCCTTCGACGTGATCGTGACGGAGAATACGTTCGGCGACATCTTGAGCGACGAGGCCAGTGTGTTGGGCGGTTCGCTTGGTCTAGCCCTGTCGGCCAGTCTAGGTGCGGGTCGCACCGGTCTCTACGAGCCAATCCATGGCTCGGCGCCGGATATCGCGGGTTTGGGGATAGCCAACCCCATCGGCACGATCCTCTCCGTCGCGCTGCTGCTGCGCCTGTCGCTCGGCTGGGAGCCCGCGGCCCGACGTGTGGAGGAGGCGGTGGCCCGCGCGCTCGACGACGGCCTGCGTACGGCGGACATCGCGGCCGGCGGCCCCTCCGTCTCGACTAGCACGATGGGCGACGCTATCGTCGCGCGCCTGGACCAATATGCCTCGTATGACAACGAGAGGTGAAACGGCGCTTAGGATAGAGGTGAGAAAGAGAAGGCCAAGGAAGGGACAACGATGCCCGCACCACCGCGGCCCCGTCAGACCATCCCCTTAGCATGTGGCCGGCATCGCTCCTGCGCTTGGACAACCTGAATAGGGTCTTACCTCTTTATATAGGCAGAACAGAAGAGGGCCGCCGCGTCAAAGGAGCCGAAGCCGCGCAGCGGGTCGTAGCATTGCTTGATGCTGCGGTGGTCCTGTTCGATGCGGTTGTTCATAGACCGACTGCAGCGGTGGACCACCTCCGGCCCTAGCGTCTCGCGGATGGCGCGCGGATAGGCGTCGTGTCCATCCATGGTCACCTTTTCTGGCGCGCGGCCGACCACCTTCACATAGGTCTCGTCCGCGTGCTATTTTAGACCGGCTTTGCCCCGCTTCTGACCCAGCGTCTGCGTGCCAGGCACCAGGGCAAAGCGCGTCTCCCACTCCCGCACGGTCTCATGTGTGAAGGAAAAGTCGCGCGTCAAGAACATCTCGTCCAGGTCGCGCAAACTGAGTTTGTAGCGGAGCCGCCAGAGCACGACGAGCAGCGCGATGTCGGTGGGCGCCTGCACATGGTTGAAGGGCGCGCCGGTCCGCTCATTGAAGGTGCGCCGGCAGGGGCGGCAGCGGACCAGCCGATAGCCCAACGCCGTCGCACGCGCCAACTCCTGCGTCGCATCCCCCTGGCAATAGAGGCAAGCCATCGTCCCCTCCTCGGCCTACCTCTATAAAAGAAGAAGAATGCCCGACCAACGGGCTCTCGACCACCGTTGATGCTAAGTTCTGACGCATCCCCGTCGCCCGCGCGGCGCACGCCCGCTCCAAGACGGCGCCGCACACCTGCCGGTTGATTGCTTGCAGCGCGTCCTCCAGCGCCGCGAGGTCGCCCTCACCCCACACGTCCTCCGCGTGACGCAACCTCTCTGCCAAGAGCAGGCCGATGTCCTGTATGCTGGTCTCGGACAAGGTTGTTTTGTCCACGGCGCCCTTTCTCCGGCACGTTCAGGGGGTGTCGCCACCCGTGCCTGGTCCGAGGGCGCCATCTTCTGCACGATCGTGTGGCGCTCCTCCAGGTGCGTCGGGATGTTGACAGAGAGGGTGGTCTGATGATACAGTCTGCGTGGGCAAGTTAACCGGTTAACTAAAGGTCGGGATGGTGATGGCGGCGACGATCTACGATGTGGCGCGGACCGCCTGCGTCACCGCAACCACGGTGTCCAACGTCCTGCGGGACAAGGGCTCTGTCGGCGCGCGCACACGGGCACGTGTACGGCAAGCCATCGAGCAGCTCGACTACCGCCCGAACCTGATCGCGCGCGGACTTGCCCACCAGCGCAGCACGACGCTGGCTTTCTTGTTGCCCTCCATCGCCAACCCGTTTTATCCGGAGATTGCCCTGGAGATCGAGCGCATCGCCGACGAGCAGGGCTATCGTCTGCTGCTCTGCAACACCCACGACGATGTCGTACGCGGCCAGGCGCACCTCGATATGCTTGTCGGACACCGCGTCGATGGAGTCGTGGCTATGGCGGGCGGGCTGCTCCTGGAGGACGTTGTCGCCGCGACAGTGCGCGGCCTGCCAGTCGTGCTCTGCAACTGGTCGGAGGTGGAGCATGAGTACACCTTGCCGGCCGTCGATATCGACTTCCGCCGTGGCAGTCGTTTGGCCGCGCGGCACCTGCTCGACCTCGGACGGCGCGACGTTGCCGTGATCGTACAGGAGACCGGAGAAGGCACACGGACGCCCTCGCACACGCAGCGCCTCGACGGGTTCGTCTCCGCCTTGCGGGAGCAGGGCGCACCTATGCCCGACGACGCCGTCTGTTATGCCGACGGCGATCTTGAGAGCGGCTATCGCGCGGCGCATGTACTCCTCTCACGGCAACCGCGTCCGACAGCTCTTTTCGCGACAAACGATATGATGGCGCTCGGCGCGCTGGAAGCGGCCGCCGATGCTGGACTCTCCGTCCCCGACGACGTCGCCGTGGTCGGCTTCGACGATATCTCGCTGGGCGCACACGTGCGCCCTACGCTCACCACCGTTGCAATTCCCAAGCGGGAACTGGCCGCGGAAGCGATGGCCTTGTTGCTGCGCCTCATCGAGGGCGACGCCGCGCCTGTTTCCGCCACGGTCCTTCCGCACCTTGTCCCGCGCCGCTCGACGGCGCGGGTCGCGCCCCTCGGGAACATCATCGTAGCGAAAGGAGGCACGTGACCGCTTAAGAGTTGGAGAAGGGCAACGCGCCAAGGATGGCGTTTTTATTGGCCTCACGATCATCGACGACCGCCGCTCACAACATCGGTATAAAGGGAGTATTTCGGAATGACTCTTCGTAAGTTCGGCTGGACGCGCGGCTTCCTGGCCGCCGCCGCTGTCGCCGGCGTTTCCGCCCTTGGCTTCATGCCCAACCACGTGCAGGCACAGAAGCCTCAGGCCGTGGTGAACTTGACCTTCTGGTCCTGGGTGCCCAACCTTAACACCTCGGTCGCCCTCTTCAACAAGACGCACCCCGGCATCTACGTGACCTGGAACAAGGTCGTGGCCGGCAACCTCGGCACCTACGCCAAGATGTTCGCGGCGCTCAAGGCCAACAACGCGCCCGACCTGGGCCAGGTTGAATACCAGTTCCTGCCTACCTTCGAGGCTACCGGCGGCCTGGTGGATATGGCCCCCTACGGCGCCTCTTCTTACAGGGACCAGTTCGTGCCCTGGACCTGGCGCCAGTCCACCTACGGTGCCTCGGTGTACGCCATCCCGCAGGACAGCGGCCCCATGGCCATGTACTACCGCGCCGACCTGTTCGCCAAGTATCACATTCCAGTGCCGACAACGTGGGCGCAGTACGCCGACGCCGCGGTTAAGCTGCACGCGGCTGACCCCAACCTCTACATCACAGACTTTCCGCCCAAGGACGCCGGCTGGTTTATTGGCTTGCTCTGGCAGCGCGGCGCCCGCCTCTTCCGCACCAGCGGCAGTGCGTGGAAGGTCGCCATCAACGACGCGAACTCCCTTGCCGTGGCGCAGTACTGGCAAAACCTGCTTAGCAAGAAGCTCGTGAAGACCGACCCTGACTTCTCGCAGGCCTGGAACAAGGATCTGCAGACGGGCGGCGCGGCCACGTGGATCTCGGCGGTGTGGGGCGCCAACACCATTATCGACAACGCCACGGGCACCTCGGGCGTCTGGCGCGTCGCTCCGATGCCGCAGTGGAAGGCCGGCGCGTCCGTCTACGGCAACTGGGGCGGTTCCACGACCGTCGTGTTCAAGAGCACGAAGCACCCTAAGGAAGCGGCGGAGTTCGCCTTGTTCCTCAACTCCAACACGAGCAGCGTCACCAAAATGATCGATCCGCTTAAGGGCGCCGCCCTCTACCCCGCCCTCAAGGCTGGTCTGCGCGTGCCGGCCGTCACGCAGCCGGTCGCGTTCTACGGCGGCCAGCGCATCAACCAGGTCTTCAACGCCGCTTCGAGCAAGGTCGACGTCAACTTTCAGTGGGGGCCGACCATGGATCAGGTGTTCAGCGACATGAGCGACGCCTTTAGCAACGTCGTCAACGGCAAGATCACGCTGCCGCAGGCGATGAGTCAGTTGCAGCAGAGCACCGTCTCGCACATGCAGAAGTCGGGCTTCACCGTCCAGCAGTAGTCCGACGACCGCGGAAACCCGGTCGCGACCTTCTGACAATGGCTGGAGACGACGCCGGCGCGCTCTCGCACGCCGGCGCCGGCCGCCTTGGGTTGGCTGAATCTGAGCGTCAGGTCCGCTCAGACGCCATGTACGGCGCCCCCTGTGAGGGGGCGCCGTAGCCCCCACTCTCTGCGGAACGCTTCCAGCTAGCAGCGCATGCTTCCAGCTAGCAGCGCATAAAGGAAAGGAGTCTACCATGACCGTTCATGCCGCGCCGCGCGGATCGGTCGCGGCAAGCAACTTGCCGCCCGTGAGGCGGCCTCGGCGCGGCCGGGCCACGCCTTATTTGTTCATTCTGCCCTTCGCGGTGCTGTTCCTGCTGTTTTTTCTTCTGCCTATCGCCTATGCCGTTTTCCAGAGTTTCTTAAGCACCAAGCGCAGCGGCCTGGGCCTGGGCGCGCCGACGATCGTGTTTAACGGCTTCGGCAACTTCGGCGATGTCTTGCACGACGGTGCGTTCTACTCAGGCGTGGGTCGCGTGCTGCTCTACGGCGTCGTGCAGGTTCCGGTTATGCTGGGCGTCGCCTTTGTGCTGGCCCTGCTGATGGACTCAACGGTCATCCGCTTCAAAAACTTTTTCAGGCTCGCCTTCTTCGTGCCCTACGCCATTCCTGGCGTGGTCGGCGCGCTGCTCTGGACTTTTTTGTACGATCCGCAGTTCAGCCCGATCGTCGCGCTGCTCCACCACCTTGGCCTGACCTCGTTCGACTTCCTGGGCGAAAACACCATCCTGTGGTCGATCGCCAACATCGTGACCTGGGAGTGGACGGGCTACAATATGATCATCATCTTTGCCGCGCTCCAGGCTATCCCCGGTGAGGTTTACGAGGCCGCGCGCATGGATGGCTGCACCGGTCTGGGTATGGCGCGCTACATCAAGACGCCTATGGTTGCTCCGGCGCTCGTGCTGACCTGCGTGCTCTCCATCATTGGCACGCTGCAGACGTTTACGGAGCCGCAGGTGCTCTCGGGCATCTCCAACAACATCTCATCGTCGTACATGCCCAACGTGTACGCCTATAATCAGGCCTTCAACGCCAACAACTACTACTACGCGGCGACGCTCGCCGTGGTGCTGGCGCTGGTCACGTTCGTTTTTTCGTTCGGCTTCCTGCGCTTGACGCAGCGGCAATCGGGGGTGTAGACAATGGCGCTTGCTCCTACGGCGACGAACATCGGAGCCAAAGCGGATGTGCATGACGCGCAAATGGGTGGCCTGCACACACGGTTCGGACTACCCCATCTATTGGGTATGGGCGTCATGGTCATCGCCACGACGTATTTCCTGCTGCCCTTGTACTGGATCCTGGTGGCCTCGACTAAGAGCCGCGACGCCTTGCTCAACAGCTTTGGCTTCTGGTTCTCCGGCCGTTTCGACTTCTTTGCCAACCTGGGCGACCTGGGAACCTACGATGACGGCATCTACGTGCGCTGGCTCGCCAACACCGCCCTCTACGCGCTCGTGGCCGCCGTGCTCGGCGCCTTCCTCTCCTCGATGGCCGGCTTCGCCCTGGCCAAGTACGTGTTTCGCGGCCGCGACCTCGTCTTCTCCATCATCCTTGGCGCCATCCTGGTGCCATCGACTGCTCTAGTGCTGCCGCTCTACCTGTTGATGAGCTCGGTCAACCTGACCAATACCTACTGGTCGGTGTTGCTCCCGAGCATGGTCTCGCCGTTCGGCGTCTATCTCTCGCGCATCTACGCGGCTGGCTCCGTGCCCGACGACCTGCTCGACGCCGCGCGCGTGGACGGCGCGGGCGAGTTTCGCACCTTTACCACCGTGGCCCTGCGCATCATGTCGCCGGCCCTGGTGACCGTGTTCTTGTTCCAGCTTGTCGCCGTATGGACCAACTACTTCCTGCCGCTGGTCATGCTTAGCGATCCCAATCTTTTCCCCATCACCGTGGGGCTGCAGACCTGGTTCACCACGAGCGGGACAAACCAGCTTATTCCGTATAACCTGGTGGTGATTGGTTCGCTGATCTCGGTCATTCCCCTCGTGCTCGGCTTTCTGTTTCTACAACGATTCTGGCGCACCGGCCTTACGGCGGGCGGCGTGCGCGGCTAAGCGGGCTTGCCCCTGGAAAGGCGCTGACTGATGGACGATCCGGCACGGCGTTTTCCCGCGATCTTGTACGGCAGCGACTACAATCCCGAACAATGGACGCCGCAAAACGGCTACGCGGACGAAGCTGTCTGGCGCGACGATATGCGCCTGATGCGCGAGGCGGGCGTCAACGTGGCCACGGTTGCCGTCTTCGCCTGGGCGGCGCTGCAGCCCGACGAGCAGACCTACACCTTCGACTGGCTCGACCGGGTGATGGATCTGCTGCACGCGAACGGCATCCGCGCCTGCCTGGCCACGGCCACGGCCGCTCAGCCCGCCTGGCTCTCCGCCGCGTACCCAGACGTGTTGCCGGTGACTCCGGACAGGCTGCGGCGCGGACACGGCAGGCGCCAGAACTACTGCCCGACCAGCCCCGACTTCCGGCGGCTCTCCACGGCTTTGGCCTCCAAGCTGGCCGAACGCTACGGCGCGCACCCAGCCCTGGAACTCTGGCATGTCTCCAATGAGTACACGGGCGGCGCCGGCGACTTCGGTGAGCCCTGCTGCTGCGACCGCTGCGCCGCGCGCTTTCGCGATTGGCTGCGAGCGCGCTACTGCTCGCTCGACGCGGTCAACATGCACTGGGGCACGACGTTCTGGAGCCATGCCTACACCGACTGGGATCAGATACAGCCGCCCGGCCCGCTCGGTGAGATGAGCTTGCAAAGCCTCACGCTCGACTACAAACGCTTTATGTCCGCTATGCAGCTAGAGTGCTATCGCGGCGAAGTCGCCGTGCTGCGCGCCGCCACACCGGATGTCCCTATTACAACCAACATGATGGGAACGTTCAAGAACCTCGATTACTTTGCCTGGGCGCCCTACATCGACATCATATCGTGGGACTCGTATCCCACTCCGCACGAGCACCCCGCCTCCGTGGCCTTTAAGCACGAGTTGATGCGCGGTCTGCGCGGCGGCCAATCGTGGATGCTGATGGAGCAGACGCCCAGCCAGGTGCAGTGGCAGCCGATCAATCCTCTTAAGCGCCCGGGCGTGATGCGGTTGCAGAGTTACCAAGCCGTGGCTCATGGGGCCGACGCGGTAATGTTCTTTCAGTGGCGGCAATCGCGCGCCGCCTTCGAGAAATATCACGGCGCCATCGTCGCGCATTCTGGGCGTGAGGATGCGCGCGTGTTCCGCGAGATCGCGCGGTTGGGCGCCGAGTTGCGCGACCTGGGGCAAGAACTACTGGGCGCGCGCACCCTGGCTCGCGTCGCACTCATGTTCTCCTGGCCTAACTGGTGGAACGTGGAGTTTCGTCCGGGGCCGAGCGCGGCCCTCGACTACGTGGACGAGGTCCAGCGCTACTACGAGGTGCTTTGGAAGCGCAACGTCGCCGTCGCCGTGATCTCGCCCGACGACGACCTCAGCCCCTATGCACTCGTGATCGCTCCTCTCCTCAATATGGTCACGTCCGCGCAGGGCGCCGCGATCGAAGACTACGTCGAGAACGGCGGCGTGTTTCTCACCACCTACTTCAGCGGCGTCGTTGACGCCGATGACCGCGCCTGGCTCGGCGGCTATCCCGGTCCGCTGCGCCGCGCATTAGGCATCTGGGTGGAGGAGTTCGATCCCTTGACGCCTCAAATGCGGAACAGCATTGTCACGGCGGACGGGGGACCGTTGCCCGCGGCTCAGTACTCCTGCGACCGCTGGTGCGACCTGGTACACCTGGAGGGCGCCCGCGCCCTGGCCTCGTTCGGCGAGGATTTCTACGCCGGCCGCCCAGCCGTTACGGAGAACAGCCTGGGGACAGGGCGCGCGCTCTACGTGGCTACGCGCCCGTCGCCGGACGCCCTGGACGCCCTGAGCGACTACTTGGCCGATGTCTGTGCTCTTACCGCTCCGCTCGCTGTCCCACCTGGAGTGGAAGCGACACGGCGTGAGCAGCAGGACGGAACAGGCTTTACCTTCGTGCTCAACCACACGATGTCGCCCGTGACCGTGCCCCTGTCGGCGCCCGCCTACAACCTAATTGGGAAGGCTGAGGCCGGAGACATGTTGTCGCTTCCGCCGCGCGGCGTGGCTATTCTGAGGACCGACGCCGCGAGCTAAAAGTGGATGCGCTACGCGCGCGGATCGCGCTTGCGCTCGGACAACCTGAAGGGTCGTGCCTCTTTTCTTAGCAACGGGACCCCCTAGTTGTGGACACGAGGGCCGCGTGGTACGGGGCGAGCACGAGCAGGGGAGGCGTCAGGTCCTCCTGATTCGACTCTCCAGCCAGCACGCCATGGCAGTGGAGCGGCAGGTGTTGTACCACGTCGGTCGTGTTGACGAAGACCGCGCCACGCGTGAAATCGCGCCGGAAGACGAAGGCTTGCCCGTCGCGTAGGGTCACGCCTGTGATCGAGACGTTTCCGCGCACGCGGCCCACGCCGAAGACCACAGCGGCGGCGCCATCGATCGGCAGCACGTGGATCCGCCACGCCGCGCTCAGGACAAGGCGCAAGAGGCTTTTTCCCACGCGCAACCAGAGTTGTTCGCCCTCCGGCCCGCGCACGCTGAAGGTAAGTGTGCGCAGGGCACGGGGCAGGCCAGATATCGAGTACGTCGCCCTCCGCGCGAAGGGATCGTAGAAACCGGTCGAGAAAAGCCTCTCTACCGCGCCCGCGGACCGCGGCGCCGGTCCCACGGATACGGGCGTGAGCAGTCGCTCCGCCCCGTTCCCGGTAGCCTCTAGACGGGCCGCACCGCGCGGCATCCCGAGGTACCCTGCGCCAGCCTGCCGCTCGGCAAGCGTCGTAACGGTCGTGCCCGCGAGATGTGGAGCTGGCCGCGTGCCCCGCACGCCGCGCTGCACGACCAACTGTCCTGCTCCGACGTGCAGGATGCGTATAGCTTCCTGGTCGAGCAGCAAGACCGTTCCCGGTGCGTCGCGGCGCGGCTCCGTAAGCGTCAGCAGCGAGGCGGTCGCCCCGACCCCCCTGCGCAGGACGGAGTCCGCGCTCGGGGCATACACCCCGAACCACCAGGGCCAGCCGTGACGCAGCCAACCGTAGTCGTAGGCCGCGTAGCCCGATCCCAGGGCCGCGATGCCCACGGTGAGTTGCGCGGCGGCGGCCGAGGGTTGGTGACGGCCGTTCGTGTCGCCGTTGACGATCGTCTTGCCCAGACCGTGGTCGCCATCGTAGCGGTACGCGTCCACGGCCGCGGTAAGGTCCGCTCCGGGAATCAGAGGAAAGCCCTCCATCTCGCGGCCGTTGGCAAGGCCGTTGGCCAGCAGGTCCCCATTGAGCAGGACGGGACGCCCCGGTAAGAGGCGGCGCGTCGCGGCCAGCAGCGCCCGTTCGCCCTCGCGCCAGCGATTGACGCCGCGCACGACGCCGCCATCAGCACGGCCGTCGCCCGTCGTGTTGACTAACGGGTTGGGCGGAAGGTCGGGCATGTTGTCGTAGAACACGCCGTCCCACCCGCCGCTCCGAACGAGGAGCGCGACGCGACGCGCCAGAAAATCCGCCCAGGTCAACCCATGCCAGCGCGGGCAAAGGATCGAGAGGTTCAGCGACCAGGGACGCCGGTCGGTGTTGGAGCCGTCCACGTGGCAGTTCGACAGGTCGCCGCGGTAGCTGTAGTGGGGCGCGAGAGGCGTCCCCACAGCGTGAGCCGCCGCAGCGCTCTCGTAGCCACGCCGCACCCTCAAAGTTCCTCCAGCTACGCCGAGCACATGCATGGTCTCGCCGCCAATAAGAACATCCTGGCAGGCCGCGAAGGGGCGCGGGTCAGCCACGGCCACGCGCGTAGCCGTCGGATCGAGTGGGGCCATCAGCTGGCTCCCGGCCCGGGTAAGCCACCAGCCCGGCGGGACATCGGTTGTGCGCAGGCCGTAGAGGTGCGGCGTGTCGCGCGCGGACGGCCAGTAGTCAACCTGCAGCGTGCGCTCATAGAGCAGCGTGAGCGCACGCGGGTTCACACGGCGCAGGGCGTCCAGCGCCGCGCCGCGGCGGGCCACGACCAGGTTATTGTCGGCGAAAAAGGGGGCGTCCACGGCGTCGGAAAAGCCGTTGTAGTTGGCCAGGCGCGGGTACGATTCCTCCAGACCATGGTCGTGCGGGGCCGCCATGCGTGGGCGCGGCGTGACGAGACCCATCCGCGACGCGTGCATCGCGGGCTGGCCCGGTGCGGCCGCGGCCTGCACATGGCCTAGTGCGCCGAGGACGAGGAGGATGAGAAGGACGCCAGTAGGAGGGACGAGCGTACGGACGAGGGGAAACGACGGCGTACGGGGACGATGATAGGGATGCATGAGACCTCTCTGATACTCTACTGGTGAAGGAAGCGCTGCCGGCTACCCCTTCTTCTTTTCCCAACCAGACCCCCACGTCGCGGCCTGGCTCTTGCAAAATACGGATTGCAATTAGATCGATTCCAGTAACGGGATCGTGGCGGACGATCCGTAGGCGGCCCGGCGACCTCTTTTATATGGATGCACGCGCCTGTCTATTGATGAGGATTTCCACCCGTAGCGCCGCCCTTGCCAGCACCGTGAGATCGACGCTCCTCCGTGTATGAGCGGCGTCAGACGTGCGGAAAAGACTCCCTTTGCCAGCGATGTCTGATCGGTGCATGGTGGACGAAGAGCGAGGGCCGGTCGTCACGGCAAGGACATGGCGCCCGAGCACGCCGTCCCGCGGCAGGCATCGCGACCGCCAGGCAGGCAGGGTGGACGGGTACGACGGACAAGGGGATCAGCGCGACGCCCGGACCCAGCAAAAACAGGCGGCGCGCGGTGGCCGGCCCCCAGAAGGCCTCGACGACCTCGACCGTGCTCCGCGGCGGAATAGGCGTCCAGAGAAGAGGGACGTGGTAGAACGCGGCGGCTACGACGTTGAGCGCGCCGGCAATGGGATAGGCGCGGCCCGCGATATCGGTCAAGGCGAAGGTGTGTAGGTTCCAGCTCCAAGGGCGCGCCGCGCGGTTGCGCAGGCGCAGCAGCACGACCAAGTTCCTGTATCCCGGCGGCGGAGCAGCGACTCCAGGCGTCTGCACGTCGGTAAAGGCGGTCGCGACGCGCACGCTGTAGGACAGGTTGTCCACGCTGACGGTCCGGCCCGCTGGAACGCGGAACAGGAGCGGTGCGACGCGGTTTGAGGAATGGGCCGCCGCGTTCAGAACAAGGCCGCCGTAGGCCAGCGCGGCGAGGGCCGCCGCGGACGCGGCGGACGCGGGCAGGGACGGGGCTGGGGCTCCCTTCCGGGATCGGACGGCGCGCGGCACGAGGGCGGCGCGCAGCCCGGCCGCGCCGCTGGCGCCAGCGGCCAGCAGCACCAGCACCAGGGCTGTCGTCGTCTCTCGACCCCACCAGGGCAGGTCGTGCAGCCACCAGAAGGTGTAGGTATTCAAGTTCTCGCGCAGGCGCAGGATGTCGCCGTCGATCAGACAGAGGGCGGCCTGCCCGCGTATACGGAAGATGCAGCTCTCGTTGCCTCGGCCGTAGCGCTCGTCGGCGTAGAGGTGGTGCACGGACGGCGCACTGTCGAAGGAGTAGCGCGCCACATCGCCGACGCCGGTGAGCGCCGCCAGGAGAGGCGACTGGTCCGGCCGCCAGTAGTAGTTCAGGTCCCACCCCCATGTATAATGGACCGCCTGATCGACGTGAGCGGCGAACATGTGGTGCTCCCAGCGCCAGTAGCTGACCGACACGGCGGCGCTCTGCACCAGAAAGGAACAGATCAGCACTCCTTGCACGACAGCCCGTATGGAACGCGTCGAGGCACGCCCGCGCCGCCAGAGCTCGCCCAGCGGTAGGATGAGGTAGGGCAACACCGGGTAGAGGTAGCGCGGTCCCCAGGCTGGGTCGCCCGGCCAGTAGGTAAGGTTCGCGTAGAACAACAGGTAGACGCCGACGATCGAGGCGAAGAGGAGCGTGGGGAGCCCCTGGCGCCGCGCGAAGGGTCGGGCGACCAGCACGAGCAGCATGACGGCCGGGCTGTACCAGAGCAGGCCCTTGCCAGGGCTGAACAGCAGGGCGGGCAGCCCCTGGAGCAGGTGGAGGCCGAGCGCATCATCGGGAAAGGGGGCGGTGCGCAGCGGCGAACCGAAGCGCAGGGCGTTGAAGGTCGCGGCGACGATAAGCGCTGGAGCCAGGCCCCACGCGAAGGCGGCGGCGTCAGCCCGAAGGGCGGACGGCCCGGCGCTCTTCCTTCGATACCGATGCAGGATGTACAGGTAGAGCACGAAGAGCGGGGGGATGACGACGCCTGAGACGCGCACCACCACCTCCAGACCCGCCGCCAGACCGATAACGCCAACCCAGAGCCGCTGCCGATGGCGCTGGCGGGTGTAGCGCACGGCGGCGTAGGTCGCGACCAGCAGCAGCAAACTCTCCAGGGTGTGCTCCAGATTGGACTGGACGTCGGGCCAGAGCGGTGTGGCGAAAGCGAGCAGCAGGGTCAGGCCGACGGCCAGCGGAGGAGCGTAGCCCAGCAGACGGGCCAGAGCGAAAAACAGCACGCAGAGCACAGCCCCTAAAATGGGATCCAGGAGTTTGCCGGTCAGCAGCACCGCCGCGGGAGCGGGATCGGCGCAGGTTGTGTGAGTCACGCCCCCTAGGACACGGCCCAGCAGGTAGAAAGGGATGAGGGCAGTGGTCTGGCCGAGCGTGTACTGCGTGTAAACTCCGCCGCCGAGGCCGGGTCCGCTGCGGGCGTCTGCCTGATAGGGCGCGAGGGTGAAGCGGTTGTGTTCGACGATGCGGCAGGCAACCTGATAGCGCAGAAACCAGTCGCCGTTGTGCGCGGGCTGGTCGACGGTGAACGAGAGCAGGTAGCCGCTGAGGACGCAGACGAAGAGCAGCGTCCCTATGATCCAGGGGGGAGCCGTCCGCACCGTGCGGCGACGACGCGTCGCCGCTGCCGTCGCCGCTGCCCCGATCGTGCGCGGGGAACCGGGCCAGGTCGCCGAGCCAGACGCGTACGGCCTGCGCGACCGCGGGGTCTTCCCGCGTCCAGGCTCCAAGAACTCCCCCATCCTCACCTCTGCCTCCCGTAGAGCGTGGGGCGGCTCCATCCGGCGTTAACGGGAGAGAAAAAGGCGCGCGACGATCGGGCGGGTCGGCCTGGATGAGGAGTCAGGCGGCCGCTCCGCGGGGCGAAACTCGAACTCCGTATCCTCTCGTTACTAATGGTGGACCTCACAAGTGGAGAAGCTTCGCCAGTTGGCCGCGAAGATAGCTAGAACGAGAGGCGCACATCACGCTCTCCCACGAGCCGTCGGCCTGTCCAGAGGTGACTACCATCGTGTTCCTTCCTCTTTGGGCCGCCACGAGCCGAGGCGTCGTCTGCTCTCATCAGGGGCGCGGCCCCGTTCGCAGCCTCCAGCCGCGTCGCCCTGACCCTGGAAACCAGACGGCATAGCGGCCCCGTTACGTCAATACTAGTGGTCGCGCATAAGAAGATGATGAAGCGGACGTGAGGAATCGTTAATTCGCAAACTGGCGGAAAGCCCTCCGTCATCGGAACGGCCTCGTGAGGGTTCTTCGCCCAGCGTCCGCCGCGGTCTCGCTTCTCCCAGCGCGCCCGCCTCCCTGTATCTACCGTTCAGGATCGTGCGACCTAGAGTGGTCAGTCCACGGCGTGCCAGGGCGCGGCCCTCGGGACGCCGCAAGAACGTAGCTGCGACGCCGTTGGTCTCCGCGAGGGCCAGAGGAAACCCATAGAGGCAGGCCAAATCCTGCTGCCGCCAACTCTCCTTCAGCGCCGTCCACAGGGGCGGCAGCAGCAGATTGACGCTTACAACCCAGTGGGCCAAATCCAACACGGAGCGTGCTGATGAGAATTCCACGTAGCGGAACTCGCGTTCCGTCGCACGCGGCAGATAAGTCGTCGTGGCGTCACGACGTTGCCGCGCGACGAGCGACCGCAACGTGACATGGCGTCCATGGTAGATGCCGGCCTGTGGGACGTAAGCGACGTGCCCGTGCTCTGCCTCAGCCAATAGCGCCGGCATCCCCACGTCGACCCAGCGAAATCCTGGCCGGGACGCAACGATCGCGCGCACTACCTCTAAGCGATAGAGGCAGAGTCCTACCGGTGGTACACGTCCTCCACCAAAGCAACACACCGTATAGGCGACGCGTTCGTGCAGGCGCGTGGCGTCGATGTCCACACAGAGGCGGCGCAACAGAGGACCAAGCTGCAGCGGATGGTATCCCAAACAGCGTTCCAAGGGCGCCGCACCCGGCCGCGTCACGAAGCGCGTGAACGCGCTCACCAACGTGGCGTCTTCCTTCATGGGCGTAACGAGCGCCTTGAGCACCCCTTCGTGAACGAAGTCCGCGTCGGCGTCGAGATACATAAACAGGTCGCCGGTCGCCGCGCGCAAGCCGATGAGCTTCGCGCTCTCGGCATCGCGCGCCAGGTTGGCCAGGACGCGCACACCGGGATAGCGTGCGGCGCGCTCCGTCGTGTCGTCGTCAGACCCTCCGTCCACGACGAGAATCTCAAGGCGATCGTGGGGATAGTCCTGCGTCGTGATGCTCGTCAGACAGCTATCGATAGTGTCTCGCTCGTTATAGGTCGGCACGACGATCGTGACGCGCGGCCACTCCATAGTCGGTAGGGGCGGCATGATGGGCAGCGGAGACGCCACGCAGAGGCATCTCCGCGCGGAAGCTCCGTCCGAGGCGGTCACACTCTGGCGCGCTGGGCCAGCTACGCCAGCCGCGTCGGAGGCCACTAGGCGCCGCCGCCATAGGCGCAGTCTATTTAGCCCATGATACAGCCAAGCCGGTCCGTCGAGCAGACCGGCTAGTTGCGCCGCCACAAAGTGGTCAGGGCTGGCGCCGACGAGCACGCGGCGCAGCGCGAAGGGGTCGGAATGACAGTCGACCGCGCCTGGTGCGCAGGTGAGCGCCGCCCTGTAGCCCGCCGCCGCCGTCGCCGCGCGCACGGCGGCATTGTGCATCCCGCCAGGGTAGCAGAATATATCGGTAGTTATGCCGGTCATGTGCAAAGCGCACCGTGAATTGACAAGTTCGTCCCGCAGCGCACCATCTTCACACAAGGTGAGGTCTCGATGGGTCATGGAATGACTCATGAACGCGAACGTTCCCTCCTCGTCGCTGACCGTTGCCCAGTCCGCCAACGAGGCGAGGTCCGCCCTAGCGGCGCCGTTGACACCCTGGTCGCCCGGAGATTCCGCCTTGCCGTGCGCGACAAGCGCGACCATAGCTGGTAAGCCAATCGTGCGCAGCGCGGGTATGGCCACTCTAAGTTGATCGCGGTAACCATCGTCGAGCGTGATGACGACGCTGCCCGGCGGGATCGACTCGCCACGCTCGATGTGATCGACCAGCGTGGGCAAAGCGAGCGGACGGTAGTGGCGTGCGACATACTCCATCTGACGGGCGAACGCCGCTGCGTTCGTCCACAGTGGCCACGGTATAGAGGCTCCGGCGGCGTCCGGCGCTAGAACATGATGGTAAGCCAGGATACGAGCGGTAGGCCGCCCACATTGATAACGACGCGCAAGCGCGACGAGCCCGGAGTACCATAAAAAGTCGCCAACCACACGCTGCACACGCAGCGCATGGGTTGGGCGCGCGGGGACACAGTCGCGCTGACCCTTGAACATAGACTGCTTCTCCTCCTTACCGTAGTCGAGATCATGCTTTTGATGTAACCTGCCCCCTATTGTTTGGGACGCGCGGTACGTCGTCTGGCGTGCAGGGACGACGGGACGACGCGCGGTCTGCCGTCCCTAGCGTGGTGTGTGCTCGGCTCCTTGCCAAGACGGGGCGACGGACGCTCACCGCCTTGTTCTTCTTGGGTGCAGGGAGCACACGCGCTCCCTACGCAGAGACAGCGCGCCGGATGATGCCGTGACGCCGGGCCAAGACCGTCGCTGGATGCGGTTGGAGGGCCGCGGCGTACCCAGGATATTGCTCACATGGCTCTTCACCGTCTTCTTGCTGATCGTGAAACGGACGGCGATCGCGGTATTGCCTAAACCTTCCACTACTACAAGGCTCGGCACGTCGATGTCGCGATCGCTCAGGGGGCGCCCGAGGTCCGAGACATCGCGATCACCGCCTGCCCCCGCGCCCCTAGCCGGCGCCTGAGGAGTGACGCCGCCGGAACCATGACGGCGCGTCCGAGGGCGACGCTGCCTTGTTCCGGCGTAGGTCGGCCCGGTGTGATGGACGGCGCCTCTATCCCGCTCTCGCGTGTCCGACGACCCAGTCAGTCATTGTGAAGCGCTTCTTGTTCCAGACGCCTCCTTACTTGGCGCGCGGCTTTCTCCGACACAGCGCATCCATGACACAGCATAGAGCACGTGGATGAAGCGAGAGTGAAGGGCGGATGAGAAATTCCTCATACATCCCGCGACAGAGACGCGGCGGGGAACCCCGGATGGTCCAGCCTGCTCCGCGCGGTCTCCGGTCGGGCGCCTCAGGCGCGGGCCGCCTCTCCGGCGTCCCCAGATCGCGCGTAGCCCTACCCTCACGCCTAGGGGGTCGAGTGACAGCAATGCCGATCGCGTGCGCTCACTACAGGCGGCAAGAACCAAGCTTCGACCGCTGCATTCTCGCGAGGGAAAATCGCGGCGTCAGTCAGGACGGTGTTTCGCCCGGATACAGCGCACCGACGTCAGCACTCCCGCCTTATCCTCGCTTGACAAAAACGTTGTTATGGGAAAAAACGACGTTACTAACAAGTATAGTTCTCTCAATTACCGTGCGGCGCGTGAGCACGACAAGGAGGCCTGGCGTGGCCACATCCTGGATGTCGCTGGGCGTCTGCTGACGCAAGAAGGCGCCGCGGCGCTCACGATGCGGCGACTGGCCCAGGACGTGGGCTGCTCTACTACGGTGCTCTACACCATGTTCGTCAACAAAGAAGGCGTGATCAGCGGGTTATACGAGGAAGGCTTCTCGCGCCTCTGCACGGCGTTCGAGGCCGTACCGCCGCACGACCATCCCCTCGACCACCTTGAAGCGCTTGGCTGGGCCTACCGCGCCAACGCGCTGGCCAATCCCACCTACTACGGCGTGATGTTCGAGCGCGTCGTGCCGGGCTTCACGCCGCCCGACGCCAGCGTGCAGCGCTCCTACTGTGCTTTCACGATCCTGCGCGAGGGCGTACAGGCCTGTGTCGACGCCGGCCTCACTATGATGGGCTCGGTCGAGCAGGTGGCCAATGTTTTGTGGACCTCGGTGCATGGCCAAGTCAGCCTGGAGTTGGCAGGCTACTTCCCCGATCCCGGTGAGGCGCACCACTGCTTCGCTTTACTGTTGCAGGCCGTAGGCGTTGGCCTCATCCCGTCCATCCCGCCCCCGTCGCGCCAGAAGATCGCGCATTTGCTCAGTGCAGTGGATGGAGAGGAGAAGGCCCGAACAGACACGTAGACGTAGAAGCAGGATCGCGGATACAGCGTTGAGAGGCGCTGTGCAAGACGTGAGACGCTCCAACCCCTGGCCGCTTTGGCGCCGTCGACGCCTCCGTGCTGCCGGCCTCGGCCAGCGCGCGTCAGGTCGACTCCATTCTCAACAGCCAGTTCCCGCCGCATCTCACCACGCCGACCTACGCCGTGGTCGAGGCCCCGACGCGCCAGACCCACGCGGTGACGACGTTCGCGGCCTACCTACGAAGTCTCTCCGGAGCGCGCTAGCGGGGGCGCCGGCAGGTGGGTGAAGGGGACGGCCGTCCGCTCAGTGAAGGGGCGCCGGCAGGGGCGGCCGCGAAACAGACGGGCGCCCCCCGCCGGCGCCCCGCTCTAGCTCCTGTGTCGCCTCCCCCTGGCAATACGGGCAGTCCCGCGTCCCCTCCGCCCGACACCGCAAAAGGAGACGGATACCCGGCCACCAGGCTCTCGCCCACCCGTGATTCTGTATCCTGACGCAACCGGCCCGCCAAGCCCCAGTGGCGCGGCAAGGCGAAGCGGTGGTAGGCGTCCACCACACGGGCGATGGCCCGATCGAGGGCCTCCTCGCTGATATGCCGCTGGTTGATCCAGTTGTCGGTCCAGGTGGCGTCCTCGTTCCACCAACAGGTTACCGGATGGGCATCGACCGCGGTGGTGAGGCCGTTGCCGTCGTCGGCCAGGGTGACCTGGAGCTCGGCGCGCATGACCGTCCCGAACGGGACGACCACGGGAGTACACCACTTCAGAGCAGGGTAGACGCCCTTCCCCATGGCCCCCGCCGGCCGTAAACTCTCGGGCCGATCGTGGGGCTCTCCCAGGCTCACTCGACCCGCTGGTCGCGGAACACCCCGGTCTCCCAGGCCGCCCCGGCTTCCCAGGCTGCCCCGGTCTCCCAGGCCGTCCCACGAACGACTCCCTGTCCATACGGCAACGATGTTAGTCCTTCACCGCCGCCATCGAGGCCGCGAGCAGCGCCTCGTTCTCCTGGTGGGTCAGGGTCAGCTTGACCGAGCTCAGCCGCCAGCCCTCGGGAGTGCGCACGGCGACGTCGTCGTAGAAGCCGGTGACCAGCCAGCAGTTCGGTCCGCCGGCCGCGACCTCGGGGGGAGCCCAGTGCTCAACGTGGATGTGGGCCCGGATGGTCGCACGATCCCCGTCGATGGCGATCCGATGGTTGGTGATCGCATGGTGGGTCGCCGTCCAACCGGCGAACGCCTGCTTCGATTGCTGACACCAGGCTTCACGGCTCACCGTCATGACCGGTATGCCGAATGAGCTGAAGTCGCTGGTGAACTCGTCGCAGAACACCGATCGCGGTAGCTCGTCCCAATTCTGGGTGTCCGGTATGTTGGCGTAGCGGCTCATGAGCTCCACGAGCTCGTCACGGTCATGTTGTTCGGTCATCGCGCCCTCCGTCGCTCTCCTGGGTTGAGTCCCGCTCAGTGGTGTACGAGCCGTCGGCTTTCCGGCTGTTTCTCGCATCAACCTGAGTCAGTCGGCTAGCGGCCAACTCGCTTTTGCCAATGTATCAGGTCAGGGAACGTTTGTGAAGGCAGTCGTGGTTGGCGGGTAGGGCAATCGCATCTTTTTTTGGGGCTTCAAAAAGCGGGAAAGAGTCTCCTCGGCGTGCTTTCTGCTCCGCCAGAGGCCATCTACAGGGGGGAGTTTGTCACGTCCGCGTTGGAGCAGCGTTGGACCCAGGCGATTTTTGTGGTTTTAGGCGTTATGCACCGGCAAAGTGTCTTCAGCTCAAAGATGCGATTGCCCTGATAGACGGCGACACAAGGTGAGTTTCATGGTGCAAAAGCACCTAGACCACGAGGTGTGAAGAGAGGAGTGGCATGTATGCGTGTGGGCTATGCGCGGCTGTCGACTACTGACCAAAACCTTGATCTCCAGACCGATGCGCTTTTGGAAGAAGCAGAAAGCCGCGGTGGCGTTAAAGAAGGATTCTGGGCGCAGTATTCACGAGATTTGTGAGATCGTGGGGATCTCGCGCAATACGTACTACAAGTACACGCGTGATGATCCTAGGCTCCCCAAATAACAGGGTGCGTCAGCACGACAGCACCTCGCTGGTCATCACCGTGCCTACCCTACCGTGATACCCCCGACTTTTTTCTGCTCTTCCTGTCGACAACATTGCGGCAGCCTGTCGCCGTCATGCTGCCCAACCCGCTCTGGCTCTTGCCCTTATGGATGTCCCCGTGAAAACTAAATGACCCTGAGAGGGACCGCTCGGCATGGATGGATGCGGATTGACCGCCCGTTTTCCCATCGCGTATACTAGCTGCGACAAGCGATAGCGCGCCGAAGCAGAAGCGGAGGGGCACCCACAAGCGCCGACAGGGGTGAAGCAAAACGGGCTACCCCTCGGCTCATCCCCACGAGGAGACCCTGATGATGACCAAACATCTCGTCGACCCCGAGATCGTCGCGATGCTCGACCAATTTCCCAAGGTGCAGTTCACGTCGGACACTCTGCCGCAGGTCCGCGCCGACTTCGCCGCGCTGGACGCGCAGGCGGCGAGCGGTCTGCCTGCCTTCCCCGACATTGAGGTGACGGAGCGCCACGTGCCCGGGCCACAGGGCGCGCCCGACGTACGCGTGCTCGTCTACCTCCCCGCGAGCGCGCCGCGCCCGCTGCCCGCTCTGCTCTGGATCCACGGTGGCGGCTACGTGGTCGGGAGCGCCGATCAGGATGACGCACAGGTCAAGGGTATGGTCGCCCACGTGGGATGCGCTGCCGTCTCGGTGGACTATCGCCTCGCGCCGGAGACCCCGTTCCCCGGCCCTGTCGAGGACTGTTACGCCGCCCTGACGTGGCTGTACGCGCACGCCACGGAGTTGGGGGTCGACGCGAGCCGCATCGCGATCGGGGGAGCGAGCGCGGGTGGCGGCTTGGCGGCCGGCCTGGGCCTGCTCACGCGCGACAGGGGCAAGGTACCGCTCGTTTTCCAGCTGCTGATCTATCCGATGCTCGACGACCGCACCGTTAGCACGGCCGACCCGCACCCGTATACCGGGGAGTTCCTCTGGACGCCCGAGGCCAACCGCTTCGGGTGGACGTCGCTCCTGGGTCAGGAGCCGGGCAGCGCAGGTGTGTCGCCGTATGCCGCGGCGGCGCGCGCCGCCCGGCTCGCAGGCCTGCCGCCCACCTACCTCGGCGTCGGCGCCCTCGATCTCTTCTTGGAGGAGGACCTCGAGTACGCCCGCCGGCTCATGCGAGAGGGTGTGCCGACCGAACTCCATGTGTATCCAGGGGCGTTCCACGGCTTCAATATGATGGCCGAGTCCCGGGTGGCGCAGGCTCACGACCGGGACTCGATGGGCGCGCTGCAGCGTGCCCTGCACCCGTAGCAGGCCGCCGCGCTGACCATACCCGCGCCCGCCTACGCCGTTAGGGAGTGTGCAGGGCAGCCTTGCCCGACTGCGGGCAAGGCTGGCGTCGTTGCCCAACTGGTGTGGAGAACAGCGCGCAGAGGTCGTACGGCCGCCGGTGCGGCGTACCACGTTAAGCGGCAATCGACGGTTATCTCCGCGATGATCGAGGTCGGCGACGCGCCCCACGTCGGGCGCCTAGGTGAGAGCCTGAAATAGGATGAAGCAGGGCTGTTGGGAGGGATCGCAGCGCCTTCATCGCACACGGTAACCATTCAAAGCGATCATAGCCACGCGCGCAGTAGCCGGAGAGACAGGCGGGCGGGCTGGATAAGAGCATGCACTAGTTTGTTGGCTCCGGACATGTACCGCTAGTCGTCCATCAAACGGGCTTGCGGACAAAAGAATGCCGACCGCGCGGCTTAGCGGTACGTCCCACCGATGATCAGATAGCGAGGTGATGGTCTACTAAAGTTATAGATGTCCAAATAAAGAATGAGAATCTAGGGGTGGATGTTCCGTTCAGTGGATTGCCCAGCTCTCGCATGATCTCATGAGCTATAGCGATCATGGTTTCTGCCTTCCTCGTTCAGTTGGTTATGGTGATTCTTTTCAACAAATGAACGTGTATGTGAACACTATTGACAAGCTACGGTGCGATTGCTATGATGGCGTATAAGTGAGGGTCTGGATGGCAGCGGCTGAGGCAGCGGACCCCCATCGATAAATATGACTTGAGGAGGGACACACCCGACCATCGATCTGGCACGACGGAGAAGACATCGAGGTTCCGACTGGCTTTTTAGACGCAGCGTGTCTGCGTGGCGCCCGACGCGTTCTCAGGAGACCGGTTGCAGACGAATCCAGTGTAGGATTTAACATCATCCCAAAGGAGAAGCCCGACATGCTCAAGCGAACGACCAGGCGTGCACGGTTTGGCACGGCGACTGTCGCTGTGATCGCCGTTGCCGCGACCACGATTAACGGCAGTTCGAGTTCCGCTGCGAAAACGTCGAGTACCAACAAACTGCGCTCCATCCTCTTTGTGAACCCGCTTCCGAAGTATCCTCAGTGGCGAGAAATCGGCGACTGCATCGCGTCACAGGCGAAGGCGCGGGGCGTCTCCGAAACCGAGACAGGCCCCAGCACCGGCACCCTCGATGCCGCCACGATGATTCAGCAGGTGCAGCAGGGCATTGCCAATCATGTCGGCGCCATCCTCACGTTCCCCGCGAGCGCGGAGTTCGAGCCCGTCCTGGAACAGGCCAGGAAAGCCGGAATCATCGTGGGCACGATGTACGGCGCCGGCGCTTTCAAGGCCGCGAACGTCGATATCGGCGCTAATTTTACACAGTTGGGACGGGCGTACGTCCAGACGATCGCGGCGCGTAAAGGCATCCAGCACGTCGGTCTGATCGCTCAGGGACTGACCGGAGCGGCGAAGGCGTGGACCGACTCGGTCCAGGCCAATGCCAAGAAGACGAAGAACGTGATTATCGATGCCGTGGTGTACACCAACGATGACCCCAGCAAGGCGCTCGACGCGTCGGTCAATCTGCTCACCGCACATCCCGACATCAACATCCTCGCGTCGCACATGGGGACGGCCACACAAGGTGCGACCCAGGCGATCAAGGAGAAAGGCGACGTCGGCAAGGTGGTCTTTGTCGCGAACGGAAGTTCCGCCATTGCCTTACAGGGGCTCCAAAACGGCACCATCTACCGCGTCCTGGTCCAGAGCCTGTGCGCGGGTGGGACATCTGCGGTGAACGCGATCGTCGGCATCGGCGATGGGAAGAAAGAGCCAGCGGCCATCGCTGTGCCGGTCCAGCTCGTCGGCATCGACGCCTACAAAAAATTGCTGACTAAGGGCTGGTCGTGATCTCAATGGTCACAGCGGGCGTCCCGGTCGAGACCGGGACGCCTGCTCTCGAGTTACGAGCGGTGTCGAAGGCGTTCGGACGCGTGCAAGCCCTCAAGAGGGTGGACCTTATCGCACGGCCGGGCGAAATTCACGGGATCGTCGGCGATAACGGAGCCGGTAAGTCGACAATGCTCAAGATCATGAGTGGGATTTATCAGAGCGATACCGGCGCCCTGTTCATCAATGGCAGTCCCGCGTCGTTGCACAGTCCGGCGGAGGCGCTCCGGAGGGGCATCGCGGTCGTCTACCAAGACCTCGCTCTTGTGGAGGTGCTCGACGTGGCCACGAACATGGCTCTGGGCAACCTTCCCCGCCGGCGGGGGATGCTCGATCGCCGGCGGATGAAGCGGGACGCGGAGCACGTCTTCACTGAACTCAAGATCCGTGTGGGCTCCGTCGATACCCCCGTTGGCCTGCTCTCAGGTGGAGAGCGCCAGATCGTGGCGATCGCGCGCGCGGTCCGCAAGAACGGGCAGATCATCTTGCTCGACGAACCGACAGCGGCTCTCGGGGTACGCGAGACCGCGCATGTGGGTGAGATCGTCAGCGGGGTGCGCGATCAAGGCAAAGCAGTCATCTGCATCAGTCATGATCTTGAGTTCGTTTTCAAGCACGCCGATCGGATCACCGTCATGCGCCTGGGCAACAGCGTCGGGGTACGCGACGTTGCGCAAACAAGCAAGGATGAAATCGTCGGTCTTATCACCGGAACGATCGGCCCGGACGATGTCACGGACAGGGAGGAGGTTGACCTCCTATGACGACAAGGACGCAGCCGCAGGCGACCAGCAGCGAGAGACAGGGGGACGGACCGCGTCGAACGTTCCTCACAAAGGCGTCGTCAACACTCCTCCTCCGGCCAGAGACCACGATTATCGCGGTGATCATCGCCATCGGGGTGTTTGCGACCGTGCGCAATTCGACCTTTGCGTCTCCCAGTAATCTGACGGAAATCCTGAGAGCGACGGTGGTCTATTTCGTCATGGCGTGCGGCGCCACCTTGCTTGTGATCGGCGGCGGACTTGATTTCTCGGTCGGATCAACCTTTACCCTGGGCGGCCTTGTCTGCTCGTTGATGCTCGTTCATGGCGTGGGCTGGCCCCTTGCGGTGCTGGGCGGCATCGCGGTCGGGATCGTCGTCGGCGTGGTGAATCATAGCATCATCGAGTACTTGCATGTCCCCCCGATCATTGCCACGCTCGGCGCCTTTTACTTCATCGACGGGTTGAACATCCAAATTACGGGCGGCCAAGATGTCCTGCCCCTACCGGACAATTTCCAGCAGCTCGGGCAAGGCAGCATCTTTGGCGTACCCAATATCGTGTGCTACGCGGTCGTCGTGGGCGCCATGTTTTGGTTCTTGCTCGAGAGAACACCTTATGGCATCAACGTACGGGCGCTGGGGGGAAACCGACACGCGGCCATCGGCAATGGACTCCGTGTCGGTCGCTTGAGTTTGGCGCTCTACGTGTGCGCGGGGGCGACCGCGGCCCTCGGCGGCATCATCTATGCGGCGCGCGTCGGTGGAGGCCAGGTATCGGCGGGCGGCTCGGGAATCACGCTCTCGGTCGTCACGGCGGTCCTTATTGGAGGGACCAGTCTGTTCGGCGGTTTGGGGACCGTGACGGGGACGGTGGTCGGGGCGATACTCTTGTCGGAAATCGACAACGCCCTCGTCCTTAGCAATATTCCGCCCCAGTACAACAGTATGATCATCGGAAGCATCCTCGTCGCTGCTGTCGCGGCGGACCACCTGCGACGAAAGCGCCTCTACCGTCGATGACCGCGGCCCAACCAGAGAGCGTCCGGTGTTGTCCGGCCGTGTTGAGGTGGGATGTCACACGCCGGTTCAACTGTGCTCCACTTCCGACACGACCATGCGAGGGCACGTGGGGACAGGGGCGCCTTATCAGAAGGAACGCGTCGCAGCCGCGCATCGGTTCGCGCGATGGCCTGTCCGAAGAAGGCCGTGGTCGCCGCTGTGTCGCACGTCTTTCTTAGGTGAGCATCGCTTAGGTGACCGTGTGCGTCGATAGCACAGTTGCCTGTAGACCAGGCAGCCGATCGTCCAACCGTACGTGTCGTCGACGGTCCATCGTCTGCAGACAGAAGCGCACAGACCACCTCATGACGAGGGCAATGATGTTGTCGGGGAAGCGATAGCTGCGGGAAGCGGAGGTGGAGCGTGCAGTTTGCCGATGGCCGCACGTTCCGCACGAGAAAATCTGCTAGCCGACGCGGTTAAGCCCTACCGTGAGGCGCCGCTTCCCCGCGCATCATGAGGCGCCACATGCTCCTCCTCTACCATATATACTAGTTCTGGTGCGGCGACACCGAAGCGGGAGAAAGTAACGATGGCTTTGGTGCGCACGACGAGTTGGGATAAGGACCTGCGGAGCTGCATGGTGGCTATCCGCTCTGCCTACGACACGTTGCGCGCGTCCGAGCGGCGCGTGGCGGACTTCGTCCTCGCCCATCCCGATCACGTCGTGAGCAGCTCCGTCACCGCGGTGGCGGAGGCGAGCGGGACCAGTGAGGCGACGGTCATGCGCTTCTGTCGCGCGCTAGGCTATCGTGGTTTTCCCGAGATCAAGCTGGTGCTGGCCCGTGACTTGGCCCGGCAAGATGGCGGCGCCGAGCCGGATAGGCCGTTGGCCGTTACCGCAAGCGTCGGGGCTATTGCTACTCGGGTCTTCGAAAGCGCGGTGCAGGCGTTGACCGACACGATGGAACTGCAACAGGCCTCGCAACTCGAACGAGCCGTGGATGCCTTGGCCTCCGCGAGCCGGATCATCATCTGTGGGGCGGGCAGCGTGGCTGCTGTTGCGCGCGAAGCGGAGCGCAAGTTTCAATTAATCGGTTTGTGGGCCCTCGCGTACACCGACCCCCAGTTGCAACTCATCGCCGTCTCGCAGGTTGATCCCAGTGACGTCGTCTTCGGCATCTCCCATTCCGGCAACGCCCGCCATGTCCTCCGTGCCATGGAGATTGGCGCGGAGCGTGGCGCGACGACCATCGGGCTCGCCAACTATGTCGGCTCCCCACTAAGCCGTCTGGCCGCAATCCCGTTGCATATGGCCGGCCCCGAAATCGCGATTGACGGCCACTCTATCGCATCGTTGCTCACCGCTGTCGGCGTGGTCGATGTGCTGTTCGTGGCCGTCGCGTTGCGCCAGCACGCCAAGAGCGTGGAGGTGCTGGGGCGGGTCATGCGGGCGAGCGACGACCTTGATCCCCTGGAGTAGCGGCAATGAAGTGTCTCGCTGACACCTCGTCATCGCTCACGCGACTGAGCGTCGGCCTTGTCGATCCTGCGGTCCCCGGACTCGGATTGGTCGATCGGCGTACCTTTCCACGCGCGCGCTGGATGCGCGGTTCTGTCACAGGTTTGATGAACTGGGTTTCAGCGTAACGTAGAACATCGGGGACAGACCGTCCCTCAGCCGGAGACAACAACCAGAAACACGGTTAAAGAGGGTCCTCGCCCCTCTCATGGTTGTTTTATAAGGGGCGCGGTCGTCGCTCCTAGATAGACCGGTTCCCCACTTCATCAAAAGAGTGACAGAGCCGATGCGCGCCATTGCCGACGCCGGCTATAGGCCGCGCGTGCTAGCGCTGCCAGACTCGACAGCGCTGGCAGCGCTCTGGGAGTGCGCGGCCGTGGTCAACATCGGCGGGAGTGTGTATCCAGAGCGGCGCGGCGCCCTGGTCGCCGCCGTCATCGCCCAATGGATGCAGGCCGGGGGTATTTGGGTTGAGGTGGCAGGCGCTCCCTTCGCTTTTGCGGCGATCAAAGGCCGGTACGAGCCGCGTGAGGATGTTGCGCCCGATCTGCTCGATGTGGTGGCGGGTATGGGCGACGGCGAGCGCCTCTTGCGCGTCACACCCCTAGGGAGGGTTCTTCTCGGCACGCTCGCGGTCCCATCCACTCTGCTGGAGGCAAACGCCGGATCTCCGCTCCCCCTGGCCTTGTTCCCCGCGGCCAAGCCCTTGTTCAGCCTCGTGGAAACCGATCGCGGGGAGAGCGTGCTGAGCATCCATCGTGTGGGTGCAGGCTACCTCGTGCGCTGGGCGGCGGCGGCGCAGCGCCCCTTGCGCCGCTTCTTACCAGAGGCGCTCGTGCGCGCCATGGCGCATGTGCTGTCATCAGCGCCACACCCGCCGCCTGGGTCCTCGACAGCGGTGTACGCGGTGCTCGATCCTGTCCTGATGGCGCGTCGCGGTGGCGTGGCCGTGGGCGTCGCGATTATCAATGCGTCGCGTGTCCCCTGCGCCCTGCCAGCGGTCATGATCGATGTACAAAGCGACGAGAAGATCGTGAGCACAACCGTTGTGCCAGGGACTATCGCCGCAGAGGACACGTGGGTGGGTGAGGCGATCATCCCTCTCCGTCCGCACGATCCGGTGGACATCGCCGCTCATGCGCGTGGGAGGGGGACGACTCCGGCTCGCGCCGTGGCCGAATGGCGACGGCCGCCGGGCCACTTTGCGCGCGATCTGCCGGTTCCACAGCGGCCATCCGACTTCATGGAGTTCTGGGAGCAGGGGCGCGCCGAGGTGCATGCTCTTGCCGACGCGTCGGAGTGGGAGCCGCTGGGTGACGGGACGCCGAGCGATGTCGTCAGCGCACGTGTCCGCTTCCGCAGCCGAGACGGCCTGCGGATTGGCGCCGTCTTCTGTCGGCCCGTCCACTCCGACGCGCGGCTACCCGGTGTGCTGGTGCTTCCGGGCTATGGGTGTAGTGGGATGGTTGAGTTCCCGGTGCGCTTGGCGCGGCTGGGCCTCTGTGCTTTAGCCATTGATGTGCGGGGGATGGGCGCTCGTGACAGCGCGTTCACGCTGGAGGGGGAGGGCTTGTTGACTCATGGCCTGCGTAGCGCGGAGCGCCATGGGTATCGCGGAGGCATCCTCGATTGTCTGCGTGGGCTCGATGTTCTCGCGGCCCATCCGCACGTGGATCAGACGCGCCTCGCCGTCATGGGGGCCAGCCAGGGGGGAGGACTGGCCCTGGCCACAGGATCTCTTGATGCGCGCGTGCGCGTCACCGTGGCGCAAGTACCGTTTTTATGTGACATCGTCCGCTCAGCGACACTCGTACAGACGGACCCCCTGTCTGAGCTTACCCGCTGGTTCACGGCACACCCCCACTTGGTCGCAGGGGCGACAGCAACCCTCGCGTATATGGACGTCGCCAACTTTGTCGCCGACCTGCGCTGCCCAACGCTCATCACCTATTCGCGCAACGATCACATTGTCCCCGTCGCAGGATTACGGACGGCTATTTCCCGCCTTCGGTGTCCCCTCACCCTCGTGCAGTATCGCGAGGGGCACATGGCTCCCGCTCTCCTCCACCACCAGAGGTGGGCCGAGCGCTGGCTTGTCAAAATGCTGATGGCGCTACCTGGTATCCCGGCCGGGATAGAATGACCCCTAGAGCGAGAGATTTCGTCATTGAGGTTGGGCCAAGGGCCAAGAGGTTGAACTGTATTTGTCACACTAGTAGTAGCTGTCCTCCTCCTTCCCCCAGATATCGCTCATGAAAGCTTCGTTCACTCATCTTAACGACATAACATGCCATGTCCGGCGTGTCCTGCGAAGCCTCCCTCTTGCCCCTGCGGTCGCTGCACGTAGTCGAACGTACACTTGTGAGGCGCGACACGGAGGCGTACAGCGCCTGGGAACGCCGCTCCTTCTTAACGATTCTTGAGTGACGGTACGTTCGAGGTCCGGCAGTAGGCCATCGTTGAAGGGTTGCCCTTGACAACGTTGCCGAAATTTTGACCTTCGCTATCTTAGGACTGGGTTGGGCCTCTCCGACGCCGTGGCCGACGGGTTGCAGCGCACGGGGCGCATCGTCACCGCTGCCGTGCTGTTGGCCGTGGCCATCGGCGCGTTCGCCTCCTCGCATATCGTGTTCATCAAGGAACTGGGGGTCGGCTCAGCCGTCGGCGTCCTCGTGGACGCCTTTATCGTGCGCGCCCTGCTCGTGCCCGCGCTCATGATCTTGCTCGGTCCCTGGAACTGGTGGGCGCCCGCGCCGCTGCGCAGGCTCCACACCGCGATCGGTCTGAGCGAGGGCGACGCACCCACGCCGTACCCCGTCGCTGGCCCGATCACTCCACAGCCAAACGCGGGCAGGCCCCTTCAGGATGTGGCTACTGGTGCTGTAAGCGACATTTAGGCCCGAGCCAGGCTGCGGGCTGTTGACAGATGCCTCGACGCTTTGTTACCGTATTCATGGAACAAGAGTTCTATTATATGCCGCCTGGCGTCCGTCGGTATAGGCAGGGCGCCAGCGGGCCCCGAAGGAGCACAATCCATGAATCGGCTTATCGAAGCCCGGCACGATCTGCTCGATCTGTCTCTGAACCTGCGTACGGAGGTGCTCGACGCGATTGACGACGCCGACCTGGCCTACCGGCTGCCCGGCTGCCCGTCCCTCGGAGAGTTGCTCGCGGACATCGGCGCCGTCCAAGCCGCGTACACCAGGTCGTTCCGTGCGTTCGTGCTCCGCTTCGACCAGACCGCGCCGGCGCTGGATGCCGTCGCCGCCTACAAGGAGTGGTTCGCCACGCTCGACGACGATCTCGTGGCCGCGCTCTCGGCGCTAAGCGACGCGGATCTTGGCCGTCCGCTCGACCGGGGACGCACCCTGCCCGCGGAGATCGTCTTCTACACCTTCCGCGAGGCCATCCTCGTCTTCGCCGCCAAGGCCAACCTCTATCTGCGCGCTCTGGGCAAACCCCTGCCGGAGCAACTTGCCAGTTGGGTTGGCTAGCCACGACCGGAGATCGCCCCTGTTAAGATCGTTTCGTCGAGGCATCACGGAGGAACTGCTGCCCTGAACGTCGTGCCCACGACGCCGCAAGAGCACTTCGACGCGCTGGTCGACGTGCTGCTGACCCGACAGGATGTCGCCCTGGGATCGGCGGGGAAAAGGGGGTTCGGCTCATCGGCCCTGCAAGCGGGCAGCAAGATCTTTGCCATGCTTGCCAACGGCCGCCTCGCGCTCAAGCTGCCTCGGCAGCGCGTCGACGCGCTCGTCGCCGTCGGGGCAGGAACGCGCTTTGAGCCGCGTCATGATGGCCGGCTAATGAAAGAATGGCTGGTCGTAGACCTCATGTCCCTGGACGAGTGGAGTGCTCTGGCCGACGAAGCGAAAGAGTTTGTAGCTCCAGAACAGTGAGCGAGGCTCAGAGCGTGCTCGCGAGGACGGGCGCTACGGAGATCGGCGCGGGCGCTAACGGTCTCATCGCCACGTACTCGTCCCACGGCGAGGCCGCCAGGTTTTCCGGCTTGTAGCGTTCTATGGCCGCGACGAAGAGCCGCGCGGCCTGCAGGTTGGTGAATAACGGCACGTTGTAGTCGATGGCCGAGCGCCGGATCGTGTAGTCGTCCTCGAACTGTTGCTGCGCGTACTCGTCGGTGACGTTGATGAGCAGGTCGATCTTGCGCTCACGCAGGAGATCGATGATGTTGGGCGTCCCCCGCTCGTGGACCTTGTACGCGCGTAGGTTCGGCACATCGTTCTCGGTCAAGAAGGCCGCCGTGCGCCGCGTGCAGTAGAGGATCAGGCCCATCGCCGAGAGACGGCGAGCCGACTCCAGAAAGCGGCGCTTGTTGTCCGGCCCACCCAAGCTTAAGAACACCGAGTTGCGCGGCAGCCTCATGCCCACGGCTAAGACGCTCTTGAGGTAGGCCTCGTGCAGGTCGCGTCCGAAGGTCGCCACCTCGCCCGTCGAAGCCATCTCTACGCGCACGATGGGATCGGCGCCCTTGAGCCTGCTGAACGAGAACTGCGGCGCTTTGACCGCGACGTAGTCGAGATCGACGGTCTGGTACGTGCCGGAGACGTCTTCGCCCAGCATGGCGCGGACGGCTAGTTCGACAAAGTTGTAGCCCGTCACCTTGGATACGAAGGGGAACGAGCGGCTGGCCCGCAGATTCAACTCGATCACGCGCACGCGCCCATCCTGGGCCAGGAACTGGATGTTGAACGGCCCGGTGATGTCGAGCGCGGCGGCGAGGCGCTTGGCGATGACGCGCACCTGACGCAGCGTGTCGAGGTAGACGCGCTGCGGCGGCATCATCACCGTGGAGTCTCCCGAGTGAACCCCCGCGTTCTCCACGTGCTCCGAGAGAGCGTAGATCACCAGCTTGCCCTTCTGCGCCACCGCGTCGATCTCGATCTCCTTGGCCCCTTCGGCGAATTTACTGACCACGATAGGGTGAGCGGTGGAGATGCTGGCCAGGCGCAGGTACTGCGCCAGTTGGTCGTCGTTGTAGGCCACGTTCATAGCCGAGCCGGAGAGCACGTAGCTGGGGCGCACCAGCACGGGGTAACCAACCTCCTCGGCGAAGCGCGCGGCCTGCGCTGGCGACGACAGTTCGGCCCACGGCGGTTGGTCGATGCCCAACGCGTCGAGCAGCGCGGAGAACTTATGGCGATCCTCGGCCCGGTCGATCGACAGAGGGTCCGTGCCGAGCACGGGCACGCCCTCGGCGTGGAGGGCCAGCGCGAGGTTGTTGGGGGCCTGACCGCCCATGGAGAGCACGATGTAGGCGGGCCGCTCGATCTCGTAGATGTCGCGCACGCGCTCCAGCGAGAGTTCCTCGAAGTAGAGCTTGTCGCAGATGTCGTAGTCGGTTGAGACCGTTTCAGGGTTGTTGTTGACCATCACGACCGAGTAGCCGCGCGACCGCAGGACCGTCGCGGCGGTCACGGTACACCAATCGAACTCGACCGACGAGCCGATGCGATAGGGACCGGAACCAAGGATCATGATCTTCTTGGGGTCGGTCGCGGCAGCGGGCGTCACGTCGGAGTAGGCGTCGCCGTAGCTCATGTAGAGGTAGTTGGTCTGCGCGGGATATTCCGCCGCCAGCGTGTCGATGCTCTTGACGACCGGAAGCACGCCGTCGCGCACGCGCTGGGCGCGCACGTCCTCTTCCGTGCGGTGGAGGATCGAGGCCAGCAGCTTGTCGGAGAAACCTGCTCTCTTGAGCCGGGCCAGCGCCGCTCCGTCGACCACGGCCGTTGGAGCGGCGCTCTCCTGCGCTATCTCGACGCTCTCGGCAATACGATCGATGAACCATTGATCGATCCCTGTAAGGGCGGAGATGCGCACTGGCTCGACGCCGCGCAGAAGCGCCGCCACGATGTTGAAGAGACGCTCGGGCGTCGGGCGCACCAGTCCTTCCTCGTCGGCGAGCGGGTCAGGCAACGCGTCGTTCTGGGCCTCGTCGAAGATCAAGCCTTCGAAACCTTCGCCAAGCATACGCACGGCTTTCTGCAGCGCCGCCTCGAACGTGCGTCCGATAGCCATGACCTCGCCCACGCTCTTCATGGACGAGCCGAGCGTGGTATCGACGCGGCGGAACTTATCGAGGTCCCAGCGCGGGTATTTAACCACGACGTAGTCCAGCGCGGGCTCGAAGCAGGCCGAGGTCTGGCCCGTCACCGTGTTAGGCAGTTCGGGCAAGGTATAACCCAGCGCCAGACGGGCGGCGATGGTGGCCAGGGGATAGCCCGTGGCCTTGGAAGCCAGCGCCGAGGAGCGCGAGAGGCGGGCGTTGACCTCGATCACGCGGTAGCCCTCGCCGTGCGCGCCCAGGGCAAACTGGATGTTGCACTCGCCGATGACGCCGAGGTGACGGATCGTGCGGATGGCCACCGAGCGCAGCATCTGATACTCGTCGTTGGTCAAGGTCTGTGACGGGGCCACGACGATGCTCTCGCCGGTATGCACGCCCATGGGGTCGAAGTTCTCCATGTTGCAGACGGCGATGCAGTTGTCGGCGCGGTCGCGCACGATCTCGTACTCGATCTCTTTCCAGCCGCCGAGATACTCTTCGACAAGCACCTGCGGCGCGCGGGCAAAGGCGCCCTGGGCCAGGGCCGCCAACTCGTCTTCGTCGTGGGCCACGCCCGAGCCTTCGCCGCCCAACGCGAAGGCCGCGCGCAAGATGACAGGGAAACCGATAGTGCGACCCGCGCGTACTGCCCCTTCGGTGGAGGTCGCGGCCTCGGAGCGCGCCGTCCTCACGTCGATCTCGTTGAGCTTGCGCACGAAGAGGTCGCGGTCTTCGGTCGCTTCTATCGTCTCGGGCGGCGTGCCCAGCACGCGCACGCCGAAACGGTCGAGCGTGCCGTCGCGCCAGAGGGCCAGACCGCAGTTGAGCGCGGTCTGGCCGCCAAAAGACAGCAAGACGCCCTCGGGCCACTCTTGCTCGATCACGCGCCGTACGAACGATGGCTCGACCGGGAGAAAGTAGACGCGGTCGGCCAGATCGGCCCCCGTCTGCACCGTGGCGATGTTGGGGTTGACCAGCACGACCTCGACGCCCTCTTCCTTCAGCGCCTTGAGCGCCTGCGACCCGGAGTAGTCGAACTCGCCGGCCTCGCCGATTTTCAAAGCCCCCGAACCAAGCAAGAGCACCTTAGACGGTCGGGCCGGGCGATCCGCGGCGGCGGGGCGTCGCGCCGTCCAAATTACGGCCGGCGGCGCCTGCTGCGCTCTGTCCGTGGCGCCGTTGTGGTTCACAGTCATCTCGACGACGTTCCTTACTCTATTGTCCGCGCGGAGGTTCAATTCTCCCAGACAGTATCGCAGACGCTTACCCTCTTTGCCGGGCTAGGCGACGGTCAGACGTAGGAGCGGGGACAGCCGTTTTGGAGACACGGCAACGCCGCCCAGACGCCCTGTCAGGGGCGAGCAAGAGGCCTGCTCCCGGAGGCTCCGCGTCCTCCATCCAGGGCGGCGCGTCAGGGAGCGATCGGCGAAGCAGGGCAAGGGGAACGACGCTCGACCCGGCGCCGCGGCCGAACGCGGTCTAGGCGTTGGCGGCGGCGATCAAGGCGACCAACTCGTCTTCGCCCAACGCACCCATCATAACGAGCTTAGCAATGGGCATATCGGCGACGAAAGACGGGGCGAGAGCGTCTTCACCTTCTACTCCGTCCGTCGCGCCGTCCTCCCCGTCGCCAAATCGGCGGTGTAGTGCGTCGAGGATCGGACGTAGACGGAGGCGAACAGCCGGTCGGCCGGCCCACTCACGTAGAGGACTTAGACGGCTTAACAGTTTCGGAGTGATGAACGTATTGGCCAGCGTCACGCTCTTCTGAAGACGGATGTCCCGAGAAGACGACCCTACTAGAAGCTCGAACGCGGTGCTCGTCACCGTCCATGCCTTAACCGACGGATCGTAGATGGCGAAGTCGCGCCGGTCGAGCGCGAAACGCACCTCTTTCTCCTCGCCCGGCTCCAGCGTCACCTTGGCGAACGCTTTGAGCTCCTTGTCTGGACGTTGTAGTCGCGGTTTCACTTCTTTTATGTAAAGCTGCACGACCTCCTGACCTGTTCGCGCGCCTGTATTACGCACGCTGAGGGTCACGGTGAGTGGGTCGCCCTCGTCCCCTTGCCCGGTCGCCGCGGGGTGCTCTACCCGTAGATCGTCGTAGGTGAACGTCGTATAAGAGAGGCCGTGACCAAACGGGAACAGCGGCGCGATCCGGCGCGCGTCGTACCAGCGATAGCCGGTGAAGAGACCTTCAGTAAATGGAACGCGGCCTAGACCATCATCGGGAAAACTTAGATACGCGGGCGTGTCTTCTAACCTCGTGGGAAACGTCTCGGCCAGCTTGCCCGACGGGTTAACGCGTCCGGTCAAGACATCGACGATGGCCCCGCCGCCCGCCTGGCCGCCGAGCCACCCTTGGACGATCGTAGGGACGCGGTCGCTCCAGGGCAGCGTCACGGCGCTCCCGCTAATCAACACGACGACCGTGCGCGGCTGCGCGGCCAGCACGGCCTCGACGAGCGCGTTGTGACCTGGCGGCAGGTCGATGTGGGTGCGGTCCGTGCCTTCTTCTTCATAGGAGGTGGGCAGGCCGACCACGACGACAGCGGTCCGCGCTCGTCGCGCGTTGTCTTGTGCCTCCCGTATCATCATCTCGTCGAGGGCGCCGTCCTCAGGGTAGCCCGCCGCGTAGGCGACGCGGGCCGATGGAGCGGCGGCGATCAGCTCGTCGTAGATCGTCTCTACCGGCAGGGCTGGCACGACCTGCGAGCTTCCCGAGCCCTGGAAGCGTGGGACGCAGGCGAACCCACCCAGCAGCGCCACGTCGGAGAGCGCCTCCCCCTCCAAGGGCAGCAAGCCCCCTTCATTCTTGAGCAAGACGACGCTCTCACTGGCGGCGCGGCGCGCCAGGCGGTGGTGCGCATTTAGATCGACCGGGAAACGGGGGCTACGCGCGGCGTCGGCCTTGAATATGAAGGAGAGCAACGTCTTTACGATCTCGTCGAGCCGTCCCTCCGCCAATCGCCCCTCTTGCACTGCCCGCACGATGGTTCTCGCGGTCGGTGCGCCAGGCATTTGCAGATGCAGACCGGCCTCAACGCCGGCGACGCGGTCGTTCACGGCGAGCCAGTCCGACACGACGATGCCCCCATAGCCCCACTCGCCGGCCACGATGTCGTGCAGCAGGCGCCCGTTCTCGGCGCAGTACGCTCCATTGAGGCTGCTGTAGGCCGCCATAAGCGTCCAGGGGGCGGCCAGGGCCACCGTTAGCTCGAACGGGCGTAGGTAGAGCTCGCGCAGCGTGCGCTCGTCTACCTGGGAATCGGTCATCATGCGGTCGGTCTCGCTCTCGTTGGCCACGAGGTGTTTGACCGAGGCGCCGACGCCCTGTTCTTGCAGTCCAGTCACGAACGCGGCGGCAAGCTGTCCCGTCAAGATGGGGTCTTCGGAAAAATACTCGAAGTTGCGTCCACACAACGGCGACCGCTTAAGATTGACGCCCGGCCCCAGCAAGACCTGGACGCCTTCCGCCTGGGCCTCCCGCGCGATGGCCGCGGCGACGGAACGCACCAACTCGACATCCCATGAAGAGCCAAGGGCCGACTCGGTGGGGAAACAGGTCGCGGGCACGTTTCGACCGATGCTCATGTCAGCGCCCTCGCGGGCTTTACGCAAGCCCGTGGGTCCATCGGAGAACCAGATCGACGGTACGTCGAGGCGCTCGATGGACAGCGTCGTCCAGACATCGCGACCGACCGTCAGCGCCGCCTTTTCTTCCAGCGTCATCTGCGTCAACGTCGTGTTGATACGGGTATCGACGTCGCCTGCCGCCGCTGCTGTCGTCATTACGTCCACTCCTTTTCCGCCCCTTACAACACGGTTATTGCTCTATCTATTCTCTCATGTCTTGGCGCGGCGCGACGAGGCCGTGCTCTGTTTATCCCTCGTCAACCTTGGGAGGGGTACATAGCGCCGCAACGGGACGATCGCCTCGCGATAGATGCATGAGAGAAGCTTCGGACGCTCATCGTGCGGACCGTACTTATCCCGCTATGTCGCCGGGTGGAGCGGACACAAAGTCGTCGATCGAACGCTCGACGAGGTAGGTGGCGCTGGAAAGGTCCTGTGGCTTGACGAACTGCAGGATGACCTCTCCGGTCGCCCACGCTGCCGCGACCGTTTTAAGGTCGCCGGTGAGGCGTCCGAGATCGACGTTGCGTGCTTGGGCGATCTGGGCCAGCGTCTGGGACGCGCGCAACGTCGTCAGTTGCGCGTCTGTGACCTTTAAGCGCCGGCGCAGCAGGCGATTGAGTTGCCCGTCGAGGATGTCGCGGTAGCTCTGGCTCGTCGGCGGCGGCGGGCACGCGCGCAGCGCCAGCGGCGTAGGCGCCGAGGGCGTGCGCGTCAGATCGAGCGCGTCGAGGAGGTCGTTGGCCGTCCCGTCGAGCGTCGTGAGCGCGGGTAAGCTCCACACCTCTTCGGCGGTGCGGAACACGGACTCAAACGAGTAGAGACGGTGCGTGATATACCCCTGCCTGGCGTAGGGCGAGATCACCAGAAACGGTACGCGAATGCCGAACGACGTGCTGGGGGGCGCCGCGTGGTCGTAGTACCCGCCCCAGTCGTCGAAGGCGACGACGATCAACGTGCTCGACCAGTCAGGGCCGTTCATCACCGCGTTCACGTTGCGCGTGATCCAGTTCTCGCCGATGCACACGGGCGCGGGGGGGTGCATCGAGTCGATCGCGCGCGGCGTCACCCAGCTGAACGCGGGCAGGCGTCCGGCCAGCGCATCTCCCGCAAAGGTCTTTTCGTCGTGGACGCCCGTCGTCCACTCCGTCGAGCCGCGCACCCGTGAGAAGGCGTCGAGCGTGGACCAGATATAGCCGTAGTCGGTCGGCGGCGCGGTGTAGTAGCCCCAAGATAGGTGCGCGTCGTCCAGTGTGTTGGCCAGAGTGGCGTAGCCGAAGCAAGGCGCGACCGTACCGATCTTCCCTCCCGCGCTCACTCGCTGGACGGTCGTGCCCGCGGGGGCGTCGCAGCCCCAGGCATTGGTCGCGCTGATCGGATTGGTCAGGACCCCGCCGTCTTGCGCGGCCACCGTATGCATATGGCTGGGCAGGCTCGGCCCTGCCGTGAGAGGGAAAGCGTTGTCGGCCAGCACGTAGCGCTTGGCCAGAGCGTAGAGGTTGGGGACGTCGCCCGGCTGTAGTTGCTGGTAGGCGGCGCGGTCGCCGAAGACGTCGGAGAAGGTCTCGTGACTATAGCCGTCCATGGCCCCACCGTCAATAGAGGTGCGGGCGTCGTCGAGACCATGCCCCAGGTCGTGCCATAAGTAGTACGGTTCGGCCAGGAGCGGGACCGTGGAGTGCTGACCGCCGAGCGAGACGGTCGCCGTCACGGCGCCGTTGGCGCCGGGAAAACGACCGAACACGTTGTCGAACGAGCGGTTTTCTTCCAGCATAAACACGACGTGCTGTATCGGGCCACTGGTGCGTCCGGTCGTGGACGGAGGAATGGGTAAGGCGGAGGGAGGACGTCTCGTCGCGCCGGCGCCAGACGCTCCCACAGCAAAAAGCGACGCCAACAAGGCTGAGATCAGCGCTACACCCACCCACCCTCGGTGAGCGCGTCGCCTCCGCAAACGCGTTTCCTCCAGGGGACTCATCGTGTCGGCGCCTACCCTTCCTATGCACGTGTGGGGCGTTGGCGTCGCATGGGTTCGCCTCGCATGGGTTCGCCTCGCTCAGGTTACGATGCTACCACATCCCTCAGCCGTTCGCTTAACCTCGGTTTAACATTTGCCTGCTACAGTAAGGGCATGACACGCGTCCGGCCCGGCTTTCCCACGCTCCTGTATGTTCTTCCCGCGGGAGCAGTGTACGGGGTCTTCATCTTGTGGCCGCTAGTCCGCCTTGCCCTACTTTCGCTGATGCAGTGGAACGGCGTCTCACTCCTCTCGTCGGCGGTCTTCGTCGGTCTCCGCAACTACGGAGCGCTTTTCCAAGACCCCGAGTTCGGCGACGAACTCTTACATAGCCTGTGGTGGCTCGGCGTCACGCTCGTCGTGCCCGCCCTCATCGGCCTCGGCTTCGCGCTGTTGCTGCGCTCCGTCCCACGCGCCCCGCGCGGGATCTTGCGCGCCCTGCTGCTCGTGCCGCTGCTGCTGCCCACGGTCGTGATCGCCACGGCCTGGCGTCTTATCTACAACCCGCTCTCCGGTCCGCTCTCCAGCGCGCTGCGCGCACTCAATCTCAACCAGCTCGCTCTGGCCTGGCTCGGCGACCCCAACGTGGTGTTGCCCGCACTCCTGGCGCCGGCGTGTTGGGCTTCCTACGGGCTGGCCATGCTGCTCTGCGAGGCGGCGCTGGGCGCCGTTTCCCCAGCCGTGACCGCCGCCGCTCACATAGACGGCGCGGGAGCCTGGACGCGCTTCCGCTACATCACCTTGCCCTACCTGCGGGGGGTGCTGCCTCTCGCTATGATCGTGACGGCGCTGACCGCCGCGCCCTCCTACGACCTCAACGTGCTGCTAGGACCGGCCGGCGGTCCGGGCTACGCTTCCACCACGCTGACGCTGACGGCCTACGGTAAAACGATTGGTGGGCAAGGCGACGTGGGGGGCGGGGCGGCGGCCGCCGTGCTGCAAGCCATCGCCGCGCTCGTGCTCGCCGCGGCCGCCTTGCTCCTGGCTCGGGCGCAGGCGAGCGGAGAAGAGAGCGGCGAGCGCGACATGGCGCTCTCACAGCGCAGGCAGCGCCGCCTAATGCTGCTCTCGACGCCCCTCGCCATAGCGGCAACGGCGCTCTTCTTGTTCCCCATCGCCTGGCTCGTGGTCGTGGCGCTCCAAACGGCGCCAGGTCAGACGCTGGCGACAACGGTTGGAACCAACCTTGGGGCGGTCCGCGACCAAGGCTTTGGGGACGCCTTTGCGGCGTCCTTCGCCATTGGGGCGATCGTGGCGGCGGGAACGCTGTTGGTCTCCCTGCCCGCCGCCTATGCGTTGGCCACGACGCGCCGCCGGTGGGTCCAGGGCGTCGCGGCCGTTGCTCTGGCGCTCGGCCTCTTTCAACCGATGGCCGTGCTGATCGTTCCGCTCTACGGCGTGCTCAATACGTTCGATCTACTCGACACGGCTGGGGGCGTCATCTTGCCGCAGATCGCACGGGTCGCTCCTCTGGCCGTGCTGATCCTCTGGGCGGGCGTCAGCGCCCTGCCGCCAGGCGTGATTGAGGCCGCGCGGATAGACGGCGCCGCGCCGCGTCAGGTGCTGACGCGCATCGCCCTACCGCTCGTCGTACCGCTCGTCGCGGCAGCGAGTGTGTGGGCCTTCTTGACGAGTTGGAACGACTACCTGCTGCCGCTCGCGGTCGTGCTCCAAAATGGTCCGGGCACCGTACCACTCGTCCTAGCGAAATTCGTGGGGTCGAGCGACACGCTGTACGGGCAGGTCGCCACGGGCGCGCTCTGCGCGACGCTGCCGGTGCTGCTGCTTTATGGGCTTTTCTACGGTATCCTGTCACGGGGCATACGTGGTCTCGCGCCGCGCCTACAGCCCGTGCGACCATAATCTTTTGTCGCGAGAGGACGTTTCCCCTATGCTCTCATCCTCGCAATCTATGCGGCACGGCGTCCATGCGTCGATCGTCGTTTTTATTACCCTCCTCTTTACAGCCCTAGTCACGGTCGCGCCAACGGGAGCCTCAGCCCGCGCTAGCGCTATGATTGGACCCACGAGGGCGCCGGCGCACGCTGGCGCCCCTCCCTGCACGGCCTGCACGCGCACGCGGTCCGCGCTCCAGATCCATCGGGCCTCCTCCTCCACGCAGGGGGCGGCGAGCACACCGTTCTCGTCGATCATGAGCGGCGCCGTGGTTACCTTCACGCTCAGTGGCTACCAGCCCGACTTCGATCCGATAGACCGCGTCATCATCGCCGCCCACCTCCATAGCGGCGCCGGCGCGAAGGACCCGCCCGTGCCCGACACCCTGGTCGTGCTGTACCTGTATCTAGAAAACTTCATGCCCACTACGACGCCCCTGCTGCCGGACCTGCTTCATCCCAACCAACAAGCGCGCAACCTCGGCGGTTTTCTCTCAGGCAAGGCGTCATTCATCGATGCGTCGGGCCGTGAGCTGTATCGCGGCGGCGTGTTGGCGGAGGTTTTTCTTGACAATTCGGTGCATATGATCGTGGATGTCTTCCGTCCCGCCGCCGCGGCGACCGGACGCTCTCAGCGCCTCACCTCGACCTTCACTCTCTACCGCAACCTCTCGGTCAAAGGAACTCTAGATGCTAAGACGGTGCTTTCCCTGAGCAGTGGAATACCCGTCCATGGCACACACTTTCCGTCGTGGCAGAGCGTGGTCAGCAAACTCACCGTCACGAAGCCGGTCCAGTACGGCCTCACCGACAAGCACCTGCTTCCTCCCACGCCTGGCCTCACCGGCAGCCGCCCGATCACGACGCCGCCCGGACTCGCCGGCAGCGGCACGATCACGGCGTCGCTCGGCCTCACTAGCAGCGGCGCGATCGTGGCGACGCCCGGACTCACGGGAACCAACGCGCCTACGACGACGGTATCCGTGGGCGCCTCGACGCCAGGGCCTACCGACGCCGTCCCGACTCCTTTGATCGTCGGAGGGGTCATGGTCGTCGTCGTCCTCACCGGACTAGGCGCTTTCCTCATGCGGCGGCGCGACAATCACGGAGCCCCCCGCAACGCCTGAGGGCGCCGATGCGCTCTAAAGGGTCGAGTTGCTGGCGATGCGGTCTCCCGGCGCCACGCCGGCGGCATCGCCTATCCACGCCTGAGCACGGATACGCTCTAAGGGGTCCACAACGTCCTGTGTGGTCGAGCCCTCTGTCAGACCCCCTCACGACATCGATCGATATGTCTGCTCATAGCATGTTTTTTCATATTTTTGTCTCATGATAGCGTATAGTGCGGGCAGGAGATATGCTGTTGCGCGATAAACATATGCTTTAAGCATGTTAGGGCATGGCCGTCCGCGCGCTGTCTCCATCGGCAAAGGGGGGCGATCGTGTTCGGCATCTTGAGGCAGCGCGATTTCGCTTTACTGTGGGTCGGCGGCCTAACCTCATCGATCGGGAGTACGATGCTCGTTATCGCGCTGCCGTTCTACGTCTACACACGGACCGGCTCGGCGCTGGCGACGGGTGCGATGTTCATCGCCGAGACGATCCCCGCCGTCCTCTTCGGCTCCATAGCCGGCGTGTTCGTGGACCGCTGGGACCGCCGTGGCGCCACGATCGTCGCCGATGTAGCGCGCGCCGCCCTCCTCCCGCTCTTGCTCGTGGTCCAGACAAAGGACGGACTCTGGGCGGTCTACCTCGTCGCCGCCGTCGAGTCGGTCATCTCCCAATTCTTCGCGCCGGCTAACGGCGCGCTGCTGCCGCGCCTCGTCGACGAACGCGATTTGACGGCGGCCAACGCACTCAGCGCACTCGCCGACAACCTGACGCTGCTCGTCGCGCCATCGGTCGGCGGCGCCCTGCTCGGCCTCCTGGGTTTACCCAGCATCGTGTTGGCCGACAGCGCCTCGTACCTCGTCTCGGCCGTTCTCATTACGTTCATACGCGTGTCTCCTGAAAACACGATCGGCGCCGGCGAGGCTAATGGAGAGCCAATGGCGGCGTGGAGACGTACCTGGCGCGAGTGGGTTGAAGGCTTGCGCGTCCTGTGCGGCGATCGCGTGCTGGCCGCGCTCGTGCTCGTGATGGGCCTTTCTTCGCTGGCGCAGGGCGCCTTTACCGTGTTGCTCGTGCCCCTCGTCAAAGATGTGCTGCTCGGCGGCGCGCTCGCGTTCGGCTGGCTGGCCACTGCTCAGGGCATCGGCGGGCTGCTCGGCGGCCTCGTCGTCGGCATGATAGGCAGGACGGCGCCGCCAGGCCGTCTTATCGGGCTGGCGCTCGTGGCCGTGGGGGCGCTCGTCTTGGTTATGGTCAACGTGCCTATCCTCGCCTTGGCCTTCGTTCTTTTCGCCTTGGCTGGCGTCGCACTCGTGGCGGAAGGTGTTGGTGCGCGGACGTTGCTGCAAAGCCGCGTGCCCGATCAGTACCGCGGGCGCACCCTCGGCGCCGTCGGCACGACCGGAGCCTTGCTGACGCTTGGAGGGATGGGACTGGCCAGCGGGTTGACTGGCCGCCTTGGCGTCGTGACCGTGCTCGATGCGTCGGGCGGTTGTTGGGTTCTCGCTGGACTCGTCGCCATGGTCACCCTCGGAAGGTCGAAACTTTTGCTAAGATAGGGCCAGGACATAGGGCAAGTCCTGTTGATCGTGTGCAGATGTCGCCCGTGACGAGGAAGGCTGGAACAATGACGACGATTTCATCGACCGCGTCCGATCACTCTCACTACGACGTCGTCGTGCTGGGCAGCGGCCCCGCCGGGCAGCGCGCGTCCATCGCGTCGGCTAAGTCGGGCCGTCGCACCTTGATGGTGGAGAAGCGCGCGGTCGTCGGCGGAGTTTGCGTCAATACTGGGACGATCCCGAGCAAGTCGTTCCGTGAAGCCGTCGTCTATCTCTCGGGCTACCGCGAACGCTCTATCTACGGCGAGAGCTACGCGGTCAAGCGTGAGATTACCATGGACGACCTCAACGCGCGCGCGTCCTACGTCATAACCTGTGAGCGCGACGTCATCCAGGCGCAGGCGTACCGCAACGGTGTAGGTATGGTGTCCGGTACGGCGTCGTTCGTCGATCCGCACACCCTCGCCATCGCGCTCGCCGACGGCTATGGCACGCGCACCGTCTCGGCGGAGACGATCGTCATCGCTACGGGCAGCGACGTCTCTCAGGTCGCGGACATCCCCTTCGACGGCGAACGCATCTTAAACTCCGACACCATTCTGACCATGCACGGCATCCCCAAAACGTTGACCGTGATTGGCGCGGGTGTGATCGGCTGCGAGTACGCCAGCATGTTCGCCGCGCTGGGGTCGCGCGTGACCCTGGTCGACGCCCGGCACGAGCTGTTGCCTTTCGTGGACCGCGAGATCGCCGACGAACTAGCACACTACCTGCGCTCACAGTGGGTGACCCTGCGCCTGGGCGAAGAACTCAAGACCTGCTCGATCACGAGCGACGGGCACGTGAAGACCGTGCTGGCCTCGGGCAAGGTCATCGTGACCGAGAAGACGCTCCATGCCATCGGTCGCACCGGCGCGACCGCTGGCCTCAACCTGGAGGCCGCCGGGCTCTCCGCCGACGCGCGCGGCAAGCTCACGGTCAACGATCGCTACCAGACCTCCGTGCCCCACATCTACGCCGTCGGCGACGTGGTCGGTTTTCCCGCGCTGGCCTCGACCTCCATGGCGCAGGGGCGCATCGCGGCCAACCATGCCGCGCACATCCCCTTCAACGTCATGCCCGAGGTCTTTCCCTACGGCATCTACTCCGTGCCGGAGATCAGCATGGTGGGCAAGACGGAGGAAGAGTTGACCAAGGCTAACGTTCCCTATGAGGTGGGCAAGGCGTACTACCGGCACACCGCGCGCGGTCAGATCATCGGCGACGCCGTGGGCATGCTCAAGATCATCTTCTCGCCGGCGACGCATAGCATCCTGGGCGTCCACATCATCGGCGAGAACGCTTCTGAGTTGATCCACACGGGACAGGCCGTGATGGCGCTTGGCGGGACCATCGATTACTTCGTCGACGCCGTGGTGAACTATCCGACCTTGAGCGAACTCTATAAGATCGCCGCACACAACGGCCTGAACCGTGCAGCGGGGGAAGCGGTGGGCGCACTGGCCGATCCGCCGAGGCCGGAGACGGCGACCGTGCTGGTGAGCGAGGGGACGCGGGCCAGTCAGGCCATGGAGCCTTCACGCCCCGTGGATGCGCCGCCCAAGCCAGGCGCCGGTCTGGTCGAGGGCGCTGGCGGCGGCAAGGAAGGCAAGAAAGCGCGTTAAGCGAAGGAAGCGTTATGGTCCGTATGCATCCTTTGAGAGCGGTTATTGAAGAGGCCAACCCTTTGTGCGCGCTCACGCAGGCGCCGCCCACCGCGGCAGCGCCCCCTCAGACGTCGGTGGGCCTGTGGACGCGGGACGCCAACGCGGCGACGACCTACGTGCTCACGCTGCAATCACGATTCGCGTGGTAAGCGTGGTCGTCAACGCCCCCTGGTCGGGCCGGCGTGCCTATGTGGCGGCGTCCGGCTTCATCTTCCTTATCGGACTCCTCGCCGTCCTCCGTACGGCCGGCGGCCTGTCGTCCATAGCTCAAAGTGACCTTGCCGATTCGGCTTGATCGGGCTGTCGCCGCTGACATGGTTGTGCCTGGCGACGTGGGCGCATCTCGAGCAGCCTGTGATGCTCTCCAAGGTCATGTGGCCGTACTACTACTTTCAACCCTTCGTCCTACTGCTGCTCTACGAGATAAGCACGCTGCACCGCTATCAATCCGATCCGTGGCGCTGGCCTGTCTTAACGGGCGGGTTTTTGCTGATCGCCAGTCTTTATTCGCCGTACGTCGCGGCGCCTAGTACGGGTGAGTGGGACCGTGCGTTGGTCGGGCTTCTTGAATCGGGCGCGATGCTCGTCTTCGTCGCGGCCATCTGGCTGAGACTGCGGGCGCTCGCGGTTGCGCCAGATCCCTCTCCTCCACTGCGGGAGGGCGCGCGGACGAGGCGCGCGGGGAGAACGGTGCATTCATGGGCGCGCGGACGACCGTCACGGCGCGATAGAGCAGCGCTCAGGAGGCGTTGAGGGCGGCCTGGGCTTCCTGTGTCCACGTGCGGTCGCCGATCCATCGTTCAAGGTCTTTTGCTAACAGCGCGCGGCTGATGTAATACCCCTGGACGACGTCGCAATGGAGCGCCTCCAACATAATGAGCACGCGCTGGTTCTCGACGCCCTCGGCTACCACGCTCAGCCCCAACGCATGCGCCATGGCCACGACGGAGCGTACGATGGCCGCGTCTTTTCCGCCGTCTTCCATTCCTAGGACGAAAGACTTGTCGATCTTTATCTCGTCGACCGGCAGGTGTTTTAGATAGCCTAGCGACGAATACCCCGTCCCGAAGTCGTCGATGGCGACCTGTACGCCCAATTCCTTAAGGCCCGAGAGGGTGGAGAGCGCGCGTTCGGGATCGACCATCAGCGCGCTCTCCGTTATCTCTAAAACGAGATGGGCGGGCGGGACGGCGTACCGCTCAAGCAGGCTCCGCACGGTCTCCGGCAACGACGCATCCTGAAGGTTGCGCGCGGAGAGGTTGACTGAGACCGGCACGTGGAGACCTTTGCCGTGCCACTGTTGCACCTGCGACAACGCATTTTGCAACACCCAGTGCGTTAGAGGGCCGATCAAGTCTGTTTGCTCCGCGAGCGGGATAAATTGGTCGGGTGGAATGAAGCCGTAGAGGGGATGCCGCCAACGCGTGAGCACCTCGACGCCGATTAAGCGCTCTAATCTGACGTCCATGAGCGGCTGGAAGTGGAGCTCCAGTTTGTTGAGGCGCAGGGAGCGTCGAAGTTCGCTCGATAACGTCAGACGCCTTTCGGAGTGCCTATCTTGGTTGCTGTCGTAGAGGGCGTAGCTTGAAGGTTCGTTCTTAGCTAGATACATGGCGATGTCGGCATGACGCAGCAGCGTATCGGCATCTGATCCGTGGTCAGGCGCGAGCGCGATGCCGATGGAGCCATGCACGTCGAGCAGATGCCCGTCGATTCCGAATGGGTCGGCCATCGCCTTCATCACCGTGCGGGCAATGACCTGCGCGCGCGTGGCGTCGGCGGAGGGCAGAAGGATAGCGAACTCGTCGCCGCCGAGGCGTGCCAGCAGATCTTGACGTGGCAAGGCCGCGCCGACGCGTTCCGCTACAAGCTGAAGCAATCGATCGCCTGCATGGTGTCCAAGCGTGTCGTTCACGTTCTTGAAGCCGTCGAGGTCCATGAGCAACAGCCCAATACTGGTCGGGACATAGGGCGAGAGCAGCAATGCTTGCTCGACGCGATCGCGCAGATACATTCTGTTGGCGAGACCGGTCAATCCATCCGATGTCTCCATAGTCCCAAGACGAACGTTTGCCTCGGCTAAGAGGTTAGTGTCGACATGAGTTCTACGCACCTCGTTCAACACCAATATTTGACGCATCATGACCATGACGACGATCATCGCCATAGCTATCCAGACGACGATATCGAGGCGCCAGTCAGTTCTAGCCGCCCAGAGGATCACGCTTAGCACGCCAAGCAGAAGAACTTCGACATAGGGCGTCATAAGTCGTATGATAGACGGCATCGTCTGCCGGGCAGCGGACGCACCCGCGGGCGCGCGCTTAACGTCGCCGATGCTTCGCGCCGCGACAAGCACTATCGACCATCCACTAGTCCACACGATATCGAGGAGCGCGTGCGATGTCGAGGAGCCACGTAGCTGCTGGTACGTGACGATGCTATTGGCGATGATGACGGCGCCGAGCCCGAGCGAGAGCAGGCCGACCGTGCGTTTGCCCTTGTAGGGCCGAAGGGCCGGCCAGAGCAGCGTAAAGCAGTAGAGCAACACCAAATCAAAGAGGAGATAAACCGTGGAGACCGCTTTGGATAAGAGCGGCGTTCCTGCTTGGAGAACAATGGGGCCGAGCAAACTGAACCAGGCGAAGGCGGCGACGGCAACAATGATGATGAGTGCATCGAGCAACAATCGCCACGTGGCGGACGACCTTGAGCCGTGCGTCAGGAGGCGCAGGGCGCTCGCTATCAATAGGGAAAAGGCCACGAGATAGCCCGCATCGGCCCAAGACGGGAAAGGCGGCTGTTTGAGTGCGACATCGAGCGAGGTTCGGACAAGCCCGGCCAGTAGGTAAGCCCCTACTCCCAACATCAATAAGCGACTAGCCTGTCGCGAACCAGCGTCGTTTTGGAAAGCGGAATACGTTTCGTCGTGGGAACGCGCCATGTGACTGTAGACAAACAGACAGCAGAGCGGTCCGACGACCTCGTATGCATCCGCGATCAACACATGCGTGCGTCCAGCTAGGACGCCGAAGATGTGAAAGGCGGCGAAGGCGAGATTAAGTGCGACGATGATGCCGATTCCGACATAAAACCGACGGGTTTCTTCATACGGCATGACGCGTCTACCCTTCAGCTCAGCAGCGCTGCCCGTTATGGCAGGGCACGTGTATCGTAGATATGGAGCGTGTCTAACGGCAATAACCAATTTTTACCGTTCGCCCTAGCCCGTTTGGGGTGATGCATCGCATAACTAAAGAAATGGCGATGCACATAGGCGGCCTTAAGACGACGCCCGGCCCTTTTCTTAACCCACTCGTCCAGGATAGACAGAGGACGTTGTGGCCAAGCTGCCTTGACGGAAACCACTTACGTAAAAACGATGGACATCTTGAAGACATTTTTTGCTGGGCCTACCGATCGGCGGCGTGCTTGCGCGAGTACCCTAGAGACGGACAGAGAAGTAGGAGCCGGGCGCCGCAACATCGTGACGCACTGCGCGCACGAGTAGGGATGGAGGGAGTATGCATGAATGAGACGGGCGAGGCCATGGGAGGCGGCACGGCCATCGAGGCGGCAAACCGGCGCATCGCCGCACTCATTCGAGGGCTGCCCGCCTACGACGACGCGGCCTTCTGGTCGCGTGTCGAGGAAGGTGAACGCCTCGCGCCCGAGGTGCTCGTCCATATCACGCGCGCGTTTCGGGGGCGTGGGGACGCGGTGGGGATCGAGCGGGCCAGCGATCTGTTGATCGCCTGGGCCTACCCTATCGCCGCCGGCATCGTGCGCCGCACCCTCTTGTCGCGCCCTCAGGACCACGAAGACGCCGTCCGCGACACGCTCAAGGTGATGTGGGAGCGCGTGGCCGACGGCACGCCGTTCTGGGAGCGCAACGCGCTGGGGGCCTTGCACGCGGCCTGCATCTCGGCCTGCCGCATGTACCTGGCCAAAAAGCGCTCGGCCGTCCCGTTCGCGGTGCTCGACGGTCCGGGCGGCGCCGACGGACCCGGGTTCGCCATGCGCCTGCCCGACGAGAACAGCGACCGCGGCCACGACGCCATCGTCGGCGCGGCCACGTATGACCAACTGCTCTCCCTGCTCGATCCACCCTTGCGCGAGGTGGCGACCCTTATCGCGGAGGGAGGCTTGACGCAGCGTCAGATCGCGCACCGCCTCGGCTGTACCGAGAAAACCGTTTATAATCGCCTGGGCAAGGTCCGCGACCGGCTGGCGGCGACGTACGAGGAGATGTACCGATGACCGACAACCCGCGAGAAGGATTTGACGCCCTGGCTTACGATTTCCTAGACGCACACGGCGACGAGGCCGGGCGCGCGCGCCTCTTGCGCGAACGTCCCGAGTATGCTCTCGACCTGCTTTATCTGGCGACGACGGATGCCCTCGACGTCGAGAGCGACGATGCGGCTCCGCCCTCTAACCTGTTGGGCCGCCTACGCGCCGACGCGCGCACGGCCCTGGCGCCCGCGCCTGGTCCCGCGCTCTCCTCCCTGCTGGCGCAGGCGCGCGCCCACGCCGGCCTCGACGCACGGGCGCTGGCCCGGAGGCTGGGCCTCGGGGTCGACGTGCTGGCCGTCCTGGAGGAGCGGCAAGTGGCGAGTTCATCGGTCCCTCCCTCCGCCTTGCGTCGCATCGGCGCGGCCATCGGCGCGTCCGCCGAGGCCGTCGCCGCCTACTTGATGAAGCCCGCCGCCGGCGTCGCGGCGGCCTATCATGCCCCGCATGGCCATCAGGCCGCGCACAAACTCTCGTTCCACGACGCGCTTCTACAGAGCGTCTTGACGACCGATGCGCAGAAAGAGTCGTGGTGGTTCACGGACGACTCATCCGCGGGCGTTCTGGAGACGCCATCGTGACGGCGCCGTCCGGCGCCGCGCGGGCGGAAGCCCGACGGGTGCGCTCCCTCGTCGACGTTGGGCAAGACGAAGCGATGACCGAGAAGGCGTTCGACGACCTCTTACGCCGATGGGACATCGAGGTTGCATCCGTCCCGTCCGGCCATCCTCTTTTGCGCGGCGCCCGCGCGGCGTGGCGCGAGGAGTATCCTCTGATCGTCGTGGACGAGGCGCTGAGCCTGCCCGAGCGTCGCTTCGCGCTCGCCCACGAACTGGGGCACCGCGTGCTGGACCAGCACGCGTCGCAGTGCCAGGGCGACGACTTCGGGGCTGACGAGGTCTCTTACGACGCGGCGGCGGATGGCGACGACCGCGTCTGGGGCTATAGCCCGCGGCAGCGCGGCGAGATGGACGCCAACGCTTTTGCCTCCGAGTTGCTCGCTCCCTCCGCCGCGCTGCGGGCGCTCTTTCTGGCTGGTGAAGACGCCCCGGCGCTGGTTCGCCGGTTTGGCGTCACGGCGTCGTGCCTGTCCAACAGTTTAGTCGACGCCGTGCTGGGGCCAGCGGTCGATTTGGCTCGTGAGGACGATGAATCTCCGCCCACGGGAGCGGTCGGTCTCGATCCCAGCCAGGCGCGCGCGGCAACCACGAACGCGCGCTTCGCGCTCGTCGACGCCGGACCCGGTACGGGGAAGACGCGCACGCTGACGGCCAGAGTCGTTCATCTGCTGGAGCGCGGCGTCGCTCCAGCGAAGATCCTGGTGCTGACCTTCTCTAATAAAGCGGCGGCGGAGGCGCAGGACCGTATTCGCCGCGCCACGCAGGGGCGAGTGGATGGCAGCGTCGCCGTGGTCACGTTCCATAGCTACGCGCTCGACCTGTTGCGGCGTTTCTCCGCGCAAGCAGGTCTGCCGGATAATCCGCGCGTGGTCGACGAGTCCGATGCGCTCTTGTTGCTGGAGCGCGCCCTACCGGGACTTGGATTGACGCACTACATGCATCCGAGCCGCCCCAGCCTCTATCTGCCATCGCTGCTCGACGCGGCCAGCCGCATGCGCGATAACTTGTTGACGCCCCACGACCTCGCCCGCACCGTGGCCCGTGACGACGAGGACGCCAAGATAGAAGAGACGCTAAAGTTGCTCGCCGCCTATGACGACGTCTTGAGAGCGCATGGCGCCCTTGACTACGGCGCCCTCATCAGTAGAGCCGTGGCGCTGCTGCGCGGCGACGTTATGGTGAGGACATCCGTACAGCAAGAGGTCGACCACGTCCTCGTCGACGAATATCAGGACGTGAACGAGGCCAGCGTCCGCCTTATTGAGGAGATCGTCTCGGGAGGGGCGCACCTCTGGACCGTGGGCGACGTGCGCCAAGCCATCTACCGTTTTCGCGGCGCCGACCCGGCGCGGCTGAGCGAGATCGACCACGATTTCCCTGGCGTGGTGCATGTAGCACTCGACGTCAACTACCGGGCCACGCCCGCGCTGACGGCGCTGTTGAACGCCGCCGCGGCTCCGATCGCGGCGACGCCTTCTCCGCCCTGGCAGGCGCATCGCCTCGCGCGGAACGGCGGCGACAGCGCCGTACTGGCCGTGGCCCCCGACGAGAGAGCCGAACTCGCCGGCATCGCCGCCGATCTAAGGGCGTCTATTGGAAACGGCCGACAACCCGAGGAGCACGCCGTGCTCTGCCGTACCCATGCGCTGGCCACGGCCGTGGCCGGCGTGCTGGAAGACGCTGGCCTGACCGTCTCGTACCTGGGTGCGGTCTACCTGCGTCCCGAGGTCAAAGACCTGCTTTCTCTGCTCGACCTCGTCGACGGGCCGGACGGGGCCAGTCTGCTGCGCGTGGCCTCGTGGCCCGAGTATGCCGTGTCGGCGCCGCGGATCGAGACCGCGCTGACGGTCGCGCGCGCGCACGGACTGACATTTCCCGCGGCCCTGGGCGACCCGCGCGTCCTAGCAGTTTTCGATAGGGAGGGTTGTATGGCGATGGGGCGTTTGCGCGACGACCTCGCCCTTCTACGCACGGCCCGTTCGCCAGCCGCGGCTTTAACGCGCTATCTGTTCGAGCGGCCGGCCTTTTTACGCCGCGTTGCCGCTGGCGATACCTCAGAAGGGCGATGCCGCCAGGCAAGCGTGCTGCATCTCGTCAAGTTGGCGCGCGTCTTCGCGGCGCGTCCCGTGAAGACCGACGATGCGTCGACGGGAGCGTTCGTGCGTTACGTGCGGCGTCTGCTGGCCGATGGCGACACCGCGCGCCAACCAGCCGCTATCCCCGGCGCGGTCAACGTGCTGACCGTCCATGCCAGTAAGGGGCTGGAGTTCCCCGTGGTCTACGTGCCGGGCCTGACGCGCGGGCGTTTTCCGCTGCGTGGGCCGGGTGGTGCGCGCGTTGCCCTGCCCGCCGCGCTGCGGCGGTCCGGAGAAGATGACGCCGAAGACGAACGCAGCCTGTTCTTCGTCGCGCTCAGCCGTGCGCGGGACAGGCTGATCCTCTCGCGGTCGGAACTCTATCACGGACGACGCGCCGCCGAATCGCCTTTTGTCGCTCTCCTGCGCGCGGCCGCCGCGCTCGAGCGGGCGACGTGGCCAGCCGTCGTCGCGCGGGAGCAGGAACGGGAAGCCATCGCCCTCGACTCCGTCGCGGTAGGTGAGTCTATGCCGCTCGACGAGAGGGCCGTCGTGGCGACGATGCGCTGTCCCCGACGGCATGACTACCAAGAACGTTTGCAGGTACGGACGGGCGAGGAGACCGCGTACGCCACGTTCGCGCGGGCGCTGCGTGGTGAGACAACGAGGCTTCGTGAGACGTATGGCACGCCGGACTGGCCGGCCAGCGCTGAGGCAGCGGGCGACGGGGCGGTTATGCGGTGGGACGCGTGCTGGTCGCCGCGTCGCCAAGTCGGTGCAGGTGACGGCGAGGACGACGCCCTGCGCGATTGGCGACGCGGGCGGTTGCAAGACGCGGTGGTCGCCTGGCGCCGCCGCATGGACGACGAGCATGGCCTTGGCGCCGCGCGCTACGACGTCCCGCACACCGTGACCATCGAGGGGAACGCGGTGTCCATGCATATCGACGCCGTGGAGACGATGGCGGACGGGGACGTCAGGCTGGTGTGGGAGCGCGCGACGGCGCGGCAGGACGATGTCGGCGCCGAGACGGTCGCGCTCTACGCCGCCGTGGCGAAGGAGATGGACCCGAAGGATCCGCCGGCAATCGTGGTGCGCTCACTAGACAGCGGGGAAGAGCGCACTGTCTCCGCGCCAGCCAAGGTGCTGGCCAAACATCAGGGCCGCGTGCGCGCCGCGCTCGACGTCCTTCAGACCGACTTCCGTCCGGCCACGCCGCGCGACGCCGCGTCTTGCACGCGCTGCCCGCTCGTCTTCATCTGTCCCCGCTAGGCCGCGCACGTCCGTGACCGGCATGTCTACTATGCCTGCGCGGGGCCGCCGAGCACGAGGGCGCCCAAAGCGCGTCCCGCTGGCGAGAGCGTGCGACCGCGCGGCGTCGCCATGCGCAAGGTACGGCTCAGATCGAGCCCTTCGACAGGCATGGCGATGAGGCGTATGGTGATGACAAGGCGTAATGAGTTGATGAGACGTGAGACCGAAGGACGTAGACGATGACGCCGGCGCCCGAAGAGGCTCAAGAGACGCGAGACGCCCAGGATATGGAGGCGACCTCGCTCGGCGACACCTTGCACGTCCCCACCACACACTTTCTCGCGCCGTTGGCGACCTCGCTGCGCGCCCTCGCGCCTGGCTTGCTCGCGGCCCTCGTCATCGCCGGCGTCGCCTCGTTTGTCGCGCCGCTCAACGCGGCCACGAGGGTGGTCGGCGCGTCGGTCTTCGCCATCGTCGCGGGCCTCGTCCTTAGAACGGTCTCGCCGCTGCCCGCCGTCTTCTCGCCGGGCATCCGCTTCGCCTCCAAGCGCGTCTTGCAGGCCTCGATCGTGTTGTTGGGCACGGGGCTGAGCCTGGCGCAGGTCTGGAACACCGGCCGCTCGTCGGTCGTGGTGATGGGAGGCACACTTATCGTCGGACTCGTGGTCATACTTACGCTAGGCAGAGCGCTGAAGGTCGACGAAACGCTCGCGCGCCTCATCGGCGTCGGCACCAGCATCTGCGGCGCCTCGGCCATCGGCGCGATCGCGCCGGTGCTCGAAGCGGACGAGGCGACGATCGCCTATGCCATCTCTACCGTCTTCTTATTCAACGTAGCCGGCGTCCTCCTGTTCCCGCTGCTGGGACACCTCATGGGTTTGAGCCAGCACGGCTTCGGCCTCTGGGCCGGCACGGCCATCAACGACACGTCGTCCGTCGTGGCGGCGAGCGCACAGTACGGAGCATCGGCGCTGGCCTTCGGCGTCGTGGTTAAGCTCGCCCGCACCGTCATGATTATCCCGCTCTCGTTCGTCTTCGCCGGGGTCTCGGCCCGTGAACGGCGACGCGACGATCGGGAGGCCGCGACGAGCCGTCTGGGCCGCAACCTACCGATCTTCATCGTCTGGTTCTTGCTGGCCAGCCTGCTCAACAGCGTAGGCGTCTTCGACATCGTCAACAAGAGCGGCGTCCTGCACGTCCTGGGGACGCAGCCCCTCTCCGCCCTCGGGCAGTTCTTCATCGTCGTCGCGCTGGCCGCGATCGGGCTCTCCGCCGACCTCCGCGCCATGATCCACGCGGGCTGGCGTCCCCTGGCGCTTGGCCTGGCCGGCTGGGTCTCCGTGGCCACGCTCAGCCTCGTGCTACAGCACCTCACCGGCGGAGTGTAAGCGGGAGTTCGGCGAAACCCTCGCTTAGACCGCACGACCGAAGAAGGCGGCGAGAAGGCGTGCGTGAACCCGTGCGCAGAGCGTGTCGTCGGTATGGATCAACATCTCATCGCAGGACATGGCCGCGTATCCTTCCGGGCCCGCGCTCCCCCAGGGATGGAATCCCAGGACGTCGGGAGGCGTCGCGGCGATCACCGTCGCGACGACGCGCGCCGTGGCGACGAGCATGGCGATGAGGGCGGCGGAACTGCTCTCAGGTTTGACGCGTACGTCCAGCGTCGTTATCTCCCTGGGGCCGCTCGATAGATCGACAGCGTACATAAGCAGCCCCTCGCTTACGTGGGCGACGGCTTGAGCGATCGTCCATGCCATGCCGGGGACAGGTGCGCTCCAATCGGCATCGAGGGAGCCGGACAAAAACTGTGTGCAGTGCGCCGCGGCGGCCGTCACGTCGATCGCGGTCACCGCCGCCCGGCGGCGTACGTCCTCGCTCAAAGATGCCTCCCCTCTTGCCTACCAGCAAAACCTATTAGGTGCGATTTCATTACTCCGGGAAGAGCGAGAGTTGGTTGGAGGGAGGATCGGGTTCGTCGCGCTTAGGCAGGGGATGCAGCCCGAGCGCGGCGGCCTGCTCCTCGTCAGGACCGCTCCAGCGCGCCTTCGCCATATCAACCCTGCCCGTCCGCGCATCGAACGGCACGTTCTCGGCGCGCAGCAACTCTTCTTGGCGCGGTCCCGACGTAGAGATGCCGCCCTCGCGATTGACGATGCGCTGCCAGGGCACGTCTGCCCCGCCGCGTTTAGGGATGGCGTTGAGGGCGTAGCCGACGGTGCGAGCGTCGCAACCCGCGCCCACGGTAAAGGCGATGTCGCCGTAGGTGCTGACGGAGCCAGGAGGCGTGAGGCGGACGGCGGCGTAGATACGGTCGTAGAGCGCGTCTTCCACGGCGGCCATAGCTCTTTCCTCTCCCTCCTCAGCGTCTCTCGTTGCCGCCAGGCCGCACGAGGGCCAGGAACTCGGCGCGGCGCACGGGATCGCCGTCGAGGTCGCCCAGGAGGGTCGTCGTCACGGTCGTCGATCCCGGCTTGCGCACGCCGCGCATAGCCATGCACAGGTGTTCGGCCTCGATCACCACCCCGACGCCCCGCGCCGAGGTCGCTTCTTGCACGGCCTCGGCGACCTCGCGCGTCAGGCGCTCCTGGACTTGCAGGCGCCGAGCGAACATCTCCACGATGCGCGGCAACTTGGACAGGCCTACGACGACGCCGTTAGGACGGTAGGCGATGTGGACGCGTCCGAAGAAAGGCAAGACGTGGTGCTCGCAGAGGGAGTAGAACTCGATGTCGCGCACGAGCACGAGGTCGTCATAAGGCTCGGCGTAGAGAGCGCGGTTGACAACGCCGTTCAGCGTCTTACCGTAGCCGGAGGTCAGGAAGACGAGCGAACGCGCCATGCGAACGGGCGTGTCGAGCAGACCATCGCGCGTGGGGTCCTCGCCCAACTCGACGAGGAGGTCGCGCACTAACGCCGCGATGGCCCCCTCGTTCGGCGCTGCCGGCAGCTCTTCGCCACGCTCGCCGCCGCCATCCACGTCGCCGTGGCCCAACGAAAAAGGTCGTGAAATCATACATACAGCATACTTGGTCGCTACCCGTCCGCGGTCCTATCGACGCACGAAAAGCGAGGGCTTCTGAAAACGTTCGCCTTGGGTGAGCGCCACGTCATGTGATGGACAGGCGCGAGCTATACTCAGGTGCGGCTGGAACCGGCCAAAACGTTCTCGAGAGCAGGGACGTTAAACGTTCTTGGGTGCGTGGACGCGCCGGACAAATGCCTACGGTCCGGAGAAGATGAAGGAGATGAGAAATGCTGGCGCTCGTCGTCAATTCTAACGCGCCTGGACGCATGAAGATTGCCGAGACAGACGATCCGACGCCGCGAGCCGACCAATGCCTGGTCAAGGTCGAGGCTATGTCGCTGAACCACGGCGAGCTGCCAAGCCTGACCGGCGCTCCAGACGGCGTCGTGCCCGGCTGGGACGCCGCGGGCATCGTGCGTCAGGCGGCGGCGAACGGGCAAGGGCCGGCGGTGGGGACGCGCGTGCTGACCTTCGGTTGGGGCGGCGCCTGGGCGGAACTGCGCGCCGTCGATCTGGACAGTTTGGCCGTGCTGCCGCAGGACGTTGACAGCGGCGACGCCTCTACGCTGCCCGTGGCGGCGGGCACGGCTCTACGTGCACTGCGCGTTCCCGGCTCAATCGTGGGGCGGCGCGTGGTCGTGACCGGTGCCTCAGGCGGCGTCGGCGGCTTTGCCGTCCAACTCGCGCACCAGGCCGGCGCATACGTCACGGCGGTCGTCGGCAGTGAGGCGCGCGGCAAAGGGCTGGCTGGTCTCGGCGCGGACGAGGTCGTGGTGGGGATGGATGAGGTCGAGGGGCCTATCTTCGCCGCGATCGAGAACGTGGGCGGGGCCGGTCTGGTCAAGGCATACTCCCAACTTGAGTCGGGGGGCACGATCGTCTCTATCGGCGCGACCTCGGGTGAGGACAGCATCTTTCCGCCCTACAGTCTGGTGGGACCTCCACGCTCGATCGTCTCGTTCGTGCTCGGCGCCGGCTTGGGTGGGGATTTGGAGTATCTCGTCGGTCTGCTCGCCGCGCGCAAGCTCAGCTCCATAGTCGGCTGGCACGGCAATTGGGAAGGCGCGGCGCAGGCGTCCGAGGCGCTGCTCGGCCGCCGCGTACGCGGCAAGGCCGTGCTGACGGTTGATTAGCGTGATTTGGCTATTCTATTGGTGATGTGCAGAAACTCTATATTCTGAGTTCTAGCAGATCCCTCACGACGATAACGTGACTCTGGCGCCATGATTGGTGACGGCGGTGAACCTGGGCGGCACATAGGTCACGGCGCTGGTGACAACACGACTTTGCTGCCGCGATTGGTGACGGCGCCGCCGTCCATTGGGCCGCGGCATACCTGTCTTCAGCACGTCCCTAGCGCTGCCCATTCAACTGCTTGCCCCGGTGTAGCGCCGGAGTGCGGCGCGCCAGTAGATAGAGGCGAGCGCGCAGAGCACGACGGCGACGGCGACGGTAGGTATGGCGAACGCCCCATCCAGACGTCCGAGCAGCGCTTCAGAGGGGAAGGTGGTCAGGAAGGCCACGGGGACGATCGTCGTGAGCGCCGTACGCACCCATCCCCGATAGAAGTCAATGGGGAAACGGCCCGCTTCGATCGCGCTCAACACCACCGTGTCCGCTCGACGCAGGCCGACGAGCCAGACCGTAGTCGTCTGCAGGATAAAGGTCATGCTGTACAGGATCGCGAACGCCGCCGCCGTCAGGACGAGGAACAGTAGGAGGCGACCCACGTCGGGCATCCGGTGCAACTGCCAGAGCGCGTACCCGATGAGCCCTCCACCCAGCAAGGGTTGGACGCAGGCGTAGACGTTGAGGCGCCGCCAACTCACCATAAACTGGCTGTTGACCGGCCGTAAGAGCACGTAGTCCAGCGTCCCTAGCCGCACGTGGTCAGACAGATCGCCGAGATTGGGTGCAATGAACGCCTGGCGCAGGCCGTTCATGAGAAAGAACATGCCCACGACCACCAGGATCTCGTTGTAGCTCCACCCGGCGATGCTTTTCGCGTGGACAAAGTAGATCTGCACGGTCAAGGCGCCCCATAGCAACCAGAATAAGCTCAGGAATGTGCTCGACCAAAAATTGAGCCTGTATTCGAGTTCGCCGATAAGGTTGTTTTTGTAGAAGATGTAGAGCAGCCGCAGATAGAGACGCACACCGCCCCCTACGCGCCCACCGCGTCGTAGCGGCGCAGTCCTCGTGTCCACAACAGGCGGGCGAGGGCGAAGAAGACGCCGATCCAGACGGCGTCCACGGCGAAGCCAAAGGCGATGGCGGCCCCGGACAAACGTCCGGTGATCAGGGAGACGGGGAAGCCGAGCAGGCCGCGAAACGGCAGGAGGGCGGCGACCTGCTGGACGCTCGTGGGGAAAAGGAGCAAGGGCGCGACCCAGCCCGAGAGCACCTGCCCGACGCCGACCCAGAGGCCGTAGAGCGTGTTTGTCTGGGGCGACCAGAACGCCAGCAGGCCGAAGACGGTTCCCATGGCTACGTTCAGCAGGTAGCCTAACACGACGCTGAGCACAAAGAACGCCGCCGCGAGGCCAATCGGGAAGTGGACGGCAGGAAGTACGAGGGGCAGCACAGCCAGGATCGGCAGGCCGATGACGTAGACGAAGATCTGCGCGCCAAGCTGCTCACCCAGCACTTGGTGAAACGGATCGAGCGGCTTGAGCAACTTTACCGCCAATTCACCGTTGTTGATCTCCTTCATCCACTGACTGGCGACCCAGGTAGAGGTGCATTTGTTCGCCAGCGCCGCGGCGACGTAGTACGAGATAAAGTCAGGTCCTGTCCAGCCCGCGATGGAGCCGGCCGCGCTCACGATAGCCAGCCAGGCCGCCAGCATGACGAGAGGGAACATCACCTCGACGAGCCACAGCAGGGCTTGCGCACGGTATTCCAGGATGCCCAACAACGCCGCGCGCACCAACACAGCGTAGGCGCGTCCCACGCTACGCATGCTGTTGGACCCCGCGCTGGAAGATCTCACTCACGATCTCCTCGATCGGTGGGTCCTCGATGGTCATGTCCACGATCGGTAGACGTGCGAGCGCTAGCCCGGCGCGCTCCGTCGCCTCGCCGCGCGGGATGCGCAGCGTCGCCTTCAAGCCGTCGAGCGCGGCCACGTCTCCTAACGACAGCAGGTCGTGCGCGGCGACGGGGCGCTGCAGCGTGACGCGCAGCAGTTTGTAGGGAGCCGTGCTCTCCACCAGCGCCCGTAGGTCGCCATCGTAGATCAACTGGCCGTGTCCAATCACCAGGACGCGGCTGGCCAGCGCCGTGACGTCGGCCATGTAGTGGCTGGTGAGCAGGACGGTGGCGCGGTGGCGCTGGTTGTAGGCGCGTATGAAGTCTCGGATCGCCGCCTGCGCGGTCACGTCGAGACCGATGGTCGGCTCGTCGAGAAAGAGCACCTGTGGGCGGTGGAGCAAGGCCCCTGCCAGTTCGCAGCGCATCCGTTCGCCCAGGCTGAGTTTGCGCACCTGCTTGTGCAGCAGTGGTTGCAGGTCGAGAAGGGCGACGAGCTCATCCAGTGTCTCACGAAACTGGCGCTGCGGGACGTTGTAGATCGTTTGGTTGACGAGGAACGTCTCCATGGCCGGCAAGTCCCACAGCAGTCCGTTGCGCTGTCCCATCACTAAGGTGATGCTCTTGAGAAAGCCTTTTTCACGGTGATGGGGCGTGTAGCCGTGGACGCTGACCTGACCCGCTGTCGGGTACAGCAGACCAGAGAGGCATTTGAGCAGCGTGGTCTTGCCGGCGCCGTTCGGACCGAGGAAGCCCACGATCTCCCCCTGCGCGATGGTGCATGACACCCCGTCGACGGCCGGCACGCTCTCGTAGCGTCGATTGACCAGCGTGCGGAGCGAACCGCGCAAGCCAGCTTCTTTGTGATGCACGCGATAGTGTTTCACGAGGTTGTCGCAGCGGATGGACGGAATCTCGGCCACGGGCGCCTCCTTATCGCTAGTGTACGGCGCCGTCACGGCCTACGATGTTCCTAAAAGACGGCGGAGACGCCGTGCTAAAGACGCGGCGTTTCGACGCTTGACGGACGTGAGCAAGACGGTCTTCGGCAAGATGACGGCGGTGATTCAGGAACATACCGCACCCAAGACGCGGGGCGGGCGACCGAGCCAGCTGACTATAGCTACAACGCTTCGGCGATCGATTGTGGCTGCATGAACTGGCGCACGTAGTCGGGGCCGCCAGCCTTGGAGTCGGTGCCGCTGAGGTTGAAGCCGCCGAACGGCTGCACCCCCACAATGGCTCCCGTACATTTCCTGTTCAGGTAGAGGTTGCCGACATGGAATTCGCGGCGCGCTTGTTCGAGCTTGGCGCGGTCGCGGGCGTAGACCGCGCCGGTCAACCCGTAGACCGTCCCGTTGGCGATCTCCAGGGCGTGGTCGAAGTCGCGCGCGCGGATAACGGCGAGGACGGGGCCGAAGATCTCTTCCTGCGCGATGCGCGCGTCAGCGGCGACATCGGCGAAGATCGTCGGGGCGATGAAGTAGCCGTCAGATCCGTCGCCTTGAGGCGCTCCACCAAGCACGCGGCGTCCCTCGTCCTCGCCGATAGCGATGTAGGAGCCGATGCTTTCGTAGGCGTCCCGGTCGATCACCGGGCCGACCACGTTCTCGTAGTCCCGCACGTCGCCCAGGGTCAACGCCTCGGCGCCCGTCTTTACCGCCGCGAGAACGGCGTCGTACACATCCTCGACCACGATGGCGCGTGAGCACGCCGAACACTTCTGCCCTTGGAAGCCGAAGGCCGAAGCGACGATGCCCGCCGCCGCCGCCGCGACGTCGGCGCTGGCGTCGACGACGATGGCGTCCTTGCCGCCCATCTCGGCGACCACGCGCTTGATCCAGATCTGGCCGGGCGCTGTCTCGGCGGCGAGGCGGTTGATGCGCAGACCCACTGCGCGTGAGCCGGTAAACGAGATGAAGCGCGTTTGAGGGTGGACCACGAGAGGCTCGCCCACGACCTCGGGATAGCCGGTCAGCAGCGTCAGCACACCGTCGGGCAGTCCGGCGTCGCACAGGATGGCGGCGAGCTGGTGCGCGATCACGGGCGTCTGCTCGGCAGGCTTGAAGATGACGCTGTTGCCAGCGGCGATCGCGGCGGAGACCATGCCCGTGGGGATGGCGAGAGGGAAGTTCCACGGCGGGATGACCAGCCCGACGCCGAGGGGCCTGTAGGCGTACTGGTTATCTTCGCCCGTCATCTGAGTCAAGGGTTCCGGCGTCTCCAGGGCCAGCGCTTGGCGACCGTAATACTCCAAAAAGTCGATGGCCTCGGCCACGTCGCCGTCGGCCTCGGCCCAGCTTTTGCCGGCCTCGTAGGTCTCCCAAGCGGCAAGCTCGAACTTGCGACGGCGCATCAGGCCGGCGGCGCGCAACAGGAGCCGGCCGCGCGCGGCGTGCGGCGTCTTGCTCCACGTTTCAAAGGCCGCCAGGGCCGTGTCCATAGCCCGATCGACGTGTTGCGCCGTTCCGTGGGCCGCGTAGCCGACGATCTCGGCCGGGCGCGAGGGATTGAGCGAGGGGAACCACTCAGCGGTCTCGACGCGTTCGCCGTCGATAAGAAGCGGGTAGCGCGCGCCCAGTCTGGACGCCACGTTGTCGAGCGCGTCCGCCATCAGGACGCGGTTCTCGGCGCGCGTGAAGTCAGTTAAAGGCTCAGGGCGATACGGCAAGGGCATGATGTCGGTCTCCTTCCGTGTGGGGCAATATCTTATAGATGATACTGTGCCAGGCTCTTTCTCGATAGACGGAGGCCGCGTCGTGGAGGCGTCCAAGTAGTTTTGAGCGTTCTAGTACGAAACGTGCAGCGAACGCGAGGACGGGTCCCGCCCAATCATTCAGCATCCACGTACATAACTTTTTTACAATGGGCGCATTATACAGTAGTATGGAGGTAGTCCTCGTAAGGCGCTGTGGGAAAGAGATGGCCGCCACGCCAACCGAGGAAGCCTATATGCCGGCGTGTCCCCAAGACAAATTCGCGGCCGCCATCTCATCTCTCGGTCGCACGCAGTGGTTGAAGGAGTGCTGAAGAGCATATGGACGACATCACCGGTACCTCGATCGAAGACATGAACAAGGGTTCGCGCGAGTCGCGCAATGGTTTCCTCAAGTTGCTGGCCGGAGCGAGCGCGGGCGTCGCGCTCGGCGCGACCGCCTCGCCGCTCATCGCCTCGGCAGCGACCGATGATCCGACGACCATCATCTCGGTGGCTTTGGTGGCCGAGTACCTCGCCGTGACCTTCCAGACTAACGCTCTCGCCAACGCCGCGGCGATCGGCTTTCGTCCCGACGAGTTCGCCACGATTAAGGCCGTCGTCGCCGAGGAAGCGATCCACATCAACTACCTTAAGGCGTTCGGCGCCAAGGACCTCTACGGAGCGGCTGGCTCGGGCCAGCTCTTCACCTTCCCGGCCAACACATTTACCAGCCGCAATGGCTACGCCACGACGGCCGTGATCCTGGAGACCGCGTTCGTCACCGCCTACATGGCGGCCGTCCGCGACTTCGCCGCCAACGCGCGCGCCGACCTCGCCCAGCTGGCCTATCAGATTGGCGCCGTTGAGGCCGAGCACCGCGCTCTCTCGCGCGCCATCGGCGGCTTCGTGCCCTACTCGGACCTCGCGTTCGAGACCTCGCTGGTCTCCAACGTGGCCGGCGCTGCCACGGTGTTGACCAACCTAGGCTTCCTCGGCAATACGACGACCAACCCTGTCGCGCTGCCGTTCACCACGGCCGCTCAGACGCAGGCGCTGAGCTACGCCAAGATCTTGACGCAGCAGACGCCGGGCGGCTCACGGCGCCCGTACTAGTCTCGCCAGCGGCCTAAGACCGAGAGGGGGAGAACGACGCCTAGGCGTCGTTCTCCCCCTCTCTTTTATGATGAATGGCTGGGGCGCCACGCCTCTACCGGTTCAGAGCGGCTTCGTGGTCACCGACGCTGACCACACGAACGACGATAGACTGAAGAGCAATCTTTAGCCGATAACGCGGCGGCGGTCGCCGCGACAGGGCGTGGATGGCCGGTGGGGTTGAGACGGGAGGAATTGGCGTATGACAAACGAGCGGAAAGAGGCGCTCAGAGCCTATAAGGGTCAGGCGACGGTACGCGGGATTTTCTCCATCCGCTGCAACGCGACAGGCGACGTATGGATTGGGAGCGCCGCTAATCTAGGCAGTGCTCGTAATGCCGCCTGGTTTCTGCTGCGCTATGGGCGTCAGCGGAACCTGCCGCTGCAAAACGCCTGGAACACACACGGAGAGCAGTCTTTCCAGTTCTCCGTGGTCGAGGAACTCGACGCCGACCTCCCCCCTCTCCTGATTGACAACGCGCTGAAAAAGCAGAAAGGCGACTGGGCTTCGCGCCTCGGCGCTACTGCCCTGTAATTAGATGGTATTACCCTCTTCTAGCCACTACACTAGGAGAGGGGCCAGGAAAAATATGTCAGGGAAAATATAAGGAGGAGTGGGGAAAGATGGAGTACCGTCGCCTGGGCAAGGCCGGACTAAAGGTAAGCGAACTGTCATTCGGCGCGTGGGTGACCTTCGGCGAGCAGATAGGCGAGGATCTCGTGCGGGACTGCATGGTCGCGGCGTACGACGCCGGGGTCAACTTCTTCGATAACGCGGAGGGGTACGCCAGTGGACAGGCCGAAACCCTGATGGGCGCCGCCATCAAGAAACTGGGGTGGCGGCGCGAGGACATCGTGGTCTCGACCAAAATCTTCTGGGGCGGCGATGGGCCAAACGATACGGGCCTCTCCCACAAGCATGTGATCGAGGGCGTCAACAATGCGCTGCGGCGCCTCCAGATGGAGTACGTCGATCTGGTCTTCTGCCACCGCCCCGATCCGACGACGCCGATCGAAGAGACGGTGCGGGCCATGGACATCGTGATCAAGCAGGGCAAGGCGTTCTACTGGGGCACGTCGGAATGGAGCGCCGCCGAGATCATACGCGCGGACGCCATCGCCCGCCAGTATGGCCTCACGCCGCCCGTCATGGAGCAGCCGCAGTACAACATGTTCACGCGCACACGCGTGGAAGAGGAGTACGATCTCTTGTATCGAGAGTTGGGCTACGGAACCACGATCTGGAGTCCGCTGGCCTCCGGTCTGCTCAGCGGCAAGTACAGCAACGGCATCCCCGCGGACAGCCGTGCCGCGCTCGCGGGCTATGAGTGGCTGCAAGAGTCGATCACGCCCGCGCGTATCGCGACGGTGCAGCAACTGCAACCGGTCGCCGCGGACCTGTCCTGCTCGCTGCCCCAGCTTGCGCTCGCCTGGTGCTTGAAGAACCCCCACGTCAGCACGGTCATTACGGGGGCGAGTCGTCCGGCGCAGGTCGTCGAGAACATGAAGGCTATCGATGTCACGCCAAAACTGACCGCCGAGGTGATGGCGCGCATCGAGGGGATCCTGAGTCGCACGCAAAGCTAGGGACATCGCGGAGCACAAGCAGCACGGTGAGCAAAAGGCCGCCGCGCCGAGAAGCGCTCGGCGCGGCGTTATGCTAGAGCCCATTTTGCTAAGAACCGGCTCCCCTTAGGCTTTTGCAACGAGGGGAGGGATGGGGAGGAGAGCCGGCATAGACGGGATGGTCGTCGACGGCGCCCTCTTGCAAGGGCGTACGGGCCTAGGCTACCGCAACGTGAACTCCCCCTCCAAGCCGTCCGCCGAGTGTGGTCCGATCCATACCTTGAACGCGCCAGGCTCCGTCGCATAGTGCATGTCTAATCCGACAAAGCCCAAGTGCTCCGCGGGAACCTCGAAGCGCACGGTTTGCTCTTCTCCCGGCGCCAGCGCCACTTTCTGGAAGCCCTTTAGCTCTTTGACCGGCCGGGTGACGCTGCCCACTACATCGCGCACGTAGCATTGCACGACCTCGTCGCCTCTGCGCTCTCCGGTGTTTCGCACCACGGCGCTGACGACCAAGGCTCCGTCGCTGCTGATGATAGGCGTTTCCACCGTTAAGTCGCGGTAACTGAAAGTGGTGTAGCCAAGGCCGAAGCCGAAGGGGAAAAGGGGCGTGTTGTGCTCGTCGAGATACGTCGACTTGTATACTTCCTCGAACTGCTTGACGCCGCCGCCCTCGGGAGGCCGGCCCGTATTCTTGTGGGCGTAGTAGAGCGGTATCTGCCCCTCCGATCTCGGGAAGTTCGCCGCCAACTTGCCAGATGGATGGCTCGCGCCGAAAAGAATATCGGCGACGGCGCGTCCGGCGCGGACGCCGCCGTGCCATGCTGCCAAAAGTGCTCCCGACTGCGCGGCTAGGCGTGGGATAACCAGAGGTCGGCCGCTCATCAATACGCAGACAAGGGGTTTGCCGGTAGTCGCCACGGCGTCCACCAACGCTTGCTGTCGACCAGGAAGGTCGAGGCGGGACCGGGAGTGCGCTTCGCCGCTCATCGCCGCGCTCTCACCCACGACGAGAACCACCACGTCGGCTTCCCGCGCCGCCGCCACGGCCGCGTCGATGTCTAGAGACCCGTCGCCGGTGATAGAGCAGCCCTTTGTATACCTCAGCATGGTGGGATCGTCTTGGTAGAAGCGCAGTCCTTCATGCACGGTCTCGACATCCTCGGGCTTTCCGAGCGCCGCCCATGCACCAAGAAGATCGGCCTGATTATCGGCTAGGGGGCCAATAAGAGCGATGCGCTGAGCGCCGGGCGTCAGGGGCAGCACGTTCCCCTCGTTCTTGAGCAGCACCATTGACTCTTGCGCTATCCGCAAGGCCAGGGCGCGGACATCGTCCCGCGCGGCGACTGCCCTCGAAGGCGATTCATTTGTGTACGGGTGCTCGAACAAGCCGAGGCGCAGCTTCAGGCACAGCACGCGTCGCACCGCCTCGTCGACCAGCGCCGCCGGCACGACGCCTTCTTCTACCAGCGCGCCGAGGCAGCCCGCATAGGCGTCGCTCATCATATCCATGTCTAGGCCGCCCTGTATGCTCAAGCGCGCTGCTTCCTTGAGATCAGCGGCGACGCCATGCGGGATCAGTTCGCGCACGGCCCCGTAGTCGCTCAACGTCACGCCGGGCCACCGCCACTCGTCGCGCAGAATCGTGCGTAAGGTAAACGCGTTGACCGTCGCGGGCACACCAGCGATCTCGTTGAAGGACGTCATGACGGAGCCCGCTCCGGCCTCGAAAGCGGCTTTAAAGGGCGGCAGGTACACATCGCGCAGGGTGCGCTCGGACACATCGACCGTGTTGTAGTCGCGCCCGCCTTCCGCTCCTCCGTAGGCCACATAGTGCTTGGGGCAGGCCGCGATGCGCCTGCCGCTGGCAAGAGCGCGGGCCTGGATGCCGTGGACGGACGCCGTCGCCATGGCCGAGCCCAGGAACGGATCCTCGCCCGCGCTCTCGGCGATCCTGCCCCAACGCGGGTCGCGACAGACATCCACCATCGGCGCGAATATCCAGTCGGTGCCTTCCGCCGAGGCTTCGTCGGCCGCCGCCCGCGCCGCCTTCTCTATCAAGGACGGATTCCAGGTGCAGGACTGGGCCAGCGGGATCGGGAAGGTCGTCGTGTACCCGTGGATGACGTCGTTGCCCACGATCAGTGGGATGCCTAGGCGCGACTCCTCGACGGCGATCCGTTGAAATTGGTTGATGCGAGGCAGGTCGGTGTAGGATAGGAGCGATCCTATCTGCCCCGCCCTGATGCGGGCTTCCAGATCCGGCGCCGCGTGGGGAGTAACCTGCACTAACTGGCCCACCTTTTCGGCAAGGGTCATGCGCGCGAGCATCGCCTCGGCGTGAGCTTCGATCTCCACGTCGACGCGATCGTAGTGTGCTCCCTCATCCATTACCTTACTCCCTCCACGATATATGTTTGGCGCCCTGGGGAGCGCTCGACATCCTACTACTTAGGCACACCCAGCCCCGCACCGTTTCCCTCACGCACTAGTAACGCCCGCCGTAGTCGCCGGAGTTCATGTCGTGAGCCTTCCATTGCAACCATAATTGCCGCGAACCGACGACGCTTATCCCCTCGCGTCGTTTGATAAGGGGAAGGCGACGTCCATAGTGGGCTGTCTTTCTTGCTAACGACGAAGCATATCCGCGTACCAGCGTCCGCTGTCTTTGACGATGCGTTCTTGAGTGTTGTAGTCGACATAGATGAGGCCGAAGCGCTTTTCGTAGCCTTCGGCCCATTCGAAGTTGTCCATCAGCGACCATACAAAATAGCCTTGCAGCGGGACGCCCTCCGCGATGGCGCGCGCGGCCTGCGCGAAGTGGGCCTCTAAATAGGCGCGCCGGCGCTCGTCATGCACGTGGCGGTCCTGCGTCACCGTATCATCGAACGCGGCGCCGTTCTCCGTCACGTACAGGACGGCGGGCGCGTAGTCACGATGCACGCGCGCCAACAACTCGTACAGCCCCTCAGGGTAGATCTCCCAGTCCATCGCGGTGCGCTCCGCTCCCTCTACGTGGACGGACTCGCCCCGCGGATTGCGCCCGCTAGGGTCGGCCTGCACGACGAAGCGCATGTAGTAGTTGACGCCCAGGAAATCCAACGGCGCGCCTATCGTCTCCATATCACCCCGTTGGATCGATGGGCCGACGAGGCCGAGACCATCGATCACATCGCCGGGATACGCGCCGGTGAACAAGGGGTCGAGGTAGAGACGGTTGGACAGGCCGTCAGACAGGTGCGTCGCGGCCTGGTCCTCAGGACTATCAGTAGCGGCATGGGCTGGCGCTAGATTGAGCGTGATGCCCACGCGCGCACCAGGGCTGTTGCGACGCAACAGCGGGACGGCATAGCCGTGGCCGAGCAGCAGGTGGTGGGTCGCCGTCAGGGCGACCTGGGGATCGTGTAGGCCCGGCGCATGCACGCCCCAGCCGTAACCTAGCCACGCCGCGCACCACGGCTCGTTGAGGGTGATCCAGTCCTTGACGCGGTCGCCTAAGCGCTGTGACACGATATCGGCATAGGCGGCGAACGCGTCGGCCGTGTCGCGGCCGGCCCACCCGCCCCAGCGCTCCTGCAGGGTCTGGGGCAGGTCCCAATGGTAGAGCGTGGCAAACGGTCGGATGCCAGCCGCGAGCAACTCATCCACCAAGCGGTCGTAGAAGTCCAGACCCTTTTCCTCGACCCGGCCGATCCCCTCGGGCAAGATGCGTGGCCAGGCGATAGAGAAGCGGTAGGCGCGCAGGCCAAGACCCTTCATCAGGGCCACGTCGGGTGCAGAGCGATGGTAGTGGTCGCAGGCTAGTTCGCCGGTATCGCCATTCTTGACCTTGCCTGGCGTGGCGCAGAAGCGGTCCCAGATCGACTCACCGCGCCCGTCCTCGCGCGTGGCGCCCTCGATCTGGAAGGAGGCCGTCGCGGCGCCCCAGAGGAAGTCGGCCGGCATCGATGATGCAGTCATCGAAAAAATTCCTTCTCATCATTTCATTACTGGGCCGCGTAACAGCGGACGAGATGACCGGGACGGACCTCGGTGATCTCGGGCGTGCGCTCCGTGCAGATAGGCATCACCAACGGACAGCGCGGAGCGAAGCGGCAGCCTGGTTTAGGGTTAATAATGGTCGGGATCTCACCGCGCGTCTCGACGCGCCTTTTCCCAGAGGCAGGATTCGGGGCCGCGGAGATAAGGAGTCGCGTGTACGGATGCCGCGGATCATCCATAAGCTCGGTGCTGGACGCCTTCTCCATCATATGTCCCGCGTAGAGCACCATTGTCTCGTCGGCGATGTAGCGCGCGCTCGCTAAATCATGCGTGATATAGAGATAAGCGATGCCGCGCTCCTCCTTGAGCTGCTTCATTAGGTTCAAGATGCCCATGCGGATCGATACGTCGAGCATACTGATCGGTTCGTCGGCCAGAATCACCTCGGGGTCAACCGCCAGGGCGCAGGCGATGGCCACGCGTTGCCGCTGGCCTCCTGAGAGTTCGTGCGGGTACTTCGCGGCATAGTCAGCGACCGGCTCCAACCCCACCGTGCGCAACAGGGCGTGGATTTCCTGCTCTTGCTCCGCCCCACGCAGGCCCTTATGCACGGCCAGAGGGCGCGAAAGATGATAGCTCACCGTTTGCACGGGGTTCAGGGAACCAAAGGGGTCCTGGAAAATCATCTGCACGTCGCCGCGGTAGGCGAGGACCGCGCGGCGGTTCTGATGAGATAGAGCGTCGTGACCCTTGAGCAACACCGTCCCTTTCGTCACCGGGTACAGCCGCGCCAGTAGGCGAGCGATCGTGCTCTTGCCGCTGCCGCTCTCGCCCACCACCGCTAGAATACGCCCCTTCTCCAGCACGAAGGCGACGTCGTCGACCGCATGTACGTAGCGCCCCTCGCCGCCGAGTCCGAAGACGCCTCCACCGCCCACGCGGAACCACTTGGTCAGCCCCCGCACTTCCATTACCGGGGCCTGTGACTGTAGCATTATTACTCCTCTCTACTGGCCCGCGCCGCGACCGCGATGTGGCAGGGCAGACAAACGCCTCCCTGACCGGTCGCGAACAAAGACGCTTGAACGGACCCATACGCCCGTGACCGCACAGCCCCACCAGCCCTTAGTTCGCCGGATACAGGTGGCAGGCTGCCTGGTGCGTCCCATCGATGTCGCGCAGCACAGGTTCGTCCCGCGTACACACTGCCATGGCGTGCGGACAACGCGGATTGAAGCGGCAGCCCGATGGCGGCGCGATCAGGTTGGGCGGCGAACCCGGAATGCCAGACAACTCCTGCCGTGGACCAGTTAGTGAGGGAAAGCTATTCATCAACCCTACTGTATAGGGGTGCGCGGGATGGTTGAACAGGTCGAGCGCGGGGGCCAACTCCGCGATCTTCCCCGCGTACATGATGGCGATACGGTCGCTGAACTCTACTAGCAGCGAGAGATCATGCGTGATGAAGAGAATCGAGAAGCCGAAGCGCTCTTTCAAGTCCTCGATCTGCTGCATGATTTCCTTCTGCACCACCACATCAAGCGCCGTGGTCGGTTCGTCCATGATGATGAGGTCGGGGTTGAGCGCGAGAGCCATAGCGATGACCGCCCGCTGGCGCATGCCCCCGGAAAGCTCGTGGGGGTAGCTCTTGAGCCGCGCGCGTTCGATGCCGACGATGCGCAACAACTCACCGGCGCGCTCGAGCGCCTCGCCCTTGCTCATCTTCGTGTGGGCCCGCAAGGTGTCGATGAAGTGCGCCCCGATGGTGATGACCGGGTTGAGCGCGTTCATGGCGCTCTGCGACACGATGCTGACGCGGCTCCAGCGGAAGCGACGCACCTCCTCGGCGTTCATGGTCATGATATCGCGGCCGTCGAACAAGACCTCGCCGCCCGCGATGTAGGCGGGCGGCTTAAGCAGCCGCGTGATGGCGTTGGCCACGGTGCTCTTGCCGCAGCCTGATTCTCCCGCCAAACCCAGGATCTCGCCCTTACGCAGGCTAAACGAGATGCCCTGGACGGCGCGTACGGGTCCATGGGCGGTGGGGTAGTGGACATGCAGGTCGCGCACTTCGAGCAGCGGCGCGCCCGTCGGGACCACCGCCGCCACCTCGTCCACGCGTCCTTCCGGGCTGGCGATGCGTTCGATCGTCATCGCGCCGCCTCTCCAGAGGAAACCACTGTCACCGGCAGTACGGCGTCGCGCGGAACCTTGACCTTTTCGGTGCGTAGGCGCGGGTTGCTGATCTCGTCGATGCCGAAGTTGACCAGCGCGCAGGCCGTCCCTACCAAGGCAATAGCGAGACCCGGCGGGAGAAAGAGCCACCAGGCGTCGACTTGCAGCGCCGAGGCGTTCTGCGCCCAGTACAGCATACTGAACCAACTCACCTGGCTTAGGTTGCCGTAGCCCAGGAACACGAGCGCGGCCGATGTGCCCAGGGCGAAAATCACCGTTCCAATAAAGCCGCTGACTACCAGGCTGATCATGTTGGGCAGGATATCGCGCAGCACGATGCGCATGCTCGACTCTCCGCGCACCACCGAGGCCTGGATAAAGTCTTTCTGGCGCAGGCTCATGGCCTGACTGCGCAGCACACGGGCGCCAAAGGCCCACCCGGTGAGGCCCAAGATAACCACGATCGGGACATAATCGTTCTGCACCTGGATAAATGAGGTCACGACGATGATTAGCGGGAAGCTGGGGATGACCAACACGATGTTGGTGAAGAGCATCAGCACCTCGTCGACCCAGCCGCCGAAATAGCCCGCGCTCAGGCCGACGACCACGGCGATCACCGTCGCGATCACGCCAACCGAGAAGCAGATGATCAGCGCGGGGCGCGTCCCATTAACTAAACCCAAAAAGATGTCGCGGCCCTGTTGGTCGGTGCCGAGCCAGTGCGCGCCGGACGGCGCCTGCTGGGGCTTAACGGTGAAATCCCCGACGCTGGGGTCGCCCTGCCAGATAAGCGGCCCGACTATGGCCACGAGCACAAAGAAGCTGAGGATAGCCACGCCGACAGCGGCTTTGCGATCGGATAGAAGGAGGCTGAGCCAGCGTGGTGCGGAGAGACGGCGTCGCCGTCGCGCTGGAGACGGCGCAACGGGCGTCCTCCCTGCCCCGGTTAGATGCGCGCTTGTGTCCGTCTTCGCCTGCACGTCCATGACTCGGGTCTCCTTTCAGGACAGCTTACGCCGCGCGCGCGCGCGGGTCAAGACGGGCGTACACGAGGTCGGCGGCTAGATTCGCCAACAGAACGCAGACCGTGATGACGAGCAGCAAGGTCTGAATGACGGGATAGTCCTGCGCGCCAATCGACTGCGCCATCAGGAGGCCTACGCCGGGATAACTGAAGATGCTTTCGATCAGGATCTGTCCGCCGACGAGGTAGCCTAAACTCAAGGCGAATCCGGTGATCTGAGGCAAGAGCGCGTTGCGCGCCGCGTACCCCAGCATGACACGCCGATCGGTGAGGCCGCGCGCCTGAGCCATCGTGATGTAGTCCTCGGAGAGAACGTTGATCATGGTGTTGCGCATGCCCAACAGCCATCCCCCGACGGCCACCAGCACCAGTGAGAAAGCCGGCAAGATAGCGTGCGAGAACACGCTGCCCAGGTACGTCAGGGACAGGTCTGCCTGGAGCCCGTCAGTATAGGCGTGATTGATCGGAAACAGGGTGAGCTTAAAACCCAGAAAGTACAGCAGCAGCAAGGCCAGGAAAAAGAAGGGGAAGCTGCTCGTCAACAATGCCAGCGGGGGCAGCAGGCTGTCGAGAACGCCGCCGCGCCGCCAGGCTGCTACGATGCCGACGCTCGTCCCCAGCACGAACGCGACGATCGAGGCCAGGCCGACGAGGAAGATCGTCCAGGGCAGGCTCTGCACGACGATCGTCGAGACGCGGTTGGGGAACTGATTGAAGGAGACGCCAAAGTCGCCATGGATCAGATTGCCCAGATAATGCCAGTACTGTAGGGGCAAGGGGTCGGTGGATAGGCCGAGCGAGGCCGCGATGATGCGGAAGGCGTTGGGGTTGTTGGCGAATTGCTGCGCGTGTTGCGCGTAGATAGCCGCCGCGGGGTTGCCCGGCATCAGGCGCGGGAGGAGAAAGTCGAGCGTCAGGGCCGCCCAGAGCGCGGCGGCGTAGAACAGCAAGCGGCGGATGACAAAGCGCATGACCACACATCCTTGTACGATCGGTCCAATCGGACCGGTTGCCCGTCGTTCCCTGAGGGCGTCGTCCACGTGGACGACGCCCTCAGGGCGGGGTATGAGCAAGAGGTCACGGATAGCTTTCCGTACACCTGCTAATCGCTGCCTTGCTTACTGCACCGGCTTGAGGTGAGTGAGCACGATCAGGCGCATCGGCATCGAGTCGGGTGTGCCTGCGGCGTAGTAGTTGCTTTGGGACGGGAATCCCGTGTAGTAGGTCGAGTTGTAGTTCTCCTTGATCAGTCCGTTGATCATGGGGATGACCGGCAGATCCCGCACGAAGATCCGCTGCATCTGGTTGACCAGAGCGTGCTGCTGCGCCGAGTCGGTCGTGGTGCGGAACTTGGCGAGCAGCGCGTCCATCGCGGGGTTCTGGTAGCGCGTCCAGGCGTCGCCGCCAGCGGCGGTTCCCACCGGCCGGATGTTGGTCGCGCCCATCATCTGATTGTAGTAGTCGTACGGCGACTGGTTGCCGTAGCTCCAGACCGTGACGACCGGATAGACGCCCTTTTGCACGCTAGTGTACCAGGGGCCGAACGTCGCGATGGCCTGCGGCGCGGCGTCGATGCCGATGGCCTTGAAGTTCTGGGCCAGGACCTGCTGGATGCCCACGAAGTCCGAGAAGCCCGCCACCACCGGGAGGCTGAACGCCACGGGCTGCCCTTTAGGGTCGATCAGCTTGCCGCCCTGCATCTTGAATCCGGCCTTCATCAACAAAGACAGCGCTGCCTGTGGGTTGTACTGCCCCAGGGTGTTAGGGATGCTCTTGTCGATCCAGGTGGGGAAAGCCCCGCTCAGCCCCGTCACATTGGTCGGCAGCGTATATCCGTACTCGGCGTTGACGTTAAGCGCCTGACGGTTGATGGCCATGCTCAAGGCCTGGCGGAAGACGGGCAGGTTATAGGGGTACTTGGTGGCCGTCACGTAGAGCGAGGTGGGCGTGTCGCGCGGGGCGTAGTAGTGGTGGAAGTTGGGATTCTTGGCGTCGTACACCTTCTCGACGTTGTTGATGAAGTCGCCAGACCAGTCGATCTGCCCCGACTCGAGCGCGAGCGCCGACGCGTCGTTGCTCTGGAAACCGGTGTAGCGGATCGAGTCGACCTTCAGGTTCGCCGCGTTCCAGTAGTTGGGGTTACGGCCCAACTCATAGCTCTGCGCGGAGAAGCTCTTGACCTCGGTGAATGGCCCCGTCCCCACCGGGTTGGCCCAAGCATAGGTTAGAGGGGCCTTGATCGTCGACCAGATGTGGGCGGGCAGGATATACAGGTTGTCCACCAACGTGCCGAAGGTCGTGACGTCGGCCGCCTTAAAGTGGATGGAGACAGTGGCGCCGGAGGCGGACACGCTCGTAGCCAGCCCACTCGCGCCCCACAGTCCGATCTGATCGAGCGCTGGATTCGTCTTACCCAGATTTAGGGTGAAGAGCACGTCGTTGGCTGAGAAACCCTGGCCATCGGACCACTTGACTCCTTGCCGCAGCGTAAACGTCAGCGTCTTGAGGTCTTTACTGTATACGTACGACGTGGCCAACCACGGCGTCTGCTTGCCGTTAGCCGTGGGGTCGACGATGTACAGCGGTTCCAGCACCGCGGCGCGTGCCGAGGACAGCGCCCCGGTGAGCGAGAAGGGGTTGAAGTTGCGCACGTAGGCGCTCGCCTGCTGCCCGATCGTGAGCGGGCGTGAGGCCGCGTGAGAGCGGGCGGCTTGAACGGGGACGGCTACGCTGGCCCACGCCAGCGACGCGCCGATTAGAACGGGCGCGGTGATTTTCATGGATGCTTTGAAAGGCATTATGATGGCGCTCCTCACTGAGCTACGGTCGGGCGACACGGGGCCTTGGCGCCTCCGCGGACGGCCACGGCGCCGCTCGACTCGATGACAAATAGATCGTACGCGATTGCCGGACCCAAAACTCGTACGAGTATGGGCGACCGCCACGACAGGGCGGCTCCTCCCTCGCACGACGCCTACGGCCGCGTCCATCGACGCGGTCAGCTTTCCCGACTCGCCGCCTCCTTCCGCTATCCGCACAACACGACATCCCTTCGCACGTCGCCGGATGTTCCGGTACCGGTTACGGTTACATGCCGCTGGTAGGCACGGTAGCATACCTTTGGATGCTTGTCAACGTCCCGCGCGCCGCCAAGCCGCCTTGCTGTCGCGCTCAGCATCGTCCTTGACAGTGCGCCGACTCACTGTCTATAGTAATTAAATATCCGGTAGCGGTTACGCTAGCGCCGCTCGAGTCATGAGACCAATGGAGCGAGCGAGCAGCACAAAGGACACACGGTCATGGGAACCGCCCCAGAGGAGCGCATGGTTATCCGAGACATCGCCGCGCTCGCGGGCGTCTCGGTAGCCACGGTGTCACGCGTGCTCAACGGCCGCCCAGACGTATCGTCGACCACCCGGAATGCCGTGTTACGACACATTAGGGAGCATGACTACGTCACCAGTCGCAGTGCGCGCGCGCTGGCGGGCGGCCGCACCGGCCTGATTGGTCTTACCATTCCCTATATGGTCGACAACTACTTCGCCCAGATCCTTACCGGCGCGACCGAAGCGGTCTACGAGCGGGACGCGCGCCTCGTCGTCTGCCCGACGCGCTACGAGCACGATCGCGAGGTGTCGCTGCTCGAGCGGTTGATGCATGGGACGACTGACGGCGCCCTCCTGATCGTGCCCTTAGAGACCCCCGCCGAACTCGTGGCGCTGCGCCGGCGGGGCTACCCGTTCGTCGTCGTCGACCCACCGTTTCTGCTCGACGAGAGCATCCCCGTCGTCTGCGCCAGTAATTGGTCTGGCGCTAGGATGGCGACAGAGCACCTTCTCCAGCTCGGTCATACGCGCATCGGCGCGATTACAGGTGAGCAGGTCCAGTGGGCTAGTCACGATCGAAAAGCAGGTTATCAGTCAGCGCTAGTGGCGGCAGGACTAGCCGTCGACCCTATGCTGATCGTCGAGGCGGACTTTAGTAGCGACGGCGGCTATCGTGCCGCGCATCACCTCCTTGCCCAGCATGATGCGCCCACGGCTATTTTCGCGTTCAACGACAACATGGCGCTTGGCGTGCTGCGCGCGGCGCGTGAGCGTGGGATCGATATCCCTAGCCGCCTCTCCGTGCTAGGCTTCGACGATATTGACATGGCGGCCATGGTCACGCCGGAATTGACGACTATTCGCCAACCTCTTCAGGAGATAGGGCGGGTGGCGGCCAGTGTCCTGTACCGTATGCTAGACGGTCAGCCCCTCGACGCGACGCGCATCGAGTTATCCACACGTTTGGTCGTGCGTGCCTCGACGGCTGTCCCTAGCAGGTCGTGAATCCCCTGCCTGGGCTGCATCAGGACTTGGGTGGAACGGAAAGAGTTTCACGGCGCATCGCTGGCTGGGGACTATTTAAAGTCTCCTGACGCCCACACCACGTCAGTCGGGGCATCGTCGTACCGATCGACAAGGGTCGCTAAAACACGTAGTACGGGGCGAACCGAGTCGATGCCGACAAGGTGTTGATCCGCTTCCATCAGGAGCCGCTGAAACACTCTCATACAAGGAGTCTGGCGCTTGTCGGGGCTAGGCTACGGTCCGGTCGCGGCGTTGTTGAGCGAAGCGTGGCGGTCGGCGACCTCGTCCGCCTCGTTTTTCTCGTGCGCGTCGTTCGCTGCGACGATGCGCGTCACACGAACCTTGGAGATGCGGGTTCCCTCCATACGCTCGACGCGGAACAAAAGGCCGTCGACGCGCACGTCGTCGCCCACGAGCGGCACTTGACCTAGATTCTGGAAAACCAGGCCGCCGACGGTGTCGAACTGGTCCGACTCCATGTCGGCGTCGAACTCTTCGTCGACCTCGCCGATGGAGGTGCGTCCATCAAAAATAAACTCGTCGTCGCCGATCCGTTCGACGTAATGCGGTTCACCCGGATCGTGCTCGTCGGTGATCTCGCCGACGATCTGCTCTAAGAGGTCCTCGATCGTGACCAGACCTGCCGTGCCGCCGTACTCGTCGAGCAAGATGGCCATATGCACGTTGCGTTGCTGAAGTTCACGGAACAGGTCGCCGATCAGTTTGCTCTCGGGAACCTTGTAGGCAGGACGCATGATCTGGTCGATCGGCGTGCCGTAGCGGTCGGCGCGAGCGTAGCGCAGCATGTCCCACACGTAGAGGACGCCGACGATGTTGTCGATAGTCGTCTCATACACCGGTATGCGCGAGTGGCCGGCCTGGAGCGCCAGGTCGATGGCGCCGGAGAGGGGCATCGTGTGGGGCGCCATGGTGACGTCGACACGCGGCACCATCACCTCATGGGCGGCAATGTCCTCGAACTCCACCACGGCTTCGATGCGGCGGCGCTCCTCTTCCAGGATGACGCCTTGTTCCTCGCCGACGATGGCCATCATGATGAGTCCCTCGTCGCTGACGAACGGACCCGCCATCGTGGGGACGCCGAGGACGCGCGTCAGCATGTTGGTGATGGTGCGGAAGAGGATGACGAAGGGGGTGAGCAGGCGTGCCAGTAAAGCGACGATGGGGGCGACGCGCAGCGCCGTCTTCTCAGCCGTGCGCAAGGCCAATGTCTTGGGCACGATCTCCGAGACGATCAACACCACGAAGGAGAAGACGAGCGAGACGAGCAGGTCGGGGACATCCTTGCCGAACACCGCCAGCGCCATGACCGTAGCCAGCCCGGAGGCCACCACGATCGTGACCATATTTAGGATGAGGATCGCGGTCAAGAACTGGTTGGGATCGCGCAGCAGATTGTTGACCTGCTCGCTGCCGCGCACCTTGTTCTCGACGAGGCGACGCAGATGCAGTTTCTCGATCGACGTCAGCGCCGTCTCCGACCCCGAGGCAAAGGCCGCGATCAGCAAGAGGATGACGAGGAAAATGACCTGGCCCACCGAGATAGGGGGCGCCGTCGTCGCGGCGGCTCGCGCGGCAGCCGGCAGGTGTTCAGAGAGGATCAGCAAAGCGGTTGTAGGACCCTCTAGAGGGGGTTCCACGCAGATTAACTCCTTAACGTGCGCCTAGTGTATAAACAATCTACTCGCGCTCACTCGTCGTGCCTCGGAACTATCGAGACCCATACGTCTACGAGAAGAGCGCGCTGACCGATTCCTGTTCGTGGATTCGTTTAATCGCTTCGGCCAGCAGCGGCGCAACTGATAATACCTCTATCTTAGCATTCCTCTGCTCGTGGGGAATAGGAATCGTGTTGGTGGCGACCAGCTTACGCAGGGGAGAGTTTTCGATCAGGGCAAAGGCTTCATGCGTCATCGCGCCGTGCGTCACGAACATATACACGTCGGTGGCCCCGCGATCAAGGATCATCCTGGCCGCTTCCACCGCTGTGCCGCCCGTGGAGATGAGGTCGTCTACGAGCACGGCGGTCTTTCCACGCACGTCGCCCACCATCTCCAGGGCTTCCGCGACATCGGGTTTTGGACGCTGCTTGGCGATGATGGCGAGCGAGGCGCCGACGCGCGCGCGGAACTCGTTGGCGCGCAAGACGCCGCCCGCATCGGGCGAGACGACCACGACGTCGTCGAGGTTCAGATTCTTGAGGTAGCCGGCCAGGACGCCGCCCGCGCGCAGATGATCGACGGGAATGTCGAAAAACCCCTCGATGGCCGGGGCGTGCAGGTCCACGGTCAGGATGCGGTCCGCGCCAGCAGTTGTGATGAGGTTGGCCACGAGCTTCGCCGAAATCGGCTCACGGCCCACCGTCTTCTTCTCCTGCTTGGCATACCCGTAGTAGGGGATGACCGCCGTGACGCGGTGCGCCGACGCGCGCTTGACCGCGTCGATCATCAAGAGCAGTTCCATGATGTGGTGATTGGACGGCTTGCTCGTGGGCTGCACGAGGAAAACGTCGGCCCCACGCACGTTGTCCTCGATGCGGATACGTGATTCGTCGTTCTTGAACTTGCCCACGAGTGCGTGTCCAAGGGGGATGCCGAGAGCGTCGGCGATTTCCTGCGCTAAACCAGGGTTTGCCGAGCCGCTGAAGACCTGAAGCTGCGAATTCGTGATCCCGTCCGTCAGACGCGAGCGGCGCGGGATGGGCGTCGCGGTTTGGTCGCTCATTTCTCGTTCTCTCCTCTGTGTCTTGATCGTGACCGTGGGATCTAGTCCGTCTTTTCTCCGCTTGGCTCAGACGCCGATCGCTTCGATATGATTGGTTTAGCCGGTACGCCCGCCACCATCTGCCCTGGAGCGACGTCTTGGAGCACGACTGAGCCCGCGCCCGTATTGGCGCCGTCGCCCAAGACGACGGGCGCGCGCAAGAGCGTGCCCGAGCCGACGAAGACGTGCGCGCCGATAGTCGTACGGTGCTTACGCACACCGTCGTAGTTGCAGGTGATCGTGCCCGCGCCGATGTTGGTCTCCGCGCCGACGACGGCGTCGCCGAGGTAGCCGAGATGATGGTTGGCGGCGTTCACGCCTAGGGTCGAGTTCTTGACCTCGGCGAAGTTGCCGACCTCGGCGCCCTGATGCAGAATGGCTTTGGACCGCAGATGCGAGAAAGGGCCGACGAGGCAGTCGCGGCCCACGTGAGACCCGCCTTCCACCACGGAACGCTCCACGCGCGCGCCGCTCTCGACCGTCGAATCGAGCACCTGCGACCGCGCGACGACCGCGTCGTCGTGGATCACACCGCCGCGGACCTCACTGTCCGGCCCGAGCGTGCAACCCCGACCGATGACCGCGGCGGAGAGATAAGTGTGTGGATGGACGACCGTGTCCGCGCCGATGACGACGTCGATGTCGATGTACGTCGCGGCGGGATCGACGATGGTGACGCCGCCGAGCATGTGCGCGACGTTGATGCGGGCGTGCAGCGCCGCGGAGGCCTCGGCCAGTTGCACGCGTGTATTGACGCCCTGCATCTCCGCCGCGTCGGCCCCGTCGAGCACGCCGACGCCGCCCTCGTCGAGGGCCATGGCGACGAGGTCGGGTAGGTAATACTCGCCATCGCCGTGGCGCGGCAGCGCGGCAAGATTGCGGCGCAGCCAGGCGATGTCGGCGCAGTAGAGCCCACAGTTGACCTCGTCGATGTGCTCTTGGTCGGGCGTGAGTTCTTTCTGCTCCTTCACGGCCACGACGCAGTTCGCGCCGTCGCGCAGGATGCGGCCGTAGCCGTGGGGCTGGGGCGCCACGGCGCTCACGAGGCTCAGCGGCTGGCCGTCGTGTCGATGGCGCGCGTAGAGCGCCTCCAGCGTCCGAGGCTTCAGCAGCGGCATGTCGCCGGAGAGAATGAACGTGACGCCCTCGTCCGGCAGCGCGGAGAGAGCGGTAGAGACGGCGTGTCCCGTACCCCACTGGGGGTCTTGCAGCACAGTGGTCACGCGCTCCGGCAGCGCCGCCTTGACGGTCTCGGCCTCGTGACCAAGGACGACGACGATGCGCTCGACGCCCGCGCCGCGCGCCGCGCGCAGGACGTGGTCGATCATGGGCAGGCCGCACAGCGGATGCAGAACCTTGGGCGTCGCGGAACGCAGACGCGTGCCCTTGCCCGCGGCAAGGACGACGGCGGCGGCAGGGGTGTTGATCTGACTCTCCCCGCCTTTTATGGCTGGACCTGGCGGTCGTGATCGACCTCGACCGAGGCTAAGACCGCGTCGAAGGTCCCTTCAAGCGGCTTGATGTCGTCGGCCATACCGAAAAGGGCCAGCACTAACACGCTAGGCCCCGGCCTGCTCACGGCCACGCGTTTGACCACGTCGATGCGGCGATCGCCGCCTCCAAGCGATGACGGGGCTGCCTGGCCGCGCACCAGGAGACGCGTCCAGGCGAGGGGGCCGTCGCCTTGAACGCCCGTCCGCTCGACCGCGGGCGTACGCAGGTCGCGCGTGATGAAGTAGAGGCCCGTGCGCAAGAGGGGGTCGAGCGCCATACCCGTCTCGGCGAGCGTAATAAGGGCGATGCCGGGGCGATAGGGAGGCGCCGGGCTCCCGCTAGACGCGCTGGGCGGCCAGAACTCGGTCAGCCCCACGGGGCGATTTTCGCGCACGGTCCATCCCGTCGGATACGACAGGTGAAAGTAGTCGCGCGCGTACCTAGTGAACTCACCTACAGCCATACTTTCGATTATAACAGTCGGACGGACGCGTGGTCGTGGTCTGGCTTCGTACACGCCGCCCTTTTACGGCGACACGTTTTACGGCGACACGTTGCATCTCACCCCGGTCGTCGCGGACAATGACGTCATTGTCTATGGGGGAGTGGCGGGTGAATGATGAAAGTCGATCTTTTTACCGTTCCAACGGAACAGTTGCGCATGGAACTAGCGGCCGATCTGGGACGGGGCGGCTATATCTACGACGACGAAGCCGATGGAGCGGAGGGCATGACGCAGCGCTACTTCATGAAACACCTCGTCTTGTCGCGTCCCGGCCTCATCACGCGCGCGGCTCGCCTGCTGTCCGGCCTGCTTCCACCGGATTGCGAACGTATCGCCGTGCTGGGCATCTCCAGCGCCGTTCTGGGCGGGGCGCTGTCGCAGGAGACGGGCGTCCCGCTCTTGCTCGGCATCGACGACCATGACGCTGGTCCGCACTTCGGGGGCGAGACTTTCTCGCGCATCAACGCCGTTCTGCTCGAAGACGTCGTTTTCACGGGGGTGCGCTCCCTGGCTGGAGCACGCGCGTTGACGGCTCAGGGAGCGTCCGTGCTGGCCGTGCTCTGCCTGCTCGATAGGGAGCATGGGGCCTCGCGCCGCTTGGGCGACGCCGGGTACGCCTTGCGCTCACTCTTCACCGAGGCCCAACTCTTGGGCGAGCGCGATGTCGACGGAGGGAGGTAGGCGTGATGGACGCGACTAAGCACGTCGAAGCGTATAAAGCCGATCCCGCGCGCGTCGAGCGGCGTCTGAGCGAACTGGCCGCGATCGGCGCCGATCCAGGAGGCGGCATCACGCGCCTCGCCTACACGCCGGCTGAACGCGCGGCGCACGCCTTGTTCGCGCGATGGGCCGAGTCGCTTGGCAAGAGGGTGGAGGTCGACGCGGCGGGCAATACGGTGGCCGTCTTCGTCGAGGGCGACCCCTACTTCCTCGCGGGATCGCATCTGGACACCGTGGCGCACGGAGGCGCTTATGACGGGCCGGTCGGCGTCGTCGGCGCCCTGGAGGCGGCGACGCTCGCGGCGGACGGCCTCCGTCACGGCCTCCGCGTCGTCGTTTTTGCGGGTGAGGAAGGGGCGCGCTTCGGACGGCCCAACCTCGGCAGCGCCGCCGCGGCCGGCCTCTTGCGTGGAGACGATTATGCCCGCCTGCGCGATGCCGATGGGGTTATGTTGGCCGAGGCCGCCGCCGCGCTGGGCTTCTCGCCGCCGCGCGTCGATCGTTGGCTCGACAAGAAGATCGCCTGTTTCTTCGAGATCCATATCGAGCAGGGCAGACAGCTCGAGCTTGCCGCGACGCGCATCGGCCTCGTCGACGCCATCGCGGGGGCTATCCGGGTGCGTCTCGACATCACGGGCCGGCCCGACCACTCGGGTGCGACGCCGATGGAGATCCGTTCCGATGCGCTGGCCGCGGCAGCCCAGCTTATCCTGGCGGTCGAGGAGATCGCACGGCTTTACCGTTCTACGGTGGCGACGGTCGGGCGGTTAGAGGTGCGACCAAACTCCATCACCACGGTGCCGGGTCAGGTCGTGCTGTGGGCGGACATCCGCGATGTCGACGCGGACCAGCAGCGTCAGGCGGCGCGGCTGTTGTTCGAGCGCGCCGAGGGAGTCGGCGCGGCGCGCGGCGTCTCTATCTCCGGTGAGGTCGTGTCGAACCAGGCGCCCGTCGTGCTTGACGCGTGGCCGCGCGCCCTCGTGCGCGGCGAGTGCGACGCGCGCCGCCTGTCCTACCGCGTGATGCCGAGCGGAGCCGGTCACGACGCCGCCATCGTGGCCCGCCGGGCGCCGGCCACGATGCTGTTCATCCCCTGTATCGACGGCGTCAGCCACTCGCCAGGGGAGAAGGCCAGCCCCGACGACGTGGCGCTGGCCGCCGAACTCGTCGCCGCCGCCGTACGCCGCGCCGATCGATTGATCGAATAACGCACCTGGGGACGAGAGGGACCGTGACGGCGTGGGCGCCCGCCGGGAGTTTAGACGGCGAGTCGCAGCAGGTAGGCGGGATTGAGCGCGGCCCAGGGCGGGAGGATGTCGCCGGTCACGGCCACGATCGTGTCGGCCATATCCTTGCGCTTCTCCATCGTGGCGGCCAGGTGGTTCATCAAGGGCGGCACGGCCACTCCCACCTGAATGATCATCTCGACGAAGCGCTTGCCACGGAACTCGCGCCGGTAGTCGCGGTCGTAGGCGGCGAGAGCCCGCGCGCTGTTGTCGTGTCCCGCCAACGCGGGCAGCGCCACCGCGGCGGCTAGTTGCGCGCCGCGTAGGGCGCGGTAGATGCCCTCACCGGTAAAGGGGTCATAGTATCCCGCCGCGTCGCCTACGAGGAGAAAGCCGTCGCCGGAGAGGCGGCGCACTTTGGTGCAGATGCCGCTCGTGGTCAAGGTGCGACGCTCGATATAGGCGTTGTCGAGCCGTCCGCGCAGGCCGGGAAAACTTTGCAGAGCAGCGCTCAAGAAGCTCTCGGCCTGCCCCGCCACCGCGCGCCCGTCGCGTTTCTCGTCGACGACCATGGCCACGTTGCAGAGATCGCCGGCGGTCTCGAGCGGGGCCACGCCTACGTAGCGTCGCCCGGCCACGTGCATCTCGCCATACTCCGTGAGACCCGCGATGCCGCGCATGTGCGCCACGAGCGCGATCTTACGCAGCTTTCCGGGCCGGCGTAGATCGAATTGGCGCGCGACCGTAGAGTGGACGCCGTCGGCGGCGAGCAACAGACGCGCCTTCAGCGGAGCCTGACCCGTGTCGGTTGGGAAAAGCGTCGTGGTAGTGGCGTCGCCTGATGTCTCCTGGGTTAAACGGGACAGACGCCAACCGTCTTGTATGACCACGCCCGCCTTCTCTGCCCCTCCGATAAGGGCCGCGTCGAGGCGCGACCGGCGGATAACCAATCCGTTCTCGTAGCAACTGTGTCCGGCGGAGTCGCGCGTTCCGGCGTAGTCCCCCTGGAACGAGCGTCCATTGGGCGCGTAGACGCGGAACCCACGTAGGCGGGCTGAAGCGAGAACGTCGTCATCGAAGACGGAGAGGTCGCGCAGCAACGGCTCGGCCGCCGGGCTGATCGACTCGGCGCAGGCTTTGTCGCGCGGCAGGCGCTTCGCTTCGAGCACGATCACGCGCTGGCCCGCGCGCGCCAGGTGAATGGCCAGGGCCGCTCCGGCTGGCCCGGCGCCGATCACCGCCGCATCATAGACCGCCGTCATCCTCGTTCTCCTTAGCTGCGCGAACGCGTCATCCTCGTGGGGATACGTTGTTTCTTTCTTTGTTGTACCGGCCCATGGCATCGACGACCAAACGGAAGGGGAACGTCCCGTGGACGCTCTCACGCGGGAGTCCGGCGCGCGCGACGAGGTCGCGCACCTCGGCCACCGTATAGGCGCGCCGGACCGAGACGGGCGCATCGTGGCGCGTCATCGCGTTCATGGGCAGCAGGCGCGTCAGCGCTACCGCGCCAGCGTAGGCCAAGGGCGAGCGCGCGATGTCGAAAACGAGCACACGGCGTCCGACGCGCGCCATGCTCTGGAGCAGGGCCACGCCTTCGTCGGGCGCGAAATGGTGGAGGGCCAGCGTGCAAAGCACGATGTCGAACGAGCCGTCCGCGTAGGGCAGGTCGAGGGCGTCGGCTTTCTCGACGACGATCGACGGAGTCCCAGCTGCCTGACGGCGTGCCGCGTCGACGATCTGGGAAGAGATGTCCGAAACCACGATCTTAAGGTCGATCCCGGTGCGGCGGGCTCGCCGCGCGACCGCGAGAGGGATGTCGGCGGAACCGCTGGCGATGTCGAGCACCCGCACCTCGGCCGGTCCAAGAGCGCGGAGGGACGACACGACCTGACGCGTGGTAAAGGTCGTCCAGCCTAAAACACGGTTGATGAAGCGGATGTCGCGCAGATTATCCCGGATCGCCTTGTCGTCGAATGACGAGGCGTCGAGCCACTCACGGACGTCGTCGTCGCGTCTCGCCAGCCTCACGTGGATTTGCCAGCCCTTCTCATCTATGCCTAGAACTCGATCCTAGAACTGGAGCAGGCACAACTCGAGCGTGAGGCCCGGCCCGAAGGCCATCATGACGCCCCACTCTCCCGGCGTCGTCGTGCCCGAGCGAAGCAGGTGCTCCAGGATCAACAAGACCGTGGGCGAAGAGCAATTGCCGTACGCGTGCAGGATATGCCACGACGGCTCCATCTGCGCGTCGCTGAGCGCCAGCCGGCCCTGTATGGCGTCGAGGATGCTAGGTCCACCCGGATGGATGAGCCAGTGCGCGACATCCGAGACAGCCAGCCCGTGCGGCCCCAGCAGGTTCTCCACCGCTCCAGTGATGACGCGGCGCAATATCACCGGCACGCGGGGCGAGAGCGTCATGACGAAGCCCTCGTCGCCGACGGTCCAGGTCATTTGATCGACGGCGGCAAATTCGGCGGCGCAGTAGGCATCCACCACGACGGGGCCGGAGCCGCCCCCGTCCTCAGAGGAGGCGTTAGAGAGCACGAGCGCCCCAGCAGCGTCGCCGAACAGAGCCAGGGGCGCCAGTTCTTCCGCGCTCGTGGTGGGGGCGAAGTGCAGCGAACATAGTTCTACGCAGAGCAGCGCCACGGTCGCCGCGGGATTAATGGCCAACGCGGCGCGCGCCTGGCGCAGGCCCACGAGGGCTCCGAAACAGCCCATATGGCCGACCGAGAGACGGCGTACGGCCGGCGGCATCCCAAGGTCGTGGGCCAGCAGAACGTCGAGGCCGGGTGAGACGTACCCGGTGCAAGACACCACGATGAAATCGTCGATCGCGGAGCCAGGCGTTTCAACGTCTATCCTCGCTCCTGGGAGGCCGGCAAATGCCTTTTCGAGGGCGCAGCGGCCAAGGGCGGGTGCGGACGCGGCAAACTCGGCCATGCGCTCTCCGGTCGAGCGCGGCGCCCGATAGAATGTAGCGAAATCGACGGCGCTATGGCGGTGACGCACCTGCGTGGCGTCGAAGATGTAGGCGAGGTCGTGGTTGCGGCCCACGCGGGGCGACCCGTCGCGCGGCACGCTTTTTTCCACGGCAGGCCAGATTTCTTTGACCATGGCGTAGATCTCGCCCTGCGAGGAGCGATAGGGCGGGACCGCCGTGCCCACGGCGCGAATCCGTGGTTTTACGGACATGTAATGTTGTGCTCTCTTTCCCACAAGCGTCCCTGTTCACCGTACCGCGTAAACGCGTACTGGGCCGATATCGTCGTCGAGGACCCAAGGGACGAGAGGGACCGTTAACTCATGGTACCGGCGCCCGTCATTTTTTCTATGTCATCTGTCCTTTGTCTTCGCCGTCAGAGCGTCGGGTCGCCGCCGCGATGCTGCTGGACCACGGCCTCTGCATTGTCGGCGAGAGGGGTGGAGGCAGAGCCTTCTGGGAGCGCGGACATCTTGCCCGTCCCTGGCCGGACGCGGGGACGGGCGGGATACCCGCGCTCCTAGGACGACTTTTCACGGACCCTGCGCCGCTGGACCGCTGGACAAGGGCGGTTTTCGTGGGATTAAGACGACGATATACTAGATATGCTGAAGGAGCAACGGCGCGACGACGATCAAAAAGACTATATTGTGCGGAGGCCGTGCTCGTGACAGTGCTTATGACGATGTTCGCCACGGCCTATCACCGCGCGCTGGCTGTCCATCTCCCTCCACGCATGACGGCTTACCTCGCCGGCTTGGCCTGTCTTAATGCCATCGCGGCCATTCATGCCTCTACTATCCTTCCAGGCGGCGTCGCCACGTTCACGCTCCGTGGGCTGCTGTTCGTCGCTTTCGTCTGCTTCTACAGAGCGTGCCGCGGCGGCGCTGGTAGGCGAGAAAGCGTGGGGGGGAGACAAGGGCCGGTCGTGCTTGTCCTGTGCGTGCTGACGGCCGGGGCGATCGTGTGGAACATTACCGCTATTGGGAAGATGCCGCGCGATCTAGCTGACTCCACGCGCTACTGGAATGATGCGGCCGCGGAAACCGATTGCGCGACGGAGCTGCTGCTGGCCGGTCACAACCCCTATGCGTCCTTCGACCTCATCGCGTGCTTTACGCGGCTGCATATGAACGGACGGTACACCACACCGCTGCGTGCGGGCGCTTTTGCGTCATCGTGGCACAGCCCGTCGCTCCAGGCGCGCATCACACTTTTCGCGCGGGCGAAGCGGCAGCATATCGTCCATCCAACCGAGTTTGAAAGCACGTTAAGCTACCCCGCAGGCGCGTTTCTAGTTCTGGCCCCGTTCGCCGCGGCCGGCTGGCACGACGTGGGAACGTTGAATTTTTGTCTCTTGCTCGCCATCTATGTCGTCGTCGGACTGCGCGGTCCGCCCCGCGCGCGGCTCTGGATAGCGCCCCTCGTGCTGAGTTCGTCCGTGCTCTGGACCTACGGCCTGCGCGGCTTTACCGAAGGCCCCGTCTTGCTGCTGCTCGTGTGCTGGTGGATGGCGAGGGACGCGGGGTCGCGTTGGCGCTGGGTCTCGATTCTGGCCTTAGGGTTGGCTGTCTCGACGCGTCAAGAGGGTTGGCTCTACGCCCCTTACGACATCGTCCTGGCCTGGCAAACGATCGGACGGAGGACGGCGATCGCGCACGTCGCCGTTCTCCTGGGCGTGTTTCTGGTCATCAACGGCGTTTTCATGCTCGCGACGTTCGAGGCCTGGCGGCGCGGCGTAGGCGGTCCGCTGCTCGATCCCATGTTCCCTGGAGGCGACGGGCTCATCGGACTGGGCGTCGGCGGGGTTCTTGGTTTATGGCCCCGTCCGCTGTACACCATGCTTGAAGGAGCAGCATTGGCTTTGTGCCTGTGGCGCTACAGCCGCATCTGCCGGCTCCATCCCGACGCCGCTCTCGTCCTCGCTCTGGTTCCCCTCGTGTTTGCCTGGCGCAGCTTGTCGGTGTACTTCCTGCTGCCGCTGCCGCTGCTCTGTTTATATCCCGTCTGGCGTCAGGTCGCGTCGGTCCGGCAAAAGGCGTCCGTAAGGGCGGTGCAACGCGAACAGGCGACGGCGACGCACGAGCGTAGGCAGGCTCTCGAGGCCATGATTACCTGAAGTCAAGCAACAGTCGTACGTGGGTGCGCGCCACTTTTTCGCGGGGAGAGAAAGGAGTAAACTCGGGGGCACGAGGACGAGAGGAGCGGGAGGACGGCGATGGAGCGGGAGCAGACCTCGGAGGGCTGGGGCGTGACGGCCGTGGAC